>Ga0315911_1000003_pt1 | contig 502217 bp, 455 predicted proteins | sample Edanod1MG_FD_207737 | JGI IMG/M metagenome (GOLD analysis project Ga0315911, IMG submission 207737) | Root nodule microbial communities collected in Santa Monica, California, United States - Edamame nodules 1 | ecosystem: Host-associated > Plants > Roots > Nodule | place: USA: California... | reverse complement strand
CGCCGCGCGAACCGTCGACGCAGTCTGCGCCGCTATCGGCCACGCGCTCGACGCCTTCACCTCCGAGGAATGTGCCAACTACCTCAAAAATTCAGGCTATCGAACTTAATGCCATCACGCTTTAGCCGAGACCGCCGATGTCGGCGACCAGCACCGAACCCGTCACCGATTCCGTGATGTAAAGACGGTCGCGGTTGGCGCCGCCGATCGCGACGTTGGTGCAGCTCGGCCCGGCGCAGGACTTGATCCGCGCGATGCACTCGCCGTTCGGCGCAAACACGAAGACATGACCGAGCGAGGCGTGCGCGACGAACAACCGACCGGCGGCGTCCATCGTCATGCCGTCGGGTCCGCTTGGGCCGAACAGCGAGCAGAAGCGGCCGACCTTGGAGACGCTGCCGTCCTTCATGAACGGCGCACGCCAGACCGCATTGTCGCGCGTCATGGCGACGAACAGCACCGCCTCGTGCGGATCGAGCACCAGACCGTTCGGGCTGATGCCGGTGTCGATCAGGCAGTCGAGCGCTCCATTCACCCGCAGCCGATAGACGCGGCCGGTCGGATCGTGCAGCCCGGTCTGGCCCTGATCGGTGAAATAGATGTCGCCGTTCGAGGCGATGTGCAGGTCGTTGCAGCCGCGGAACGATTCCGAATTGCGCGAGCGCAGCAGGGGCGTGACCTCGCCGGACCTGGCATCGAGCTCCATCAGGCCGTGCCGATAGTCGGCGATCAGGATGCGGCCCATCGCATCGATCTTCAGCCCGTTCGGCCAGCCGTCATATTCGGCAACCTGCGACCATGACTTGTCAGGCGCGATCCTGAAGATGCGACCGAACGGGATGTCGACGATGTAGAGATTGCCATCGGAATCGAACGACGGTCCCTCGATGAAGCAATCGGTCACCGCGCCCGGGCGGTTGGCGTCGGCCCATTCGCTCGCCATCCTGCGGCGGAATTCGGCCGGCACGGCGGAGAAGATTTTGGTCGGGATCAGGTTCGGCGGCGTTTCCAGGAACATCATTGTTGGTTCACCCGTTGGCGGAGCGGGCGAACCATAGATGCTTGCGTACGTCATTGCGAGCGCCGCGAAGCAATCCACCTATCCGCCTGAGCGATGGCCGGACGGAAGGGCTCTTGCAGCGACGGGGAAGGTTTCAGTCTGTCACCGCCTGCTATTCGGCCGGCTGCGCCGAGCCATAGGCTTCCGAGATCATGTAGCCGGACAGCGTGCCGTAGGCCGCGGTCCATGCGGCCGCGACGTCAGGCGTCCAGGCTTCGCCGAGCCCCTTCTCCAGCGTCCACAACAACGCGCCGCCGACCACCGGATAATGCTCGGGCTTGGCGCCATAGCCGACATGCCGCTTCGCCAGCGCACTCGCGGCCGGCAGGATCGTATCAAGATTGCTCAGCCCGTTCACGACGACGGCAAGCGTCGTCATCAATTTCTTGCGCTGCTCCTTCATGTCGGCCGGAAACATCGCCTGCACGGCGGGCGCGACTTCGAACAAGCGATCGTAGAAAATCACCGCGGCCTGCTCCGAGATCGGCACGACCTTGCCAAAGCTGTCCTGAACCAGCTTGATTTGGGCCGGATTCATCTCGACTCTCCCTGGTTCTGGAATGACCTGCAAAATGCGAGCATTGGTAGCCGCATCCGGCGTTTCGGTTCAAAGCGGAAAAGCGCTCGCCGTCGACGTGATCATCACGCCGCCTCGACGAAGCTGTGACGCTCATAGAGGAATTCGAGCACGCGCTGCCGGCACTTCAGGTAGCCCGCGTTGGTCGCAAGCTCGAGCCGCTTGCGCGGGCGCGCCAACGGCACCTCGAGCACCTCGCCGATCCGCGCGCTCGGACCGTTGGTCATCATGACGATGCGGTCCGACAGCAGCACCGCCTCGTCGACGTCGTGGGTGATCATCAGGATGGTGTTGCCGAGCTTCTGGTGCAGCGCCATCACCGAATCCTGCAGATGCGCCCGGGTCAGCGCGTCGAGTGCGCCGAACGGCTCGTCGAGCAGCAGCACCTTCGGCTCCATCGCGAGCGCACGCGCGATGCCGACGCGCTGCTTCATGCCGCCCGAGATCTCGCTCGGCCGCTTGTCCTTGGCATGCGCCATCTGCACGAGGCTGAGATTGTGCATCACCCAGGCGTCGCGCTCGGCCCTGCTCTTGGTCCTCGCAAACACCTTGTCGACGCCGAGCTTGACGTTCTCGTAGACGGTGAGCCACGGCAGCAGGCTGTGGTTCTGGAACACCACGGCCCGATCCGGTCCCGGCGAATTGACCTCGCGGTTCTCCAGCAGCACACCGCCATTGGTGGCGCCGGTGAGGCCGGCGACTATGTTGAGCAGGGTCGACTTGCCGCAACCGGAATGGCCGATGATCGAGACGTATTCGCCCTTCTCGATCGTCAGGTTGATGTCCTTCAACACCTCCGTGGTGGCGTTGCCGCGGGTGAAGGTCTTGTCGATGTGATCGAGCTTCAGATAGGCCTGCATGACTTTCTCCTCAGTTCGCCGCCGTGCCGCGGGTCACGATCTTGCCCAGCCCCGCGATCAGGCGGTCGAGCACGAAGCCGATGATGCCGACATAGAACAGCGCCAGGATGATTTCGCTGATATGCGAGGAATTCCACGCATCCCAGATGAAGAATCCGATGCCGACGCCGCCGATCAGCATTTCCGCGGCGACGATCGCGAGCCAGGACAGGCCGATGCCGATGCGCAGGCCGGTGAACATGTAGGGCGCAGCCGCCGGGATCATGATCTTGGTGAAGAACTCCAGCGGATTGAGCTGCACGACGGCCGCGACGTTGCGGTAGTCCTGCGGGATGTTGCGGATGCCGACCGCGGTGTTGATAATGATCGGCCACACCGAGGTGATGAAGATCACGAAGATCGCCGAGGGCTGGCCGTCGCGGAATGCGGCCAGCGACAGCGGCAGCCACGCCAGCGGCGGAATCGTGCGCAGCACCTGGAACAGCGGATCGAGCCCGCGCATCGCCCAGACCGATTGTCCGACCAGCGTGCCGAGCGCGATGCCCGCGATCGCCGCGAGCGAATAGCCGTAGGCGACGCGCTGCAGGCTGGCGGAGAGGTGCCAGAACAGGCCCTTGTCGATGCCGCCATTGTCGAAGAACGGATCGAGGATCAGCTCCTTGGTGTCCTTGAACACCTTTGACGGCGGCGGCAGGCTGGAGCCGGCGCGCCGGCAGATCAGCTCCCACACCACCAGCAGCAGCGCGACCACGATCAGCGGCGGCACCACACGCGCCGCGGTCTCCTTCGCCATCCTGGCGTAGGCCTCGGCGCGCGGCGCGCGCTTCGGCGTTATGGTCACGACCGGCGCCGCGGCAGTGGCCGGCGGGATCGCCATCGCCGACACTTCGGTCTTCATGGCAGGCATCGACATTGAACGAAAATCTCCGTGGTCAAAAAGGGAGAGCCGCACTGCTCGCGCGGCTCGCTCAAATCAGACGTCAACACGCTTGATGGACAACGACTTCAGGTACGCGGCGGGGTCGGCGGGATCGAACACCTTGCCGTCGAAGAAGGTTTCCTTGCCGCGCGAGGTCGAGGCCGGAATGTCCGACACGCCAAGCTCCTTGGCGGCCTCCTTCCAGAGATCCTCGCGGTTCACCTTGGCGATCAGCGCCTTGGTGTCGAAACCCGCCTCGTACTTGCCCCAGCGAATGTCCTCGGTCAGGAACCAGAGGTCGTGGCTCTGATACGGATAGGAGGCGTTGTCGCTCCAGAACCGCATCTGCTGCGGCGAATTCTCGACCACGCGGCCGGTGCCGTAGTCGAACTTGCCCTTCATGCGGTCGGTGATGTCCTCGACCGGGCAGTTGATCCACTGCCGCTTGGCGCAGATCGCCGCGGTCTCCTCGCGGTTCTCTGCCTTCTCGCACCACTGCTGGGCTTCCATCACCGCCATCAGCAGCGCCTTCGCGGCCTTCGGATTCTTGTCGACCCAGGCAGCGCGCAGGCCGAACGATTTCTCCGGATGCTTGTCCCAGAGCTCGCCGGTCGTGATCGCGGTATAGCCGATGTCCTGATGGATCAACTGCAGATTCCACGGCTCGCAGACGCAGAAGCAGTCCATCGTGCCGACCTTCATGTTGGCCACCATCTGCGGCGGCGGCACCACGATGGTCTCGATGTCCTTGTCGGGATCGATGCCGCCGGCGGCGAGCCAGTAGCGGATCCAGAGATCGTGCGTGCCACCGGGGAAAGTCATCGCGGCCTTCACCGCCTTGCCGGAAGCCTTCTTCTTCTCCAGCGCCGCCTTGAACGGCGCGGTGTCGATGCCGACCTTGAGATCGGCATATTCCTTGGCGACCGAGATACACTGGCCGTTCAGGTTGAGCCGCGCCATGATGTACATCGGCGTCGGCTGATTGTTCTGCGTCACCTTGCCGGCCGAGATCAGATACGGCATCGGGGTCAGGATATGCGCGCCGTCGATGCCGTTGCCCTCGGAGCCGAGCACGAGATTGTCGCGCGTGGTGCCCCACGAGGCCTGCTTCTGCACCTCGACATCGGGCATGCCGTATTTGGCGAAGATGCCCTTCTCCTTGGCGACGAACAGCGGCGAGGCATCGGTCAGCGCGATGAAGCCGAGCTTGGCGCCCTTCACTTCCGGACCCGCGCCCTGCGCGAATGCACCAGCGGGAAAGTTCAGCTTGGCCGCGGCAAGCAGCGCGGCGGCGCCGCTGGTTGCCTTCAGAAGCTGACGGCGGCTGAGGCCGCGGCCAGAAGGCTGGTTGGTTTGCTTGGTCATCGGTCGTCCTTTGCTGCGTCGTTGCGTTGCGGTGTTGCGTCAGTGCGTCGAGCGCCGTCCTTCGAATGGCGACGCGCGCAGGGCGCAAAAAGGCGTGCACCGGGAAGCCCCGGTCTGGCGGCGTCAGAAATCCGATGGGGTAGCCTCGAGGGACGGCTTCAATGGCGTCGGCTAATGATTATTCAAGCCTCGTGCCAATCTACCGCAGTGCAAAATTGGGTTTCGTTGCAAAGCCTTGCGCAACATGTCGCAGCGCGCGTGGATTTTCCGCGCGCTGCCAAAACTTGCGATTCGCCCAATCCTTGTGCGGCGCACAAGAATTGAGCAGAAGTGTTCAGAAACGGATCAGGCGTCTTCGGAGACCTTGGTGCCGAGCGGCGCGGGCGCCATTCCGCCATCGGGCTTCACGTGGAATTCGTAGGTCATCAGGCTCCACGGCCCATCGGAGCGCTGGCCATCGGGCATCACGGGATCGGTGCGGCGCTCGACCTTGGCGATCAATTCATCCTTCACGCCAAACACGACGTCGGAATCGATGTATTTGTCGCCTTCGACGAAGACATGCGTGATCAGCGGCTCGTAGCCCTTAGCGTTGACCAGGAAGTGCACATGCGCCGGTCGCATCGGGTGACGGTTGGTCTGCGTGATCATCTGCCCGACCGGGCCGTCGGTCGGGATCGGATAGCTGCACGGCACGATGGTGCGGAAGAAGAAGCGGCCGTCGGCATCGGTGATGAAGCGCGCCCGCGACGACGGACCTTCGGTGGCGTAGCTCGGCTTCTGCGAGTCGTAGAATCCGTCGTCATCCGCGTGCCAGATATCGACCGGCACATTGGCCAGCGGCTTGCCGTCGAGGTCGGTGACGCGGCTCTGCACGAACATGCGCTCGCCGGGCAGGCTTGCCGAGATGTCGGTGCCGTGCGGCGTCACCTTGTGCTCGCCGACATAGAACGGGCCGAGCACCGTGGTCTCAGTCGCGCCGTCGCGATCGCGATGGTTGACCGCATCGACCAGCATCGACACGCCGAGCACGTCGGACAGCAGGATGAACTCCTGGCGGATGTCGGTGCACTTCTGCCCGGTGCGGGTCAGGAAGCCGATCGCGTGGTCCCATTCCTCGAAGGTGAGATCGGTCCTGCGCACATAATCGTGCAGCGACTTCACCAATTCCTGCAGAAGGAACTTGGCCCGCGGATCGGGTGTCTGGTCGAAGCTGCGGATGACGGCGGCGGTGAGCTCGGTTTCGTTGAACTGGGTCATCTCGGCGTTTCCCTTGACGTGTTCCTTGGCGTCTACCTTGGCCCCTCGGGGGCGCGATTGCAGGGGCGACCGTACACCACCAGCTCAATGCCGGTAAGCCGCAGCGGATTGGTGCAGCAGACACTTTTCGGCTATCAAGGCTGCCTTGCAAGCCGGAGAAACGCCTGATGCTAGCCCCCACGCCTGCCTCGCCCGAATCCGCGGGAATGTCGACCACTGCCCTCACCCGCCTCGAAGCGCATCTGAAGAGCCGCTACATCGATGCCGGCCGTTTTCCCGGCACGCAGGTCCTGATCTATCGTCGCGGCAAGATCGTGCATTCCACGGTCCAGGGCTTTGCCGATCTCGAGCGCAAGGTGCCGGTCAAGGACGACACCATCTTCCGCATCTATTCGATGACCAAGCCGATCACGTCGGTCGCCTTCATGATGCTGGTCGAGGAAGGCAAGGTCGCGCTCGACGAGCCGGTCGCAAAGTATATTCCGGAATGGAAGAACCTCGGCGTATTCGTCGCCGGCACCGCGCCCGCCTTCCTGACCCGCCCACCGACGCGGCCGATGCAGATCGTCGACCTCTTGCGCCACACCTCGGGCCTCACTTACGGCTTCCAGCAGCGCTCCAATGTCGACGCGGCCTATCGCGAGAAGAAGATCGGCGAGGTCATCAAGGCCGGCACGCTCGACGGCATGATCGAGGACCTGGCGAAGATCCCGCTGGAGTTCTCGCCGGGCGAAGCCTGGAACTACTCGGTCTCGACCGACGTGCTCGGCTATCTCGTCGGCAAGATCTCAGGGGTGCCGTTCGAGCAATTCCTGAAGGAGCGCATCTTCAAGCCGCTCGGCATGAACGACACCGATTTCTTCGTGCCGGCCGACAAGGCGCATCGGTTTGCCGCCTGCTATTCCGCCGATCCGCAGGGCGGCTTCAACCCGCTCGCCGCCGAGCGCAAGGGCACGCTGACGCTGCAGGACGATCCGACCACCAGCTCGTTCCTGGCGCCGCCTTCGCTGATCTCGGGCGGCGGCGGACTGTGCTCGACCGCGGCCGACTACCTGACCTTCTGCCGGGCGCTGCTCAATGGCGGCGAGCTCGGCGGCGTCAGGCTGCTCGGCCCGAAGACGCTGAAGCTGATGACCTCGAACCATCTGCCTGGAGGCGTCGACCTGCCGGCGATGTCGCGCTCGATGTTCGCCGAAGCCGCCTATAACGGCATCGGCTTCGGCCTCGGCTTCGCCGTCACCATGCACCCGGCGCAGACCCTGATCGCCGGCAGCCCGGGCGAATTCAACTGGGGCGGCGCCGCGACGACGTCGTTCTTCATCGACCCGGCCGAGGAATTGATCACGATCTTCATGACCCAGGTGCTGCCGTCGAGCGCCTATCCGCTGCGGCGCGAGCTGCGCACGATGGTCTACGCCGCGATCACCGAGAGCAATCTCTGACATGACGTCATTCCGCGGCGCATACTCCTCGTTCGAGCATGATCCTTTCGGAAAACCGCTTCACACTTTTCCGGATCATGCTTTGGGCGCCGCGGAACTTTTCCGATAACCAACTGTTTCCTTTGGCGGACTTTTCCCGCTTCCCCTAAGCTCACAGCGAATGGGCACCGACTTGGGGACATCGTGCCGAAACTGACATTGCCAGTCCGTCTCGCGCTTCTGGTCGCGGGAACGATGTTGCCGCTGATCATTTTCGCGGTCGGGATCGTCTTCCACAATTATCAGCGGGATCGCCAGGCGGCCACGCAACGCGTGCTGGAGACGGCGCGCAGCATCCGCCTGCTGCTCGATGCGGAAATGCAGCGCATGACCGGCGGGCTGCAGGTGCTGGCGCTGACCAACTCGCTGCGCAACAGCGACTTCGACAACTTCCGCCGCGTCGCGGTCGGCTTCATCGACCAGTACGGCAAGGATGGCGTGGTGCTGGTGGCGGACCGCGCCGGACGCCAGGTGTTCTCCTCGCTGACGCCGGACACCGCGAGCCTGCCGCCACGCAACAATCTCGAGATCCTCGAGAAGGTGTTCACGACGCGGCAGCCGCAATACTCCAACCTGTTCTTCGGCGCGGTGAAGCAGCGGCTGATCATCACGGTCGAGGTGCCGGTGATGCGCGACGGCGAGGTACTTTACGACATCTCCTTCAGCCCGCCGATCGAGGTGTTCCAGGCCATCATCGAGAAGCAGCGCCTCAACCAGGACTGGACCATCTCGATCTTCGACAGCGACGGCGTCAACCTGGCGCGCGTGCCGAATCCGCAGGCGACCATCGGCCAGCGCGCCTCGCCATCGCTGTTTGCCGAGATGTTTCGCCAGAGCGAGGCGACGCTGCCGACCGTCTCGCTGGAAGGTGTGGCGCTGATCACGGGCTTCACCCGATCGCGCCTCACCGGCTGGACCGTCGCCGCGGGGATCGCGGAGAACTCGCTGGTGGCGCCGCTGTGGCGCTCGCTGGCGATCACCAGCGTGATCGGCGGCGTCCTGCTGCTGGTCGGGCTCGGCTTTGCGGTGCGGATGGCAACCACGATCGCGCGCGGCGAGATGCTGCACGACCTTCTGATCGAGGAGCTCAACCACCGCGTCAAGAACACGCTGGCGATCCTGCAATCGATCGCCACGCAGACCTTCCGCAGCGCAAGCCGCACCGAGCGCGACAAGTTCGAGGGGCGGCTCGGCGCGCTGGCGGAGGCGCATAATCTGCTCTCTACCGACAAATGGCAGGGCTCCGACTTCCAGGACGTGGTCAGCCGCGTGCTGCGGCCCTATCTGCTGAACAACACCGCCGAGCGGGTCAGGATGTTCGGACCCCGCGTGCCGCTGTCGCCCCGGCTTGCTTTGGTGCTGTCGATGATCCTGCATGAGATGGCGACCAACGCCGCCAAATATGGCGCGCTGTCCAACGACACCGGCACGGTGACGCTGGACTGGGAGATACTCAACGAGAGCTCCGGACCGAAGCTGCGGATGATCTGGACCGAGACCGGCGGCCCACAGGTCACCGCGCCGGTCCAGCGCGGCTTCGGCTCCCGCCTGATCGAGCGCAGCGCCCGCGACCAGCTCGGCGGCGAGGCCACCGTGGATTTCCTGCCCCACGGCGTCGTCTACACCGTGACCAGCGCCCTCGAAATCGACGGCTGACTGGGCAGGAGTGGCCGATCCTGCGACATCTTGGCACGCAAGTTGCTAAGATTGGCGGGTTCGGCGCCAGAACCAGGGGGAAGTCATGTCGACCATCGCAGCGGAAGCGACAGTTGCACGCAAGCCGCTTTACACATCACTGTTCGTGCAGGTGCTTGTCGCGCTGCTGCTCGGTATCGTCATCGGCATGGCTGCGCCCGATTTCGCGATCGGGTTGAAGATCTTCAGCGATGCCTTCCTGAAGCTGATCTCGATGATCGTGGCGCCGATCGTGTTCTGCGTCGTCGTGCACGGCATTGCGGGTGCCGGCGACCTCAAGAAGGTCGGCCGGGTCGGCGTCAAGGCGCTGGTTTATTTCGAGGCGATGACGACGGTCGCGCTCGTGGTCGGCCTGCTGCTCGCCTATCTGTTCGGCCCCGGCCACGGCATGAACATCGACACCTCGACGCTGGATGCCAAGGCGCTCGGCAACTATGCCAGCAACGCGCAGAAGCTGAAGGGCGAAGGCATCGGCAGCTTCCTGCTCAACATCATCCCGACCACCTCGTTCGACGCGCTGTCGCGCAACGACGTGCTGCAGGTGTTGTTCTTCGCCATCATCTTCGGCGTCAGCCTGGCGCTGGTCGGCGGCGAGAAGGGCGAGAAGATCTCCTCCTTCATCGACGCGGTCTCGACCGTGCTGTTCCGCGCCATGGGCCTGATCGTGCGCTTCGCTCCGATCGGCGTGCTCGGCGCCGTCGCCTATACGGTCGGCAAATACGGAGTCGGTTCGCTGAAGCAGCTGCTATCGCTGGTGGCGCTGTTCTACGTGTCGGTCGCGATCTTCGTGCTCGGCGTGCTCGGCGCCGTGATGGCGCTCGCCGGCATCAACATCCTCAAGTTCCTCGGCTACCTGCGCGAGGAGCTGATGATCGTGGTCGCCACGGCATCATCCGACGCGGTGCTGCCGCAGGTGATGCGCAAGCTGGAGCGTTTCGGCGTCAAGGATTCGGTGGTCGGCCTCGTGATCCCGACCGGCTATTCCTTCAACCTCGATGCCTTCTCGATCTACCTGACGCTTGCGGTCGTCTTCATCGCGCAGGCGACCAACACGCCGCTGTCGTTCGGCGACCTGATGCTGGTGCTCGGCGTATCGCTGATCACCTCGAAGGGTGCGCATGGCGTACCCGGCTCGGCGATCGTCATCCTGGCGGCGACGCTCAACGCCGTGCCGAGCATCCCGGCGATCGGCCTCGTGCTGGTGCTTTCGGTCGACTGGTTCATCGGCATGGCGCGCGCCGTCGGCAATTTGATCGGCAACTGCGTCGCCACCGTCGTGGTCGCGGCATGGGAAGGTGACCTCGACCGCGACAAGGCCCGTCGCGTGCTCGAAGGCGCCGAGGCGGTTGACGTGACTGCGGGCTGAGCCACGCGTCCGAAAGCGAGCAGCGTCCCGCGCGTGGCGCGGGGCGCTGGCTTACTTGACCAGCCTCAAATACGGCGGCAGTTGCCGGGCCGTCGATTGTTCCTGCACGGGCTCGTCCGACGCGATCATGTCACAGAGCGCCTTCAGCTCGGAATCCGTCACCTTATGGAGCTCCATCCGAAGCTCGAGGATGGCAAGGGACAACAGCCGCGCCGTCTCCGTGTTCGCCCGGTCGGTCAGGAACGCCTGACATTCCTCCAGCGTTGCGAGCAACGCCAGCAACCGTTCTTCCGTGTTTGCGACCGGCATTTCTTCAACTCCCGAAGCCGCGAGGTAGAGTCGAGGCCTTCCCCTCTTTCGCTTCATTGGCCCCTCCCGCCAGAGTTCGCCGGCTTGTCGTAGGCACACATTTGTTCCAGATGATTGAGAACTTTTGGGCAATTGTCCAGCAACATTCCGAAAGCCTGACTTGGACTTACGTCAAACTCTTGCAAATCGGATGATTCAGTCAAGCACTCGCCGGCCACTTCTCGACCTCAGGCTGCACTAGCTGGGGTTGCATCCACGCAACGACGCCCGTACAATATGGTGGCCCGTAGAACTACGGGCGCTGTGCGTTGACGCCTATTATGCATGTGCGCAAAATCTGTGTCGATCAAACTCGCGCTAGTTGTGGTTTGGTCAATATTTTGCCAAATGTAGAGGGCGGGGTGTCGACAGACACCTTGGCGCGGTCGACTTCAGGTAGTCGACCGAGTTGGTACTAGGGTGTTTCCAATGCGCTTTTGCGGTTGGATACCATCCCGCGATCTTCCTGGATTTCGTGGTTCCGACGAACTGGCGATCCACTCGAGCTTAACGCGGTACATCATGAACGTGTCCCTGACCCAGCCGGGCCAGGGATTCTCGATTTGAAGGACGGGTCACAAGAATGAACAGATCAGCAGCAAAGAAGATGAAGCAGCGCAGTGCCGGCAAGCCGGACATTGAGTTGGGCAAGCGGATTCGCCTGCGCCGTGTCGAGCAAAAGATCTCGCAGGCCGAACTCGGCGACAAGCTTGGCGTCAGCTTCCAGCAGGTTCAAAAGTACGAGAAGGGCGTCAACCGTGTCGGCGCTGCCCGCCTTCAGCAGATCGCGACGGCGCTGGATGTGCCGGTCACCTTCTTCTACGACGGCGACAACAAGGCCCGCGAAGTCGAGAGCCTGCTGTTCCTCGACAGCGCGTTCAGCCTCCGGTTGCTGCGCGCCTACAGCAAGATCAAGGATCAGACGGTGCAGCGTCAGCTGGTGTCGCTGATGGAATCGATCGCCGCCAACGAAGACTGAGCGCGGATCGGGTCGCGGCGCCGCGAACGCGATCCCACCACACCGCAACGGCCGGTCCGCCGGCCGCTGCGGCCGCACATGCCGGTCGGGCCGAGAAGATGTCGAAGCGCTGCCATCGCCGATGGCAGCGCTTTTTCTTGAGGCGCTTCTGTCTTTCAAGATTTTGTGATCCAGGCGGATAGCTTCAGTCCCCCGCGCCGGATGCGCGGTCATGAAGCGGCGACGAGCATCGCGTCATGATCTCATCGCTCCACGTGAGCATGCGCGCCGCGCTTTTCCAGCTCGCGCTCCGACTTCCCATCTCGCGCAGCGCATGCGCGCAGTGCGTCGCTATTCTGTCGCGCGGCCAATTGTCGCCCGCACATCGGGCGACCTCATAACTCCCGCATTTCCTCAGTTGAACCGGCGCCGCCAGAACCGAGTGCACGAGCCTGTCTTTTTTGTCGCAGCAACGAAGTGGCCCGCATGGACGTTTTCAGGCTTCAACCAAGGAGATCTCGATGAATATCAAGCTTGCCGTTATTGGACTCGCCGCGCTTGGAAGCGCAGCGTTGATGTCCGGCGCGGCATCCGCGATGCCCAACGGGCTTCCGCAAGCCAGTCACATCGCGGGCGAAACGTCCAATGTCGACAAGGTGCGCCAGGTCTGCGATCGCTGGGGCCGCTGCTATTGGCGACCGGGCGCATACGGCTACTACGGACCGCGCCATCACGGATGGCACCATCGTCCGCAATTCCACCATCGCCCGCATCATTACGGGCACCGCCCTCATCACGGCGGACATCACGGCGGTGGGCATCACGGCGGACACCGTCGCTAATCATCAACGAGGGGGCTTCGGCCCCCTCACCTTTTTTGCGCTCAAAGTGCGAAGCGGCTTTCCCGCGCGACAAGCGCAAGGCGCCTTCGCCGTCGACGTGCGGTTAGCGCCGGCTACCCCTGTCCTGCCCGGCGGACGAGCGCGTTCTCGAGGAAGAGATACTCGATGCCGGTGCCGAGGAAGGTGTCGATGGCTTCGCGCGGGGTATTGACGATCGGCTGCCCCTTTACGTTGAAGCTCGTGTTCAGCACCATTTCGCGGCCGGTCGCCCGGCCGACGGCCCGCAGCAGCGCATGGAATTCCGGATTGTCCCTGACGTCGACCGTCTGCACGCGGGCCGAGCCGTTGACATGGGTGATCGCGGGCAGCACAGCGCGATGCTCGGGGCGCACGTCGGCGGTCATGATCATGTAGGGAAGCTCGAAACCCTTCGGCACTTCGAACCAGTGGTGGACCTGCTCGAGGCTGACCGCCGGCGCGAACGGGCGGAAGGCTTCGCGCATCTTGACCATCGCGTTGATGCGGTGACGCATCTCCGGATGACCGGGATCGGCCAGGATGCTGCGGTGTCCCAGTGCGCGGGGGCCGAATTCCATGCGTCCGCGGTACCAGCCGAGCACGCGTCCGGCCGCAATCAGCCTGGCCGCCACCGCGCAGGTCTCCTCCAGATCCGGAAAGCGCGTGATCTCTATGCGGCCGGCGGTGTCCGCGAGTGCCCTGTCGATCTCACTCTGCGCATGCGCGGGGCCGAGGAAGGGGACCGGCATCCGGACGTTCTCCACGCCGCGGTCGCGCGATGCCGACCAGAGCGCGGCGCCGAGCGCTGAGCCGTCGTCGCCGGCGGCCGGCTGAACGTAGATCTCGTCGAACAGGCCGGACTGCAGCAGGCGGCCGTTGGCGGTGCAGTTGAGCGCGACGCCGCCCGCCATCGCAAGCCTCCGCAGGCCGGTGCTGCGGCCGAAATGGCCGCAGATGTGGAGCATGACCCTGTCGAGGCATTCCTGCAGCGCCGCGGCGACGTCGCGATGGCCATCGGTGACGTCGCCGTCGGGCGCGCGGGCCGGGATCAGGTGTTCGCCGAGATGGCGTCGCGTCGCGCCGTAGGTTTCGCGATCGTGGCGCTCGGTGTTGAGACGGAGCAGAGGAATCCTGATCAGGCCGTCGTCGCGCAGCTCCACGGTCCGCTCGAAGAAAGCACCGTGGCGGGCGGGATCGCCGTAGGGAGCGAGGCCCATGATCTTGTATTCGTCGGAATTGAAATCGAAGCCGAGATGCAGCGTCAGGGTGGAATAGAGAATGCCGATCGAATCCTGTGCGGTGATTTCCGCGAGCTTGTCGATCTCGTTGTCGTGCGCGTGATAAACGGTGACGGCGTGGACCTCGCCCATGCCGTCGAGGATCACCACCAGGCATTCGTCCCAGCCGGAGGTGTAGTAGGCGCTGGCGGCGTGGGACAGATGATGGTTGACGTGGTGGACCTTGCTGGCGGGAAATCCGCTCAGGTGCTCGTCCACTTGCGAGAGCAGTTTTTCACGCGAGAAGACCTCCCTGTATTGCTGGGCGGAGATCGGATCCAGCATGAAAGCGGCTTTGTAGGGCGCATAGTCGAAGCCGTGGGAGATCGCGTCGATATCGGCTGGCTTCAGGCCGGCGGTCTCAAGGCAATAGCTGACAGCGCCGATCGGAAAGTCGCCGGTATGTTTCTTGCGGCTGAAGCGCTCTTCGGCGGCACCGGCGACGATCCTGCCGTCGACCACCAGCACTGCTGCCGAATCGTGACCTTGGGAAATCCGGTATTCGCGTTCCTCGAGGCCCGGCCAGTGCTTCTTCTTGAAGGGGATCGAGTTCTCGAATCCGCTGATGCCGATTACTTTCGCCATCTTCAACACCCCCTGGACGTATCACGCGCAGGGAAATTTCGAGCATGTTCCGCGGCATCGTTGCAGAGGGACCGGGGAAATCAAGTTCCGCAAAAGTGCCGCCCCGGAATAGTCGGCCGGCCATCCGTTCCGATCGTTTGACGGAGTACCTCCTTTGCGTCGGGGGACTTCGCGAACGCATCTGCTACAATATGACGCAGCTCTCTCCACCAAGCCACGGCGTTCCGACGCCTTTTTGGATGGAGGTCGATGATGGACGCGTTTTCCGATATTCGATTCGAAGTCTTCAGTACGTGCCCGCAATCCAGCGCGGTCGCGGCGGCGGACTATGTCGAACAGGTGCAGGCCGTCGCCCGCTGGAGCGAAGAGGCAGGCTGCAAGGGGATCCTCGTTTACACGGAGAATTCCTTGGTCGATCCCTGGCTCGTCTCGCAGATCATTCTGCAGAGCACCAAGGAGCTCTGTCCGCTGGTGGCGGTACAGCCGGTCTACATGCATCCCTACAGCGTCGCCAAGATGGTGAGTTCGCTCGCGCATATGTACGGACGGCGGCTCTATCTGAACATGGTCGCAGGTGGCTACACGACAGAGCTGACGGCGCTCGGCGACACGACGGCGCACGACAAGCGCTACGCCAGGCTCATCGAGTACACCGGCATCATCAAGCGGCTGCTGGAGAACGCCGAGCCGGTGACCCTCGAAGGGCAATTCAATGCCGTCCGGAATCTCAGGATGACGCCGCCACTGCCGCCGGAGCTGCTGCCCGGCGTGTTCGTGTCGGGCTCCTCGGAAGCGGGGCTCGCGGCCGCCAAGGCGCTGGGGGCGACGCCGGTGAGATATCCCAAGCCGGCCGCAGAGTACGGACCGGCGGACGCCGCCGACTGCACGGGTTCGGGCGTGCGCGTCGGCGTCATCGCCCGCCCGAGCGCCGACGAAGCCTGGCGGGTCGCGCATGAGCGCTTCCCGACCGACAAGAAGGGGCAACTGGCGCACAAGCTCGCCATGAAGGTCTCGGATTCGGCGTGGCACAAGCAGATGTCCGACCTTGCGGCCCAGACGGCCGTCACCCAGGACACGCCCTATTGGCTGGTGCCGTTCGAAAACTACAAGACCTTCTGTCCGTACCTTGTCGGCAATTATAGAGTCGTCTCCGACGAACTCGCGCGCTACGCCGCGGCCGGCTACGGGACGTTCATCCTCGACATCCCGCCCACCCGCGAGGAACTGATCCATACGGGCGAGGTCTTCGGACTGGCGCTGACGAAGGCCCGGCGTCTGAAGTCATCAGCGCTTCGCGATCCGGCGCGTCAGGGCCTGGGAGGCTAGGCCAGACGAGGATCGCGCGATGGAGCTGCGCACAGACGGATCGCGACGGGGGTTGTGGACGGGCTTCCTGCGCGCGGCGCAGCTGTTTCCCGACCGTCCTGCCGTGGTCGCGCAGGGCACGTCGCTGTCGTATCGGCAGCTTCGCGAGGCCGCCGTCCGCATCGCGGCCTGCATCCAGGCCCATCGCACGGAGTCGCGCACGTCCCTGACCGCCGTGTTCGCGCATCGCAGCACGGTGGCCTTCGCCGGCGTGCTCGGAGCGCTCCTCGCCGGGAACGGCTACGTGCCGCTGAACCGCACCTTCCCGGTCGAGCGGACCAGATCGATGTTCGTCCGTTCGGAGTGCCGCTCGATCATCGTCGACGCGGACTCCCTGCCGCAGATTGACGCGCTCCTAGAGGGTTCCGGCGAACCGCTGCTCGTGATCGCGCCCGGCCTCGAGGATCCGCGCCCCTATCGCAAACGATGGCCGCGCCACGCCGTCGTCGGGGCCGCCGACCTCGAAGCATACGCCGGTTGGCGCGAGCCGGACGCGCGCGAGGACGCGATCGCCTATCTGCTGTTCACGTCGGGCAGCACCGGGGTCCCGAAAGGGGTGATGGTCGCGCACCGCAACGTCGTCTCCTATATCGATCATGTCGCGAAGCGCTTCGCCATCACGGAGCAGGACGTCGTCTCGCAGACGTTCGACATGACGTTCGACCTCTCGGCTTCCGACATGTTCGTGGCGTGGGAACGCGGCGCCTGCGTGTGCTGCCCCTCGCAGAAGACGCTGATCAATCCGGGGCGGTTCATCCGCGAGCAGGGCCTGACGGTCTGGTTCTCGGTGCCCTCGATGGTCGCGCTGATGAAGCAGTCCGGCCTGCTCAAGCCCGGAGGGTTTCCCTCGCTCAGGCTGAGCCTGTTCTGCGGCGAGCCGCTGCCCGTCGGCTGTGCCGAGGCCTGGGCGATGGCCGCGCCGAACAGCGTCGTGGAGAACGTCTACGGACCCACCGAGCTGACCATCGCGTGCACCGGCTACCGGTGGGATCCGAAGCGGACACCGGCCGAATCGGAGATGGGCATCGTGCCGATCGGCGCGCCGTTCCCGGGAATGGACGTGCTCGTCGTCGACGAGCACCTGAACGAGGTCGCCCCGGGCGCAGACGGCGAACTGTTGATGAGCGGTCCGCAGATGTCGCTCGGCTACTGGAAGGATCCCGAGAAGACCGCCGCGGCCTTCGTCGCCCCGCCCGGACGGAGGGACGTGTTCTACCGCACCGGCGACCGCGTGCGCCGGCCGGCCGGCGACGGTCCCCTGACCCATCTCGGCCGCATCGATTCCCAGGTGAAGATCCTCGGGCACAGGGTCGAGCTCGGCGAGGTCGAGGCGGTGGTGCGCGAGGCCTCGGGCGTCGACGGCGTGGTGGCGATCGGTTGGCCGATCACGTCGAGCGGCTACGGCAGCGTCGAAGTGCTCATCGAAGGCGGCCCGCTGGATCTCGAGGAGCTGCGCAAGGCGGTCGCCGCCCGCCTGCCGGACTACATGGTCCCCAGACGATGGCACCTCCGCAGCCGGCTGCCCCGCAACGCCAACGGCAAATACGACCGCAAGGCCATGCCGGCGGTTTTGGGAGACAGTCAATGAACGGTCCGACCCCTGACGACGTCCGCTCGTTCTTCGGCGCCTTCCTGAACCGGAAGCTGCAGGACCGCGGACAGCGTCCGCTGCGCGATCTTCCCGACGACTACGACCTGCTGCTGTCGGGAGCGCTCGATTCACTGGCCTTCGTCGAGATGATGATGGCGGCGGGCGAGCACTTCAACAGGGAACTCGATTTCGAGAATCTCGATCCCGAACGGATGACGCTGATCGGCCCCCTGTGCCTGTTCGTGTCCGAGCAATTGACGCAGCCTCGGTGGCGAAACGAGTCGACCGGGTCGTCGCCGCCATTCGGCTAGGGAGGGATTGATGGCGGGGACCCGCGCGCCGGCGCAAATTCAGACGCGCTCCAAATATCACGCCGCCGACATCCTGCTCCGGCTCCTGAAAAGCCGGCGGCGTCCCGCGTCCGCTCAAGCCGAACCGGCGCCGCTCTCCGGAATCGCGTTGGCGCCGGCTAAGCAGCGGGAGGTCCAGTTCGCGGATTTCGAAAGCGTTGCGAGGCTGAAGGAACGCTGGGGACTTGCGAAGGACAGCCTGGAGAACTGGGATCGGCTCTGGCGGCAAAATCCCGCGATGGCGGCCGCCAAATCGCAGCCCAGCATGGGGTGGGTGCTGGAGACCGCGCACGGGATTGTCGGGTACCAGGGAAACGTTCCCATGCTCTACCAGTTCGAAGGCCGAGCGATGATCGCCGCGACAGCCGCTGGCCTGGTGATCGAGCCGGCGTACCGCACGCGCTGCATCACGCTGCTGGCTTCGTTCTTCCGGCAGCGCGATATCGATCTCTTCGTGATCACGCATTCGACCGCATCCGTGGTCAGTCAGTCAAAAGCCCTTCATGCGAGGCCGTTGCCTCATCCCGACTATGACAAGGTGCTGTTCTGGATCCTGGATGTGCATCAGTTCGCGCGGGTGCTCGCGGCGAAGTTCGGCCTCGGGAGCGGAATGGAGGCCGTTGGAGCCTTCCTTGCCTCGTCGGCCCTGCGGCTGGATACGCTGTGTCGCGGGCCACAGGGCCTCCCGATCAGCAAAATAACCGAAATCGAGGTGAACGACATCGGGGATGAATTCGAAGCGCTGTGGCGGCGCAAATTGGGCGAGGTCCCTCGGTTGCTGGCGGATCGAAGTCCCGCCTCTCTCAGGTGGCACTTCACGCTGCCGGGGAGCTGTTCGACGGTTGCCGTGCTCTGCTGCCATCGTTTCCAGCGCTTGGCGGGGTATGCCGTCGTGCTGCATGCGATCGACCGCGAAACCGGTTTGCGACGGTCGATGCTCGCCGACATCCTGGTGGAGCAGGACGACCCTGATGTGACCGAGGCGCTGCTCGATGCGGCCTATGCGAACGCAGTCGCTTCGGGCGGTCATCTCTTCGAGGTGGTTGGCCTGCCCGGACATATCAGGCAGATCCTGATGAGATGGAAACCTTACGTCAGGACGTACCCGACCGATCCGCTCATCTACAAGACAACGGATGAGGCCTTGGCCCGCGCCCTCGAAGACGAGAACGCCTGGTACGCCGGCCCGTTCGACGGCGACGCAACGCTGCTGCCGTGACGACTCCGGTCGGCCGGCGTGGCGGAACGAGGCGGGCTCGGTCTCGTCACCGTCAAAGCGCCGCCAGCACCGCCTTCGCGACATCGGTCGTGCCGTTGCTGCCGCCGAACTCAAACGGCTTGATGCCGTCGGCGTAGACCTTGTCGACGGCGCGCTCGATCCGCTCTCCGGCTTCGGTGGCGCTTTCGAGTCCATGCTTGTCGGCGAGCCAGTCCAGCATCATCGCGGCCGACAGGATCATCGCAGTCGGATTGGCCTTGCCCTGCCCCATGATGTCGGGCGCCGTGCCATGACATGGCTGAAACACCGCGTAGCGGTCACCGATGTCGGCTGACGGCGCCATGCCCATGCCGCCGATCAGACCGGCGGTGAGATCGGACAGGATGTCGCCGAACATGTTCTCGGTCACCATGACGTCGAAGTCCCACGGACGCTTCACCAGCGCAGCCGCGGTCGCATCGATGTAGAGGTGGTCAGCCCTGACGTCGGGATGACGCTTCGCAATCTCGTCGAAGATGTTCCGGAAGAATGCGAAGGCCTTGAACACGTTCGCCTTGTCGACGCAGGTCAGCCCGCCATTGACCTTGCCGCGCGCCTTGCGGCGTTCGGCGAGCCGGAACGAAAACTCGAAGAGCCGCTCGGAGGTGTGGCGCGTGATCACCATCGTCTCGCGCGCCTCGCTGTCGGTGACGACGCCCTTGCCCATCGAGGCGAACAGCCCCTCGGTCGATTCCCGGATCACGACGAGGTCGATGCCCTTCCGGTCGGCGCCGACGATCGTGCTCGATACACCGGGGATCAATCGCGCGGGCCGCACGCCGGCATAGAGATCGAAGATCATCCGCAATTCGATCTGCGGCGCGATCTCGGTGTTGTCGGGGTAGCGCACCGACGGCAGGCCGCAGGCGCCGAGCAGGATCGCGTCGGCCTCCTCGCACAGCCGGATCGTGCTCTCCGGCATCGACTTGCCGGTTTCCTTGTAATGGCCCGCGCCGGCCGGCGCCTCGGTGAAGCGGAATTTGAGACCGGCCGACGCCTCGATCTTGCGCAGCACGTCGAGCGCCGGCGCCATCACCTCGGGGCCAATGCCGTCGCCACCGAGGACGGCGATGTGGAGTGCGTCGTTGGCGGACATGGGATTCTCCGGAACACAACAGTCATTCCGGCGCGATGCGGAGCATCGAACCCGGAATCTCGAGATTCCGGGTCTGGTGCTGACGCACCATCCCGGAATGACGGCAACTCGATCTACGGCGTCAGCACCGCGCGGCCGACCAGCTGGCCCTTCTGCAGATTGGTCAGCGCCTCGTTCGCCTTTGCCAGCGGCATCGGCGTGACCGGGATCGCCGGAACCTTCTTGGCCCGCACCAGGTCGAGCAGTTCCTGGGTCTCGCGCAGATTGCCGACATAGCTGCCCTGGATGGTGACCGCCTTGATCGGGATCAGCGGCAGCGCCCAGGGCGCGCCACCGCCGAACAGGCCGACGATCACGAGCTTGCCGCCCTTGGTCAGGCAGTCGAAGCCGAGCTGCGAGGTCTGGGCGTTGCCGACCAGATCGATCGCGGCACGGATCGGCTGGCCGGCCTTCTTGACGAGCTGTTCCAGCGCGTCGGGCGCCTTGCCGTCGACGGTCGCGAGCGCGCCGGCGGCTTCGGCCGCCTCGCGCTTCCTGGCGTCGATATCGACCACGATCGCGCCCTTGCCGCCCATCGCCTTCAGCAGCGAGAGCGCCATCAGGCCAAGACCGCCGGCGCCGAAGATCACGATCGGCGTGTCGAGATCCTTCTCGACCTTCTTCAGCGCGCTGTAGGTCGTGACGCCGGAGCAGGCGTAAGGCGCGGCCGTGACGGGATCGAGCCCCTTGAGGTTCAGCAGATACTTCGGATGCGGCACCGTCATGTGGTCGGCGTAGCCGCCGTCGCAATAGACGCCGAGCGCATTCGGCTTGATCGCGCACATGTTCTCGTCGCCGCCGAGGCAGGTCGGGCACTTGCCGCAGCCGAGCCAGGGATAGGCCAGCGCGACATCGTCGACCTTCAGGCCGCCCTTGTCGACGTCCTTGACGTCGGGCCCGAAGGCAACGATCTCGCCGACCGTCTCATGGCCCATCGTGCGCGGCAGCGAGACGCCGCGATCCTTCAGCGACAGCGGCTTGCGGCCGTGGCCGAGATCATAGCCGCCCTCCCAGATGTGCAGATCGCTGTGGCAGACGCCGGCGGCCTTGACCTTGATCAGCACCTGCGTGCCCGACGGCTGCGGCGTCGGCTGATCGACCTCTTTCAAGGGGGCGTTGAAATCGACGACCTGGAAACTCTTCATCGCTGTTCTCCGGTAGCTTGTTCTTGCGGCGGACCTTGCCACGCCTGCCCGTCCGGGACAAACGCGCTGTCGGCCTCCGGATATTCAGATCAGGGGATGATGGCAAGCCGCGAGCTGGCCCGGCGCAACCACGCGCAGTTCCGGCACTTCGCTGGCGCAGCGCGCGTCGGCCCGCGGGCAGCGGGTGCGGAAGCGGCAGCCGGAGGGCGGCGCGATCGGCGACGGCGGCTCGCCGACCGGCACGCTTTGGGTCGGGCGGACATCCGGATCCGGCACCGGGATCGCCTCGATCAGCAGCGCGGTATAGGGATGCGCCGGCCGTGCAAACAACTGCTCCGACGGGCCGACCTCGCAGAGCCGGCCGAGATACATCACCGCGACACGATCTGAGACCGCCTTCACCACGGCGAGGTCATGGGCGATGAACAGCAGGGTCAGGCCGTAGCGCGCCTTCATCTCCTCCAGCAGATTGAGGATCTGAGCGCGGATCGAGACATCGAGCGCGGACACCGGCTCGTCGCAGATCACGAATTCCGGATTGAGCACCAGCGAGCGGGCGATGCAGATGCGCTGGCATTGTCCGCCGGAGAATTCATGCGGCAGGCGTCCGCTCACCAGCGCCGGATCGAGGCCGACCGCCGACAGCACGTCGCTGACGCGCCGCCGGCGTTCCTCGGGATCCTTGACGCCCGCGATCACCAGCGGCTCGGCGACGATGTCGCCGATCCGCCGCCGCGGATTGAGCGAGGCAATCGGGTCCTGGAAGATCAGCTGCACGCGCCGGCGCATCTTGCGCAGCGCCTCGCCCTTCAGGGTGGTGAGATCGTGCCCGTCGAACAGCACCTTGCCGGAGACGGCCTGGCGCAGTTGCAGCACGGCGCGGCCGAGCGTGGACTTGCCGCAGCCGGATTCGCCGACCAGCCCCAGTGTCTCGCCGCGCGCGATCTCGAGACTGACATCGGAGACGGCATGGATGGTCTTGCCTCCCACCGAATATTCGACAACGAGGTTTTCCACCTTCATCAGCGGATCGGGTGCGGCCTGCAGCATCATGCGCCGACCCCCGCGGTGATCGGATGGAAGCAGGCGTAGAGATGCTCCGGCGTTTCCGCCCGGCTGAGCTGCGGCTTCTCCGTGCCGCAGCGCTCCGCGGAGTAGCGGCAGCGCGGCGAGAACGAGCAACCCTTGAGCGGCCGGGTCGGGTCGGGCGGCCGTCCCGAGATCGCCGGCAGAGGCGTATGCGGCGCGACGTCGAGCTTCGGCAGCGCGGCGAGCAACGCCTCGGTGTAGGGCATCCGCATCTGCTTGAACAATGCCGACGTCGGCGCGCGTTCCACGACGCGCCCGGCATACATCACCGCGACCTCGTCGGTGCGGCCGGCGACCACGCCGAGGTCATGCGTGATGATGATCATCGCCATGTGACGGCGCTGCTGCTCGCGCGCCAAGAGATCGAGGATCTGCGCCTGGATCGTGACGTCGAGCGCGGTGGTCGGCTCGTCCGCGATCAGGAGCTGCGGCTCGCAGGACAGCGCCACCGCGATCGCGACGCGCTGGCGCATGCCGCCGGAGAGCTGGTGCGGATATTGCGCCAGGCGCTGCTCGGGCGCGGGAATGCCGACCGCCGCCAACAGTTCGATGCTGCGCTGCCGGGCCTGCGCCAGATCGAGCTCGAGATGTTCCACAATGGTCTCGATCAGCTGGGTGCCGATGGTCAGCACCGGATTGAGCGAGGTCATCGGGTCCTGGAACACGACCGCGAGCGAGCGGCCGCGCAGCTTGCGCAATTTCTCCGCCGAAAGCCTTGTCAGATCCTGCCCGTCGAACATCACGCGGCCGGACAGTTTCGCCTTCTTGGGCAGCAGCTGCAGGATCGCGCGCGACAGCATGGTCTTGCCGCACCCGGACTCGCCGACGATGCCGAGCGTCCTGCCGGCGCCGACGGCAAGATCAACATGATCGACCGCCCGCAGATTGCCGCGCGGCGTCGGCAGGTCGACCACCGCATTCTCGACCGAGAGCAGCGTCCGGCTCATAGCGCCCCCTGCCTGGGATCGGTCAGCGCGCGCATCGTATCGCCGATCAGGTTGAACGAAAGCACAGTCAGGAACATCGCGATCGCCGGAATGAAGGCGAGCCGCGGCGCCACCTCGAGGCTTTCACGGCCCTCCCCGATCATGCTGCCCCAGCTCGAGATCGGCGGCGGCACGCCGAGGCCGAGGAACGACAGCGATCCCTCGACCACGATGGTGACGGCGACGCCAAGCAGAAAGAAGGCAAGCAGCGGCAGCATCACATTGGGCAGCAGCTCGCGCAGCAGGATGCGCGCATGCGTGGCGCCGAGCGCCTGCGCCGCGATGACGAATTCGCGCCGCGCCAGCGACAAGGTCGCCGCCCGCGCCACCCGCATGAAGGCGGGAATGCCGAGCACGCCGAGGATGCAGGTCAGATTGAAGATCGACTGGCCGAGATAGGCGGTGACCGCAAGCGCCAGGATCAGCGGCGGGAACGCCAGCAGCACGTCCATGCTGCCGACCACGAAGGATTCGAACCGGCCGCGGAAATAGCCCGCGAGCATGCCGAGCGCGCCGCCGATCGTGACACCGATCATCGGTGCGCAGAGGCCGACGATCAGCGAGATGCGCGCGCCATAGATCAGCCGCGACAGCTCGTCACGGCCGAGACCGTCAGTGCCGAGCCAATGCTCGGCCGAGATCGGCGCCCGCCGCTCCAGCATGTCCATGTCGGTCGGGCTCGGCAGCGGCAGCAGGTCGGCAAAGATCGCGACCGCGAACACCAGCGCCATCCAGCCGATCGCGATCCAGAACAGCATGCCGAGTCCGCGGCGGCGCCGGACCGGCGTTGCACCGGCCTCTTCCTCGAGGCTGAGCTCAAGCGTGGCCATGGCGAATCCTCGGATCGAGAAGGGCGTAGAGCATGTCGACGACGAAGTTCATGATCACGAAGCCCGCGGCAACCAGCAGCACCACGCCCTGCAGGATGATGAGATCGCGGGTATAGATCGCGCCGACCAGGAGGCGGCCGATCCCCGGCAAGGCGAAGATCGACTCGACGATGACGGCGCCGCCGATCAGGCGGCCGATATTGATGCCGGTGATGGTGACGAGCGTCAGCGACGACGGCTTCAGCGCGTGCACGAACAGGATGCGCGACGGCTTGAGGCCCTTCGCCTTGGCGAGCGCGATATAGTCCTCCTGCAGCGCTGCGATCATGTCGGAGCGCAGCACGCGCATGATGCCCGGCCATTCCGCAAGCCCGAGGGTCAGCGCCGGCAGCACCATGAAGCGCAGATTGGCGACCGGGTCCTCGGTGAACGGCACATAGCCGGTCGCCGGCAGCAGACGCAGCTCGACCGCAAACAGATAGATCAAGAGGATCGCGGACAGGAAGGTCGGCACCGACAGCATGCCGAACGCCGAGCCGGTCATGAAGCGGTCGAACGCGCTGCCGGCCTTGGCCGCGCAGGCGATCGCGAGCGGCACGCCGATCGCAAGCCCGATCAGCTCGGCCAGGATCATCAGCTCGAACGAGACCGGGATGCGTTCGCTGACGGCCTGCAACACGGTCTGTCCGGTGCGGAAGGACCGTCCGAAATCACCCTGCAGGATGTGCCACAGCCAGCCGAGATAGCGCAGCCAGATCGGCTGATCGAGCCCCATGTCGTGACGCAGGGCCGCGACGTTCTCGGGCGTCGCCTGGTCGCCGAGGATCACGTAGGCCAGATCGCCAGGCAACAGCGAGGCGATCACGAAGGTCAGCACCGAGACCGCGATCAGCACCGGTACAAGGTACAGGAGCCTGCGCGCGACGAAGAACAGCATGAAAGGCTATTCCTTCCAGGCGTACGAGACGTCGAGCACCCCGTTGAACATCTTCGGCACCCCCTTCACCTTCGCGCTCGAGATCGCGTAGTAGGTGTTCTGGAAGGTCCAGAACCAGATCGCCTCCTTGTTGATCAGCCGGCTGATCGCGCAGTAATCCTCGGTACGCTGGGCAACGTCGGCGGTGGTTCGCGCATGCTCCAGCAGCCGGTCCAGCTCCGGATTGGAGTAGTTCGCCAGCGCAATCGGGCTGCCGGTGTGGAAATTGGCGTACATCTGCGGATCCGGATCTGCGAGATCGACGATGCGCCACGGCGTCAGCTGGAACTGGCGCATGAAAGCGCGCGGCGGAATGGTCGCCTGATCGACCTGCTCGATCTCCATATTGGCGCCGATGCGCTTCCAGAATTGCTGCAACACCTGACCACCGGTGCGGCCGCGCGGCGTCGCCGTGACCAGCATCTTGAACTCGACCGGCTTGCCGTAATCCTTGATCAACGCCTTGGCCTTTTCGACATCGTAGGGCAACGCGCCGTCATCCTTGCACTTCACCCAGGAGCCGTCGCCATAGGGATTGCTGGCCGGTCGCGCCAGGCCATTGGTGATCGCTTGCGACATCTTCGTGCGGTCGAGCGCCATCACCAGCGCCTGGCGCACGCGCACGTCGTCGAACGGCGGGACCTTGGTGTTGAAGGCCGCGACTGCAGCCCCCGAGCCTTGATAGGTATGCACGGTTAGACTGGTGTCCTTGCGCGCCTTGATAATGTTGTCGGCGTCGGCCTCGTCGTCCCAGATGATGTCGGCCTCTCCCGATTGCAGCGAGGCAAAGCGCGACTGCGCATCCGGCAGCGGCTTCAAGATGATGCGATCGAGATAGGGCTTGCCCTTGTCCCAGTAGTCCGGATTCCTCTCCAGCAGCATGCGATCGCCGGCGGTCCAGGATTTCAGGATGTAGGGTCCGGTGCCGACCGGGTTGCGGTTGTAGTCGTCGCCCTTGGTCTTCCATGCGGTCGGCGACTGCATGACGTTGTTGGAGCTCTGGATCGACTGGGTCGCCGGGAAGTTCACCGACGGGTCGCTGAAATTGTAGACCACCGTGAGGTCATCGACCGCCTGCACACTGATGATGCTCGTGATGTAGAAGGCGCAGCGGCACTTGTTGGCCGGGTCCTTCTGGCGGTCGAAGTTCTCCTTCACCGCCTGCGCATTGAACGGCGTGCCGTCGTGGAATTTGACGCCGGGCCGCAGCTTGATGGTCCAGGTCTTGAAGTCGTCGGAATGGGTCCATGACAGCGCGAGCTTCGGCTTCGGCTCGCCCTTGTCATCGAGCGTCGTCAGCGTGTCGAAGATCGCGGCCGCGGCGGTGTTGGCCGACGTGTCGTAGACGCCGACCTTGAGCGGGTCGAAGCCCGGAATGTCCAGTTCCTGGCCGACGGTGAGCGTGCCGCCCTGCTTCTGCGCATGGGCCGGTGCGGCTGACATCGCTGCACCTAATCCCGCCACAAGAAATATGCGCGCAACTGCGCGCGCGCGCCCGACCAGCTTCATCAATGCTCCCTCCCAGGTGGGCGACGTCCGGTGTTCCGGATCGTCGTCTGTTGGGCGGCAGATTGTCCGGAATCGCCGCGCGCGACAAGACCGTAATACGGATGAAAAGCCGCAGGGCGATCACGATGCGATCTCACGAGCTCGCATCGTGATCTGATCTACTTGTTTGAGCATGATCTTTCGGAAAACCGGCACCCACTTTACGCGAACGCGGCCCTCCGGGTCCGGATCATGCTCTAACTACGCACCCGTCTTCGCCGGTTGCGCTGCGAAGCCTGCGATCTGATCCTCGGAGAGCCCGATCTCCTTCAGATAGGACAGTGTGTGCTCGCCGAGCGTCGACATGCGCTTGCGCGCACCGACCGTCGCGCCGGACATGCGGAACGGCAGATTGAGCACCTTGAAGCTGCCGCCGCCGTCCGCAACCTCGGCCAGCGCGCCGCGATGGGCGATCTGCGGATCGGCGAGTGCCTCGCGCACGGTGCGATAGGCCGATGACGGCACGCCATATTCATTGAGCGCGGCAAGGCAGGCCTGCGTGCTAACCGAGCGCGACCACGCCTCGACGCCCTCCATCAGGCCCGCCCAGTTGTCCCGCCGATCGGAATATTTGGCGAAGCGCGGATCGGACACCCAATCGGGACGGCCGATCACCTGCATAAGGTTCTGGAACGTCTTCTCGCTGGCGATCGCCACCATCACGTAGCCGTCGGTGGTTTCGATCGGACCGAACATCGGGCGCTGGGTTTGCTTCACCTCGAATTGCGACCATTGCAACTCGTTCAGGGTCAGGCTCAGCATCGATTCCAGCATCGAGACGTCGATGTGCTGGCCCTTGCCGCTGGCGGCGCGCTGGTAGAGCGCCGCCGAGATCGCACCGAAGGCGTAAACGCCGGTCAGCACATCGGCGTGATAGATGCCGCAATAGTCCGGCCGGCTGCGTCCCGGCTGATAGGCGAGATGCGCCATCTCGTAACCCGAGGCGGCATGAATCACCGGCGCATAGGCCGGCAATTCCGCCGACGGGCCGGTCTGGCCGTAGCCGGAGATCGAGCAGAAGATCAGCTTCGGATTGATGTCGCGGACCGAGGCGTAATCGAGCTTCAGTCGCCGCATCACGCCGGGACGAAAATTCTCCACCAGCACGTCGGCGGTGGCGATCAGCCGGCGCACGGCTTCGACGCCGGCCGCCGACTTCAGGTCGAGCACCAGGCTGTTCTTGCCGATATTGAGCTGGCCGAACGCCGTCGAGCAATTGTTGCGCACCGGCGGCCGCGTCCGCATCGTCTCGCCCTCAGTGGGCTCGATCTTGATCACCTCCGCGCCCATGTCGGCGAGCATCCGCGTGCAATGAGGTCCGGCGATCGTGGTCGAAAAATCGAGCACGCGAAGGCCGTCGAAGCTCCGTGTCAAATTCCCCTCATCGTCAGCGGCTATGGTCGTCGGCAAGGCTTCCTCCACCTTCGTCATTGGTTGTTCGGCGTCGCGTGACCCTAAAGTGAGCCGCCCTGGCAGGAAAGCGTCTCGTCCAGACCGGGAGCGCGGGCCGTATTGCATTTTACTCAAAGGCAGATTGGACCCGATCTTGCATAGCCCTGTCACGGGCTGGAACGAGGGCGCTTGTTGAAGGTCTTATTCGTCACGACGGAGATGGACGATTTCGTCCGCGTGGGCGGGCTCGCCGCCGTTTCCGCTGCCCTTCCGCGGGCTCTCCGCCCGTGGAGCGACGTCAGGATCATGCTCCCCGGCTACCGGGATGTAGTCGAACAGTTCACGCATATTGAAATCGTTGGGCAATGCCGAGCGCTCGCCGAGATGCCGGCCTGCACGCTCGGGCGTGCGTCGACCAGGGACGGACTTCCGGTCTACGTGCTGCTGTGCCCGCAACTCTACGAGAGGCCGGGCAATCCCTATGGCGATGAGTCCGGCCGCGACTGGCCCGACAACGACATCCGCTTCGGCCGCTTTGCCTCCGCCGCTGCCGAACTTGCAGCCGGAATGCTGGACAAGGATTGGGCAGCGGACCTCGTACACGCCAACGATTGGCAGGCCGCGCTCACACCGGCCTACCTCGCCTGGCGCAACGCGCGGATTCCGTCGATCCTGACCATCCACAATCTCGCCTATCAGGGCCTGTTTCCGAAAGACTCGCTGCGACGGATCGGCGCACCGGAAAGCTCGTTCCACATCGACGGGCTGGAGTTCTACGACAAGCTCTCCTTCCTCAAGGGCGGCCTCGTCTACGCCTCGCATCTGACCACGGTCAGCGCGACCTATGCCAGGGAGATCACGACCGCAGAGCTCGGCTGCGGCCTGGAAGGCCTGCTCCGTGTGCGCTCCGACGCCGACCAGCTAACCGGCATCCTGAACGGCATCGACGAAAGCTGGGATCCGCGCCACTGCGCGCAGCTCGCGCAGCCGTTCGGCTCCGGCGACTGGAAGGGCAAGCAGGCCAACGCCGACTATGTCCGTCGTCAGTTCGGGCTTGCGGTCTCGCGCGGGCCGATCTTTGGCCTCGTCGCACGCCTCGTGCATCAGAAGGGCGTCGACCTCGTGCTGTCCGCCGCCGACGAGATCGTCAGGGACGGCGGACAGATCGTCGTCACCGGCAGCGGCGAGCCCGCCATCGAGGATGCGCTGGTGGCCGCGCATCGCCGCCGGCCCGATGCAATCGGCGTGATCATCGGCTTCAACGATGGGCAGGCGCGCCGGATCTTCGCCGGCAGCGATTTCACTTTGATGCCGTCGCGCTTCGAGCCCTGCGGCCTCAGCCAGATGTATGCGCAGCGCTTCGGCTCGCTGCCGATCGGCCACCAGACCGGCGGGCTTGCGGAAACCATCGCCGACGGCGAGACCGGCTTCCTGTTTGCGCAGCCGTCGGCGGAATCCTTCCTCGGCGGCGTCAGGCGCGCCTTCGACGCCTACCGCGCCAAGGACCGGCTCAACGCCATGCGCTCCAGCGCAATGGCCAAGTCCTATAGCTGGGACCTGTCGGCCGCCTGCTATGGTGCGCTCTACAAAAGGCTGGTCATGCCGCGCGTGATGGCGTAGGCGGCCCGCCTCGCGGGCTTGTGAAGCCCGGCGGCTGTGGGATCCCACCGGCCCGGTAACAATCGGGTCATTGCACCGAACCTTTCAGGCGATCACGTCGCCACACGGCTGGACGACGACGCATGCGTGAAATTGCGAATGATGACTTTTGGCCAAACGCGATTGCGATGGAGGAACATCATGGACGTCAACGAAGAGCGCCTCAATTCATTCATGGGAAAGATGATCGGCGATGTCGGCGCGGCGATGAATGCCTCGCTGATGCTGCTGGGCGACAAGCTGGGGCTGTACAGGGCTCTCGCGCAGGGCGGGCCGATGAATGCCGCGGCCCTGGCCAAGGCGACGGGAACGGCCGAGCGGTACATCCAGGAGTGGCTGTCGGCGCAGGCGGCCTCCGGCTACATCGAGTACGACAAGGCGACCGGAAAATTCTCGATGCTGCCCGAGCAGGCGCTCGCGCTCGCCGACGAGGACAGCCCGGTCTTCCTCGGCGCCGTCGGAAGCCTTGTCGGCGCGACCTTTCTCGATGAGCCAAAGATTACCGACGCCTTCAAGACCGGCAAGGGCGTCGGCTGGAACAGGCGCAGCGAGTGCCTGTTCTGCGGCACCGCCCGCTTCTTCCGCACCAGCTATAAGCACTATCTGGTCCAGGAATGGCTGCCGGCGCTCGAGGGCGTCGTCGACAAGCTGAAGAAAGGCGCTGTCGTCGCGGACGTCGGCTGCGGGCACGGCGTCTCGACGCGATTGATGGCGGAAGCGTTCCCGAAATCAACGTTCTACGGCTTCGACTATCACGAGGGCTCGATCGAGGCGGCGCGGAAGTCCGCGCGGGAGGCGGGACTGTCGGACCGCGTTCATTTCGAAACGCATTCCGCCAAGACATTCCCGGCCAAGGGCTATGACCTGGTGTGCTTCTTCGACTGCCTGCACGACATGGGCGATCCGGTCGGCGCCCTCAAGCACACCCGCTCCACCCTTGCCGACGACGGCACCTGCATGCTGATCGAGCCGTTCGCCAACGACCGGCTGGAGGACAACCTCAATCCGATCGGGCGCGTCTACTACGCCGCGTCGACGATGATCTGCACGCCGGCGTCGCTGGACCAGGAGGTCGGGCTTGCGCTCGGCGCGCAGGCCGGAGAGGCAAGACTGCGCGAGGTGGCGCGCCAGGGCGGCTTCTCCCGGTTCCGCCGCGCCGCGGAAACGCCGTTCAACCTGATCCTGGAAGCTCGCCCGTAAGGCAGTCCATAGCGCAGTGCGTTTCGACGGCGGCATCACGCCGCCGTCGGAGGCTCACCGTGATGGGCGGCCTGCCCCCGCCTCACTACCACTGTTGCGATTGCCAGTAATACTGGCCGCCGCGCCGGCGCGGATTGGCGGCTTGAGGATTGCCATAGATCTGGGGGCTACCGAACTGGGGAGCGCCGTATTGGGGGCTACCATAATTGGTCGGCGCCTGGGGATTCCAGCTGCGCTGATAGAAGAAGCCGAAACCGTCCTCGTCCCTGCTCGCGATCATGTCGTCGGTCATCATGGGCCGGGTCGGCTTGCGCGTGATGAAACCGCCCTGGGGCTGGTTGCTCAGCACGGCGACGAACTCCGTGCGATAGTTGGTCTCGGCGCTCAGCGGCTCGTCCGAGATGATGATCGAGGAGCGCGCAACGGCGGTCGGCGCGATGCGATCCAGCACATCCTGCGGGATGGTGATGCGGTCGAGCGCGTCCTTGGCGTTGTCTCCGTCGTCGATCGTCACCTGGGTCCAGCGCAGGCCGCCCGCATCGTTGCGCGCCATCGCCGTGTAGATATGCGTGCCGATCGGCTTGTCCGGATCGCGGATGGTGACGGGAACCTCGATGCTCGAGTCGAACACCTCGCCGCCGTCAGCCCATGGCTTATGGGTGTTGCGCCGGACGTAAAGCTTCTGCGTCGCGCGGCTGATGTAGACGGAGACTGGCTCGAGCGCGAGCTTCGCCTCGGTCGCCGCCTTCTGCGCATCCGCCTTCTTGGCCTCGGCCGTCTTGGCGGCGTCCTTGGCGGCCGCTGCGGCATCGAGCTTCGGCTTCGCGTCACCCTGGGCGGCCTCGAACTGGGTGGTCGCTTCCGCGGCCTTGGCCACTGCCTTCTGCTTCAGATCCTCGGCGCGCGCCTTGGCAAGATCGGTCTTGGCCGCGGCGAGCGTCTTGTCGGCCAACGCAACCGCCGCGTCGGCACGGGTCTTGATCTGTTGCAATTTGCGCAGCGACGCCGGCGTGAACAGCGCAGCTTCCTTGGACGCGGCTACCGAAGCCTTCTTCGCCTCGTCGGCTGCCTTGGCGGCATCCGCGGCCTCGCGGCTGAGCTTCTCGGCGCGCGCCGGCGCGGCCGCCATGGCTTGCGCGTTCGGCACGAACAGCGCCGGATGCGTAAAATCGACCGGCGCCGGATCGTTCGGCGCGATGATCACCCGCATCCCGATCCGGGTCTTGTCGAACAGCTTCTCGGCAAAATCGTAGGGCATCCGCACGCAGCCATGCGAGGCCGCATATCCCGGAAGCGGCCCGCCATGCAGCGCGATGCCGTTCCAGGTGATGCGCTGCATGTTGGGCATCCAGGCATCGTCATAGAGGGTCGAGTGGTGATCCTTGTCCTTCTCGATCAGCGCAAAGACGCCGGCCGGCGTCTCGCGTCCCTTGACGCCGCTCGACACCGGCGCGCGGTAGATCCAGCCCTCGGCGTCGTAGAGCGTGACCTTCTGGGCCTTGATCGACACGATCGCCATGATCGGCTCGCCAGCGGTGCGCTGCGCGGTCGCCTCGACGGCTGCCGCGGGACGCTGCTCTTTCGCCGCGACGACGCCGGTCAGTGACGCAACTGTGACCATCGCCGCGAATGTCACAAAGGCGGGTTGGCCCCAACGCCGCATCGCTCCGGTGGTTTGCGCCGTCGTCGTTCGATGTACCATGCCGCTCCTCGGTCGAAATGCCTGCCCGCGCTGCGTCAATCCCGTACCAGACCGCGATTTTGGATTGATTAATCGCCGCCACGGTTCAACGCGCGAACTCGCTCCTGGGGACCATCGGGCTCGTTCCAGCAGCAAATCACTTATGTATTCACTCATATATGACGGCACATGCAGGAGAAAGGGTGCCGCGCTGCAAAACGGGCCCGTAGCCGCATCCCTGGTCCGGTCGGTGGCGGCCAATGATGCCGCGGTTGCGCCTGCCATCATGCCGTCCGCCGCGTCTCCGGCATCACCAGCCAGATCACGAATAGTCCGAACGCGGCGATCCCGGCGAGGCCCATGAAGGCGGTGCTGCTGCCGAGCTTGTCGCTGACATAGCCGGCCAGCACCGTGCTGAGCGACGCGCCAATGCCGACCGCGGTGCCGACAATGCCCTGCGCCAGGTTGAAATGGCCGCTTCCGAAGGCGACGTCGGCCACGATCAGCGGCACCATCACGCTGAAGATCGCCGCGGTGATGCCGTCGAAAATCTGCACCATGACCAGCACATAGGGGTCGCGCACCGTCGCGAACAACAGGCCGCGGATCGCCAGCGCGGCGAATGCGATCAACAGCAGCGGCCGCCGCCCCCAGGCCTGCGCCTTGCGGCCGACCGACGGCGAGGACAGCGCGACGATCGCCTGCGGCACAATGATGCAGGCCGCGATCAGGACCGGCGCCCATTGGCTCGACCGTGTCGTCACCACGCCCGCCATCAAGGGCAGCATCGCGGCATTGGCGAGCTGGAACAGCATCATCGCGCCGGCAAAGATCAAGAGCGGCCGCTGCCGCACCAGGCCGACGACGCTGGTGGCGCGCTTGTCGGGGACTTCCCGTTTCACCTCGCCATGGGCCTGGGCGATGTCGATCTCGCGCTCGCGGATCCGCGCCAGCGACAACAGCGTCGGGATCGCCAGGATGAAGGTGACGAGGAACACCGAGCGGCTCGACAGCAGATAGCCGCAGGCGCCCATCAGTGCCGCGGCCGAGCCGCTGCCGAGCGAGGCGAAGCGCGCGTTGCGGCCGAGCCGCTCGCCGATCGCAAGCGGCCCGACCAGGCCGAGGCTGATCGCGGCGATCGCCGGACCGAGCACGCAGCTCGCGAGTGCGTGCAGCGTCGCGGCGAGCGTCACCACGGGAAAGATCGGCCAGAGCGCGTAGGCCAGCGCACTGGCGCCGATCGCGGCCACCGCACAGCCCGCAACGACCCGCTCCGAGCGCGCCGCATCGACGATCGCTCCACCGGGCATCTGGCCCAAGAGGCCGATAATGCCGCCGATCGAGAGCACGAAGCCGATCTCGACCTGGGTCCATTTCTGCGTCGTCAGATAGACCGCGACGAACGGGCCGAAGCCGGTCTGCACGTCGGCCAGGAAGAAGATGAACCAGTCGAGGCCGCGCTGGCTTTGGCGCGACGGCGCACGCGGTTCCTCGGGACTGCCTTGATCGGGGGCGAGCGGCACAACATTAGTACCGCCGGCTGATCGCTTGCCACGACCGTCGCCAACCGTCTCTAAAGAAGAGTTCGGACGCGCGACCAGCTTTACCCCCCCCTAATGTTCGTAGTCCCATGGATGCAGGCTTCCCGCCGCGCCCAGCACGATCAGCGGCGTATCTTCCTTGTACTCGGGTGCAGCGCTGACCTGCTGCTTGTTGAGGTCCAGCGTGATGCTGTCGCTCTTGCTGGAAACACCGGCGAAACGCAGCGCGTTCCAATCGACCACGATCTTGCGGCTGCCGACGCCGAGGAACCCACCGAAATCGATCACTGCGGCGCGGACCTTGCCGTCGCGGTCGACAATGACGTCGACGATGCGGCCCATGTTCTCATTGGCGGAACTGCGAACGTCGCGCCCGAGAATGCCGTGCGCATCGCGCGCGCCGATCACGGTCACCGACGGCGGCGGCGACGGTTCCTTGGACGATTCCTTTGAGGGCTCCTTGGCCTGCTCCTTCGGCGTCGCAGAGGCTGCCGGCGGCGCAGGCGTTGCTGGCGGCGCAGGCATTGCTGGCGGCGCCTGGGCCGCCGGCGGCGGCGATGGTGTCGGCGCCGGCGCTTCGTCGTCGGCGGCACGGACACCCGCGCATGTCAGCAGCGCCGCTGCGACCAGCATCATCATCATCCTCGGACGCATGTTACTCTCCCCGCGATTTCGCGGCGCACGCATGCCGCGCCACGACGCTCAATGCGTCAGCACGATCGACACCTGGATCTGGCCGCGTGTGCGCAACACTTCCAGCGACACCTCGTCGCCATGGCGGCGCAGCCTCAGATCGACGCTGGAGGCGCCGAGCCTGAGGTCGCGCAGCACCACGTCGTTGAGGAACTCCGGCAGCCGCGGATCGCGCAAGCGAATCTCGCCGCGCGCGGTGTCGAACTCGAGGCCGAGCGCCGCCTCCAGCAGCGTGAACGGCGTCGCGCTCGCCCAGGCCTGCGGTGCACAGGCCACGGGATAGAGCACCGGGCCGCGCCGGCGCTCGCGGCGGAAGCCGCAGAACAGCTCCGGCAGCCGTCGCAGTTCCATATAGCTTGCGGCATCGAACAGGCCCTTGAACAGATGCGCGACCGAATGCTTGAGGCCGTAGCGGGCAAATCCGAGCGCGATCAGCGCATTGTCATGCGGCCAGATCGAGCCATCGTGATAGGACATCGGGTTGTAGCGCGCTTCGCCCGCGGCGACGGTGCGGATGCCCCAGCCCGAGAAGAACTTCTGGCTCATCAGATCGGCGGCGACCCGTCGCGCGCGGTCTTCCCGCACCATGCCGGAAAACAATGTCTGGCCGGCATTCGACGTGCGCACCTTGCACGGCTGCTTGGCGCCGTCGAGCGCGACCGCATAGGTGCCGAGCTCCTCGCACCAGAATGCTTCCTCGAACCGCTCGCGCAGCCGCTCGGCCTCGGCTTCCAGCTTCGCAGCCTTGTCCGCAAAGCCGAGTTTGCGCGCCGCGCGCGCGGCAAGCTGCTTGCCGGCAAACACATAGCCCTGCACTTCCGCCAGCGCGATGTTGCCCTCGGCAAGCGTTCCGTCGGCGTGGAAGATGGCGTCGAACGAATCCTTCCAGCCTTGATTGCGAAGCCCCTGCTCGGTGGCGCGCTGGTATTCGACGAAGCCGTCGCGATCCGGATCGCCCGGGCCGTCGATCCATTGCAAGCCGGCCTCGACCGCGGGCCACAGCTCGCGCAGCGTCTCCAGATCGCCGGTGCGCTCCAGATAGAGCCCGGCGAGCAGCACGAACAGCGGAGTGGAATCGACGCTGCCGTAATAATGCGCGAACGGCACCTCGCGAAGCGCGGCCATCTCGCCGCCGCGCATCTCGTGCAGGATCTTGCCCGGCGCGGCATCGGCCAGCGGATCGACCGCCTTGGCCTGGAACAGCGCGAGCCGCTTCAGAACGCCCTTGGCGATCCGCGGATCGATCCACAGCATCTGCAGCGCGGTGATCAGCCCGTCGCGGCCGAACGTCGTCGAATACCAGGGAATGCCGGCATAGGGATAACGGCCCTGCGGCGTCTCGGTCATCAGCATGTTGAGGTCGGCCATCGCCTGGCACAGCACCTCGTTGAAGATGTTGTTAGAGGTCTCGATGCTGGCCGCGCCGGCCGACGAAGTCCGCATCTCGCGGCGATGCGCCAGCAGGCCACGGAAGAACGGCACCGGCTTCTGCATGATCGGCTTGTTGCAGGAGACCGCGACGAACAGCGACGTGACCTGTCCGGGCTCGAGATCGAAATGATAGGTCGCCGCGTTGACCGACAGCCGCGTCGGCCGCGGATCGAAATGCAGCGCGGTGATCCGCGTCTGCTCGTCGAGGCCGCAATATTCCAGCACCACGTCGGTCGGGCCCAACAGCTTGCTCGAGCCGATGCCCCGCCGCGGCCGGCGCTCGCCGCGCACCTCGAACAGATCGGCAAAGTCGTTGTCGAACAAGAGCGTGAGATCGAAGCTCGCGGCATGATCGCCGTGATTCTGCAGGCCGATGCGCTGATAGGCCGTGCCGCGCCACAGGAAGATCGAGCGCACGATATGCAGCGTGTCCTTCGGCAGGGTCAGACGGTCGTCGCGATAGACGTCGGAATTGGTGAGATCGACCGTCAGCGCCGAATTGTCGTCGCGCATGTTGGAGCCGAGCAGGAGCGGCTGCACGTCCTCCAGCACCATTTCCAGCCGCGCCAGGTAGCGGGTGTCGGCGTTGAACAGGCCGTCCGGCCCACCGGCCGAGGCGCCGATGTCGCCGTGGCTATCGAGCACGATGAAAGTGTCGTCATGCTTGAGCGAGCGCCGCGGCCGTGCCGCAGGCCCGGTCATCGGAATGTAGAACGGCGATTCGGCGACGTGCTCAGTGATGCGAGCGGTGATGATCTGCGTAACGACGTCAGCTGCCATCTGAACCTCTGGCGACTTTGCTTGGCTCCACTTCGGCTCGAACGAACGCACCGGAACGCACAAACACGCTTGAGAACGCGGGGTCAGGCCGCGCTGGTGGAGAGGCGGCCCATCTCGCGCGCGACCAGGTCGCGGTAGGGGCCCCTTCCCTTCACGAGGATATCGGGCGGACCATCCTCGACGATGCGGCCGCCCTGCAGCACGATCACGCGGTCGAAGCTGCGCAGCGTCGCGAGTCGGTGCGCGATTGCGACCACGGTACGCCCGCGCATCAGCCGCGACAACGCCTCGCGGATCGCCTCCTCGGAGTCCGCATCGAGCGCCGCGGTGGCCTCGTCGAGCAGCAGGATCGGCGCGTCCTTCAGGAAGGCGCGCGCGATCGCGATCCGCTGGCGCTGGCCGCCGGAGACCTTGACGCCGCGATCGCCGACGATGGTGTTCATGCCCTCGGGCAAGCTCTCGATGAAGTCGCAGCGCGCCGCGATCGCCGCCCGCAGCACCTCGTCGTCGGTGGCGTCCGGCCGGCCGTAGCGGATGTTCTCCAGGATCGAACGGTGGAACAGGGAGATATCCTGCGGCACCACCGAGATTGCCGCGCGCAGGCTCTGCTGGGTGACGCGCGAGATGTCCTGGCCGTCGACGGTGATGTTGCCCTGCTCGACGTCGTAGAAGCGCTGCAGAAGGGTAAACAATGTTGACTTGCCGCCGCCGGACTGGCCGACGAGGCCGACCCGCTGGCCGGGCTGGATGCGCAGGCTGAAGCGCTCGAACACCTGCAGGCCGCCGGGATAGCGGAACGCGACATTGTTGAAGGCGATCGCGGCGCCGCTCTTCACCAGCGCCTCGGCCTCCGGATGGTCCTTCAGCTCGTGCGGCTGCAGCAGTGTGGCCAGCGCCTCGGTCAGCCGGGCGACATGCTGGGTGACGTCAACCAGCGCGACCGCGAGATCGCGGGTGGCGCTGAGGATCGAGATGCCGAGCGTGCACACCAGCACCACGTCGCCGGTGGTCGCCGCGCCCTGCTGCCAGAGGCTGAGGGCCCAGGCCAGCATCGCGATCGTCAGAATGACGGTCACGCCGGCGTGAACGAGACGGAGCTTTTCGAGATAGCGCAGGGAACGCCCGCGCGCGACGAGTTCCCGATTGACGGTCGCATCGAAGCGGTCGTGCTCATAGCCGAGGCCGCAGAACGCGCGCACCAGCGGCAGGTTGTTGATGACGTCGACCATTTCGCCGTCCACGGCAGCCGCCCTGTTGGCGAAATCGTCGTGCAGCGGCCGGCCGGCGGCTGCCATCCGGAACATGGCCACCACCATGGTTCCCGCGATCAGGATCAGCACCGCCGACATCGTCACGCTGACGGTTCCAACCAAGGCAATCGCCGCGAAGGTTGCGATGCAGGGCGGCAACACGTTCCACACAAACATGTTCTCGACGGTGAACACGGCGTTCGACGTCGCCGTGATCCGGCTGGTCAGCATGCCCGGCAGCCGGTCCGTGAAATAGCTCGGCGCGTGACCGGTGAGATGGCGGAACATATCGCGGCGAAGGTCGCCGGTGACGCTGACAAAGGTGTAGCTCGCGGTCCAGCTCGCGATCCGCCACAGGAAGTTGTCGGCTGCGATCAGCGACATGAGCAGAGCGAATGCCAGCCATACGCCGTTCGCGGCCGATGGCCCCGCCGACAACGCATCGACCAGATTCTTCACTCCGTATTGCGTGCCTACCGAACAGGCAACCGCTGCAACCACGGCTGACAAAATCACAACATGCGACGGCAGACGCCGGCGCAGATAGCGCAGCACAAAGGGAAATGGGCGATGCGCGTATCCTGACAGATGGTCCATGACGTCCTGCAAAGCTGTTGAAGGTGAACGAGAAAATTTAGTCGAAGCTCTCGCGCACGATGACGTGAAGGGCGGCGGTGGGATTCCTTGATGCGGCCATCACTGCGCAACAATTTTGCAACGCTGGCGTAGGCAAAAACGTGTTGGAGCGAGATGGCATCAGCAAGACCACAGTGTGATGGAAGAAAGAAGCGACAGATCTCCCACATCTAAGGAACCTCGCACGTGCGAGAACGTTCCCGTCTTTGGCATGTCGGTGCCATCTGAGGGCTGAGGGTAGTTCATTCCACATTACAAACAGGAGACGGAGAGATGCGCATCGCGCAGGTTGCCCCGCTGACGGAGGCTGTTCCCCCCAAGCTCTACGGCGGCACCGAACGGGTCGTGCACTGGCTGACCGAAGAACTTGTAACACTTGGACATGACGTGACGTTGTTCGCCAGTGGCGATTCTCAAACCTCCGCGAAGCTCGATGCGACCTGGCCGAAGGCACTGCGGCTCGACGGCTCGGTCCGCGATCCCAATGCGCTCCACATGGTGATGCTGGAACGCGTGCGGCAGAAGGCCGACGACGAGGAGTTCGACTTCCTGCACTGCCATCTTGACTATTATCCGTGGTCGCTGTTCTCGCGGCAGCCGACGCCGTTCGTCACCACATTGCACGGACGGCTCGACCTGCCGGAGCATCAGCCGGTCTTCAACACCTTCTCCAAGATTCCGGTGATCTCGATCTCCAACGCGCAGCGGCGGCCGGTGCCGCAGGCGCATTGGGTGCGCACGATCCATCACGGCCTGCCGGAGAATCTGCTGACGCCGCAACCGGCGAAGCCGTCCTACCTCGCGGTGCTCGGGCGGATCGCACCGGAGAAAGGCGTCGATCGCGCGATCAAGATCGCAACCCGCTGCGGCATTCCACTGAAGATCGCGGCCAAGGTCGATCGTGCCGACCAGGAATATTACGATGAGTTGATCAAGCCACTCATCACCAGCAACCCGTTGGTCGAGTTCATCGGCGAGATCAGCGACCGCGAGAAGCCGGATTTTCTCAGCGGCGCGATCGGGCTGCTGGTTCCGATCGACTGGCCGGAGCCGTTCGGCCTCGTGATGATCGAAGCGATGGCCTGCGGCACGCCCGTCATCGCCTATAACCGCGGCTCGGTGCCGGAGATCATCGAGGATGGTCTGACCGGCTTCATCGTCGAGGACGAGATCAGTGCGATCTCCTCCGTCGGCCGCCTCGGAACGCTCAATCGCGACGCGATCCGTAAGCAGTTCGAGACCCGCTTTACCGCGAGGCGCATGGCGCTCGACTATCTCGCCGCCTTCCGCAGCCTGATGGAAGCCGAACCACGCTTCAAGCTGGTGGCCAGCGCGGAGTAGCAGTTGCAGCGGCCGATCGAATGATCCGGCGAGCCGGCCGGCACCATCCGTGCCGATCCGTCGGGTCATTCGATTGTCAATAATACCGTCGCGTGCGTCGGCAACTCTCACGCAGCAAAACAAATCCGCATGCGCGCGTCGCGCGATTGCTGCGACGCACCAGCGATGACACGTTTCCCCATGAGTTCGGCTGATATCGCCTTTGCGAATGCCGAATTACGTGCTCTTATGCGGCCCGCTTGAGCAAAAAATAATAAGCGAGCGGACGGAGCAACCGTGCCGTGATCGCGCAGGGGGAACGCCATGACAGGGGACCGCAAGCCGTCGGCCATTAATAATGCCGCACCGACCAAAGCCTCACAAAAGAAGCTGAACCGCCGCAAATTCCTCGCCAAAACCGGCGGCGTGCTGGCGGCAGGCGCGTTCGGCGCCGTTCCGCTGCGGGGCTGGGCGGCCGACCCGATCAACATTGGCGCGCTCTATCCGACCACCGGCAGCATGGCGCAGATCGGTGTCGGCTGCGTGGCTGCGGCCAAGCTCGCGGTCGACATGGTCAACGAGGCCGGTGGCATCAAGTCGCTCGGCGGCGCCAAGCTCAACCTCATCGTCTCGGACGTGCAGAGCGACACCACGGTAACACGCACCGAGACCGACCGCCTGATCACGGGCAACAAGCTGTCGGCGGTCCATGGCTGCTATGCCAGCGCGCTGACCTTGATCGCGAGCGAAGTCTGCGAACGGGCAAAGGTCCCGATCATCACCGGATCGAGCTCCGATCAGCTCAACAAGGGGCGCACCTACACCTTCACGCCGTTCGCGCGCGCCTCGCAGTTCGCCAAGGCGCAGCTGCAGATGGCCAAGCTGGTCAGCGAGCAGGCCAAGGTCGCCGTGATTTTCGAGAACACCGCGTTCGGTACCTCGACCTCGAACGGGCTGAAGGAGCTGGCGCCGGGCGAAGGCGTCGAGATCGTGATGTTCGAGCCCTACTCGGCCGGCTTCACCGACGCGAGCCCGCTGATCAACAAGGTCAAGGCCTCCGGCGCCAACACGCTGTTCTCGCTGTCCTATCTCAACGACCTCATCCTGATCGTGCGCACCGTAAAGCAGGTCGGGCTCAACATCGCGATCAACGGCGGCTCCGGCGGCTTCGTGATGCCGGACTTCTACAAGAATGTCGGCAATGCCGCCGAGGGGCTGCAGGGCGTTGCGCACTGGAACCACGACGTCAGCGACGACGCGCAGAAGGTGAATGTCGAATTCAAGAAGCGCACCGGCGAGTTCGCGTTCGAATATGCCGGCGGCCTGGTCGCGCAGACCTTCATGCTGGCCGACGCGCTGGAGCGCGCCGCCTCCGCCGATCCCAAGAAGGTGCGCGAGGCGCTCTCGACGCTCGATGTCTCCTCGGGCTTTGCTGCGATGGCGCCGGGCGGCAAGGTGAAGTTCGGGCCGGACGGCAAGAACGTCTACGGCCGGCCGGTCGGCGTGCAGTGGCAGAACACCGATCTCGTCAGCGTCTTCCCGAAGGAAGACGCCCGCGCGCCGCTGATGAAGACCTGAGCCGCGGTCGAATCGCATGTGGGAGACACTGGCCCAGGCCGTGATCAACGGCCTGCTCATCGGCGGCATCTACGCGCTTGTCAGTATCGGCGTCACGCTGATCTTCGGCGTGGTCAAGATCGTCAACTTCGCCCAGGGCGAGTTCGTGATGATCGGGATGTATATCTCGTTCTTCCTCGCCACCCAGTTCGGCATCGATCCGCTGGTCTCGCTCGTGGTCTCGATGCCGGTGCTGTTTCTCGCCGGCGTCCTGATCCAGCATTTCCTGATCCGCAGGGTGCTGGGGCCGAACGACATGCCGCAGATCTTCCTGACCTTCGCGCTGTCGCTGTTGCTGCTCAATCTCTCGCTGATGTTGTTCAGCGCCAACTACCGCACCGTCCACACGTCTTATTCGGAGGCGGCGTTGCACATCGGCGGGCTGTACATACCGGTGGCGAAACTGATCGCCTTTGCGGTCGCAATGGCGCTGAGCGGGCTGCTGTGGGTGTTCCTGCACACCACCGATCTCGGCCGCGCCATGCGTGCGGCGTCGCAGAACCGCGACGTCGCGATGCTGATGGGGATCAATCCGAACCGCGTGTTCGCGGTGGCGTTCGGAACCGCGCTGGCGCTCGCGGGCGCCGCCGGCTCGCTGCTGATGCCGTTCTATTCGGCCTATCCATTCGTCGGCCAGGTGTTCGTGCTGATGGCGTTCGTCGCCGTCGTGATGGGCACGCTCGGCAATGTGATCGGCGCGCTGATCGCAAGCCTGATGATGGGCGTCGCGGAATCGCTCGGCATCCAGTTCGTCGGCGCCGATTCCGGCCTGATCGTGGTGTTCGCGCTGCTGCTGCTGACGCTTGCCTTCAGGCCGAGCGGACTCGGCGCCAGGAGGGGCCGATAATGCAGACGTCCAGCAACTTCAAATGGCTGTGGCTCGCGATCGGGGCCGTCGTCATGCTCACCTTGCCCCAGCTCGTCACCTCATCGTTCGCGATCGACATTTTCATCCGCATCCTGCTGTTCTCCTTCATCGGCGTCGCCTGGAACCTGATGGGCGGCTACGCCAAGCAGCTGTCGCTCGGGCACGCCGCCTATTTCGGGCTCGGCGCCTACACCTCCACCATCATGCAGGTGAACTACGGCATCTCGCCCTGGATCGGGATGATCGCGGGCGGCGTGGTTGCGATGCTCGCAAGCCTGCCGATCGGCTGGCTCTGCTTCCGCCTGCGCGGCCCCTACTTCACCATCGCCACCATCGCGACCGCCCAGGTGCTGATGCTGATCTTCCTCAAGTTCCGCGACTTCGCCTGGGGTGCCGAAGGCACCACGATCCCGAACCTCGGCAGCGCGCCGTTGATGATGCAGTTCGAGGAGAAGACGTCCTACTATTACGTCGTGCTCGGCCTGCTCGTGGTCGGACTATGGATCACCCACAGAATCGAGAAATCCTGGATCGGCTACTACCTCGTCGCGATCGGCGAGGATGAGGACGCGGCCGAAGCGGTCGGCGTCAACGCGCCGAAGGTCAAGCGCGACATCTACATGATCAGCGCGTTCCTGACCGCGCTCGCGGGGACGTTCTACACGCAGTACATCTACTTCATCGATCCTGCGACCGCGTTCAGCTTCAACGTCTCGATCGAGGCGGCGCTGGTGTCGATCGTCGGCGGCATCGGCACGCTGTGGGGGCCGGTGATCGGCACCGTGCTGCTGGAGACCACCTCGGCGCTGCTACAAAGCTGGCTCGGCAGCTCGGTGGGCGGCATCCAGCTCACGGTCTACAGCCTGATCCTGATGGCTGTGATCCTGTGGCGGCCGACCGGGCTGATCGGGTTCGCGACCGACATCTATCACCGCACCGCCCGGCGCAAGCCGGCGCGCGCCTGAGGTCGTCGCGATGGCAGAAGCACTGGTCATCAAGGGTCTCAGCAAGCGCTTCGGCGGCCTGCGCGCCGTGCAGGACGTCAGCTTCACGGTGCAGGAGAACGAGACGGTGGCGCTGATCGGGCCGAACGGCGCCGGCAAGACCACGAGCTTTCACCTGATCACCGGATTTCATCGGCCAGATTCCGGCTCGGTGCTCGCCTTCGGCCACGAGGTCGTGGGGCTCAGGCCGCATGATGTCTGCGCGCTCGGCCTTGCCCGCACCTTCCAGGTGGCAAAGCCGTTCGGCGCGATGACCGTGCTCGCCAATGTGATGACCGGCGCGTTCCTGCGCGACCGCCATATCGCCGCCGCACGCAACAAGGCGCGCGAGGCGATTGAGTTCGTCGGCCTCGGCGCCAAGGAGCAGACCCCGGCCAAGGACCTCACCACCATCGACCAGCGCCGGCTGGAGATGGCCCGCGCGCTGGCAACGCAGCCAAGGATCCTGCTGCTCGACGAGGTGATGGCCGGGCTCAACCCGGCCGAGATCGACCAAGCGGTGGCGCTGGTGAAGAAGCTGTCCGCCAGCGGCCTGACCATCGTGATCGTCGAGCATGTGATGCGCGCGATCATGGCGGTGGCCCGCCACATCGTGGTGCTCGACCACGGCCAGAAGATCGCCGAGGGCGCGCCGAAGGAGATCGTGGAGAATCCGGAAGTGATCCGCGCCTATCTCGGCTCCTACGTGCATCCGCCGGCGCAGGGAGACGCCCATGCTTGAGCTCTCCCGCGTCAGCGCCAGCTACGGCTCGGTCCCCGCCATCACCGACGTCAGCATCTCCATTGGCGAGGGCGAAGCCGTCGGCCTGCTCGGTGCCAACGGTGCCGGCAAGAGCACGACGCTGCGCGCCGTCTCCGGCCTCGTCAAGCTGTTCAGCGGCAAGGTCACGTTCGATGGCGTCGACCTCGCCACGCTGCCGCCTTACCGGATTCCCGAGCTCGGCATCGCGCACGTCCCTGAAGGCCGCCAGGTGTTCCCGGAAATGACGGTGCAAGAGAATCTCGAGATCGGCGCCTACACGCCGAAGGCCAAGGCGGATCGCGCACGCACGATGGAGCTCGTCTACAGCATCTTCCCGCGGCTCGCCGACCGCAGGAAACAGCTCGCCGGCACCATGAGCGGCGGCGAGCAGCAGATGGTCGCGGTCGGCCGCGGGCTGATGTTGAAGCCCCGCCTGTTGATGCTGGACGAGCCCTCGCTCGGCCTCGCGCCTGTCATGACCGACGTGACCTTCGAGAAGATCGGCGAGATCCACAAAATGGGCACCGCGATCCTCTTGGTCGAGCAGAATGTCAGCCGCGCGCTGTCACTGGTGCAGCGCGCCTATGTGCTGGAAAGCGGCAACGTGATCATGCAGGGCACCAGCGCCGAGCTCGCAGGCAACAAGCAGGTGCAGGCGGCGTATCTCGGGATTTGAGGCATCGTCTGCTAACCCGTCATCCTGAGGAGCCGCGTAGCGGCGTCTCGAAGGATGAATCGGCCACCAGCCGGGCCGTCGACCCTTCGAGACGCGCGTTCCGCGCTCCTCAGGGTGACGGTTTGTAAATTCCGCGTGCGCGGCTCTACGTCACCGCCGTCCGCTTCGGCTCGACAATCTCGAACATCCGCGGGAATTCGTCCATCAGCGCCATCAATTCACCGAGCCGCTGCGGCTCGCCTGATGCCTTGATCCTGCCGGCATCGACGGCGTCCGGGAACGTGGTCAGCTTGGCGATGACCTCGTCGAGCACGCTGCGCGCCAGCGTGAAGCTCGCCTGCGCATCGGCCGCCTGCGCACCCCCGACGTAGGTCAGGGCGGAATTCTCGAGATTGAGCACGAAGGTCTCGCCGGTGTCGGTGAAGCTCCAGTTCAGCACGAAGCGCTTGCCTTCGGCCTTGGGGCCGTTGAGGCGGATGCCGAGCACGTCCCAGAGCTGCTCGGTGCGCAGCGCAGCCAGCGTCTCGCGCGGCATCGGCGAGCGCGGCGGCGTCTTCGGCATGCCCTGCCGCAGTTCCTGCGCACCGAACAGATAGGCGTTGCGCCAGGTCGAGCTTTCCGCGGCGTAGCCGAGCTGCTCGAACGTATCGGCGAGGAGCGAACGCGCGGCCTGATTATCAGGCTCCGCGAACACGAGATGGCTGACGGCCTGCGCCACGAAACGGAATTCGCCCTTGGCAAAATCCGCCGCGGCGCGTTTCAGGATCGCATCGGCGCCGCCCATATACTCGACATATTTCTTGCCGGCCTCGACCGGCGGCAGCGGATCGAGGTTGACCGGATTGGCGTCGTACCAGCCGAGGTACTTCTGGTAGATCGCCTTCACGTTGTGCCTGATGTGGCCGTAATAGCCGCGGCCGTGCCAGGCGCCCTCCAGGCTCTGCGGCAGCTGGATCGTCTCGGCGATCTCGGCAGCGTTGAGCCCATGGTTCATCAGACGGATGGTCTGGTCATGCGCGTATTTGTAGAGGTCGCGCTGCTCGTGGATCATGGTGTCGATCCGCGCCTGCCCCCACACCGGCCAGTGGTGCTGGCCGCACATCGCTTCCGCCTTGCCGCCCCACATCTGCAGCGCCTCGCCGAGATATTTCGACCAGGCCAGCGCATCGCGCACATCGGCGCCGCGGAACGGCAGCAGATTGTGGAAGTTGTGGGTGCAATTTTCGGCGAGGTTCAGCAGCTTGTAGCGCGGGATGAAGAAATGCATCTCCGCCGGCGCCTCGCTGTTCGGCGCCATCTGGAATTCGAACTCGACGCCGTCGATCACGCGCTTGTCGCCGGTGGCGATGATCAAATCGGTCGGCCGCAGCAGCGTCACGCCACCCGCCGCCATGGTCTTGCCGAGGCCGCAATCGACGTGGCCGCGCGCGCCCTTGGCGAGGAACGGCCCGAACTGATATTGCGCGCGGCGCAGCATCGCCGGCCCCGCAATGATGTTCTCGGAGACCGCGTGCTCCATGAAGAAGTTCGGCGCGATGATCGGTACGCCCGCCGCCAACATGGCATCGTCGAGCACGCCGCGCGCGCCGCCCCAGTGGTCGGTGTGGGTATGCGTGAAGATCACGGCGGCGACAGGCCGCTTGCCGCGATGCCGGAAGTACAGTTCCATCGCGGCGCGCGCGCCCTCGATCGAGGTCAGCGTGTCGACCACGATGACGCCCTTGTCACCCTCGATCAGCGTCATGTTGGCGATGTCGAGGCCGCGCACCTGGTAGACACCCGGCACCACCTCGAACAGGCCGTGATGCATGTTGAGCCGCGACTGCCGCCACAGGCTCGGATCGACGGTCGCGGGCGCTTTCTCCTCCGACAGGAATCCGTAAGGCTCGAGGCTCCAGACCACCCTGCCCTGGGCCGAGGTGACGCGCGCGTTTTCGATGGTGCCGAGAAAGCCGCGCGCGGCGTCGTCGAAATCCCTGGTGTCGGCGAAGGGCAGCGCTTTCAGCGTCGCCCGGTGCTGCGCGATGACCGGCGCGGATGCCGCCTTCGGACCTTCGTGCGACGCTTCGCCTGCGGTTGTCTGGGCCATACTCAAGCACTCCCTCGATTGGCGGACATCGGTTCCGATCGCGCTTCCCTCAGCGAAATTGCACGCCCTCGAACTGGCCGCTGCGGCGCCAGCCGTCGATATATTTGAAGTAGGCCAGCGCGCCTGAGGGATGGCCGACATTGAGCTTGGCGGCGGGACCGGGCTCACGGCCCTCATTGTTGTAGTAGCCGGGCGTGCAATCGGGGCCGCCGATCATCCGGCCGACGCCGGTCAGCAGCAGTTCGACCCAGCGATCCTCGGCTTCCTTGCTGACTTCGATTTCCTTGAAGCCGTTGTCCTGCGCGTGGCCGACCATCAGCGCGATGGTCCGCGCCGCTTCGGTCAGATTATGCGGCACATTGGAGATCAGATTGGCGCCCTGGGTCGGCTGCACGAAGAACACGTTGGGGAAACCGTGCACGTGGATGCCGTGCTTGGTGCGCATGCCCTCGGCCCAATGCTCCGACAGCTTGATACCGTCGCGGCCCTTCAGATCGAAGCCCGCGCGACGCTTGTACTCGGTGCCGACCTCGAAGCCGGACGCATAGATGATGCAGTCGAGCGCGTATTCCTTACCCCCGACGACGATCCCGTTCCCGGTGATTTCCTTGACGCCCTTGCCGTCGGTATCGACCAGATGGGTGCCAGGGGTGTTGAACGCCTGAAGATAGGCGTCGTGGAAGCACGGCCGCTTGCAGAGCTGGCCGTACCAGGCCTTGAGATTCTCGGCGGTGTCGGCATCGCGGACGATGGTGTCGATCCGGTTGCGGATTTCCTCCATCTTCTCGAAGTCGGAATCCTCGAACGCCGCCCGCATGTTTTCCACGCTTCGCTGCTCGCGCGGCAGCAGCATGATCTTGGCGCGAATCCGCTTCGACAGGTCGGTCCAGCCGTCCTGCACCAGATCTTCCTCGGCCGATCCGCCGGCCTGGTTGGCGGTGAAATTCTCCAGCCAGCGCTGTTGCCAGCCCGGCGTCGCGATCTCGGCGAACCAGTCGGGATCGATCGGCCCGTTGCCGCGCACATCGACCGACGACGGCGTGCGCTGGAATACGTAGAGCTCCCTGCAGGCGCGCGCGAGGTGCGGAATGCATTGCACCGAGGTCGCGCCGGTGCCGATGATGCTGACGCGCTTGTCGGCAAGCCTCTCCATCAGCGCGCCCTTGGGATCGCCGCCGGTGTAGTCGTAATCCCAGCGGCTGGTGTGGAACGAGTGGCCCTTGAAGCGCTCGATGCCGGGAATGCCGGGCAGCTTCGGCACATGCAGCGGGCCGGTGCCGATGCCGACATATTGCGCGGTGAAGGCGTCGCCCCGCGTGGTGCGGATGATCCAGCGCGATTGCGCAGCGTCCCAATCGAGGCTCGTCACCTCGGTGTGAAACAGTGCGTTGTCGTAGAGATTGAATTGCCGGCCGATCCGCTGGCAGTGCGCGAGGATCTCCGGCGCATGCGCGTATTTCTCGGACGGCATGTGGCCGGTCTCTTCGAGCAGCGGCATGTAGACCATTGACGCCGTGTCGCACTGCGCGCCGGGATACCGGTTCCAGTACCAGGTGCCGCCGAAATCGCCGCCCTTCTCGACGATGCGGACATCCTTGATCCCGGCCTCGGTCAGCCGCGCCGCAGTGGCGAGCCCGGCGAAGCCGCCGCCGATGAAGGCGAAGGTGACGTGGTCGGTCTTCGGCGCGCGCTCAACGATCGGCGTGTAGGGATCGTCGAGATAATGCGCGAGCTGGCCCTTGATCTGGAGATACTGGTCGTTGCCGTCGGGACGCAGCCGCTTGTTGCGTTCCTCCTGATACTTCAGGCGCAGCCGCGCCTTGTCGATCGCGGCGGGCTTTGCGTCTCGGGCTTGCTCGGTCATCGTCATCGGGAGGCGCCTCGCTCCAGCGGTTCCTTGTCCTTATTCCCGGCAGATAAACCGATATCGACACGATTTGCAAATTCATTCCGATATATTGACAAATCTGACCATCTGAGACCAATATTCCGTATGACAGCATCTTCCCCTGCCGAGGTTCAGGCGGATCCGTCCTTTGCGACCACCCTGGCGCATGGCCTCGACGTGCTGGCGGCATTTCGCCGTCATCCGGGCTCGCTGTCGAATGCCGAGCTCGCGTTGCATACCGGCCTGTCGCGGCCGACGGTGTCGCGGCTGACCTACACGCTCGAGCAGCTCGGCTATCTCAGGCGCGACGCCAAGGGCCGCTTCGTGCTCGGACTGGGCGCGCTCGCCGCCGCCTACCCCGTACTGTCGGCATTGAAGGTGCGCCAACTGGCGCGTCCGCTGATGCGTGACTTCGCGACCTATGCCGGCGGCACGGTGTCGATCGCGATGCCGTTCGGCATCGACTTCATCTATGTCGAGACGTTGCGCACGACGGATACGGCGCCGCACGTGCCCGACGTCGGCTTTGTCAGCACGCTGGCGCCGACCGCGGTCGGGCGCGCGCTGCTGTCGCTGTTCACCGAGGAAGAGCTCGGCGCCTATGTCGCACGCGTCAAGGCCGAGCGCCCCGATGAGTTCGATTACGTGCAGAAGCGCACCTTGCCCGACATCGAATTGTGCCGCGAGCGCGGCTTTGCCGTCTCGCTCGGCGAATGGCGGCGCGAGATCTTCGGCGTCGCCGCCCCGCTCTATCGCACGCCGACCGGCGAATGCCTGTCGGTCAATTGCGGCGTCCCCTCCTTTCGCTTCAGCGCCGAGCAGATCGAGCGCGAATGCGGCCCGCGCATCCTCGGACTCGCCCGCAGCATCCGCGCGCTGGTGGAGGAAGGTTAGCCCGCGAACCTGCGGCATGGGCTACCTGCCATCGCGCCACGCGACGGCCGCCGCTTCACCTCGCCCCGCGTGCGGGGAGAGGTCGGAACGCATCGCTAGATGGGTTCCGGGTGAGGGGGAGCCTCCGCAAACGCAACTATCACTGTATTCGCGGAAGCAGCCCCTCACCCCACCCTCTCCCCGCGAAGAGCGGGGCGAGGGAGCCCAGCCCCGTCGCCACTCGACGCGACCACGCTCTACTCATGCGATGCCGGCCCGCTGTCGCGGTAGGCCCACAGGCATTCGCGCGGCAACGCGACCTGTGCCTCGACGCCGACCTGATAGCGTGCGGCGGTGCCGAGTTCGATCGCCTCCAGCCGTTTGCCGAACAGCTCGATGCCGTAGGCGGTCTGGGTGCCCTGATATCTGCGGTCGAGCACCTTTGCCGAGAACGTGTTGACGCCGTCGGGGCGGCCGATCGCGATGTTCTCGGGCCGCAGCGCGATCCGCACTTTCTCGTCGGGCTTGAGCGCCTGGCACAGCGCGACCTCGCCTTGCCGGCCGTCACCGAAATCGACCACGCCATAGCGGCCATTGCATGTGACGAGCGTGCCTGCGAGCTCGTTGGTGGCGCCGGTGAAATTGGCGACGAACAGATCGGCCGGGCGGTTGTAGATCACGTCGGGCGTGTCCATCTGCAACAGCTTGCCGTCGCGCATCACCCCGATCCGATCGCCGAGCACGACCGCCTCGGCCTGGTCATGGGTGACGTAGAGCGCGGTCATCCCGGTCTGCTTGAGAATGACGCGAAGATCGTCGCGCAGCCGCAGGCGCAGTTTGGCATCGAGGTTCGATAGCGGCTCGTCGAGCAGCAACAGTTGCGGCCGGTACACCATGCTGCGCGCCAGCGCGACGCGCTGCATCTGGCCGCCCGACAACGCCACCACCGGCCGGTCGGCATAGTCGGACAGTCCGACCAGCGCCAGCGCCTCCTCAACCATGCGGGCAGCATCGGTGCGCCCGATCCTGCGGTGCTTCAGCGGATAGATCACGTTCTGCCGCACCGTCATATGCGGCCACACCGCATAGGACTGGAACACCATGCCGAGATCGCGCGAACGCGGCGGCACGAGGATGCCGCTTGCCGGCGACGAGACCACGCGCCCGGAAATGCTGATCTCGCCGCCGGTCGGATGCTCGAGCCCGGCGACGCAGCGCAGCGTCGTGGTCTTGCCGCAGCCGGACGGCCCCAGCAGCACCACGATCTCGCCGGCCGGCACGCCAAAGCTGACGCCGTCGATGGCCGGGCGGCCGATCGAAAACTGCTTCCTGAGATCGGTGACTTCCAGCGTCGCCGTCATCGCTGCACCATCAGCCTATTGCCGGTAGCCAAACGTCTTGTCCCAGTCCGCGACCCACGCCGCATGCAGCTTCACATACTCGTCGAACTTCGGATACCAGAGCTTGACCACCTTTGGATCGAACCCCTCCGGATATGCCGGCGGCGCCTTCAGTGATGTGAGATTGCCGAGCTCCTTGATCATGAAGGTCTGTCCTTCCTTGGACAGACACCAGTTCAGGAACAGCTTTGCTGCGTTGGGGTGAGCCGCCGTCTTCGGAATGCCGGTCGCGTAGGGATTGACCGGAGCACCTTCAGGCGGAAAGAAGATCTCGATCGGCGCGCCGTCCTTCTTCTTCTGGTAGATCACGTTGTAGAGCAGCGGCGCGATCGCGATCTCGCCGCGCACCAGCGCATCGGCCGTCGGCGCGCCGGAGGGATACAGCACCGGATGGGTCGCGGCCTGCTTGGCCCAGTAGTCTTCGCCGAGCACCTTGCGCTCGAACATGATCCGCGTCCAGGTGGTGCCGCCGGACTGCGCGAACACCTGCCCGATCAACTTGTCATATTGCGGCTTGGTCAGATCCATCCAGGATTTCGGCGGGTCCTTCACCAACTCGGTGTTGTAGGCGATCGACCAGGCGATCGTCGCGCGCGGCCAGTATTTCGGCGAGATCAGCGCGTGCGGATCGTAATCGGCCGCGTTCGGCGGCGCGTAATCCTGGAACAGGTCCTCCAGCGGCTGCATCAGCGCGCGGTCGGAATGGTCGACGACATCGGCGATCAGCTTGCCGGCCGCGGCCTCCGTCTTGACGCGGGTGATCAGCTGGCCGCCGGGCGCGCGGACCATCTCGACCTTGATCTCGGGAAAGCGCTTGTTGAAGGCCTTGATGACCTGCTGCTCGATCTCGGCGAAGTTCGCGGTGTAGTAGACGAGCTTGCCTTCGGACTTGGCCGCCGCGACCAGCTCCGCCGAGCCGAACTCCTGCGCCTGCGCCTGCGCCGCAGGCGCCAATGCAAGCGCCGCCACGCTTGCCAAGGCCAGTGTGGTGAAGGTTCGTCTATCCATCGCAATCCTCCCCTTATTCGTTGTTATCCGGTCCGCGCCACGTTGCCCTGCGCTGATCCGCGCGACAGCCAGTTGGCGCCGCCGATCAGGACGCCGAGCAGCACCGTCTGCACCAGGCTGAAGGCCGCGGTCTTGCCGATATTGCCGCCCTCGTAATAGTCGAGCAGCAGCACCGACATCACCATGGTGTTGCTGGTGTAGAGGAACAGCGACGAGCCGAGCTCGCGGATCGCCAGCACGAACAGCAGCGTCATCGACGCCAGCACGCCCGGCCGCGCCAGCGGCAGAACGATCGTCCTGATGGTGCCGAGCACGCCCTTGCCGCAGACCCAGGCGGCCTCCTCGAGCTCGCGGTGGATTTGCAGGAACGAGGTCGACAGCGCTTTCACGGTGTCCGGCATGAAGCGCGCAATGAAGGCCAGCGCGAGAATCCAGATCGTGCCGTAGAGCCCGCCCGGCACGCCGATCCAGGCCCAGAGATAGGCGACGCCGACCACCAGCCCGGGGATCGCGACCGGCAGGGTCGAGATCAGGTCGATGGCGCCGCGCCCGCTGACGCGGGTGCGATGGATGGTGTAGCCGATCGCAAAGGCGAGCGCGCCGCCGACAACAGCCGTGATGACGCCCACCTCGACCGCATTGTAGATCGACCGCATCGTCAACGGATTGTCGAAGATGCTCTCGAAATGCGTCAGCGAATATTGCCGCATGTCGAACAGGCTCGCGACGTCGCGGATGAACATGAACTTGCGGAACGCCGCGACGATCAGTGCCAGCGACGGCAGCACTACGACGATGAGGAGGTAGACGATCCCGATCGCGAAGGTGAGCCAGCGCCACGGCCCGAGATCGAGGCTGCGCGGCCGGAACGCCTTGCCCGCGACGGTGGTATAGCTGCGTCCGCTCAGCAGCTTCTGCTGCAGATAGACCAGCAGCCCCGTGACCACCATCAGGATGATCGCGACCGCCGCCGCGGTGTTGTAGAGCGGCGGCGACCAGTTGGTGAGCTTGAAGATGTAGGTGGTGAGCACGTTCAGGTTGGTCGGCGCGCCGAGCACGGCCGGGATGCCGTAGATGCCGAGCATCACGATGAACGACAGCAGCATGCCCGAGACGATAGCCGGCATGATCAGCGGGAACGTCACCGTGAACAGGGTCGCGACCGGGCTCGCGCCGGAGATTTCCGCGGCCTCCTCCAGGCTCGGGTCCATGTTGCGCAACGCCGACGAGGTGAACATGTAGACATAGGGCGCGTAGTAAATGCCGAACACGAACACCAGGCCCCACATCGAATAGAGATCGACGCGCAGGTCGGAGCCCATCCACTTGAACATCGTGTTGATCAAGCCGGTCTTCGGCGAACCGAGAATGGCCCAGGCCACGCCCGCGACCAGCGGCGGCGCGAACAGCGGCAGGATGCTGGCCGCGGCGATAAAGCCCTTGAACGGCGTGTTGGTGCGCACCACGATCCAGGAGAACAGGAGCCCGATCGCGACCGCGATCACCGTGCCGCCGCCGCAGGCAATCAGCGTGTTGAGCAGCGCTTCGGCGACGTTCGGATTGGCCAGCACGGCGAGGAAATTGGCGATCGACAAATGGCTCAGGCTGAGACGGATGCCGTCGACCACCGGATTGGTGTCGGTGAGGGCACCGAGCAGCAGCATTAAGACGGGATAGATGACCAGGAAGGTCAGGATCGCCAGCAATGCCGCGACCCAGAGGCCGGTGAACGCGCGGCGGCGAGTTCCCTCGCTGGCGCTTCGCATGGCTTCGCTGCGCCGGTCGGCCTGTCCGTGCAATGCGCGTTCCCTCTTGCGGCCCGATCTGACGCCGGGCCTGCTTGTATACCAAGGGTAGTCGATCGCGACTGTGACGCAAGCTATCCGAAAGTCGCTTGGGCGCGTTTCTGTGACGCAGCGCGGGAACACGAATTCGGATTGATCGCGCTCGCGGGCCACAATCTCGGTGTCGTCCCTGCGAAAGCAGGGACCCATACCCCGCGGCGGATGTTGTGAGCGGGACTCGTCGTATCAGCATCGCGCAACAATCGGCATTTGTGGTTATGGGTCCCTGCTTTCGCAGGGACGACAGTGGCTGTGTAGGCTGCCGGGACGTCGGCCCGGAACAGTCCGGGCCGACGTCGGCGTTCTAGGCAAGGTAATTGCCTTCGAGCGCCGGCATGATGTCGAGCACTTCGAAGTAATGGTCCCAGAACCTCGTCTCGCGCAGGTGGTCGCAGAACCACGCCCAGGCCGAGAGGTCATCGGTCTCGCAGATCATGACGTCGGTCGCCCTGGTCGAGAAGGCCTCCGGCTCGAACCAGCGCACCTTCAGCTCCGGACGGCGCCGGAGCAAAGGAATGACCTCCTCATGCAGGAAGGCGAGGCGCTGCTCGGTCTTCAGGTCGAGCCAATGTCGCGTGGTCTTGACCATGACGAAGATATGAAACCTGTGCGGATCGTCCTCGTGCTCGGGAAGCACGGGGGACGAGGTCGTTTGCAGTGTCACCATTGATCGGTTCTCCTTTCACGCCCATAATGTGAGTAATTGCTCATATTCGACAACTCGCGTTTTGGGAGATGCCCGTCATGCCGGCGAAGCGGCGCATAAAGGCCCGGAAACAGCCGCTTCAGCAGCGTTCGCGGGAAACCGTGGCGGTCATTCTGGAAGCGGCGGCTCGCGTTTTGGAGGCGCGCGGGCTCGAGGGCTACAACACCAATGCGGTGGCCGAGCGCGGCGGGATCAGCGTCGGCTCGGTGTACCAGTACTTCCCCAACAAGGACGCGCTGACGCTGGCATTGATCGCCAGGTTCGAGGACGCGCTGCTGGCAAAAGTGCGGGATGCGGTCGCAGCTTCCGAGGGCAAGAGCCTGACGGCGTCGCTCAGCCTGATCGTCCGGGCCCAGTTCGAGGCGCATGCCGAGCGGGCCGGGCTCAATCGCATTCTGGAGGCCGAGGAGGATCGCCTGCGCCCGGCGTCGTCGGGCGCGTCAGCGGCCGGCGAATTGAAGGAACTGGTCGCGGCGCTGCTGGCCCGGCATCGCCGTGAGATCGCAAGGCCAGTCGACGATGACGCCATCGAGGATCTGATCGTGATCAGCCGCGCCATGGTCGACCATGCGCTTCAAAAGGACCTCTCGCAGGCCGCGGCCAGCCGTCGGGTGCTGCGCGCCATCGAAGGATATCTGTTCGGTCCGCGGCCGGACCTTTGACACTTCCGGCTAGGCCGCTTCGCATACGCATCATGCAATGCCGCGGCTGGGGAACGGGATGCCGGCGTAGTACATGGCGGTCCCGGAGACATTTTCAGGTATGCTCGAGAAGACCCCGACCACCGCGGCAGCGGCGCCGATCACCGATGGACTGCCTTGGGAGACCCGGCGCTGGGCGGTAGCGGCGATCTTCACGGCGCTGGCGATGGCTTCGCTCGATACCGCGATCGCCAATATCGCGCTGCCGGCAATCGCGAGCGATCTGCATGTCAGCCCTGCGGAAGTGGTCTGGGTCGTCAACGTTTATCAGATCGCGCTGGTCGCGACGCTGCTGCCGCTCGGCGCGCTCGGCGAGATAGTCGGCCATCAGCGAATCTATCTCGGCGGCCTGCTGCTGTTCACATTGGCGTCACTCGGCTGCGCGCTGGCGTGGTCGCTGCCGAGCCTGCTGGTCGCGCGCACCTTGCAGGGGCTCGGTGCCAGCGGCCTGATGAGCGTCAACACCGCGCTGGTGCGCTTCGTCTATCCGAGCCGGATGCACGGCCGCGGCTTCGGCCACAATGCGCTCGTGGTCGCGACCGCCTTCACGCTGGGGCCGACCATCGCGTCCGGAATCCTCGCGCTCGGACCATGGCCCTGGCTGTTCGCCGTCAACATTCCCTTCGGCGTCGTCGCGTTGCTGATCGGCATGAAGACGCTGCCGACGACGCCGCGTGCCACCCACGCTTTCGACTTCACCGGCGCGGCACTGGCCTGCGCCTGTCTCGGCCTCTTCATCATTGGCATCGGCAGCGCCGCGCACAAGGCCGCGCCGGCGCTCGTCATCGCCGAGCTTGTCGCCGCCGTGCTGTTCGGATGGATCCTGACCCGGCGGCATGCCGATCATCCGGCGCCGATGTTGCCGATCGACCTGTTCCGGCGGCCGATCTTCGCGCTGTCCGCCGCGACCGCCGTCTGCTCATTCGCTGTGCAGGGCCTCGCCTTCGTATCGCTGCCGTTCTACTTCGAGGACATATTGCACCGCTCGCAAGTCGAGACCGGCTTCTTCATGACGCCCTGGCCGCTGGTGGTCGCCTTCATGGCGCCGATCGGCGGCCGGCTGTCGGATCGCTATCCGGCCGGCATCCTCGGCGGCATCGGCATGCTGCTGCTCGGGCTTGGCATGGTGCTGCTCGCGACCCTGCCGGCCGAGCCCAGCGTCGCCAACATCGTCTGGCGCACGATGATCTGCGGCATCGGCTTCGGCTTCTTCCAGACCCCCAACATGAAGGCGATCATGTCGAGCGCGCCGTCGCATCGGAGCGGCAGCGCCAGCGGCATCGTCGCGACCGCGCGGCTGACCGGGCAGACCACCGGTGCCGCCCTCGCCGCGCTCTGCTTCGCGCTGGCCGACCGCGAGGGCGCCACCGTGGCGCTGGCGCTGGGTGCCGGATTTGCCGCGCTCGGCAGCGTCATGAGCTTCCTGCGGCTTGCGGTCGCTTCGCCGCAAAAGTCATGACAGGTATGCGGCGCGCACAGTGCGCGGCCAAACACCACAGCATCAACTTTCTTTCGCGCTGCGAGCGCATTTTCTTGATTTGAACCGTTCCAGTTTCAAGGCCAACATCGCCCCGCAGTCCGGTCGGAGGATCGGACCATTCAGGGGATCGCGATGGCAAACCTCAAAATCAACGGCAAGACAATAAATGTAGACGTCGAGGACGACACGCCACTGTTGTGGGCGATTCGCGAGAACGTCGGACTGACAGGGACCAAATACGGCTGCGGCATCGCCCAATGCGGCGCCTGCACCGTGCATATCGACGGCGTCGCGATGCGCTCCTGCGGCGTGACGGTGAGCGAGGCGGCCGGCAAGGACATCACCACGATCGAGGGTCTCGCGGCGGGCGGCGTGATGCACAAGGTGCAGCTCGCCTGGATCGCCAGCGACGTGCCGCAATGCGGCTATTGCCAGAGCGGCATGATCATGGCCGTCGCGGCGCTCTTGAAGGACAATCCGAAGCCGACCGACGACGACATCAACGACGCCATCACCAATATCTGCCGCTGCGGCACCTTCCAGCAGGTGCGCGAGGCGATCCATGCTGCCGCGAACGCATAAGGACGCAGCGATGAACCAGCACGTCATGCCAAAACTGAATCGCCGCGCCTTTGTGATCGGCACCGCAACCGCCGGCGCCGGCCTCGCGCTCGGCCTCGACCTGCCGTTCGGCGGCCCCGCCGTGGTGCGCGCAGCCGACGGCGCGCCTGAAGTCAACGCGCCTGAAGTCAACGCTTGGGTCGTGATCCGGCCCGACGACACCGTGGTGATCCGCATCGCCCGCTCCGAGATGGGCCAGGGCACGCTCACCGGCCTCGCCCAGCTCGTCGCCGAAGAACTGGAATGCGACTGGTCGAAGGTCACGACAGAATATCCGACGCCCGGCCAGAGCGTCGCCCGCAAGCGCGCCTGGGGCGATTTCTCGACCGGTGGCAGCCGCGGCATCCGCACCTCGCAGGACTATGTCCGCAAGGGCGGCGCCACCGCGCGCGTGATGCTGATCCAGGCGGCGGCCAATGAGTGGAAGGTGCCGGCCTCGGAGTGCACGGTCTCCAACGGTGTCATCACCCACACGGCCTCGGGCAAGACAACGACCTACGGCAAGGTCGCGGAAGCCGCGGCCAAGCTCGAGCCGCCGGCCGACGTCAAGCTGAAGGACCCGAAGGACTGGACCATCGCCGGCAAGGGCCTGAAGCGGCTCGACACATCAGACAAGACCACCGGCAAGATGGTCTACGGCATCGACGTCAAGCTGCCGGGCATGCTGAACGCCGCGATCAAGGACTGCCCGGTGTTCGGCGGCAAGGTGAAGAGCTTTGACGAAGCCAAGATATCAGGCATGAAAGGCGTCAGGAAGGTGGTGCAGGTCGGCGACAGCGCCGTTGCCGTCGTCGCCGACACCTGGTGGCACGCCAAGACCGCGCTGGATGCGCTGCCGATCGTCTGGGACGAAGGCCCCAACGCCAAGGTCTCCAGCGAGACGATCGCGACATGGCTCGCCGAAGGTCTCGACAACGCGCAGCCGGCCTACATCGGCAACCAGAACGGCGACGCCAAGGCGGCGATCGGAGGCGCTGCCAAGAAGGTCGAGGCGGTCTACAGCTATCCTTACCAGAACCACGCCACGATGGAGCCGATGAACGCCACCGTGCTCTACACGCCTGACAAATGCGAGGTGTGGTGCGGCACGCAGAATGGCGAGGCGGCCTTCGCGGCGGCGCTCGAGGCCTCCGGCCTGCCGGCGGAGAAGGTCGACGTGCACAAGCTGATGCTCGGCGGCGGCTTCGGCCGGCGCGGCATGACCGACTATGTGCGGCAGGCGGTGGCGATCGCCAAGCAGATGCCGGGCACGCCGATCAAGCTGTTGTGGTCGCGCGAAGAGGATATGCAGCACGGCAAGTATCACCCGATCACCCAGTGCAGGCTGACGGGTGCGTTCGATGCCGACAACAATCTGGTCGCGCTGCACTACCGGCTGTCGGGTCAATCCATCCTGTTCTCGGTGCGCCCTGAAGCATTGCAAAACGGCATGGACCCCGCCGCATTCCAGGGCGTCGCGCAAGCCGGCGAGGCCGCGATCGGCTATTCGGTGCCGAACCTGCTGGTCGAGCATTCGATGCGCAACCCGCACGTCCCGCCGGGCTTCTGGCGCGGCGTCAACGTCAATCACAACGCGATCTACATGGAATGCTTCATGGACGAGTTGGCGCTGTCCGTCGGCCAGGACCCGCTCGAATTCCGCCGCAAGCTGATGGGCAAGCACCCCAAGCATCTCGCCGTGCTCAACGCCGTGGCCGAGAAGATCGGCTGGGGCACGCCGGCGCCGCGGGGCGTCTATCGCGGCATCGCGCAGGTGATGGGCTATGGCAGCTATGTTGCCGGCGCCGCCGAGATCTCGGTGACCGACGGCAGCAAGATCAAGGTGCATCGCATCGTCGCCTCCACCGACCCCGGCTATGTCGTCAATCCGGCGCAGGTGGAACGGCAGATCGCGGGCTCCTTCGTCTACGGCCTCAGCGCGCTGTTCTACGGCGGCTGCACCGTGAAGGACGGCCGCATCGAGCAGACCAATTTCGACACCTACAACTCGATGCGCATCAACGAAATGCCGAAGGTAGAAGCGGTGATGGTGCCGAGCGGCGGGTTCTGGGGCGGCGTCGGCGAGCCGACCATCGGCGTTGCGGCGCCGGCGGTGCTGAACGCCTATTTCGCCGCGACCGGAAAGCGCATCCGCAGCTTCCCGCTGCGCAACCAGAACATCAGCTTCGCCTGATCAAACCGGAAGCGGCGGCCGCAACCGGCCGCCGCTTCCATTTTTCGGATTCTCGTGCATGGCCGTCACGCGTCATCAGACGCGCAGGGATGTGATCCGTGGCGCCGCTGCCGTCGCAGCGGCCGCCCTGGCGCGTCCGGCGCTGGCGCAGGCTGCGCCGCGCATCGCGGTGATCGGCGGCGGCTTCGGCGGCGCGGCCTGCGCGCGGGCGCTGCGGCGGCTCGACACCAAGCTTCAGGTTACGCTGATCGAGCCGAACAGGACTTTCACCGCCTGCCCGTTCAGCAACGAGGTGATCGCGGGTCTGCGCGAGCTTGCCGCGCAGCAATTCACCTATGACAAGGTTGCGGCCGACGGCATCACGGTCGCCGCGCAGGCGGCGACGAAGGTCGATGCCCAGGCGCGCAGCATCGCGCTCGCTGACGGCACGACGCTGCCCTATGACCGGCTGGTGCTGGCCCCCGGCATCGACATGCACTTCGAGGCCCTGCCCGGCTATGACGAGGCAGCGGCCGAGAAGATGCCGCACGCCTGGAAGGCCGGCGAGCAAACCATGCTGCTGCGCAAGCAGCTTGAAGCCATGGACGACGGCGGCCTCGTCGTGATCGCGGTGCCGGCTGCGCCGCTGCGCTGTCCGCCCGCGCCTTACGAGCGCGCCAGCCTGATCGCGCATTATCTGAAGGCGAACAAGCCGCGCTCGAAGATCCTGGTGCTCGACGCCAAGGACAATTACTCGCAGCAGAAGCTGTTCGAGAAAGCGTGGTCAGAACTCTATCCCGACATGATCGAACGGATCGCGCTGTCGCAGGGCGGACGGGTGACGTCGGTCGATCCCGCGACCAACGAGATCGTCACCGACTTCGGCAACTACACCGCCGCGGTCGCCAACGTGATCCCGCCGCAAAGGGCCGGCCGCATTGCCGCGATCGCGGGCGCTGCGGACCACACAGGCTGGTGCCCGATCGATCCCGTCAGCTTTGCCTCGAAGCTCGTTCCCAACATCCACGTCATCGGCGATGCCGCGATCGCCGGCGGCATTCCGAAATCCGCCTCCGCCGCGGCGGCGCAAGGCCGGGCCTGCGCGGCCGCGATCGTCAATTCACTTGCGGGCAAGGCGCCGGAGACGCCGCGGCTCGATGGCGCCTGCTACAACACGGTCGCTCCCGGCTACGCCTTCTCGCTGAAGGGCATCTATCAACCCAAGGAAGATCAGTACGCCGAAGCCGAGGTCACCACGAGCCCGGTCGACGCGCCGCGCGAAATGCGCCAGCAAGAAGCTGACCAAGCGCTCGACTGGTTCAAGAGGATCACGGGAGAGGCCTTTGGCTAGGCTCGCCCGCACAACCTTCCTCGCCGCGGGACTGTTCGCAGCCTGCTGGCCTGCATGCGCCGAGGAGCGACGGCCCTACATCGTCGTGGGCGATGCGATTCCAGCCTCGCTGACGGGAACCAAAGGCGATGTCGTGCGCGGCCGCGCGCTGATCGTCGAGCGTTCCTCCACTTGCATCCTCTGTCACAGCGGCCCATTTCCCGAGCAGGCGTTCCAGGGCGACCTCGCGCCGAACCTCAGTGGCAGCGGCAGCCGCTGGTCGGAAGGACAGTTGCGGCTCCGCCTGGTCGATGCGTCGCATCTCAATGCAGCGACGATCATGCCGTCCTACTATCGCGTCGACGGGCTCGCGCGGGTCGGCACCTCATGGCGCGGCAAGCCGATCCTGTCGGCGGAGCAGATCGAGGATCTCGTGGCTTACTTGACGACACTGCGGAACTAGGACCAAGCGATGGCGATTTCCGACCACACCACACGCCGGACATTCCTGAGCCTTACTGGCGGTGCCGCCGCGCTGGTGATCGTGCGCCCCGTGGACGCGTCGCCGGCAATGCTGTCGGCCGCGATCCGCAATGTCGTCGGCGAGGCCAATGTGCGCACCGGCAAGGTCAAGCTCGACATTCCGCCGCTGGTCGAGAACGGCAACACGGTGCCGATGACGGTCAGCGTCACGAGCCCGATGACGGCGGACGAGTATGTGAAGAGCATCCATGTCTTCAACGAGAAGAACCCGCAGCCGAACATCGGTAACTTCTATCTCGGGCCGCGCGCCGGACGTGCCCAGGTGTCGACCCGCATCCGCCTCGCCGACAGCCAGAAGGTCACCGCCATCGCGCGGCTGTCCGACGACACGTTCTGGTCGGCCACCGCCGACGTCGTGGTGACGCTCGCCGCCTGCACCGAGGAGGCGATCTGATGCCGTCGGCCCTGATCAACGTCCCGGCCAAGGCCAAGCGCGGCAGCGTCATCGAGATCAAGACGCTGATGTCGCACATCATGGAGACCGGCTACCGCCACACCGCCTCGGGCAGCGTAGTGCCGCGCGACATCATCACGAGCTTCACTTGCCGCTTCAACGGCGAGGAGGTGTTCCGTGCCGATCTTTATCCCGCGATCGCGGCCAATCCGTTCATCACCTTTTTCACGACGGTGACCGAGAGCGGCAAGTTCGAGTTCGAATGGATCGGCGACAAGGGATTTTCGGAGACCGCCCAGGCTTCGATCACGGTCGAATGAAGATTGCCGTCTGCATCGCGCTGCTGACGGCGACGGCGGGCGCGGCGCTCGCCGACGGGATCCGGCAAGGCGAACGCCGCTCCGGCTACAGCTTCATGAGCGCCGACAGCAAGGCGATGCAGGACGAGGACACCGCCAATCCCGGCATGCTGTCCGTGCTCGACGGCGAGGCGCTGTGGACGCGCAAGACCGGCACCGCAAACAAGGCCTGCGCCGACTGCCACAACGACGCCAGCGCCAGCATGAGGGGCGTCGCGGCACACTACCCGGCCTTCGACAAGGCGCTGGGCAAGCCGGTCGACCTCGAGGGACGGATCAACCTCTGCCGGAGCAACCACCAGCAGGTCTCGCCCTTCGCCTATGAAAGCCGCGAGCTGCTGGCGCTGACCGCCTATGTCGCACGGCAATCGCGCGGCATGCCGATTACGGCCGGCGACGATCCGGAGCTCGCGCCGTTCGTCGAACAAGGCCACGCGCTGTTCATGCAACGACAGGGCCAGCTCAATCTCGGCTGCACCAATTGCCACGATGATAACTGGGACAAGAAGCTCGCGGGCAGCGCGATCACGCAAGGCCAGCCGACCGGCTATCCGCTGTACCGGCTGGAATGGCAGGCGCTCGGATCGCTGCAGCGGCGGCTGCGCGCCTGCATCACCGGCATCCGGGCGCAGGCCTATGATTATGGCTCGCCCGAGCTGGTCGAGCTCGAGCTCTATCTGATGACGCGGGCGCGCGGCATGCCGGTCGAGACGCCGGCGGTCAGGCCCTAGCGTCAACCCTCATGGTGAGGAGCGCGAAAGCGCGTCTCGAACCATGAGGCCCCAGTCGGGCCTCCCCTTCGAGACGCTTGCTGCGCAAGCTCCTCACGGTGAGGAGACGGAGTAACTGCGTAGCGGTCAGCGCTCGGCGAACGCCTTCTCGACCACGAACTGGGCGGGCTCGCCGTGATTGCCCTCGACGAAGCCGCAGCCGTTCAGCAGCGTGCGGGTGTCGGCGACCAGCGCGGGCGAGCCGCAGATCATGACGCGGTCATGCGCGGCGTCGAGCGCCGGCAGGCCGATGTCGGTGAACAGCTTGCCCGAGGTGATGAGGTCGGTGATGCGGCCACGGTTGCGGAACGGATCGCGCGTCACGGTGGGATAGTAGATCAGCTGGTCGCGCACCAATTCGCCGATCAGTTCGTCCTGCGGCAGCTTCTCGGTGATCATCTCGCCATAGGCGAGCTCCTTGACGCGGCGGCAGCCGTGCAGCAGCACGACCTTCTCGAAGCGGTCGTAGGTCTCGGGATCCTTGATCACGCTGAGGAACGGCGCAAGCCCCGTGCCGGTGCCGACCAGATAGAGGTTGCGACCATCCTCGAGGTTGTCGATGACGAGCGTGCCGGTCGCCTTGCGGCTGACGATGATCTCGTCGCCTTCCTTGAGGTGCTGGAGGCGCGAGGTCAACGGGCCGTCCGGAACCTTGATCGAGAAGAATTCCAGCGTGTCCTCGTAATTCGCGCTGGCGACGCTGTAGGCCCGCAGCAGCGGCTTCTCGCCGACCTTGAGCCCGATCATGGTGAACTCGCCGTTGCGGAAGCGGAACGACGGATTGCGCGTGGTTTTGAAGGAGAACAGCGTGTCGGTCCAGTGGTGAACGCTGAGGACGCTTTCCTGGTTGAAATTGCTCATCGTCAGTTTCCTTGACGCGCGGGCCGGATTGGCGGCAAAATCATTTGTACACGATCGTTCGTATACAAATAAATAATCCAGCTTGATCCGGCCGTCAAGCCACGGGCACAATGGCCGGCGAAGGCGTTGAACCAAAAGGAAAAACCATGGCGCACGATGCACCCCAGGCGACCGGTCCGAGCAAGCTGGTGATCCGCAATATCGGGCTGTTGCTGTCGGGGGCCCTGGAGAAGCCGATCCTGGATGCCGATACCATCGTCGCCGAGAACGGCAAGATCACCGCGATCGGCCGCCTCAAGGACGTCGACACCGAAGGCGCCACCACCATCGTCGATGCCAACGGCACGACGGTCGCGCCCGGCCTGATCGACAGCCACGTCCATCCCGTCGCCGGCGACTGGACGCCGCGGCAGAACCAGATCAACTGGATCGACAGCTACCTGCATGGCGGCGTCACCACCATGATCTCCGCCGGCGAGGTGCACATGCCCGGGCGTCCGCGCGACGTCGTCGGGCTGAAGGCGATGGCGATCTTCGCGCAACGCGCGTTCTGGACGCTGCGTCCGGGCGGCGTGAAGGTGCATGCCGGCGCGCCCGTGATCGAATGCGAGATGGTGGAGGACGATTTCAAGGAGATGGCCGCCGCCGGCGTCAAGCTGCTCGGCGAGGTCGGGCTCGGCGGCGTCAAGGATGGACCGACCGCGCGGAAGATGGTCGGCTGGGCGCGCAAATACGGCATTCAGAGCACGATCCACACCGGCGGCCCGTCGATCCCGGGCTCCGGCCTGATCGACAAGGATGTGGTGCTGGAAGCCGACACCGACGTGGTCGGTCATATCAATGGCGGCCACACCGCCCTGCCCGACGACCAGATCCGCTGCATCTGCGAGGGCTGCAAGCGCGGGCTCGAGCTGGTGCATAACGGCAATGAGCGCTCGGCGCTGTTCACGCTGCGCACGGCGCGCGAGATGGGCGATTTGCACCGTGTCATCCTCGGCACCGACGCGCCCGCCGGCTCCGGCGTGCAGCCGCTCGGCATCTTGCGGATGGTCTCGCTGCTGTCCTCGCTCGGCGAGCTCCCGGCCGAGCTGGCGTTCTGCCTTGCGACCGGCAACACCGCACGGATGCGCGAGCTCGATTGCGGCCTGATCGAGGTCGGCCGCTCGGCCGATTTCGTGCTGATGGACAAGGCGCAGCATTCGCCGGGCAAGAACATCCTGGAGAGCGTTCAGCTCGGCGATCTTCCGGGCATCGGCATGACCATCATCGACGGCATCGTCCGCACCCAGCGCAGCCGCAACACGCCGCCCGCGGGCAAGGTGCCGGAGATCGTGGCGAAGTGACGTGCACCAAAGCCGTTGCGCGGAGGTGAAACATATTCGGTGTCGTCCCGGCGAAGGCCGGGACCCATAACCACAGGGTTGGATTGTTGAGAACGGCTGTGGCTCCAGCGCTGCGTAACAATGCCCTTCGGTGGTGATGGGTCCCGGCCTTCGCCGGGACGACACCGAGCGTTTGGTGCCGCTCGTGAGTCACACATTCACTTGCTCCCAGGGTGATAGTGCCGGATCGGTTTGCTCAACCCCTTGAGCGGGCTGCCAGATAGCGCGCCCGGCGGCGCGCGGCTTTGCCGCGCCGCCTGCGTAACCGAACCTTGTTTTCACCTGTCACCATTGCGGTGTATCCTGACCGCAAGCGAACCTTAGCCGGCGGCACTCGCAAGAGGCATTTTTCGATCCGGAATAGTTCTTGCTGCTGCGCGCCGCCATGCCGTGTTGATCTACACCAGGCAATCAGGAGGCAGCCGATGACGATGAGGCCAGATCCTACGTTTCACGCGTCGCCGAAGCTCGCGATGGAAGCGCCGGCCGAGAGCTTTGCCTACACCGTGCTGCTCAGTCCGGATTTTTCAAAGCCGGACGCGCTCGCGGTGATCGACGTCAAGCCCGGCTCGCCGACCTACAGCAAGATCGTCCATACGGTGACGATGCCCAACAAGGGCGACGAGTTCCACCATTTCGGCTGGAACGCCTGCTCGTCGGCACTGTCCCCGCTGGCCGGACACGCCTTCCTCGAACGTCGCTATCTCATCATCCCCGGCATGCGATCGTCCCGGATCTATATCGTCGACACCAAGCCGGATCCGACGCAAGCGAAGATCCACAAGATCATCGAGCCCGAGGAAATCTTCAAGAAGACCGGCTACTCGCGACCGCACACCATCCACTGCGGGCCGGAAGGCATCTATGTCAGCACGCTCGGCGGAAGCGGCAAGGACGGCACCGACGGGCCGCCCGGCATCTTCATCATGGACTGCAAGACATTCGAGGTGCTCGGCCGGTGGGAGATCGATCGCGGCCCGCAGACCAAGCATTATGACTTCTGGTGGAACCTGCCGCGCGACTACATGGTGAGCAGCGAGTGGGCCTTGCCGCCGCAGTTCGAGAACGGCATCGTGCCGGAAGACCTGCTGTCGAACAAATACGGCCACCGCCTGCATTTCTGGGACCTGCGCGCCCGACGCAATGTCCAGACCATCGACCTCGGCGCCAACCATCAAATGGCGCTGGAGGTGCGTCCGGCGCATGATCCGGTTCGCGAACACGGCTTCGTTGGCGTCGTGGTCGACACCACGAACCTCGAGGGTTCGATCTGGACCTGGTGGCGCGAGGGCGGCAAGTTTCACATCGAGAAGACGGTGACGATCCCACCCGAGCCTGCATCGAAAGACCAGCTGCCGCCGCTGTTGCAGGGTTTCGGCGCGGTACCTCCGCTGGTGACCGACATCGACTTGTCGATGGATGACAAGTTTCTCTACGTCGCCTGCTGGGGCACCGGCGAGATGCGCCAATACGATGTCAGCGATCCGCGCAAGCCGAAGCTCGCCGGATCGGTCCGCATCGGCGGCATCGTTCATCGCGCGCCTCACCCGAACGGACAGGCTTTTGCCGGCGGGCCGCAGATGGTCGAGATCAGCCGCGACGGCAAGCGGGTGTACTGGACCAATTCGCTCTATTCGACCTGGGACAACCAGTTCTATCCGCAAGGCATTCCCGGCGCCGAGGTGATGGCGAATGCAAGCCCGGGCGGAGGCCTCGAGCTGGCGAAGGATTACTGGGTCAGCTTCCCCGACGGCTACCGGGCGCACCAGATCCGGCTCGATGGCGGCGACTGCTCGACCGACTCCTTCTGCTATCCGTCGGTCTAGAACGCTTTCGAGCGAAGTGGGTACCGGTTCGCGTGAAGAAGACGCGTCAAAACAAGAACCCAGAGACCGTTCCGCTTCGATCGGAACGGAAAGGGCCGTGACGTGAGCCCGGCCGACTGGACTCCGGCCTGGCTGTGGCTGGCGGTCATCGCGAGCGGCCTCTACCACGGGATCAACCCGGGCATGGGCTGGCCGCTCGCGGTTTCTGCGGGATTGATGCAGAGAAGTTCGCGCGCGCTGGTGACCGCGCTTGGCCCGCTGGCGATCGGTCATTTGCTGGCGATGCTCCTGGTGATCCTTCCGTTCGCGCTGCTGATCACCGTCGTCGAATGGCAGCGCACGATCCGGATCGGCGCCAGCCTTCTCGTCATCCTGTTCGGTGTCTATCGACTGATCGACCGGCGCCATCCGCGGGCCCTGGCGCGGATACCGCCGACGCAACTCGCTTTGTGGTCGTTCGCGGTGGCGATCGCCCATGGCGCGGCGCTGATGCTGGTGCCGATCTATCTGGGGCTGTGCCGCGAGGCGGAAGCGGACCAGGGCCATGCGGCCGCCAACAGCCTGATCGACACCAGTCTCACGATGGCCGTGCTGGTCTCGATCGTTCATGCCGCCGCGATGATCGCCGCCGGCGGATGCCTGGCGTGGCTGGTCTACCGCTACCTCGGGCTCAAATTCGTATCCCGGAGCTGGTTCAACCTGGACACGGTTTGGGCCCTCAGCCTGGTGCTGGTGGGTGTCGTTGCGCTGGTGCTTGGCCTTGCAGCGTAGTCCGGACGCGGCACGCTGCCCAATCGGCAAGGTTGCGGAGGTCGTGACGACGTGAGGCACGATAGATGACCCGTCATCCCCGCGCAACGGCTTTGCCGTTGTCGCTGGAGGTGCACGCGCTAGCGTGCCTCGAAGGGTGAACGGCCCGCGGCAGACAGCCGGGCCGTCGACCCTTCGAGACGCCGCGCTCCGCGCGGCTCCTCAGGGTGACGGTGATAGATTGTGTCAGCGAAGCTTGCCGAGCAGCGCCATCAGCGTCTCGCGCTCCTTGGCGTCCAGCGGTGCCAGCGTTTCCCTGGAGATCGCAAACGCATTCGGCGCGGCCTTGTCGGCCATCTGCTGGCCGGCGCGCGTCAGGCTCACGAGCAGCCGGCGGCCGTCGTCGGGATCGGGCGCGGTCTCGGTCAGGCCGCGCGCGGTCAGGCGATCGATGACGCCCTTGATGGTCGCAACATCCATCGAGGTCAGCCGCCCGAGCTGGTTCTGCGAGCAGGCGCCGACCTCGGACAGCTTGGACAGCGCCGCCCACTGCGTCGGCGTCAGATTGATGCCGATCTCGCGGGCGAAGATCACGGCGTGGCGCTGCGACACCTGGCGCAGGATGAAGCCGATCTGCTCATCCAGCACGTATCCCGGCTTGGTCGCCTTCCCGTTTCGCTTCGGTGCCGCACTCCTCGCCATCGTCCACCCCGCCCGTTACAGCGACAGATGCGCGTCGCGGACATCCGGACGCGCATCGAGTTCCGCCATGGTGCCGCCGAAACAGATCCGGCCGCGCTCGATGATGTAGGCGCGATCCGAGATCAGCCGGGCGAAATGCAGATTCTGCTCGGAGACGACGATGCTGACGCCCTCTTTCTTCATCGCCAAGATCGCATCGACCATCTGCTCGACGATTTTCGGCGACAGCCCCTCCGAGGGCTCATCGAGCAGCACCAGCGACGGATTGCCCATCAGCGTGCGCGCGATCGTCAGCATCTGCTGCTCGCCGCCGCTCATGCGCCCGCCGGGCCGGCCGCGCATCTCGCCGAGGTTCGGGAACAGCTTGAACAGTTTTTCGCGGTCCCATTGCGGCGCGCCTGCCCGCCTCGGCTGGCGGCCGACCTCGAGATTCTCCTCGACCGTCAAATCCGTGAAGATGCGCCGCTCCTCCGGGACATAGCCGAGCCCGCCGCGCACGATCGCATGCGTCGGCAAATCGGAGACGTCCCGGCCCTCGAACATGACGCGGCCGGAGCGGTTCTCGACCAGGCCGACGATGGAGCGGAACGTGGTCGATTTGCCGGCGCCATTGCGCCCGAGCAAGGCGACCACTTCGCCCTCGCCGACCTCGAGCGCGATGTCGAACAGAATATGCGCCGGGCCGTAGAAGCTGTTGAGATCCTTCACCGTCAGCTTCATGCCGATGCTCCCTCGCGGTGCCGGGCGTCATAGACGAGGCCTTCGCCGAGATAGATCGCACGCACCTGGGCATTGCCGCGCACTTCCTCGGGCGAGCCTTCGGCGATCAGGCTGCCGCGGTTCAGCACCAGGATGCGGTCGGCATGCTCGAACACCACGTCCATGTCGTGCTCGGTGAACAGCACGCCGATCGACTGCTCGCGTGCAATCCTTGCCGTCAGCCGCATCAGCTCGACGCGCTCGCGCGGCGCCATGCCGGCGGTCGGCTCGTCCATCAAGAGCAATTTTGGCTGGTTGGCGAGCGCGATCGCAAGCTCGAGCCGCTTGACGTCGCCATAGGCGAGCTCGCCGCAGGGCCGCTCCGCATAGGCGCCCATGCCAACCAGATCGAGCAGCCGTCCGGCCTCGTCGCGCGCGTGGCGGGCGGTCGAGGCCCACAGATTGAACAATTGCCCGCCATGCGAGACCAGCGCGACCTGCACGTTCTCGCGCACCGTCATGGTGGGGAACGTCGCCGCGATCTGGAAGGTGCGGCCGACGCCCATGCGCCAGATCACGCGCGGCTTCTTGCCGGTGGTCTCCGCGCCCAGCACGCGGATGCGGCCGCTGTCGGGAATGTTCTGGCCGTTGAGCATGTCGAAGCAGGTGCTCTTGCCCGCGCCGTTCGGCCCGATCAGCGCCAAAATCTCGCCGGCGCGCAGTTCGAAGGAGACGCCGCGCACGGCATGCACGCCGCCATAGGATTTGGTCAGCCCCTCGACCGACAGCAATGTGGGAACCATGCTCATTCGGCGCTCTCGATGCGGGAGGTCAGCAAGGGCGATACCGACGACGAGGACTTGCGCCGGCGATGCATGAAGGCTTCGAGCGTGCCGACGATGCCCTTCGGGAACGCGACCACGATCAGCACGACGAAACCGCCGAGCACCAGCTTGGAAAGATCGGTCTGGCTAACCAGCCAGATATTGAGCGCCTTGTAGACGATGGCGCCGACCACGGCGCCCGACACCGTTTCGACGCCGCCGAGCAGCACCATGACCAGCGCATCGACCGACAGCGAGATGCCCATATTGTCGGGGAACACGCTGCCCTTGAGATAGGCGAACAGCGCGCCGGCCAGGCCGGCGACCGTGCCCGCGATCACGAAGGCGGTCCACTGGATGCGCTTGCCGTCGATGCCGATGGCTTCGCTGCGCAGCGGAGAATCGCGCGTCGCGCGCAGCGCGAAGCCGAACGGCGAGAACACGATGATGCGGAGGATCACGACCGCGAGCGCGGCGATGCCGAGCGACAGCCAGTAGAAATGAGACGGGCTCGCCGCCCATTTTTCCGGCCAGACCCCGAGGATGCCGTTGTCGCCGCCGGTGACCGACACCCATTGAAACGCGATCGACCAGACGATCTGGGCAAAGGCCAAGGTCAGCATCGCGAAATAGACCCCGGAGAGCTGCACCGCGAAGAAGCCGAATACGGCGGCGCCAAGTAGCCCGAGCAGCGGCCCGAGCAGCAGGCAGGCAATCATCGGCAAGCCCGCCATCTTGGCGAGCAACGCCACGCCATAGGCGCCGAGGCCGAAATAGGCGGCGTGGCCGAACGAGGCGAGCCCGCCGACCGACATCAGGAAGTGCAGGCTGACCGCAAAGATCACGAAGATCGCGATCTCCGAGCCGACCGTGAGCACGTAATTGCCGGCGACGAACGGCAGCGCGGCGGCGAGCACGAGCACGGCGATCGCGGCGAACCGCTCGTTCATCGTCAGCGGCCGCCACGGATTGACTGTGAGACCGGGCGTGCGCCGTGCCGGCGCCTCCGGTTTGCCGAACAGCCCCCACGGCCGGACGATCAGCACCACCGCCATCACCAGGAACACCAGGATGATGGAGATCTTCGGGAAGATTAGGATGCCGAAGGCGTTGAGCTCGGACACCAGCACCGCCGCGACGAAGGCGCCGATGATGCTGCCGAGGCCGCCGATCACGACCACGACGAAGACCTCGACGATGACACGCAAATCCATCGCGTGATTGACCGCATCGCGCGGAATCTGCAGCGCCCCGCCGAGCGCGGCGAGGAAGACGCCGAGCGCGAACACGCTGGTGAACAGCCATTTCTGATTGACGCCGAGCGCCGCGACCATGTCGCGGTCCTGCGTCGCGGCGCGCACCAGCACGCCCCAGCGGGTGCGCTGGAACAACAGCCAGAGCACACCGAGCACGACCGGCCCGAGCACGATCAGGAACAGATCATAGCTTGGTATGTTCTGGCCGAAGAAATCAATCGCGCCCTTGAAGCCGGGCGCGCGGCGGCCGACCAGATCGTCCGGGCCCCAGATCAGCACCACGAGATCCTCGACCATCAGCGTCAAGCCGAAGGTCGCGAGCAACTGGAACAGCTCCGGCGAATGATAGATCCGGCGCAGCAGTACCATCTCGACCAGCACGCCGATCGCAGCAACCGCCAGCGCGGCAACGACGATGCTGCCCCAGAAGCCGAGCGCGCCGGAAAAGCGCTCGGTCAGCGTGAAGGCGACATAGGCGCCGAGCATATAGAACGCGCCATGCGCGAAATTCACGATCCGCGTCACGCCGAAGATGATCGACAGACCCGAAGCGACCAGGAACAGCGACGCCGCGCTGGCAAGACCGGTCAGGAACTGGACGACATAGAAGGCCATGGGCGGTCCGCTTCAACGTGAACTTGCATCAGGGCCTCATCCTTCGAGACGGCGCTCCGCGCCTCCTCAGGATGAGGAGCGAGACCCTCATGGTGAGGAGCGCGGCAACGCCGCGCGTCTCGAACCACGAGGCCCCGCTATATTCGCAACCTCAATCCTTCGGCCGCAGCTTCTCGATCTCGGCATCGCTGGGCAGATAGTCAGCCCCCTTGCGATAGGCGGTGTCGACCATGATGCCCTTGCCGTCCTTCAGCGCGGTCTTGCCGGTGAAGGCGCCGAGCGTCGACTGGTGATCGATCTTGCGGAAGGTGATCTCGCCGAACGGCGACGGCATCGAGATGCCTTCCGCCGCCGCGATCAGCTTCTCCGGATCGCTCGAGCCGGCCTTGGCAAGGATCGCCGCCGCCGCCTTGATGGTCTGGTAGCCGACGATCGAGCCGAGCCGCGGATAGTCGTTGTACTTGCCCTGATAGGCCTTCAGGAACGCGTCATGCTCCGCCGTCTTGATCGCGTACCAGGGATAGCCGGTGACGATCCAGCCTTCCGGCGTCTCGTCCTTTAGCGGATCGAGATATTCGGGCTCGCCGGTCAGGAAGCTCACCACCGTGCGGCCCTTGAACAGGCCGCGGGTGTTGCCTTCGCGCACGAGCTTGACGAGGTCGGCGCCGAAGGTGACGTTGAGGATCGCTTCCGGGTTCGCCGCGGCAACCGCCTGCACCACCGGGCCGGCGTCGATCTTGCCCTGCGGCGGCCACTGCTCGTCGACCCACTGGATATCGGGCCGCTTCGCCGACATCAGCTTCTTGAACACCGCGACCGCCGACTGGCCGTATTCATAGTTCGGCGCGATCGTCGCCCAGCGTTTTGCGGGCAGTTTTGCGGCTTCTTCCACCAGCATCGCGGCCTGCATGTAGTTCGACGGCCGCAGGCGGAACGTATAGCGGTTGCCCTTCGACCAGGTGATGGCATCGGTCAAAGGTTCGGCCGCGAGGAAGAACACCTTCTTCTGGTTGGCGAAGTCGGAGACGGCAAGGCCGATATTGGAGAGGAACGTGCCGGTGAGCATCGCGACGTTCTCGCTCGACACCAGCTCGTTCGCCGCGGTCTGCGCATCCGCCGGCTTGCCGCCGTCGTCCTTGGAAATAACCACGAGCTTCTTGCCGCCAATGCCGCCCGCCGCGTTGATCTCCTCCACCGCAAGCTGCCAGCCCTTGCGATAGGGCTCGGTGAACGCCGGCAGCAAGGAATAAGAGTTGATCTCGCCGATCTTGATTTCGCTCTGCGCCATGGCCTGCGTCGTCATGGCACTCGTTGCCATGGTCGCGACCGCGATCGCCAATCCCGCCCCTACGAAATAACCACGCATCCCGTCCTCCAGTTTTTCTTCAAAGAGATTATCGCAATCCGTCTTCGCCCTTGATCTCGCCGACCGTCAACCCGCCGACGCGCGGCAGCGGCCGCCCGCTGTCGGTTACCGCGACCGCGACCATGATCTCGTTGGCCCGCGGCGCGTCGTTGATCTGCACCTCCATGCCGTCGAAATGGCTGCGCACGAAAGCGGCGTCCTTGTGCCCGAGCGGAATATCCAGCGTGGTGCCGGGGCCCGAGCGCTTCTTCGACGACGGGATCAGCGCCGCGCCCTTCGACAGCACCTTGCGCACCGGCGCGCCCATCTTCGGATGCAGGATCGCCGCCGCATGCTCGAGCTCGCCATTCTCGCCGACCGCGGCGGCCTTGCCGTAGCTGTGCGCCTTGGCGCCGTCGATGCCGAGCGCGGCGACGGCCCGTTTCGAAAGCAGTTCGCCGAGTTCCTCGCCGATCGCGATCAGCGGCGACAAATCCTCGACATAGCGGCCGGCAAAGGGGTTCTCGATCACGGCGATCGCGGCGGCGCGCCTTGTCGGCGGCGCGATGGTCTTGCCCATCTCCAGATGGGTCTCCTCGACCACTGTGACGATCTTGCGAATGACGGCGCTCATCTTGCCTCGCTCCCGGTCATGCCCGCAGCATGTGTTCTGTCGTTCTTCGTTGAAACGCGTGCGGCGCCGGCGTTCCGCTGCCAGTTGCACCGACAATTTGCGTTTCGCCCAGTAGACGCAATGCCGCGCCCTCGATCAATCCCGACATCAGGAGGTCGCGCGCCCGCGCTGCCCCCGCCTCGAGCGCCTGATCGATCTCGTGTTCCGAGAGCCGCCCGACATCGCGGGTCACCAGCCGCGCGCCGAGGTCGCTGTCGGGCTGCAATTCGCTCGCCGGACAGCGCAGGATCGCGGGATGATCCGGCAGATCGACCGCATTGGCGATCACCGTCGCCGCGGCATCGGCCTGCGACGCCGTCCGCGCCAGCACGGTGACGGCATCGGCAATGCCGAGCGAGAAACTGCGGCCGTGACGGCCGCTGGTCGCGATGCCGCGGACCGGCGTGTCGGCATCGACCGTCATGGTGCGCATCACGCCGTGACGGTCGGGCCGATCCATCAGGCCGACGGTGAATTGTTCGCCGTCGCCGAGATGCAGGGCAATGTCGCCGCCATTGTTGACATAGGCGCGGTCGAGCGGCCCGGCCTCAAGCATCGCGCCGAGGATTTCCTCGGCGACCGAACCTGCCACCGCCGCCATCGGCGTGATGAAGCCATCGGCGGCAAACGGCGCGACCGCCGCATGCATACGCCGCGCGACCACGCCCTTCAGCGCACAATGATCGGGACGCGCCGCACTACGGAGTTCGGCAAGTTCCGCGCAGAGTTCGTCGAGCAGACCCGTGAAGCGCTCGGCGGCGGCCTGATAGGCGGAGCTGATATCGGCATCCCCGCCCTTGGCCTCGATGACCAGATCAATCGGGCCGTCCTGCAAATGCAGCCGCTTGCCGTCAGGAAGAAGCGCGATTTGCGGCAGTCGGGTCATGCGCGCCGCCCGGGAAGAAACGGCATCGGGCGGACCTCGGCGCTGTCCCGCAACGAGGACAGCGGCCGGACATAGTCCATATGGCCACCGAGCGCCGCATAATCGGACATGCGCATCGTGAACTCGATCGGCGCCACCAGCGCCGGGGTCGGCACATAGCCGAAGGCGCCGGCGGGCATCTGCGTGACGTCGACCATGTAGGTGATGCCGCCGCCGGGCCAGACATAGACCGGCGCGCCGCCGCTGGTCACCCGCGTCAGCGCGTCCTTCACCGAGCGTGTCAGCCGCACCGGATTATCGGTGACGCCGGCGCGCAGCGATCCGCCCGCGCCGCCCATGAACAGCACGGTGCACAGCGCCGGCTCGCAATTCTCCTGGATGCGCTCGACCGAGAACTTGAGGTCCGCGGGCATCTCGGTCTCGACCGGCTTCAACGCCTCGTCGAGCACGTAATAGGACGCATGTTCGCCGGTGGTCGAGACCATCAGCATGGTGAGCCCGGGCCGTGCCTCCTTCGCATTGAAGGGGCCGAGGATCGACAGCGGATCGGAGATGTTGGTGCCGCCCCATCCGGTGCCGGGATCGGCGACCTGGAAATAGCGGCCGGGCGTCGAACGCCGCCCCTTCATCTTGATGCCGGTGTCGGCGATATCGAGCAGCTTGCCGGCCTGGTGCTCGCTGAGCACGCCGGTGATGTGGTCGTCGACCACCACGACCTCATCGACCTTGCCGTGCCATTGCTTGGCGAACATGCCGATGGTCGCCGAGCCGCATCCGACCCGCATGCGCTCTTCTGCCACACCGTTGACGATCGGCGGCCTGCCGGCCTGCACCACGACGGTGGCGCCGCCGTCGATCGTCAGCTCGACCGCCTTGCAGTTGGAGAGATCCATCAGCGTGTCGCAGGTGACGCGGCCTTCCTTCTTGGAGCCGCCGGTCAAATGATGCACCCCGCCGAGCGAGAGCATCTGCGAGCCATATTCGCTGGTCGTGACATGGCCGACCGCCTCGCCGTCCGCGCGCACGATCGCGGTCTCCGGCCCGAGATAGCGGTCGGTGTCGATCTTCACCTTGACGCCGCAATACGAGAAAATGCCTTCGGTCACCACGGTGACCATGTCGACGCCGTCGACCTCCGACGACACGATGAAGGGCGCCGGCTTGTAGTCCGGATAGGTGGTTCCGGCGCCGATCGCCGTGACGAACAGTTCGGGCTGGCGGACGATCTTGCCATCCCAGTCGCCGCTCACCTGGAACGGAACCAGCTTGCCGCCATGCGACACGGTGCGCTCCAGCACGACATGCGGATCGACGCGCACCAGCGTGCCGTCATGATTGGCATAGCGGTCGCAGGCGCCGGCCGCGCCCGGCTTGATGTAACACATCACCGGACAGGCATCGCAGCGGATCTTGTCGCCGGCGGCGACGGTCATTGTGTCAGCCATCGTGACCAAGCCTGGACTTGTGGCGGCGGTCGATCATACTGCCCTTCCGCCTCCCATGCATATCGTTCGTATACGAATGATCCTGCGCGCGAGCCCGTGACCTGTCAAGCGGCCTTTGCAATCAAACCCTGCCCTTCGCGTGCGCACCCTGTTCATAAAGCGGGCACGCGCTGCAGCGCGGCATGCCGCCGCTTGCACGTTTGTATACAAACGTTATCCTCGTCGGCGATCTGACGCTGACGTTGCAGCGCAAACATCAAGGGAGAACCGGGGCAATGCGCCTGACCGTGAACGGCAGGAATCACGATGTCGACGCCGCTCCCGACACCGCATTGCTTCACGTGCTGCGCAACGACCTCGAATTGAACGGACCGAAATATGGCTGCGGGCTCGGCGAGTGTGGCGCCTGCGCGGTGCTGATCGACGGCGTCGCCGCGCGCGCCTGCCTGATTCCGATCGAGGGCTGCGCCGGACGCAACATCGTCACGCTCGAAGGCCTCGGCAGCCGCGAGCACCCCGATCCGGTGCAGGATGCCTTCATCCGCGAACAGGCGGCGCAGTGCGGCTATTGCCTCAACGGCATGATCATCACCACCAAGGCCTTGCTGACGCGCAATCCAAATCCGTCCGAGCATGAAGTGCTGGAGGCGCTGCGCTACAATCTCTGCCGTTGCGGCGCGCATATCGAGATCATCCGCGCGGCGATGCGCGCGGCCGGCCACGCGCTCGAGGCGCGCGATTGATGGTCGAGGCACGGCCTCCCGAGCAACGCCAGCGCGGCTCGCTGTCGATCGTCCGCCCTGCGGTGCTGGGCGCGGAAGGCGCGTTGGAGACCTTCATCACCATCACTGCCGACGGCACGGTCAATGCCTATAACGGCCATGTCGATCTCGGCACCGGCATCCGCACCGCGCTCGGACAGATCGTTGCCGAGGAGCTCGACGTCTCCTTTGCCCGCGTCGTCGTGATCCTCGGCGACACCGCCGTGGTGCCGAACCAGGGCCCGACCATCGCAAGCGAGACCATCCAGATCACGGCCGTTCCCCTGCGCAAGGCCGCCGCCCAAGCGCGGCATTTTTTGCTCACGCGGGCCGCCGAGCGACTGGAGTTGCCGGCCGGTGACCTCACGATCGAGGACGGCCTGATCCGCGGTCACGACAACCGCAGCGTCACCTATGGCGAGCTGATCGCGGACGAGATCATCCGGCTCGATCTTGCCGATGAGGTTCCGGTCAAGGCCGTGAGCGCCTATTCGGTCGTCGGCAAGTCCGTGCCGCGCGTCGATCTGCCGGCGAAGGCCACCGGCGAGCTCGTCTATGTCCACGATGTGCGCGTGCCCGGCATGCTGCACGGCCGCGTGGTCCGCCCGCCTTACGCCGGCGTCGATGCCGGCCCGTTCGTCGGCACCAGCCTGATTGCGGTCGATGAAGCCTCGGTGCGCGATATTCCAGGCCTCGTCGCGGTGGTGCGGATCGGCGATTTCGTCGGCGTCATTGCCGAGCGCGAGGAGAATGCGATCAAGGCTGCCGCGCAGCTCACGGTGAGCTGGAAGCCGGGGCCGGCGCTGACCGATCTTGCCGACGTGGAGAAGGCGCTGCGCGCCAATCCCTCGACGCCGCGCCAGCTGATCGACAAGGGCGACGTCGACGCCGCGCTCAAGGCGGTCGCCAAGCCGATGCAGCGGACCTATCTCTGGCCCTACCAGATGCACGGCTCGATCGGCCCGTCATGCGCGGTTGCCGATTACAGCGAGGGCGCGATCCGGGTCTGGTCCGGCACGCAGAACCCGCACATCCTGCGCGGCGACCTCGCGCTGCTGATCCAGCGGCCGGAGTCCGAGATCGACGTGATCCGGATGGAGGCGGCCGGCTGCTACGGCCGCAACTGCGCCGACGATGTGTCCGGCGATGCGCTATTGCTGTCGCGCGCGGTCGGCCGTCCGGTGCGCGTCCAGCTGACCCGCGAGCAGGAGCATGCCTGGGAGCCGAAGGGCACCGCGCAGCTGATGGACGTCAATGGCGGGCTCAACGCCGACGGCAGCGTCGCCGGTTACGATTTCGCGACACGTTATCCCTCGAACGGCGCGCCGACGTTGGCGCTGCTGCTCACCGGGCGGATCGCGCCTGAAGCGGCGGTGTTCGAGATGGGCGACCGCACCGCGATCCCGCCCTACGACTACGAGAACATGCGTGTCGTCGCCAACGACATGCCGCCGATCGTGCGCGCCTCCTGGTTTCGCGGCGTCTCGGCGCTGCCGAACACCTTTGCGCATGAATCCTACATCGACGAGCTTGCGGCGGAGGCCGAGGTCGATCCGATCGAATACCGGTTGCGCTATCTCAGGGATAAGCGCGCGATCGATCTCGTCAATGCGGTTGCCGAGCGCGCCGGCTGGACGCCGCGCCCGGTGTGGAAAGAGCCCGAGGCGGACGGCGACATCGTGCGCGGCCGCGGCTTTGCCTATGCACTCTACGTGCACAGCAAGTTTCCCGGTTACGGCGCAGCATGGTCGGCGTGGATCGCCGATGTCGCCGTCAACAAGGCGACCGGCGATGTCAGCGTGACGCGCGTCGTCGCCGGCCAGGATTCCGGATTGATGATCAATCCGGAAGGCGTGCGGCACCAGATCGAAGGCAATGTGATCCAGTCGACCAGCCGCGCGCTGATGGAGGAGGTCTCCTTCGAGCGCGGCGCGGTGACGGCGCGGGAATGGGGTGCCTACCCCATCATCAAGTTTCCTGAGCTGCCGAAGATCGATGTGCTGATGCTGCCGCGGCAGGACCAGCCGCCGCTCGGCGTCGGCGAGTCCGCTTCGGTGCCGAGCGCCGCCGCGATCGCCAACGCGATCTATGACGCGACCGGCGTGCGCTTCCGCGAATTGCCGTTCACGCCGGAACGCATTTTGAAGGGACTGCGCGGCGAGCAGCCAACAGCGCCCGCCCCGATCCCGCCGCCCGCGCAGACGGCCGACCTCAACAAATGGCAGAATCCCTTTGCAAAGCGCGGCGGCGTGCTTGCCAGCATTGCCGCACTCTGCGCAGCCGCGATCGGCATCGGCGCGGCCGTGCTGCCGTGGCGCGCGATCGCGCCAATCGCGCGGCCCGATGCATCGGTGTATTCCGCCGCGACGATCGCGCGCGGCAAGGAGCTCGCGGCGCTCGGCGCCTGCGCCGTCTGCCACACCTCGGAGCATGGCGTTCCGAACGCCGGCGGCCGGCCGCTCGAGACGCCGTTCGGCACCATCTACACCACCAACATCACGCCCGATGTCGACACCGGCATCGGCGCCTGGTCCTATCCCGCCTTCGAGCGCGCGATGCGCGAGGGCATCCATCGCGACGGGCGCCATCTCTATCCGGCGTTCCCGTACACGCACTTCGCCAGGACCAGTGATGCCGACCTGCAGGCGCTCTATGCCTATCTGATGGCGCAGGTGCCGGTGCGCGCCGAAACGCCGGCCAGCGCGCTCACCTTTCCGTTCAATCTGCGGCCGCTCCTCGCCGGATGGAATGCGCTGTTCCATCAGGCGCAGGCATTCCAGCCCGATCCATCGAAGTCAGCGAATTGGAATCGCGGCGCCTATCTGATCGAAGGGCTCGGCCATTGCAGCGCCTGCCACTCGCCGCGCAATGCGCTCGGCGCCGAGCGGCAAGCGGCCTATCTCGCCGGCGGCTTCGCCGAGGGCTGGGAGGCGCCGGCGCTGACCTCGCTATCGAAAGCGCCGATTCCCTGGAGCGAGGACGAGCTCTACGCCTATTTGCGCACCGGCGAGTCCCGCCTGCACGGCGTCGCCGCAGGGCCGATGGCGCCGGTCGTGCAGGAACTCGCCGCGCTGCCCGACCAGGACATCCGCGCGATGGCGGTCTACCTCGCCTCGTTCAACGAGACCGCCGACCGATCGGCCCACGACGCCATGGCAGCCAAGCTCGAAGCCGGCACCGTTGTGACCACGGCAGCCTCGACCGGCGCGCGGATCTATCAAGGCGCCTGCGCGGTCTGCCATGAGGTCGGCGGCCCGCCGCTGTTCGGCAGCCGGCCGTCTCTGGCACTCAACAGCAATTTGCACAGCGACGCGCCCGACAATCTGATCCAGGTGATCCTGCACGGCATCGCCAAGCCGGCCGTGACCGATCTGGGCTACATGCCGGCCTTCAAGGACAGCATGAGCGACGGCCAGGTCGCCGAGCTCGTCACCTTCCTCCGGCGGCAATTTGCCCCTGACAAGCCGGTCTGGACCGATGTCACCGCCACGGTCGGCCGTATACGGCAGACCATAGCGCGCTGACCTGCCATGTTCCGCCCGATACCCACTGGGCGGGCGGCGCCCGGCAGGCTAAGGTTCCCGCATGACCGTGACAGATATCGCGACCCGGACCTACAACCACGGCTGGCGGCTCGACCCGATCGTGCGCAGCCTGCTGGACACCGATTTCTACAAGCTGTTGATGCAGCAGATGATCCGGGAATGCTATCCGGACACCCGCACGACCTTTTCGGTGATCAACCGCTCGACCCATATCCGGCTCGCCGAGGTCATCGACGAGGCCGAGCTGCGCGCCCAGCTCGACCACGCCCGCACCATCCGCTTCACCAAGAAGGAGCTGATCTGGCTGGCCGGCAACACGTTCTACGGCAAGACCCAGATGTTCTCGCCCGACTTCATCAACTGGCTCTCGAACTTCCGGCTGCCCGAATACGAGCTGCACAAGGTCGACGGCCAGTACGAGCTGCATTTCCACGGGCCGTGGACCCACACCACGATGTGGGAGATTCCGGCGCTCGCGATCCTCAACGAGCTGCGCTCGCGCGCGGCGACCAAGACCTACGGCCGCTTCGCGCTCGACGTGCTCTACGCCCGCGCCAAAGCCAAGCTGTGGGCCAAGGTCGAACGGCTGCGCAAGCTGGATGGCTTGCGGCTGTCCGATTTCGGCACACGCCGCCGCCACGGCTTCCTCTGGCAGCGCTGGTGCGTCGAGGCGGTGAAGGAAGGCCTCGGCCCCTCCTTCACCGGCACGTCGAACGTGCTGCTCGCGATGGACAACGACCTCGAGGCGATCGGCACCAACGCGCATGAGCTGCCGATGGTCGCCGCCGCGCTCGCCAATGACGACGAGGCGCTGCGCTGGGCGCCCTATCGCATCCTCGACCAATGGCGCCACACCTATGGCGGCAATCTGCTGATCGCGCTGCCCGACGCCTTCGGCACCAAGCCGTTCCTGCGCGACGCGCCGGATTGGGTCGCCGACTGGACCGGCTTTCGACCCGACAGCGCGCCGCCGATCACAGCCGGCGAAGAGATCATCAAGTGGTGGAAGCAGAAGGGCCGCGATCCCAAGGAGAAGCTGCTGGTGTTCTCCGACGCGATGGATGTCGGCTCGATCGAGGAGACGTTCCACCATTTCAAGGGACGCGTGCGCGTCAGCTTCGGCTGGGGCACCAACCTCACCAACGATTTCGTCGGCTGCGCGCCGGATGGCACCGCCGAGCTCGACCCGATCTCGATCGTCTGCAAGGTGACGTCGGTCGACGGACGACCGGCCGTCAAGCTCTCCGACAATCCGGAGAAGGCGACCGGCATCCCGTCCGAGGTCGAGCGCTATCTGCGCGTGTTCGGCAATGTCGGCCGCGTTCGCACCGCAGTTCACGTCTAACAAAGCGTTTTCAAGCGAAGTGGACACCGGTTCGCGTGAAGAAAACGCGTCAAAAAAGACTTCTCGCCACCCCCCCATCGATTGACCTGACGAGTTTCGCATGCCCGCACCCAAGCCGCCTGCCTTCGAAACCCTGAGCCTGCACGCCGGCCAGCGCCCCGATCCCGCGACCGGCGCGCGCGCGGTTCCGATCTATCAGACCACGTCCTACGTGTTCCAGGACGCCGACCACGCCGCAGCGCTGTTCAACCTCGAGCGCGCCGGCCACATCTACACCCGCATCTCGAACCCGACGACATCAGTGCTGGAGGAACGGATCGCCGCGCTTGAATGCGGCGTCGGCGCGATCTGCACCGCAAGCGGCATGGCCGCGATGCACCTGGCGATCGCGACGCTGCTCAATGCCGGCGACCACATCGTCGCCTCCGCCTCGCTCTATGGCGGCACCATCAATTTGCTGGCGCACACGTTGCCGCGGTTCGGCATCACCACGACCTTCGTGAAGCCGCGTGCGCTCGACGAATTCCGTGCCGCGATCAAGCCGAACACCCGCCTCGTGATCGGCGAGACCATCGGAAATCCCGGGCTCGAGGTGCTCGATATCCCCGCGGTGGCTGGAATCGCGCATGATGCAAAGATTCCGCTGCTGATCGACAACACCTTTGCGACGCCCTATCTCAGCCAGCCGATCGAGCTCGGCGCCGACATCACGATGAACTCGGCGACCAAGTGGATGGGCGGCCACGGCATCGCGATCGGCGGCGTCATCGTCGACGGCGGGCGGTTCGACTGGCGCGCCTCCGGCAAATTCCCGCAGCTCACCGAGCCGTATGCCGGCTATCACGGCATCGTCTTCGACGAGCAGTTCGGCAAGGCCGCCTTCATCATGCGCGCCCGCACCGAGGGGCTGCGCGATTTCGGCGCCTGCCTGTCGCCGACCAATGCCTTCCAGCTGCTGCAGGGCATCGAGACGCTCGGCGTCCGCATGGACCGCCACGTCAGCAACACCCGTGCGGTGCTGGACGCCCTCGCCGCAAACAAGGCGGTCGACTGGGTGCTGCATCCCTCGCTGGAGACGCATCCGGATTACGCGCTGGCCAAGAAGCTGCTGCCGCGCGGCGCCGGCTCGATCGTCAGCTTCGGCATCAAGGGCGGCCGCGCCGCCGGCAAGAAGTTCATCGAGTCGTTGAAGCTGATCAGCCATCTCGCCAATGTCGGCGATGCCAAGACGCTGGTGATCCATCCCGCCAGCACCACGCATCAGCAGATGGATGCCGAGCAGCTCAAGGCCGCCGGCATCGGCGAGGAGCTGGTGCGGCTCTCGGTCGGCATCGAAGCCGCTGAGGATATCATCGACGATCTCGGCCAGGCGCTGCGCGCCTCGCAAAGGACCTAGGGCCATGCAGCTTTCCGTCAACGGGTTGGACACCTTCATCGCGACCGGCGGCAGGCCGTTCGACCCGTCGTTGCCGGCGGTGGTGATGATCCACGGCGCCGGCTTCGATTCCTCGACCTGGGCGCTGCACAGCCGCTGGTTCGCGCATCACGGATTCTCTGTGCTGGCGCCGGACCTGCCCGGTCATGGCCGCTCCGCCGGCAAGCCGCTGCCGACCATCGCCGAGATGGCCGACTGGATCGCGGCGCTGATCACGGCGGCCGGCGCATCGAAGGCCCGGCTGATCGGCCATTCGATGGGCTCGCTGATCGCGATCGAGACCTCGGCGCGGCATCCCGACAAGGTCTCCGGCCTCGCGCTGATCGGCACCGCGGCGACCATGACGGTCGGCCCCGATCTCTTGAAGGCCGCCGAAGCCAATGATGTCGCGGCGATCGACATGGTCTCGATCTGGGGCCTCGGCTTCAAGGCCGAACTCGGCGGCAGCCTCGCGCCCGGCCTGTGGATGCACCAGGGCGCGCAACGGGTGCTGCAGGAGGCGAAGCCCGGCGTGCTGTACAACGACCTCAACGCCTGCAACGCCTATCAGAACGCCCTGACCGCAGCCGCCGCGGTCAAGGTGCCCGCGACCTTCATCCTCGGCGAGCGCGACATGATGACCCCCGCCAAGGCCGGCAAGGCGCTCGCCGCCGCGACACCGAATGCCCGCACCGTGGTGCTGCCCGGCGCCGGCCACATGATGATGGTCGAGCAGCCCGACGAGCTGCTCGCAGCGCTGCGGTAGCGGAGCCGCGGGCTCCTCTCCCTTTCCTCGTCGGAGAAGGTCGCGCGGACACAAGTCCGCGCCGGATGACCGCCGCCAAAATATCGAAAACAACCCCATGCAAAGTAGCAGGGCAGCCGCTGGCCCTCGGACAAGCGACTTGACACGTCGGGCAACTCAGCGATATCTTCTATTATTCCGAAATTGCGCAACGCTCCCAGTGCCCCTTGGGCATTTCAAGCCGATCGGCAGCCTCCTCAAGTGCCCGGAGCCGCCAATCTTTCAGGAAATCCGACTCGCCATCAGGAGCAAGGCAGCGAAGCAACCGATCGGTACGAGATGGGAAAACTCCCGATGTCGCAGGACGGTCAAAGCTGCCGCGGCGAGAATGACGGCGCAGAGGATCAAGCCTGCTGCACGGGTTGCCGGTAGTGTGACCAGGATTGCGGCCGATATCTCCAATCCGCCGGTGACCCGGCACCACCACGCGGGATACCCCCATCGAACAAAGTTGCTCCGCGTCGTCGACGTCGCGATCGCATTGAACAGACCTGCACTGGCGAAAGCAGCGGCAAGCAGCCTGATGAATATCGTGTGCATGACCTAAGCGACCGCCAACGCATAAGCGCGCAACTCGTCGATGATCGATCGCCGCGAAGGATTCCAGCCGAGTTCGCGCTTGGCCTTCTCGCCCGAGATGATCTGATCGGAGGCGATCGCATCGGCGAAACCCGAGAGGACCTTGCGCGCCTCTTCGAGCGGCCATGCCGCTACTCGGCCGCCGGCACCGCCCAACTCGCTCGCTGCGCGTGCGATCTCGATGAGCCGCGGCGCCGAACCGTGCGCGCCATTGAAGACGGATCCCGCCGGTGCCCGCTCGAGCGCGAGCGCATAGAGATCGGCCAGATCGTCGGCATGCACGGTCGACCAGCGATTTTGACCGTCACCGACATGAAGCGCCGCACCATGTTCCTTGGCCGCTGCGACCATCATCATCGCGGCGCCACCCCAGTTGCCATATACCCAGGCAGGCCGGATAACGACCGGATGGACGCCCCCGGCTTCGGCCGCGAGGATCTCGCGTTCCAGGGCCTGGCGCCAGCGGACCATCTCGACCGGGTTCAGTGGAGTGCGCTCGGTGACTGACGTGTCACCCGTGGAGCCGTAGACCAAGCTGCCACTGGTATAGATGAAGCGCTTACCCGTTCCGCGCTGCGCTTCGAGGATCGCGCGCGTCGCAATCTCATCGAGAGACGCAGCGTTCTGATCGTTGGGCGAAGCGGCATGGACGACGGCGTCCACGCCCCGCACCGCCGAGGCCAAGCTCACCGGGTCGGCAAGCTCACCTATCTTCGCCACGAAACCTCGGTCGAGCAGCTTGGTCGCGCTCGCTTCCGACCGGGCGAGTCCCACGACTTCATGGCCTCCCTCTTTCAATCGGTGCGCTACCGCACCGCCGATCAAGCCAGTCGCGCCTGTTACCAAAACTCGCATGTCGATCACCCTTCAATTTCGGTGAATCCAACAAAGCGGAACGGCGATGCGGATGGAAATCGCGAGTTCTGATGTGGCGCTATCGATGGCGCCGATGGCGTCAAGCCGAGGCGGCGATTTTGGTGATAATGCCGCGCAGCCAGGCAATAGCCCCATGCGTATCCGCCCGCCGGTGCCACATCAGGTGGAGTGGCCAGGTGGGCAGTTCGAGCGGCGGATCATAAATCGCTATGCCTGCTCCGGTACCAGCGAACCTTCGTGCGACCCGGGAGGCCAGCGTCGCGACGAGGTCGGTCCCGGCGATCACGAAAGGGGCGGCCAGGAATTGTGGCAGGCTCAGCACGATGCGCCGTTCGAGGCCGAGATCGGCAAGCCTCAGATCGACGATCCCGGAGCGGTCGCCTTCCGGAGAGACCAGAAGATGCGGCGCCGCTGCGAAAGCCTTGAGGCTTGGACCATCCGCGAACGCCGGGTGTCCCTCCCGCACGACGCAGGCGAAACTCTCAAAAAAGAGCGGGCTGCTGATGATGCGCGCCGACGTCTCGACGGGGAAACCGATCGCGAGATTCGCCTCGCCGCTGTCGAGCAGCGTGATAGCTTCTTCTCGTCCGAACATCCCGCAGACCCGCACGTTGATGTGCGGGGCGTCGATGCTGAGGAGGGCCATGAGCGGCGGCAACAGGACGAACGCCGCATAGTCGCTCATCGCGAGCGTGACGGTATTGTCGGCCGTCGCGGGATCGAAGCTATCGGCCTGTAGCGCGCTCCGGAGAAGCCGGAGCGCATCCGAGACGGGACCAGCAAGGTCATGGGCGCGGGGCGTTGGCTGCATGCCTGAAGGCGTTCGCACGAAGAGCTCGTCCCCAAGAAGCTCTCGCAAGCGCGTGAGCGCTCCGCTCATCGCCGACTGGCTGAGGCCGATCCGCGATCCGGCGCGCGTCACGTGGCGCTCCGCGTACAGCGCATCAAAGGCCTTCATCAAGTTGAGGTCGAAGCCGGCTATATCCATGTGGCCGACCATAAGGGAATGCGCCGAACGGGGATAGCGGCCGTACGTCAAGCGCACGCCGCTCGAGGGCCCCCCGGTTGGGCTGGACCCGATCCGTCGAGGATGGCGTTACGGCAAGTCATCCACCGCTTGGCAATCCGCGCTCACCCACAAGCGGACGCCGCTTAGGAGGCGGGTCTTTTCAAAAGGCATTCCACTCAGATTAGAGACGACACGGCTACCCTTCTCCCCTTGTGGGAGAAGGTGGCGCGAAGCGCCGGATGAGGGGTTCTGTCGACATATGAGATCGTGGAGAGAAACCCTCACCCCGCTTCGCTGCGCGAAGCGACCCTCTCCCACAAGGGGAGAGGGTGCAGCTCGCACGCGGAAAGGATAATCCTCACTGCTTCGCGGGCTTCCGCCCGATCGGATGAATGTCGATCGCGCGCAGGCGGCCGAGGCGGAGCACGTCCATCGACAGGGTCCGGTCGATCCGGCTGTGATCGAGCGCGCGGATCAGGTCGTCGACACCGTTGATCTCGATGCCGTCGAGCCCGATCACGACATCGCCCGGCAGCAGCGCCGCGCGCGCGGCCGGGCTGTCCGGCTCGATCTGCATCAGGAGCGCGCCCATCTTGTTCTCGACCCCGGCCAGCACCGCGTGCCGCCGCGGCACCGGCGCGGTCTGCCCGGCGACGCCGATATAGGCGCGGCGGACATAGCCGTGGCGGATGATCTCCGACAGCACGAACTGCGCGGTGTTGCTGGCGACCGCAAAGCAGATGCCCTGCGCGCCGTTGATGATCGCGGTGTTGATGCCGATCACCTCGCCCTTCGACGACACCAGCGGCCCGCCGGAATTGCCGGGATTGAGCGCGGCGTCGGTCTGGATCACGTCCTCGATGGTCCGCCCGCTGACCGAGCGGATCGAGCGTCCGAGCGCCGAGACCACGCCGGCGGTGACCGTCGATTCGAAGCCGAGCGGATTGCCGATCGCGACCACGAGCTGGCCGCGCCGCAGCGTCTTGGAGTTGCCGAGCGACGCGTAAGGCAGATCGCGCGCGCCATCGGCCCGCAGCAAGGCGAGGTCGGTGTCGGGATCGACACCGAGCACATGGGCGTCGGTGACGAAGCCCTCGGTGTCGCGCAGGCGAATCTCCTTCGACGATCCGACCACGTGGCTGTTGGTCAGCACGAAGCCGTCGGGCGAGATCACGATGCCCGAGCCGAGGCCGCCGCGCTCGCGCGCATTGCGCACTCTCGGCCCGGTTTCGACCCGAACCACGGCGGGGCCGACGCGGTCGGTGACGTCGATCACCGCATTGGAATAGGCATCCAGCAAAGCCCGGTCGTTATCCCGGGCAGCATCGGCCGTTCGCGGTGACGGCGTGTCACCGGCGGTATCTGAGGTAATATCCAGCATGGCGAGAGTCCTTTGGTCTCCTCAGATGGTGACCGGCTCCCCGCGCCGCAAGTGGTTACGCTTCCGCGCAGCCCTGCCCGACTGGTTAGGGCGCCCGCCGCAACACCCCGCCGCGCTCCCGGACCGGATCGAGCAGCGACCAGTCGCCCTCCGGCAGCACATGACCTTTGGGAAACGGCGCGCGCAGCTCGAGGCCGAGCGAGCGCAGCACGCGGTCGTCGCGGTAGTAGCATTGCAGCACCACGCGGACGAGCGTTGCCGCGGCCGCGCCGCCACGGCTACGAAACTCCTGCGCCACCGCATCGCGCCCGGCATCGGCGAGCTCGGCGAGCGGCTTGCCCGCAAGATCAGCCAGATGATCCAGCGCTTGCGCGACCAGCGCGGTGTCGCGGCCAAGCGTTGCCAGCATGTCGGCCTGGATCGCGGCATCGTCCGCCCCCGGCACCTTGTACTCGTCGCTTTCGGGAACGATCATCGCGGCGACGGTGCGCAGATCGGCGCGCTGGGCTGCAGTCAGTTGATTGCTATCAGACATGTCGGTCTCTGGCGGTCTCAGTCGAACAGATTGGCGAGGCGCTGCTTCATCTGGTCGGCGATGTAGAGCGCAAGGGCCTGGATGGTGGAGGTCGGGTTCACCCCGCCCGAGGTGACGAAGATGCTGCCGTCGACGATGAAGAGGTTCTTCACGTCGTGCGAGCGGCCCCATTCGTTGACCACGGAGCGCGCCGGATCGGTGCCCATCCGCGCGGTGCCGAGCAGATGCCAGCCGCCCCACGGGATCGGATCGTTGATGCAGATGTCGGTGGCGTCGGCGGCCTCGAGGATCTCCCGGCCGCGCGCCAGCCCGTGATCCATCATCTTCCGGCTGTTCGCGCTGATCGTGTAATCGATCTTCGGCGCGGGGATGCCGTGGCTGTCCTTCAGCACGGGATCGAGCGTGACGCGATTGTGCTCCTCCGGCAAATCCTCGCAGATCGCGGATACCGCGAGACGATGGCCGTTGAGCTTGCGGAACACGCGGTGATGATCCTTGCCCCAGGGCAGGATGCCCTTCTGCTCGCTCGCGACCGCCTCGAACACCGGCCCGGCGCCGCGGCCGAACTGGATGCCGTAGCCGCGGACGAAGCCGCGCGACAGATCGGTGTCGTAGAACTCCTTGCTCCACAGGCAGGTCGGCGGGGCGCGGTTGCTGTCGGTCGGCTCCTTCACAAAGCCGTAAATCTGCGCGTAGGGGTGGAACATCAGGTTCTTGCCGACCAGGCCGGATGAGTTGGCGAGGCCATTCGGGAATTTGCCCGACGCCGAATTGAGCAGCAGCCGCGGCGTGCCGACACCGTTGCAGGCGATGATGACGACTTCGGCCGGCTGAAACTGCTCGACACCTTCCTTGTCGTAATAGACGACGCCGGCGGCCATGCCGTGCTCGTTGGTCAGGATCTCGCGCACCCGGCAATGGGTCTTCAGCTCGACCCCGGCGCGGACCGCGTGCGGCCAGTAGGTGATGTCGGTCGAGGCCTTGGCACCCTGCGCGCAGGCCGGCGTGCAGTGGCCGAGATTGATGCAGCGCGCCCTGCCCTCGTAATCCATCGTCGCCACCGTCGTGTCCGACGGCCACCAGTGCCAGCCGAGCTTGTTCATGGCGTTGCCGATCAGCGGGCCGGATAGCCCGAGCGGCTGCTGCGGCATCGGCGGGTGGCTCAGCGGCGACAGCGGATCGCCCGACAGGCCGGAGACGCCCATCATCCGATCGTTCTCCTCGAAGAACGGGGTGAGCGCGTCGTAATCGATCGGCCAGTCATCGGCGACGCCGTCGAGCGTCTTCACCTTGAAGTCGGACGGATGCAGCCGCGGCCAGTGCGCGGTGTACATCACCGTCGAGCCGCCGACGGCGTTGAAGTTGACGACCTTGATCGGCGAATTGTCGTCGTTGATCGGGTAGTCCTCAGGCCGGCGGCGGACGTTCGGGCTCGACGACCACTCGCCGTAGAACTTCGCCTCCCAGTCGCGCCCGGTGCTCGGATATTCGGCCGGATTCATCCAGCCGCCCTGATCGAGGCAGAGGATATGCATCTTGGTATCGGCGAGGCTCCAGGCCACCGCAGCGCCGGACGCGCCGGCGCCGATGATCAGGACGTCAACGGGATCGTTCATTCCGATTCCTTGTTCTTGATGATCCCGTCATTCCGGGGCGATGCGCAGCATCGAACCCGGAATCTCGAGATTCCGGGTCTGGTCCTTCGGACCATCCCGGAATGACAAATCACACCTTCAATTCACGATTCTCACCGGCAAGCTTCGTATACCGCGGATGAAATTGGAATAGAGCCTTTGCGGCGGGCCCATCATCTCAAAACGCAGATCGCGCGCCAGGACCTCCTCCCAGAGGATGCGCAGCTGCTGCTCGGCGAGGCGGTCGCCGACGCAGCGGTGGACGCCGGCGCCGAAGGCGAGATGCTGACGCGGCCTGGCGCGGTCGATGATGAATTCGTCGGCGCGCTCGATCTTGTCCTCGTCGCGGTTGCCGGAGATGTACCACATCACGACCTTGTCGCCCTTGCTGATCCGGCGGCCGGCGAGCTCGACATCGTTGCGTGCGGTGCGGCGCATGTGCAGCACCGGCGTGTGGTAGCGGATGGTCTCGGAGACCAGGTTCGGGATCAGCTCCGGCCTCGCGCGGACCAGCTCGAACTGCTCCGGGTTCTCGCACAGCGCCATCAGCCCGGCCGACATCGAGTTGCGCGTGGTATCGTTGCCGCCGACGATCAGCAGCCCGATCGTGCCGATGAACTCGCGCGGCTCCAGATTCCGCGTCGCGTCCGAATGCGCCAGCATCGAGATCAAATCGAAAGTCGGCGGCGCACCGATCCGCGCGTCCCATAGCTTCCGGAAATATTCTCCCATCTTGACCAGCTCGGCGGTGCGTTCAGCCTCCGAATGCACCACCGCGTCGGGGGATTCGACGTTGGCGATCGCGACATCCGACCACCAGGTCAGCTTGGCGCGGTCTTCAGAGGGAAAATCGAACAGCGTCGCCAGCATCATGTTGGTGAGGTCGACCGAGACCCGCTCGGCCCAGTCGAAGGTCTCGTTGCGCGGCAACGCGTCGAGCACGGCTGAGGTGCGCTTGCGGATCAGGGTGTCGAAATTGGCGAGGTTCGACGGCGCCACGATCGGCGCCACGGTGCGACGCTGCGCGGTGTGGCCGGGCGGATCCATGCGGATGAAGCTCGGCCGCTCCTGCCCCTTCGGCTGGTCCGCGACCTGGATACCGCCAAGCTCGGAGGCCGACGAATAGTTCTGGTGATCGAGCTCAACCGCGAAGATGTCGTCGTAGCGCGTCACCGACCAGTACGGGCCGTAGGCCGACGCCTCGCAATAATGCACGGGATCGTCGCGGCGGAGCTGCGCGAACAGCGGCCGCCAGGTGTCGTCCTGATAGAGCCGGGGATTGCTGACGTCCATAGACGTCGGCCTGCGCAGCGCCTCTCCCATCGCGTCACTCCCGCTGGTTCCGTCGCCGCTTGGCGGGCGATCGTTGTGTCGGGCCGACGATAGAGGAAATCCCGCGGCCGAGTAAAGCCGCGGGGCGGACAGTCCGCCGCGCGGAATGCGCGCAACCCGACGCACCCGGCAAATCCCGATAGCTGCCCCGCTGTTCGATGTTTGTCGGCAGCAGGAAGACCGGTTAGCCTTGCCGGCAATCAATCCATCAGGGAGCAACGACAGGTGGCCGAATTGCGCCAGGACAACACCGCCCAGACGGCTGCGCTGGACTACGACGTCATCATCATCGGCGCCGGCCTGTCCGGCATGTACCAGCTTTACCGGCTGCGCGAGCTTGGCCTTAGCGCGCGCGTGTTCGAGGCCGGCACTGGCGTCGGCGGCACCTGGTACTGGAACCGCTATCCCGGCGCACGTTTCGATTCCGAGAGCTATTCCTACGGCTATTCGTTCTCGAAGGAGCTGCTCGAGGAATGGGAATGGTCGGAGCATTTCGCCGGCCAGCCCGAGACCTTGCGCTACTGCAACTATGTCGCCGACAAGTTCGACCTGCGCCGCGACATCCAGTTCGAGAGTCGCGTCACCTCAGCGATCTACCAGGACGACACGCGAAGCTGGCGGATCACGCTGGAGAACGGCGCGCAGCACTCCTGCCGCTTCCTGATCACCGCGATCGGTCCGTTGTCGACGCCGACCCTGCCGCGCATCGAGGGCCGCGACGATTTCAGGGGCCAATCGTTTCACACCGCGCGCTGGCCGAAGCAGAAGGTGGATTTCATCGGCAAGCGTGTCGCCGTGATCGGCACCGGCGCGACCGGCATCCAGACCATCCAGACCATCGCCGGCGAGGTCGGGCACCTCACCGTGTTCCAGCGCACCGCCAACTGGGCGGCGCCGCTGCACAACGGCAAGATCGACGCCGAGACGCAAGCCAGGATCAAGGCCGGCTATCCCGAGATCTTCGCGCGTTGCAAGGAGACGTTCGCCTGCTTCGTGCATACGCCCGATCCGCGCGGCGCGTTCGAGGTGAGCGAGGAGGAGCGCGAGGCGTTCTACGAGAAGCTCTATGGCGAGCGAGGGTTCGGCATCTGGCAGGGCAACTTCAAGGACATCCTGATCGACCGCGCGGCGAATGCCACGATCAGCGATTTCGTCGCGCGCAAGATCCGCGAGCGCGTGAAGAACCAGGCGGTCGCGGAGATGCTGATCCCGAAGAACCACGGCTTCGGCACGCGGCGGTTGCCGCTCGAGACCTTCTATTACGAGGTCTACAACCGCGACAATGTCGAGCTCGTCGATATCAAGGAGACGCCGATCGAGCGGATCACGCCCGAGGGCATCCGGACGACCGACAAGGACTACGCCTTCGACATCATCATCTACGCCACCGGCTTCGATGCCATCACCGGCAGCTTCGACAAGATCGATTTCCGCGGCGCGCACGGTGCGCGGCTGAAGGAGAAGTGGACGCACGGCCCGGAGACCTATCTCGGGCTGATGGTCGACGGCTTCCCCAACATGATGATGCTGATGGGCCCGCACACCGCGCTCGGCAACATCCCGCGCAGCATCGAATACAGCGTGGACTGGGTCACCGGGCTGATCCGCTTCGCGAAAGCGAAAGGCCTGACCTTCCTCGACGCCACGCCTGAAGGCACCGCCGACTGGACCGAGCATGTCAAGGCGCTCGGCACAGGCCTGCTCTCCAACGAGGTCGATTCCTGGATGACCGGCATCAACCGCAACGTCGAGGGCAAGCAAACCCGCATCGTCGCCCGCTACAGCGGCAGCGCGCCGGCGTATCGCGCGCGATGCGACGAGGTGGCGGCGGGGGGATATGCGGAGTTGAGGTTGGGGTAACTCTCTCAATGACGCGAGACGCCCGCCCACCCGCCGCCGTCGTCCCGGCGAAAGCCGGGACCCATAACCACAGGGTTGGGTTGTTGAAGGAGGCTATGGCCCCAGCACCGTGCAACAATGACCATCGGTGGTTATGGGTCCCGGCCTTCGCCGGGACGACACCGAGTTTGATGCACGATCTAACTCACCCTATGCCACCCTACCACGCATCGATGCAAGGCCGCTTGCGGTGGGTCCGCGGCTCGGGCTTCGGCACCGAGCGGAGGCCGGCCATGATCCAGTGCCGGGTGTCGGCGGGATCGATCACCTCGTCGATCTCGAGCACCGAGGCGATCGAGACCGCTTTGCCGTTGGCGTAGAGCTCGGCGACCTTGGTCTGGAAATACTTCTCGCGCTCGACCGGATCCTCGATCGCCTCCATCTCCTTGCGGAAGCCGAGCCGGACATAGCCTTCGAGACCCATGCCGCCGAACTCGCCGGTCGGCCACGCCACCGTGAAGAACGAGGCGTGGAAGCCGCCGCCGATCATCGACTGCGCGCCGAGACCGTAGCCCTTGCGCAGCACGACGCCGAACAGCGGCACCGTGATGCTCGCGCCGGTGACGAACATCCGCGCGACGTGGCGCACGATCGCGGTCTTCTCGGCCTCGGGCCCGACCATGAAGCCCGGCGTGTCGCAGAGCGAGACGATCGGGATGTCGAAGGCATCGCACAGCTGCATGAAGCGCGCGGCCTTGTCGCCGGCAGGTGCGTCGATCGCGCCGCCGAGATGCTTTGGATTGTTGGCGATCAGGCCGAACGGCTTTCCCTCGATGCGGATGAAGGCCGTGATCATGCCGACGCCGAAATCGCGCCGGATCTCCAGCACCGAGCCCTGGTCGGCGATCAGGTCGATGACGTTGCGGATATCGTAGACCCGCAGGCGATTCTCCGGGATCGCACGGCGCAGCAGCCGCTGGTCCGGCGCCTTCCAGTCCTGCACCGCGCCCTGGAAGTAGGACAGATATTTCTGCGCGACCGTGGTCGCCTCGGCCTCGTCCTCGACCAGGATGTCGATCACGCCGTTCGGCGACTGGAACGAGACCGGGCCGACCTCGGCCGGATGGTAGACGCCGAGCCCGCCGCCCTCGATCATCGCCGGACCGCCCATGCCGATCGACGCATTCCTGGTGGCGATGATGACGTCGCAAACGCCGAGCATCGCGGCATTGCCGGCGAAGCAATAGCCGGAGACCACGCCGACCACGGGCACCAGCCCAGAGAGTTTTGCGAACTGCACGAAGGACGGGCCGTCGAGGCCGGTCATGCCGAGCCGGTCAGTATCGCCGGGACGCCCGCCGCCGCCCTCGGCGTAAAACACCAGCGGCATGCGCCACTGCTCGGCGAGGCCGAGCATGCGGTCGATCTTCTTGTGGTTCATATGGCCCTGGGTGCCGGCGAGCACGGTATAGTCGTAGGAGATCACCATGCAGCGCGCGCCGTCGGCGCCGAAATCCCTGGCGTTGACGGTGGCGACGCCTGATATCAGGCCGTCGGCCGGCGTGTTCTTGATGAGATCCTCGACCTTGCGGCGGCGGCGCTGTGCCGCGATCGCCAGCGAGCCATATTCGACGAACGAGCCCTCATCGACCAGCTGCGCGATATTCTCGCGCGCGGTGCGCTGATTGGTCTTGCGGCGGCGCTCGACCGAGGCCGGACGATTCTCGTCCAGCGTGATCGCCTTGCGCGCGATCAGCTCGGCGAGATCAGGGCGGATGTGATCGAGGTCGATCGCGGCTTCTTCCGCCGCGTGATGGCCGTCGACCTCGGCAGGCTCAAAGAACAGGATCGGCTCGCCATGCATCAGGGTGATGCCGATGCCGCCCGCGATCCTGGTCACCCGGCCGCCATGCGGCGCCGTGACCAGATGCTCCATCTTCATCGATTCCAGCACCGCGATCTGCTGGCCGGGACGGACCAGATCACCCTCCGCGACCTCGATCGCCACGATGGTGCCCTGCAGCGGCGCGGGCACCGGGAGCGATCCCCCGGGCGGCGCCTCAGTCGCGACGGTCTTTGTCGCAGCCGCCTCGCTCACTTCGATCAATGGTGCGGCAAGATCCTGCGCCGCGCCGACCAGCGCCGCGACATGGGTATCGATGAAGTTGGTGCTGATCTTGTTCCTCCCAAAACTCTGATGCGCCAGGATCGCGCCGAGGAACGGGATGTTGGTGGCGACGCCGCCGATGCGGAATTCGCGCAAGGCGCGCGATACCTTGTGCACCACGTCGGTCCATTTTGGGCTCGGCGAATGCACGATGACTTTTGCCAGCAGCGAGTCGAACGCGGCAGAGGTCCGGTAGCCGGAATAGCCGAACGTATCGACGCGAACGCCGGGGCCGGACGGCAAGTCGAACACACTGAGCGTGCCGCCGGTCGGTTTCGTGATGCCCTTCTCGTCCATCACCTCCATGTTGACGCGAAGCTGCATCGCATAGCCGCGCGGCAGCGGCACGGTGGCCTGCGCCAGCCCAAGCGAAGCGAGCGTGGCGCCGGCCGCGACCGCGAGCTGCGAACGCACGAGGTCGACGCCAAGCACCTCCTCGGTAACGGTGTGCTCGACCTGGAGCCGCGGATTGGCCTCGATGAAAGCGAACGCCCCCTCGCTCTCCCCGGCTTCGTCATCGACCAGGAATTCGAAGGTGCCGAGATTGTCGTAGCGCGCGGCGGTCGCGAGCTGCTTCGCCGCCTCGATGATGCGCGCGCGCATTCCCTCACTCAGCGACGGGCTCGGCGCCACCTCGATGAGCTTCTGGTTGCGGCGCTGGATGGTGCATTCGCGTTCCCAGAGATGGCTGATGACGCCGTGACGGTCACCGATGATCTGCACCTCGATATGGCGGGCCTTGCGGATCAGCCGTTCGACATAGACGGCATCGCTGCCGAACGCCGCCTTGGCCTCCGACTGGCAGCGCGCATAGGCCTCGTCGAGCTTGGCGGCATCCTCGACCACCCGCATGCCGCGCCCGCCGCCGCCGGCGATCGCCTTGATCATCACGGCGGCGCCGGCGCCGAGCGAGGCGAAGAACGCCTTTGCCTCGTCGAGACCGGTCGCGCCCGAAGTGCCGGCAATGATCGGGACGCCGCATTTCTTCGCCAGCGCCTTTGCCTTGGCCTTGTCGCCGAACAGATCGAGCGCCTCCGGCGACGGGCCGACGAAGGTGATCCTTTCCTCGGCACAGCGCCGCGCGAGCTGCGTGTTCTCGCTGAGGAAGCCGTAGCCCGGATGCAGCGCATCGCAACCCGTGGCCTTGGCCGCCGCGATGACGGCCTCGATGTCGAGATAGGCCCGCGCCCCGCGGCCTGGAATCTCGTGGCTCGCGTCGGCGGATCGGACATGCAGCGAGGCGGCATCGTCGGCGGGATAGATCGCGACGGTCGCGATGCCGCTGTCGGCAGCGGCACGGGCAATCCGGATCGCGATCTCACCGCGGTTGGCAATCAGCAATTTCTTGAACGACATGACATCTTCACCAAAGATCAGCGATCCTTCATGGTCGGATCGAGCACGACACGCAAGGATTCTCCGAGCGCATTGAACGCCAGGGAGACGACGAGAATGGCAAGGCCCGGCGCATACATCTGCTCGGGTGCGATTTCCATGTATTGATAGGCGCGCGCCAGCATGGCGCCCCAGCTCGGGTCCGGCGGCTGAATGCCGAGGCCGAGGAACGACAGGCTGGCCTCGGCCAGCAGCGCGGCGGCGAGCAAGAGCGTCACCTGCACGATGACCGGCTGCAGCGTGTTCGGCAGCACGTGGCGCCACAGCACATGCCAGGTCGGCGCGCCGAAGCCGCGTGAGGCGTCGACATAGAGCTCCTGCCGCACGATCAACGTGCGGGCGCGGACGATGCGCGCCAGCGCCGGGAACATCGTGATGCCGACCGCGATCATGCCGTTGGTCAGCCCGATGCCGAGCGCGCCGGTGACCGCGATCGCCAGCACGATGGCGGGGAACGACAGGAAGGTGTCGATGATGCGGCTGATGATGTCGTCGATCCAGCCGCCGAAATAGCCGGCGATGAGGCCGACCGGCAGCCCGATCAGGACCGCGACGCCGACCGCAAGCAGGCTGGCATAGACGGTGGCCGGCGCGCCGTAGATCAAACGCGAGAAGATATCGCGGCCGAGATCGTCGGTACCGAGCAGATGGGCCGGCCCCGGCGGCGCCAGCATGTTGTTGACGTCCTGCGCGGTCGGCGCATAGGGCGCGATCCAGGGCGCACCGATCGCGACGACGACGAGCACCACGAGCACCAGGATCGACAGCGCGGCGCGGAGATCGCCGGCGAGCCAGCGCGCAAATCGGCGCAGCCGCGTCGGCCTCGCCGGTGCCTTCAGGGGAGCAAGCGCCACCTCGGTCATTGCTCGATCCTCGGATCGACCGCAGCACACAGCAAATCGGTGACCAGGTTCACCGCGATCACAACCACCACCATGGTGAAGACGACGCCCTGCACGATCGGGAAATCGCGCTGGATCGCGCCGCGCACGATCAGGCTGCCGAGGCCGGGAATCGCGAACACCGCCTCGATCACCACGGTCGCCGCCAGCATGCGGTTGACCAACAGGCTGATGATGGTGAGCAGATTAACGCCGACATTCTTGAGGCCGTGCTGCCAGAGGATGCGGGACATCGACAGCCCCTTGGCGTGCAGGGTGCGGACATATTGCGACGACAGCACCTCCAGCAGCGCGCCGCGCAGCTGGCGCGCGACCTCGGCCATGCCGTAAGCCGCGATCGCAATGCCGGGCAGCAGCGCATGCCGGATCGCATCAAGCGGCGAGGCGCTGAAGGATTTTGCGCCGGTCGCCGGCAGCCAGTTCAGCTTCAGCGAGAATTCCGCCACCAGGATCATCGCGAGCCAGAAGCCGGGCACCGCGACACCGAGCGACGCCAACATGCTGATCAGCTTGTCGATCCAGCCGTTCGGCTTGATCGCGGCCATCACGCCCATCGGGATGCCCGTGACCAGCGCCAGCGCCAGCGCGATCACGACGATCAGGAGCGTGTTCGGAAACGCGCGGCCGATCGAGTCCGCGACCTTCTCGCCGGTGAGCAACGATTGCGAGAGATCGCCCTGCGCGACATGGCCGAGCCAGGCCCCGTATTGCACCAGGAACGGGCGGTCGAGGCCGTAGATCTTCCTGATCTCGGTGATCCGCGCGTCGGTCGCGTTGTCGCCCGCCAGTGTCACGGCGATGTCGCCGGGCACCAGCTTGAGCAGCGCGAACACCATGAAGGTCGCGAGCAGGATCACGGGCAGCGCCTGCACGAGGCGGCTGCCGACGACCTTGACTGGTGACCGTCGCGCCATCGCCTAACTCCCGAGCCAGACGTCGTCGTATTTCGGCTTGCCGAGCAGGTTCGGCCGATAGCCCTGCACCTTCTTGTTCATCGCGACCAGCTCGAACTGGAACGCGAGCGGCACCACGAAGGCATTTTCCATCACCAGCCGCTGCACGGTGGAGAACGCCTTGCGCCTGACCTCGATATCCTCAGACGCACGCGATTCCTTGATCGCGGTCTCGAGCTCGCCCGGCACCGGCGCGCGGCCGGCATTGTAGTACGCGTCCTTGGTGAACATCAGCGAGTAAGTCAGGCTCGGGTCGGGCCGCCCGGTCCAGGCCGAGAGCAGGCCGGCGCCCTTCTTCTCCGCGCCGAAGAAGGCCGCGGAAGCTTCCGCGATCGGGGCGTTGACGAACCGCACGCCGATGCCGGCCTTGCGCAGCTGCTCGATCAGGATCTCCTGACGCTGCACAGAATCCTGGTCCGGATAGCCGCCGAGCTCGATCTGGGTACCCTCCTTGAAGCCGGCCTCGGCGAGCAGCTTGCGCGCTCGGTCGGGATCATAGGGATAGAGCTTCGCGACCTCGGCATCATAGGCCCAATGCGCCTTCGGCAGATTCATGTAGGCGGGCTCCGCAAGACCTGCGAGCGCGGCCTTGACGAAGGACTCGCGATCGATCGCGAAGTTGAGCGCCTGGCGGACCTTGAGATTGTCGAACGGCGGCTTGGCCCAGTTGAGGAAGATCTGAAGCACGTAGAGCGTCGGGCCATGCACCACCTTGACGCTCGAGGCGCGCTCGATGATCACCTTCTGCCGCGGCGGCAGCTGGTAGATCAGATCGTTCTGCCCGGCCGTGACCGAGCGGGCGCCGGTGGTGAGCTCGGGAATGATCGAGATCTCGATGGCGTCGGGAAGCGGCCGCTCCGGCTTCCAGTATTTCTCGTTGCGCTTGACCACGATCTTCTCGCCGTCGGCCCAGCTGACGAACGAATAGGCGCCGGCGCCGACCGGCTTGCGCGTCACGACGCCACCCTCGGCCGCCTTCAGCGCCGTCGGCGACACCATCATGCCGGCGCGATCGGAGAGAATGCCGGGCAGCGCGGTATCGGGTGTCTTCAGCTTCAACGTCACCTGCTGCGGGCCAGTGACCTCGACCGCGGCGACCGAGAGCAAATCGGCCTTGATGTTCGACTTCGCATCGCTGCGGTTGCGCTCGAGATTGAACTTGACGGCTTCCGCATCGAGCGGCGTGCCGTCATGGAAGGTGACGCCGGCGCGAATGTTGAGCACCAGCGTGGTGGGATCGGTGAACTTCCAGCTTTCGGCAAGGCCGGGCCTCGGCTTCAGCGTGTCGAATTCCCATTCGGTCAGCGTGTCGTACATCGTGAACAGGAAGGCGTGGTCGGAGCCGGCGCCGCCGGTCGCGGGATCGAGGCTCGACGGGTTGGCCGGCGCCGAGATGCGCAGGGTGCCGCCCTTCTTCGGCGCGCCTTCCGCAAACGCACGGCCGCCGAGTGTGGTGCTGGCGAGTGCGCCCGAGATCAGCGCCATAACCTCGCGTCGTGTCGTCATCGTCATGGCAGGTCCTCCATTATCCCAGGGCGTCAATTTGAATCGGCTTAGCGGCAGACTGGCTGCACCTCTCCCGCTTGCGGGGGAGGTCGGATCGCATCATAGATGCGATCCGGGTGGGGGCTCTCTCCACGATGTAACTCGTGGAGAGAGCCCTCCCCCGCAAGCGGGAGAGGGAGTGCAGTTCCTTCGGGGTCGCTATTCGAACTGATCTCATCGCGCGCTAACTCGGCGAAAAATTGGGGCGGTCGGCGAAATGGCAGGCCACCCAGTGATCGGGCTTCAGCTCGCGCCACTCCGGCACGCGGTCGGTGCAGAGCGGCTGCGCGTGCGGGCAGCGGGTGCGGAAGCGGCAGCCCGAGGGTGGATCGATCGGGCTCGGCACCTCGCCCTGCAAGACGATGCGGCTCTCCTGCCGCATCGTGGACGGCAACGGCCGCGGCTCGGCCGACAGCAGCGCGATCGTGTAGGGATGCAGCGGCCGCTCGGCGACCTCCTCGGTCGGCCCGAGCTCGACGAACTGGCCGAGATACATCACCGCAACGCGCTCGCTGATATGCGAAACTACCGCGAGATCGTGGGTGATGAAGACATAGGTCAGTCCGAGATCGCGCTGCAGATCGGCAAACAGATTGAGCACGTCGCCGCGAATCGACATGTCGAGCGCGGCCACCACCTCGTCGCAGACGATCAGTTTGGGTTTGAGCGTCAGCGCGCGGGCGATCACGACGCGCTGCTTCTGGCCGCCGGACAGCTGATGCGGATAGCGCGCGCCGAACTCCTGCGGCAGGCCGACGCGCTCCAGCGCCTCCCGCGCCTGCCGCTCGCGCTCGGCACGGCTGCCGACGCGGGCGAGCTCCAGCGGCTCCAGCACCGAGGCCAGAATGGTCATGCGCGGATTCAGCGCGGCGTTCGGGTCCTGGAAGATGATCTGGTAGTCGCGGCGATGGTTTTGAAACTCCCGGCGTGGCAGTGCCGTTGGATCGATGCCGTCATGCAGGATGGCGCCGGCGCTGGGATTGAGCAGGAACACCAGCGCGCGGCCGATCGTGGTCTTGCCCGAGCCGGACTCCCCGATGATGCCGAAGGTCTCGCCGCGGCGGACGTCGAAATTGACACCGTCGACCGCCTTCACGGTGGCGCGGCGGTCCGAGGTCTGGAAGCGGACCTGGAGGTCGCGCACCGAGACGATGGCATCGCGGCGGGGCTCGGCACCGGCTGTGGTCATTGCGTCGCGACCTTTGCAGCAGCCGGCGCGCCGGGCGGATGCAGCGCACCCGGCAGATTGAGCTCGGCAAAGCGCCAGCAGCGCACTCTTCTGCCGCCGCCGGCGTCCTGCAGCTTCTGCTCGGCCTCGCAACCCTTGGCCGCATGCGCGCAGCGGGCCCGGAAGCGGCAGCCGTTCGGCATCTCCGCGATCGACGGCACCCGGCCCGAGATCGACGGCAACCGGCCGTGGCGCGGGCTCAAATGCGGCAGCGAGCGTAACAGTCCCGACGTGTAGGGATGCAGCGGCCGCACCAGCGCCTCGTCGACGGTGGCGTCCTCGATCACCTCGCCGGCATACATCGTGATCATCCGCGTGCAGGTCTCGGCGACGACGCCGAGATCGTGGGTGATCAGCATCAGCGCGGTCTTCGAGGTCTCGCTGATGTCGCGCAGCAGCTCGAGGATCTGCGCCTGCACGGTGACGTCGAGCGCAGTGGTCGGCTCGTCCGCGATCAGAAGCTGCGGACCGCAGATCAAACTCGCGGCGATCATCACGCGCTGGCGCATGCCGCCGGAGAGCTGGTGCGGATAGTCGTCGATCCGCCGCTCGGGCGAGGCGATGCCGACGCGGCGAAGCATCTCCAGCGTTTTGGCGCGCGCCTCCTCATGGGAAACGTCGGTATGGACGCGCAGCGTCTCGGCGATCTGGTGGCCGACGGTGAAGACCGGATCGAGCGCGCTCATCGGCTCCTGGAAGATCATCGCGATGCGCTTGCCCCGGATCGCGCGCATCTGCCGCGCGCTGCAGGAGGCGAGATCGACGCCGTCGAACAGGATCTTGCCGTCGAGGCCGGCAAAATTGCCCGGCAACAGCCGCAGGATCGACAGCCCGGTGATGGTCTTGCCGCAGCCGCTCTCGCCGACGATGCCGACGCGCTCGCCGGGCGCGATGTCGAAATCGATCCGTCGCGTCGCCTGCCAGACGCCCTGCGCGGTCTTGAAGCGGATACCGAGCCCGCGCACGGACAGCAGCGGCCGCGCGGCCTCGCGCGCGCCCTCCGCCCTGCGCTGTGCCGGCTGACCTGCCTCCATCAGCCCGCCGCCCGCTTCTTCTCTTTCACCAGCTGCTCCTCCATCAGCATCTCGGTGCCGATGATGCCCTCGCGGGTGAGCTCGTCGAGCTCGGCGTCGGAGAGCCCGAGCATGCCGCCAAGAATCGCGCGGTTATGCTCGCCGAGGGTCGGCGGCACCGAGCGAATCGCGAACGGCGCATCGCTGTCGCGAAACGGCATCGACGGCTGCGGATGTCGCCCGATGAACGCACGGTCGACCTGCTGGATGAAGCCGCGGGCGTGGAGCTGCGGATCCTCCAGGAGATCGATCGGCAGCCGCGCCACGCCGGAGGCAACGCCGGCAGATTGCAGCGCGGTCATCGCCGCATCGGCATCGCGAGCCGCGGTCCAGGCCGTGATCGCAGCCTCGATCTCGGCCTCGATGGCGCGGCGGCCCGCGGCGGTCTTGAGCGTCTCGTCCGCCGCCCAGTCCTCGCGGCCGAGCAGCCGCGCGAGCTTTGGCCACATCGCGTCGTCGGACACCGCGACGACGATCCAGTTGTCCTCTCCGGCGCAGCGAAAGCAGCCGTGCGGCACGAAATCGGGATGGCGGTTGCCGTATTTGGTCGGCGGCTTGCCACTGGTCGAATGCGCGACGATCCAGGGCGCGGCGAACGGCATCATGCATTCGATCTGCGCCAGATCGATGAACTGCCCCTGCCCCGTCAGTTTGGCGTGGATCAGCGCGGTCAGCACCGCGGCGGCGCCGTTGAGCCCGCCGACGGCGTCGCCGAACGCGGTATGGCTCATGACGGGCGGACCATCGGGATCGCCGACAACACTGGGCAGACCGGAGCCCTGCTCCAGGGTCGAGCCATAGGCGCGGCAGTCGCGATGCACGCTGCCGGCGCCGAACGCCGACATCGACATCATCACCAGCTTTGGATTGATCTTGCTCAGCACGTCGTAGCCGAGGCCGAGCTTGGGCAGCACCTCGACCGAATAATTGTCGACCACGAGGTCGGCATCGGCGAGCAGGCGCTTGGCCAATTCAAGCCCCCTCGGCCGGGTCAGATCGAGCGTGATGCCAAGCTTGTTGCGGTTCATGATGCAGTAGCGCACCGACTTCTCGTACATCTGCTCCAGCACATAGGCCGGACGGCGGTCGACGCCGCGCCACCAGTCCGGATACTGGGTCGCCTCGATCTTGATGACGTCGGCGCCGAGATCGGCGAGCGTGCGGGTGCAGATCGGCCCGGCCCAGCCCATCGAAAAGTCGACGACACGGATGCCCTCGAGCGGCAAGCGATCGGTTGCAGCGGGCTTGGGCACCGGCACGCGCGACGCAGCCTCGCGCGTCGCCTGCTGCTCGCCGAGATCGGGCACAAGGCCGCCGCGCAGCGGCGGCGTTGCGGTCAGCCGCTGCATCGTGCCGGCGGAAAAGCCGGTCTCGTCACCGATGGTGATCGGGACGATAGCGCCACGCGCACGCTTCTCCTCATCGGCGATGAGATCCGCTACCTCCGGCACCGGCACGATCGGAATCCTGCGCTTGAGCCCTTCCGCGAACCACTCCTGCGCGGTGCGCTGCTTCAGCTTCGGCAAGATCCTGGCTTCGATCTCGGCGACATGGCGCAGCCGGTCGACACCCATGACCAGCGTCGGATCGTCGCGCAACTCGTCGAGCCCCAGCATCTCGCAGAACGCGCGCCATTGCGCCGGGGTCACCGTGGTGACGCCGAGCCAGCCCTGCTTCGTCTCGTAGATTCCAACCGGAAAGGTCGGCCAGAACCGGTTGACGCCGATCCGCCGCATGATGTCGCCGCGCTGGAACGCCTCGAACATGATGTACTCGGTAACGGCGATAGAGGCCTCGAACAGGCTGAGATGGTTTGCGCGGCCGCGCCCGTCCTGCATGCGCCCGAGCACCGACGATGCGGCGGCGATGAAACCCCACAGCCCGCCCAGGATCCCGATCTGGAAATCCGGCGCATGCATCGGCGGCCCCTGCTCCGGACCGACCAGCTTCACCAGCCCGGTCAGCGCGCGGATCGTGGAGTCCGTCGCCGCGAAATTGGCGTAGGGACCGCGATCGCCGAACCAGGCGAGGTCGAGATGAATGAGGCCAGGATGATCCCGCTTGATCGCGTCGAGATCAATCTCGGGACAATCCGCCGCAGCGATACCGCGCCCGTCGAGCAGGATGTCGCAGCCGGTGATCAGCTCGCGCAGGCGCGAGACGTCGCGCTTGTCGAGGACGACACTCGATTTGTTGAAGTTGAGAAACGCGAACCACGCGCTCTGCCCTTTGGGCGTCAGCGGCGCAGCGCGGCGAAGCGGATCGCCGTCCGGCGGCTCGACCTTCTGCACATCGGCGCCGAAATCGGCAAACAGCCGCGCGCAATAGCCCGTCGCCGCAGCACTTCCGATCTCGACAATCCGCAGATGCGACAACGCGCCCATCACGCTTCCTCGCGACAAAATGACCAGCCGGTGACAGCGGCTGATTCAGTTTCTTGTTGGGTGAACTTGAAGCCGCGCGACGAGTGTGATGCAAGTGGAATTTTCTTCCGCTTGACGGAATTAGCGAGCATATGACCGAAGCTGCTGCTCAGCGCGAAGCGAAGATTGTGCAGCTAATTGCAGGTGAGCTGCGCTTCGAACCAGTGTTGCACTGAGTTCGACAATCGCGGCCATGCGCGCAAGACATGCGCGTATGAGGCAGCGCTCGCGCGGGTGATGCCGCGCAGTTCCTGCTCAATGGCGGGAAGGTCAACACCGAGGCACCGGCCGGCCCTGGCGACGGTGCGACCATCGACCACAAGCTCAGAGATCAGCGACGCATTGCCGCGTGCGAACAGCAGGTCGAGCGGATCCGCATCGAGAATCTGATCGCGCTCGAGGCGGTCGAGATCGATGCCGACGAAATCAGCCGGCGCACCGACCGCGAGCTCGCCCGTGCCCGGCGCGCCGGTGGCGCGGCGGCCGTTGCGGATCGCAAGCGCTAGAAATTCCCGCGGCGTCCAGTTGCGCTTGAAGCCGAGGCCGCCGTGCATCATCTGCACCAGCCGCATCTCGCGCAGCACGTCGTCATCCTCATCGAGCGCCAGGCCATCGACGCCGACGGCAATCCCGCAGCCGCAGCTATGCGCAGCCGCGATTGGCGCCAACCCGGACCGCAGGTGCAGGTTCGAGGAGAAATTGGTGACAATGCGCGCGCCCGACGCCGCGATCATCTCGAGCTCGTCGGGCCGAGCGTGGATACAATGCGCGAGCGTCAGCCGCTCCGAGAGGAAGCCGATGTCGCGGAGATAGCGGACGATGCCGCCTGGAAAATGCCGGTCGGCCCAGGCGCGCTGGTAGATCGTCTCGAGCAGATGCATGTGAATGCGGCGGCCGGTCTGCGCAGAGTTCTCCGCAACGGCCTCCAGCAGCGGCTTCGAGCACCACTGCACCCCGGCCGGCCCAAGCTGCACATCAATCTTCGGCCCGCCGATCGCCGCCGCGATGGCGTCGGTCAGCTCGATATACGCTTTTGGCGACATCGGGGCGCGCACGAAGAGATCCTCGATCATCTTGCGGTCGCCGGCCGGAAGGTCTGACAGCACCGGTTCGCTGTCGCCATAGACGATCGGGTTCTGGTCGCGCACCGCGATGGCAAAGGCGATGCGGATGCCGACATCGCCGGCGGCGCGCGCGATTGCCTTGGCCTCCTCGACCAGCGGCATGGTCCCGCTCGGCCTTGTGTAATGCACCATCATCGCCGCGCAGTCGGCCTGCGCTGCGCGGGCAAACGCCGAAGCCGCGGAGAGATAGGGATCGACCGGCGTGCCGACCACCGTGCGCAGGATCCAGCTCTCCAGCGGCATGCCGACCGCGCCGAAGCTCGACGCGCGCGGGCGCGCGTGGTCGTGGGCGTTGATGAAGGCGGGAAGGATGAGCGAGCGCGGGGCTGTCGCCGGGCCCGTGGCTTCGGAGATATCGGTGATGATGCCGTCGGCGTGACGGAGCACGACGTCGTTGCGGATGCCGTGGTCAGCACCGCAGAACAGACGGGTTGCCGTGACGTTGGTCATCATCGCCTGTCATCTCCGCTTGCGTAACTTCACCTCTCCCGCTCGCGGGGGAGGTCGGATCGCATCGGAGATGCGATCCGGGTGGGGGCTCTCTCCACACATGACTCGCGGAGAGAGCCCCCACCCCGGCCCTCCCCCGCAAGCGCAGGGCTATCGCATATGCTACTTGGCGACCGCGCAAGTGCTTGGCCTCGTGGTTCGAGACGCGCCGCAAGCGGCGCTCCTCACCATGAGGGTCTACTATTGTGCCGCAAAAACAAGACCTCATCCTGAGGAGCCCGCCGGAGGCGGGCGTCTCGAAGGATGGCCGCGAGGGCACCGCCACGAAAAGCGATAGCCCTCCCCCGCAAGCGGGAGAGGGAGAGCACTGCTGATGCGGCGGGAACTTGGCGTCGCTCAATCAATTCGCCGTATACACCAGTTCCCGCTCGGCACGCGGCGGCAGGAATTCCCGCGAAAACACTTCGGCCGGGGCCGGCGTGCGGGCGAGCTGGTAGCCTTCGACGATGAAGCCGATGGCGCGCGCCATGCGGTCGTCCCTGACGTCGCCGATGCCGATGTCCTTCATCTCCGGCGAGACGATCAGCTTCTCGAACGAATATTGCAGCCGGCGCTTCTCGACATCGACATTGATCAGATTGTCATAGTTCAGCGCCGCCTTCATGGCCGCGTTCTGATCCTTGGCGACCGCGATCGCGCCCTTGTTGATGGCGCGGACGAGTCCGGCCACCGCCTTCGGATTCGACGCGATCAGCTTGCGCGAGACCATCACGCCGTTGGAATAGAGGTCGAGCCCGTAATCGCCGAACGAGAACCATTTGAAGTCCTTGTCGGGGTCCTGGCGGTTCAGCACCAGGTTGAAATAGCTCGTGATGTTGAACACCAGCGCGGCGTCGATGTCGCCCTTGATCAGCATCGGCTCCTGCAGGTTCGGCGCCATGTTGGAGACCTTGATCTTCTCGCCATCGAGCCCGTTCTTGTGCACGAACACCGGCAATAGCCGCGTGGTCGGCGTGCCCTGCGCGCCGCCGAGCGTGTGGCCCTCGAAATCCTTGATCGTCTTGATGCCGCTCGAGTTCTTGGCGACGATCGCGAATGGCGGCTGGTTCCACATCATGTAGACCATGACGGGCGCATCCTGCGGCTTGGTTGCGGCGTTCTGGATGATCGCGTTGACGTCGCCGAAGCCGGCGTCATAGGCGCCCGACATGATGCGCGTCACGGTCGCGCCGGAGCCCTCGCCCTGATCGATCACGACGTTGAGGCCCTCTTCCTTGAAGTAACCGTTGTCCTTGGCGTAGAAGAACGCGGCGTCCGAGCCCTGCGTCTTCCAGCCCAGCGTGAACTTGATGGTGGTGTCCTCGGCGCGCGCGGGACCGGCGATCAGGGCCAATCCCAACAGCGCGGCGCTTACTTTTCTCAGCATCGAGATCTCCTTAAGCTTCATTGCTTGACGGTCGACGAAATGTCTCAAGTGGCGACGACATTGTCCTTGCGCGTCGCCCAGCCGGTGACCTGGCCCTCGATCAGCGAGAACAGGACGTAGAGCGCGACGCCGAGACCGGCGAGCACGAACAGCCCGGCGAACACCAGCGGCACGTTGAAATTGGAGGACGCCGTCATCATGACGTTGCCGATGCCGCGGTTCGAGGCCACGGTTTCCGACAACACGGCGCCGACAAAGGCGTAGGAGACCGCGACCTTCAGCGAGGCGAAGAAGAACGGCATCGTGCGCGGCAGCCCGACATTCCACAGGATGTCGAACTTGCTGGCGCCGAGCGCCTTCAGCACGTCCTCGAGCTCGGGCTCGGTGGTGGCAAGGCCGGTGGCGATGTTGACGACGATCGGGAAGAAGCAGATCGACAGCGAGGTCAACACCGCCGGCACGGTGCCGGAGCCGAACCACAGCACGAAGATCGGCACCACGGCGACCTTCGGGATCGACGAGAAGCCGACCAGCAGCGGATAACAGGTGTCGTAGGCGGTTTTTGACACCCCGATCACGGCACCGAGCGCGACGCCGAGCGCCACGCCGAACACGAAGCCGATCATGGTGGTGACCAGGGTCTGCACGATGTGCGGCCACAGGATCGGGAATTTCTCGAACAGCGTGATGAAGATCTGCGACGGCCGCGGCAACACGAGGTCCGACATCCCCGTCATCAGGCAGAACAGCTCCCAGGCGACGAAAAACAGCACGATCAGGGCGGCGGACCAGGCCTTCTGCCTGATGTCTGACACGGACATGGTCAGGCTCCCTCTCGCGCGGCGGTGCGCGCATCGACGATGAAGGCGCGGAGCTTCTGGTTGAGCGCGACGAAATCCGGCTCGAAGGTCATCGCCACGGTACGCGGACGGGCGAAATCGACCCTGGAGTCGTCGAGGATGCGGCCGGGCCGCGCGCTCATCACGCAGATGCGGCTGGCGAGGAAGCCGGCCTCGCGCAGATCATGGGTGACCAGCAGCACGGTCGGCCTGTGGGTGATCCAGAGCTGCTGGAGGATTCCCCACAGCTCCTCGCGGGTGAACTGGTCGAGCGCGCCGAACGGCTCGTCGAGCAGCAGCATGCGCGGCTCGTGGATCAACGCGCGGCACAGATTGGCGCGCTGGAGCATGCCGCCGGAGAGCTGCCACGGATAGCGGCCGCCAAAGCCCTTCAGCCCGACCTGCTCGAGCAGCGCATTGGCCTTGTCGCGGAATTCGGTCTTGCGCAGCTTGCGGAACTGCGATCGGAACGGCTCGACGATCTTCAGCGGCAGCATGATGTTCTTCTCGATCGTCATCCACGGCAGCATGGTCGGGTTCTGGAACGCCATGCCGACCCGCATCGCGCGCGCCGCGACCTCGCGGCCGCCGACGATGACGACGCCGGTGGTCGGCTGCGCCAGGCCGGAAACCAGCCGCAGGATGGTGGACTTGCCGCAGCCGGACGGGCCGACCAGCGCGACGAACTCGCCGTCGGCGATCCGCAGCGTGGTGGTCGACAGTGCCGGCACGGCGCGGGCGCCGCGGCCGAAGGTGACGGAGGCGTCCGACAGCTCGATCGCGGTCGGCGCGGATCCGGCGGCCATCGGCTCGCCGGCAAATTCGGAGTTTGGTTGCATGCGCATCACGAGCAAAGTGCATGCAAGCCGGATGCCAGCGGCCGTAGCGTTGAAAATCAAAGAGATCGCGCGTTCCGCGCCTCAAAGGCCGGATTCCTTTTGGGCAATCCGTGGCTCAAACTGCATGCAATTCGAGCGCCCGATTGCTTTGGCGGTATGATAAAGAGGCGTTCGAAGCACCTTCGAGAGGGATTCGCGGCAATGGCGGGGCGCGCCGACAGCAGCAAGACGGCTGAATCGTCAGACAAGGTCAGCGTGATCTGCCGCGCGCTGCGGCGCGCGATCATCGAGCAGGCGCTGGAGCCCGGCGCCAAGCTGCCCGAGGATTCGCTCGGCGAGCGCTTCGGCGTCAGCCGCACCATCGCACGGCATGCGCTCGGGCAATTGGCGGCGGAAGGCCTGGTCGAGCTGCGTCGCAACCGCATTGCCGTGGTGGCGACGCCGAGCTGGCAGGAGGCGCGCGATGCCTTCGATATTCGCATCGAGCTCGAGCGGCTGGTGGTGCGGCAGCTGGCGGGCAAGCTGACCAAGGCGCAGATCGCCGAGCTCACAGCGCATGTCGACGCCGAGGATCGGGCCCGCGACGGCACCGATGCGGTGTCGATCCGGCTCGCCACCGAATTCCACATCCTGCTTGCTCACATGACGAACAGCCCGATCCTGGTGCGCTATGTCAGCGAGGTCGCGTACCGCTGCTGCCTGACGCTGTCGCTGTATAGCCGGCCGCATTCGTCGGAATGCGCGATCAACGAGCACCGCGCGATCATCGCCGCGCTGGCGAAAGGCGACGTCGACAAGGTGATGGGGCTGATGCACAGCCATCTGGATTCCGTGGCGACCCGCGCGCTGGTCGCGCCAAGCCCGCAGCGCGGGCGCGATCTGCTGGATATTCTGGCCCCCTATGCCGACGAGGCGAGCGGCGAAAAGGTGGTGAAGCTGCCGAAGGCCGCGCGGCGCTGATGCTCCATCACCGTCATCCTGAGGAGGCCGCAACGCGGCCGTCTCGAAGGATCGACGGCCACCAGCGGGGCCGTTCATCCTTCGAGGCTCGCAAGCGCTCGCACCTCAGGATGACGGGGATAGTTGCTCCGTCTACGTCATTGCGAGCGCAGCGAAGCAATCCATGCCTCCCTGCAAGCGGACAACATGGATTGCTTCGTCGCTTCGCTCCTCGCAATGACGGCAGCGCGCGCCCTACGCCTCGATCCCCCGCTGCACCAAAATCCGCTCGGCGCTGTCGTTCCAGACGTCCATCTTGACGATCTGCCCGCCCCGCACCACGAAGCGGTCGACATAGCGGTTGCCTTCGAACGGCGTGCCGTCGCTCCATTCGCCGTAGAGCGTGCCGACGCTGTAGACGACGGTCTCGTCCGTGCCAGGGCAGACATCGAAGCGATCCATCCTCTTCTTCACCCAGCGATAGCGCTTCGCGTTGAAGGCGGTCGGCCCGCGCGGATGGTCGAATTCGCGCCCGCCGGTGAAGGTGATCAGCGTGCCCGGCTTCATATAGGCCGCGGCCGCATCCGGATCGGGGATCATCGACGCCGTCAGATAGGCCTCGACGATCTCGGCATCGGACATCGGGCGGGCATCGGCTTTGGCGGGTGCGGACATGGGGGGCCTCCGAGGATGATCAGGACTCTACAATCTGGCCGCCAAAGTGTATGCATATTTTTTAGACAATCGAACCATAAACCTGCACACAATCTGGTGCTGCCGATTCCCTGCCCATCCGCTAGGCTGCACCCAACTTGATGTTTCCTCGCCGATGATCGCGAAACCTGCCTTCGACCTGGTCTTCCGCAATGCCGTGACGCGCAGCTCTGCCGCCGCGGTCGATATCGGCATCGCCGGCGGCCGGATCGCCGCGATCGCGCCGCGCCTCGTGTGCGAGGCGGTCGAAGTCGACCTCAACGGCCGGCTGGCGTTGCCCGGCTTCGTCGACACCCATATCCATCTCGACAAGGCCTGCCTGCTCGGCCGCTGCGGCCACGATCACGCAAGCCTCGGCGAGGCAATCCGCGCGGTGTCGGCGATGAAGCGCGACTTCACGGTCGAGGATGTCTATGCGCGCGGCTCAAAAGTGATCGAGCGCGCGATCACGGCAGGGACGACGCGGATGCGAACGCATGTCGAGATCGACCCGCGGATCGGGCTGCGCGGTTTCGAGGCGGTCAAGGCGCTGAAGCGCGACTACGCCTGGGCGCTCGACCTCTCGCTTTGTGTCTTTCCGCAGGAGGGCTTGACCAACGACCCCGGCGCCGACGAACTGCTGGTCGCGGCGCTCAACGACGGTGCCGAGGCGGTCGGCGGCTGCCCCTATGTCGACAGCGATCCGAGCGCGCATATCGCGCGCATCTTCGACCTCGCGCAGGAGTTCGACGTCGATGTCGACCTCCATCTCGATTTCGACCTCGATCCCTCCTGGTGGCACATGGAGGAGGTCTGCCGGCAGACCGAACGGCGCAACTATCACGGGCGCGTCGCGATCGGGCATGCCACCAAACTCTCCGCGCTGCCGCCTGATCGGCTGAAGGCGGCGAGCACGCGCCTCGCCGAGGCCGGTGTCGCGGTCACCGTGCTGCCCGCGACCGATCTCTATCTGATGGGACGCGACGCCACCCACAACGCGCCGCGCGGGCTGACCGCCGCGCACCGGCTCGTCGCGGACGGGGTGCTGTGCTCGGTCGCGACCAACAATGTGCAAAATCCCTTCACGCCGTTCGGCGATGCGTCGCTGCTGCGGATGGCCAATCTCTACGCCAATGCGGCGCATGCCGGAATCGGCGAGTTCGAGGCCTGCCTCGATCTCGTCACCGGCCTGCCGGCGCGGCTGATGAACCTGAAGGATTACGGCATCGCGGTCGGCAACCCCGCCGACATCGTCGTGCTCGACACCGACAGCGGAACCAACGCGATCGCCGAACTGCCCGACGTGCTGATGGGCTTCAAGCGCGGCCGCAAGACCTTCGAACGCCAGCGCCCGACGCTGTTCCGGCCGTAGACCCGAACACTTTCTCCCCGTCATCCCCGCGCAAAGGCTTCGCCTTTGTCGCTGGAGGAGCCGCGAAGCGGCGTCTCGAAGGATGCACGGCCCCGTGAGATCCACGCGGAAGGAGCCGGGCCGTCGCCCTTCGAGGCTCGCTCCGCTCGCACCTCAGGGTGACGGTTCGGTAGCATCGAGCCGCCACCGACGACTGCGTGCCGCAGCACCGACCTGCGCGCATTGTCGCCTTGCCCTGGCGCGAATTGACGCCCTCGCCGATCCGTTGTTGGTACTTCCCAACACCAACAAACAGCCGGGCAGGAAACCATGAGCAAATCCACCACAATCAAAAGCGTCGAGACGCTCGCCTGCGATGCCGGCTGGCGGAATTATCACTTCGTCAAGGTGACGACCACGGACGGGCTGGTCGGCTGGAGCGAATATGACGAGGGTTTTGGCGCGCCCGGCGTGACCGCGGCGATCGAGCGGCTATCGGCGCGGGTCGTCGGCAAGAACGCGTTCGAGCACGAGCGGATCTATGTCGAGCTGTTCGCCGCGACGCGCCCTGCCGCCGGCGGCGTGGTGGCGCTGGCGCTCGGGGCGATCGAGAACGCGCTGCTCGACGTCAAGGCCAAGGCGCTCGGCGTGCCCTGCTACGACCTGCTCGGCGGCAAGATCCGCGACCGCGTGCGGGTCTACTGGTCGCATTGCGCGACCTGGCGCATCAATCATCCCGACTGGTACAAGCCGGCGATCACCGATCTCGACGGCGTCAAGGCGATCGGGGCCGAGGTGCGCGAGAAGAAATTCACGGCGATGAAGACCAACATCTTCGTCTACACCGACGGCAAGCCGCAAGGCTGGCGCCCGGGCTTCGGCTCGCCGTTCCAGCCCGAGATCAATATCGACCGCACTGTGCTGCGCAATCTCTGCATGCATCTGGAGGCGATCCGCGACAGTGCGGGGCCGGATGTCGATCTCCTGCTCGACCTCAACTTCAACGCCAAGACCGAGGGGTATCTGAAAATCCTGCGCGCCATCGAGAAGATGGACATGTTCTGGGTCGAGATCGACACCTTCAATCCGCAGGCGCTCGGCTATATCCGCCGCCAGAGCCCGCACCCGATCTCGTCCTGCGAGACGCTGCTCGGCCTGCGCGAATTCCTGCCCTATTTCACCGAGCAGGCGATGGATGTTGCGATCATCGACACGCCGTGGAACGGGGTCTGGCAATCGATGAAGATCGCCGCCGCCGCCGAGCATTTCGAGGTCAACGTCGCGCCGCATAATTTCTACGGCCACCTCTGCACCATGATGAACGCGCATTTCTGCGCCGCGGTGCCGAACCTGCGCATCATGGAGACCGACATCGATCGGCTGGCCTGGGACCACGAGCTGTTCACCCACGTGCCGGAGTTCGTCGACGGTCATCTCGTGATCCCGGATCGTCCGGGCTGGGGCACCGAGCCGAACGAGGAAGGCCTCCGCGCCCATCCGCCGAAGAACAAGGGCGGGTTGTTGAATTACGGGTTGAAGAAGTAAACTCTCTCCACACCGTCGTCCCGGCGAAAGCCGGGACCCATAACCACCGCTGCGTGGTGTGAAAAGGATTGTTGCCCCAGCGACGCACAAACAACTGAGAGTTGGGGTAATGGGTCCCGGCCTTCGCCGGGACGACGCATAACCCAGCTGGGCGCCCTCAATTATCCTCGCGCACTGCCGTGAACGCGCTGTCGATCACGTCGCCGATCGGCTGCCAGGCATTGCCGTCGAACTGCACCAGCCGCATCTGCTTGATCGGGCGGAAGTCCTTCGGTCCGGTGTTGATCACGATCCCGGGCAGCGCGATCGGGCTCTGGTAGTCCTTCAGCGACGCAGCCTGCCGCATGATGTTCTCGCGCGACAGATCGTCGCCGCACTGGCGCAGCACCTGCATCAGCGTATCCGCGGCGGCGTAGCCGAACACGGCGTAGATGTCGTCCTTGTCGCCGTCGGGGTAATACTTGTCCATGAAGGCGAGCCACGCCTTGATCTGCGGATCGTCCTTCCAGGAGGCATCGCCGGCATCCTTGAGGAACGAGGTCGAGATCACGCCGAGCGAATTCTGCAGGCCTGCCGGCCGCAGCGCGCTGGCGATCGAGGCCGACGCATTGTCGAGGATGAACACCGGATGCCAGTCGAGGTCCGCAGCGACGCGGATCGCGCGCGCCGCGATCGCCGGCGCGCCGTCAAACACCAGGATATCGGCGCCGGAGTTCTTCAGGATTCCGATCTGGTTCTGGATCGCGGTCTCCGACGCGTCGAAGGCGAGATCGGCGACGATCATGCCGGCGGTGTCGCCGAGCCCCTCCTGCAATCCCTTGAACAGGTCGCGGCCGAACTGATCGTTCTGCCAGAGCACCGCGATCTTGCGCGAGGGATAGGCCGCCTGGATATAGTTGGCGTAGATCCGCCCCTCGGCGCGGAAGGTCGGCTGCCAGCCCATGGTCCAGGGAAAGGTCACAGGATGCGCCCACGCCTCGTCGCCGGAGGCGACGAACAGCTGCGGCACCTTGTTCTCGTTGAGGTACTTCCGCACGGCGAGATTGCTCGGCGTGCCGAACGAGCCGAACATCAACAGCACGTCCTTCTTCTCGACGAGATCGCGGGTCTGCTCCATCGCAATCTTCGGATTGGAACTGTCATCGACCGAGACGAACCTGACCTTGCGGCCGTTGATGCCGCCGTGCTCGTTGACCATGTCGAAATAGGCCGCCTCCGCCCGCCCGATGGTCGCGAACGCCGCGAGCGGCCCGGTGTAGGGCATGACATTGCCGATGCGGATCTCGTTGCCGGCCGCCGTCTGCGCCTGCTGCGCGCGCAACGGCGCCGCCGCGAGGACAGCTGCGAGGACGAGAGATATCGAAAGCGCCGTTTGTCTTTTTGTTTGCATCAATATCGCCACAAACGCCGGCGGCTGGCCGGCGCTCCTCCCGAGCGAGCGGAGTTTATCGCCCAAGCCAATGCCGGAAAAATGAAATGTTGATGGCGGACCGATACTCTTCTTACCTTCCCCGCCTGCGGGGTCGAGACGAGCGGAGCTCGCTCTTAGGTCGGATTGCATCGAAGGTGCAATCCGGGTGGGGGCTGCTTCCACATAGAGAGGGTCGTTTTGCGGCGAGACCCCACCCCAACCCTCCCCCGCAAGCGCAGGGCTATCGCATTTCGTGGCGGTGTCCTCATGGCCATCCTTCGAGACGCCCGCCTTCGGCGGGCTCCTCAGGATGAGGTCTTGTTTTGCGGCACAATAGTAGACCCTCATGGTGAGGAGCGCCGCTTGCGGCGCGTCTCGAACCACGAGGCCAAGCACTTGCGCGGTCGCCAAGGGGCATATGCGATAGCCCTGCCCGCAAGCGGGAGAGGGAGCGCAGTTCCCGCATGGCGATCAACGCAATGTTATATCGAGCCAGCCGAGCGGGTTGACGGCGACGCGGTCACCGCTGTCGACCAGGACGGTCGTGGTTTCTGCCTCAATGATCACGGGACCGGCGAGCGCTTGGCCCGGACTGAGATCGTCGAGCGCGTAGACCGGCACCTCGCGCCAGGCACCGAACCAGGCCTGCCGCTTGCCGCGCGGCGCGCAGGGCGCAGCCGAGCTGGCCTTTCCGGCATCACTGCTGCCGCGCGCCACCTTGCCGACCGCGGCGACGCGGGCGTTGACGAACACCACCTCCTGCCCGCGCGAGGCATAGGTGTAGAGCTCCTCGTGGCGGCGATGGAAGCGCTCCTCGATCTGCGCAACCAGGTCGGCGGCATCGAGATCGAGCTCGCCGAGCGGCACGTCGATCTCGAACACCTGCTCGCCGTAGCGCATCTCGGCCGAGCGCTCGATGGCGATATCGCCCTTGAACCAGTCGCGCAGCCGCCCCGCCGCCTGCTCTTCCAGCCCGGCGAACAAGGCACGAACCTCATCGGCGGAAATCCGGCTCGTGCCGTAACGGGTGCGGCTGACCTCGTAACGCAGATCGCTGGTCAGCATGCCCCAGGCCGAAAGTACGGAAGCGACCGTCGGCACGATGATGCGCTTGATCTCGAGCTCGCGCGCGACCTCGGCGGCGTGCATGCCGGCGGCGCCCCCGAAGCTGAGCAACGCGAATTTGCGGGGATCGACGCCGCGGCGCAAGGTCATCAGACGGATGCCGTCGGCCATCTTCAGATTGATCATCTTGTAGATGCCGGCGGCGGCCTCGATCCGCGACAGCTCGAGCGCTGCGGCGATCCGGTCCACCGCCGTCTCCGATGCTGCACGATCGAGCGGCCGCGCGCCGCCCATGAAGGCGGCGGCATCGAGATAGCCGAGCACGACATTGGCATCGGTGACGGTGGCGGCGGTGCCGCCATTGCCGTAGCAGGCCGGCCCCGGCACCGAGCCCGCGCTCTCCGGCCCGACCCGCAGCGTGCGGCCGCCGTCGACGCTCGCAATCGAGCCGCCACCGGCGGCGATGCTGGCGATATCGAGGCTGCGCAGCGCAATGCGCTGGCCCGCGAGCATGCCGTCGGCCGACAGCGAGGCCTGGCCATCTGCGATCAGCGAGATGTCGGTCGAGGTGCCGCCCATGTCGAACGGCACGAGGTCGGGAATTCCGAGAAGATCCGCGCAGCGGCGGCTACCGGAAATGCCGCCGGCCGGCCCCGACAGCACGGTGCCTGCCGCGAGCCGCGAGGCTTCCTCCACCGGCGCCATGCCGCCATGCGACAGCACGACGAACAGCGAGCCCGCAAAGCCGGCTTCCGCGAGGCTGCGCTCCAGATTGGTGAGATAGCGCCGCACCGTCGGCGCGACATAGGCGTTCACGATGGTGGTCGAGACGCGCTCATACTCCTTGATCTGCGGCAGCACATCACTCGAGCGCGACACGCTGACGTCGGACAGTTCCTTCGCCAGCTGCTCGACGGCGGCGAGCTCATGCGCCGGGTTGAGATAGGCGTGCAGAAAGCAGACCGCGACGGAATTCGCACCCGAGCGTTTCACCTCGGCGATGACATCGCCGAGCGCTGTGGCATCGAGCGCAACCGCGGCGCTGCCGTCGGCCTTCAGCCGCTCGCGCACGCCAAAGCGGCGCTCGCGCGGCACCAGCGGCTCCGGCGGCGGCGTGCGCAGATCGTAGCGGTCCGGCTTCAGCCCCTCGCGCATCTCGACGACATCGCGGTGTCCCTCGGTGGTCAAGAGCGCAACCCTCGCGCCCTTCCGCTCGAGCAGCGCATTGGTCGCAACCGTCGTGCCGTGCACCAGCCGATCGGTCGCGGCGAGCATCGCCGCGCGCGTCACGCCGAGGCGGCGCGCCAGCTCTTCCAGTCCCGCCATGACGCCGATCGACTGATCGGCCGGCGTGGACGGCGATTTCGCGAACACGGTGCGCCCGGTTTTGTCAGTTGCAACCAGGTCGGTGTAAGTGCCGCCGACGTCGACCCCAATCGTGTACATCGCTGCCCTACACCGCTTTCGAAACCAAACCTTGCGCAAGGTCGCGCGCCCGCGCTTCCGCCGAGCGTTTCTCCGGCGGACCCCAGCCGCCGCCGCCGGAGGACCGGATCTCGAGGCAGTCGTCCGGACGAAGCTCGATGCCAACCTCCTTGGTCTTCAGCACGCGCGGCTCGCGTCCTTCCGAGAGCAGCCGGTAGTGATGCGGCTCGCCATCCTTGCCGCCGAGCATGCCGCAGGGACCATGGCGCGCGCCGTCGCCGGCGGTGTTGCCCTTGGCCGACTTTTGCGTCTCCAGCACCATGTCGAGCGCGACGCCAAGCCCGCCGCGATGCTGGCCGTCGCCGCCGGAGTCCGGCCGGAATTCGTGCTGGCGGAAATGCAGGGGAAAGCGCACCTCTGCCACCTCGATGCTGCCGAATTTGAGTCCGCCGACCGAGTGCCATTCGCCGATCGACGAATAGCCGTCGCCGCCGGGCGAGGCGCCGCCGCCGGGCCGTGCCTGGAACATGTGCCAGATGAAATTGCGCCCGTTGCGCGGATCCTCACCCTGGATCGCGATGCGGAAGCGGCGGCCCCACCCGCCCATCACGCGATCCGGACAGGACGCCGACATCGCCTTGATGATGGCTTCGACGATCTCGTTGGAGGGATGGCTGGTGCACAAGGTGACGGGACGGCCGGGATCGGCCCAGACAATCGTGCCCTGCTTCGCCACCACCTTCAGCGGCCGCAGCGCGCCGGTGTTCTTGGGAATGTCGGCGTCGATCAGATAGGCAAAGGCCATCGCGACCGCCGCCTGCATGTTGGCGTGGGAGGAATTGACGAAGCTGGTCGACTGCGGATCGGAGCCGGTGAGATCGACTTCGATGTCACTGCCCTTCTTGGTCACCTTGGCGGCGATCTTGATGTCGGTGCGGCCGTGGCCATCATCGTCGAGCAGCGCCTCGCCGTAGAACACGCCGTCCTTCCAGGTCGACACCACGGCGCGGGTCTGCTGCTCGGTCGCGTCCAAAATCGCCTCGATCGCGGCTTCGACCGTCTCCGCGCCGAACTCGCTGAACAGTTTTGCGACGCGCCGCTCGCCGAGATGCGCGGCCCCCAGCATCGCCGCGAGGTCGCCGCGGAATTCGCGGGGGTTGCGGATGTTCAAAGCCAGCAGATCGAGCAGATCCTCGCGCGGCTTGCCGGCCTCGTAGAGCTTGATCGGCGGAATGCGAATGCCTTCCTGATAGATCTCGGTGGCGGCTGGATTGTAGGCGCCGTGGGTGGCGCCGCCGATGTCGCTCTGATGCGCGCGCACGATGGTCCAGAGCAGTCTTTTTCCCCCATCGAATACCGGCACGAATGCGGTCAGGTCAGGCAGATGGCTGCCGCCCTGATAAGGATCGTTGAGCAGGATGACGTCGCCGGGCGCGACATCCTTGAAGCGCTCCTCCACCGCCAGCGTCGCCCAGGGCAAGGCGCCGACATGAACCGGAATGTGGTCGGCCTGCGCGATCAGCCGGCCGTTGGTGTCGCAGATCGCCAGCGAGAAATCGCGGCTGGAATTGAGGATCTGCGAATAGGAGGTGCGAAGCATGGCTTCGCCCATCTCCTTCACGATCGACGACAGGCGGTGCTGGACGACGGAGCGGGTGATCGGATCGATCTTGGCGGACATCTTGGCCTTCTTGGCGCGAGCGACTTGCGCAGGGAGGATCGAGGAACCGGTCGATCGGAACCGGAATTCCCTCTTATAGCCAGTGGCTTGCCGATCGCAAACCGGCTGGCTCGGCCGAAACGGATCATTCCGTCGATCAGCAAGTCGTGATCGAGAAGAACCTGCCCCGCGACGGAATAGAACTCACGCTGCTGCGTCCCACCCATGCAAGCCGGCCCCTGAGGCCGGACCGTTCGGCTTTCCCGACAACTCCCAGGGTGAACGCAAATGCTTCCTCGATTCCTTAAGTCCGCCCTCGCACCGCTCGGCGCGTGCGTCGTGCTCGCCCTCGCCGCCGCGGCGGCTGCTTTCGCGCATGACGACCATCATGCGGCGCAGGGCGCGCAGACCGCAGAGGAGAGCGCCTTCCTCGCCGAAAACGACGCGGCGATGACCAAGATGATGAATGACATGGCGGCCAAGCCGAGCGGCGACATCGACCGCGACTTCGTCGCGATGATGGCGCCGCATCATCAGGGCGCGATCGACATGGCGGTGATCGAGCTCCGCTACGGCAAGAACGAGCAGCTGCGCCGGATCGCGCAGGAAATCATCATCGAGCAGCGGCAGGAGATCGACGCCATGAAGCTCGCGATCGGCGAGCCGGTGACGGCATCCGCGCCGGCCCCGACGCAGCCGGGCCCGGCGCCCGCCGCAGCCCACGATCACGCGGCACACGATCACATGAACATGTCCCACGAAATGAAGAACTAGGAGCCTTAAACGATGAACCGTAAAATCCTGAAGTGCCTGCTGGCGACGACCGTGCTGGCGATGTCGAGCTCCGCCTTCGCCGGCCAGGCGCCGGGGGCGGCATCCTCGCCCGACATTGCGGTCAGCCATCACGATCGCGTCTACGCCGCCGAGCAGTTCTCCAACACGGTGTCGGTCACCGACCCGACCGACAACAAGCTGCTCGGCGTGATCCGGCTCGGCGATCCGCAGCCGGGGAATTTCAGCCCGCTCTACAAGGGCCAGGTGCTGGTGCACGGCATGGGCTATTCGCCCGACCACCACACGCTCGCAGTGGTCTCGATCGGGTCGAACTCGGTGACCTTCATCGACACGGCGACGAACTCGGTCAAGCACGTCACCTATGTCGGACGCTCGCCGCACGAGGCCTTCTTCACGCCCGACGGCAAGGAAGTCTGGGTCACCGTGCGCGGCGAGAATTACATCTCGGTCATCGACGCGCAGAGCTTCAAGGAAACGACGCGCATCGAGGTGCCGGCCGGACCGGGCATGCAGATATTCTCGCCGGACGGCAAGTACGGCTACATCTGCTCGTCGTTTAATCCGGAGACCGACGTGGTCTCGGTCGCAGACCATCAGATCGTCGCGAAGGTGAAGCAGGAAAGCCCGTTCTGCCCGAACATCGCGGCCTCGCCCGATGGCGACCAGGTCTGGTTCACGCTGAAGGATGTCGGCAGGACGCAGGTGTTCAACGCCAAGCCGCCGTTCAACCTGGTCAAGACCATCGACACCGGCCCGATCACCAACCACGTCAATTTCGCCAGGATCTCAAAGGGGACCTTCGCCTATGTGACCATCGGCGGCACCAACGAGGTCAAGGTGCTTCGAACCGATGATTTCTCGCAAGTCGCGACCATCCCCGTCGGCAATCTGCCGCACGGCGTCTGGCCGTCCGGCGACGGCACGCGGGTCTATGTCGGTCTCGAAAATGCCGACGCGCTGGCCGCGATCGACACCGCGACCAACAAGGTGATCGCCAACATCCCGATCGGCCAGGCGCCGCAGGCCATAGCTTACGTACCGAACGCCGCGCCGAATCCGGATGACCGCCAGAACCTGCAGGCCCTCGGCGTCGCCGGCCAGGCCGCTCACCTTGCGCTCGCGCCGAAAAAACAAGCCAAGGGCGAGAAGCCGCCGACCAGCGTCTCGCTGTTCGATCAGGGGCTGATCCAGGTGCTGCAGGCTTCCGTGACCGGGCTCGAGCCGAAGCAGCACTACGTGCTAGGCTTGGCCGAACACGCTGACGGCGGTGGCATGGTGGAGCCGCTGGCGGCCTTCATGACCAATCCGGCCGGCTCCGCCATTGTCAACGTCACCGGACCGATCCGCCAGATCGTGCAGAGCGCAGCCAGGACGGAGCGGCGTTACCTCGTCATCGCATCCGGCGAACCGGCGAAGCTCGGAGCGGTCATGCAGGTGCAAGCGCCATGAGCGACATGCTGCACCAGATCGAGCCGGTCATCCCGGCGCTGCGCCGCTACGCGCGTGCGCTGGTCCGCAACCACGTGGCCGCCGACGATCTGGTGCAGGACTGCCTGGAGCGCGCCGTTGGCCACTGGCACCAGCGGCGCGACACCGGCAGTCCACGGTCATGGCTGTTCGCCATTCTGCACAACCTTGCCGTCAACCAGTTCCGCAGAGCGTCCGCTCGCGCCCGGCACGTCGCCATCGACGAGGCGGGTGAGCACGAGCTCGGACAGGATGCGGTGCAGGAGCAGAAACTGATGTATCAGGACGTGCTCGGGAAGCTCGGGAAGCTTCCCGACGAGCAGCGCGCCGTGCTGCTGCTGATCGCCGTCGAAGACCTGACCTACGCGGAGGCCGCCAAGGTGCTCAACATTCCCGTCGGCACCGTGATGTCGCGCCTCTCGCGGGCACGCGAGAAGCTGCAGCAGGAGCTGGAAGGGCCCGCGGATAACCAGCACAGGAACGTCGTACAGTTGCGGAGCATCCCATGAGCAATCGTCCCATCTCGGAAGACGATCTGCACGCCTATGTCGATCACGCGCTCGAGCCCGAGCGCCAGGCCGAAGTCGCCGCCTATCTGGAGAGCCATCCGGATGTGGCAAAGCGCGTCGCTTCCTTTTCCGATCAGCGCTGCTGGTTGCGCTCGGCCCTCGCACCGATTGCAGAGGAGCCGCTGCCGCCACAACTCAATTTATCAAGGATCATCGAGAGCAAGCGCCGCCGCCCCGCCCCGTTTCGCTGGGCGATCGCGGCGACGCTGATGCTTGCAATCGGCGGCGTCGGCGGATGGGCGCTCCGTGGCGCGACCGAAGGGCCCGCCGTCGGCCTTGCCGCGCTCGCCCAGGAAGCGAGCGATTCCTACAAGGTGTACGCCTCCGATCGCACCCGGCCGGTCGAACTGCGCGACAGCGCCGAGCTTGTGCAGTGGGTCTCCAACAGGCTGCGTCAACCGGTCAAGCTGCCGGATCTGACGAAGTCGGGATATCGCTTGATGGGCGGACGGGTGGTGCCGACCGCACATGGTCCTGCGGCCATGTTCATGTACGACGACGATCGCGGCGAGCGGCTCGTGGTTCTCACCCGTCCGATGACGTCGGACCAGAACGCGCCGATGGCCGCGCATTCGGGTGGCGACGTCGCGGGCTTCTCGTGGGCCGACGGCGGTACGGGCTACTCCCTGGTGGGGCCGCGCGGGGCCGATTCCCTGCGGCCGCTTGCCAACGAGATTCGCAAGCAGGCGCAGACGATCTGATCGGAACGGAGCGCTAGGGCCTGGTGTAAATCAGGAACAGCACGATCCCGATCACCAGCGCGCCGGCGATGAACAGCAGCACCGCGGGCAGCCCGAACAGCGCCGCAACGCCGGCGGTGCTGGATTGCAGCAGCGCTGCGCCGAGGAAGAACGCGAGATTGACCGAGGACAGCGCCTTGCCGGTGTTCTGTGCGGCGACAAGCTGGCGCGTCATGCCGTAGATCAGCGGCTGCGCCGACGTCGCGAGCCCGATCAGGATCAATAGCACCAGGTCATATTGCGTCGGCATCACGGCAACGCCGAACAGGTTCGAGACCGGGAAATGCGGTGCCCCGGCCGCCATCAAGACGAGCAGCAGCGCAGCAATGGCATGCGTCACCGCCACCATGGCGCGGCGGTGCCCGAACTTGCGATCGAAGGCGCCGATGCAGGCCGGGCCGACGATCATCGCCAGCGTGAACAGGCCGAGCACATTGCCGGCTTCGATCCGGCTCAGCCCTTTCTCATCCATCAGCCACGGCCCGCCCCACAAACCGCGCAAGGTCAGCGACGCGCCGAGCGACACCAGCGACAGCGCGATCAGGCCGCGCAGGCCGCGCGACATGCCGAGCCGCAGCACCTCGGCCATCTGGTGCAGCGGCGAGGAATCGTCCGCATGCGCCGCCGGCTGCCGCGGCACCAGCGCGAACACCGCGATCAGCACGACAATGCCGAAGCCGGCCGAAACCCAGAAACCGGCGCGCCAGCCGAACTGATCGACCACGAAGGCCAACGGGCTTGCCGACAGCAGCATCCCGATATTGCCGATCGAGAGGATCAGGCCGGACCACAGGCCGAACTTCGCCGCCGACATCTGCTTGGCCGCGAGCGTCATCGGGCACATCAGCATGCCTGAAGTGGCGACGCCGAGCATCAGCTGGCCAAGCACGAAGCTCGCGGGCCCCGTCGCCAGCGCCGAGACCAGCGTGCCGATCACAGTTCCGGCGAGCAGGCTCAGCGACACCGGCCGCACGCCGAAACGATCCATCGCGGCGCCGACCGGGATTTGCGAGGCGGCAAAGGAGAAATGATAGATCGAGGTGAGGCTCGCCAGGGCCTGCGGCGAGGTGCCGAAATCCGACGCCATCAGATCGAGGCTGATCGCCGGAATGGTCCGCAGCAGCGTCGACAGCATGTGGCCGGAGGCCAATGCCAGAAGTGCAAGCACCAGGGCGCGGAACCCGATCCCCGCCTCTTCCTTCGTCACCACGCCGTCCACGAATCGCCTCTTCCCCGAGCGGTTTGGCGACGGGCGTAACATTATTGGGCGGATGGTGCCAAGTTTGAGGGCAGAGTGACCTTCTGCGCTCCACGCACCGTCATGGCCGGGCTTGTCCCGGCCATCCACGTCTTTCTTCGCGCGGAGCCCAAGACGTGGATGCCCGGGACAAGCCCGGGCATGACGAATTTATGGGAAGCGCGTCCCTTACTGCTTATGGAACACCAGCGTGCGCAGCTCGATGCTCTCGCGCGGCGCGGCGTCCGCGGGCGTGGTGGGATCGACAAACGCCGTATGCGGCCCGAACCGCGTCCGGCCGTCGGTCGCCGAGTCGTAGCATTTCAGCAGGATCGCCTCGTCCGGCGTCATCTCGGGAATGTAGAACCAGCGATGGTTCGGGTTGTACTTCACCGAATAGGTCTCGCCGCTGCGGTTTGGATATATCAGGTCGGAGGCGATCAGATCCTCCGGCGCCACTGTCGTACCGTCGGCCATCGCAAGCGGTGAATCGCGCAGAGGCCCGCGGATCGGGCGCCACAGATTGATCACCTGGACGCGGCCCTTGACCAGTTGCTCGGCCTCGTCGGGCAGGTGCTCGAACACCCGGTTGTGGCCGGAGAGAGCGGTCTGGTCGACATGGACGCGGGTCGCCGGCTGGCGCGGTCCGCCGCCGCGAATATCAGCTGCGCCCTCGACGCGCTTGCGCACGGTGTGATCGAAGATGAAGACGCGATCCGCCTTCAGCGTCGCCTTGAGGAAGGCTTCGACGGCCGGGTAGTAGACGTTGCGGACTTCGTTGTCGTCGTAATAGTCCTTCACGCTGGTCGGATGCTTGACCAGCGCAAAACCCTCGCGATCGAGCGAGAAGCTGTCTGATATCAGGCGCCCGTCAAAGATCGGAACATTGTGGGCTTCGGGCAGCGCGGTGGATTTGGGTTCGCCGGGCGGCGGATCGAAGGCGTAGGTCCGGGGCTTGCCCGGCGTCGGCGCGAGATAATTCAGTTCAGCGGTCACAAACGGCAGCGACTCGATGCGAGTTTGTTGAAGGCCCATGGTGATCTCCCGGACTCGATTGTTCGTCCTTTTGATCTTGGCGGCGCCGGGCGGGGTGGCAAGGTCGTGGCGAAAATAGCAACGTTGCGGTTTTGGAATGTGCCAAACGGGGAAAATCCTTGCCGCGCGGCAGCCCGCGGACGAATGGATGTTTTGAATCACGGGTTCGTTAGCGGTGCAATAGTGCGGAGTTGAATCGCTTCCGCGCAGACGGTCCACATCTCCGACTTGCAGGGCCGCCGCAGGTGCGCTGGCAAAATATCGAAAACAACCCCATGCAAAGGAGCTCGCGGCTGCCGGCCTTCGACGGGGCAGCTTGACACGTCGGGCAAATCAGGAATACATTTCCAATATTCCGAAATCGTGTAAGCACCCGTCGTCCTGGCGAAAGCCAGGACCCATTACCACCGAATTTGATAGTGAGCGGGATCGCCGCCCCAGCGTCGTACAACAACTGCCATCCGGGATAATGGGTCCTGGCTTTCGCCAGGACGACGCTGGTGTCGCTTGCAAATTGCCTACAGTCCCGCGCCCTTCTCGACCGCGGTGCCAAACGAGCGATCGACGATGTCGGCGGCGTTGATCTTCTGCCTTATCAGGCCCCAGCGGTCGTAGAGGTCGATGGTCTTCTGCTCGTCGGCCACCACGCCGTCGTCGATCGGCGCGATGCGGATCCTGGCGCGGGTCAGCCAATTGAGCGGCACCGCGGGCGGGATGTTCATCAGCCTGCCCCAGGTCGCGGCGTAGCCCTCGACATTGTTCTGCGACCAGGCGCGCGCGGCGGCGAGGCGACGCACGAAATCCTCCAGTTGGGCGCGCTTGTCCTTGATCGCATCGGGCGTTGCGACCTGGAAGCCGAGCCCGGGCGTGATGCCGTCGGCCGTGATGACGCGGCGCGACTTGAACAGCACCTCTTCCTGGCTGACATAGGGCTCCCAGGTCGACCAGGCGTCGACCGCGCCCTGCGTGTAGGCGACCTTCGCATCCGACGGCGCGAGGAACACGATCTGCACGTCGTTTGCCTGCCAGCCCTTCGATTCCAGTGCCGCCAGGATCAACTGATGGCCGATCGAGCCGCGGCCGGTCGCGATCTTCTTGCCGCGCAGATCGTCAAAACTCTTGATCGCGGAGTTTTCCGGCACCAGCACCGCGAGCCCGTCGCGCGACTGCCGCACCGCCGCAATCGCCTTGACCGGAATTTTTGCGGCCGCCGCGAAGGTGAACGGCGCGTCGCCGACCAGGCCGGTGTCGATCGCGCCCGCCCCAAGCGCCTCCAGTAGCGGCGCGGCAGCGGCGAACTCCTTCCACTCGATCTTGTAGGGGACGTCCTTGAGCACACCGGCCGCTTCCATCACGGCCTGCGAATTGCCCTTCTGGTCGCCGACGCGCAATGTGGTCTGCGCGGCGGCGCCATCGACGGCGGCGAGCGCAAGCGCTGCCGCAACAATGAGACGGATCATTCGGCGGCAATCCCCCGCTGCTGGTCGCGCGCTTCGATCAGCTTGCGGGTCAGCGGGATCAGCGCACGGCCGTAATCGATCGCATCGACCAGTGGATCGAAGCCGCGGATCAGGAAGTGGCTGACGCCGAGATCGTAATAATCGCCGAACACCTCGGCGACCTGCTCGGGCGTGCCGACCAGCGCGGTGGTGTTGCTGTTGGCGCCCGTCAGTTTGGCGATCTCGGTCCACAGCCGCTTGTCGATGCGCGTGCCTTGATCGGCGAGTGCCAGCAGCCGCTTGGCGCCGTCGGTCGCGTGGTTGGGACGGCGATAGCCGGTCTGGTCCTGCAGTGCGGTGGCGCGCTCGAGGATATGTTCCGCCTTCTTCCACGCCTTCTCCTCGGTGTCGGCGAGGATCGGCCGCACCGACAGGCTGAAGCGCGGCGTCGGCCGGCCGTGCCTGGCAGCTGCCGCGCGCACCCGCGCGGTGACGTCGCGCACCTGCGCGTAGGACTCGCCCCACAGCGCGAAGGTGTCAGCGTGCTTGCCCGCGACCTCGACCGCGGCGTCCGAGCCGCCGCCGACGAAGGTGTAGATGCCACCCCTCTGCAACGGCTTCACCTGCGAGAAGCCGTTCTCGACGTTGTAATACTTGCCGCTGTAGTTGAACGGCTTCTCGCTGGTCCATTCCAGCCGCACCACGTCGAGGAATTCGCTGGTGCGGGCGTAACGCTCGTCCTTGTCGTCAAGCGTGTTGCCGTCCTGGCGCAGCTCGATGGCGTTGCCGCCGGTGATGACGTGCAGCGAGACGCGGCCGCCATAGAATTGATCCAGGGTCGCAAGCTGGCGCGCCAGCAGCGTTGGCGCGGTGAAGCCCGGGCGCTGCGCGATCATCACCTTGAGCTGCTTGGTGATGGTCAGGACATGCTGCGCGACCTGCAACGCATCCGGCGTGGTGGAGTGGAACGCCAGCAGCGCGCGATCGAAACCGGCGAGCTCATGGGCCTTGGCCACCGTCTCGATATAGGGCGGATCGAGCACGGGCCCGGCGCGGACGATGGTCTCGGAGGCATTGTTGTTGGTGATGAAGCCGATGAACTCGACCGGCATGACGGGAACTCCGTTGTTGTTGGCTATTGTTTTCAGACGCCCAGCGCGGAGCGTCCGGCGGAGACACGGGTGGCATCGTCTTGCGGGGTATGGACGCGGCCGCACAGCACGTCACGGTAATGCCGCTCCAGCGGATTGGTGCGCGACAGGCCGTGATTGCTGGTCAGCGACAAGGCATCCTCCACCACTGCCGCGGCGTTATTGGTCACCGTCAGCTTGATGATGTTAGACTCGATCGCGGACAGCGGGAAGCCGTTATCGAAATCGGCCGCGAAGCTGTCGATCAGGCGGGCATTGACCGCAAGGCGAGCCTCGATGCCGCCGACGACCTCCTGCATCCGCGGCAAGGTCGCGAGCGGCGCCCCGAGATTGGCGGGCACCCGCTCCTTCAGAAATTTGACCAGCCAGTCGCGGGCGGCGCGGGCGATGCCGTCATAGATCGCGGCGACGAAGATCGCATGCACGGTCGCCTGGGTGACGTCAGGAACCTTCCAGTCGTCGGGCCTGCGGACGTCAATCTCGTAATCCAGCGGAAACACGACGTCGTCGAAGATCACGGTGTGGCTGCCGCTGGCCCGCAGGTGATCCCAGGTTTCCTCGATCCGCGTTCCCGGCAGACCGGCGGGAACCAGAAACAAGCCGACACGGGTCTCCGGCTCATCGGTCTTCGCCCAGACCGAATACCATTTCAGGATCGGCGCGCCGGTCGAATAGATCTTCCGGCCGGTCAGCCGCCAGCCGGTCTCGGTGCGGCGCGCCGTCGTCGCCGGCAGACCGCCGCGCGCGGGCGAGCCGAGCTCGGGCTCGACGCGCAATGCGTTGATCAGCGCCACGCCCTCGACCGTTTCCTTGGCGAGCTTGCGCGACAGACGTGCCGGCCAGCGCGTGCTGCGCGCCATCACCAGATGCTGGATGTAATGCATCGACAGCACCAGTGCGGTCGACGGATCGGCCTTGCCGATGATGCCGAGCACGCGCGTGGCGTCGCGGGCGCCTGCTCCGCCCCCGCCGAGCGCTGCCGGCACGGTCAGCGCCAGCAGACCTTCGCGCGAAAGATCGGCGAAATTCTCGAAGGGAAAGCTGGCGTCGCGGTCGTGCGCCGGCGCACGCGCGGCAAACACGTCGGCGAGCCGCAACGCGCGCGCGATATGCTCCGGCTCGTTCGCCTGCGGCAGCCCCCTTGCCGCTGTCGTCACCATGTCGCCTCCAGTCCGAGCAGGCCGAGGATCTGCTTGCGCAGCTCGGCAAGATAGGGATCGCCGCGATGCCGCGGGTACGGCCGGGCGACGGCGATGTCGGCCTTGATCCGCGCCGGCCGATCGGACAGCACGATGACGCGGTTGGCCAGCACCAGCGCCTCCTCGACGTCATGAGTAACGAGCAGCGTGGTAAAGCCCTTGCGCTGCCACAGCGCGACCAGCTCGGACTGCATCGCGATCCGCGTCAGCGAGTCGAGCTTGCCGAGCGGCTCGTCGAGCACGAGGATTTTGGGATCATTGACCAGCGCGCGCGCCAGCGCCACGCGCTGCGCCATGCCGCCGGACAGCTGGTGCGGATAGGCGTTGCGGAACGAGGACAGGCCGACCAGTTCGATGACATCATCGACACGGTGACGCTGCGCCTTCAGGATGCCCTGCGCTTCGAGGCCAAGCGCGACATTGTCCCACACCGTACGCCACGGAAACAGCGTCGGATCCTGGAACACGACAACCCGCGACGGATGCGGGCCGGCGATCCGCACTTCATCCTCGCGCAGCGAGCCGGACCGGGGCTTTTCCAGCCCCGCGACCAGCCGCAGCAAGGTCGACTTGCCGCAGCCGGACGGGCCGAGCAGCGCCACGAACTCGCCCGGCGCGATCGAGAGATTGACATTGTCGAGCACCGGCAGCGTGGCGCCATCGATATCGAAGGCGCGGCTGACGCCTTCGATATCGAGCTCGGCGCCTACCGCAGGATAGGTGATTGCTTCGGCGGCGGACTGCACTACCATTTGACGACGCCCTTCTGCCAGACCAGCAGGCGGTCGCGGGTGCGGAACAAGAGCGTGATCGCGCCGGAGCAGAGCAGCGACATCACGATCAGCGCCGCGTACATGTTGGCATAGGCCGCCCAGCCCTGCGCCCATTGCAGGTACCAGCCGAGCCCGGCCTTGACGCCGATCATCTCGGCGACGACGAGCACCGCAAAGGACGAGCCGAGCCCCATGAACAGGCCGACGAACACATGCGGCAGCGCGGCGGGGATCGCGACCTTCAGCACCAGGAACGACGGCTTCGCGCCGAGCGTGCGCGCGACGTCGTAATAGGCGCTGCTGACGCTCGCCACGCCCGACCAGGTCAGCACCGTCACCGGGAAGCCGGTGGCGAGCGCGATCAGGAAGGTCGAGGCGCTCCAGCTCGACGGAAAGGTGAAGAAGGCGATCGGCAGCCAGGCGGTGGCGGGCAGCGGGCCGATGAAACGCAGCACCGGATGCACCCAATAACCGATCTTCTGCGACCAGCCGATCGAGACACCGGTGATAAAGCCGACGGTTGCGCCGATGATGTAGCCGCCGAGCTGCAGCTTGATCGAGGCGAACACGCTGTCGAGCAGTTTTGGCAGATCGTCGGTGTAGACTTCGAGGATCGACTGCGGCGGCGGGAAGAACGGCAGCGGCAGCCAGGCGAACTTTGCGGTGGCGACCTCCCACAACGTCACGAAGGCGCCGAACGCCACCAGCCACGGCGCGCGTTTGCGCAACGCCTGACCGGCGCCGCCGAGATAATCCGCGCTGACCGTGCCGAACAGGATGAAGGCGGCGATGACGATCGCGCCGATGCCGAGCGATCCGGTCCGCGACCAGTCGCCGACATCGGGCCAATAAAGGCATGAGAGGCCAAAGGCGAGCCAGACGAGGCTCGCCGCAAGGCCGACACCGTAACTGCCGGAGAGGTTCGAGAACGTGACCGCTGCGCGCGGCGCGGGCGCGGCCGTCGTGTCAGACACTGAATACGTCGACATAGATCCGCTCCGCGAATTTGGCCGTGTCGGTGCTCTGCTTGAACACCTGCACCGTCTTGAGGTCGTCGGCGTAGCCCTTCAGCTCGCGCTTGAGCACCTCGCCGGTCGGATGATGGTGATGGGTGTGGTAGCGCGCCATTGCCTCGAGATCGGCGAGGCTCGCCGCCTTCGGCGCATAGGGCTGGAACGACTTCGCCGCCTTGTCCGGGTTCTGCGAGGTGAACATCGCGGCGTCGAGCAGCGCCTGGGTGATGGCGCGCGCGACTTGCGGCTCCTCGCGCACTAGGCTGCCGCGCAGACCGACGATGCAGCAGCTCTTGTCGCGATATTCGCCGTCGAGGTTGGAGGCGACCTCCTTGTATTGCGCATCCTTCAGCCAGAGATAGGCCAGCGGGTCCGACGACAGGAAGGCCTGCACCTCGCCCTTCTCGACCGCGACGTTGAGCAGGTTGCCGGGATAGGCGCGCCAGTCGACGTCCTTGATCGGGTCGATGCCGAGCTTGGCGAGCTGGATCGAGAAGAAATTCTTGTCGGGACCGGCGAGATCGCCGACCGCGACGATCTTGCCCTTGAGATCGGCGAGCTTGCCGATGCCGGAATTGGTGCGGGTCAAGACGCGCATGCAGCCGCCATGGGTGCCGGCGGCGATCTTGACGTCAAAGCCCTGCTCCAGCGGCTTCAGCCAGCGCAGCGCCATGCCGAGACCGGCGTCGCTCTTGCCGGTGGCGATCGCCTCCAGCAGCTGGTCGGTCGAGCCCGAATAGTTGACCAGCTCGACGTCGAGATTCTGCTTCTGGAAGAAGCCGTGGTCGATCGCGACCGGCAGCGGCGCAAGGCAGACCGCGCCGGCGTTCCAGGACAGCTTCAGCTTGCGCGGCGCGCCGGTCAAAGCGGGCGCATCGGACGCGGTCTTGCAGATCGGGAATTCGGAGAAGTCGATCGCCGGCGTGATCGCCCGCGGCGCGAAGGCCTGCGCGCTATACGCCCCGATCGGCGCGGCAAAGGCCGCGGCGGCGCCGGCACGCAGCAATGTGCGGCGATCCATCACCGTCTTCTTGTTATCTCTCGACATCATCACTCCTGCATTTCGGCAAGGCTCCGCCCCGCGCGCAAAACCTGTCCGTCTGCACGCCCCGTCGTTCGAAGCTCATGGTTTTAGAAAAAAGCGGATTTCTCCGGCGCGATTGCACTCAAAGCAACGTGCAAATGATGCGGCGCGACAAGTTCATCGTCAATGAAATGGAATTTCGAATGTTGTCGGCGCCACAGCCGAACTCTCCACGATCGCATCGCGCGGCGATGAAAGGATTTTCACGATCATCCCGCACGGAGATGCGGCGCGATCACCGCGACTGCATCAAATTTGAGCGTTTTGCGGTCGCATGCGCGATGTCTTCTACGCACGGCATGCCTGACGAGATCATCCTTGCCGCGCAGCCGGCGAATTCAGATTTCCGTTTCGTTGACGGCGAACGGCTTGCTCATAGACTCGATCGAACGCTGCCGCGCGTTCCGCCGCGCAGCGAATGAATCAGAAAGAAACTTCAAATGCGCAAACTGACCCGTTCGGGTTCTCCCTATACTTTCACCCGCCGCACGGCGGCCGCGCTGATCACAGCCGTGATCACGCTGTCGACGTCGGCTGCGGCACTCGCGGCTGACACGATCGTGCTGCGCGTCGGCGACCAGAAGGGCGGCAACCGCTCGCTGCTGGAAATTTCCGGCCTCGCCAAGGATCTGCCCTACAAGATCGAGTGGTCGGAATTCCCGGCCGCAGCGCCGATCCTGGAGGCGATCAATGCCGGCGCGCTCGACGTCGGCTACACCGGCGACCTGTCCTTCCTCACGGTCTATGCGTCGGGCGCGCCGATCAAGGCGATCGGCGGCACGCGCTCCGATGCGCGGACCCAGGCGATCCTGGTGCGCGGGGATTCGCCGATCAGGACGGCGGCCGATTTGAAGGGCAAGCGCCTTGCCGGCACGCGGGGCGGTTGGGGCCAGTTCCTGATCAATGCGACGCTGGAAAAGGCCGGCAGCAGGATCGAGGACGCGACCTTCGCCCCGCTCGGCCCGGTCGACGCCAAGATCGCGCTGCTCGCCGGCTCGATCGACGCCTGGGCGGTGTGGGAGCCTTACATTTCTTACGCCACGCTGAAGGACAAGGCGCGCGTCGTCGCCGACGGCGAAGGGCTGACGCCGACCATCACCTTTATCGTCGCCTCCGACAACGCCATCGCGACCAAGCGCGCGGCGGTGCAGGACCTGGTGCAGCGGCTCAACAAGGCGCGGCTGTGGTCGCTCGACCATCTCGCCGAGTATGCCAGGAACACAGCCGAGCTGACCAAGTTGCCGGAAGACGTGCTGCTCGCCGCCTACACCGCCCAGAAGACGAGCCCGATCGCGATCGACGAGGCCGTGGTGAAGGAGGTGCAGGCCGCATCCGATCGCGCCGCGCGCTACGGCATCCTCGGCAAGACGCTGGATGTCAGCAAGGCCGTCGACCGCAGCTTCACGGCAAGCGCGAGCTTGAACTAGCAGCGCGCGTGAACCGGGCACGCTCTTTCCTCACCTCGCCTTGAAAAGGAGAGGTCGGTTTGCGCAGCAAACCGGGCGGGGATCCTGCCTCCGCAGACGCCAGCGTCCGTGGAGGGCAACCCCCACCCCGCCCCCCCTTTCAGGGGGAGGGAGACAGACGGCGGTGCCCACGAGCATCAAGCCGCTCACCACAATGGAGACCTCCGATGTCCGGTCCGCTCCATCTCGCACTGATCGTCGCAGCGCATCTTGCCCGCATGACGCTGCTGGTGATGCTTTCGCTCTAGAGTTCCCGATACGCACAATGGCAATCAGGCAACGAACGGTTTTTGTGATCGAGACACGCCAGCATGCGGCGTTCGCGTTTGAGGCTGCGAGCCTTGCGCAGGCCCGGCAATTGCTGCGGACGCCATGGCTCGCCGCGGCCTTTGAGGCGTTTCATCGTCGAAACCGCCGGCCATCACCGCGATGCGAGCCCGCCGATATCCGTGCGGCCACCCCCGAGGAAGCCATGCTGTATCGCGACGTCGCCGATGAATTTGCCGACGGCTCCGATCGCTTCCTGGTCGCCGAGTTGCCCGATGAGGCCGGCGCTTCCTAGCAAACGCCATTGCCGGGGAGCGCGCTCGGGCTTGACTTATTGGGAGTGCCGCCGGCTCACTCCGTCTTCCATTCGGCATCGAATACGTTGATCGCCTTCGGGATCAGCTTGAGGCGGGTGAAGACATCGGCAATCTTCTGCTGCTCCGCAAGCACCGAAGCGTCCACGCGCCGGGCGCCGAGCTCGGCGCGATTGACCGAGCGCTCGATGATCTCGGCGGGCAGACCGATCTTCGGACTGAGTTCGGCCGCGTACTGCTTGCGATTGTCCCTGATCCATAGATCGATCTCGTCGATCGCCGTCAGCACGGTCGTCAGCACCTTCGGATTCTCTTCGGCGATCGGCCGCGATGCGATGTAGAAGGAAACGTTGGCTGCCAGGCCGCTCGCATCCGCAATGCTGCGCGCGCCGAGGCCGATTTCCGCCGCGGCATAATAGGGATCCCAGATCACCCAGGCGTCCACCGCGCCGCGTTCGAACGCCGCGCGCGCGTCCGCCGGGGCAAGGTAGACCGGCTCGATATCCTGATAGGTCAAACCGTTGGCTTCCAGCGCGCGCACCAGGAAGTAATTGACGTTCGATCCCTTGTTCAACGCGACGCGCTTCTTTCGCAGATCGGGAATCGTCTTGATCGGGCTGTCCTTCGGCACGATGATCGCCTCGTTTCGGGGCGACGCGGGCTCGTAGCCGGCATAGACGATGTTGGCGCCGGCGGCCTGCGCGAAGATCGGCGGCGCCTCGCCCACCGGACCGAAGTCGGCCGCGCCGATATTCAGGGATTCGAGCAGCTGCGGGCCGGCCTGAAATTCGTTCCAGCTCACCGTCCAGCCCAGCGGCGCCAGTTTCTGCTCAAGGATACCGCGCTCCTTGAGGAAGATCAGATTGCCGCCGCCCTTCTGGAACGCGATGCGAAAGACCTTGTCTCTTGCCTGCGCGGACGGAAGCGCGCTCCAGCCCAGAAGCAAGCCGGCCATCGCCAGCGCAAGACTTCGACCCAGCCAGTTTCGCATGCTCGCTTTCCCCCTCGAAAGACAGTATTGGAGATGGCAAGCGTGTTTGATTTTGCTGATCGCAGCAATTTCAAAGATGGGCGATTTCCGGTTCAAGCCTTTCACGCAGCATCGGTGCGGCAGAATTTCTTTGACGCCGGCCGCAACGACAACAGGGAGTGCAGCATGCAACTATCAATGAAGGACCGCGTCGCGGTGGTCACCGGCGGCAGCAAGGGCATCGGGATCGCGGTGGCGCGGCGGTTTGCCGAATCCGGCGCCAGGGTCGCGATCCTCGCCCGCGGCGCCGCCGATCTCACAGCGGCGCGCGAAGCGCTCGCCAGGGACGGCCTCGTGGTGCGCGATTACGTCTGCGACGTCGCGAAGGCCGCCGACATCACCAAGGCCCACGACCAGATCGTTGCCGATCTCGGCAAGATCGACGTGCTCGTCAACAACGCCGGCACCGCGCGCACGCTGGCGTTCGAGAGCATCAGCGACGAGGCCTGGCAGGAGGATCTCGACCTGAAATTGTTCGCCGCGATCCGCTTCAGCCGGCTGGTGTGGCCGGGCATGAAGCAGCGCAGATGGGGCCGCATCATCAACGTGCTCAACACCTTTGCCAAGGCGCCGGCCGGCAATTCCGCGCCGACCTCGGTGTCGCGCGCGGCCGGCATGGCATTGACCAAGGTGATGGCCAATGAAGGCGGCGAGCACAACATCCTGGTGAATGCGCTCTTGGTCGGCCTGATCATGAGCGATCAATGGGTCAAGCGGCATGCTGCCCAGGCGCCGGGCACGGATTTCGGGGAATTCGCCAAGGGCCTTGCCAAGGGCACCCCGCTCGGCCGCATCGGAACGGCGGAGGAGTTCGCCAACCTCGCCTGCTTCCTGGCCTCGGAGCAAGGCTCCTACATCACCGGCACCGCCATCAATGTCGATGGTGGCCGGTCGCCGGTAGTCTAGAGCCCCGGTCCTGGTTCAACCAGAACCAGGGCTCCAGATTCTGCTTTGGCGCGTTTTCTTCACGCGAACCGGTGTCCACTGCGCTCGAAAACGCTCAAGCGGGCAACCAACGGCAGGAAGCGACGGCTCAAAAGCAAAAGGCCTCCGTCACCGGAGGCCTTTTCGTCTTAAACCGCGTCCTTGGCGGCCTTGACCGGCCGTGCGCGGACGATCTTCCGGGCCGGCTTGGCCTTGAACATCATCTCTTCGCCGGTGAAGGGGTTGGTGCCCTTGCGCGCCTTGGTCGCAGGCTTCTTGACCACAACGAACTTCGCGAAGCCGGGGACGAGGAACACCCCGTTCTTCTTCAGCTCCTTGTGGCCGACATCGACGAGCGAGTCCAAAACGTTCTTGACGTCGCGCTTGGAGAGTTCGGTGGTGGTCGCGATCTTCTCGATCACTTGCGACTTCGACAGTTGGGTAGCCATGGTTGCTCCATTGATTCTGGAGTGGGCACGATATGGCGGAAAACGCCGAGAAAAACAGTGTTTTCTGCACTCCCCACCACAATATCGCTGTGGACAGCCCCCGAATCAGGGGTTTTTCCAGTGTTTTTTCCAGTCAAGGCGCTTCCGACCCCTAAATTTACAGGGTTTGCGCGGCTTCGGTGCTCCCGAAAACGCCCCCTTGAGAGAATCACCAGGCGCATCCCGCGCGGCCCGAGTGCGACAATGCTGCGCGCAATCCGGGTTGCGAGACGCTGCGGCAGGCCACTTCAGGTTTCGGAAACGATCCTCCAAAAGGCCAAGCCATTAGAAAATGACTCGGGTTCCCATTCCAAGGTAACATCGCGGAACGGCGGCCACGACCGATCTGCTGGCCGCCAAATGCAAGCCTTTATGTAAGTTCCGGAGACCCGCGTATGGATTTGAGCCGCCTCGAGATCAACCGCCGCACGGCCCTTCTGACCTCGGCCGCGATTGCTGCCAATGTCATCAATCCGATGCGGGCATTTGCGCAGGAAACCCCGCGCAAGGGCGGCGTGTTCAACGTCCATTACGGCGCCGAGCAGCGCCAGCTCAACCCCAGCATCCAGGCCTCGACCGGCGTCTACATCATCGGCGGCAAGATCCAGGAGAACCTGGTCGACCTCGACGCCAACGGCCAGCCGGTCGGCGTGCTCGCCGAGAGCTGGGAGGCGACGCCGGACGGCAAGACCGTCACCTTCAAGCTGCGCAAGGGCATCACCTGGCACGACGGCAAGCCGTTCACCTCGGAGGACGTCGCCTTCACCGCGATGAACATGTGGAAGAAGATCCTCAACTACGGATCGACGCTGCAGCTGTTCCTCACATCGGTCGATACGCCCGATCCGCAGACCGCGATCTTCCGCTACGAGCGGCCGATGCCGCTGAACCTGCTGCTTCGCGCCCTGCCCGACCTCGGCTATGTCTCGGCCAAGCATCTCTATGAGAGCGGCGACATCAGGCAGAACCCGACCAATCTGGCGCCGGTCGGCACCGGCCCGTTCAAATTCGTCAAATACGAGCGCGGGCAATACATCATCGCCGACCGCAACCCGGATTACTGGCGGCCGAACGCGCCCTATCTCGACCGCATCGTCTGGAAGGTGATCACCGACCGCGCCGCCGCGGCCGCCCAGATGGAGGCCGGCGAGCTGCACTACAGCCCGTTCTCGGGCCTGACGATCTCGGACATGGCGCGGCTCGGCAAGGACAAGCGCTTCATCGTCCAGACCAAGGGCAATGAGGGCAACGCCCGCACCAACACCATCGAGTTCAATTTCCGCCGCAAGGAGCTGTCCGATATCCGCGTCCGCCGCGCCATCGCGCACGCGATCAACGTGCCGTTCTTCATCGAGAATTTCTTGGGCGATTTCGCCAAGCTCGGCACCGGCCCGATCCCGTCGATCTCGAGCGACTTCTATCCCGGGCCGAACACGCCGCAATATCCTTATGACAAGGCCAAGGCGATCGCGCTGCTCGACGAGGCCGGTTTCAAGGCCTCCGGCGGCAACCGCTTCTCGCTGAGGCTCCTGCCGGCGCCGTGGGGCGAGGACATCTCGCTGTGGTCGACCTTCATCCAGCAGTCGCTGGGAGAAGTCGGCATCCAGGTCGACATCGTGCGCAACGACGGCGGCGGCTTCCTCAAGCAGGTCTATGACGAGCACGCCTTCGATCTCGCGACCGGCTGGCACCAGTATCGCAACGACCCCGCTGTCTCGACCACGGTATGGTACCGCTCCGGCCAGCCCAAGGGCGCGCCGTGGACCAACCAGTGGGGCTGGGAGGACAAGACCGTCGACAAGACCATCGACGATGCCGCCACCGAAGTCGATCCGGCCAAGCGCAAGGCGCTCTATGCCGATTTCGTCAAGGAGGTGAACACCGAGCTGCCGGTCTGGATGCCGATCGAGCAGATCTTCGTCACCGTGATCACGGCCAAGGCGCGCAACCACTCCAACACGCCGCGCTGGGGCTCGACGAGCTGGCACGATCTTTGGCTTTCGGCCTGATGCGTGGCTCACCCCTCATGGTGAGGAGCGCGAAGCGCGTCTCGAACCATGAGGCCCCGGTGGTGGCCTCATCCTTCGAGATGCTTGCTCCGCAAGCTCCTCAGGATGAGGAATTGGCCGGCGCGGACTGGCCCGTTGAAATCCGTGTCTTGACGAACAGATCGAAATGGCGCGACGAAAGTCGTCGCGCTCCAACTCCTTATCGGCCACAATAAGGCATGCGTATCCTGAGCCTTGCGGGGCGGCGGCTCGCCGCCTCGATCCCGACCCTGTTCCTGATCCTGATCGGCGTGTTCCTGCTGCTGCAGCTCGCGCCGGGCGACACCGTCGATGCGCTGATGGCGCAGATGGGCGGCGGCGATGCCGCGACCGCCGAGGCGCTGCGCAAATTCTACGGGCTGAACCTCTCGGTTCCGGCGCAGCTCGGCAACTATCTGTGGCACCTGGTCCGGCTCGACCTCGGCTTCTCATCGATCTACGGCAAGCCGGTGGCGACCGTGATCCTGGAACGGCTGCCGCCGACCATCCTGCTGATGACGGCGTCGCTGTCATTCGCGTTCTTCTTTGGCCTGGTGTTCGGCGTGATCGCCGCGCGTGGCGTCAACCGCTGGCCGGACACGATGATCTCCACGCTCGGCCTGATCTTCTACGCCACGCCCTCGTTCTGGTTCGGGCTGATGGCGATCGTGCTGTTCTCGGTCTATCTGCAGTGGCTGCCGCCGGGCGGCTTCGAGGATATCGGCAACGTGCAGACCGGGATCTGGCGCGTGCTGGATATCGCCGCGCACCTGGTGCTGCCGACGCTGACGCTCGGGCTGATCTTCCTCGCGATCTATTTGCGCATCATGCGCGCTTCGATGCTGGAGGTCTTGAACCTCGATTTCGTCCGCACCGCCCGCGCCAAGGGGCTGGACGAGACCCACGTCATCACCCGCCATGTGCTGCGTAACGCGCTGCTGCCGATGGTGACGCTGATCGGATTGCAGGCCGGCACCATGCTCGGCGGCTCGGTCGTGGTGGAGAGCGTGTTCTCCCTGCCCGGCCTCGGCCGCCTCGCCTATGAATCCGTGGTGCAGCGCGACCTCAACACCCTGCTCGGCATCGTCTTCGTGTCCGCGCTGCTCGTCATATCCGTGAACTTCGTCGTCGACCTGCTCTACGCGCGGCTCGATCCGCGCATCGCGGCGGAGGGCTGACGATGGATGCCGTGAAACGCTACTTCCGCAGCCCGGCCGCGGTGATCGGCCTGATCCTGCTGCTGCTTGTGATCGCGATGGCAATCAGCGCGGGTCTCCTCTATCCGCGCGATCCGCTCGCCCTTGCCGGCCGGCCGTTGATCTGGCCGTTCTCCAATCCGCGCTTCCTGCTCGGCACCGACAATTCCGGACGCGACATCGCCGCCCAGATATTCTACGGCGCGCGGATCTCGCTGCTGATCGGCGGCGTCGCCACCGTGATCGCGATCCTGATCGGCATCCTGGTCGGCGCCTTCGCCGGCTACTACGGCGGCTGGGTCGACAATGTGCTGATGCGGATCACCGAGGCGTTCCAGACGCTGCCGAACTTCGTGCTGCTGCTGGTGCTGGTCGCGGTGTTCGGCTCGACCCTGACCACGGTGACCATTGCAGTTGGAGTGGTGTCATGGCCGGCGCCGGCGCGGCTGACCCGCGCCGAGTTCCTGTCGCTGCGCAACCGCGAATTCGTTCAGGCCGGCAAGACGCTCGGCATGAAGGACGTCCAGCTGATCCTCGGCGAGATCCTGCCCAACGCGCTGCCGCCGGTGATCGTCTATGCCAGCGTGGTGATGGCGGTCGCGATCCTCTTGGAAAGCGCGCTCGCCTTCCTGAGGCTGTCCGATCCCAACGTCGCCTCCTGGGGCAATCTGATCGGGCTCGGCCGCGACGTGCTCCGGGTGCAGTGGTACGTCTCGGCGATCCCCGGCATTGCGATCCTCGTCACCGTGCTCGCGGTGTCGCTGGTCGGCCAGGGCCTCAATGATGCACTCAATCCGAGGCTGAAGAGCCGATGAGCGAGAGCGTCCTTTCCCTCGACGCCCTGACGGTGCGCCTGCCCAATGGCGCCGACCGGCCGCATGCGCTGTCCGACGTCTCATTGTCGATCGCCTCCAACGAGATCCTCTGCGTGGTCGGCGAGTCCGGCTCCGGCAAGTCGATGATGGCGAACGCCATCATGCGGCTGCTGCCGAACGAGGTTGTCATCGAACAGGGCCGGATAATGTTCGACGGCCGCGACCTCTGCGCTGCCGACAGCGCCGAAATGCGCGACGTGCGCGGCGCCGGGATTGCGATGATCTTCCAGGAGCCGATGACCGCGCTCAATCCGCTGCGCACCATCGGCGACCAGATCGGCGAGATGTTTGCGATCCACACCGCTCTCTCCAAGTCCGAGATCAATGCCCGGGTGCTGGCGCTGCTCCACGACGTCCGCATCCCCGACCCCAAGGCTGCCGCAAAAGCCTATCCGCACGAGCTGTCCGGCGGCCAGCGCCAGCGCGCGATGATCGCGATGGCGCTGGCGCTCGACCCAAAGCTTCTGATCGCGGACGAGCCGACCACCGCGCTCGACGTCACGACGCAAGCCCAGATCCTGAAGCTGATCCGCGATTTGCAGCAGCGCAAGAGGACCGCGGTGCTGTTCATCACGCATGATTTCGGCGTCGTCGCCGAGATCGCCGACCGCGTCGTGGTGATGCAGCACGGCGCGATCGTCGAGCAAGGCGCGGCCGACAAGGTGCTGAACGATCCGCAGCATGCCTACACGAAACAACTGATTGCGGCCGTGCCGCCGCTGAAGGCGCCGCCGCCGCGCATCCTGTCCGGCAAGGACATCCTGACCATCGACGGCGTCTCCAAGACCTACCGCACCGGCGGCTTCCTCGGCCGCGGCGCGCGGATCACGGAAGCCGTCAAGCACGTCTCGCTGCACCTGCCGCGCGGCGCGACGCTCGGCATCGTCGGCGAATCCGGTTCGGGCAAATCGACGCTCGCGCGCTGCATCGTGCGGCTGATCGATCCGGATACCGGGTCGATCGTGCTCGACGGCAAGGACTGGGCAAATCTCGGCCGCGACGATATCAGGCGCGAGACCCGCCACATCCAGATGGTGTTCCAGGATCCGTTCGCCTCGCTCAATCCGCGCCGCAAGGCGGCCGAGCTGGTGGCGCAGGGGCCGATCGTGCACGGCACCGACCGCACGGCCGCGATCGCGGAAGCGCGAAAGCTGTTCGAGCTGGTCGGGCTCGATCCGTCCGCCGGCGATCGCTACCCGCACGAATTCTCCGGCGGCCAACGGCAACGCATCGGGCTCGCACGGGCACTGGCGTTGAAGCCGGACGTGCTGGTTGCCGACGAGCCGGTTTCGGCGCTCGACGTCTCGGTGCAGGCGCAGGTCTTGAGGCTGCTCGCCGGGCTGCGCCAGCAGCTCGGCCTCTCCATCATCTTCATCACCCACGATCTGCGGGTCGCCGCCCAGATCTGCGATCTCGTCGCCGTGATGAAGGATGGCGCCGTGGTCGAGCAAGGGCTGACCGCCGAGGTGTTCGGCAAGCCGCAGCATCCCTATACGCAGGCGCTGCTGTCAGCGATCCCCGGCGGCGCGTTCGCGCGCGAGCACGGCACCGCAACCGTGTAGCCGGGCACGCGCGGCCCTACTCCGCCGCTTGTGGCTTGGGCTCCTCGCGCAGCCGGAAGCGCTTCAGCAATCCGGATACCGTGTCGCGGAAGCCGCCATATTCCAGCTCCGAATAGGGCAGCATCGCAGCGCCGGACCAGCCCTGGCTGCGCATCTCGATCGCCTTGCGCTGCGCGCGCTGGCGGACCTCGTCCCACGCAAGGTTGTCAAAGAAATCGGTATAGGACTCCGAGAACTTCCCGTCCCGGTCGATCGAGAAGCCGACGCAGGAAACGATCGGCAGGCAGTACATCCCCGTCACCGGGGTGTTGAGCGGCACCGGCATGAGCGGCATCACATGCGAGCCGCGCGCATCGCCGCCCACGAAGTGCGCCTTGGCGAAGGGCGAGATGATTTCTTCGGGCGCCGCGAAAATGCCCTGGTTCCTGACGACCGCGACCGGATCATCCTTGCCGGTGTACTTGCCTGCGATGGAGTGAAGGCGCTGCGCCGAAACGGCGACGGCGACCTCGCCATAGGTTTTCGAGACGATGCGATCAATGCCGAAGCGCTCGTTGTCGCGAAGCAGCGCCGCAATGTGGTAGCCGTCCGCGGGCGCATCGAGTTCGATCACGCTGTCGCCGGCCGTGTTGTCCATATCGATGATATGGAAACGGAAGCCCTTGATCATCGGGGGCAGCATCAGCCCGGCGCAATACATGGGATCGGCAAAAGCCAGATAGAGCGGCAGGTTGTAGGCGCCGGGGCCGCATTTGTCTGCGGCGAACACCATGAAGGACTCCGCGGGTCTCGCGCCCGAGAGGCTGTGGTCGAAGCTGAGTTCGGCGACGGCCGGGCCCGCGCCGCGGACGTTTCCGGAAGGGGCGTCGACGAGAAGATCCTGGCCGGCGCCGTAGAGCCCGGAGGTCTTCGCAACCGCAGTGGCCGCGAGAAACGTCTTCCAGGCGAATTGGTGGACTTCGGAGCTCCCTTCGCCCCGCGTGTGCGTCATGATGATCGCAATGTCGTCGCCGGTATGGCGCACGAACCCGTCGATCAGGAGACCGTTGTCGATCGCTTTCGCGACCTCCCCTTCGACAGCCGCGATCATGCGCGCAGATGGTTTCGTGTGGCCCCCAATGGAGCCAATGTCAGCCTTGATGACCGAAATGGTGAGTTTCATGAGCATCCCTCCGACCGCAGCGCAGCGCCTTCGCCTCGGCGCTCGCTGCGCCGGGGGCGACGGCGCGCTCATTTGCGAAAAAGAACGTCGTGTGGTGCGACAGGTTCCCTGCGCAAATTGCTTGCGGAACTATGGCCCCTCCGTCACCGCGTGTCGATACGGGCTATCGACGCATCTGGAATAGCTCGTCATGCCCGATGGGGTTACCACCCGCACTATGAAGCGCGGTTGAGAAAGATCGGCAGGCCCCGCTTGTTGGAATAGAGAGGACGGTAGCGCTCGGTGTTGTAGGCGCTTGCGACGTCCAATTTGCGTGGCCCGAGCTTGGCGTCGGGGATCGGCACGAGGTCGTAGCGGCCCTCGACCAGCGCCGACATGAGGCCGGTTTTGCCTTCCAGGATCGCATCGTAAGCCATGTTGCCGAACGTCAGCGCCACAAGCTTGTCGATGAAGTCCGGATCGCCTGACCGCAGGTCGTAGGTGAGGTCAGAGACGATGGTCTCCTCGCCGGTGCGCCGCTTGATCTCGTCCGCGAACGCTTCGGCCACGCTCGCCTTCCTGCGGTGACCGTAGGCGTCAGGCTCGCCGAATTCCTGCACCTTGTAGCCCTCCCACTCGGCGCCCTCGCTGAGCACGATCAGCGCGTAGTTACTTGGGTTGCCGTGCTTGTCATCGAGGAGAAGCTGGATCAGCTTGTCGAGATCGACCTTGTACTCCGGTATGGCGCATCGGATCGAGGTTGCGTATGCGGTATAGAGTGCCGTAAAGCCGGCATCGCGACCAAAGACGCGGAAAATGCCGATTCGCTCGTGCGAGCCGACGGTGGTGCGCTGGCGCTGGATGGCATCGCTGGCACGGGTGATCGCGGTCGAGAAGCCGATGCAGTATTCGGTGTTGCGCACGTCGTTGTCCATCGTCTTCGGGATGGCAATGATCTTGACGCCTCGCCTGTTGAGCTTGTCCGCGTAGCTGAGAGTATCGTCGCCGCCGATGGCGATCAGATGTTCGATACCGAGCCCCGCGAGATTCGCGAGCACCTCGTTGGTGAGGTCCCACGTCGTGGTTGCGATGCCACCCTTGGTGCTCTGGGAAACCGGAAAGTCGCGGCCCGCGAGATGATCGGGCAACTTCTTCATTTTGGAGGGATTGGTGCGGCTCGAGTGCAGCACGGTGCCGCCGCGCCGGTCGATGACGCGCGTGTTTTCGCGGTTCAGCGGAATGATGTAATGGGACTTGCTCGACGGGTCGTCGAGGTTCAGGTGCGTGAGGGCCTCCCAGCCGCGGCGGAGACCGACAACCTCGATGTCGTCCTCGCTGCCGCGATAGGTCACGCTCTTGATCACCGCGTTAAGGCCGGGGACATCACCGCCTCCCGTGAGAATACCAATGCGCTTCCTCGCCATGCCCACCTCCCAGGGTTGCTATCTGGCAATAACGCCTGCGTCGCGTCGGGGTTTCCACAACGCTATCCGCCAACGGCGGAATCCTCGTGATCGCGGCACCGGCCGAACCTGCTTGGGCCCCCTTGGGCCCCCACTCTTCCAGCGACGTTCTCCGACCAGTCCCCACCTCGGGCGGCTTGCCCCTCCATGCCCTTTATCTCGCGTGCGTGGCGCGACGTTGCTCCGCGCTTACCGTGAACGGCGCGAGGCGAGGAAATACTCCGCCCATCGCAGCAACTCGAAACGATCGCCCTTGACCAGCTCCTGTGCATCGCGGCGCCGGTAGAGCACCAGCATCCAGGGCGCGAGCTTGCGCAACAAGCCATGCGCCATGTACTGCACCGGCTCGGAGAACGGCAGCGCCAGCTCGCTTTCCGGGACGCCCTGGACCGCGCGTGCCAATTCGCGGCCGAGCGGGATCGTCAACGCGACCGCGCGGCCATTGCAGCCGGTCCAACCATAGGCGTTCGGACCCAGCCGGTGCATGCGCGGCAGGAAATCCGCGGTCATCCCGACATAGCCGTTCCAGACATAGTCGAAGGAGACCTCGCCGATCTGCGGCCACAGGCGCTGCAACCGCTCCGTCACGTGTGCCTTCAGCCGCCCGGTCTTGTCGCCGGGGCCGAGCACGGCACCGCCGGTGACGAGGCGATTGCGGGCATCGTAGCGCGCGAAATAGAGTTCGCCATGGGTGTCCGACATCGCCTGCCGGCCGGGAATGATGGTCTTGCGGACATTGTCCGACAGCGGCTGCGTCGCCATCTGCCACGACAGCACCGGCATCACCTCGGTCGCGATCTCCGGCACCAGCGATTTCGCGAACTCGCCGCTATAGGCATTGGTCGCGACCACGAGCGCGCGGCCGGAGATTTCACCCTTTTCCGTCTTCACCACCCAGCGATCGCCGCGGCGCTCGAAACTGAGTGCCGGCGAGCGGGCATAGATCCGCGCACCGAGGCCGAGCACGGTGCGCGCAAGGCCGCGCGCCAGCGCCAGCGGATTGACGTGACCGCCGGTCCTGTTCCAGAAGCCGCCGTACCAGGCATCCGAGCCGAGCATGTCGCTGGTCTGGTCGCGCGACAGCAATTCGACCGGCGCACCGAATTTCGACCATTGCTGCACCCGCCGCTCCGCGATCTTGATGCGGCCCGGCGAGTGCACCGGCTGCACCCAGCCGGCCTGCTCCTGCTCGGCCTCGATGCTGTAGCGTTTGACGACGTCGAACAGATCAGCGGCGCTGTCGCGCAGCATCGCGACGAAGCGCTCGCCGGCCGCGCCGTGCCTTGCGATGATGTCATCGGGATCGGGGCGCGACAGTGTCGGGATCACCTGGCCGTTGTTGCGCCCCGAGGCGCCCCAACCCGGTTCGGCGGCCTCGACGATCGCAACGTCGACTTTGGCCTCGCGCAGATGCAGTGCGGTCGATAGACCCGTGAAGCCGCCGCCGATGATCACGACATCGGCCTGCTGCGCGCCGATCAGCTCGGGGCAATCAGGGCCGGAGGGCGTCACTGCCGCCCAGAGCGAATTGGGCCAGCGCACGGCATTGCTGTTCATCATGATCCTTTCTTGCGGGCGCCCGGTCATTCTGGTTAGCTAACTCTACTCTCCTATTCCAGCCGGGAAGACAACAAGTGGCACTCAAGAACGTCATCGGAATCGATCACGCCGTGGTCATGGTGAAGGACCTCGACAAGGCCGCCGAGAACTACAGGCGGCTCGGCTTCACCGTGTCGCCGCGCGGCACCCATAGCGCGCATATGGGATCGGGCAATTACACCATCATGTTCGACCCCGATTACATGGAATTGCTCGGCGTGCTGACGCCGACCGAACACAACGCTCCGGCGCGCGCCTTCCTCGAGAAGCGCGGCGAAGGCATCGAACGCATTGCGTTCACCGCGGTGGATTCCGCTGCTGGTGCCGAGGAGATCCGCGCGCGCGGCTATGCGCCGATCGGGCCGACCGATTTCGAACGCCCGGTGACCTTGCCTGATGGCACCGTCTCCGCGGCGAAATTCCGCACCTTCCAGTGGCCGACCGCGGAGGCGCCCGGCGGCGTGCGCATCTTCGCCTGCCAGCACAAGACCCGCGAGACGGTGTGGATTCCCGAATTGATGACGCACGCCAATGGGGCAAAACGCCTCAAGCAGGTGCTGATCGTCTCGCCAGATCCCGCAGCCGATGCCGCGCATCTCTCCAAGATGATCGACGTCGCCGTCAGGAACGACGCCGACGGTGCCGTTGCGGTGCCGTCCGGCGGCGACCGCGCCGACTTCGTGTTCCTGACCAGGGATCAGCTCGGCAAGCGCTATCCTGGCGTGTCGCTGGATGGCCTGTCCGACCGCGGCGGCGCCGGCCTCGTGATCGCGGCCGACCTTGCCGCGACCGAGAAGGCGCTGGGCTCAGCCGGCGTGAAGAGCGGCAACAGCATCACCGTGCCGCCGGCTTCCGGCAACGGCACCCTGCTCGCTTTCGTCAAGGCATAGCTGCCATACCATGCGCGGCGCAGCGTTATGCAACGGCGCCGCGCATGTGGGACTAGGCACAGAAAGTTGAGGCGCTAGTATCTCTCCCAAACAAGAACCGTCCAGGGAGAGAAACATGTCGCATCACCTGATCTCGCGCCGGCAGATGCTGGCCGGCACCGCCGCGGCCGGCGCGGTTGGACTGACCGGATTTCCGGCCCGCGCCGACATCAACTGGAAGAAATATTCCGGCACCACGCTTGAGGTGATCCTCGCCAAGGGGCCGCGCGGCGACAATCTGCAGAAATACATCAAGGAATTTACCGAGCTCACCGGCATCAAGGTCGAGTCGGAGCAGATTCCCGAGCAGCAGCAGCGCCAGAAATGCGTGATCGAGCTGTCCTCGGGCAAGCCCAGCTTCGACGTCGTGCACCTGAGCTATCACGTGCAGAAGCGGCAGTTCGAGAAGGCCGGCTGGCTCGCCGACATGTCGGGCTACCTCAAGGATCCAAGCATGACGCCGCCGGACCTCGTCGAGAGCGATTTCTCGGCGGCCGGGCTGCAATATGCCCGCAACGACAAGGGCCAGATGCTGTCGCTGCCATGGTCGGTCGACTATTTCATCCTCTACTACAACAAGGAGCTGTTCCAGAAGAAGGGCGTCGAGGTCCCGAAGACGCTCGAGGAGATGGCAATCGCGGCCGAGAAGCTGACCGATCCGAAGGAAGGCATCTACGGCTTTGTCGGCCGCGGCCTGCGCAACGCCAACATGGCGATGTGGACCAACTTCTATCTGAACTATGGCGGCGAATTCCTCGATGCCAAGGGCAACATCCTGACCGACGGCCCCGAGGCGATCGAGGCCACCAAGCTCTATCAGCGGCTGCTGACGAAATGCGCGCCTCCCGGCGTTGCCGGCTTCAACTGGATGGAGTCGATGGCCTCCTTCACGCAAGGCAGGTCCGCGATGTGGATCGACGCCGACGGCTGGGCGCCGCCGCTGGAAGATCCCGCCGCCTCGCGCGTCGTCGGCAAGGTCGGCTACACGCTGGTGCCCGCCGGTCCCAAGGGCAAGTTCTCCTCGACCTATGGCGACGGCGTCGGCATCGCCGCGGCGAGCAAGAACAAGGAAGCCGCCTATCTGCTCTGCCAATGGGTGGTCTCGCGCGGCCAGGGCGCGCGCCTGCTGCAGGCCGGCGGCGGCGTGCCGTTCCGCAACTCCATCGTCGACGATGCCGAGGTCGCCAAGGGCGTGAAGACCAAGGAATGGCTGCAGTCGGTGGTTGATTCCGCCAAAATCTCGAAGCTCGGCCTGCCCGTCATCATCCCGGTCGCCGAATTCCGCGACATCGTCGGCGCGGCGCTGACCGCGACGCTGTCGGGCGCCGATCCCGCCACCGAGCTGAAGAAGGCGCACGAGCAATTCCGCCCCATCCTGGAGCGTAGCGAAAAAGCGTGAGTGTGGTGACACAGACTGAGCCGGCGGCGGCCAGCAAAGCGTTTTCAAGCGAAGTGGGTACCGGTTCGCGTGAAGAAAACGCGTCAAAGCAAGAGTCCAGAGCCGCAGGCTCTGGAGAGGCCGCCCCGGCGCATGAATGGCGTCCGCCGTCCTATTGGACGTTCGTGATCCCGGCGCTCGTCGTGGTGCTGGCGGTGATCATCTTTCCGTGGGTGTTCACGATCTGGATGAGCCTGCAGGAATGGAAGGTCGGCTCGCCGACCGTCTTCGTCGGGCTCGCCAACTATTTGCGGCTGCCGACCGATCCGCGCTTCGTCGAGGCGGTCGGGCACACGCTGTCCTACACGGCGCTGTCGGTCGTGCTGCCGCTGGTGTTCGGCACGCTGGCGGCGGTGGTGTTTCACCAGAAATTCGCCGCGCGCGGCTTCCTGCGCGGCATCTTCATCATGCCGATGATGGCGACCCCGGTGGCGATCGCGCTGGTGTGGACCATGATGTTCCACCCGCAGCTTGGCGTCTTGAACTATCTGCTGTCGCTGGTCGGCCTGCCGCCGCAGCTCTGGGTGTTCAACCCCGCGACGGTGATCCCCTCGCTGGTGCTGGTCGAGACCTGGCAATGGACGCCGCTGGTGATGCTGATCGTGCTCGGCGGCCTCGCTGCGATCCCGACCGAACCCTATGAAAGCGCGCAGATCGACGGCGCCAATTTCTGGCAGGTGTTCCGCTTCATCACGTTGCCCTTGATCATGCCGTTTCTGTTCATCGCCGGCATGATCCGCATGATCGACGCGGTGAAGAGCTTCGACATCATCTTCGCGATCACGCAAGGAGGACCGGGTTCGGCGTCGGAGACCATCAACGTCTATCTCTACAGCGTCGCCTTCGTCTATTACGACCTCGGCTACGGATCGGCGATTGCGGTGGTGTTCTTCCTCCTGATCGTGGCGCTGGCGGCACTGCTGCTTTACTTGCGCAAGCGCCTGCTGTGGACATCTGAACTCGGGGGCGAGGCATGAACCCGCGTCAGATAGCTTTGCGTCAGATTCTCGGGCGGATCGGGCTTTGGCTGTCGGTGTTCGTCATCGTCTCGCCGGCGATCCTGTTCTTCCTCTGGATGGCCTCGCTGTCGCTCAAATTCGAGATCGACAACGCTTCCTATCCACCGGTGTTCTTTCCAGAGCATATCGCCTGGAAGAACTATGCCGACGTGTTCGCCTCCAACCGCTTCCTGACCTATTTCAGCAACAGCCTTGTGGTCACCGGCTGCGCCACGGGACTTGCGATGCTGGTCGGCGTGCCCGCGGGCTACGGCATCGCGCGGATGGCCGCGCATAAGTCGGCGATCGTGATCCTGATCGCGCGCATCACGCCCGGCCTGTCGTATCTGATCCCGCTGTTCCTGCTGTTCCAGTGGCTCGGCCTGCTCGGCACGCTGGTGCCACAGATCATCATCCACCTCGTCGTCACGGTGCCGATCGTGATCTGGATCATGATCGGCTATTTCGAGACCACGCCGCTGGAACTGGAGGAAGCCGCGCTGATCGACGGCGCGACGCGCTGGCAGGTGTTCCGCCATGTCGCGCTGCCGATCGCCAAGCCGGGGCTCGCGGTCGCCTTCATCCTCGCGGTGATCTTCTCCTGGAACAACTTCGTGTTCGGCATCGTGCTGGCCGGGCGCGAAACCCGCACGCTGCCGGTCGCGGTCTACAACATGATCTCGTTCGATCAGCTGAGCTGGGGCCCGCTCGCCGCCGCCGCATTGATCGTGACGGCGCCGGTGCTGCTGCTCACCGTGATGGCGCAGCGGCAGATCGTGGCGGGGCTCACCGCGGGCGCGGTGAAGGGCGGCTAGAGCGCGTACTCGTAAATCCGCCCGCCGAATGACGCCTGCATTACCGTCAGAAGCGGACAAACGACGCGCGCTCGGTCATGTCGGCTGAGGCCAATAGCAGAAGCCGACGGCACCCGGCCCCATTACGTCTGAGGACACCGAAATCTACATCTTGTCGATGATCGACGAACCACCGACTTCGGACGCGCTCTCTTTAGCAGCGGCCGCGACAATCGCGGGGATTACGTCCTCGGCACGATCAACGACAATGGGTTGAAGCAGGTGGTCTCTATGAAGGAAACCTGCGCTGCGTATGTGGTCCAGCATTGCCATCATCGGCGCCCAAAAATCTTTGATGTTCACCAGGACCATCGGCTTACGGTGCTGCCCAAGCTGGGCCCAAGTCATGATTTCCACGATTTCCTCGACGGTGCCGATGCCACCCGGAAGTGCCACGAAGGCATCAGAACGCTCGAACATTCTGTGTTTGCGTTCGTGCATGGTGTCTGTGATCGTCAAGTCTTCGAACATCTTGAGCGCATCAGTCGTCGTTTCCCAGTTTGTGAGAAATCTCGGAATGATCGCGCCGACCTTGCCGCCGTTGTTCAGTGTGCCGCGAGCGACCGCGCCCATCACACCATGGGTTCCGCCGCCGTAGATCAGCGTCAATCCCGATGCTGCAAGAGCGTGTCCCAATCGTTCGCCTGCCTCGACGTAGGCAACGTCGCGACCGGGCGAGGAGCCGCAATAGACGCAGACTGCTTTGATCGTGCTCATGTGGAGGATAAACGCGATGCACGGCCATAGCGTCAAGCTTGTTGTGCTCGCCAGAGTCCGCTTAGGGTCACAAAGGCGATATCCCTGACGCGTCCCCTCGCCCCTCTAGCCAGCGAGCGCCTCCAGCACCGCGGCTGAATCGGTGACCCAGCCGAAGATGCCGCCCTGGGCCTTGATCATCTTCAGGCCCATCTCGTGGAATTCCGGGAAGTACGACGCGCAGCCGTCTGATATCACGACGCAGCGGTAGCCGCGGTCGTTGGCCTCGCGCACCGTGGTGTTGACGCAGACCTCGGTGGTGACGCCGCAGACCAGGAGATTCTCGATGCCGTATTTCTGCAGAATGTCGCCGAATTCGGTGGCGTAGAACGCGCCCTTGCCGGGCTTGTCGATCACGATCTCGCTGCCCTGCGGATAGAGCTCGGGAATGATGTCGTGCCCCGCCTCGCCGCGGATCAGGATCCGCCCCATCGGTCCGGGATCGCCGATCCGAAGCGACGGCGCGCCGCGCTCGACCTTCGCAGGCGGCGCGTCGGAGAGATCGGGCAGATGGCCCTCCCGGGTATGGACCACGAGCAGCCCGGCGTCGCGCACGGCCGCGAGCACTGCGGCAATCGGCTTCACCGCGCGGGCAAGCTGGCTGACGTCATTGCCGAGCGTCTCGCCGAAGCCCCCTCGCTCCATGAAATCGCGCTGCATGTCGATGATGACGAGCGCGGTCCTGCTCCAGTCGAGCGTGATCGGCGCCGGCTCCGCCGCGATCGTCCCGCTTGAATTCGCCATGACGCACGCCCCGAATGCGAGAAAACCAGCATTTGATTAAGCAAACCGCGTGCCATTGCGCAATGATGCGGCGCATCGCGGCGATCCCGATCAGCATGTGACCGTACGCCTGCATTTGCGCATTCTGCGATCTTGCTGGCATGATCGTTGCTAGCTGGGAGCCCGACCGAACGAAGATCATCGTTCGCGAAATGACAGCCCATTTCAAACAGGCGGGAGGACAGGCATGAATGGACTTGGCGGTCTCAACAAGTCACCCAACGGCGTGGTGATCGGACTGGTGCAGCTGCAGTTGCCTGTGGTTGCGACAAGGTCCGACCTGGCACGGCAGACGGAGCGCATCGTCTGGATGGTCGGCAAGGCGCGGCGCAACCTCGGAACCATGGACCTCGTCGTGTTCCCCGAATACTCGCTGCACGGCCTCTCGATGGATACCAATCCGGAGATCATGTGCCGGCTCGACGGGCCTGAAGTCGCGGCTTTCAAGCGGGCCTGCATCGAGAACAAGATCTGGGGCTGCTTCTCCATCATGGAGTTCAACCCGCACGGCAACCCCTATAATTCAGGGCTGATCATCGACGATCACGGCGATATCAAGCTCTACTACCGCAAATTCCATCCCTGGATTCCGGTCGAGCCGTGGGAGCCGGGCAATATCGGCATTCCCGTGATCGACGGACCGAAAGGCGCCAAGATCGCGCTGATCATCTGCCATGACGGCATGTTCCCGGAAATGGCGCGGGAATGCGCCTACAAGGGCGCGGAGATCATGATCCGCACCGCGGGCTACACCGCCCCGATCCGCGACAGCTGGCGCTTCACCAACCAGGCCAACGCGTTCCAGAACCTGATGGTGACGGCCAATGTCTGCATGTGCGGCTCGGATGGGTCGTTCGACTCGATGGGCGAAGGCATGATCGTCAATTTCGACGGCAGCATCATCGCGCACGGGACCACGGGACGGGCCGACGAGATCATCACCGCCGAGGTGCGGCCCGACCTCGTGCGCGAGGCGCGGATCAATTGGGGCGTCGAGAACAACATCTATCAGCTCTGGCACCGCGGCTATGTCGCGGTGAAGGGCGGCGCGATGGATTGCCCCTACACGTTCATGCAGGACATGGTGTCCGGCCGCTTCCGCCTGCCCTGGGAAGATCAGGTCAAGATTACCGACGGCACGTCCTGCGGCTTTGCCGCACCGACACGGATGTTCGGAAAGACCGCGAAGGCCGCCGAGTAGCCGGCCCTTTGATGTGAGCATGATCTCTCCGGAAAACCGCTCCACACTTTTCCGGATCATGCTCTACTTGAAGAAGTGCACGAGGCCGATGCTCAAGCCCAGGAGCAGCATCAGCGACAGCGTGACGGCGGCCGTCACCCGGCCGCCGACCGTCGAGAGCACCCGCACATCGACCCCGAGCCCAAGCGCTGCCATCGAGACGACGGTGAGGATCGCCGCCGTCTTGGTCACCGGCGCGATCGCGATGTCAGGCACGAGCTGGAACGAGCGCAGCGCGGCCAGCACCAGGAAGCCGATGATGAACCAGGGCACCAGCTTGAACGGGCTGATCGAGGCGGCCTTCGAAGTGCCCTCCTTCGCAGCGCCGGCCTTGCGCCGCCGCGCCACCAGCAGCGAGAGGCCGATCACGATCGGGCCCAGCATCAATACCCGCACCAGCTTGACCAGCGTGCCGATCTGGGTCGAGACGATGCCGGCCGGCACGGTCGCCGCCAGCACCTGCGGCACGGCATAGACGGTGAGGCCGGCGAGGATGCCGTATTGCGTCGCCGTCAGCTTGAGCAGCGGAATCAAGAGCGGTAGGCCGAGCACCATCAGCACGCCGAGAATGGCGGTGAACGAGATCGACGAGGCGATGTCGTCGCCATCGGCCTCGATCACCGGCGCCACCGCCGCGATCGCCGAATTGCCGCAGATCGAGTTGCCGCAGGCGATCAGGATCGCGAGCTTGGTCTTGAGGCCGAGCATCCGGCTGAGGCCATAGCTCACCGCCAGCATGATCACGACGGTCACGGCGATGGCGCCGATCAGCAGCCCGCCCGATGCCACGATCGCGGCAAAGCTGATGGAGGCGCCGAGCAGCATCACCGCGACCTCGAGCAGCTGCTTGGCGCTGAAGGCAATGCCCGAGCGCCAGCGCGCCGACGGCTCCCAGGCGGTGCGCACCGCCATGCCGAGCAGGATCGCGACGACGAGCGCCTCGATATAGGGATGGTCGAAAACGCGCTCCTCGGCGGCCTGGATGCCGAGCGAGATGACCGTGACGACCCCGCAGAGCAGAATCCCCGGAATGAGCTGGAATATGCGCCTCAGCGCCCCCTGCTTCTGCCCCTGGTCTTGTTCTTGTTCCGGCACAAAATCCTCTTTTCGGAGAAGATTTTATGCGCCATGGCACACCTCTTGGCTAATATATTTTCGGACTGCCCCGATAGAGAGAAGTTATGTCCCTCAACCTGCATCTGCTCCGCCTGTTCGCGGCCGTGGCGAGAACCGGAAGTTTCTCCCGCGCCGCCGACCTCCTGCACATCAGCCAGCCGGCGATCTCGAAGGGCGTGCGGGATTTCGAGCTGCAGGTCGGCTGCCGGCTGCTCGACCGCACGCCGAAGGGGGTGCGGCCGACCCGGGAGGGTGCGGCGCTGGCGCGGCATGCCGAGACGCTGTTTGCGGCCGAACGCGCCGCCGAGGACGAATTGCAGGCGCTGCGCAACCTCGACAGCGGCTCGCTGCGGATCGGCGCCAGCACCACGATCGCGACCTACATGATCCCGGAATATCTCGGCGTGTTCCACCGCGCCTTTCCCGGCATCGATCTGCACGTCGTGAGCGCCAACACCAGTGACATCGCCGCGCTGATGCTGGGACACGAGATCGAGATCGCGCTGGTCGAGGGACCGGTCGAGGACGAGAATTTGGTCAGCGAAGCCTGGCGTACCGACGTGATGGCGCTGATCGCGGGTCCGGATCATCGCTTCGCGGCGGTCCAGGGGCCGATCGACATCCGGTCGCTGAATGACGAAATCCTGATCGTGCGGGAACCCGGCTCAGGCACGCGCGAGGTGGTCGCGCAGGCGCTGGCCGCCCACCACGTCGAGCCGCAGCGGACGCTCGAGATCGGCAGCACCGAGGCGATCAAGCAGGCGGTGGCATCAGGTGTCGGCGTCGCCATCGTGTCGATCGCGACGATCGACGATCAGGTGAAGCTCGGAAAGCTGAAGGTGATCCCGATCAAGGGCGTCCATATCGAGCGCACGCTCTGGCAATTGAAATCGCCCGGCCGGCTGGACGTGCCGGCGGCGGTGGCGTTCGAGGGGATCATTCGGGAGGCGCGGACCGCGAAGACGGCCCCGCGCGGGCCTGCGGCTAGAGCGCGGCGAACAGACCCTGCGCCCAGGCAACGGCATGCTCGAAGCTGAACACACCGGGCTCGAAATAGACGGCCCGTGCCAGCACGATGCCGACCACCAGCACCCAGAACACGCTGGTGCCCGCGGTCTTCAGCCATTTCGACACGCCGTCGCTCGCGATCGAAGGATCGACCGCGGGGACCGGCTCGCCGAAGGGATCGAATGCGGATTGGCTCATCGTCCTAACCATCAGGAATACCCTGACAATGTCGCGACGACGGGGGCGGAAGCAAGGGTAGTGGAATGCCTTTTGCGGCGGTTACTTGGAATGACGTTTTCCGGTCTGAAAGCCGGGGAGCATTTCCTTCTCGGCGTCCCCCTTCAGCCATCAACTGTCGGTCACGCGCTGCGGCGCCACGCGTGGCAGCGTGATCCGCATGCGTGTCCCCATGCCCGGGGCACTGTCGAGATGGAGCTCTCCGCCCAGCCGGTTCGTGACGATGTTATGAACGATGTGGAGACCGAGCCCGATGCGGCCGATGTCGCGGCGCGTGGTGAAGAAGGGATCGAAGGCCTGCCGCAGCACGTCGTCGTCCATCCCGCAACCGTTGTCGGCGAACAGGATCTCGACCTGGTCCGCGCCTGACGCGCGCAGCCGGATCGTTATCACTCCGCCCTTGCCATCCGGAAACGCGTGCGCCACCGAATTGACGAACAGGTTGGTCAGTACCTGGCCGTAGGGGCCGGGATAGCTGTTCATGGCAAGACCGGGCGGGCAATCGACCTCGAGCGCCAGGTTGTTCTTCGGCAAGGCCGGACGCAGGTTCGAGAGAACCTGCTCGGTCGCCGCACCGAGATCGAACTGGCTGCGGTCGAAATAGCTGCGATCGACGGCGACCTGCTTGAACGATTGCACCAGATCCGCCGCGCGCTTGAGGTTGCCGACAAGCAGCGACGAGGCGCTTTCGACGACCTCGATGAAATCGCTCAGGCTGGATCGCTTCAGCTTGCCGCGCGCTGCCTCGGCAGCGAAGTCGGCGCATTTCTGCTCCAGCACTGACGCGACGGTGAGACTGGTGCCGACCGGACTGTTGATCTCGTGCGCGACGCCGGCCACCAGCCGGCCCAGCGCCGCAAGCTTTTCCGCCTCGATCAGCGACGCCTGGGTCTCCTGCAGATGGTGCAAGGCCTTCTCGGCAGCATCGCGCGCGGCACGGATCTCGCGTTCGCTGCGCTTGCGATCGGTGATCTCTTCGGCCGCAACGTTGACGCCGACGATGCTCCCGTTCGGTTCGCGCTGCGGATGCCAATGCGTGATCCAGCATCGCTCGTCATTGTGGCCGGGGCGCTGGCCGTAAACCTCCACGTCGGTGACGGGCTCTCCGGTCTCCATGATCGACCGAACGATACCTTCGACCGCCGAAGCCAGCGCGGGCACGCAATCGTGCACCGTACGCCCGAGGTGGCCTTCGACCGAAATGCCGCAGATCTCGGTGAGACGCTGGTTGATCTGAAGGTAACGGCAATCGGGAGAGAGGTAGGCAAGACCGATCGGCGCAGTGTCGTAGATCAGCTGCAGCGCCGGTTGCTTTGGGAACTGAACGTCCTGGACGACGGACGACCTCATGTCCACTACCCCCCGTTGCACCAAGTCTAGCGCTTCACGCCCGGCCCGCAAATAGGGCAGCTGAGCCGGAAACGGTGGTCTGATCTGTCTGTACTCGACGGGGCGGGGCCGGCAGCGGCCCCTGGACCGGTGCCTGCGGCGTGCTGACGCAACGTGGACAGCAAGAGGTCCTCGATATTTCGAGCCCATTTCCGCCAAGAGACTCTCGCCCCTGCGAACGCCATCTGGACCGTCGTCCTGAGGTGCGAGCGGAGCGAGCCTCGAAGGACGCACGGCCACAGTTGGGCCGTCGCCCTTCGAGACGCCGCTTCGCGGCTCCTCAGGGTGACGGTGTTGGAGTTGCGAAGGACTCTCGATCTACTCGCTGCGCAACGCGGGCGCGGCAGCTTCAGCTATTCACTGCACCGTGCGGACGAAAATTCTCGACGAAGCGCAGCAGCACCCGCGCGCCGGTGTCGGCATCGGCGAGCTCGACATGCTCGGCCGGATTGTGGCTGATCCCGCCGCGGCAGCGCACGAAGATCATGCCGATATCGGCGACATCGACCATCGCCATGCCGTCATGCCCCGCCCCGCTCGGCAGCTCGAACGCGGCATGGCCCTCGGCCGCGACCGCCTCGGCGATCTGCGTCTTGAGCCACGGCGCGCAGGGCACGCTGCGGTTCTCGTGGGTGACGTCGATCTGCAAGGCGAGGTCGCGGCGTTTTGCGATCGCCTCGATCTGCCGCACGATGTCGGCGACGGCGCGCTTGCGATGCATGTCGTTCTGCGAGCGGATGTCCATGGTGAAGGACACCTTGCCCGGGATCACATTGGTGGCGCCCGGCATCGCGTTGACATAGCCGACGGTGCCAACGAGGCCTTGTTCGTCGGACTGGCAAAACTGTTCGATCGCAGCGATGCATTCGGCAGCGCCCGCCAGCGCATCGCGCCGCAGCTTCATCGGCACCGTGCCGGCGTGGCCGGCGACGCCGGTGAGACTGGCGGCCAGCCGGGTCGCACCCGAAATCGCGGTGACGACGCCGACCGGCAGCGCCTTCTCCTCAAGCACGGGGCCCTGCTCGATGTGCAGCTCGACATAGCCGAGCAGTTCGCGGCGGGCGCGCGCCGCCTTACCGATGTGATCGGGATCGAGCCCGAACTGGATCAGCGCATCGCGCATCGACGTGCCGGCGCGATCGCGCGTGTTGAGCACGCTCTCGTCGAAGGTGCCGGCGACCGCGCGGCTGCCGAGCAGGGTCGAGGCGAAGCGCACGCCCTCCTCGTCAGCAAAACCCACGATCTCGATCGCGAACGGCAGTCGCCTGCCGCGCCGGTTCAGATCGGCGACGCAGGCGATTGCGGTGATGACGCCAAGCGGGCCGTCCCATCTGCCGGCGTCGCGCACGGTGTCGTAGTGCGAGCCGAGCATCAGCGCCGGCAGGCCCGGCCGCTCGCCCTCGTAGCGGCCGCAGACATTGCCGATCGCATCGAGATGCGCGCTCATGCCGGCCTCGCGCATCCAGGACAGGATGAGGTCCGCCGCCTTGCGGTGCTCGTCGGTGAGGAAGATTCGCGCCAGATGCTCCGGCGTCTCGGAGATCGTCGCGAGCTGATTGATCCGCGCCACGATCTCGTCGCCAAGGGAGGACGGTTTCGAGGACGGTTTTGTCTCGCTCATGCTGTTTCCCATCAGTCCAACGCGGCCGCCGGAGCCCGCCTCACTCGTAGCAGGCCCGATCCGATTCACCAGCCGGCAAATGGCGCGTCGTGCGCAGACCCCTGACCGGGCTCGCACCGGCGGTCCGGCGGTTAGCGACTGCTTAACGGCATTGCATACAACAGCTGTCGATCGCTCATAGATTAGGCAAATCAATCTCAATCAGCATCTGAGACTTCTGGACCTGATTACCATTCCTATGTGCATTCAATCGCTTACGGAGGAATGACCGCCAAACATGCTCTGGCATGAAGCTTGCGACACTTCCCTCAAGCTCCGCCGTCGGGCGGCTGCGACAAGGACAGGCGGGCCGGACCCGCCGGAGGGAGCAGGCGATGGATTTTGGCAGGATTTCAAGAAGGCATTTATTGCAGGGGAGCGCCGCACTGGCGCTCGGCAGCACGCTTGGCATTCGTGGCGCGGCGGCAGCCGAAACCACGATCGGCTTCATCTATGTCGGGTCGCGCGACGACTACGGATACAACCAGGCTCACGCGCAAGGAGCCGCGGCGGTGAAGAAGCTTCCCGGCATCAAGGTCGTCGAGGAAGAAAAGGTGCCGGAGACCGATGCAGTCGAGAAGACCATCGAGTCCATGATCAATCTCGACGGCGCCACGCTCATGTTCCCGACCTCGTTCGGTTACTACAACCCGCACGTCCTCAAGATGGCAGGCAAGTTTCCGAAACTGCATTTCGAGCATTGCGGCGGGCTGTGGTCCGACAAGGACCCGAAGAACGCCGGCAGCTATTTCGGCTATATCGACGAGGCGCAGTACATCTCCGGCATCGTCGCCGGCTATTCGACCAAGAGCGGCAAGCTCGGCTTCGTCGCCGCCAAGCCGATCCCGCAGGTGCTGCGCAACATCAACGCATTCACGCTCGGCGCCCGGCTCGCAAACCCGAAGGCGACCACGCAGGTGATCTTCACCGGCGACTGGTCGATGCCGGTCAAGGAAGCCGAGGCGACCAACAGCCTGATCGACCAGGGCGTCGACGTGCTGACCTGCCATGTCGACGGACCGAAGACGATGGTCGAGAACGCCGCGCGCCGCGGCGCTTTCGTATGCGGCTATCACGTCAACCAGTCGCCGCTGGCGCCGAAGGCCTATCTCACCGGCGCCGAGTGGAATTGGGAGGCGCTCTACCCGAAATTCGTCAAGATGATCACTGCCGGCGAAGCGATCCCGAACTTCTATCGCGGCGGCCTCAAGGAAGAGATCGTCAAGGTCTCACCCTATGGCGAGATGGTCTCGGCGGAAGCACGCAAGCATGCCGACGATGTCAAGGCCAAGTTCATGGCCGGCGAGTTTGCGATCTTCAAGGGTCCGCTCGTCGACAACAAGGGCAAGACGGTGATCGCGTCCGGCACCGATCGCGGCCAGCAGGATCCCGAACTCGAGAAGATGGACTATCTCGTCGAAGGCGTGATCGGAGCCACCGCGTGACGACGGAAACGGCGGAATCGGTAGAGGCGGCCGGCATCGCTCCGGCCGCCGATCCCGGATTCCTCCAGCGCCATGGCGCGCGCATCGAATACATCCTGATCCCGGGCGCGGCGCTGGTCGGCGCGCTCGCGGTGTTCGGCGGCTTTGTCGCGCTGTACGGCAAGAACCCGCTCGATCTGTATTTCTACATGTATTACGGCGCGTTCGGCACCGCCTTCTCCTGGCAGAACACGCTGACCCGCGCCGCACCGCTGATCCTGACCGCGCTGTGCACGGCGCTGCCGGCGCAGCTCGGCATGGTGATCATCGGCGGCGAAGGCGCGCTGCTGATCGGCGCGCTGTCGGCAACCGCGGCCGCGCTGGCGCTGCAGGGCGCGGCGCCGATCGTCGTGCAGATCGCCATGGTGATCGCGGGCATGATCGGCGGCGGCCTCTGGATCACCCTGTCGGGCGGCCTGCGGCAATATCGCGGGGTCAACGAGACGATCTCGAGCCTGCTGCTGGTCTATATCGCGCTCGCGATTCTGAACCATCTGGTCGAGGGGCCGATGCGCGATCCGGCGAGCCTCAACAAGCCGTCGACGCGCGAGATCGGCGCCGCCAACATGATCGGCACCATTCCCGGCACCGACGTGCATTGGGGCCTGGTGTTCGGTCTCGTCGCCGCCGTCGCCGCCTACATCCTGATCTATCACACCACCTTCGGCTTCGCCGCGCGCGTCGCCGGCGGCAACATCCGCGCTGCCAAGATCGTCGGCCTCAGCGTCGGCAAGCTCATCCTGACCGTCTGCTTCCTCGCCGGCAGCTGCGCGGGACTAGCCGGCATGATCGAGGTCGCGGCGGTGCAGGGCCGCACCAACGCCAACCTCGCGGCGGGCTACGGCTTCACCGGAATCCTGGTCGCGTTCCTGGCGCGGCAGAATCCGCTGGCGATCATTCCGGTGGCGATCCTGCTCGGCGGCATCTCGGCCTCCGGCGGCCTGTTGCAGCGGCGGCTCGGCCTGCCCGACGCCTCCGTGCTGGTGCTGCAAGGCATCATCTTCGTGTTCGTGCTGGCCAGCGACGCGCTCTACGGACGCATCGGCTTCCTGAAGGGAAAGTCCTGACATGGCGGACGCATCGCTCGGGCTCTGGACCGTCCCGCTCGCTGTGTTCGGCGGCGCCATCCGCGTCTCGACGCCGTTCCTGTTCGTCAGCCTCGGCGAATGCATCACCGAGCGAAGTGGCCGCATCAATCTCGGCCTCGAGGGCACGCTGGTGATGGGCGCGATGAGTGCCTACGGCATCTCCTATCTGTCCGGCTCGCCATGGCTTGGCGTGCTCGCGGCCGGCATCACCGGCGCGCTGTTCGGCGCGCTGCATGCCGGGATCTGCTCGCTGCCGCGCGTCAACGACATCGCGGTCGGCATCGCGCTGATGCTGCTCGGCACGGGCCTCGCGTTCTTCCTCGGCAAGCCGCTGATCGAGCCGACCGCGGCCCGGTTGCCGGCGATCGATTTCGGCTGGTGGAGCGACGTGCCGCAGGTCCGCGCGGCGCTGCGCATCAACGTGCTGTTCCTGATCGGCGTCGCGATCGCGCCGCTGCTCTACTGGGCCTTCAGGACCACGCGCTGGGGCCTCCTGATCCGCACCGCCGGCGAGAGCGCCGATGCGGCGCGCGCGATGGGCCATTCGGTGCTGCTGATCCGGCTGCGCGCCACCATGGTCGGCGGCTTCCTCGCCGGCATCGGCGGCTCGTTCCTGTCGCTGTTCTATCCCGGCAGCTGGAACGAAGGCCTTTCCTCGGGACAGGGCATCACCGCGGTCGCGCTGGTGATCTTCGCGCGCTGGGACCCGATGCTGTGCCTGTGGGCCTCGCTCGCCTTCGGCGGCGCGGCCGCGCTCGGGCCCGCGCTGCAATCGGTCGGCATCACCTCCGGCTATCATTTGTTCAATGCCGCGCCGTACATCCTGACGCTGGCGATCATGATCATCACCTGCTCGCCGAAGCGCACGCTGACCGGCGCGCCCGCCGAATTGTCCATCACCCGATAGCATCTCGAAAGATCATTTCATGCCCGAGCGCTTCATCAAGTCCGAGCCCTACGCCTGGCCCTACAATGGCGATCTGCGGCCAGAGAATACCGCGCTCATCATCATCGACATGCAGACCGATTTCTGCGGCGTCGGCGGCTATGTCGACAAGATGGGCTACGACCTGTCGCTGACGCGCGCGCCGATCGAGCCGATCAGGAAGCTGCTCGCGGTGATGCGCGCGCAGGGTTTTCACATCATCCATACGCGCGAGGGGCACCGGCCCGATCTGGCCGACCTGCCCGGCAACAAGCGCTGGCGCTCGCGCCAGATCGGCGCCGGCATCGGCGACCCCGGCCCCTGCGGCCGCATCCTGGTGCGCGGCGAACCCGGCTGGGAGATCATTCCCGACCTCGCGCCGCTGCCGGGCGAGCCTGTTATCGACAAGCCCGGAAAAGGCTCGTTCTGTGCAACCGACCTCGAGCTGATGCTGCGGCTGCGCGGCATCGAGAACATCGTGCTGACCGGCATCACCACCGATGTCTGCGTCCACACCACCATGCGCGAGGCCAATGACCGCGGCTTCGAATGCGTGCTGGTCGAGGATTGCTGCGGCGCGACTGACCGGAGCAACCACGACCACGCGCTGAAGATGATCAAGATGCAGGGCGGCGTGTTCGGCGCGGTGACCAAATCCGCCGACCTGATCGGGGCGCTGTCGTGATCATCGGCGAGCCGCCCGCACCATCAGGCGCGTTCGGCGTCGATGCCGTCGCCATGACGATGCGGTTCGGCGATTTCACCGCGCTCGACAATGTCGAGCTCAAGGTGCGTCCCGGCTCGTTCCACGCGCTGCTCGGCGAGAACGGCGCGGGCAAGAGCACGCTCGTAAAATGCATCATGGGCTACTACCACGCCACCGAAGGCGACATCCTCGTCGGCGGCCGCCAGCAGGCGATTGCCAATCCGAAGGACGCGCATGCGCTCGGGCTCGGCATGGTCTACCAGCACTTTACACTGGTGCCGGCGATGACGGTTGCCGAGAATTTGGTGCTGGCGCGCGATGACGTTCCTGCGATGGTCGACTGGCGCAAGGAGAAGAAGGAGCTCGAGGCCTTCCTGGCCCGGATGCCGTTCAAGGTGCCGCTCGACGCAAAGGTCTCCGACATCTCCGCCGGCGAGCGTCAGAAATGCGAGATCCTTAAGCAGCTCTATCTGAAGCGGCGCTTCCTGATCCTGGACGAGCCGACCTCGGTGCTGACACCGGGCGAAGCCGACGAGGTGCTCGGCATGCTGCGCGCGATGGTGGTCGCGGGCGAACTCACCATCCTGATGATCACGCACAAGTTCCGCGAGGTGATGGCCTTTGCCGACGAGGTGACCATCCTGCGCCGCGGCAAGCTTGCCGGCACCGGCCGGGTTGCCGAGCTGACGCCGGATGAGATGGCCCGCACCATGATCGGCGCCGAGCAGCTGACGGTGCAACCGCCGCGCACCGGCGAGACCGGCGCGGCCCGGCTCGAGCTCGACGGGCTCACCGCGCTTGACGATGCCGGCGCGATCGCCGTGCACGGCGTGTCGCTGACTGTGAAGAGCGGCGAGATCGTCGGCATCGCCGGGGTGTCCGGCAACGGCCAGCGCCAGCTCGTCGAGGTGTTGGCCGGCCAGCGCGAGGCCGAGAGCGGCATGATCCGCGTCCAGGGCGAGACCTATGCGGCGAGCCGCGCGGAGATGCGCCGCCACAGGATGTCGCTGTTGCCGGAAGAGCCGCTGAAGAACGCCTGCGTCGGCGGTATGAGCGTCGCCGACAACATCGCATTCCGCGAGTTCGATCGCGCCCCGTTCGCGCGCGGCGGCTGGTGGCTGAACCGCGCCGCCTTCCGCAACGACGCCGAGCGCAAGATCAACCGCTACAAGATCAAGACCCGCACGCCGGAGACGCCGATCGCGGCGCTGTCGGGCGGCAATGTGCAGCGCGCGGTGCTGGCGCGCGAGCTCTCGGGCGACGTCGAGGTGCTGATCGCCGCCAATCCCTGCTTCGGCCTCGACTTCGCCGCAGTGGCGCAGATCCACGCCGAGATCATGGCCGCCCGCAACCGCGGCGCGGCGGTGCTCTTGGTCAGCGAGGACCTCGATGAGCTCCTGGAGCTGTCGGATCGGCTGGTCGTGATGTTCCACGGCGCGTTCGTGCATGAGGCCCGCGCCAGCGAGGCCGACCTCACCGAGATCGGCCGGCACATGGCGGGACACTGACCATCCGCGTCAAGCGAAGCAATCCATTGTTCCGCGTACGCGGGATCTCGCAATGACGAACAGCTCTGGCCTCACAAATATGTCGTCCCTGCGAAAGCAGGGACCCATAACCACGAATGTTGATTGTTGCGCAGCGCTGGAACGACGAATCCCGTTCACAACATCCGCCGCGGCGTAGGGTCCCTGCTCCCGTGCGCAATTGCGCACTAGGCAGGGACGACACCGGAGTTTGTGGCGCGCGATCCCGGCAAGATCCCGCCATTGCAATGACGAAGCTGGCTGCGCTCCGCGTCACTCCGGGACAAACCTACCCGATCTCGAACGCGTGCTCCGCGAGATGCTTCAGATTGGCGTGCCAATGCTCGGCGATTGCAAGCCGGGTCGGCACCCAGACGTGCTCGTGCTTCTCGATGTAGTCGAGAAAGCGCATCAACGCGGCGGCGCGGCCGGGACGGCCGACGACACGGCAATGCAGGCCGACCGACATCATCTTCGGCGAGGTCGCGCCCTCGGCATAGAGCACGTCGAAACTGTCTTTCAGGTAAGTGTAGAACTCCTCGCCGCCGCCGAAGCCCTGCGCGTTGATGAAGCGCATGTCGTTGGCATCGAGCGTATAGGGGATCACGAGATGCGGCTCGGTGCCTGGCGCCTTGATCCAGTACGGCAAATCGTCGGCATAGGAGTCGCAGAGATAACGGAGGCCACCCGCCTCCATCAAAAGCCGCATCGTGTTGATCGAGGAGCGGCCGGTGTACCAGCCGAGCGGCCTCGCGCCTGTCGCCTCGGTGTGCACGGCAATGGCGCGGGCGATCTCCTCGCGCTCCTCGTCCTCCGACATGTCCTTGTGCTCGACCCAGCGCAGGCTGTGGCTGGCGATGTCCCAGCCCGCCTCCTGCATCGCGGCGACGACGTCCGGATTGCGTTTCAGCGCCGTCGCGACGCCGAATACCGTGGCCGGCAGTTTCCGCGCGGTGAATATCCGCCACAGCCGCCAGAAGCCGGCACGCGCGCCATATTCGAACATCGTCTCGATGTTGGCGTGACGCTGCCCGACCCAGGGCTGCGCGCCGAGCACGTCGGACAGAAACGCTTCCGAGGCGCGATCACCGTGCAGGATGTTGTTCTCCCCGCCCTCCTCGAAATTGACCACGAATTGCACGGCGATGCGCGCTGCGTCGGGCCATTTCGGATCGGGCGGATTGCGGCCGTAGCCGCGGAGATCGCGCGGATAGCGGGCCTCGGTCACATCAGATTTCCTCGAAGCGGATGTTCTGCGCGCCCTTCCACAACACGGTCTTGCCGAACGCGGTGAGGTTCTCCAGCCCCGAGGTCAGCGTGATGAAATGATTGCCGGCGAGCTGGCCCATCTTGCTGGCGAAATGCACGCCGCCATAGGCGAGCAGGATCTCGGTCTCACTGATGCCGCCGGGATAGAGGATGATCTGGCCCGGCGCCGGATAGCTGGTGTGGTTCTCGTAGGACACGCCGAAGTCGAGATCGCCGAGCGGCATCCAGACGCCCTCGCCGCTCCAGCGCACGTGGATCGCCTGGCTCTCGAACGGCATCGCCTTGCGGAACGCGGCGACCGTCTTCGGCGCGAGCTGCTCCTCGAAACGGGCGTCAAAGGTGAACTCGCCGGCGCGGACAATCAGTTTGCTCATCGATCTCTCGTGGGTGGGCCAAGAAGTGATGCCTCAACCATTGCCGCCGGCCCGGGCCGGACGCAAGGCCGATTCCGGCCCGGGAAGCCGGTTTTTCGCCGCTCGGCACCCCCGCAACGCAGATTTGAGCAGAGTTGCGTTGCACCGCGCCTCCCCGTTTGCGAGCCTGCGCGGATACGTCGAACAGGGTGACCAGATGACAACAAGCAGTCTGCACGGACATGTGGCACTGGTGACCGGCGGATCGCGCGGCATCGGTGCGGCGATCGTCAAGATGCTGGCGGATGCCGGCGCCGCCGTCGCCATCAATTATCGCGAGCGCTCGGCCGAGGCGGAGACGCTGGCAAAGGGCATCATTGCCGCCGGCGGCCGCGCCGTCGCGATCGCCGCCGACGTCTCGGAAGCTGCCGCCGTCGCCAGGCTGGTCGAGCGCGCCAAATCCGGGCTCGGCCCGGTCGACATCCTCGTCAACAATGCCGGCATCGCCATCGTCAGGGGTGTCGACGACCTCACCGAAGAGGATTTCGACCGCACCATCACGGTCAATCTCAAATCGGCGTTTCTGTGCACGCAGGCGGTGCTGTCGATGATGCGCACCCGGAAATGGGGCCGCATCGTCAACATCTCCTCCGGCGCTGCGCGCGGCGCCGGTTCGATCGGGCCGCACTACAACGCATCCAAGGCGGCCATGGAGGGCCTGACCCGCGGCTACGCCGCACGCCTCGTCAAGGAGGGCATCACGGTCAATGCCGTCGCGCCCTCGCTGATCGAGACCGACATGATGAAGGGACAGAGCGAGCTGGTCAGCCGCATTCCGATGGGCCGTTTCGGCACCGCCGAGGAGGTCGCGCAGGCCGTGATGCTGCTGGTCAATAATCCCTACATGACCGGACAGACCATCGCGATGAGCGGCGGCATGGCGTTCAACTAGGACGCGGCCTCATCAGCGCGCAGCCATAGCCCGATCGATGCGAGTTGAACGAAGGCAAGGTAGTTGGCGGCGAGCTTGTCATAGCGCGTCGGTCGCGGGATCATCGCGCCTGCGGTACGAATGAGTGATCGAGGCATGAGAGATCATCGCCTGCAGATGAGTGCATCTGGACCAGCAGCGGCAGAGACGTGTGCATCCCTGCCGGTTCCACCGATTGCTCCGGTGTCCTGTCTCTTGGGTTTGGCAGATGTTCGTTTCATCGGCACGAAACGATTGATTTCGCCGAGTGGGAACACGTTGCCGAGAAGCCACAGCGATTGAAGGGAATGGAAATTGGAGGCGTCATTCTCGTGGCGGCGCACGCGCTCGCGGCTTATTGGTTAGGGACAGATCGGGCAACATGAATCATTTCCAGCCCGGCAGTTTGTTTCAGACGCTTGATTGATCAGAGCTGAAATTGGCATGAGCCAATTCCAGAAGCCATGGAGCTTGTCACGAAATGAATTTCGATAATCAGACCAGATCTCCTTATTCGAACCACACACATTCAGCATCAGCGACCTCCGCCGATAAAACGGATGAGGGCCAGGACGGCGAGACGCGCTTTGGATTTAGGGCAACGGACTTGATCGTATACCCTGCGCACGGCGTCGGCCAAATTGTAGCGATTGAGGAACAGACGGTGGCGGGGGCTTGCCTCGAGTTCTTTGTCGTCTATTTCGCGAAGAGCAAGATGACGCTCCGCGTTCCGACGAGGAAGGCGGCAAGCGCCGGAATGCGTCAACTGTCCGATCCCGTTTCCATCGAGCACATGCGACGAATCCTGGGGCAGGCGCCGCACAAAGCGCGGGGTAATTGGTCCCGACTTGCTCAAGAATACGAAAGCAAGATCAATTCGGGCAATATTGTCGCTATCGCGGAGGTCATGCGCGATCTGTATCGGCCCGCGGTCAATCCCGAGCAGAGCTACAGCGAACGACAGCTGTACGCTGCGGCTGTCGAGCGCCTGTCCGGAGAAGTGGCGCTCGTCAGCGGCATTACTGAAGAAGAAGCCGTCAAGGAGCTTGAAAGCCTCATCAATGCTGAGGTCAGGCGGAGCGCATAGAGACTGGTCGCACCTCCTCGGAACGTCTGCGTCCGGTCCCGGCCGACGTTCCGGCGCCGCCGGCCAGATATGATTTCCTAGGATGGCCGTTCGACGAAGGCGACGGTCTTGTTGCTATAGGTCCATATCGCGCCGTCGCGTTTGCTGATCCCGAGAAAGGCGGTCTTTGTACCGGCATATTTCATGTCCCGATTGCCCCCGTCGATGCCATAGGCCCATGGGTCGATGCACAGAAACTCGGTGATCTTGCCGTCGGCTCCCGATGTGCGGTGGCCGACGATGCCCACATAATGGGCGCCGCCGAGGGAGGCCCGCACCGGCACCTTGTTTTCGAGATTCTTGATTGTCCAATCCACCGCTTTGCTGGGATCGCGGCCCGCGCTCACCTGGTCGCGCGCCGTCGGTTCGGCCATTTTCCAGCCCATATAGCGGACAAACACGATCTTGATGATCGAACCGCACCAATATTCATTGTTCACTGCCTTGAGGAAACCGCCATTGTTCTGGTTCCACGGTAGCTTGCTCTTCTTGTAGTTTTCCATCGACGCGTCAGCGGTCGCCGCCAGGGTGGGAAGGGTGTGCAGCTGTTCATCCACCAGCATTTCATAGACGCGATGGCGGCCGTCCAATTCGTCGCTGGCGTCCTGATTGCTGTAGAACTTGCGATAGGCGGCGGGTGCCTTGGCGGCCGTCGTGACGGTGTGGAAATAGTGCCAGATCAAATCGGTTTTCCACGAGGGATCGCGGACATGGGTGTCGGACATGGAGAGGGTCCATATAAGGCATTCGGCTGCGGCGGCTTCGCGGTCTTGTCCCGCTTGTGGTTGGACCAGCCGCGCTGAATGGTTAGTCCCCGCTAGATTGATGACGGTTCAACGCGGACTTGGTAACGCCCAATCGCGTCTTGGCGGGAAACGATCAAACAGACCGCCTCGGAAGCACCCGCCGCATGAACGAATCTCGGTCTCCTGTTGTGCATCGCATGAACCGGGGCTTGGCTCGCAGCCGAAGATCGCTTTAACCATCACAATGTCGGCTCAATGGTACGGAGCGGACTTTGCCTGTTCTGGCGCAGGCGGCTCAAAAAGCCCCGCCGAGGAGCGCTTTGGCCGCGATGCGCCCGAAAGCGGACGCGTTACTTTGAGTTTTGTTGTTCGTGACCCCAAGGTCAGTTGCCCCCGAACTACCTGCAGCTGCCGACGGCGCACAGCCATATTGCCGCAGTCGAACGGCGGATAAGCCATCGCGTCTCGTAGTGGTAGCGCGCGAACCAGCCATCTGAAGCGGATCTAACCGATGAGTCCCTGTCATCCGCACTTTGACAGCATCTTTTGGAGTATTGCCTCAACCGGCTGCGGCGAAATTCCAAGTTCGAAAAGGCCAGGCGACGACACGGTATCGATCTGCATCAGCTCCACCTGATTGCGCGTGAGAATCGGGTCCGGGAGTATTTCGGAAGCCCATGCCAGGGCGTGCCAAACGGCGAACGGGATCGGGACCAGGATGGGCGCAAGACCGGCCTGATGCGCGACGATTCCGACCAATTCTTCGTAGGAATAAACGCGAGGGCCGCCGCACTCGAAGATCGTCGGTTGCGTCTCGGCTCGCTGGATGATCCGGACAGTCGCCTCCGCCACATCTTCCACATAGGCCGGCTGCAGTTTCATCGAGCCGCGGCCGAACATCGGATAGATCGGCAGCCGGCGGAGAAGGTTGAGGATGGTCGTAAGAAACGCATCGTCCGGTCCGAACATGACGGCGGGTCGGATGATATTCGCGCCGGCAAACGTAGCCCTGACCACCAGTTCACCTTCGCCGCGCGCCCGGATGTACCGCGATCGAGACGCGGCATCGGCGCCGATGCCTGACAAGTGAACGAGTCGTTTGACTCCGGCCCGGCGCGCTTGGGCCGCTACGCGTTGGGCGGACTCGACATGAACGGAATGAAACGTCTCACGCCCATGCTCGACGTAAAGGCTGACGGTGTTGACCGCGGCGTAAGCGCCGGCAAGCGCATTTGCGACAGACCGTTCGTCATGAATATCGGCCTGGACGAACAGAAGCTGGGAATCATGCGGTCCAAACTGACTGCGCCCGCGATCTGGATGCCTTGACGCGATCCGGACGGGAAATTCGTGATCGCGCAGATGCTGAACGATGCGGCGGCCGAGAAAACCGGTTCCGCCGAATACAGTGACGGTGCGACCGTTCGTTGCCATCCTTTGATCTTTGCTCGAGAGAACGCGCCATAGCCCGAGCCGAAGCTGACGTCAGGGCGATGGCCGTCTGTCGGAACAATACCCTTTCGCAGCGACGGTTGGAATGCAGGCCGCTTCGAACCGCTATTGGACGGAAGCCGGATGCAAAGGCCGAGCGAAACTGAGTTCGTGGCCGTCGGGGTCAGCTAGGTGGAAGAAACGCTCACCCCATTCGGCATCGCGGGGCGCTGTCGCCGGCTGGTAACCCCCCGCGAGCGCGCGTTCGTAAAGTGCGTCAACATCGGTGACGTAGAAGATGACCCGACCCCACCAGGACCAGCGTCGTTCGGCAGGTTGGTCGATGAGGTTGAGGTAGCTCGGACCTGCTCGAAAGCTAGTGAACGACGACCATTCGCCGCCATGCAGGACCTCAAAGCCCAGGGCTCGGTAGAATCGGACAGCTCGTGGCATGTCATGGGTGCCCAGCGTGAGCGCGCTTATCCTCTCGATCATGGCCAAAACTCCCTTGTTCTACCTCCCTACGCTTTTTTGAAGTCGCGGCGCAGAGATTAACCTCTCATGTGCGTCGAACGGTGAGCAAGTCAGCGCCGCCCGCCCCTTTCCTTGCGTCGCCGCTCACGGCGAGCTGTGGATGCCCCAAACTGCTCGAATCGAAAGCGCTGACGCTCTAAGCTCTCCATCGCGTCGGCCAAACATCAAGTCCAGGCGCCCACGCAACCAATCGATCCCGGTGGCACCCGCGAAAAGGAGGGGAGCATGAAGGGCGACAAAGACGTTATCGAACACCTCAACAAAGCGCTGCGCCACGAGCTCACCGCAGTGAACCAGTACTGGCTGCACTACCGCCTCCTCGACAATTGGGGCTACAAGATGCTGGCCAAGGCGTGGCGCAAGGAATCGATTGAAGAAATGCAACACGCAGACAAGCTCATCGAACGCATCATCTTCCTCGATGGATCTCCCAATATGCAGACGCTGGAATCCCTCCATATCGGGAAGACCGTGAAGGCCGTGCTCGATAGCGACTTGCAAGCCGAATTGTCGGCGTACTCCCTCTACGCTGAAGCTGCGACCCAGTGCCATCAGGTCAAGGACTACGTGACACGGGATCTGTTTGAGCAACTCATGCACGATGAGGAAGAGCATATCGATTTTTTGGAAACCCAGATCGAACTCGTCGCGAGGATCGGCCTCGAGCTATATGCCCAGCGTCATATCGGAGAGCTCGACAAGGACTAAAGTGCAAACGACTGCTTTCGGCCCAAATCGGACACCGCGGCGGCGCGGAATTATGTCCGCTGCTCGCCCGTTAGGAATTCGTTAACCATCGCGGCCTAGCCTAACCTCATAGCCTGGTCATCATCAGCCGATTGCCGCTCGGTTCGGTCCAGGAACAGCCGGTGTCCGCCAAGACGCTGACATATGCCGCGCCAGGTGTGCGCCTGAAAATCTCGCCAGTGGCCGCTCGTCGCTTGCTAAGCGACTGCGCTTGCCGCGCTCACTTTAGGAGCAAAATCCTGGTGTATAGCTCCCATTCCCCAGCTCGGTAGAGCAATTGTGAGGCAAGAATGACCGATATTTGCGAGATGAAGGCGCGCATTACCGTGTTTGGGGTCGGCGGTGCCGGTGGCAATGCAGTCAACAACATGATCTCGGCCGGGCTGCAAGGCGTCGACTTCATCGTCGCCAATACCGATGCACAGGCGCTTAGCATGTCGAAGGCCGAGCGCCTCATCCAGATGGGCACGCGGGTGACGGAAGGTCTCGGCGCTGGCTCGCATCCTGAAGTGGGGCGCGCCGCAGCCGAAGAGACGATCGACGCGATCCGCGATTCTTTGACCGGCGCACACATGGTGTTCGTTACTGCCGGCATGGGCGGCGGTACGGGCACCGGCGCAGCGCCCATTATCGCCAAGACCGCGCGCGAGCTCGGTATTCTCACCATCGGTGTAGTCACTAAGCCATTCCACTTCGAGGGCCAGCGCCGCATGCGCCTTGCCGAGGCCGGCATCGCGGAACTACTGAAGGTGGTAGATACTCTGCTGATCATCCCAAACCAGAACCTATTCCGGGTGGCCAACGAAAAGACCACGTTCTCCAATGCTTTCGTGTTGGCCGATCAGGTGCTTTATTCGGGTGTGGCCTGCATCAGCGACCTCATAGTCAAGGAAGGTCTGATCAACCTCGATTTTGCCGACGTTCTCGCCGTCATGCGGGAGAAGGGCAAGGCCATGATGGGCAGAGGCGAGGCTTCCGGCGCAAACCGCGTGGTCACCGCCGCCGTAGCCGCGATTTCAAATCCATTGATCGAGGACCCCTCGATCAAGCGTGCCAGCGGCCTCATCATTTCCATCACTGGCGGCAAGGACCTGATGTTATTCGAGGTCGACGAAGCTGCTACCCGCATTCGCGACGAGGCCGACCAGGACGCCAACATCATCATTGGCGCATCGTTTGACGAAAGCCTGGAGGGTATCGTCCGCGTCTCGGTAGTGGCGACCGGCATCGATAATCTTGACCCGGCACCCCACGCGCAACCAGCGGAAAGCTCACTTACAGAGCTCGCCGGCAGGCTGCGCAACGACAGCCGTCAGGTCGCCGGATCGAGCGCGGTACACCGCTGACCGACGCGCACCGCATCGGCGCGTCGGCCAAGTGCGCAACAAAGGAGCTATGCCGTCTTGACCGGCTCGCTTGATTGCCTTACGCCTCACGCCATGAACCGCTCGATCCTGATCGCCCATTTCTGGTGGCTCGCCGACTGACAGGCGGGCCGAACGCGTTCATGCATTTCGGGGCCGCCGCATTGGGCGGCCTTTTTCTTTCATCTCATCCGGCCCACATGCGGCGTCCCCATTCAACCGAATGGAGACAAGCCGTGACCAAACCGATCATCCTCACCGGCGACCGCACCACCGGGCCGCTGCATCTCGGCCATTACGTCGGCTCGCTCAGAAGCCGCCTCGCGTTTCAGGACAGCCATGAGCAGTTCCTGCTGCTCGCCGACATGCAGGCGCTGACCGACAACGCGCACGACATCGGCAAGGTCCGCGGCAACGTCATCGAGGTCGCGCTGGATTATCTCGCCGTCGGCATCGATCCCGAGCGAACCTCGATCTGCCTGCAGTCGCAGCTGCCGGCGCTCGCCGAATTGTCGATGCTCTATCTCAACCTCGTCACCGTCGCGCGGCTGGAGCGCAATCCCACCATCAAGGACGAGATCCGCGCCCGCGGATTCGGACGGGACATCCCGGCGGGCTTCCTGTGCTACCCGGTGGCGCAGGCCGCCGATATCACCGCGTTTCGGGCCACCGTCGTGCCGGTCGGCGAGGACCAGGCTCCCCTGATCGAGCAGACCAACGAGATCATCAGGCGCGTCAACGCGCTGGCCGGTCGTGCGCTCCTGCAGGAGGCGGTGGCCGTCATACCACGCGCGGGACGGCTGCCGGGCGTCGACGGCCGCGCCAAGATGAGCAAGTCCGCCGGCAATGCGATTGCTCTCTCGGCCTCGCCCGGTGACATCTCGGCCGCGGTGCGTGCGATGTTCACCGATCCCGATCACCTGCGCGTCGGCGACCCCGGCAAGATCGAGGGCAATGTCGTGTTCAGCTATCTCGACGCGTTCGATGACGATCAGCACGCCGTCGAGGAATTGAAGGCGCGCTATCGGCGCGGCGGTCTCGGCGACGCAGCGGTCAAACGGCGGCTGGAGGACATCCTGCAAGCCCTGATCGCGCCGATCCGGGCCCGACGCGCCGAGTTGGCGGGCAATCGCGACCATGTCACTGACGTGATCAGGCGCGGAACCCTGAAAGCCCGCGAGATCACCGAGCGCACCAAGCGCGATGTGATGGCGGGACTCGGCGTGTTCCAGCTCTGAATGCGGTGTCATCAAACCATGGCAGGAACTGTGCTTGCCTGAAACAGTTGTCCGCTTGGCGAAAACCGGATTTGGAGCTTGTCGTGATCGATCCGAAAACGCTTCTCGAACGCGCCGCACAATTGACCGATCAGGCCAAGGGCGAGGAAGATGCCGGCATCCGCGAGCGGCTGCTGCGCATGGCCGAGCATTACCGCGACCTGGCCGCGCATGAGGCATGGGCGAACGAGAACCCGCCATCGGTCGGCGCGATCACCAGTGCGCTCAGCCCCCGTACCCATTGACCTGCTCTTCGTCAGCTCACGCGAATGCGATAGCCCAGTGACTGCCGCGCGCCCGGCGCGATGTGCATGAGGCCGGGCTTGCCGGCGAACTCGCCGTCGAATTCGACCGGGCTGGCAAAGCCGTGCCACGGCTCGATGCAGAGGAACGCCGCGCCGCCGGGCTTCGACCAGATGCCAAGTTCGCGAAAGCCGCGCCACGACACCTCGATCGCGGGCCCCTGCGCAGCAGCAAAGCGAACCGACGCGCTCGCAACCTGATCGAGGATCATGGCGTCGTCGTCGAACAATTGCTCCGACAACGCGAGCACCCTGCTCTTGATCGGACTAGGCGCGGCCTTCCGCCGCATCAACCCTTCCGTCAGCCGCCGGATCTCCGCCGGCTCATCCTTCTCGAAGGTCAGCGCGTAGGCCTCCTTCCGCAACCCCGGAAGCAGCGGCCAGTTGAAGGCGGGATGACCGCCGAGCGAGGCCGACAGCGTCTCGGCGCCGGTGTTGACGATGTCGAAGGCGACATCGAGATCGGCGCCATTAACGGTATAGGTGACCTCGAGCCTGAATGCGAAGGGATAGCGTGCACGCGTCTCTGCATCGTCGATGAGCGCGAGCTTGCATGATCGCGGCCCCTGCTCCACCCAGGCAAAGCGGCGATCGCGCGCGAAGCCATGCTGCGTCATCGGATAGGTCTTGCCGTTGTGGCGCAGCGTATCGTTCTTCAATCGGCCGACGATCGGGAACAGGATGGGCGCATGGCGTGGCCATTGCGGGCCGGCCTGCCACAACAGTTCGGTCCCGTCGGCATTGCTGAGCGACGACAATTCGGCGCCCTGCGCCAAAATGGTCGCGGCGATTCCGTCGCCGCGCAGCGTGTGACTGTCGCTCATGCCTCGCCTCGCCGGGTTGCGCCATGCCCCGACAGGAGATGTTCGAAGCCGGCGAGGCCGTCAACCCCAAAGCAATGGGGCCGCCGCCCTTGCGTGGCGACCCCACGCTCCGGGCCTACCCGGCAATCTTGGAGAAATCGGGCTGGCGGCGCTCGGCAAAGGCGGCAAAGGCCTCGCGTGCTTCCGCACTCATCAGCCGCTCCTGGAAGATTTCACCCTCGCGCGCCATTTGCGCGCTGATCCTGGCGGGGTCGCGCATCAGCGCCTTGGTGTGCTGAAGCGAGCCGAACGGCCGCTTCGCCAGCGCGTCCGCCGCCGCACGGGCCTTGGCGCGCAGCTCCGCGAGCGGCACAACCGCGTTGGCGAGGCCGATCGAGACCGCCGTCTCCGCCTCGACCGGTTCGCCGAGCGCGAACATCGCATAAGCCCGCGCATAGCCGATGCGCTGCGGCAGCAGATAGGTCGACGCCGCCTCCGGCACCAGCGCCAGATTGACGAACGGCGTGATCAGCCGCGCGGTCGGCGCGAGGTAGACGAGGTCGCAATGCAGCAGCATGGTGGTGCCGATGCCGACCGCATTGCCCTGCACCGCGGCAATCAGCGGCCGCGTCGCCTTGGCCAGGGCGGCGAGGAAGCGCGTCACGTGACGCTCGCCCTGCACGCCGCGCGACACCGCCGCGAAATCGGCGAGATCGTTGCCCGCGGTAAAGCTGTCGCCGTCGCCCTGCAGCAGCACGGCGCGGATCGCGGAATCGCCTTCCGCGCGCTCGAGCGCGTCGGCCATCGCGCCGTACATCGCGTTGGTGATCGCGTTCTTCTTGTCCGGGCGCGCCATCGTCACGGTGAGGACACCGCCGTCCAGCGCTACGATCACTTCACTCATGCTGCACTCCTGTTGCTTGCTTGTTGTTTGACGCGCCTTCTTCACGCGAACCGGTAATCACTTCGCTCGAAGACGCTCTAGCTGTCCTTGTCTTTCGGAAACTTGTCTTGCAGGCTGGTCAGCCAACGCGACACCACGTCGATTTCAGCGTCCGAGAACCCCTCCATCAGACGGTTGTTGATCACCCTGGTCCGCGTTGCGGCGCGTTTGCCGAGCTCCTGCCCCGCCGCGGTCAGATAGAGCCGCTGGCTGCGCCCATCCTCGCCATCGCGCCGGCGCTTCACGAGGCCTGCACGTTCCATCCGGTCGGCAAGCCCGCTCATCGCCGACGGCACGATGTCGAGCGCCTGCGAGACGTCGCCGATCAGCGCGCCGTCATTGCGCCCGAGGGAGAACAGCACGCCGGCCTGAGCCGACGTCAGATCGTGGGCGGCCGTCTCCTGATCGATGGCGCGCTGCAACCGGCGATAGGCCACGGTCAGAAGAAAGATCAGCCGGTGTTCCGCTTTCATCACGCCGTTATATATTTCGCACGCGAAATATCAAGATATTTCGTGCACGAAATATCCGGCTATTGGCGGAGATCCGTCTCAGAACCCAGCACTCACCCAAACCGCACGCGCTCGGCCGGAACAAGCCGTTCCCATCGGCGCAACTGCGACATTTTGATCCCGCCGCCCGATCGTTGCGCTGCGGCCCGGCAGAAAACCCTTGATCGACGTCGATCAAACGGGAAATCTTTGCATCCGGGAGCCGCGTTGCGGCTCTGGCGGGGTCACGAGAGTGTCATGACGTTAGCGGCAAGTCCGGACAGGGAGCGCGTTGTCCGCCCGAAGCGGGCACGCCATCTCAGCGAAGCCATGCGTTGCGAGACCGCCTTTCGCCTGATCCTGTCCGAATGCCTCGAAGAAGTCGCGACCAATCACGAGGCCTTGAGTTCCGGCGATCCCGCCGCGCTCCATCAGACCCGCATTGCACTGACACGGCTGAAAGCCGCGATCGCGTTCTACGGCCCGATGGTGGCGGATAGCGAGTGGACGCGACTGAAATCCGAACTGAAATGGCTGAGCGCACATCTCGGCGCAACGCGCGACCTCGACGTCGCGATCGAGAACAGCAAGGGCTTGCCCGAAGAACGCATGCTCCAGACGGCGCGAACCGATGCGTTCGAAGCCCTCAGGGAGGCGTTGCAAGGCGACCGCTACTGGCAGTGGTTCGACGGCATGTGGGACTGGGTCGGCAGCGGCCCCTGGACCACGCGGCAGGATCCCCGTGCCGCGCAACGGCGCGCCGTGCCGGTGTCGGTCTTTCACGCACGGCGGCTGGCGCGGTGGCATGGCAAGCTGTGCCAGAAGAGCCGCGGGCTGCAAGGCATGGGCAAGAACAAGCGGCACCGCGTCCGTCTCGCCAGCAAGCGGCTGCGCTACGCCATCGAGTTCTCGGAGGGCGGCTTGCCCGCTGACGAATACGCGTCATGGCGGATCATCCTGAAGCATCTGCGCAAGGGGCAACAACTGCTCGGCGAATTGAACGACGACGAGGTGCGTCGCGGATTGCTCGAGCGTGTCGATGCACCCGCGCAGCGCGCCCACGAGCGCAAGGCCAAGCACCAGCGCGTCCACGAGCGGAAGCGCAAGAGCCGGCTGCTGCGCCACGCCGCGGCGGTCTATCGAAAAATCTCCGGCTGAGCGCGCGTCAGCGCAACGTCGACGGCGCGCGGATGCGGCTCGCGTCGATGACCACGCGCATGAATGATGTATAAAACATCATTTATTGCTCTTGTGCCATCATTACTTGATGTGCATAAATGACATTCAAACAGACGCGACTCCTCAATCGACGGCCATCACTCGATGATCACCGCGGCGCAGCTGCGAGCTGCCAGAGCCTTGCTTGGCATCGACCAACGGCAGCTCGCCGAGCTGTCCGGACTTTCGGTGCCAACCATCCAGCGGATGGAGGCGAGCGAAGGCACCATTCGCGGCAACGTCGACTCGCTCGTGAAACTGATCGACGCGCTCGGCACGGCCGGCGTCGAGGTCATCAATGAGGGCGCCGTCAGCAGCGGCGGCGGCCGCGGGGTGCGATTGAAGGCCGGATCAGGCTCACCGAAGGTGCAGACATGATCCCGGCGGTCACTCAGCAGATCTGGTGTGTAGCCGCGCTGCTGGGAACGACCGCTCTCGCGATTGCAACGAGCCGATCGCGCCAATCGACCGCCATCGTCTACGGCACGACCTTTGCGATTTCGCTGGTCGCATTGGCCGGAGCCCTGTTCGCGCTGATCGCCCGCACCGGCGCGACGGAACTGATGCTGCCGGTCGGCTTGCCATGGCTGGGATCGCATTTCCGCCTCGATGCGCTCGCCGCATTCTTTCTCGTCGTGGTCAATCTCGGCGGTGCAGCCGCAAGTCTTTATGGCATCGGTTACGGCCGCCACGAATCCGCGCCACAGCGCATCCTTCCGTTTTTCCCAGCGTTCCTGGCCGGCATGAATCTCGTCGTGCTCGCCGACGATGCGTTCACCTACCTGCTGTGCTGGGAGTTCATGTCGCTCGCCTCATGGGCGCTCGTCATGGCGCATCACCGTGACGCAGACAATGCCCGCGCAGGCTACGTCTATCTCCTGATGGCAAGCTTCGGGACGCTGGCTCTGTTGCTTGCCTTCGGCCTGCTGGCGGGAGCCGGCGGCAGCTACAGCTTTGCGGCCATCCGCGCCGCCCCGCACACTCCGTCCGAGGCCGCATTGGTGCTCGCACTGATGCTGCTCGGCGCCGGGTCGAAAGCCGGCCTGATCCCGTTGCACGTGTGGCTGCCGCTGGCTCATCCCGCCGCACCGAGCCACGTCTCGGCGCTGATGAGCGGCGTGATGACGAAGGTCGCGATCTACGGATTCATCCGGGTCGTGTTCGATCTGCTCGGGCCGCCAGGCTGGTCGGCGGGTGTCGTGGTTCTCGTCCTTGGCGGCGCGACCGCAGTCATGGGGATCCTCTACGCGCTGATGGAGAAGGATCTCAAGCGCCTGCTCGCCTACAGCACGATCGAGAACATCGGCGTCATCTTCGCAAGCCTCGGCCTTGCGCTGGCATTTCAGGCGAACGGCCTTGGCGTCGCGGCGGCCCTCGCCTTCACGGCCGCATTGTTCCACGTGCTGAACCATTCGTTCTTCAAGAGCCTGCTGTTCTTCGGGGCCGGCGCGGTGCTGACGTCGACCGGCGAACGCGACATGGAGAAGCTGGGCGGCCTGATCCACCGCATGCCACTCACGAGCTTCGTCTTTCTGGTCGGCTGCGTCGCGATCTCGGCGCTGCCGCCGTTCAACGGGTTCGTGTCGGAATGGCTGATGTTTCAGGCCGTCCTGCAGAGCCCCGACCTGCCGCAATGGCTGCTGAAGATCATGGTGCCCGCGGTCGGCGCCTTGCTGGCGCTGGCGGCGGCGCTCGCCGCCGCATGCTTCGTCAAGGCTTTCGGAATCACATTTCTCGGCCGCGCGCGGAGCCCGGCCGCGGAAGCCGCCGGCGAAGTCGATCGCTGTTCGCTCGCCGCGATGTTCAGCCTCGCCGTGCTCTGCTTCCTCGCCGGCATTCTGCCCGGCCTCGTGATCGACGCGCTCTCGCCCGTTGCGCAGGCCGTGATCGGCCACCGGATGCCGGTTCAGGCGGACGATCCCTGGCTCTCGATCGTGCCGATCGAGGAGAGCCGCAGTTCCTACAACGGATTGCTCGTCTTTGCGTTCATCACCGCCGCAGCGTCGCTCGCGGTGTACTTCATCCACCGCTTTGCGTCGCGCGCGATCCGGCGCGGACCGGCCTGGGGCTGCGGCTTCGCCGATCCGACACCGGCGGCGCAGTATTCCGGCGTGAGCTTCGTGCAGCCGATCCGCCGCGTGTTCGGCACACTGGTTTTCCAGGCCCGCGAGCATGTCGACATGCCGGCGCCGGGCGAACTGCGGCCGGCCCGCCTCAGGGTGAATATGCACGACCTGGTCTGGGAGCGGCTCTACACACCCGTGACTGAACTCGTGTGGTTCTTCGCCGATCGGCTGAACCAGCTCCAGTTCCTGACCATCCGCCGCTACCTCAGCCTGGTGTTCGCAACCCTCATCACATTGCTGCTGGCGCTCGCGATATGGTCGTGATCTCGGACATCCTCGTTCAGCTCGGCCAGATGGCGCTTGTGCTGCTGCTCGCGCCGCTGCTGACCGGCGTCGTGCGCAAGATCAAGGCGCGGCTGTTGCGGCGGAAAGGGCCGTCGATCTTCCAGCCCTACCGCGACCTTCTGCGGCTGCTGCGCAAGGAGGTCGTGCTCGCCGACAACGCGTCCTGGCTGTTTCGCGTCACGCCCTATGTGACGTTCGCGGCCATCTGGGTCGCGGCGGCGCTGGTCCCGACATTTGCGACCGGCCTGCAATTCAACTGGAGCGCCGACCTGATCGCGATCGTCGCCCTGCTCGGCAGCGCGCGCTTCTTCCTCGCGCTTGCCGGCATGGACGTCGGCACCAGCTTCGGCGGCATCGGCTCCAGCCGCGAGGTGATGATCGCCGCGCTCGCCGAGCCGGCCATGCTGTTGATGGTGTTCTGCGTCGCGCTGATTGCCGGCTCGACGCAGCTGTCGACGGTCGCGACCTTCATGGCGTCGTCGGAAGTCGGACTGCGCGTCTCGCTCGGCATGGCGATGATCGCCCTCATCATGGTGGCGCTCGCCGAAAACGCGCGCATCCCGGTCGACAACCCGGCGACGCATCTGGAGCTGACCATGGTGCACGAGGCGATGATCCTCGAATATTCCGGGCGTCACCTCGCCATGATCGAGTTCGGCGCCTTCCTCAAGCTGCTGCTCTACATCTCCCTGATCATCTGCGTGTTCTTCCCGTGGCAGATCACCACGGAAGGCGCGGGGCCGCTGTCCTATCTGGTGAGCGTTGCCGCCTATATCCTCAAGCTTGCGGTCGCGAGCTTCCTGCTTGCCGTGTTCGAGACCGCGACGGCCAAGATGCGGGTGTTCCGCGTCCCCGAATTCCTCGGCGCAGCGCTGATGCTCGGCCTGCTCGGCACGCTGCTTCGGTTCGTGTCACGGGGCTTCTGATGCACAACCTCGCCTTCGACATTGCCCATCTGCTCGCCGGCGGGCTCGTGCTGATCAGTTTCATGATGCTGTACCAGGACCGCCTGTATGCGCTGCTGAACATTTTCGCGCTTCATGCCGTGGTGCTCGCAGCTTCCGTCGCCTGGCAGGCCTTCATCCAGAATGCGCCGCATCTCTACGTGACCGCAGCCATCGCACTGGTCTTCAAGGCGATCGTCATCCCGGTGGCGTTGCATCGCATCATCAAGCAGCTCGGCATTCATCGCGATATCGAGACCGCGGTGAGCATCGGTCCGACCATGCTTGCGGGCATGGGGCTCGTCGCCCTGTCCATGGTGCTGATGCTGCGCGTCACGGGCGCGGCCGATCCGCTGGCGCGGGAAGACCTCGCCTTCGCGCTGTCGGTGGTGCTGCTGGGATTGCTCGTCATGGTGACACGGCGCAACGCCGTCAGCCAGGTCGTCGGCTTCATGTCGCTGGAAAACGGCCTGGTGCTGGCCGCGACCGGCGCCAAGGGCATGCCGCTCGTCGTGGAGATCAGCGTCGCGTTCTCGATCCTGATCGCGTTCATCGTGATCGGCGTGTTCCTGTTCCGCATTCGCGAGCGGTTCGACACCGTCGACGTCGGCGCGCTCGATGAATTCAGGGGGGAGCGCCGATGACTGCCGCGTCGGATGCCGTCACCTGGGTTCTGTTGATACCGATCACCGCCGCGGCGGTGCTGGCCGCGCTGCCCGGCTACCGCTTGACCGCGGGTCTCAATATCGTGGCCAGTCTCGGCACCTTGCTGGCCGCGCTTTCGCTGCTCGTGGTCGAGCGCCCGCAACCCGGCCAGTACCTGCTGATCGACGATCTCAACATCGTCTTCATCGTGCTCAACACCTTCGTGGGATTCACCACGAGCGTGTTCAGCGCAAGCTATATCGCCCATGAACTCGAGACCGGGCGGCTGACGCCGGGCTATCTGCGCTTCTACCATGCCATGTATCAGGTGATGATGTTCGGCATGAACCTCGCGTTCGTGTCGAACAATATCGGCCTGATCTGGGTCGCGGTCGAGCTCGCCACGCTCACCACCGTGCTGATGGTCGGCATCTACCGGACCCACGCGGCGCTGGAAGCGGCCTGGAAGTATTTCATCCTCGGCAGCGTCGGCATCGCGCTGGCGCTGTTCGGCACGATCCTGGTGTACATGGCGGCGCTGCCGGTGGTCGGCGAGGGTCAGGACGCCATGGTGTGGACGGTGTTGATCAGCCGTGCGGCGACGTTCGACCCGGCATTGCTCAACGTCGCCTTCATCTTCCTGCTGCTCGGATACGGCACCAAGGTCGGCCTGGCGCCGCTGCACGCCTGGCTTCCGGATGCGCATGCCGAGGGCCCGACCCCGATTTCCGCCGTGCTTTCCGGCCTGCTGCTCAACGTCGCGCTCTACGCGGTGCTCCGCTTCAAGATCCTGCTCGCCGCCAATCCGGATGCGATATCGCCCGGACCGCTGATGGTGACGATGGGGCTGACCTCGCTGCTGTTCGCGGCCTTCATGCTTTACCGCCGCCGCGACATCAAGCGGCTGTTCGCCTACTCCTCGATCGAGCATATGGGGATCATCGTGTTTGCGTTCGGCATGGGTGGACCGCTCGCCAACTTTGCCGGCCTGCTCCACATGGTGATGCACAGCCTCACCAAGTCGGGAATCTTCTACGCGGTCGGCCACATTGCGCAGGTGAAGGGCACGCAGCGGATCGCCAACATTCGCGGCCTGACCGAGTCGCATCCGGCACTCGGCTGGAGTCTCGTGATCGGCGTGGTCGCGATCGCCGGCCTGCCGCCGCTGGGTATCTTCATGAGCGAATTCCTGATCGTCAGCTCCACCTTCGCGCGCCAGCCGCTGCTCGCCATCCCGCTGGTGTTCGGCCTGCTGCTCGCCTTCGGCGCGCTGATCCTGCGCCTGACCAGCCTTGCGTTCGGCGAGCCGCGCGGCAATGCCGCGCCGGCGGATGCGTCCTATTTGCCGATGTTCGCGCATTTCGCGCTGGTGCTGTCTGCGGGCATCTACCTTCCGGGACCGCTGGTCGTCTGGTTCCAGCACGTCGCCAACCTGCTGGGTTAGCGCGAGGGAGAACGGGATATGCCGAGGTTGATCGATCTGATCCGGGCCGGCCACAGGATCGAACGGCATCATCCATGGCCGCGCGCCGTGGTGGACGGCGAAACCTGGCGCACCGCCGCTCACGCATTTGCGGATGGCGGCCTGAGCCTGCTCGGACTGTGGGGTGAGCCGTCGCGCGTGCACATGGCCATCCTCGACGACCGCACGTCCGATATCGGCGTGATCAGCCTGGATTGTCCCGATCGCCAATTTCCTTCGGTCGCGGCCCATCATCCGCCGGCGCTTCGATTGGAGCGCACCCTCCACGACCTGTTCGGATTGCAGCCCATGGGCACACCGGATCCGCGTCCCTGGCTCGATCATGGCCGTTGGCAAACGCGCTTCCCGCTGGGTGAACGTCACGATGCATCAGCGGACGCAGCGCCTTATCAATTCCTCCCGGCCGAGGGGGACAGCCTGCATCAGATCGCGGTCGGTCCGGTGCATGCCGGCATCATCGAGCCCGGGCATTTCCGCTTTACCGCGAGCGGAGAGACGGTGGTCCGCCTCGAGCAGCGGCTCGGCTACACCCACAAGGGCGTCGAAGGGCTGATGGCCGGAAGCACCGTCGAGCAGGCCGCGCGGCTTGCCGGCCGGGTCTCCGGCGACAGCACGGTCGCCTATGGGCTGGCATTCGCGCTAGCCGTCGAGGCCGCGCAACGGATTGCCGTGCCGCCGCGCGCGCTGTTGCTGCGCGCGCTGATGGCCGAGCTCGAGCGACTGGCCAATCATCTCGGCGATATCGGCGCGATCTGCAACGATGCGTCATTTGCGCTGATGCAGGCGCATTGCGCCGTGCTGCGCGAATCCGTGCTGCGCGCCGCCGACGCTGCATTCGGCCACCGCCTGATGCGCGACCTCGTCGTTCCCGGCGGCGTCGCGCGCGATATCGCCGGCGATGGAGCCGACGCAATCCGGGCCGTACTCGACCAGATCCGCCGGCATTTCCCTGCGCTGGTCGAGCTCTATGACAACACCGCCTCGTTGCAGGACCGCACCGTCAGCACCGGCATCGTGACTCCAACGCTCGCCCGGCAATTCGCCGCCGGTGGTTATGTCGGGCGTGCGAGCGGCCGCGACCATGACGCCCGACGCAAGCCCGGCTATCTCCCCTATGATGGCCTCCGTTTCGAAGTCCCCGTCCTCAGCGACGGCGACGTCAACGCCCGGGTCTGGATCCGGATCCGCGAGGTTGAGCAGAGTCTTGCGCTGGCGTACCAGATCCTCATTGGCCTCGAGGCCGGCCCGGTGAAAGTGCCGCTGCACAGTGCGGCAGAGCCTTGCGAGGGCATGGCCCTCGTCGAAGGTTTCCGCGGCGACATCCTGGCCTGGCTGCGCCTGAACGGCGATCGGATCGAGCGATGCCATCTGCGCGATCCGTCGTGGTTTCAGTGGCCGCTGCTCGAGGCGGCCATCGAAGGCAACATCGTGGCGGACTTCCCGCTCTGCAATAAGTCGTTCAACTGCTCCTATTCCGGGCAGGATCTCTGAGGGCTTGAGGCGATGCGCAAACTTCTGTTCCAGAGCCTGTTTCGCCAGCCATTGACGGAGCAAGCGCCGCGCCCGGACGACGCTGCGCTCGCGGAGCTCGCGGCCATGGTCGGCCACACCGCACGACGACGCCTCGGCCGCAGCCTCTCGATCCGCGAGGTTGATGCAGGCTCCTGCAACGGATGCGAGCTGGAAATACACGCGTTAAGCAATGCGTATTACGACGTCGAACGGTTTGGAATCCGGTTCGTCGCCTCGCCCCGTCACGCCGACGTGCTGCTGGTCACGGGTCCGGTCACCAAGAACATGCGCGAGGCGCTGGAGCGCACCTACCGTGCGACGCCGGATCCCAAATGGGTTGTCGCTGCGGGCGATTGCGCAAGGGATGGCGGATGCTTCGCCGGCAGCTACGCCGTGGTTGGCGGAGTCTCCACCGTTGTTCCGGTCGATCTCCATATTCCGGGTTGCCCGCCTTCGCCGATCGCCATCCTGCGTGGCCTCGTGACCTTGCTCGAGGCGGTCGACTCCGGGGTCGCGGCAAGGTGAAGGCACGGAAAGAAACGAGCACCTCCGCCCGCACCGTGGGCGAGGCACGCTAGTGTCCCGAATCTGAAGTTCGCATCATTTGCCGCACCTTCGGATCGAACTTCGGATTCGATAAGGACACTAGCAAACTTATGATTCTAGTGTGCTTTATGAATGCGAAGTTCGTGAAAGTGGCTGCCGCGAAATCGCACGAACTTCGCATTCAGCACGCTAGCCGCTGTCGCGCAGCACCAGTTCGAAGCCGAGATCGACGCGGCGCTCGCCGCCGCGCTCCAGCGTCAGCGTCGCCGCGGTGCGGCCGATCGCGTCGCCATGCACGCTGATCGTGCTCAGGGTCGGCGAGATCAGCTGGCCCATTTCGAGATCGCCGAGCCCGATCACGGCGACCGGTTGCGCCGATGCAGGCCCGTCGCGCAGCAGCCCGGCCTTGCGCAGTCCCGACATGAAGCCGATCGCATGGGCGTCGTTGGCAGCGAACACCGCGTCGACATCGGGCAGGCGTGCATGCGCCGCCACGCTGCCGGAATCCTTGCGGTCCAGGATCAACCGGCGCGGCTCGGCGAGGCCGCTGGCCAGTGCCTCGTCCCTGAAGCCGAACCAGCGGCGGGTTCCGCGCGGATCGTCGCCGCCGATGAAGGCGAGCTGCTTGCGGCCCTGCGCGACCAGATGCTTCGCGACGGCAACGCCGGCCCTGTAATTGTCGAAGCCCGCGACCGCGTCGATCGGGTTTGCCGGCAGATCCCAGGTCTCGACGATCGGAATGCGCGCATTGCGCAGCAGGCGGGTGCCCTCCTCGGTCGCCGGCGAGCCGACCATGATGATCGCCTCGGGCCGCCGCGACAGCAGCGCCGCCAGCATGCGGTCCTCGCGCGCCGCATCATAGCGCGACTGCGCCAGGATCACGGAGAAGCCCAGCGGCTCAAGCTTGTCGGACAGGCCCTGCACCGTGTCGGCGAAGATCGCGTTGGCGATGGTCGGCACCAGCACGCCGACCGAATTGGTCCGCGCACTCGCCAGCGCGCCCGCCACCAGGTTCGGGACATAGCCGAGGTCGCGCATCGCCCGCTCGACCCGCGCCCGGGTCTCCGGGGCGACCAGGTCGGGCATCCGCACCACCCGGCTCACCGTGATAGACGAGACGCCGGCGCGCTTGGCCACCTCTGAAAGGGTGGGCGCGGCACCGGCCGGGCCGGTCCCGGGGGCGGTCAGTTCGGAGCTCATGGGGCGGAGCCTGCCCGATTCCGGGTTGCCAAGCCATTATGTTAGCGCTAGCATCGCGTCATGTTAGCGCTAACATGGAACAAAAAGGGAGAAACGGCATGATTTCGGACGAGCAGGCCCAGGCTTACAAGCGCGACGGGGTGATCGTGGTCCCCGACGTGCTCAACCAGGAGACTTTAGCCAAGGTGCGCACGGTGCTCGCCGAGCTGGTGGCCGGCGCCGCCAGCGTGAGCGAGCACACCGACGTCTACGACCTCGAGCCGGGCCATTCGCCTGACAATCCGCGCGTCCGCCGCATCAAGGCGCCGCACAAGGTGCATCCGATCTTCGACGAGATCGTGCGCAGCCCGGCCGTGATCTCGATCCTCACCAAGCTGATCGGCCCCGACCTTCGCCTGCACGGCTCCAAGCTCAACATGAAGTCGGCGCAATACGGCTCGCCGGTCGAGTGGCATCAGGACTGGGCGTTCTATCCGCACACCAATGACGACATCCTCGCGATCGGCGTGCTGCTCGACGATTGCGATATCGAAAACGGTCCGATGCTGGTGACGCCCGGATCGCACACCGGCGCCACGATGTGGGACCATCACGGCGAGGACGGCCACTTCGCCGGCCTGATCGATCCGGACCAGATCGCGGACGACATCAAACGCGCGGTGCCCTGCATGGGCAAGGCCGGCAGCATGTCGTTCCATCACGTGCGCGCGCTGCACGGCTCGGCGACCAACACATCGAACCGGCCGCGCAACCTGCTGCTCTATGAAGTCGCCGCCAGCGACGCTTGGCCGCTGATGGGCGTGAAGGATTTTGACGAGTTCAACAGCCGCCTGCTGGCGGGTCCGCCGGTGGTCGCACCGCGGCTCACCGACGTGCCGGTGCGCATGCCACTGCCGCCGGCGAAACGGCAGGGATCGATCTACGAGACACAGTCGGCGTCGAAGAAATCCTACTTCACGCGCGCCGCCTGAGACCTGAGACAATGCCCGCGGCCAGGCCGCGGGCATTGCTGCTTTCACGAGCACGATTCCCCGCGACAACGCAGAACGCGTTTGCGCGGAGATCGTGCCCGATCAAAACGACCATAAAAACAGACATAACGGGGAAACGAATGACCGAGATGGCAAGAGATGGCGCTCGCACATCGCGCCTGCGTGTGATCCTGGCCGCAAGCATCGGCTCCGCGCTCGAATGGTACGACTTCTTCCTCTACGGCACCGCAGCGGCGCTGGTGTTCGGCGAATTGTTCTTTCCGAAGAGCGATCCGGTGGTCGGCACGCTGCTGTCGTTCCTGACCTTCGGCGTCGGCTTCGTGGTGCGGCCGTTCGGCGGCCTGTTGTTCGGCATCCTCGGTGATCGCTATGGCCGCAAGCCGGTGCTGGTCGCCACCCTTCTGATGATCGGCATCGGCACCACCGCGATCGGCTTCCTGCCGACTTATGGGCAGATCGGGATCTGGGCGCCGATCCTTCTGGTCGCGATGCGCGTCATCCAGGGCCTCGGCGCCGGCGCCGAATATGGCGGCGCGGTGATCTACCTGGTCGAGAACGCACCGCCGAAGCATCGCGGCTTCTGGGGCGGCTTCGCGCCGCTCGGCGTCTCCGTCGGCAATCTGCTCGCGGCCGGCGCCTTCGCGCTGGTGACGATGCTGCCGCGCGAGGATTTGATGAGCTGGGGCTGGCGCCTGCCCTTCCTGGCGAGCTTCCTCCTGATCGTGGTCGGCATCTTCGTCCGCATGCGCATCACCGAGACGCCGGTCTACACCGAGGCGGTGGTCGCGCGCGGCAAGGTCGAGAGCAATCCGGCGATGGAGGCATTGCGCCGGCACCCGCGCAATTTCTTCGTCGTGCTCGGCGCCCGCATGGCCGAGAACGGGCTCGGCTATTTCTTCCCGGCGTTTGGTCTCAGCTACGTGATCACCACGCTCGGCGTGCCCAAGGCGGAGGCGCTCAGCGCGCTGATGCTGGCATTCACGGTCGAGCTGTTCGCGATCCTCGGCTTTGCGGCGTTGTCCGACCGGATCGGACGGCGGCCGGTCTACATGTTCGGCGCGCTGGCCGGCGTGGCGCTCGCCTTCCCGTTCTTCTGGATGGTCGGCACCAAGGAATGGATCATGATCGCGCTCGCCTTCATCCTGGCGCGCGCCGTGGTGACGGCGGCGATGTTCGGGCCGCAGGCGGCGTATTTCGCCGAGCTGTTCCCGCCGCAACGCCGCTTCGCCGGCTTTGCCTTCGCCCGCGAACTCGGCTCGCTGCTGTCGGGCGGCCCGGCGCCGTTCGTCGCCACCGCATTGGTGGCGGCCTACGGCACCTGGTGGCCGGTCGCCTGCTACGCGATGTTCCTGTCGGCCTGCACCGTCGTTGCGATCTGGATCGGGCCCGAGACCTACCAGGAGAACATCGACGCCGACGCGAGCGAACAGGCCGAGCTGCCCGCGGCGATCCCGGCGCGGGCCTGATCGGTGGCGCAGCAACTGCGTGTCCTGCAGTCGCTCTGGGCGATGGAGCGGCGGCTGGCGGATGAGGGCGAATGGCCGCTGCACACCCAGCTCGCGATGATCCGCGATGCCGGATTTGACGGCGCCGGCGTTCGCTTCATCGATCCTGCCTTCGCGCGCGAGGTGACGAGCTTCCTTCGCGCGCATGGCATGATCTGGCAGGCGCAATGCTACCCGAAGAGCGTCGACGACCTGAAGCCGGTGCTCGAGCTGGTCGCCCGGCTCGGCGCCGATCATGTCAATTTGCAGCCGGACGTTCGGCCGCGCCGGCTCGCAGATTGCATTCCCCTGCTCGAAGGCTGGCGGCGGCTTGCCGCGGAGGCCGGCGTTGCCGTGCATGTCGAGACCCATCGTGACCGGATGACGACCGACCTGTTCTTTATGCTCGACCTGCTCGACTGCTTTCCCGATCTGCGGCTCACCGCCGATCTCTCGCATTATCTGGTCGGCCGCGAATTCGCCTGGCCGGTCGACGACGTCAACCACGCGATGATCCATCGCATCCTCGACAACGCCTGGGGCATCCACGGCCGCATCGCGAGCCGCGAGCAGGTGCAGATCTCGCTCGGCTTTCCGCAGCACCAGAGCTGGGTGGCGCTATTCATGGGCTGGTGGGACTACGGCATCCGTTCATGGCGGAAGCGTTCCGGACCGGACGCGACCCTGACCTTCCTGTGCGAGCTCGGTCCGCCGCCCTATGCCATCACCGGGGCCGACGGCAGGGAATTGTCCGACCGCTGGCAGGACGCGCTGGTCATGAAGGACATGATCCGCGCGCTGTGGGATCGCATCGCGAACGAGCCGCAAGGCCCGCTTCAGCATTGATTCAAACACGCCGCGGCGGCATCCTGAACGCCACAATCCGGAACGCCGCGAGGACCCGTGCGCGACCGCTGGGCTTATCCGCTTCGATGCCTCGTCGCCGTCTCGGCCATGGCAGCCTTCGCGCACACGAAGGCCGCCGCCGCGGAGCTCGCCCTGAACGTCGCAACCCTGCCGCGCGTCGCGGCCATCGACCCGCGCTTTCAGTCCTACAACATCGAGATGGTCGAGGTGACCGGCGGACGGTTCTGGAAGCCTTATGCAACCGCCGGCACGCGTCGGCGTGCGGAAACGGATCGGTTCGCGGCTCGCGCTCCGATCGACCTGCACGATGGCAGACTGCGCAAGCTCGCCGCCGCGCTCTCCCCCGCGTATCTGCGCGTCAGCGGGACCTGGGCCAACAGCACGTTCTTTGCAGATTCCGAAACGTCACCGACCGCGCCGCCGGCCGGCTTCAACAGCGTGCTGACGCGACAGCAGTGGCGGGACGTGATCGAGTTCTCGCGCGCCATCGACGCTCCGATCGTCACGTCCTTTGCGATCAGCGTGGGCGCGCGTGACGCTACGGGGCAATGGAGCCCCGAACAGGCCCGGCAACTTCTCGCGTTCACGCGATCCGCAGGCGGGCGTATCGCCGCAGCCGAGTTCATGAATGAGCCCGATCTGCCGACCATCGGCGGCGCCCCTGACGGCTACGATGCCGCGGCCTACGGCAGGGATTTTGCAGCGTTCCGCGCCTTCATGAAGGACACCGCGCCCGACGTGACGATCCTCGGCCCCGGCACGATCGGCGCCGGCGCTGAGGCTCAAGCGCTCTTCGCCGCATCAGCAGCCGGCATCGACACGGTCTCCTACCATCATTATGGCGCGCTGTCGGCCCGATGCGCCGGCGATCGCAAGGCAAGGCATGCATTGTCGGACGAATGGTTGGCGCGAACTGGCAAGACGTTTGCCTTCACCCAAGTGCTGCGCGACCAGCTTGCACCGGGCAAGCCGATCTGGCTGACCGAAACCGCAGAGACCGCGTGCGGCGGCAATCGCTGGGCTAAAACCTTCACCGACACGTTCCGTTACCTCGATCAACTCGGACGGCTGGCCAAGGCTGGCGTTCAGGTGGTGATGCATAACACGCTGGCCGCGAGCGACTACGGGCTGCTCGACGAACGAACCCATCTGCCGCGGCCGAATTATTGGGCGGCGCTGCTATGGCGACGGTTGATGGGGACCATTGTGCTCGATGCCGGTGTCGCCGAGCAATCCGGCTTCCATGTTTATGCGCATTGCGCGCGCGACATGCCTGATGGAATAGCTCTGCTCGTCATCAACAATGATCGGCGAAAACAGCGCAAGCTCATGCTGCCAGCCGCCTCGCAACGCTACACGCTCACGAGCGCTAAGCCTGCCGACGGCAATGTTCAGCTCAATGGCGCGACGCTTTTGCTTGGAGCCACTGACAGGATCCCAGCCCTGAACGGCGACGCAGCCGCCGCCGGAACGATCGTCTTCGCACCTGCAACGATCACGTTCCTGACCGTCGCCAACGCCGGCAACGCCCATTGCCGTTAGCGGCCTGACGTCGCCTTAGGCCGCATCGCGGCTGGCGTCGGAGGATTCCGGCGGGCGCGCCACCAGATGGCCGAGCATGATGGCGGTCATCAGCCGCTCCATCTCGAGCCGTGCAGTGACATGCGACATGGTCGGCCGGCCACCGAGCGCGAGCTGGCTGACATCGTCGATCGCGGTCAGTCCGCGCGGATAGAATTCGCGGAAGATCACGCGTTCGGCCAGGCCATCGACCAAGCGGAAATTCAGCGTCTTGGACAATTCGCTCAACGCTTCGCCGACCAGGCGCTTGTTGCGTGACCCGAGCGTGGAGAGACGGTTGCGCAGCACCACCCACTCGAATGCCGGCTGATCGTGTGCGCTGCGCTCGCGCCGCGCCTCCTCCACCATCTTCGAATAGTGGCTGACGCCGGTCACTTTGAAGTCGTTCGGATCGACAGTGCCGAGCACGTCGAAATCGAGGAAGCTGTCGTTGAGCGGCGTGATCAGCGTATTCGCCAGCGAATGCGTGAACGTCGTCAGATAGGTGTCGTGGCCGGGACAGTCGATCACGACGAAATCGTGCGACCGGCCGAGCCGCTCGACGATCTCGGCAAGCGCGCTGCGCCCGAGCGTCTCGACCTCGCTGCTCCTGCCGCTCACCGTCTCGAAGCACATATGCGCGGGAACGCCGAGATCCAGCGAGGTTTCCCGCGCCCAGTCCCGCCGGTTCTCGACGTAGTGCGTCAGCGACTTCTGCTTGTTGTCGAGATCGATGGTGGCAACACGCTGACCCGCCTTGATCAGCGCGATGGCGACGTGCATGGCAATTGTCGACTTGCCAGAGCCGCCCTTGTTATTTCCGACAACTACTACTCGTGCGTTTGTCATGGGAATCCATACCGGACGCTTGAGTGAAAGCAGGACGAAACAGAATTTAATGAATGGCTCGAATCTCCCTGATTCGACGAATCTCGACAAGAGTCGTCGCACGATCGGCGTGATCGAAATTGATGCGGCTGCGACAACATTGTCACAACCGCAATCCGGGCACGTATCGTGAACGCAGCGAGCGCCGCTGCGGCGAGCGCCCCTGCTACTAGCGCGCCCCGGGACTAGCGTCCCTGAAACACAGCCGCGCGGCGCTCCACGAAGGACTTGATGCCCTCGGCCGCATCTGATGTGTTGAGCACGCGTTCGCGGATCTGCGGGATGATCGCGATTGCCGCCTGTTCGCCGGCTTCGATGAACTTGCGGCCCGCCTCCTTGGTCACCTGGATTCCAAGCGGCGCATTGCGTGCGATGATCTCCGCGAGCGCCATTGCACGCTCGACCTGCTGGCCCGCCGGCACGACTTCCTGCACGAGACCGATCCGATGCGCCTCGGCGGCGGTGAACTCGTCGCATAGCAACAGGTGATACATCGCATCGCCCCACCCGGCGCGGCTGATATATCGGAAATGCGCGCCCGCCAGCGGCGCGATGCCGCGCTTGGCTTCCATCTGGCAGAAGCGGCTGTCGTCCGCGGCGATCACGATATCGCCGGCCAGCATCATCTCGATGCCGACGGTGAACACGATACCCTGCACCGCCGTGACGATCGGCTTCCGGCAGCGCTTCGACAATCCGAACGGATCGACGTTGCCCTCCGGCAGCGGCTTGCGCGTCGCCGTCGGACCGAAGAATTTCGGCATGTCGAGACCCGCGGTGAAACTGCCGCCGGCGGCGCAGAGCACGCCGACCCAGAGGCCGTCGTCGTTGTCGAGCAGCGTCAGCGCGTCGGACAGCTCAGTCATCATCTCCGGACTGAAGGCATTCTTCTTCGCGGGATTGTCGATGATGATCTTGAGGATGTGGTCGTGCCGCTCGTGGCGGACCCGCCCTTCGCTCGCGCTGCCGGACATCTGTTCCTCCCTGCTTTGTGACCGGATAATTTCTGGATGATAGTTGTCATCCAGACGCATGATGGTCATAATCCAGAAAGAGAGTCAAACAGGGACTAGGCGAGATGGGCCATTCCCAGGCCGACAAGGCCAGGAGCCGTGAGCGTATTCTGAACGAGGCTGCAACGCAGATCCGCGGCAAGGGCCTCGACGCGCTCAGCATCGGCGGCCTGATGCAGCAGGTGAAGCTGACCCATGGCGGCTTCTATGGGCACTTCGCCTCGCGTTCCGACTTGATCGCCGCGGCGCTGGAACAGGCGCTGAATGCAGGAGAAGCATCGGCTCACGCGGCGCGCGGTCCCGACAAGCCGGTCAACATCAACACACTGGTGCGTAGCTATCTCAGCCGCGCCCATCGCGACGCGCCCAAGTCGGGCTGCGCGATCGGCGCGCTGATCTCGGATGTCGGCCGCGCCGATGCGCAATGCCGCGCGGTGATGGAGCCGCACATCGAATCCTTCATCGCCAAGGTCGCCGAGACGTTCGGCGACGATGACGACAGCAGCGCAATCGTCGCCGTGAGTGCGATGGTCGGGGCGCTGGCGATCTCGCGTGTCCTCACCGACCAGAAGCGGTCCGACGCCGTTCTGCGCACGGTGCGTGATGCCATCGTCGCGATGGCGTCCGACGAATGATTTCGCCCGCGCCACGGGCACCTTGATGGAGTGAGCCATGAACGACCGATCCGCCCTCGAGCCGACCCCTGTACAAGGAAGCGTGCTGATTGCCGGCGTCGGCGCGTCGAACGGCCTCGGCGCCGCGATTGCGCGTCGCTTTGCCGCCGGCGGCTATCCCGTCGCGATCGCCGGCCGCAACGCCGACAAGCTCGCCGCGACGGCGGCCGAGCTGGCGGCAAGCGGCGCGACGGTCGCGCACGTGGTCGGCGACGCCTCCAGGGCGGCCGATGTTGCGCGCTTCGTCGAGGCGGCCGAGAGGCTCGCACCGCTCGCGATGGCCGTGCACAATGCAGGCTCCAACCGGCCGGCACCGTTTCTGAAGGTCAGTGAGCAGCGCTTCGAGGAACACTGGCGTGAACATGCGCTCGGCGGTTTCCAGCTCGCACAGGCCACGATCCCCGCTCTGCTTGCGCGCGGCGGCGGCACGCTGGTGTTCACCGGCGCCAGCGGTTCGCTGCGCGGCAAGGCCAACTACTCACCGTTCGCCGCCGCCAAGGCCGCGCTGCGCGCGCTGGCGCAGAGCGTGGCGCGGGAATTCGGGCCGCAGGGCATCCATGTCGGCCATGTCGTGGTCGATGGCGGAATCGAGGGCGACCGCCTGCTGAGCATGCGTCCGCAATTGAAGGATGAGCGCGGACCGGATGGCATGCTCAACATCGCGGCCATCGCGGACGCCTATTGGGTGCTGCACCACCAGCACCGCAGCGCCTGGACGCTGGAGCTCGACCTGCGGCCGTGGGCGGAGCAGTTCTGAACGCGCTGCGCCGCCCTTCTCGCCCACGGATATAGGTTGCGATCGGCTGGATTCTTGTCAGCTTATGCGACAAGGTCCGTCGAGATCGCACCCTGTCCCGGGAGAAGGCCATGTCGCAGCCCACGCCGATCCTGCATCATTTCGATCAGTCGCCGTTCTCCGAGAAGATCCGCATCATCTTCGGATTCAAGAAGCTCGCCTGGAACTCGGTGCGGATCTCCCGGATCATGCCGCGGCCGGACCTGATGCCGATGACCGGCGGCTATCGCCGCACGCCGACGATGCAGATCGGCGCGGACATCTATTGTGACACCCAGATCATCATCCGCGAGTTGGAGCGGCGCTACCCGACGCCGACGCTGTTTCCGGCGGGCAATGCCGGCATGCCCTGGGCGCTCGGCATGTGGACCGACCGGCCGTTCTTTCAGAACACGGTCAACCTCGTGTTCGGCTTCGTCGGCGACAAGGTCCCGCGGGATTTCATCGAGGATCGCGAGAAGTTGCGCGGCGGCAAGTTCGACGTCGCCGCCATGACCGCGGCGCTGCCGCAGATGCGCGACCAGTTCCGCACCAATGTCGACTGGATCGAAGCGCAACTCGGCGACGGCCGGCCGTGGCTGTTCGGCGAGTTCAGCCTCGCGGACGTCAGCGCCTACATGAACGTGTGGTACGCGCGGCAGAGCCTCGCCACGATGGACGAGATCATGAAGTCCGTGCCGCGTGTTGCGGCGTGGGAGGAGCGCATCCGCGCCATCGGCCACGGCACGCGCACCGAGATGTCGTCGGCCGACGCGCTCGAGATCGCCGCGAAGGCGCAACCGCAGTCGCCTGTATTCGGCGACCCCATGGATCCAAACGGTCGCAAGCCCGGCGACGTCGTTGCCGTGATGCCGGATGACTACGGCAAGATCCCGGTGCACGGCGAGATCGTCTCGCTGTCGGCGCAACACATCGCGATCCGCCGGTCGGATGAGCGCGTCGGCGAGGTGGTGGTGCATTTCCCGCGCGCCGGCTTCCTGGTGGTCCCGGGCTGATTGCCGCAGGCTGCCCCAAGCGGACCTGGAAACGCTGCGTTTCGCGGCGTGACCTTGCCGGCCCCCTGAACCGGCAATAGCTCAACGGTATCTCCAACCCAAGGCTCCACAGCGCAGGCTTGCGGATAGATCCGCAGCAACCCGACCTTTCGGCCTGCGTGCGATGGGTAGCCCGTGGCGGATGCTCCGCCACGCCGACAACCGGACTGACTATGACGACCTCCGTCGAATTCGGGCTTGATACGTTTGGCGACGTCACCAACGACGCCGCCGGCGCGCCGCTGCCCCATGCCCAGGTGATCCGCAACGTCGTTGACGAAGCGGTGCTGGCCGATCAGCTCGGGATCGATTTCATCGGGCTCGGCGAGCACCACCGCGCCGATTTTGCGATCTCCTCGCCCGAGACCGTGCTGGCGGCAATCGCCGCGCGCACTGAAAACATCCGCCTCGGCTCGGCGGTGACCGTGCTGAGCTCGGACGACCCGATCCGCGTCTTCCAGCGCTTCGCCACGGTCGACGCGGTCTCGAACGGCCGCGCCGAGGTGATCCTCGGCCGCGGCTCCTTCACCGAGTCGTTCCCGCTCTTTGGCTTCGACCTCAGGCAATACAACGAGCTGTTCGAGGAGAAGCTCGATCTGTTCACCGAACTGCTCAAGCAGGAGCCGGTGACTTGGCAGGGCAAGCTGCGGCCACCGCTCAAGAGCCAGTCGGTCTATCCGCCGGTCGAGCACGGCCGGCTGAAGACCTGGATCGGCGTCGGCGGCAGTCCCGAATCGGTGGTTCGCGCGGCGCATTACGACCTGCCGCTGATGCTTGCCATCATCGGCGGCGATCCCAAGCGCTTTGCACCCTATGTCGACCTGCACCAGCGCGCCTACCAGCAGTTCGGCCGCGAACCGAAGCCGATCGGCGTGCATTCGCCGGGCTATGTCGCCGAGACCGACGCGCAGGCACGCGAGGAGCTGTGGCCGGACTACAAGGTCATGCGCGATCGAATCGGCAAGGAGCGCGGCTGGCCGCCGATGGGCCGCGACGAGTTCGTGTCCGAGGCCGAGCACGGCTCGCTTTATGTCGGCGCGCCGGAAACCGTTGCCCGCAAGATCGCGGCGACCGTCAAGGCGCTCGGCGCGGCGCGCTTCCAGCTGAAATACTCGGCGGGCCCGCTGCCGCACGACAAGCTGATGAAGAGCATCGAGCTCTATGGCAGCAAGGTGGTGCCGATGGTGCGCGAGATGCTCGCCGCGTGACGCGCCAGAACCGGCATGACAAAGCAAAACCCCCGGCGCTTGCACGCCGGGGGCCCTGTTAGATCGCAATCAGATCAACCGGTATTACCAGTTGCGCTGAGCGCGGAGCAGCAACATGTAGGTGTTCTGGTCCTTCAGTTCGTACACAGCGCCCGGCTTGCCGATCCCTGCAGCGCCGGGGAAAGTGAGCGTACCGGCAAAGCTCTGGTCCAGACGGGTGTAGGTGAAGTCGGCCGAGAAGGTCAGGTTCTTCACCGGGGTCCACTGGGTCTGCGTACCGAGCTGCGCGATGCTGTAGTCGGGGTTGCAGGACGTCAGGTTGGAAGCGGCACTAAAGAAGTTGCTGAGCGAACCACCCACGCCAGTGCCGGTCGGACCGCAGAGGTAGCCCTTGGCCGTACCGTTGTAGTTAACCTGGGCCCAGGCACCGTAGATGCTGGTGTTCCAGTTCGGGTTCCAGTTGTGCACGTAGGCACCGCGGAAGCCGTAGGTCGTGATCAGCTGCTGCTGACCGCCGGTCACGAAAATCGAGTCCGGCGCGAGGCCGAAGCCGATGCTCTGGTAGGCACCCGGAATGTTGGTGCCGCCGAAGATGGTGTTCGCACCCGCCGAGCCGGCGAGGTCCTGGATGTTGTAGCGCGTCGCACCGTTGGTGTAGACGCCCTGCAAGTTGATGGTGTCGCCAGGTCCGGTCGGGATGTTCTTGATCGACAGAGCCAACTGACCAGCCCAGCCCCACTTGTCGTCCGGATGACCGGTCAACTCGGTGCCGCCATAGTAGGCCACGTGGTTGTTATGCGCGGCGAACGATGCCTGGAACAGACCCCAGGCCTGGTCGACGCGCAGCATCGCGACGAGATCCGGAGCGATCGTGCCAGCGTAGTCGCTGAGGCCGAACGTGTTGGTGTTACCGACAACGCCGAAGGTTGTGGGAGCACCGAGGTTGGCCACACCAGCCTGATAGTACTGGGTCTGATCCTGAGCCGACAGAGACAGCGACACGCCGTTGCCGAACTGCGCGGTGTAGGTGAACTGGTTCACACCAGTGATCGTGCCGCCGCCGCCGACGAGACCGTCGTAGCTGTTGCCCGGGTAGTTGGCCCACGGAGCCGAGAACTGCGAGACCGCCTTACCGATGGTGAAGCCGGCGAACTGGATGAAGGCGTAGTAGACGCCGACCGTACCAGCGGCGACGTTACCGGAGGCGGCATTGTTCGGAGCCGCAGCCGTGCCGATCGCCGAATAGACGGTCGAGCCGTTGCCCTGACCAACGTAGTTGTCCGTCGTCCAGGAGAACGTCGCATCGAAGAAGGTGCGGACCACGCCGTATTCGGTCGCGGTGCGCGTATCGATGTTCAGGTCTTCACGCGAACGCCAGGTGTAGCCGTTGGTGAAGCGGTTGTTCGCACCACCAGCACCCGAGGTGTTGCCGGTGTGGTCCGAGTTGGTGTTCGCCAGAACGTCGACGCGCAGGTAGCCGCCCAGCTTGATACAGGTGTCGGTGCCCGGGATGTAGTAGAATCCGGGACCATACAGGGAGCAAACCTTCACGTACTCGACCGCTTTGGCCTTGACGGGAAGATCGGCCGCCTGAGCTCCGCCGACCGCGACGAGAGCCGCCGCCGAGCCGAGGATAAGGCTCTTAACCATCTTCATGTTAAACCTCCAAGTTGCTCTATCTCAGGGAAGGTTCCGGATCCGCCGGGTAGAACACCCTCAGGTTGGTTCCCTTGTCCCTTAAATCCCCGCTTAGTCGCTTCGCGCCTTCGGACACACCCGCATGAACGCGAGGGACTTAAGCGAACCACCTAGAACGGGACGACCTCGGGATGCCCCCCTCCGTCGTAGTTCCATATGAGACAGAAGGCCCCCGATCACGCAACAAAAGACCGCTCGGTTTGTGGCGAGTTGCGGCTGTTTTCGGGCAAATGTTGCACAAATATCACGGGCATTTGAACTGCGACACTTCGGCAAGCCATTGAAATACAATACGAATATTTCAGTTACCGTTATCGGTCACAAGATCGGGCAACACCGCGCGGAACGGTGTGCAAAACGGGTGTCCTACGGAGAAAGCGAAAAGCGGAGCCGGCTTCGGCAGCGCTGATTCCGGTATCCGGGCACGGCATTTTGGCCCAAAACGCCGCGATTTGAACAACATAACCCGCCCCAAATACCGTCGACTCGCGCCTGGAAGGGGGCTTTCCGATGGCTCGGAGCAGGCCGAATGACGGCGGGCGGTTTGCCACGGATGTGCAGTAACGATGCTACATGTCACTGGGATGTCAGCGCGCAGAATCGGTCGATTTGTTCTCCGCAGCCCCGGCGCGCTGAAATATCTCTGCTGTGCGCGGCACACCCACACGGCTCGTCTCCGACGGAGTCGCGTCGCGCTCACTCGTCCAGAATGTCCAGGAGATCCTCGATCCGCTCGAAAGGCGGCTCGTGTATGTTGTCCGAATAGAACACGCGATCGCCGTCGCGCTCGAGCGAGCGTGCCCTGGATTTCGGCAGCCTCCCCGGAAGGAACGTCGCCGCGACGGCCTCCGGGCCGACATCGAGCCTCACGATGCCTCGCCGCTTGCAATCGATCCTGAGCCTCGCCGCGGCGAAGAAATCCCGACCGGCCGAGGGCAGCCTGCCGAAGCGGCGCGAGGTCTCTTCCTCGAGATCTTCCAGATCGTCTTCGCTCCGGCACCTCGCGGCACGGCCATAGATTTCAAGCCGCACGGATTCCGATTGCACATAGCTCCTGGGCAGCAAATCCGCGAGCGGAAGGTTGAGATCGGGCACCCACAGATCGGCGGACCGGTCGTTGGTCTTCTCCGAGGCCTGCTTGAGAAGGTGGCTGTAGAGCACCGGACCGAACACTTGCACGTGGCCGGATTGCCGCTCCGAAAGCAGATCCCCGGCGCCTCTGAGGTCGAGATCCCGCTCGCTGATCGCGAACCCGGCGCCCGGTCTGCTGAACTCCTCCAGAACGGCCAGACGCCTGCCGGATTGTTCCGAACTGGATTCGGTCAGCATGTATGCGAAGGCGCGTGTCCCGCCGCGTCCCACACGGCCTCTCAATTGATGGAGCTGTGCCAGACCGAACTTTTCCGGCCAGCAGACCACGATGGTGTTCGCCCTGGGGATGTCGAGACCGCTTTCGACGATGTTGGTCGCCAGCAGAACGTCCGCCTCACCTTCGACGAAACTCATCATTCGATCGTCCAGTTCGTCGGCGGGCAGCCTGCCGTGCAGGCAGACGATGCGCAGCTCCGGGGCCATCGACTGCACGCGCGCCAGCATCGGATCCAGATCCTGGATGCGCGGACAGATCAGGAAGCTTTGCCCGTGACGTCGCTGCTCGCGCAGCAATGCGGCGGCAATGGCGGCGTCCGAGAGCGGAGCGATCTTGGTCGCGACCGGAAGCCGATGAACGGGCGGGGATGCGATCACGCTCAGCTCCCTGAATCCCGCAAGGCCCGCCGCAAGTGTGCGCGGGATCGGCGTGGCACTCATCCACAGCGTATGGGCGCCCTTCGCCAGGCCTGAAAGCTTCGCCTTCTCCGCCGCCCCGAAGTGCTGCTCTTCGTCGACAATGACCAGGCTCAGCTTGGCGAACCTCACGTCCTTCGATGCGATCGCCTGCGTGCCGACCACGACCTTCATCTTGCCGCTTCGCAGGCCCTCCTTGGTCTCCTTCATCTCCGGAGCCGACGTCGCCCGCGACAGGCTTCCCACTTCGATGCCAAGCGGGGCAAACCGTTTGCGGAAGGTTGCGACGTGCTGCCTTGCCAGAACAGTCGTCGGCACAACGACGGCAACCTGCTTGCCCGACAACGCAACGGCCGCCGCCGCGCGCAAGGCCACCTCGGTCTTGCCAAATCCGACGTCGCCGCAGACGACCCGATCCATCGGATGACCGGACGCAAGATCATCCAGGACGTCGCGAATTGCCTTCGCCTGGTCGACTGTCGTGAAATAGGGAAAGCGCGCGACGAACCGCTCATATGCGGGACCGGGAGCGACCAGCTTGGGAGCGCGCCGGCGGCGCCGTTGCGCGATGTGTTTGGCAAGCGCCCTGGCGGCAGTTTGGATTTCCTGCTCCGCCTTGGTACGGCGCGTCCACCACGTGCTGCCATCGGCCCTGTCCAATGCCAGCTTGCCGAGCTCCGCGGCATACGGCCAGATCAGCGCAAGATCTGCCGGCGGAACGAGGACGGCATCATCCCCGGCAAAGGCCAGCCTGATCATCTCGCGCGATGATCCCTTCCCCATATCGAGGGTCTGCAAGCCATCGAGCACGGCCAGCCCGCGCTGCAGATGCACGACGACCGCGTCGCGCTCCGGCACGTCGGGATGATCGAAAGCCGAACTCCAGGCTCTCGCCATCGGCTGCGGATGATGCGCCCTGCTGCCGAGCACGTCGGTCGCCGTCACGACGACGAGCGGCTTTCGCCCTGAGCCGATGAAGCCGGTGTCGAAGTCGGCCAACAGCGCGCCTTCGCCGCCCCGCCCCTTCGCCGCCTCGTTCCAGTCGGCGAAGCGCTCCGCCTTGATCCCGCTCATTCGCTCGATCGCGCGCAGATCGTCCTCGACCGCCGCGACAAAGAGCAGCCGCGATCCGCTGCGCTCCGTGTCGGCGACAAATGCGCGAAGAGCTTTCCGCGACGAGGCGACCTTCGAGAAGTCAGGCGTGGCGATGAAAGCCGCCTTTCGAGGCAGCGAGCTCATCCGCTTGGCCAGCCGTTTCCAGTCAGCGGGCCCCAGATATTCGCGCTCCGCCTCCCTGCGGCCGGCCGCCTCCTTGATCGTGCTCAGCCAGCTATCGGCGTGGCCCGAAACGCCTGCGTCCGCGATCCAGTGCGCGCGCTGGCAATAATCCGGCAGCGCCGCCCGCTGGACCCGCTTGCCTCCCAATGCGATCCGTTCGGACATCGGGTCGATGTGCAGTTCCTCCGCGTCGAACACGACGTCGTGCTCGTCCGGATCGACACCTGCGATTCTGCGGATCACGCCACCGGAATGCTCAATTCTGAACGGCCCCAGCGCGCCCGCGGGAAATACCTCGAACGTCATTCCGTGGAACAGAGCGCTGCCGGGATAATCCGCCTCTTCGTCGAGATCGTATCCCAAAGCTTCCAGACGATCCTTGAGTTCCTGCTCGGAATAGCCCGCCCCCACCGTCAGGCTGATGCTGAGGCGCGCCGAGCTGGCGGGCAACGGCAACCGCTCCATGATCGCCTCCGCCGTCGATACCAGGAAGACCGGCTTCTTGCTCCTGGCGAGGCGCCTCAACACCGAACTGCGCCTGCCGGCGATCTCTCGTGACGGCTCCAGCCCGTCAAAGGGCAAGGTATTCAGCCGCGGGAACACCAGCACCTCGACCGAGGGATCGAGCGAATGCAGCACGCTGCCGAGGCGCTCGGCCCTGTTCTCGCTTTCTGCAAGGAAAACGATGCCGTCCCGCCCGGACTTCTTCCACTGCTCGAGAAGATGGAGCGCCAGCATGCCAAGCGGTGAGGAAGACGAGATCCCGGAACGCGCCGATCCCTTGCTTTTCTTCTTCGCGCCAGCAGCAGCGCGGGCCTTCTTGGTATTCGCCACGTCAGATCCGTCGTTATGTCGTGAGTGCGATCGCCCGTTGACCTGCGTCTCCGGGCGACTCGGGGGCTTGTCGCCCGCCGCCATGGAAACGAAAGCGGCACAATTTTCCAGCTTGGCCGACCCAATCCGCCGAAATGGCGGCAGAGGTTCGACCGGAGAGAAGGATTTCCTTTATTAAAATCAACGGCTTGTTTGCTGGCTGGGGCGGGAGGGATCGAACCTCCGAATGGCGGAATCAAAATCCGCTGCCTTACCGCTTGGCTACGCCCCAACGCGCCGATCGAAGGCCACGTCGGTCTATAGGGTGAGTCCCGCCATTTCAACAGGGCGGCGATCGAAAAGGCACGAAAGCCGCAGGTTGATGACGGTACTCTTATTATAGGGCGACGCCGCGGTGGCCGAAACAGACCGTGCGACGTCCGTTCGGACTGTTGAGAGGCCGCCGGTTTCATGGGATGACAATTTGCAAACGCCTCGTCGGGAGTAACGCCATGACCTACCGTGCGCCGATCAACGATATCCTGCTGTCCCTCAATCACGGTGCGGGGCTCGCTGCCGCCGTGGAGGCCGGCCACTACGGCGATTTCGACGGCGACATCACCGCTGCGGTGCTGGAAGAAGCCGGCAAGTTCGCCTCCGATGTGCTGGCGCCGCTGAATCGTGTCGGCGACGAGCACGGCATCAAGCTCGACAACGGCAAGGTGACGACCGCGCCGGGCTGGCCCGACGCCTATCAGCGCTGGACCGCCGCGGGCTGGAACGCGGTGTCGGGGCCGGAAGCGTTCGGCGGCCAGGGCCTGCCGCTCGCGGTCAACGCCGCCTGCACCGAGATCTGGAGCGCATCGAACGTCGCCTTCGGCCTCTGCCCGCTGCTGACGCTGTCGGCGATCGAGGCGCTCGATGCCCATGGCAGCGCCGAGCTGAAGAAGATCTATCTCGAGAAGCTGGTCACCGGCGAGTGGACCGGCACGATGCAGCTCACCGAGCCCAATGCCGGCTCCGACGTCGGCGCGCTGCGCACCCGCGCCGAACGCGCTGATGCCGGCACCTATCGCATCAAGGGCACCAAGATCTTCATCACCTATGGCGAGCACGACATGACCGACAACATCGTGCATTTCGTGCTCGCACGATTGCCCGATGCGCCCTCGGGCACCAAGGGAATCTCGCTGTTCCTGGTTCCGAAATTCCTGGTCAATGCCGACGGCTCGCTCGGCGAGCGCAATGACATCCATGCCAGCGGCGTCGAGCACAAGCTCGGCATGCACGCATCGCCGACCTGCACCATGACGATGGGCGATAAGGGTGGCGCGATCGGTTATCTGATCGGCGAGGAAAACCAGGGCATGCGCTGCATGTTCACGATGATGAATCAGGCCCGCCTCGGCGTCGGCCTCGAAGGCGTCGGCATTGCCGACCGCGCCTATCAGCAGGCGCTGGCCTATGCGCAGGAGCGCCGGCAAGGCAAGGCTATCGGCCACAAGGGCGATGGGATGGATCCGATCATCGTGCATCCCGACGTCAAGCGCATGCTGATGCAGATGCGCAGCATGACGGCCGCGGCGCGCACGATCTGCTACGCCACCGCGGTCGCGCTCGACGTTTCGGTGCGCGCCAAGGACGCCAAGGTGCGCGCCGAGGCAGCGGCCCGCGGCGCGCTGCTGACCCCGATCGCCAAGGCCTTCTCCACCGACATCGGCAACGAGGTCGCCTATCTCGGCGTGCAGATCCATGGCGGCATGGGCTTCATCGAGGAGACCGGCGCCGCGCAGCATTATCGCGATGCCCGCATCACCTCGATCTACGAGGGGACCAACGGCATCCAGTCGATCGACCTCGTCACCCGCAAGCTCGGCGCCAATGGCGGCGCCTCGGTCTGGGCGCTGCTCGACGAGCTCGCTGCCGTCATCAAGCAGGTCGAGACCTCCAACGATCCGGCATTCGGCACCACGGGCGCCAAGCTGCGCGACGCGCACGCCGCGCTGGAGCGCACCAGCAAATGGCTGCTCGAGCGCCTCGCCTCGGCGCCGAACGAGGCACTCGCCGGCGCAACGCCCTATCTGCGGCTGTTCGCCGCAACCCTCGGCGGCTGCATGCTCGCCGGCGAGGCACTGGCCGCCAAGGCGAACGGCGAAGCCGAGCCGCAGCGCTACGTCGCGCTGGCGCGCTTCTTCGCCGAGAACATCGCCGTGCAGGCGCCGTCGCTGGAAAAGACCGTGACCGAGAGCGCCGAGGCGGTGACCGGCGCGGATGCGGTGCTGGCGGGGTAAGATACTTTCCACCGTCATTGCGAGGTGAGAGGGCCCAAAGCGCTGTGCTCGCCAAGGGTCCTCCTCGCTCGTTTGATGCACACGACGTGCCTCATCACAACTGTCGTCCCTGCGAAAGCAGGGACTTATAACCACAGCCTTACGAGCTGTGGCTCCAGCTTTGCAAACCAATCGGCATTTCTGGTTATGGGTCCCGGGTCGCGCTTCGCTTGCCCGGGACGACATCGAGTTTTGCGTCTACCGCCGAATCATACGTTTTGTCAGCGGTCCGCGCGAAACGCGCGAAACTCCTCGGGGCCGTCGAGCAAGTCACGCTTGCGAGCGGCCTGATCGAACTGGCTGGCGGCATGATCCGCCATTGCGTTAATGGCCGTGCCGGCCAGGTTTTGCGCACGTCGCCGTCGGTCGTCGTGCCGCGATCGAACATTCCGATCCACGGCTCGCCGACGACAGATCTCATCGGAGATGCGTTCCTGGAGGCATCCGTTGCCTCGATAAGATCGCCGCGTCATCTTGCACGATCCTTCCAGCAGGATCGGTACGGGCTAGGTCTCCCGTGTGCCGCCTGCTTGCTGTGGCGATTGTGGTGATTGCCTTGGCGCCGAAGGTTTGGACGCCGGGAACTTGGGCTTCCGCGGAGGAGCCGCGATCAATCCATCCCGTATCGCTTGCTTGCGGGCAAGCTTGCGGGCTCGCCGCACGGCCTCGGATTTCTCTCGAACCCTTTTTTCCGATGGCTTTTCGAACGATCTGCGGCGCTTCATCTCTCTGAAGACGCCCTCGCGCTGCAACCTCTTCTTTAGAACTCGAAGCGCCTGGTCGATGTTGTTGTCCCTGACAAGAACCTGCAACGGATCACCTCTCTCGCGGTACAACGCACATTGAGTGAACAATACGAGAGCCCGCTCTATCAGCGACAGAGCGGGCCGCACCGCCATTCCAGTACATCCGTGGAACGGCAGCCGACCAACAACGTCGCGGAAGCTTCAGCCGCGGTGCTACAAGCACGCGTCCTCGCTTTCATCCGACGATGTCTTTGGAAAAGGGTCCCACCGGGACCGATCTACAAGGCTCAAGGCCAGTCGATCTATTGAAGCTATGCACTTATCTCGGCTATGCAAGACACAATCGCAAATCGTGAGAATTATGTCCGACGGTGCAAGCAACGCCGAGATCATGGCTGAACGGTGATGGCGAACACGAAAAGCGGTTCCCCAAATCTGCATCGTTGCCGAGTAGCAAATTCGCTCCAACAGGCGCAGAGTGCGGCGCTGCCGCATGATCTTGGAGCGCCGGCACTCGAGAGCCTGGGCAGCTCCCGTCACAAAAGGGAGCCGCAAATGGCAACCCGCTTCTATTTCGATATCCGCAACGGCGAGGAACTCTATGCCGACAGACAGGGCATCGAGCTACGCGACGAGGAAACTGCCGCGCACGAAGCGATGCAGTCACTGCTTAGCATAGCCAAAGACAACCCGTCTTTGGACAAGCAAAGGCTGCTGGCGTTCGAGGTCCGCACGGACGAAGGGCCATTGTTTCAGGTCAGTCTCAGTCTGGGCATAACGAGGTGCTAGGGCGTTGGCGCGCAACCAACTCAGGAATTCGAGCGGCGAATGCGCCATGCAATCCGCACTTCAAGCACGGGCCCGTCGTCGTCCCGGACTTCGATCGCAATCTGATCGAAATTGTGACCGCGAACGGAATCGCGAACCATGTCGGCCAAAGCACGCGCGGCTTCTTCTTGAACCGCCGCGAGATCGGACAGCACCAGACCTTCCTCGTCGAGGGCCAAGCCGCAACCGTCACGGAGATCGAAATAGTACTTCATCGCCATGATAATATGGCCCGGCTCTCGATCGTTCCTGCCGACCTTGCGAAATGTGGCGACGAAGTTCGATGCAGACGGCGAGAGTCGCCCTGGAGACGCTGCTTCCCATAGCGATCCCAGCGTGGCGGTCGAAAAACAGGGCAGCTTCAGCGACGTGATCGAGGATGCGGGGAGTGCGCAGCTCAGCGCACGATACGCTTGATCCGTTTGGTCCTCTTGGCCGCGGGCGCTGATGGTGCAGGTCCAGCCTGCGCGGCGGCCTCGGCGTCACGCGCTTCACGGAGAGCCCGCAGACGCACCATGTTCTTGCGCACGGCGATCGCATCGCGCTCGACCTCGGCGATTGCCTGCGCACCGGCCTCGGCGGCAAGCCGCTGGCGCTGGGCCTTGGCCAGGCGCTCGGCGGAAAGTTCTTCCGGCTTCTTGGCCATGAGCGAATGAGCCCTTTGAAAAGCACGAGACCCGCTCAACCCATCAGGGGATCGAGCGGGCCGCAGCTGTCATCCCAGTACATCCGTGGAATGACAGGTCGATTTCAAGCCAGCCGAAGATCTTCGGCGCTGGTCTTGCCACGCATCTTGTCGACCTTGAGTTCGAACGACAACTTCTGGCCCTCGGCGAGACCGCCAAGTCCGGCCCGCTCGACAGCGCTGATGTGAACGAACACGTCATTCGTGCCATCATCGGGCTGAATGAAACCGAAGCCTTTCTGGCCGTTGAACCACTTCACAGTACCTGTAGGCATTTGTCTTCTCCAAAGCGGACGCACGTGAATTCGCGCTTGGTCCGCATCATCCTTCAACCGACGATGTTCTTTGGAAAAGGGCCGCTTTGACCATTCAACAAGGCACAACGGCAAATCGAACGCCGCAAGCATACACACTTAATCCGCTAGGGCAAGCTCAGAAGCGCCGTCGATCGGGTGAGCGGAATTACACCGAGCTGTCGTTCCGATAAACCGAACCATGTTTCGGGTAAGGGCTTGCGCCGTCGGGGAACTCAGTGATTGATGACGCGGGCACAAATCGCAATATTCAACCACCCGGACTTTTCGCCTTGCGTGGAACTCGCCTTGCGCGGGACTGAACGCTTGCTCTTGCTACAGCCGGCTCCGTGGGGCGCGTGATCGGAAACGTCTTCCGCATATGCGCTGCCAGCATTGCACAGTAGTCAGTCGCGAAACGAGGCAACGGACGCCGCTTGTCCCATGAGATGGTCAGGGGCTCCTGCAACACACGGCGCCTGTGCGTGAGACCGACAATCCTTAGTCCGTAGCGCCAGCACTGAAGCTGGGAGGGAACGATCGCGACGCCGTGCCCCGCCTCGGCCAGTGCCAGCAAGGTGTGCGGACTGCGACTCTCGAACGTGATCTTCGGTTTCAGCCCCGCCATACGGCTTGCTGCATCGAAAGCACGCCGAAATCCGAACCCGCTGTCCAGCAGCAGCAACGGAAGTTCGGCGAGGTCAGCGATCTCGATCGTGCGACGGGGACCAAGTGGCATCGACGGATGGCAAGCAGCCAGCAACTGTACCGATCCAAGCGGAAGACTGCCGAAGTGCTGTTCATTCAGTCTGACGGCGTGCAGCAAATTTTGGCCGAGATGAACTTCCCCGCGTTCGAGCATCGCCAATATCTCGCTGCCCGTCCCCTCCCTGATCCTGATCTCGACCCTGGGATATCGCTCCGCGTAGCGGTGGAGAAATTCCGACAGCACGCTCTCGATGTGTTGCGGCGAGCCAGCGATCCTCAGGACCCCGGTATCTCCTTGACGGAGCAGCTGAGCCTGCTCTTTCAGTGAACTGACACTGTTGAGCAGCAGACGGCAGCCCGCAATCAACTGCTCGCCTTCGCCAGTCAACAGAAGCCGGCGCCCGACGCGGTCGAAGAGCTGCAAGCCGAGCTCCCGTTCGAGACCGATGATTTGCCTGGACAGGGCGGGTTGGGCGACACGCAACCGCAATGCAGCCTTTGAAACGGTGCCGAGCTCGGCCACCGTCAGGAACGTGAGGGCCCGTTGGAGGTTCATGCTCGCTTATACCATTCAAGCATAAGACTTGAGAAAATATATGTATTGGACGTATTTCGAAGCCTCGTGGAAAGTCCTGTCAGGCTGCGGCTTGCGGCACCCGGCACTGCAGCGGAGGAGGCTCCCATGAATTCTGGAGGCAAGATGGCTCTGGTCATGTTGGGTTGTACCGCGATCGGCGCTCTTGGCAGCGAAGCACTGCATGGCGAAGCGAGGCCGCCCGCCTATTTGATCGGCCAGATCGAGGTCACCGATCCCGATGGTTATGCCAGGGAATATCTCCCGAAAGCGAAGGAGATCATCAAGGCACATGGCGGCAAGCTGATTGCGGCTGCAGGCGCGGCGGCAACCGGTTCGCAGGTCGTTGCCGTTGATGGAAATCCACCCAAGCGCGTCGTCCTCTATATGTATCCGAGCATGGAGGCGCTTTGGGCCTGGCGGCACGATCCAGCCTACGTGCAGGTTCGGGCCGTCGGCGAGAAATACGCCAGGTACCACACATTTGCAGTCGAGGGCTCTGTCGCCAATTAGCCCTCATCACGCCGTCGATCGCAGCGACCTGCAAGGTGCGCCACCTAATTCCGAAACACCAGGCAGCGCCCGCCGACTGCCTCTAATCGGGCGCACAGCTGGTTAGCCCGCTCACGGCTCGTCTCGGCGACCCGGAGCAGATACCAGGTGGCCGAGCCTGGCCCGGCCATGCGCGATCTCAGAACGAGCGGTGCGCGATCGCCGAGCACGGATGCAAATCGTTTCTGAAGTTGCTGGTAGTCGGCGAGGACCCTCGATTGCGATGGGCCGCCGGCTAATTGTAGTCCCCAGGGTCCCCACGCAGCTTGCTGTGCGATTGTCACGGACTCTCTTGGGCCCGCGGGAAGCGCCCGAACGAGCATGCCGCGCACGATGTCGCCGCAGGCCACGGCCGCGTCGGTGTGGACCCGATCCTCAAGCGAACCCTGCGCCCATTCCTCGGCGGACTTGCCGGTGATGATCCGGACATAGGCGCGTGTTTCGCCGGGCAGATTTCCACGTCCCGCCAACCAATCCTGAACCCGCCGCGGACCACCATTATAGGCAGCCGCCGCAAGACCGAGATTGCCAAACTGCTCGCGCAGCTCGCGGAGCCAGCGCGCGGATTCCTGCAAGGCAGGCAATGGCTCGAATGGGTCGGCCAGACCGCGCCATCGCGCAGTGCCGGGCATGAACTGGGCGATCCCCTGGGCACCGGCCGAACTGACCGAGTTGGGATCGAAATTGCTTTCCTGCCAGATCAGCCGGACGAAGAAATCCGGCGGCAAGCCGCTCTCTAATGCAGCCTCCTCCAACGCCTTGCAGTATTGCTGCGGGCCATCGAGCTTTGGAGGCGACGGTGTGGCCGCCGGAGACAGAGCGGATGAGGATTGATGGTCGGACGCCGACGGAACGGCCTCAGCGTTGCGCACTCCGGCGTCGGTAACCGGACGAGACGTTTCGGTTTGCGATGTTTCTGTCTGCGCCGGCTCTGCGCGCTGCGCGGCGGGCGTCGCTGGATTGCTGAGAGGTTGGGCGCTTGCGACGGGGACAAACAGCAGCAGGCAAGCCGAGCCGATAAACGCTGGCAAAATCGATCGATGAACCCGCCGCGGCCTGAAAATCGACTGCATAAAGCGATCATCAAATTGGATGCATTCGCCGAATCATATCATCGGCGCCGACCGGGCGGCCAGAAAATTTGCTGCCTAGCGGTTGGACAGGCTCCCAACGATCGATGCGCGACGCGACAGTTCGATCCAGTTGCCATCGGGAGCGAGGATCATGGAGATCCGTGCGACCTCGCCGAGCGTCACCGGCGCAAGGCCTTCCCGCACGCCCTTGGCGCGCAGCTTGTCATGCACGGCGTCGATGTCGGCGACCTGCAGCGTGATGTAGCGCCAGCCGCGCGCCTGCCGGATCGGATCGACCGTCGCGGCAGCATCTTCCTTGAGCAGGATCAGGCTGTCGCCGAGGCGAAACGCCGGACCGCCCGACCATGATTGCCCGGCGAAGCCGAGGATGTCGCCGTAGAACCTGCAATGCGCGGCGAGGTCGCGCACCGCCATCGCGACGGCGATCTGGGTGATGCCGTCGTGTCCGGGCGCGACCAGGCAAACCCGGTTGCCATCGGGATCGTGCATGTGTTGCGGCGCTTCGACGCCCGCGCGCGCAATGATCAGTTCGCGATAGCCGCTCGGCGCCGCATCCGGCAGCGGCTCGACATGATGGTTGAGCTTGATGACCGAACCGTGCGCGTCGTGCCGATACTGCTTCTGCCCGCGGCGGATCGGCTGCACATGATCGAAGCGAAGTCCGGCATCCTGTTGCCAGAACCGCAGCATCGGCTCGAGATCGTTGGAGGAAAGGCCGACGTCGATCACGTTCTTTGCCAGTTGCATCTGCTGCCGCCCTGGGATGAAGTGCACCACGATGGATTAGCTATGCGAGGATCAAGTCACCAACGCAAGCACCACGATCACTGTGGCGGATCGGCCGGCTGGCCGCCGCGCCCGCCTGAAACAGTCAATCCAGTGAGGACCGATATGCAAGCAGGCCTCGTCCAGACTTTTCGCGCCTTTGCGTACAATAATGCCTGGGCCAATCATCGCCTGCTCACGGCCTGCGCCGGTCTCAGCCAGGCGGAGTTCGCCGCGGCGCGGACCGGATTCTTCCCGAGCCTGCAGGCGACGCTGAACCACATTCATGTCATCGACCTGTTTTATATCGACGCGCTCGAAGGTGGCTGGCTCGGCCCGAAGGCGTGGGCGAACGAGGTGCCCTACCCGTCGGTGGCGCAGCTGAAAGACGCCCAGCGGGCGATCGACCAGCGGTTGATCGTTCACTGCGATGCGCTGACGGCCGAACGGCTCGAGGACATCGTGAAGGTCAATCGCGACACCTCGGTGCAGACCGAGCGACGCGACCGCCTGTTGATGCATCTGTTTCAGCACCAGATCCATCATCGCGGCCAGGCCCATGCGATGCTGTCGGAGACCACAGTGAAGCCGCCGCAGCTCGACGAATTCTTCGCCGCCGGCGAAGCGCCGCTCCGGGCAGCCGAGCTCAGGGATCTCGGCTGGAGCGAAGCCACAGTGTGGGGCGGCTGAAGGCGAGGTTCCGCCCGCGATCGGGGGTTGTGGAACGGTTCCCGTTCCGGAACGAGGTCTTGAATCCGGGCGCTGCCACGCTCACCTGTCGTGAAACATGGGGAACTCTATCAATGCCATTCGCCAATCACCGGGGCCAGCGCATCCATTACACCGTCGAGGGGTCCGGGCCGCTGATCGTGCTGCAGCACGGTCTCCTGCTGGACGCCGCGAGCTGGAAACAATGCGGCGTGGTCGACGCGCTTGCCGATCGCTTTCGTGTCGTGTGCGTCGATTCGCTCGGACATGGCCTGAGCGACAAGCCCGCCGATCCAGCGCTCTATAATCAGGCGCAGCGCGCCGGCGACATCGTCGCCGTGATCGACGATCTCGGCGGCGAGCGCGCCCATGTGGTGGGCCACTCGATGGGCGGCTGGGTCGCAGTTGGTGTCGCCCGGTTTTTCCCGGCGCGGCTGGCGTCGCTGGCGATTGGCGGCTGGGACTTCCTCACCGGACTGCCGCGCGGCAATGCCGGCCCGCTGACCTATGGCGCCTTCATCACCTTTGCCCGCCGCACCGTGCCGGAGCTCGCCGAATGGGTGACGCCGGATCTCGAAGGCGGCGTGCGCGCCTGCTTCAATGCGCTCGGCCAGGTCGATGGGGCAAAGGACGCGGTGCTGTCCTCGCGCGTGCCGGTGCTGCTGTGGAACGGACAGGACGACGGACCGCATGCGCCGATGCAGCGCTTCGCCGCGGAGAACGGCCTCGACGCGATGTCGGTGCCCGGCGATCACCTCGGCGCACTGTTTCAGCACGGCGCCGCGATCGGCCGGGGCATCGGCTCGTTCGTCGGGCGCGGCTAGAGCGCTTAGGTAGAACAGCGCCCCCGACTCCGCTGTGCTCCCTCTCCCCGTTCTTCACGGGGAGAGGGTTGGGGTGAGGGGCCGTCTCCGCATATCCGGTGATAGTTGTCTTTATGGAGACTCCCCCTCACCCGGAACGCATCTAGCGATGCGTCATAGCTGAAGCTCTGCCTCAGCGTTCTTCTGAACGGCCGCCAACGGCGGCCTATGCCTCTCCCCGCATGCGGGGCGAGGTGAAGCGTTCCGCGCTAGACCGGCTCCGGCATCCCTGTGAGCAGCTTGTCGAGCGTGATCGGATAGTCGCGCACGCGAACGCCGGTCGCGTTGTGGACCGCATTGGCGACCGCGGCGGCGACGCCGCAGATGCCGAGCTCGGCGACGCCCTTGGCCTTCATCGGCGACGACATCGGATCGGTCTCGTCGAGGAAGATCATCTCCTGATGCGGGATGTCGGCATGGACCGGCACCTCATAGGCCGCGAGGTCGTGCGTGATGAACAGGCCGTGACGCTTGTCGACCACGAGATCCTCCATCAGCGCCGCGCCGACGCCCATGGTCATCGCGCCGATCACCTGGCTGCGCGCCGCCTTCGGATTGAGAATGCGGCCCGCCGCGCAAACCGCAAGCATCCGCCGCACCCGGATCTCCGCCGTATCGGCATCGACGCCGACCTCGACGAAATGCGCGCCGAAGGTCGACTGCTGGTAGGTTTTCGCGAGATCACCATATTCGATGGCATCCTCCGCGACGAGGTCGCCGCCGCCGGCGGCCTGCGCCAGCGGCACGCTGCGATTGCCGGAGCGGACCACGCCGTCGGCAAACACCGCCTCCTCGGAATTGAAGCCGAGCTTCTGCGCAATGGTCTCGCGCAGCTTGGTACAGGCGGCATAGACGCCGGCGGTCGAATTGTTGCCGCCCCACTGCCCGCCCGAGCCGCAGGACACCGGAAAGTCGGAATCGCCGAGCCGCACCGCGACCTTCTCGAGCGGCACGCCCATCATCTCGGCCGCAGTCTGCGCGATGATGGTGTAGGAGCCGGTGCCGATGTCGGTCATGTCGGTCTCGACGGTCACGATGCCGTTCTGGTCGAGACGAACGCGGGCCGCCGATTTGGTCACGAGATTGTTCCGGAACGCCGCGGCGACGCCCATCCCGACCAGCCAGCGCCCATCGCGGACCTCGCCGGGTTTCGGGTTGCGCTTGTCCCAGCCAAACCGCGCCGCGCCATCGCTCAGGCACTGCACCAATTGCCGCTGCGAGAAGTGCCGCTCCGGATGCTCGGGGTCGACCTGGGTGTCGTTGCTGATGCGCAGCGCGACCGGGTCGATGCCGAGCTTGTCGGCGAGCTCGTCGATCGCGATCTCGAGCGCCATCATTCCGGAGGCTTCTCCGGGCGCGCGCATCGCATTGCCCTCCGGCAGATCGAGCGCCGCAAGCCGCGTCGCCGTCATCCGGCTGGCGCCGGCATACAGCAGCCGCGTCTGGCTCACCGCCATCTCGGGCTCGCCGTCCTTGACGTTGCCGGACCAGCTCTCGTGGCCGATCGCGGTGATCTTGCCGTCGCGCTCGGCGCCGATGCGGATGCGCTGGATCGTCGCCGGTCGATGCGTCGTGTTGTTGAACATCAGCGGACGTTGCAGCGCGACCTTGACCGGCCGGCCGGCTGCGCGGGCGCCGAGCGCGGCGAGCAGCACCTCGGCGCGCAGGAACAGCTTGCCGCCGAAGCCGCCGCCGATATAGGGCGACACTAGACGGACATTCTCCTTGGGGATGCCAAGCGTCTTCGCCATGTCTTCGGCGCCCCAGGCGATCATCTGGTTGGAGGTCCAGACCGTGAGCTTGTCGCCGTCCCAGGCCGCGATCGAAGCGTGCGGCTCCATCATCGCGTGGCCCTGATCGGGCGTGGTGTAGGTGGCATCGAGCTGCACGGGCGCAGCAGCGAAGGCGGCGGCGAAATCGCCGACGGCGGTGTCGGCCGGGCCGCCGAATGACGGGTGCGGCGTGATGCCCTTGTCACGCTCCGCGGCGAGATCGAACTTGCCGTCGCCCTTGACGTAGTCGATCCGGACCAGTTGCGCCGCGGCCCGCGCCTGCTCGAAGGTCCCGGCGACGACGATGGCGACGGCCTGGTGATAATGCGCGATCTCGGGCCCGCCGAGCAGCGGCGCCGCATTGCGCTCGCCCTTGCCGAGCTTGCCAGCATTGTCCGCTGTGACGACGGCGAGCACACCCGGTGCAGCCTTCGCCGCCTCGAGATCGATCGAACCGATCCGCCCCTTGCCGATCGCCGAACCGACCACGTAGCCATAGGCCTGGTTGGCCGCGACGTCGTGCCGCTCATAGGCGTAAGGCGCGGTGCCGGTGGTCTTCAGCGGTCCCTCGATCCGGCTGGTCGGGTGGCCGATCACCTTGAGCTGGTCGATCGGATTGAAGGTGGCGGGATGTTCAAAACGCATGATGTCAGGCCCTCATCTTAAGCCTTCGTTTCAAGCTCTGGCCTCGCGCAGCACCACCGCCAGCGTTCGCTCGGCGAGCGGCAGCTTGTACGCATTGTCCTTGGTCGGCTTCGCATCGGCGAAGAGGCGCGCGGTGACGGCCTTGGCGCCAGCAGGCAATTCCGCCTCCGCCGCCTCGACGCGCCACGGCTTGTGCGCCACGCCGCCGAGCGCGACGCGGCCGGTGCCGTCGCGCTGCACGATCGCGGCAACCGAGACCAGCGCAAAGGCGTAAGAGGCGCGGTCGCGCACCTTGCGATAGGCCTGCGCGCCGCCGACCGGTTTCGGGAGCACCACCGCGGTGATCAGTTCGCCCGGCTCCAGGCTGGTTTCGATCTCGGGGCTGTCGCCGGGCAGACGATGCAGCTCGGCGATCGGAATGCTGCGCGTAGTGCCGTTGGGCCGCACCGTCTCCACGGTCGCGTCGAGCGCGCGCATCGCCACCGCCATATCGCTCGGATGGGTCGCGATGCAGGCATCGCTCACACCGACCACCGCATGCTGGCGGCTGAAGCCGCCGATCGCGGCGCAGCCGCTGCCGGGCTTGCGCTTGTTGCAGGGCAAATTGGTGTCGTAGAAATAAGGACAGCGCGTCCGCTGCAGCAGATTGCCCGCGGTCGTCGCTTTGTTGCGCAACTGGCCGGAAGCGCCGGCGAGCAGCGCGCGCGACAGCACGCCATAGTCGCGCCGCACGCGTATATCGGCGGCAAGATCGGTGTTGCGCACCAGCGCGCCGATCCGCAGGCCGCCGTCCGCGGTCTCCTCGATGCGGTCGAGCGCCAGGTCGTTGACGTCGATCAGATGCGCCGGCGTCTCGATCTCGAGCTTCATCAAGTCGAGCAGATTGGTGCCGCCGGCGATGAACTTGGCGTTCGCGGTGCCGGCGGCGGCTGCGGCCGCCGCGCCCGGCGAGGCGGCGCGCTCATAGCTGAATGATCTCATGCGCTCCTCCCGGCGACCTCGCTGATCGCCTCGGCGATGTTGGAATAGGCGCCGCAGCGGCAGATGTTGCCGCTCATGCGCTCGCGGAGCTCGGCATCGGTCAGTCGCACCGGCGCATTCAGATCCGCCGTGACATGGCTCGGGATGCCGGCCTTGACCTCGGCAAGCACGGCGACCGCCGAGCAGATCTGGCCGGGCGTGCAATAGCCGCATTGATAGCCGTCATGCTCGACGAACGCCGCCTGCAGCGGATGCAGCCCGTCCGGCGTGCCGAGGCCCTCGATCGTCGTGATCTCGTCGCCCTGATGCATCACGGCGAGCGTCAGGCAGGAATTGATCCGCCGCCCGTCGACGAGCACCGTGCAGGCGCCGCATTGGCCGTGGTCGCAGCCCTTCTTGGTACCGGTCAAATGCAGGTGCTCGCGCAGGGCATCGAGCAGCGTGGTCCTGGTGTCGAGCTCGAGCTGGTGGGTTTCGCCGTTCACGTCAAAGGATACTCTCGTCATCACGGGCGCTCCGGTCGGGGCAGATTGGGCGGCCGCAGGCGGAGGCGTCGCGATCGACGACGCCGCAAGCGAGGCGGCTCCAACAATCAACAGATGGCGCCGCGATAGTTCCAAACGTCCGGAGATCTGCATGCCGCTGCTCTCCTCAAGTCAGCCGGACGCGGAACCACGACAACGACGTGTCGAGGTCTGCTCGGCCTGTCAGCAAAGGGGGGAATGCCGCGAACGGCGGAATGTTTCTCGCGGGGAAGTTAAACTCGTCGCGAGCGCCGCGGCGGCTCCTGGGAGGCAGCAGCGCCATCAGGCGCGGGCGGCCTGCGCGGCAGCATCGTCGTACAGGTCCGGCCTACGACCAACGTCCCCTGCCCGGAGTCGCGAAATTCCGGTTAGCTGCATTGCGCCGTCCTCATGCTCGCCCACGGGGAAAAGCGGCCCGGAACACGCTGGAGCTCTTGGGGCTTGCACCGGATCATGTAGGATGGCGGTACGACCTCCACCGGCGACGATGCCGGCCGACCCTGGGACCGCTCGATGACCGCGCATGTCATAGTGACCGACGAAGCCGCCACGCGCGTGATCCGGCTGCGCAGGCCCGAGAAGAAGAACGCGATCACCCAGGAGATGTTTCGCGCGATCAGCGACGCGATCGACAAGGCGCAGAACAATCCGAATATCCGCTGCCTGATCATCACCGGCGGCTCCGGCGTGTTCACCGCGGGCAACGACATCGAGGACCTGCTCGCGCAGGGCACCTCGACCGGCGAGACGCCGCCGGCCTCCGACCTCGTCAAGTTCCTGTATTCGCTGGCCCACAATGTGAAGCCGATCATCGCCGCCGTCGACGGCGTCGCGATGGGCATCGGCACCACCATGCTGTTTCACTGCGACTATGTGCTCGCCAGCAAGACCGCGCTGTTCTCGACGCCGTTCTCCAATTTCGGCCTGGTGCCGGAAGGCGCCTCAAGCCTGTTGATGCCGCGCATGATGGGCCACCAGCGCGCCTTCGCGATGCTGGTGATCGGCCGCACCATGTCGGCCGACGACGCCCGCGTCGCCGGCTTCGTCAACACCGTGGTGGCGCCGGGGCACGCCGAGGTGGAGGCGCACAAGGTGGCGCGCGAGATCTGCGCGCTGCCGGCCGAGGCGGTGGCGATCTCGCGGCGACTGATCCGGCTGCCGCCGGAGGACGTCACCCGCCGCATCGAGCAGGAGAACCATCTGTTCAGCGAACGGATGCGCTCCAAGGAAGCTGTCGAGGCGTTCAAGGCATTCATGGCTCGCCCGAAGGATTGAAACGAAGCGTCGCAAAATTGTAGTGGCGCGGCGCCATGATCCCGTGCTCCATGGACAGGTCATGAGACAGCCCCGCCTTTCCCCTCTCGCCGCGCTCTGCGCGTTCGGAGTGGCCACAGCAAGCCCCTGTCTGGCGCAGGCCGCGGAGCCGGTGAGCCTGCGCATTCTCGCGATCAACGATTTCCACGGCTATCTGCGGCCGCCGCCGGGCGGCATCCGCATCACCGATCCCACTGACGCGGCCAAAAAGATCATGGAGCCCGCCGGCGGCGCCGAGCGGATGGCCACCGTCGTCAAGCAGCTGCGCGAGGGCCACAAGAACAACATCTTCGTTGCGGCCGGCGACCTGATCGGCGCAAGCCCGTTCCTGTCGGCGATGTTTCACGACGAGCCGACCATCGAGTCGCTCTCGCTGATGGGACTTGCGATCTCCTCGGTCGGCAATCACGAATTCGACGAGGGCAAGGACGAGCTGCTGCGGATGCAGAATGGCGGCTGCCATCCGGTCGACAAATGCCAGGGGCCGCACCCGTTCACAGGAGCCAAATTCCGCTATCTCGCCGCCTCTACGATCGACAAGGCGACCGGCAAGCCGGTGTTTCCGCCCTACGAGATCAAGCAGTTCGACGGCATTCCGGTGGCCTTCATCGGGCTGACGCTGAAGAACACCCCGAACCTGGTGTCGCCGGCCGGCGTCGCGAGCCTCGACTTCCGCGATGAGGCCGAGACCGTCAATGCGCTGGTCCCCGAGCTGAAGGCGAAGGGCGTCGAGGCGATCGTGGTGCTGATCCACGAAGGCGGCTTTCCGACCGGCGACTATAATGAATGTCCGGGGATCTCCGGACCGATCGTCGACATCGTCAAGAAGTTCGATCGCGCGGTCGACGTCGTGATCTCCGGCCATACCCACCAGGCCTATGTCTGCGAGATCGATGGTCGGCTCGTCACCTCCGGCGACAAATACGGCACCCTGGTCACCGCGATCGATCTTCAGCTCGATCCGAACAGCCATGACGTGATCAGCGCCAGGGCCGCCAACACCATCGTGCGGATCGCCGGCACCGCCAAGGATCCCGAGCAGAGCGCGCTGCTGGAATCCTACGACCGGCTGGCCGCGCCGATCGCGAGCCGCGCGGCAGGCTCGGTCACCGAAACGCTGTCGCGTACGCCTGCCGAAACTGGCGAGAGCCCGCTCGGCGACATCGTCGCCGACGCGCAGCTGCTTGCAACCAGCGCTGAGCCGAATGGCGGCGCGGTGATCGCTTTCACCAATCCGGGCGGCGTGCGCACCGACATCGTCAAGCGCGAGGACGGCGCTGTGACCTATGCCGATATCTTCGCCAGCCAGCCGTTCCGCAACCAGCTGGTAACGATGACGCTGACCGGCAAGCAGCTCAAGGACGCGCTGGAGCAGCAATGGGCCGATCCGAAGCGGCCGCGCGCCCTCCAGGTCTCGAAGGGGTTCTCCTATGCGTGGGATGCGAGCAAGCCCGATGGCGCGCGCATCATCGCCACACGGATGTCGCTGGACGGCAAACCGATCGACCCGGCCGCGAGCTACCGCGTCACCGTGAATAATTATCTCGCCGAGGGCGGCGACGGCTTCACGGTGTTCAAGCAAGGAACCGCGCAGCAATTCGGCATCTACGACGTCGATGCGCTCTATACCTACTTCAAGGCCAACAGCCCGGTGGGCCCGACGGCAGGCAAGCGGATCGAGCGGATCAATTGAGCGAGGTGTGGGGGTGGCGTACGCAGCCCCTCGCGTCGTTGCACGCGGAGCGGAGCAATCCATTATCTCCGAGCATGCGGCAGCATGGATTGCTTCGCTCTGCTCGCAATGACGCGGAAAACGCCCCGGCTTTGAAGGGACGGGAACGGAGATGATGTCGGCCCTTTCCGGAACGCCGCTAACGGCCTAGATTAGGGCCTGCTCTTGCATGATCTTGGTCGGAAAACCGCTGCGCACTTTTCCGGATCATGCGTCCTCGCACGCGCATCCATTGCGCCGGGAATTTGCATGACACTGCTTCTGACGCATTCCGCCTGTCTCGACCACCTGACCCCTCCCGGACATCCCGAACGCCCCGACCGGCTGCGGGCGGTCGCCGAGGTGCTCGGCGAGGATCGCTTCAAGGCACTGGTGCGCGATTCCGCCCCGGAAGGCGACCTCGACACCGTGCTGCTCTGTCACGGCGAGCACTATGTCAGCGAACTCCGCCACATCGCGCCGACCTCCGGCATGATCTATATCGACGGCGACACCTCGATGTCGCCGGGCACCTGGGAAGCAGTGATGCGCGGCGTCGGCGGCGCGGTGGCCGCCACCGATGCGGTGATGGAGGGCAAGCATCAAAACGCCTTCGTCGCGGTGCGCCCGCCCGGGCACCACGCCGAGAAATCGACGCCGATGGGCTTCTGCTTCTTCGACAATGCCGCGATCGCCGCCCGCCACGCGCAGCGCAAATACGGCATCAAGCGCGCCGCGATCATCGATTTCGACGTCCATCACGGCAACGGCACGCAGGATATCTTCTGGGCCGACCCGACCGTGATGTATTGCTCGACGCACCAGATGCCGCTGTTTCCCGGCACCGGGGCTGCCGGCGAGCGCGGCGAGCACGACACCGTCGTCAACGCGCCGCTGGCGCCCGGCGACGGCGGCGCCAAGTTCCGCTCCGCTTTCGAGAACCTGATCCTGCCGCAGCTCGAGAAGTTCTCCCCCGAACTCGTCGTCATCTCGGCGGGCTTCGACGCGCATCACCGCGATCCCCTGGCCTCGATCAACCTGAGGGGCGAGGATTTCGGCTGGGTCACGCGCAAGCTGATGGATCTCGCCGACAAGAGCGCCGGCGGCCGCGTCGTCTCCGTCCTGGAAGGCGGCTACGACCTGCAGGGCCTGAAAGAGTCGGTAGCATCTCACGTCACCGCATTGATGGACGGGTAAATCCCCGCCACAATACGCCCGCAAAAATTCGATTGATTCTGCGCCGGGGCGAGCATGGCCTGCGACAGGTCATGTTTGGACGACAAGATCAGGTTGCGATCTGATCCACGCAATCGGGAACGCAAGAATGGCCGACAACAGCCAAGCCGACGTGAAGAAGCTCTCCTTTGAACGCGCGATCGAGGAACTCGAATCGATCGTCAAGCGGCTCGAGGACGGCAAGGTCCCGCTTGAGGAATCGGTCGCGATCTACGAGCGCGGCGAGGCACTGAAACGGCGCTGCGAGGAACTGCTGCGCCAGGCCGAAGCCCGCGTCGACAAGATCACCACCGACGCCTCGGGCCAGCCGACCGGGACCGAGCCGCTCGACGTGCAGTAGCGCCACCGACCACCTCGATCGCGCGGCACGATGTCCGCCACGGCGGGCAATTGTTGCTGCCCATTTCCAGCAAACCGTAACCCCACGGGGCTCCCCGTGGCGGTCGTGTACGGCTGCGAATCAGGTTGAGCCGGCCCCGCTGGCTGCCGCCAAATTAGGCGAATTGGAACCCGGCCTCAGCCCAGCCATTGAAAAGGTTAGGTTTTTCAGTGCGGCGCATAGGAACCCTGCGCGCCCTATCGGGTTGGCTTTGGCTGCGGCTTTGGTGTAATGCTTCCAGTTCTATGGGCATTTGAGAGTGGCGGGCAGCCCGACTTTTCGGGCGGCATGCATCTCAAATGGTTCGACAAAACTGAACCGGGACGGGTGAAGAGCGACCAAGGTGATGCATATCACGTGGTCCAATCCGGAGTGAATCTAGGCTTACAACCAGGCACCGGCCTGCCGGGGCGGCACCCAGTGTCTGGCATTCGCTGCGCGGTGTGCGCGCCATCCCATCTCGCGTCGGGCGGTTCGTTCCGACAGGCAAAAATTGGAAATTCGCTGTGACCACATTTAGTAAGACGCCGCTTCTTGACACTATTCACACGCCCGATGACCTGCGCAAGCTGAAGGTCGAGCAGGTGCGGCAGGTTGCCGACGAGCTCCGCCAGGAAACCATCGACGCGGTGTCGGTGACCGGCGGCCATTTCGGCGCCGGCCTCGGCGTGGTCGAACTGACCACCGCCATCCACTACATCTTCGACACCCCGCGCGACCGCCTGATCTGGGACGTCGGCCACCAGGCCTATCCGCACAAGATCCTAACCGGACGCCGCGACCGCATCCGCACGCTGCGCACCGGCGGCGGCCTCTCCGGTTTCACCAAGCGCACCGAGAGCGACTACGATCCGTTCGGCGCCGCGCACTCCTCGACCTCGATTTCGGCCGGCCTCGGCATGGCCGTGGCGCGCGATCTCTCCGGCGGCAAGAACAACGTTATCGCCGTGATCGGTGACGGCGCGATGTCGGCGGGCATGGCCTATGAGGCGATGAACAATGCCGGCGCGATGAACTCGCGCCTGATCGTGATCCTGAACGACAACGACATGTCGATCGCCCCGCCGGTCGGCGCGATGAGCGCCTATCTGTCGCGCCTCTACTCCGGCAAGACCTATCGCTCGCTGCGCGAGGCCGCCAAGCAGATCAACAAGCGTCTGCCGAAGATCCTCGCCAATCGCGCCAACCGCGTCGAGGAATATTCCCGCGGCTTCATGATGGACGGCGGCACACTGTTCGAGGAACTCGGCTTCTACTATGTCGGCCCGATCGACGGTCACAATCTCGACCATCTGCTGCCGGTGCTGAAGAACGTCCGCGACATGGAGACCGGCCCGATCCTGGTTCACGTCGTGACCCAGAAGGGCAAGGGCTACGGCCCGGCCGAAGCCTCCGCCGACAAGTACCACGCCGTGGTCAAGTTCGACGTCGCGACCGGCACCCAGGCCAAGGCCAAACCAAATGCACCGGCCTACCAGAACGTGTTCGGCCAGAGCCTCGTCAAGGAAGCCGAGAAGGACGACAAGATCGTCGCCATCACCGCGGCGATGCCGTCGGGCACCGGCGTCGACATCTTCAACAAGGCGTTCCCGGACCGCACCTTCGACGTCGGCATTGCCGAACAGCACGCGGTGACCTTCGCCGCCGGCCTCGCCACCGAAGGCTACAAGCCGTTCTGCGCGATCTATTCGACCTTCCTGCAGCGCGGCTATGACCAGGTGGTCCATGACGTCGCGATCCAGAGCCTTCCGGTCCGCTTCGCGATCGACCGCGCCGGCTTGGTGGGCGCCGACGGCGCGACGCATGCGGGTTCGTTCGACAGCGCTTATCTCGGCTGTCTGCCGAACATGGTGATCATGGCTGCCGCCGACGAGGCGGAACTGGTCCACATGGTGGCGACGCAGGTTGCGATCAACGATCGTCCGAGCGCGCTGCGCTATCCTCGCGGCGAAGGCCGCGGCATCGAGATGCCGGAAGTCGGCGTTGCCCTGGAAGTCGGCAAGGGCCGTATCATCCGCGAGGGCAAGAAGCTCGCGCTGCTGTCGTTCGGCACCCGTCTTGCCGAGTGCGAGAAGGCGGCCGACGAGCTCGCCGCCCACGGCCTTTCCGCGACGATCGCCGACGCGCGCTTCATGAAGCCGCTCGACGAAGAGATGATCATGAAGCTCGCGCGCGACCACGAGATCCTGATCACGATCGAGGAAGGCTCGATCGGCGGCTTCGGCTCGCATGTCATGCAGTTCCTGTCGGACAACGCCATGCTCGACAGCGGCATGCTCAAGTTCCGCTCGATGATCCTGCCCGACGTGTTCCTCGACCACGACACGCCGGCGGCGATGTATGCCCGCGCCGGTCTCGACGCCAAGAGCATCGTTGCCAAGGTGTTCGAGACCCTCGGCAAGGACTACAAGACCGAGACCGTCAAGCTCGCCTAATCGTTACGGGCGGCGCTCACTGGAGCATTTTCGGTTCTGATTGAATCAGAACCGAAGCTCCAGGTTCTCGCTCGAAAACGCACCAGCCCCGGCACGTCCATGAAGATCTATCTGGCAGGTCCTGACGTGTTCCTGCCGGATGCCGTGGAGATCGGCCGCCGCAAGGCGGAGGTTTGCGCCTATCACGGGCTGACCGGGCTGTATCCGCTCGACAGCAGCATCGATCCCACCGCCGCCGGGGCCTCGCTCGCCATCTTCAAGAGCAACGAGGCGATGATGGAGTCTGCCGACGCCATCATCGCCAATTTGACGCCGTTTCGCGGCCCCAGTGCCGACGCAGGCACGGTTTACGAACTCGGCTACATGGCGGGACGCGGCAAACTGTGCCTCGCCTATTCCAACGATCCCACGTCCTACGCCAATCGCGTGGCGCGGCTGAGCCAAGTCGTGCCGGCATCCGACGGACGCCTGATCGATGCGGAAGGGCTGACGGTGGAAGAGTTTGGATTACCGGACAATCTGATGATGATGCACGCGCTCGACCTGCACGGCAGCCCGCTGGTGACCCCGCGCGAGCCGTCGGCCGACCTCTGGCACGACCTCACCTCCTTCGAGGCCTGCGTGCGGCTCGCTGCCGCGCAGCGCCGGCAGGCGGCGAAGTGACCAGAGCGGGCGACAACGACAACGACGCATCCGCCGGCAAGCGCATCGACGTGCTGCTGGTGGAACGCGGCCTGTTCGAAAGCCGGGCGCGGGCGCGCGCCGCCATCGACGCCGGCCTCGTCACCGCCGACGGCAAGCAGATCGCGAAGGCGTCCGAGATCGTCGCACCGGGCGCGGCCCTCTCGGCCGAGCCGGCGCATCCCTATGTCTCGCGCGGCGGCGTCAAGCTCGCCGGCGCGCTCGAGCACTATCCGATCGACGTCGAAGGCCATGTCTGCCTCGATGTCGGCGCCTCGACCGGCGGCTTCACCGAAGTGCTGCTCGCCAACGGCGCAAGCCTCGTGTTCGCCGTCGATGTCGGCCACGGCCAGCTGCATCCCTCGCTGCAGGGGCATCCGAAGATCGTCTCCATGGAGGCGACCGACATCAGGAGCTTCGAGGGCAAGCGCCTGCCGGCGCGGCCCGACATCGTGGTGATCGACGTCAGCTTCATCTCGCTGAAGCTGGTGCTGCCGGTTGCGCTGTCGCTGGCGGCCGCCCCGATGCATCTTTTGGCGTTGATCAAGCCGCAATTCGAGGCGGCGCGCAAACACTCCAAGCGCGGCGTCATCCGCAACGCGATGGTGCACCAGGAGATCTGCGACGATATCGCCGCCTTTGCCGCCTCGCAGGGCTGCACCGACATCCAGGTGTTCCCGTCCTCGATCTCAGGCGGCGACGGCAATATCGAATTCTTCCTCGGCGCGCGCCGTGGCTGAGCTTCTCACCATCGACCATGTCGGCCACCGCGGCGACGGCGTCGCGATCGAGGGATCGCAATCGATCTTCGTGCCTTATGCGCTGGCCGGCGAAACGGTCGAGGTCGACGACGTCCCGGGCAACCATCCCGACCGGCGGCGGCTGCTGCGGGTCGCGCAGGAAAGCCCCGAGCGCATCGCGCCGTTCTGTCCACATTTCGGCGTCTGCGGCGGCTGCGCGATCCAGCACTGGAACGACGCGCCCTACCACGCCTGGAAGCGCAACATCGTGGTCGAGACACTGGCGCAGGCGAAGATTGCAGCCGACGTCGCGCCACTGCTCGACGCCCACGGCGCAGGCCGTCGCCGCATCACGCTGCACGGGCGCATGGGCCCCCATGACGTCCTCAAGGTCGGCTACGCCGCGGCAGGTTCGCACGACATCATCCCGGTCGATCGCTGCCCGATCCTCGATCCTGCGCTCGACGGTGCGCTCGAGGCGGCCTGGGCCACAGCCGAGCCGCTGATCGCGATCGGCAAGCCGCTCGACATCCAGGTCACCGCAACCGTCAACGGCCTCGACATCGACGTGCGCGGCTCCGGCGCGCTGCCGACCAGCCTGATCACCACTTTGTCGCGAGTCGCGCAGAAGCACCGGCTGGCGCGGCTGACACGCCACGGCGAGCTGGTGCTGCAGCGCGGCTCCCCCGAGATTGCGATCGGAAAGGCGAAGGTCGTGCTGCCGCCCGGCTCGTTCCTGCAAGCGACCGTCAAGGGCGAGGACACGCTGGCCGCGCTGGTTCGCGAGCATTGCGGACGCGCCAAGCATATCGCCGACCTGTTTTGCGGCGTCGGTCCGTTCGCGCTGCGCCTTGCGGAGAAGGCGCGGATCGCGGCCTTCGACAGCGATGCCGGCGCCATCACCGCGCTGCAGAAGGCCGCGCAATCGACGCCGGGGCTGAAGCCGCTCAAGGCCGAGGCGCGCGACCTGTTCCGCCGCCCCTTGATGCCGCAGGAATTGCGCGACTATGACGCCGTCGTGTTCGATCCGCCGCGACAGGGCGCACAGGCGCAAGTCACCCAGCTGGCGGCGAGCAAGGTGCCGGTGATCGTCGCGGTGTCCTGCAACGCCGCGACGTTTGCGCGCGACGCGAAAATCCTGATCGACGGCGGCTACAAGATCGCAGCTGTCACGCCGGTCGATCAGTTCCGCCACACGGCGCATGTCGAGCTGGTGGCGCGGTTCGCGCGCTGACAGGACGCAGCGACGATCGCTGAGCGCGGGCGCTCCCGCTATAGTCTGCGCTCCATGTCCGACGATCCGCCGCTCGCACGCATCATTCCCGTTCTCGCCGCCGTACCGGGCGTCGCCGCCATCGTGCTCGGCGGCTCGCGGGCGCGCGGCACGGCGCATGACGCCTCCGACACCGATATCGGCCTCTGCTATCGGGATGGCGCCGCGCCGGATATCGATCGGCTGCGCGAAGCTGTAACGGGTCTGGTCGACGACCCCGCTGCTGCGCATGTCACGCCGGTCGGCGAATGGGGACCGTGGATCGTCGGCGGTGCCTGGCTCACGATCGGCGGCCGCAAGGTCGACCTGCTCTACCGCAGCATCGATCAGGTTTCCGCTGTCATCGATGCTTGCCGGAACGGCGAGATCAGCATGCACTACCAGCCGGGCCATCCGCACGGCTTCTGCTCGGCGATCTGGATGGGCGAGGTCGCGCTGTGCCATCAGCTGCACGATCCCGACGGCCTCGTCGCGGCGCTGAAGGCGAGGACCGCGCCCTACCCGCCGGCCCTCCGCGATGCGTTGGTGCGGCGCTTTCAATGGGAAGTGCTGTTCAGCATCGAGAATGCCGAGCTCGCCGTGCCGCGCGGCGACAGCACGCATATCGCCGGCTGCGCCCATCGCGCGCTGGCCTGTATCGCGCAGGTGCTGTTTGCGCTGAACGGGGCGTATCTGATCAACGAAAAGGGCGCGCTGGCGCAGGCCGCGAATTTTCCGGTGACGGTTCGCGGCCTCGCTGGTTGCGCCGCGGAGGTCTGGCGGCAGATCGGCGCGGCCGAGCACGCCGCCGCGTTGCAGACGTTGCGCGCGCTGGAGAGTGAGCTCCAGAAGATTTGTAGGGCGAGTTAGAACGGTCGGATGGGTAGAGCGCAGCGAAACCCATCATCCGCACCGCGGATATGAATTGATGGGTTTCGCTTCGCTCTACCCATCCTACGAGATCCACATGATCGGCTACCGCCCCCAGCGGTCCTGCCAGATCTTCTCGCCGATCAGGCAATTGACCCGCGGCTCCTTCTCGGCGGTCCGCATGATCGGGCGCTCGGGGGTGCGGCCGGCGACTTCGAGCAGCAGCTTGGTGCGGATCGCCTCCTTGAACTTCTCACGATCCTTGATCGTCACCACGAAGGAGCCCGGTCCGCCGATCACGCAGTCCTCGTAGTAATAGTCGAGATTCTCGATATCCATCGTCGAGTAGGACGGCTCCTTCACCATGATCGGCAGGCCATTGATGACAATGCCCTTGTCGAGCGCCGCATCGCGCGCGGGCGTGATCGGCGTGCCGTTGTTGTTGGGCCCGTCGCCGGAAATATCGATCACGCGGCGCAGGCCGCGATGCGGATTCTCGTCGAACATCGGGATCGCGAAATAGATCGCACCGGAGATCGAGGTGCGCGAGGCGCGGCGCACCGGCGTCTTCATGATCTCGGCGGCGACCGCATCGGCGGATTCAGGGCCGTCGATCACCCGCCAGGGGATGATGATCTTCTGATCGTTGGAGGCGGCCCATTCGAAATAGGTGATCGAGATCTTGCCGTTCGGACCGGCCTTCAGCGCCTGCAGGAAGTCCTTGGAGACGATGGCCTGCGCATAGCCCTCGCGCTGGATCGCGAGCTCGTCCATGTCCATCGAATAGGAGACGTCGACCGCGATGATCAACTCGATGTCGACGCTCGGTGTGGATTCCTTTTCAGCCAGGCGATGGCCTGGCTGGGTTCCCGGGCCGGGCGCGGCAACACCGGCCACATCGCCGCTGGCCAACATGCCCGCGACAAGCACCGCTCCGATCGAGACATACCAGCGCATTGCGGCCCTCCCGTCGTATGAGCGTCATCGTGACACGCAATTCAGGCGGCGAAAAGCGCAGATATCAGCTGTCCTTCACATTCAGGTTAGACGTCCACACTCAAGTCAGACTTCGCTTGTCTCGAATGCGGCGACACGCGCCGTGCCGTTGCCGCAATGACGCCGTGCAAATCGAACGGTTCCAAGCCGCGCCCGAAGACGGTATTCCTACGGGGCAATCGCGAGGGAGTGCGATGCCAGATACCGTCGTCAAGCCGAATACCAGGACGAAGACCAAGGTCGAGCGGCCGCGCCTGCACAAGGTGATCCTGGTCAACGACGACTACACGCCGCGCGAATTCGTCGTCGCCGTGCTGAAGGGTGAATTCCGCATGACCGACGACCAGGCCTACAAGGTGATGCTGACCGCGCATCAGCGCGGCGTCTGCGTCGTCGCTGTGTTCACTAGGGACATCGCCGAGACCAAGGCGACGCGCGCCACCGACGCCGGCCGAGCCAAGGGCTATCCGCTGCTGTTCACCACCGAACCCGAGGAATAGCGCGCCGGCGCCAGATTGCCGCGGGCCTTGCCACGTATTTTAGCGATCGCGGCGACCGGTGCTTTAGGGATCGCATGGTACCTACGCGGCATGTCCGTCGCGCTGCGCCAACAACTGTCCCTGCGGAAAACTCGCCCGGAGACCTCGTTCGGGCCGTTTCGCCCGTTGCCCGCCCTGCCCTGGCTGATCATGGCGGCGGCGCTGCGGATCGTCGGCTACGGCAATCTCGGCCTGATTGTGCCCGCGCTGGCGCTGGCCAACGCTTGCGTGCTGCTCGCCTTCTTCGCGACGGCACGGGACTCGATCCAGGCTTCCGGCGGCCGATCGTCGCTCGGCGAATTGACGCTGGCCGAGCAGATCAGGCTGTCGCTGTCGATCCTGTGGCGGATCGTGCTCGTGATGATCGTGGCGGCACTCGGCAGCGCCGCGATCGGCTTCTCGTCGTTTGCACCGTTTCTCTTGTCGGGCCTCGACGGCATGGCCTTCGATCAGGTCACCCATCTCGGCCGGTTCTGGAGTGCGGCGATCGCGGCGCTGGTGCTGCTGATCATCGTCAATGCAGAAGGCAATGGCGGCCGCGTCGCGCTGTTTGCCGCCGTCAAGGACCTTGGCCGGCACGCGCTCTGGCTTGGCGCGGCGGTGCTCGTGCTGGGCGCGATCAACGTTGCGCTGGGCTACGGGCAGGCGCTTGTGCGCACCGCGATCTGGGACTTCTGGCAAATCTCGATGGTGGGCCAGCCGCTCAAGAACCTGGTCTACGTCGTCTTCATCTTCGGCTTCGCGATGCTGCGGCTGTGGATCACATTGTCGATCCTGACCTTCGGCCTGAAGCAGTCTTACGCCCGCAGCGGCTAGCTAGCAGCAGCGACCGGCGCCTCGTCGAACAGGCCGTAGACCCGTTCGGCCTTGGCAAATCCCGCGATCGGAAACTCGCCGAGATCGCTCCAGCCGCCGTCGCTGATGCCGGCGAAGCGCTCCGAGGCCACCACGGTGCGGCCGAGACGGCCGGCGATCTTCTCCAGCCGCGCGGCGAGATTGACCGCCGGACCGATGCAGGTGAAGTCGAGCCGGTTGCCGCCGCCGATATTGCCGTAGAGCACGCGACCGAGATGCAGCGCGAGGCCGAAACGGAAGCGTTCGACGGCATCGCCGTTGGCGAATTGCAGCGCCTCGACGCCGGCACGGGACGCTCGCGCGGCCTCCAGCACGCGTGAGCAGACCTGCACCTCGTCACCGAGATATTCGTCGACCGGGAACACCGCGAGCAGGCCGTCGCCCATGAATTTGAGCACCTCGCCGCCATGGTCGCGGATCGCGGTGACCTGGCAATCGAAATAGAGGTTGAGGATCTCCACCACCGTCTCGGCCGGCAGGCGGTCCGACAGCGCGGTGAAGCCGCGCAGGTCCGACAGCCAGATCGCGGCATCCATCGTATCGGCATGGCCGCGCCGGATCTGGCCGCCCATGATGCGCTCGCCGGCCCGGTTGCCGACATAGGTGTCGAGCAAGAGCGAGGCGGTGCGGCGCAGGGTGATGATCTCGATATAGCGCGCCAATGGCACGGCGATCGACCGGATCGCATCGAGTTGCTCGTCGGTGAAACCGCCCGGCTGCCTGGTGGTCCAGCTCGAGGCATTGACGAAGCCGTCAGTATAGACCAGCGGCACGGCGATGTAGTCGGTGACGCCTTCGGCCTGCAGGTCCACGACGATCGGAAACCGGGCGCTTGCGGGATCGTCGAGCCGCGCGCGGACCTCAATGCCCTGCCTGAAGACGGTCGACAGCGGGCTGACGGCAAATTCCGGGGAGTCCAGGATGTTGTGATCGACGGTGCCGGTTTCGACCTCGGCGCCGGGCTTCCAGAAGAAATGGCGGCCATAGATCTCCGGATGCAGCGTGCGCACGAAGACGCCGATGCGCCACAGCGGCAATCCGGCCCGCACCAGCCGTTCGCAGCATTCCGCCATCATCTGCGGCGGGGTCGGCGCCGACCGCGCGCCGCCGATCATCCACTCGATGATGTCCCGAAGCTCCGACGCGTTCATGGCATTCCCCCAGGGCGGTCTGGCGACCGCCACTATATAGGGGATCAGCGCCCGGTCTGCCCGCGGTCGCGCAGAAAATGATCGGCCAGCACGCAGGCCATCATGGCCTCGCCGACCGGCACCGCCCGGATGCCGACGCAGGGGTCGTGGCGACCCTTGGTCAGGATGTCGGTATCGACACCCTTGCGGTCCACGGTCCGGCGCGTGGTCAGGATCGAGGACGTCGGCTTGACCGCAAAGCGCACCACCACCGGCTGGCCGGTCGAGATGCCGCCGAGGACGCCGCCGGCATGGTTGGACAGGAAACGCGTTCCGTTGTTGCCGGTCCGCATCTCGTCGGCGTTCTCCTCGCCCGACAATTCGGCGGCGCCGAAGCCGGCGCCGATCTCGACGCCCTTAACCGCGTTGATGCTCATCATCGCCGCCGCCAGGTCGCTGTCGAGTTTGGCGTAAATCGGCGCGCCGAGTCCGGCCGGCACGCCCTCGGCGACGACCTCGATGACGGCGCCGATCGAGGAGCCGCTCTTCCTGATGCCGTCGAGATAGCTTTCGAAGAACGCCGCCTTGTCCTTGTCGGGACAAAAGAACGGGTTGTTCGCAATCTCGTCCCAGTCCCACTTCTCGCGGTCGATCTTGTGCGGCCCCATCTGCACCAGCGCGCCGCGCACCTTCACCTCGGGCAGGACCTTGCGCGCGATCGCGCCGGCCGCGACGCGGGTCGCGGTCTCGCGCGCGGAGGAGCGTCCGCCGCCGCGATAGTCGCGCAGGCCGTATTTCGCTTCATAGGTGAAGTCGGCGTGGCCGGGGCGGAACTTGTCCTTGATCTCGGAATAATCCTTCGAGCGCTGGTCGGTGTTCTCGATCAGCAGCGCGATCGGCGTGCCGGTCGTCACCTGCACCCCGCTCTCCGGATGCGCCATCACGCCGGACAGGATCTTCACCGCATCCGGCTCCTGGCGCTGCGTGGTGAAGCGCGACTGGCCGGGGCGGCGGCGGTCGAGGTCGTGCTGGATCTCCTCCACGGTCAGGGGGATCAGCGGCGGGCAGCCGTCGACGACGCAGCCGATCGCGACCCCATGGCTCTCGCCGAAGGTCGTGACGCGGAACATATGGCCGAAGGTATTGAAGGACATGGCGTGTCGTAACGCGCAGGGTCGGCAGCGTCAAACGAGTTTCATGGCCCCAAAGACGCGGGTGGCCGGGCGCCCTTAACTATACTTCCGCAACCCCGCCGCGCCGAACACATAGACCGCCCCCTGCTCGATAGTGAGCTCGGCGGCCGAGGCCGTGGTCTCGAAGCCGAGCGCCACCATCAGCGCCCGCGCCGTGCCGCCATGGGCAACCGCGACCGTGTCTGCCGTCACCGAGCGATACCAGTCGGTCATCCGCACCTGGACGTCGACGTAGCTCTCGCCGCCGGCCGGCGACACCGTCCACTTCTCGGCCAAACGGCGGGCATACAGCGCGGGATCCGCAGCCTGCGCCTGCGCCAAGGTCGAGCCCTCCCACGTCCCGTAGCCGATCTCGCGCAGTCGCCTGTCGAGGGCGTAGTCGCCGGGCGGCAGGCCGAGCTCGGCGCGCACCAGCTCCATGGTGGCGCGCGCCCGGATCAGCGGGCTCGCGACGAACGGCACCGTCGTCTTGTCACGGCCGTCGCGCGCCAGGAGATCGGCGAGGATGCGCCCGGCATGCGCAGCCTGGGCGCGGCCGCGCTCATTGAGGGCGATGTCCTGCACGCCCTGGAGCCGGCCTTCGGCGTTCCACGCGGTCTCGCCGTGGCGGATGTAATAGATCGTCGGTACCGGCATTCCCGTAACGGCTGGTCCCTGCTGAGTGAGAGATGTCGGCCGCCTCAAGGCTTCCACGCTTCGAATTTTTTCGGCCCGGAGGTACACCAGCACTTCGGCCGGCGACAAGCCCAAATCGGCCGCAGCTTGGGCGGTATGCGCGCAGATCGGCGCAGACGGAATAGCCACGCCGCCAGGGTGTTATGTGGACAAGGCGGCTATCGCCGCAACCATCGAAGACTGGGATGCATGACCGCGTTTCGTCAAAGTGTCGAAGCCATGATTCCCGCGCTGCGCCGCTATGCGCGCGCGCTGGCGCGTGACACGGATATCGCCGACGATCTGGTGCAGGACACGCTGGTACGGGCGCTGCGCTCGGAGCGGCTGTTTCTCGGCGGCGACGTCAGGAGCTGGCTCTACACGATCCTGACCAATCTGAACAAGAATCGCCGGCGTTCGCTGGCGCGGCGGCCGGCGTTCGTGCCGCTGCTCGACAACAATGCCGACGCCAGCGGGACCGAGGCCGAGGGACGCGACATCGAGCGCGCGCTGTCGACGCTGGTCGAGGAGCAACGCTCGGTGCTGCTGCTCGTCATGCTGGAGGGCATGAGCTACCGGGAGGTCGCCGATATCCAGGGCGTGCCGATCGGCACGGTGATGTCCCGCCTCGCCCGCGCCCGCGCCCATGTCCGGGCTTCGATCGAGGGCCAGCGCCCGGCGCTGCGACGGGTGAAATGATAATGTGCGCGATGGCCGGCATGACGCATGAACGATTTTCGAACAAGATTTGGCAGAGACGACTGATATGACCGACCCGAACATTCCCGTCACCGAAGACGAGCTGCACGCTTACGTCGACAACGAGCTGCCGGCCGAACGCCGCGGCGATGTCGAGGCGTGGCTTGGCACGCATCCTGACGACGCGGCGCGGGTGCAGTCATGGCGCGCGATGGCCGAGACATTGCATGCACGCTACGACACCGTGCTGGACGAGGCGGTGCCGAAACGGCTCGAGCTCGAGCGGCTGGTGCGCCAGCCGCGCCGCTGGGTCTATGGCGCGGTGGCGGCGACGCTCATGGCCTTCGTCGCCGGCGGCGGCGCCGGCTGGATCGCGCGCGGAGCGGCGGCGACGCCGTCGGCCTTCCAGAGCTTCACGGTCGATGCACTCGATGCGCATCGGCTCTACGTGGTCGAGGTCCGGCATCCCGTCGAGGTGCCCGGCAGCGAGCGCGACCACCTGCAGCAATGGCTGACCAAGCGCTGCGGCTGGGACGTCCGCGCGCCGGAGCTGACCGGGCTGAAGCTGGTCGGCGGCCGCCTCCTGCCCGGACCGAGCGGCCCGGCGTCGTTCCTGATGTATGAGAGCACGTCCGGCGAGCGCTTCACGGTCTACACCGCCAAGGCGAAGACCGAGGCGACCCAGATGCGCTACGCCGCGCAGGGCAGCGACGGCGCGCTGTTCTGGGCCGATCGGGGCGTTGCCTATGTCGTCAGCGGCGGCACCGATCGCACGCGCCTGACCCAGGTCGCGCAGGCCGTCTATGATCAGATGGAGAAGAGCGGCGGGTGATCTTCCGTAATTTTACGGAAGATCAGGTCGTCGAAATTGCTTCATTTCGAGTAAGTGAATCCAGCCTCACTCAGCGTCCCAATTCCGACATCGAAAACTTCGATTCGCGTCATCGACGCGTCTCATTATCGCACCGGATGCTCACGCGAAGATGATCCGCGCCCGATCCGCCGATCGGCGCACGCGGCCTCGATTGGGGTTTTGTGTACCGCGCTGGTCCCCCTCTCGAGGCCGCACTCCTTTTCCGTCATCCGATCTGCACGCCGCAGACCTCGGACGGCCAGTTATCCTTTGTGACGCGCTCGCAATGCCCGCGTCTACCCCGATAGACTCCGGGGTAGTTGCAGTTTCGCGTCTTCGCGTCTTTGGGGCGCGCTCTCGGCGGTCAGCCGAGATCGCTGCGCGGATTATAGGGGTTACGCTCCCGCCACGTCTGCATCAATGCCTCAAGCTCGGCATCGTTCCCGTCGGGAAGGATGATGCGGGTCGTGACGTAGAGATCGCCGACAACGCCTGCCTTCGATAGCCCCTTGCCCTTGACGCGGAAAGTACGGCCGCTCGAGGTGTTTTTGGGGATCGACAGTTCGACCGCGCTGCCGAGCGTCGGCACGCGGACCTTGCCGCCCAGCACGGCCTCGTAGAGGGTGATGGGCAGGTCGATCCGGAGATCGTTGCCGTCGACCTTGAAGAACGGGTGCGGGGCGATCGAGATCGTGATCAGGAGATCGCCGGGCGGATGGCCTTGCGCGGTCTCACCCTGCCCCTTTAGCCGGATCTGTTGGCCCGCAGCGACCCCGGGCGGAATCTTGACGTTGAGCTCGCGGCCGGTCGGCAGGCGGACGCGCTTGTCTCCGCCCCTGACCGATTCCTCCAGCGACACCGTCATGGCGACCGAAAGATCGAGGTCGACGCCGACCCCGCCGCCGTCAAACTCGAACGGACTGGCCCGGCCCGCGCGGCCGCCGCCGCCGCGAGCGGCATTGCCGAACATGCTGTTGAGGATGTCCTCGAAGCTGCCGCCGCCCGTGCCGCCGCCGGGCCCAGAGCGGAAACTGTACTCGAAGCCGCCCGGACCGGCACGGCCGCCGGCGCCGCCACCAGGGAAACCCTGGAAGCGCGGCTTGCCTTCGGCATCGATCTCGCCGCGGTCGAACTGCTTGCGCTTGTCCTCGTCGCCGACGATCTCGTTGGCCGTGTTGATCTCCGCAAAGCGGGCCGCCGCCTTCGGATCATTCTTGTTGTTGTCAGGGTGATGCTTCTTGGCGAGCTTGCGATAGGCGCTCTTGATCGTCGCAGCGCTAGCGCTCCGCTGCACCCCCAAGACCTCATAGGGGTCGCGCATCCGTCACGTCTCCTTCACGGGAAAAATCAGTCCTGGCCGCGAACCCGTCCGGGCCCACTTTGCCTTCATGTGGGGGCTCAGTGGCATTTTTGCAACTAGTCCGGCTTCACCGGAATTCTCAGGATTTTCTCCAGGGCTTCAGGCTATGGATTTCCCACCGCCCTTGTCCAGCCTTGCACGCGGCGCCCTGCAGCCAGCTCTCGGTGGCTCCATTGACGTAGCTGGCAAGGAAATCCCGGCACGTCTTGCCGTCCTCGCCCGAATAGGCCTGGGCCAGCGGCGTCACCGAGCCGCGCGCGCCGGTTTCCGGATTTTCCCAGGGTTGGCTGGAATCCTTGTCGCCCTTGGTCAGCACGTCGGAGGCGGCATTGCGGGCGAAGGCGAGATCGCTGTCGGTCGGCATCACCGCATTGACCTGGGTCGGGCTGATCGAGCCCGTCACATCCTTGTCGTCGATCTTGGCGAAGGCGTCGCTGCGCGACAGGCTGCAGCCGCTTGCGCCGACGCCGATCAGGATCAATGTCACCACCGCGCCTGCGGGGTGGATCGCCGATAGGCCAACGCGCCCCCATGCCCTATATAGGGCTAGTAACGCGCTTTCAGACGCGGGCGGATGCAAATCGGGACTCCTGACATGACCGACACGACCTCCATCAAACACCCGACACCGTTAACATCGGGTGATTTCACCGCGGCGGAGGAGCCGTTCGCCCTGTTCGCCGAATGGTTTGCGGAGGCGGTCAAGTCCGAGCCGAACGATCCGAACGCGATGGCGCTTGCGACCGTCGATCCCGACGGCCTGCCCGACGTGCGGATGGTGCTGATGAAGGGCTTCGATGCCGACGGCTTCGTGTTCTACAGCCATATTGCAAGCGCCAAGGGCCGCGAATTGGCCGCAAATCCTAAGGCCGCTTTACTCTTCCACTGGAAATCGCTGCGCCGGCAGGTGCGCATCCGCGGGCCGGTCACGCCGGTGACCGATGCCGAGGCCGACGCCTATTTCGCCACGAGGCCGAAGCAGGCACAGATCGGCGCCTGGGCCAGCAAGCAGTCGCAGCCGCTGGAGAGCCGCTTCGCCTTCGAGCAGGCGATCGCCAAGACCGGTGCAAAATACGTCATCGGCGAGGTGCCGCGGCCGCCGGGCTGGAGCGGCTGGCGGATCACGCCGCAGCGCTTCGAGTTCTGGCACGACCGCCCCTACCGCCTGCACGACCGCATCGAATTCCGCCGCGACGGCGGCGACAGTGCCTGGTCGAAGGTACGGCTCTATCCCTGAAAGCTGCGACCGTCGTGGCCGGGCGAAAGCGCGAAGCGTGTCTTCGTGTAAGATGACCCCGGCCATCGACGTCTTGATCCCAAGTCATCCCAAGTCGTTCGAAGGCGTGGATGCCCGGCACGCCGCCGTGCATGACGAAAACGAAAGAAACCGTCGATGCCCCACCCATCCAATGCACCGCGGCGCACGCTGCTCCTGACCGGCGCAAGCCGCGGCATCGGCCATGCCACCGCGATCCGGTTCTCGTCCGCCGGCTGGCGCGTCATCACGCTGTCGCGGCATGCGTTTCCCGAGGTCTGCCCGTGGGGCGCCGGGCCGGAAGATCACATCGAGGTCGACCTCGGCAGCCATGACGACACCGTGCGCGCGATCTCCGAGATCCGCAGGCGGCTCGAGAACGATGAACTGCACGCGCTGGTCAACAACGCCGCGATCTCGCCGAAGGCTGCGGGCGGCGGCCGGCTCGGCACCATGGACACCGACATCGAGACCTGGACCCACGTTTTCCACGTCAACTTCTTCGCGCCGATCATGATCGCGCGCGGGCTGCTCGAGGAGTTGAAACACGCCAAGGGCGCGGTGGTGAACGTCACCTCGATCGCCGGCTCGCGCGTGCATCCGTTTGCCGGCGCGGCCTATGCGACGTCGAAGGCCGCGCTCGCGGCGCTGACGCGCGAGATGGCATCGGACTTCGGCCGCGTCGGCGTCCGCGTCAACGCGATCGCGCCGGGCGAGATCGATACCTCGATCCTGTCGCCGGGCACCGAGAAGATCGTCGACCAGCAGATCCCGATGCATCGCCTGGGCACGCCGGACGAGGTCGCCAAGATCATCTACGTTCTCTGCACGGAAACCAGCTCTTACGTGAACGGTGCGGAGATCCACATCAACGGTGGTCAGCACGTCTGAAGCTGGGAAAGAGCCGTATTTCGGGGAAGGAAGTTTTGAGGCGATCCCGGCCGCCGCCGCGGCCGTCATTGGGATTGCTTCACTTGCAGGCGTAACAAACGCAAACGAGGCTTCTGCCTCCGAGGCTTCGGCCTCTAGTCTGCGTAGAACCGACGCGACTTCTTCTCGGGCTGCCGCAGCGCGACGTCATTCAGCGCGCTGGAGCATTCGTCTTCGTCCTCGCCATCCAGCAACGCAGCGCCACAGTAACGGCAAAGTGTCGGCGAGATCGCCTGCACCTTGCCTGCTGCGCGGTCCTGTTGATAGCGCGCAAAGTCGATGACGTTACGCCGTGGCGTTATGATCTTCTCAACCATTGCTGTCCTCCGGCTTCGAGGCGGGCGTTATCGCAGACAAGTTTCGCCCAAACGTTCAGCGCAACGCTCAAATTTTAGCAGAGGAAATAAGGCAGAAAGCGCGTCCCAAAGCGCGACGTGTGGAACCGGTTTACAGCCACTTCTTCCACTTGAAGATCCAGTACGGCACAACGGCCGCAATCAGCATCAGCACCAGTGCATACGGATAGCCGTGGGCCCATTCGAGTTCCGGCATGATCTTGAAATTCATGCCGTAGATCGAGGCAATCAGCGTCGGCGGCATCAGCACCACCGCCATCACCGAGAACAGCTTGATGATGTTGTTCTGTTCCAGATTGACCACGCCGAGCATGGCGTCGAGCACGAAGGTGATCTTGTTGGAGAGATAGGAGGCGTGGTCCGTCAGTGAGGCCACGTCACGCTGCATGGTCTTGAGCTGCTCGCGCATGTCCTTGGACCATTTCACGCCCTCGACCACCGCGGAGAGGAAGGTGACGAGGCGGCCGATCGAGACCAGGCTTTCGCGAACCTTCGAGGTCAGGTCGCCCTTGCGGCCGATCGCGATCAGGATCTGCGAATATTGCTTGGCGTGACCGTGGCGCTCGCTCTCCGGCTCGAAGATGTCGTGGGACACCTGGTCGATATCGGCTCCGCAGCGCTCCAGGAGATCGGCGCAACGGTCGATCACAGCGTCCAGCAGTTCCATCAGCACCTGCTCGCCGGTGATGCCGGGAGCACAGGCGCGGGCCAGCTTGTTCTCGACCAGCGCGAAAGGTTTCGGCAAGTCGTAGCGTACCGTGACCAGGCGATGGCTGGTCAGGATGAAGGTGACCGCCGTGGTGCGCGGCATGTCGGTGTCGGACTGGCACATCAGCGTCGCGGTCATGTAGCGGGCGCTGTTCTCGATATAGAGGCGGCTGGAGATCTCGATCTCCTGCATGTCTTCCCGGGTCGGCACCGCGATCCCCGCGAGCTTCTCGACCGCCCGGTCCTCCTCCACCGTCGGATTCACCAGATCGACCCAGACCGCTCCCTCGGGCAGCGCGCCGAGGTCGGTCGCGGTGGCCTTCTTGAGCGAAAACTCGGACGGAACGAACACCGACAGCATCACGAACTCCACGAAACAGGGCTGGCAGGACCCGCCGACTTAGCGCGATTCTGGGGGGCGCTTCATGACCGGGGCATTAACCGGGCATCCATACTTGTGGCGGCCAGGCGGCAGTGACGTGGCGCCGACTCGTCGACCGTTGCCTGTTTGCACAAAAACCAACCCGGCGCCAGAACAGTTGCGGCAAAAAAGCCACAGACGACGTCCCGCGATGCGGGAAAGGCATCTAAAGTCTGGGAATAATGGCGCGTTTCAGCAATACTGCCCTCATGGAATCGTGGCGTTTGGGGCGTAATAGTGGCGCTTTCGGGCGCGGATTTTCGATTGGAATGTAATCATGTCGTCGCTCAAAGTTACCTTCGGGATTCTGGCCGCGGGCCTGATGTTGTCAGGCTGCATGCAGGCCACAACCTATGAGGCAACCAATACCTCGAACTTCAAGCCGCGTGACAAGGAACTCCTGGCCAAGACCACCTACGTCAAGACGCCGGTGGCTGAACCGTTCCGCCGCGCCATCGTCGAGTATCACCGCAAGGAAGCCCCCGGCTCGATCGTGGTCGATTCCGACAACCATTACCTCTATTACGTGCTGAACGACGGCAAGGCGATCCGCTACGGCATCACCGTCGGCGAGGAAGCCATGGCCTGGTCCGGCATCGCCAAGGTCGGCAGCATGACCGAATGGCCGGCCTGGCACCCGACCCCCGGCGAAATCTCGCGCCTCGGCGTCCCGACCTTCGTGGCCCCCGGCCCGGACAATCCGATGGGCTCGCGCGCGATGTATCTCTATTCGGGCGGCAAGGACACGCTGTTCCGCATCCACGGCACCAACCAGCCGGAATATATCGGCGCGTCGATCTCCTCGGGCTGCATCCGCATGACCAACGAGGACGTCATCGACCTCTACAACCGGGTCAAGCTCGGCACCATCGTCGTGGTGCTGGAGCCAAAGCACGGCGACTCGCCCTACAAGCCGCAGATGGCGCTACAGGGCGGCGGCGGCACGACCTACTGATCCCATCGCGACCGCGATCAAAAGCGCCGGCTTTGCCGGCGCTTTTTTGTTGGCTGCGTCTTGGTCTCGGCGCTGCGGTCAGGCGCAGCCGCATCATCTGATTTTGTGCCGTCCGGCTTCTTGCCGGCGTCAGACTTGCCGTGGTCAGCCTTGCCTTGGTCAATTCTGGGTGCGTCCGTCTTCGACGCGTCGGATTTGGCGGCGACCTCGCGCGGCGGCGCCTCTTCGGGGCGCTCGGCCGGCAACAGCGGCGCGACTTGCGGCAGCGGGTCGTCCACGTTCCACTGGCAGATCCGGTAATTGTTGCGACGCTCGATCAGGTCGAGATGGATGTGGTCCTCGTGGTACCAGTCCGAGCCCGGCCCGAGCACCGTGGAGAAGCGGGCGCAAACCGAGTGCAGCACCGTCTCGCGCAGATCACGCGGCACGCTGCGGTCAGTCAGCGAGATCGACTTGCCGTTGGCGAGACCGAGGGCGCGCACGTCAAGCGCATTGGCGCGGCCGTGCTCGGAGAGCTGCGCGCCGGCGACCCGATTGCGGCCGCGGCATTCGAACGAGTCGAAATTGTCGAGATTGCTGATCCCGCCCCCGAGGCTCTGCGCGAGCGGCGCGATATCGGTGCGGACCCAGTCGGCGACCGCAGCGGCCATCTTGCAGCGGAGGATCGCCGCGGGCTTGACCGCGACCTTGCGCTTGTCCGCCAGCACGATCGCCTCGAGCCGCACCAGATCCTCGCCGCCGCAGCCCCCGGCGCCGTGAATATCCGGAATGCTCGGGGCGACCGCGATCTCCTCGGTCAGGGCCTGCCGGCAGGCCGACAGCTGCGGCGCGGCGGGCTCGGCCGGCTTGGCCGTCTCGGCGGGCCTCGCAGCCTCAGTAGGCGCGGCCGGAGACTGCGTCTCGGCCGCGGGCGGCTCGGGCTCGGTTGCCGCCGGCGCGTGGGTTGGCGCCTGCGCCGGGCGCGGCTTCGGCAGCGGCACCGCTGAGCGGCGGACCGCCTTGTGCGGCCTTTGCGGCCGGGTGCCGAACAGATCATCCCACGGAAAGCTGGGCGCGCGGCGGGCGGCCTCGGCGGGGCCTGCTTGCATGCCAAGGCAAAGCAGCAGGGCGGCGGCGGTAACCATTGCCGCGCCCCCGCGACGAAACGCGCCAACAGGCCATTTTCGGCTTGCTTTCTCCGCGCTAAAGTTCATGTCAGTTCCATGATTTTACTGCCGGCCGTCCAAGATGCCGGCGGATCACGCGTGAGGATCGAGGAGGGATTTGCGTATGCTTGGTTTGATGCAAGATTGGCCCTTGCTGTGTCACAAGATTATTGAGCACGCCGCCAAATATCACGGCACGCAGGAAGTCGTGACGCGGTCGGTCGAAGGCCCCATTCATCGCACCACCTACGCCCAAATCCATGCCCGCGCATTGAAGGTCTCGCAGAGCCTGGAACGCGACGGCATCAAGCTCGGCGACCGCGTCGCCACCATCGCCTGGAACACCTGGCGCCACCTCGAGGTCTGGTACGGCATCATGGGGATCGGCGCGATCTGCCATACGGTCAATCCGCGCCTGTTTCCGGAGCAGATCGCCTGGATCGTCAACCACGCCCAGGACCGCATCGTCATCACCGACCTCACCTTCGTTCCGGTGCTGGAGAAGATCGCAGGCCAGCTGCCGAGCGTCGAGCGCTACGTGGTGTTGACCGACAAGGCGCACATGCCGCAGACCACGCTGAAGAACGCGGTCGCCTATGAGGACTGGATCGCGGCATCCGACGGCAAGTTCGAGTGGAAGACCTTCGACGAGAACACCGCGGCGGCGATGTGCTACACCTCCGGCACGACGGGCGATCCCAAGGGTGTACTTTATTCGCACCGCTCCAACGTGTTGCACGCGCTGATGGCCAACTCGAAGGACGCGCTCGGCACGTCCGCGTCGGACACAATGCTTCCGGTGGTCCCCTTGTTCCATGCCAACAGCTGGGGCATCGCCTTCTCCGCGCCGTCGATGGGCACCAAGCTCGTGATGCCGGGCCCGAAGCTCGACGGCGCCTCGGTGTACGAGTTGCTGTCGACCGAGAAGGTCACGCACACCGCCGGCGTGCCGACGGTGTGGCTGATGCTGCTGCAATACATGGCCGCCAACAACGTCAAGCTGCCGGATCTGCAAATGGTGATCTGCGGCGGGTCGGCGATGCCGCGCTCGATGATCAAGGCGTTCCTCGACATGGGCAGCCAGGTGCGCCACGCCTGGGGCATGACCGAGATGAGCCCGCTCGGCACGCTGGCGACGCTGAAGCCGCCGTTCACCGAGCGCACCGGCGAGGAGCGGCTCGACGTCCTGCAGACCCAGGGCTATCCGCCGTTCGGCGTCGAGATGAAGATCACCGACGATGCCGGCAAGGAGCTGCCGTGGGACGGCAAGACCTTCGGCCGTCTCAAGGTCTCGGGCCCGGCGATCGCCAAGGCCTATTTCCGGGTCGACAGCAACATCCTCGACGATACCGGCTATTTCGACACCGGCGACGTCTCGACGATGGACGAGCACGGCTACATGCGGATCACCGACCGCTCCAAGGACGTGATCAAGTCCGGCGGCGAATGGATCTCCTCGATCGATCTCGAGAACCTCGCGATCGGCCATCCGGCGGTCGCGGAAGCCGCCGTGATCGGCGTCCATCACCCCAAATGGGATGAGCGGCCGCTGCTGATCGTACAGCTCAAGCAGGGCCAGAGCGCCACGCGCGAGGACATCCTGAAGTTCATGGACGGCAAGATCGCCAAATGGTGGATGCCCGACGACGTCGCCTTCGTCGACGGCATCCCCCACACCGCGACCGGCAAGATCCTGAAGACGGCGCTGCGCGACCAGTTCAAGGACTACACGTTCCCAACCGCCGCGGCGTGAGGCAACACGAGAAATCGTAGCCCGGATGGAGCCAACGGGGCGCGCGTTCGCGCGACCCGTTGGCTCAATCCGGGCTACACAATTGCTGCGGCGTGAACGATCTGGGTTGACGCCGCAGCCCGGCAAGAGCGTGAAGCGCATCTTCGGCCAGATGGCCCGGGCACGACGGCCCATCCAAGGCGCTTCGACACCCAAATCCCTTGAATTCGCCGCAGGTCCGTGGTCTCACACCACTGATCGCGGCGGCCGAGGTCGCCTGAGGACATCTCAACCGGCAGATTTTTCGACGATGGCGCGCAGGTTTTCCGCTCCCTACCAGCAGGAGCCCGTGTCCGGTCTCGCCACCTGGTCGCGCAACCTCGCCATCTTCTCCGTCGTCGCGGTGGTGGTCTCGATCCTGATCGTCCGCTTCGGGTTCCTGGAGGTCAAACCGGCGCTGGCGACCTTCTTCGGCGCGCTGGGCCTGGCCGGCCTGTCGATCCTGCTTGGGCTGGCCGCCTTTGCCGCGATCTGGCAGAACGGCACCCGCGGCATGGGCCGGATCCTGCTCGCGCTGCTGATCGACGCGGCGATCCTCGCTTACCCGGCCTACCTCATCTATCAGTACCGCAAGCTGCCGCGGATCTACGACGTCACCACCGACGCGATCGACCCGCCGAGGTTCGAGGCGCTGGCGCGGCTGCGCACCGGGGAAGGCACCAATCCTGCCGCCTATGCCGGCCTCTATTCGGCCGAGAAGCAGCGCGCGGCCTATCCGGATATCGAAACCGTCGAGCTCGAAACCCCGGTCGACCGCGCCTATGAGCTGACGCTGCGGCTGGTGAACCGCCGCAAATGGCTCGTCATCGACGCCCGCGCGCCGCAGCCGCCGCGCCGCATCGGCCGCATCGAGGCGGTGGCGCGCACGCCGATCATGGGTTTCCGCGAGGACGTCTCGATCCGGGTCACGCCTGACGACGAGGACTCCCGCGTCGATATCCGCTCGGCATCGCGCTATTTCGACACCGATCTCGGCAGCAACGCCGCCCGCGTCAAGAAGCTGATCGAGGATCTCAACAGCGCCGCCGAGAACGACAATTCCAAGCCGGCGAAGAAGGCCGCTCCTGTCGCGCCAAAGGCACCGCCGGCGAAGACGGTGAAGAAATAGCGCCCTACGCCATCCGGTACGTCCCGCCGATCACGGGATCGCCATCCGTCGCCACGACACCGCGCGCGACGAGGTCCTCCAGATGCGCCAGCACCGAATAGCCGGCGGCATTGGCGAGGCGCGGATCGAGCCCGATATAGATCGCCCGCACCATGGTGGGGATGTCGGCCTCGCCCTTGCCGAGGCGATGCAGGATCGATGCCTCGCGCGCCCGGCGATGCCGCGCCAGGAAACGGACGTAGCGCGGGCCTTCCGGAATCTCCGGGCCGTGGCCGGAGAAATAGAGCTGCTCGGGCCGCTGCTCCAGCCGCTCCAGCGAGGCCATGTAGTCGATCATCGAGCCGTCCGGCGGCGCCACGATCGAGGTCGACCAGCCCATCACATGGTCGCCGACGAAATTGATGCTGCGCTCGGTCCAGGCGAACGCCAGATGGTTAGCGGTGTGGCCGGGGGTGGCGACCGCCTCCAGCGCAAAGCCCGCCCCCTCGATGACGTCGCCATGCTTGACCTGCACATCGGGCCGGAAATCGCGGTCGGCGCCGGATTCCGGATTGTGCTTCTCGCTCTCGAAGCGCGGGCGCGAGGCGCGGTGCGGTCCCTCGGCATAGACCGGCGCGCCGGTCGCGGCCTTGATCCGCGGCGTGTTCGGCGAATGGTCGCGATGGGTATGGGTGACCAGGATATGCGTCACGGTCTCGCCCTTGACCGCATCGAGCAGCGCCCTGGCATGCGCCTCGTCGTCGGGACCGGGATCGATGATCGCGACCTTGCCCTCGCCGACGATGTAGCTGACCGTGCCGGTGAAGGTGAACGGGCTCGGATTGTTGCAGAGGACACGGCGAACGCCGGGGCGGACCTGTTCGACCACGCCGGGCTTCAGCGGGAAATCGCGGTAGAACGGGATGTCGTAGGCGTCGGCCATGGGGATTTTCTCTGCATCGTCATTCCGGGGCAGCCCGACAGGGCTGAACCCGGAATCTCGAGATTCCGGGTTCGATGCTGACGCATCGCCCCGGAATGACTGTGAAAGGATTTACGAGAACGCCTGGATGCCGGTGATCGCGCGGCCGAGGATCAGCGCATGGACGTCGTGCGTGCCCTCATAGGTGTTGACCGTCTCGAGGTTCGCGGCGTGACGCATCACGTGATACTCGATCTGGATGCCGTTGCCGCCGTGCATGTCGCGCGCCATGCGGGCGATGTCGAGCGACTTGCCGCAATTGTTGCGCTTGACGATCGAGATCATCTCGGGGGCCATCTTGCCCTCGTCCATCAGGCGACCGACGCGCAACGAGGCCTGCAGGCCGAGCGCGATCTCGGTCTCCATGTCGGCGAGCTTCTTCTGCACCAGCTGGGTGGCGGCGAGCGGCCGGCCAAACTGCTTGCGGTCGAGCGTGTATTGCCGCGCGCGATGCATGCAGTCCTCGGCGGCGCCCAGTGCGCCCCAGGAGATGCCGTAGCGGGCGCGATTGAGGCAGCCGAACGGACCCTTGAGGCCGGAGACGTTGGGCAGCAGCGCGCTTTCCGGCACCACCACATTGTCGAGCACGATCTCGCCGGTGATCGAGGCGCGCAGCGAGAGCTTGCCGCCGACCTTCGGCGCCGACAGGCCCTTCATGCCCTTCTCGAGGATGAAGCCGCGGATCTGGTTGTCGTGCGCAGCCGACTTGGCCCACACCACGAACACGTCGGCGATCGGCGCGTTCGAGATCCACATCTTGGCGCCGTTGAGCTTGTAGCCGTCGGCGACCTTCTCGGCGCGGGTCTTCATGCCGCCGGGATCGGAACCGGCATCGGGCTCGGTCAGGCCGAAGCAGCCGACCCATTCTCCGGTCGCGAGCTTGGGCAGATATTTCTTGCGCTGGTTTTCGTCGCCATAGGCGTAGATCGGATACATCACCAGCGACGACTGCACCGAGTTCATCGAGCGATAGCCGCTATCGACGCGCTCGATCTCGCGCGCCACGAGGCCATAGGCCACGTAGCTCGCATTGGCGCAGCCATACTCCTCGGGCAGCGTCACGCCGATCAGGCCGAGCTCGCCCATTTCGTTGAAGATCTCGCGGTCGGTTTTCTCTTCCAGATAGGCCTTGGTGACCCGCGGCAGCAGCTTGTCCTGCGCATAGGCTCGCGCCGTGTCGCGGATCAGGCGCTCGTCTTCGGTGAGCTGGTCGTCGAGCAGGAACGGATCATCCCACTGGAAGCTGGCGGCAGCCGGCTTGTCCTTGGCCTGGGGGCGCACGCTCATGAAACATCCTTTCGCATCGTCTATCGGAAATTGGCGGATAAATTAAAGCGCTATGCTGCGAAGCGCAATTGGTGATCCTCTCACCGTCATTCCGGGGCGATGCGTCAGCATCGAACCCGGAATCTCGAGATTCCCCGGAATAACAGCGCTAGCTCTCCAGCTTCTCGTTCGACACAATCTCGATGCCGAAACCTGACAATCCCTTGTAGTCGTGCACCGACGAAGTCAGGTGCCGGATCGAGGTGACGCCGAGATCGCGCAGGATCTGTGCCCCGACGCCGACCTCGCGCCACTGCCTGTGGCGATCGGCCTCCGCCGTCTTCTGCTCGCCGACCGGCTCGACCGGAACACCGGCGGCACCATCGCGCAGATATACCAGCACGCCGCGGCCGGCGTCCTTGAAGTGCCGCAACACGGCTTCCATTCGCGCCGGCCCGGTGAACAGGTCTTTCACGATGTTGGGCTTGTGCAGCCGCGTCAGCACGTCCCGGCCGTCGCCGATGCCGTTATAGACGAAGGCGGCATGCATGATCTCGTCGAACGGCGAGCGATAGGCGTAGCCCTGCAGCGGGCCGATCGGGCTTTCGGTGGTGAAGGTCGCGACCCGCTCGATCAGCTTCTCGCGCGCCTGGCGATAGGCGATCATGTCCGCGATCGTGACATGCTTGAGCTTGTGGGCGGCGGCGAATTTCGCGACCTGCTCGCCCTTCATCACGGTTCCATCGTCGTTCATCAGCTCGCTGATGACGCCGACCGGCGGCAGGCCCGAGAGCCGGCACAGATCGACCGCCGCCTCGGTGTGCCCGGAGCGCAGCAGCACGCCGCCGTCGCGAGCGATCAGCGGGAAGATGTGGCCGGGGCGCGCAAAATCGTTGGCGCCGGCATTGGGATTGGCGAGCGCGCGGCAGCAGGAGGCGCGCTCCTCGGCCGAGATACCAGTGCCGCCGTCAGGCTTGTAGTCGATCGAGACCGTGAAGGCGGTGGTGTGGTTGGACTCGTTGTGCGCCACCATCGGGTCGAGCCGCAACCGGCGGGCGTCCTCGGTGGTGATCGGCGCGCAGACGATGCCGGAGGTGTGGCGAATGATGAAGGCCATCTTCTCCGCCGTGCAGAACGACGCCGCGACGATCAGATCGCCCTCGCCTTCCCGATCGTCATCGTCGGTGACGACAACGAGTTCACCCTTCGCAAAGGCTTGCAGCACTTCCTGGATCGTATCGGCCATTGTCCTGACATCTCGCTATATGCAGGCAGTGGATTAGCCGGGTTCCGATGTCAGCGCCAGTATCATTATGCAACCCGCCATGCATCCGGCAGGCATACCAGGGCGGTGACGGCGGTTTCCGTAGCCCGGATGGAGCGAAGCGCAATCCGGGACATTTCCGCGTGCACGATCCCCGGATTTCGCGGAGCCTGTCATCGGGCGCGCGTTCGCGCGACCCGTTGGCTCCATCCGGGCTACAAAACTGGCTCGCCCTATGGCAGCACCTCGCGCCGGTCGCTGAGCTGGACGTCCAGCTCGGCGCGCTTGTCGTCGAGCAGGCCGGCGTCGGCCGCCTCGATCACCGAATAGAGCTCGCCGGCGTCGCTGAGCCGGGTCACCGTCACGTAGTCGGCGCCGGCGCTGTAGAGGTCGTCGACGCCGGTCAGGAGGTCCGCGGTGGCAACGATCCGCGCGGTCGGATTGAGGGCGCGGACGTGGCGCACCAGCTTCTCATTGTCGGCGCCGACCAAGAGGAAGTCCGGCACGCTCAGGATGATGATCTCGGCCTTGCCGATGCCGGCATGAACCAGGGTGTCGACATTGCTGATGTCGCCATAGATCACATGCATGCCGCGGTCGGACAGCGTGCGGAACACCAGCGGGTTGAAATCGATGACGCTGATCTGCTCGAGCAACGACTGGTTCTGCCGCTCGATCTGGCTGATCAGCGCGCTCGCCGCGCGGAAAAAGCCGAGGATGACGATGCGCCGGATCTCGCCATGTCCGCCCTCCTGCCCGGCCTCGCCGCGGCCCTGGCCTTCCTGGTCGAGGTCGCGCAGCCCGATCCGCTTCAACGGACCGATCAGGCCGCGCACGATCTGGTCGCTGCGCCCCATCGCGAAGGTCGAGAGCACCGCCAGCACCACGAAGGCGAACGAGACCGCACTCGCGGTTTCGGTTCCGATGTGGTTGGCGGCGACACCGGTCTGGATCACCACCAGCGAGAACTCGGAGATCTGCGCCAGGTTGATCGCCGGCAGCAGGCTGGCGCGCAGGCCCTGCTTCATCAGGTAGAGCGGCGTGAACGTCGTGATCAGGCGGCTCGCCACCGTGAAGGCCGCGATGACAAGCGCAAGCCAGATCACCGAGAGGCCCGGAATCGGGATCGTCATGCCGAGCGCGACAAAGAACAGGGTGATGAAGAAATCCCGCAGCGTCGTGACCTTGGCGGTGACGTCGAGCGCGTAGGGAAAGGTCGAGATCGAGACGCCGGCGACCAGCGAACCCATCTCGCGCGACAGATGCAGCCGCTCGGCGATCTCGCCGATCAGGAAGCACCAGGCGAGCGCGCCGAGCAGCACGAGCTCGGGCCGCCGCGCGATCTGGTGGAACAGCCGCGGCAGCACGTAGCGGCTCAGCACTAGCGCGGTCGCGACCAGCACCGCGACGCGGGCAATCGACAGCAGCACGACACTGATCTGCAGATTGTCCAGGCTCGGCTGCACCGCCAGGAACAGGATCGCGAAGATGTCCTGCAGCACCAGCACGCCGAGCGTGATGCGGCCCGGCAGCGTGTCCAGCTCGCGCTTCTCGTAGAGCACCTTGACGATGATCACGGTCGAGGACAGCGCGCAGGCGACGCAGAGATAGATCGCGTCGAACTTGCCGCCGCCGACCGCAAGCCCGATAGCGGCGAAGAACGCCACGCCGATCAGACAGCCACCGATCAGCTCGCCGGCACCGGCGAACAGGATGACCTTGCCGGCACGGATGATCTTCTTGAGGTCGATTTCCAGCCCGATCATGAACAGCATGAAGATCAGGCCGAGCTCGGAGATGACGCTGATCGATTCCTGGGACTTGACCCAGCCCATGCCGAATGGACCAATGAAAAAGCCGGCGATAAGGTACGCCAGTATCAGCGGTTGCCGGGAGAAGTGGGCCAACAGCCCGATCCCCCAGGCAAAGAGAATACAGAGCGTGATATCGGGAATCAGTTCATGCATGCGTCAAAGACTTCCTGTTGCCGCAACCTAGAGGGCCGGGCGTGAGGATCAACCGAGCAATGTGTCACATCCGCGCAGGCGGCATTTTTCTCGCAGTTTTGCTCTGCCTGCTCACCGTGCGCATGTCAGAGGCGCTAGCACAATCCCCCGGAAGTATTGAACAAAATTTCGCGAACTCGTTGACGGCGGTGCCATCGGAGGGCCTCACCGCGTCCGGTGCATTCTACGTGCCAGTGTATTCCAGCGTGTCGATGAGCCAGGGCAAGCTCAGGGCCGATTTTTCGGTGACGCTCAGCGTGCACAACGCTTCCGAGACGAAGCCGCTGGTGCTGAAGCGGATCGCCTATTTCGACACATCAGGCAAGATGGTGGAGAGCTACCTCAAATCGCCGGTCGCGCTAAAACCGTTTGCGACCGTCGAGGTCGCGATCGCCACGACCGATACCCGCGGCGGCACCGGCGCGAATTTCGTGGTCGATTGGGCGGCCGCCGGCGACATCGCGGAACCGGCGGTCGAGGCCCTGATGGTCGGCAGTGTCGGCGCAGGGCACTACGCCTTCATCAGCCAGGGCCGGCCGATCCGGTTGGCCGGCAAGAACTAACCTCATGGAAGGCCGCGCGGCCTTCTCAACGATAACAACACGGAGCGAAACATCCATGTCCACCTCAGCCCAGTTCGACTTTGCACCGCTGCTCCCGGCCGGCCTGCCTGCGCCGGCCGCACGCTGGACCGGGCTCGCCAAATACAGCTTCGTCGGCGGCAACAACGATCCCGACCAGGTCCCGGTCGACGGGCTGCTGGAGGCGGTCAACGCCGTGTTGAAGCGCGAGGGCAGGAATCTCGCGACCTACAATCTCGCGCACGGGCCGCAGGGCTATCTGCCGCTGCGCCAGTTCCTGACCGAGAAGCTGAAGCGCGACGCCGGGATCGCCTGCACGGCGGACGAGATCATGATCGTCTCCGGCTCGCTGCAGGCGCTCGATCTGGTCAATCACACATTGCTGGCCAAGGGCGACACCGTGCTGATCGAGCAGGAAACCTATCAGGGCTCGCTGAACCGGCTGACGCGGCTTGGCGTCAATGCGGTCGGCATCCCCCTCGATGGCGATGGCATAAGGATCGATGCGCTGGCCGCGGCGCTCGCCGATCACAAGCGGCGCGGCATCACACCGAAATACATCTACACCATCCCGACGGTGCAGAACCCGACCGGCTCGATCCTTCCCGAGAGCCGCCGCGCCGAGATGCTGAAGCTGTCAAGGGAATACGGCGCGCCGATCTTCGAGGACGATTGCTATGCCGATTTGATCTGGAGCGGCGAACGGCCGCCGGCGATCTATGCCATGAGCAAGCATGGCGGCGTGATTCATATCGGCTCGTTCTCCAAATCGATCGCGCCTGCGCTGCGGGTCGGCTTCATCGTCGCGCCTTGGGAGATCATGTCGCGAATGCTGCCGCTGAAGACCGACGCCGGCTCCGGCGCGCTGGAGCAGATGGTGCTCGCGGAATATTGCGCCCCGCATTTTTCGACCCATGTGCCGCGCCTGACCAAGGGCCTGCGCGCCAAGCTCGATACGCTGATGGAGGCGCTGAACGAGCAGTTCGGCACCGCGGCCGAGTTCGAGGCGCCCAAGGGCGGCATCTTTCTCTGGGTCAAGCTGCCCGACAATGTCGACACGCTGAAGCTTTATCAGGCGGCACTTGCCGCCGGCGTCTCGATCAATCCGGGACCGGAATGGTCGACCAGCAAGGCCCATTCCGGCAGCCGGCTCCGCCTCTGCTTCGCCAGCCCCTCGCACGAGCAGATCCGCGAGGGCGTTGCCGTGCTGGCGGAGGTATGCCGCAAGGAGTTCGGTGTGCCGGCGCGCAGCAGCAATGTGGAGAAGCGCGGCTAGCCGTTTCGCTCGCCGGAAGATGGATTGCTTCGCTTTGCTCGCAATGACGAGGTAACCCGTCTCGACGTCATTGCGAGGAGCGAAGCGACGAAGCAATCCACGTTTCCACTTGCACGGAGTCTCACCTCACCGAGAACGGCGCCTGATAGGGCCGGCCGAACGGCACGCCGTTGACCACGGTCTGCACCGGCTTCAACAGCAGATTGCCGTCGCGCTTGTTGTTGCGGGTGTCGACGAAGGAGACCGGGCCTTCGACGAGGTCCATGATCGCGACGTCGCCGGGCGCGCCACGCTGCAGCGTGCCGATCTTCGGGGTGCGGTTGATGATCCGCGCCGGCACCGAGGTCGCCATCGCCACCACCTGATCCAGCGACGAGCCCATCGCGAGGAACTTGCTCATCACGTTCGGCAGGAACGGGATGCCGGGCGAGTTGCCCGAGAAGACGTGGATGTCGGAGGAGATCGTATCGGGGGTGCAGCCGGCGGGGATCGCCACTTCGGCCACCGTGAAATCGAAGCTGCCGCCGCCATGGCCGACGTCGAACAGCACGCCGCGCTGCTTGGCTGCGAGCGCAGCCGGCAACAGCTTGCCCTCCTGCACGATATTGGTGAAAGCGCCCGACATGTTCGGCGCGCCGGAATAGGCATGGGTCAGGATATCGCCGGGCCGCAGCAGATTGAGAATGTCGGACATCAGCTCCCTGGTCTCGACGCCGCCGATATGCACCATCATCCGCGCCGGCCAGCCGCACATCTCGCAGGCCTGGATGCCGCGCTTCAATGGCTCGAGGCCATGCTTGAAGATGACGTTTTCCGACATCCGCACCTTGACCCCGATCAGGAAGTCGGCGTTCTCGGCCAGCGCCATCGCGCAGGCTTCGACCTGGGCGTTGTCGATGTTGTAGAGCTCGGCCACCGGGAATGCCGATAGGCCGTTGTTGGCGATATGGACGAAGGCGTAGATCCGGGCCCGCGATTGCGCCACGATGAAGCGCCGCAGCGCCGCGAGGTTGTTGACACCGGCGTCGCCCGCCGAGACCACCGTCGTGGTGCCCTGGAATTGCACCAGCTCGTCGGCGGGAATGCCGATCGCCGATCCATACGGGTAGACGTGGCAGTGCAGATCGACCAGGCCCGGCATCACGACCTTGCCCGAGGCGTCGATGGTCTTGGCGGCGCGGGCAGCCGGGATCTCGTCTTCGATCGCCTCGATGATGCCCCAGCGGATGCCGATGTCGCGCTTGCCGCGCAGCGACTGGCTGGGATCGATGACATCGCCGTTCTTGATCACGAGGTCGAACTTGTCGTCCGGCCCCATCGCCGCAGCGGCCGGCCCGGCGATGGCGGCGGCAGCGGCCGATCCCGTCACTTTCAAAAAATCCCGGCGTGAAAATTCGCTCACGGCAACGTCCCCCCGAACATTGATTTTTATGACGCGATGATGCGTCGGACGCCGAAGTTAGGCAAGACCGCCGAGAGGGGGCGGCGGCGCTCGCTGTCGGTTATGCAGCCTGCTCGCGGCGAGCGCCGCAACGGCTGTTGTTGCTGAACAACTGTTCAGAAAACTCCTCTGGTTCCTGAGGAACGTTTCAATGTTCGCACGGTTTTCTCTTCACTTATTTGAGGAGGATGAGATGAAAAAGATTGGCTTTGTTCTTGCGGCGGTTGGTGCGCTTGCGGTGGCCGTCCCGTCGATCGCGAGCGCCGAGACGGTCGTGATCAGACATGGCGGTCATCATCACTGGGACCGCGGCTGGGGCGCACGCGCCGAAATGCGCCATGACCGTGGCTGGCATCGCGGTTGGCATCATGGCTGGCATCACGGCCATGACCGGACGGTGATCATCAAACGTCATCACTACTAAAACCGACACAACGGAAAAAAGACCGACACAACGGAAAATGGCTCCTCACGGAGCCATTTTCTTTTCTGCTTTCCTGAGGGCCTGCAGCCTCAATCCCACGCCGGCGCAAACCCCGGATTGACGCAGCGCATGTCCTTGCGCAGCGCCGCAATCGCCTTGCGGTCCTCGTCGTCGAGCTTGACCTTCAGTGCGTCGAGATTGGCCTTTTGGCTTTCGGCGCGCGAGGCTTTCGGAATAGCCGCCACGCCATCCTGATCGAGCAGCCATTTCAGCGCCACCTGTGCTGCCGTCGCATCATGCTTGCTGCCGATTTTCGCCAGCGTCTCGTCGGTGGCGAAGCGGCCCTGGGCGAGCGGACAATAGGCCACCAGCGGGATCGATTTCGCGGCGAGATATTTGCGCACCGGCGTCTGGTCCAGCATCGCGTGATATTCGATCTGGTTGCAGGCGATCGGTGCCTTGATGTCCTCGACCACGGTCTTGAGCAGCGCGGTGGTGAAATTGGCGACGCCGATCGCGCGGGTGCGGCCTTCCTCCTTCAGCTTCATCAGCGTCTCGAAAACGGCAGGCAGCTTCATGCTCCGCGACGGCCAGTGCACCAGATAGAGATCGACGTGATCGAGCCGCAGCTTCTTCAAGCTGGCGTCGAACGCTGTCCGGATCGCATCCGGCGCCAGGTTCTCGTGCCAGACCTTGGTGGTCACGTGCAGGTCCTTGCGTGCGACATTCGATGTCGCGATCGCCGCCCCGATTGCCTCTTCATTGCCGTACATCTCGGCGGTGTCGATATGCCGATAACCGAGCCCGAGCGCGCTCTCGACCGCCGCGCGGCAGGCGTCGCCCTGCATGCGGAAGGTGCCGAGCCCGAGCTGCGGCAGGCTGATGCCCTGTGTCTGCAGATTTTCCATGGATAGCTCCTGACGCGTGGGACGCCGATGCCATCGACGACGTCACGCCAGCAAATTGTTTCGTGGGAATGAAATTGGCAGGACTGCCGACATGCAGTCTGCCCGCAAACCGGCCCTTCGGGCAAGACGCCGGCAATCAAGATGTCGCGACGGGATCAGAGACGGCGCTAGATGTGTTGCGCCATGATCTGGCCGGGCCGCGCGTCCGGCCGCGGCTCGATATCGACCGACCAGAGATCGTGGTTGTCGACGTCCTTCAGCGTCACCGTCATCACCCCGGTCTTGCCGTCGATGTCGACGCGGCCGAAGAATTGCAGGCCGAAGCACGGCGCGAGATTGTCGCCCTGCTCGGCCGAGCAGCCCTTCTGGTACATCGCCTTCGGGCCAAAGGTGTTGTCGAGCTGGCCCGGCGACCAGGTGCCGGCATGCAGCGGACCGGAGACGAACTCCCAGAACGGCTCGAACTCCTGGAACATCGCGCGGTTCGGATCATAGTGATGCGCGGCGGTGTAGTGCATGTCGGCGGTGAGCCACACCGTGTTGCGGATGCCGGCGCGCTTCATGAAGGACAACAGATCGGCGATCTCGTGCTCGCGCCGCGCGGGCGGGCCGTCGCCGAGCGCGACCGCATCCAGGCTGACGAGGCCGATCGGCAGATCCGCCGCGATCACCTTCCACACAGCATCCGACGCCACCAGCTCCCGCTTCAGCCAGGCGAGCTGACTCTGGCCGAGGATGCAAGCCTGCTCCGGATCGCCCTGCTTGTTCCAGCTGGAATCGCGGTACGAGCGCATGTCGATGATGAAGACGTCGAGCAGAGGCCCGTAGGGAATCTTGCGGTAGACGCGGCCATCGCGCTCCGGCATCAGCCGCATCGGCATGAATTCGTGGAAGGCGCGGCGTGCCCGCGCCACCAGACGCGAACTGCCGTCCGCCTCATAGCCGGTCGCATCAGTGGTGCCGAGCGGCGACCAGTCGTCGGCCACCTCGTGGTCGTCCCACTGCGCGAACATCGGCACCTCGGCGTGGAAGGCGCGGAAATTCTCGTCGAGCCAGTTGTATCTGTAGTTGCCGCGAAACTCATCGAGGCTGTGCGCGACGACGGATTTCTCCTCGGTGACGATGTTGCGCCATACCTCGCCGTTCGGGAGCTTCTGCTCCGACGGCACCGTGCAATCGGCATAGATGTGATCGCCGGAATGGATGAAGAAGTCCGGGCGCTCGTCCAGCATGGTGCGGTAGCTGCGCAAGCCGCCGCGCGCGGGGTCGATGCCCCAGCCCTGCCCGACGACGTCGCCCGACCAGACGAAGGAGACCGAGCGGCGGTCGACCGGCGCGGTGCGGAAATGCCCGATGCGGCTTTCGCCTGATGTGCCGTCGCGGTCCTCGAAGCTGACGCGATAGAACAGGTCCTGGCCCGGCGGCAGGCCGTCGAGCAACAGCTTTGCGGTGAAGTCGCGCTCGGGCAGCGCGTCAGCGGACGCGGCGCGCAGGATGGTGGCGAAGCTTTCGACCGCCGCGCATTCGATGCGCATCCGCGCCGCGCGATCGGCGCGGGCCCAGATGACAGCGGAATCGCTTGCGACGTCGCCGGACTGGATGCCCGCGATCGCGGGCCGATCCGCGGCGCGGCTCAGATACGGTCTTGCCAGCGCGCCGAATCCCGCCAGCGCCGCGGTCGACGCCGAGCGCACCAGAAGCTGACGCCGGGTGAGGCCTCGCCGCCTCGCGGAGTTCGCTGTCGGCATCGAATAACCTTCGTCGAATCGCAACGAAGGTTTTGCCTGCGCTCCTTGACTCCGGCCTTACGGTTTCTTGACTCTCCGTCGACGGTTTTGCGACGGCGGGATGACTCGGCCACGTCGATTGGAACGCAGCACGCCGAGCATTCGATCTAAACCCGTCATCCTGAGGCGCGAGCGGAGCGAGCCTCGAAGGATGAATCGGCCACGGACGGGGCCGTCCATCCTTCGAGACGGCCGCTTCGCGGCCTCCTCAGGATGACGGGCTTAACATTCTTGTGGATGCGCACGTGGATCTGCGCCAGAGCGCCGCCTCACCGATGCCAGTTGCAGATGCCGCCGGTGCGGCACGGCCAGGTCTGGATCCGTGTGTCGCGGGCCTCCGCATCGAGCGGGTTCGAGTGGCGGCGCGCGAGCTTGGCGCGGGCGGGAACGTGCGCGGCCGCGCGCTTCCGCTCACGCGGCGCGGTTACCCCGGTGGTCCGCACGGCTTTCTTCGGCGCGACTTTCGTCTCCTCGACCTGCGGCTCGACATTCGCATGCTGATCGGGACCGTGGTCGGCCTTCGCCTCGACCGGAACCGGCTCGAACTGCGCCGGCGGGCCAAGCCGCTTCGGCGACAGCACCGCCTTGGAGAGATCGAGGCTGAAGAACTCGCTGGGGCCGTACTCGTCGGCAAACGCCACGCCACCCCAAGTCAGGCACGCGGTGCAGACGATTGCAACAAAAGCGTTTTTCAGGACCATCAAACGGCCTCCTGAAATCACTCGAACAGAACAGCCATCATGTAGGGGCCCCGGCCGCGCGAATCCAGCCACGGCTTGCGGCAGGGTTACCGGTCAACCAGGGCGGCGGTGGAAAGTTCCCCAGCCGCCACCTGGAGCCCTTTCCGTTCCGATGGAATAACGCTCTGCCCTATTCGGCCGCCTGCGCCAACGGCTGGCCGATCGCGCGCTCCAGCCGCGCGCATTCGGTGCGGTAGCGGGCGACGTTGCCTTCCTTGATGTGGCCATAGCCGCGCACGAGATCCGCAGCCTTTGCCAGCGCCACGAGCCGCGGCAAGTCGAGCGGCTTCCTGCCGTCGAGGTGACGCAGGATCATCGCCGAATAGTCGACCGGCAATGCGCGCTCCATCTTGCGCTCCGCGGTGTAGCCGAAAATGTCGAAGGCGGTGCCGCGCAGACCCTTCAGCTTCGCCAGCATGCCGAACGCGGTGAAAATCCACGCACCGAATTCACGCTTCTGCAGCCGCCCGGTGACGGAATCGCGCTGGGCCAGCAGCGGCGGCGCCAGCAAGACCTTCAGACCGGAATTGCCCTCGAACTGCTCCCTCAAGGCCTTGCTGAACTCGCCGTCGGAATAGAGCCGCGCGACCTCGTATTCGTCCTTGTAGGCCATCAGCTTGAACAGGCCCTTTGCGAAGGCTTCGGTCAGGTCCTGCGAGCCCGGCGCGGCCGCCGCCTCGGCGGTGCGGACGCGCGCGACGTCGTCGAGATAGCGCTTGGCGTAGGCTGCATCCTGATAGTCGGTGAGGAATTTGGCGCGGAAGGCGATCGCCTCGTCGAGCGTCTTCTTGGCCGGCGCGGCACCGGCGCTCTTGAAGCGCGCGGCGCTGACCACGCGCTGCAGATCATGCGCGGCGAGCCGGCCCCATGAGAACGCGGTCTTGTTCATCTCGATGGCGGCGCCGTTGAGCTCGATCGCCTTCAGGATCGCTTCCAGCGACAGCGGGATCGCGCCGCGCTGGAACGCAAAGCCGAGCATGAAGGCGTTGGTGGCGATGCTGTCGCCCATCAGCGCGGTGGCCAGCCCGGTGGCATCGAGGATGTCGAGATCATCGGGTCTCACCGCGCCGTTCAGCGCATCGCGCATCGAGCTGGCCTCGAAGTCGATATCGGGATCGATCACGAAGCTCGCGGTCGGCAAGAGATCCGCGTTGACGACAGCGCGGGTGACGCCGCGCTCGGCGCGGCTCAGCGCCGGCACGCTGGTGGCGACGACGAGGTCGCAGCCGAGGATCAAGTTGGCATTGCCGGGCGCGATGCGCACCGTGGTCAGCATGTCGGAGGCGGGTGCGAGCCGGACGTGGCTCATGACCGCGCCGTTCTTCTGCGACAGGCCGGTGAAGTCGAGCGTCGAGCAGGCAAGACCTTCGACATGCGCGGCCATGCCGAGCAGCGCGCCGATGGTGATGACGCCGGTGCCGCCAATGCCGGTGATCAGGATGTTGTAGGGATTGCTCAACGTGGCCACAGGAGGCGTCGGCAAATCGAGGAACAACGCCTTGGGATCGGCGGCGGTACGGTCGGCCTTGCGCAGCTTGGGATCCTGCACCATCACGAAGCTCGGGCAAAAGCCCTCGATGCAGGAGAAATCCTTGTTGCAGTTCGACTGGTCGATGCGGCGCTTGCGACCGAGTTCGGTCTCCAGCGGCTGCACCGAGACGCAGTTCGACGCCACCGAGCAGTCGCCGCAACCCTCGCAGACGCGCTCGTTGATGAAGACGCGCTTGGCCGGATCGGGGAACAGCCCGCGCTTGCGGCGGCGGCGCTTCTCGGCGGCGCAGGTCTGGTCGTAGATCAGGACGGTGAGGCCCTCGATCTCGCGCAGGGTGCGCTGCACGGCATCGAGCTCGCGGCGATGATGGATGGTGGCACCCGACGGGAAATAATTGGCGGGATATTTGTCGGGATCGTCGGAGACGATCGCGAGCCGCTTGGTGCCCTCCGCCCAGACCTGGTGTGCGATCTGCGACACCGTAAAGCCGCCTTCGGCCGGCTGGCCGCCGGTCATCGCCACCGCGTCGTTGTAGAGAATCTTGTAGGTGATGTTGACGCCGGCCGCGGCCGCCGCACGCAGCGCCAGCAAGCCGGAATGCGTGTAGGTGCCGTCGCCGAGATTCTGGAACACATGCTGTTCGCTGGTGAACGGCGCCTGCCCGATCCAGCTCACCCCTTCCGCGCCCATATGCGAGATGGTCTGGGTGTTGCGGTTCGGCACCGACAGCGCCATGCCGTGACAGCCGATGCCGGCCATGGCGCGGCTGCCCTCGGGAATCTTGGTCGACGAGTTGTGCGGGCACCCCGAGCAGAAATACGGCGTGCGTTGCAGCTTCGCGGTGCCCGTGCCCTCGGCCGGGCGATCGAATGCCTCGAGTTTTGCCAAACGCTGCTCAAGCAGCGGGCTGCGGTGACCGAGCCGGCGCAGCCGCGCCACCACGGCGGCGGCGACCATGGTCGGCGTCAGCTCGCCTTCGCTCGGCAGCAAGGGAGCGCCGCTCTCGTCGCGCTTGCCGACCACCGACGGACGCTTTGAGGCGTCCATGTTGTAGAGGATGCGGACCAGCTGGTCCTCGATGAAGCCGCGCTTCTCCTCGACGACAAGCACATCCTGCAGGCCCTCGGCGAAGGCGCGCGCGCCGCGCGCTTCGAGCGGCCAGGTCAGCGCCACCTTGTAGATGCGCAGGCCGAGCGCCTGCGCATCGGCATCGGTGATGCCGAGATCAGCGAGCGCCTGGCGCAGATCGAGATAGGCCTTGCCGGTCGCCATGATGCCGAGCCGTGCCGGCTTGGAATCCAGCACGATGCGGTCGAAGCGGTTGACGCGGGCGAAGGCCGCGACCGCCTCCATCTTGGGCCCGTGCAGCCGGCGCTCCGCCTCGAGCGGCGGATCCGGCCAGCGGATCGAGAGCCCGCCCAGTGGCATCTCGAAATCGTCGGGCGTGATGATCTTGATGCGATCGGGGTCGCTGACGATCGAGGCCGAGCTCTCCACCGTCTCCGAGATCGCCTTGAAGCCGACCCAGCAGCCGGAATAGCGCGACAGCGCGAAGCCGAGGATGCCGAGATCGAGATAGTCCTGCAGCGTCGCCGGATTGACCACCGGCATCAGCGCCGAGGCGAACACCTGCTCGCTCTGATGCGCCAGGGTGGAGGATTGGCAGCCATGGTCGTCGCCGGCCAGCGCGATCACGCCGCCGTTCGGCGAGGCGCCGGCCGAATTGGCGTGCTTGAGCGCATCGAGCGAGCGGTCGACGCCGGGGCCCTTGCCGTACCAGATGCCGAACACGCCATCGACCTTGGCGCCGGGGAACATGCCGACCTGCTGGCTGCCCCACACCGCGGTCGCCGCCAGATCCTCGTTGAGGCCGGGAACGAAGGCGATGTCGTGCTCCTTCAGGAAGGATTTCGCCCGCCACAGCGCGTGGTCGTACATGCCGAGCGGCGAGCCGCGGTAACCGGAGATGAAACCGGCGGTGTTCAGCCCGTGCGCGCGGTCGCGTTCGCGCTGCAACATGGGCAATCGGACCAGCGCCTGGGTACCGGAGAGGAAGATTCGTTTGGTATCCAACCGGTACTTGTCGTCCAGTCCAACTTCCATCAACGCCATCAGTTTCCCCGTCAGTCAGCCACGCCGGTCCGAACCGGTCTGATTATCTTCCGAATGATCATGCATCAGCATGCACTGATTTTGTTATGCATGAACAGCCCCGTTCCATGGCCGCAGCACATATCTCATGTTGCGCATGCGAGGCCTTGTTCTCTGCGAGGCCTTTGTTGCTCTGCGAGGCTTGCCGAACCCCGGCATCTTTGAAACGGTGGCGCGCAAAGGGAGACCAAGGATGATTACAGTCGAATCCGCGTTCACGACGGAAATCGTGGAGAACGGCGATCTGCTGGTGGGTCCCTGGCGCAGCCCGAAGCAGATGCTGCAGGCCCAGACCTACGATTCCCACGCTTCGATTCACGACGACGCAACCGCGCAGAAGCTCGGCTTCCGCGGCGGCACGATCGAGGGACCGACCCATTTCAGCCAGTTCGCGCCGCTGTGCGAGCGGATCTGGGGCCGCGCCTGGTTCATGACCGGATGCCTCTCGGCGCATTACCGCAACCCGGTGTTCGAAGGCGAAGAGGTGCAGGCCCAGATCGAGAAGCCGAAGCCCGGCCAGACCGTTTGCACGATCGCGATGATCAAGCGCGACGGCACCGAGATCCTGCGCGGCACCGCCTCGATCGACGGCGACGGCAGCGAGACGGCGCTCAGCCACCGGCTCGGCGAATTGAAGCCGCTGACCGATCCCGTGATCCTCGCCGACATCAAGGTCGGCATGAAGACGCCGCGGCAGGCGATCAAGATGGATTTCGACCAGAACATGGGCGATCTCTATCCGTTTTCGCTGGCCGACAAGCTCAAGGTGATCACCGAGCCATCGGACTATTATTCGCTGGAGCACAATCCCTGGGGCCGCGCCATCATCCCGATGGAGATGCTGAGCGTGCTGTTCCAGTACCGCGCGCGCGAAGACCGGCTGCCGGTCCGCGGCCCCGCGGTCGGGCTGTTCGCCGACCAGGAGATCCGCCTTTTGCGCGGGCCGCTATTCCCCGGCGAGACCTATTGGGTCGAGCGCGAGGTCGTGGCGCTCTCGGGCAGCAAGCGCACCGAGAGCATGTGGGTGCGCTTGACCGTGTTCGATGCCGACAACGCCTTGGTTGCGACCATGCTACTCAACGGCGCCAGCATGAAGGACTCCTACGCCAACTACGACAGCGAACACAAAGCCCTCTACGGCTGAAACAACAGCCGCCTCTTCCGCAAGCCGCCGAAAAAAGGACAACAACAATGGCCCGCCTGCCCTATCTCGAAGCCGATCAGGTCGCCCCCGAATATCGCGACATGCTCAAGCGCAACACCAATCTGCACAAGCTCCTGGTGAACTCGCCGGACATGGCGCGCGCCTTCAACGGCGTCGGCGGCTATATCCGCTTCAAGAGCAAGCTCGATCCGCGCTTACGCGAACTCGCGATCCTGCAGGTCGGCTGGCTCGAGCAGTCGGAATACGAGTTCACCCACCATGTGAAGATCGGCAAGGAGTTCGGCGTCACCGACGAGGACATCCGGGGCTTGATCGCGGAGACCGATGGTAGACCCTCGAAGCTCGAGCCGCTGGCGAAGGCGATCCTCAAAGGCGCCCGCGAGATGGTGCGCGAGCTCGCGATGTCGGATGCGACCTTCGCCGAGATCAAGCAACATCTTTCCGACGAGCACATGACTGACCTCGTGCTGACGATCGCGTTCTACTGCGCCGTGGTGCGCGTGCTTGCCACCATGCAGATCGACAACGAACCGCACTACAAGGAGGTACTGCAGCAGTACCCGCTACAGGGAGTGAAGTGACATGCGCCTGCAAGATCGCGTCGCCATCGTCGTTGGCGCCGGCCAGAGCCCCGGCGAGGGCATCGGCAACGGCCGCGCCACCGCGCTGACCTTCGCGCGCGAAGGCGCCAGGGTGCTGTGCGTCGATTACAATCTGGCTTCGGCGCAGGAGACGGTCGACCTGATCGCGGCCAAGGGCGGGACTTCAGTCGCCTTCAAGGCCGACGTCACCAAAAATGCCGACATCAAGGCGATGGTGGCAGACGCACATGGCCGCTGGGGCAGCGTCGACATCCTGCACAACAATGTCGGCGTCAGCCTCTCCGGCGGCGATGCCGAACTGCTCGACATATCGGAGGAGGCGTTTGATCGCTGCGTGGCGATCAATCTGAAGAGCTGCATCCTCGCCGCCAAGCATGTGATCCCGATCATGCGCGCGCAGCAGCGCGGCTCGATCATCAACATCTCGTCGATGGCCGCGATCACAACCTATCCTTACGTCGCCTACAAGGCGACCAAGTCGGCGATGATCGCCTTCACCGAACAGCTCGCCTACCAGAATGCGCAATATGGCATTCGCGCAAACGTGATCCTGCCGGGATTGATGAACACACCGATGGCGGTGGACACGCGCGCCCGCGAATTCAAGAAGAGCCGCGCCGAGATCGAGGCCGAGCGCGACAGCAAGGTGCCGCTGCGTCACAAGATGGGCACCGGCTGGGACGTCGCCAATGCCGCGCTGTTTCTTGCCTCCGATGAGGCCAATTTCATCACAGGTGTGACGTTGCCGGTCGATGGCGGCGCAAGTGTGCGTCGCGGTTAACCGCGACGAACCTATGTGACGATGCCGGTTAATCACTGTGACGACATCACGCGTCAATGCGCCGCAATGATTCGAAAAAATTGAAGTATTCCAATGACACGGCGATGTGACGACGCGTCCACATAAATCGAAATCCTGACTCGTTGTGGTCGCACGAAATTCATCTGCGCTCTGTATCTCGCACGCCAAGAACTTCTGGAGTGCCTGGACCGATGAGCGAAGAATTCGAACTCAGACCCGATCAGTGGGATGCGCTGAAAGCGTTGCGGGCCCCCGCAGCAAACCCTTCACGGCTGAACCGGTTTGCCGTCGAAAGCCTGGTCACGCTCGGCTATGTTGCGGTGCGAGGAGACTCGTTCGAGCTGACGCCCGCGGGCCGCAAGGTGCTGGTCCGCGGTTCGTCACTGCTGCTGCTCGATATCGCAGCCTGATCCTTCGAAGCTGACATCAAGCTTACACACGCGGCATCATGCCGCGTGTGCTTTTCCGGGGATGGTCGTCTCGCCGTGCTGCGTCAGCGGCTTCATCCCGGTGAGGCTGCGCAGCAGCACATAGAACACCGGCGTCAGGAACAGGCCGAACACCGTGACGCCGATCATGCCGGAGAACACCGCGACGCCCATCGCGCGCCGCATCTCCGAGCCCGCACCGGTCGACAGCACCAGCGGCAGCACGCCCATGATGAACGCCATCGACGTCATCAGGATCGGCCGCAACCGCAACCGGCTCGCCTCGATCGCGGCACGGATCGGTGACCGCCCGGCGAATTCGAGCTCGCGCGCGAATTCGACGATCAGGATGGCGTTCTTGGCCGACAATCCGACCAGCACGATCAGGCCGATCTGGGTGAAGACGTTGTTGTCGCCCTTCGACAGCCAGACCCCGAACATCGCGGCCAACAGCCCCATCGGCACGATCATGATGATCGAGAGCGGCAGCGCCAGGCTTTCATAGAGCGCGGCGAGCACCAGGAACACCAGGAGGATCGCCAGCGGAAACACCCAGATTCCGGAATTGCCGGCGATGAACTCCTGATAGGTCAGGTCGGTCCATTCGAAGGCGAATCCGGGCGGCAGCACTTCGGCCGCGATCCGCGTCGCCGCCTCCTGCGCCTGGCCGGAGGAATAGCCCGGCGCGGCGGCGGCGTTGATGTCCGACGACAGGAAGCCGTTGTAGCGGATCGCACGCTCCGGACCTGCGCTCTGGCGGACCTTCAGCAGTGCCGACAGCGGCACCATGTCACCCGACGACGAGCGCACCTTCAATTGCCTGATGTCGTCGGCACGCGCGCGGAACGGCGCGTCCGCCTGCACATAGACCGAATAGGTGCGGCCGAATTTATTGAAGTCGTTGACGTAGTAGGAGCCGAGATAGATCTGCAGCGTGTTGAAGACCTCCGTGACCGGCACGCCGAGCTGCAACGCCTTGGTGCGGTCGATGTCGGCGAACAGCTGCGGCACGTTGACCTGGAAGCTCGAGAACACGCCGGCGATCTCCGGCGCCTTCTGCATCGCCGCCATGAACGCCTTGGTCGCGTCGTTCAGCGCCTCATAGCCGAGGCCGGCGCGGTCCTCGATCTGGAGCTTGAAGCCGCCGATGGTACCGAGGCCGTTGACCGGCGGCGGCGGGAACATGGCGATGAAGGCATCCTGGATGCCGGCATATTTCTTGTTCAGCGCCGCCGCAATCGCCGGACCACTGAGCGAGGGATCCTTGCGCTCGTCGAACGGCTTCAAGGTCGAGAACACGATGCCGGCGTTGGAGGAGTTGGTGAAGCCGGAGATCGACAGGCCGGGGAACGCCACCGAGCTTTCGACGCCGGGCTGGGTCAGCGCGATGTCGCTCATCTTGCGGATCACTTCCTCGGTGCGGTCGAGCGTGGCGCCGTCAGGCAGCCGCGCGAAGCCGACCAGGTACTGCTTGTCCTGACCAGGCACGAAGCCCGACGGCACCTGCTTGAACAGCACGCCGGTCAGGCCGATCAAGAGCACGTAGAGGCCGATCACCACGGCCTTGCCGTAGATCACCTTGGTGACGGTGCGGCCGTAGTTCTCGGAGGACTTCGTAAAGACCTTGTTGAAGCCGCGGAAGAACCAGCCGAGCGATCTTTCCATGACCCGGGTCAGCCAGTCCTTCGGCTCGTGATGGCCCTTCAGCAGCAGCGCCGACAGCGCCGGCGACAGCGTCAGCGAATTGATCGCGGAAATTACGGTCGAGATCGCGATGGTCAGCGCGAACTGCTTGTAGAACTGTCCGGTGAGGCCGGAGATGAAGGCGAGCGGCACGAACACGGCGATCAAGACCAGCGCGATCGCGATGATCGGGCCGGACACTTCGCGCATCGCCTGGTTGGTAGCGTCGCGCGGCGACAGGCCGGACTCGATGTTGCGCTCGACGTTCTCGACCACGACGATGGCGTCGTCGACCACGATGCCGATCGCCAGCACCAGGCCGAACAGGCTGAGTGCGTTGATCGAGAAGCCGAACACATGCATCACCGCGAAGGTGCCGACGATCGACACCGGGACCGCGATCAATGGAATGATCGAGGCGCGCCAGGTCTGCAGGAACAGGATCACGACCAGCACGACGAGCGCGACCGCCTCGAGCAGCGTGTGGATGACGGCCTCGATCGACGAGCGCACGAATTGCGTCGGATCGTAGACGATCTGGTACGACACGCCTTCCGGCATGTTCTTCTTGATCTCGGCCATCGTCGCGCGAACATGGTCGGAGATCTCCAGCGCGTTCGAACCGGGCGCCTGGAAGATCGGGATCGCGACCGCCTGCTTGTTGTCGAGCAGCGAGCGCAGGCCGTATTCGGAGGCGCCGAGCTCGACCCGCGCGACGTCGCGCAGCCGCACCACCTCGCCGGCCGAACCGGTCTTCACCACGATGTCGCCGAACTGCTCCTCGGTCGACAGCCGTCCCTCGGCGTTGACGGAGAGCTGGAGGTCGATGCCCTTGACGCTGGGCGAGGAGCCGACCACGCCGGCGGCGGCCTCGACGTTCTGGGCCTGGATCGCGCGCACCACATCGCTCGCGGTCAGGCTATGCTCGGCGGCTTTCTGCGGGTCGACCCAGACCCGCATCGAATAGTCGCCGGCGCCATAGAGCTGGACGTCGCCGACGCCGTCGATCCGCGCCAGCCGGTCCTTGACGTTGAGCACCGCGTAGTTGCGCAGATACGTCATGTCATAGCGGTTGTTCGGCGACAGCAAATGCACGACCATGGTGAGGTCGGGCGAGCTCTTCTTGGTGATGATGCCGAGCTGGCGCACCACGGCCGGCAGGCGCGGCTCGGCCTGCTGCACGCGGTTCTGCACCAGCTGCGTCGCCTTGTCGGGGTCGGTGCCGAGCCGGAACGTCACCGTCAGCGTCATCGCGCCGTCGGTGGTCGCCTGGCTCGACATATAGAGCATGCCTTCGACGCCGTTGATCTGCTCCTCGATCGGGGTCGCGACGGTCTCGGCGATCACCTTCGGATTGGCGCCGGGATAGGTTGCGCGCACCACGACCGACGGCGGCACCACGTCAGGATATTCCGAGATCGGCATCGCCAGCAGCGAAATCAGGCCGGCCAGGAAGATCAGGATCGAAAGCACGCCGGCGAAGATCGGCCGGTCGATGAAGAATTTTGAGAGATTCATGGCTCCGCCCCCGCGCGCAGCGCCTAGCGCCGCACGACGTGCTGGTTGGTTTCAGTGGATGCCTGCTGCATGCCGCGCGCGCCCATTTCGGCGACTTCCATCTTCAGAAGCGCACCCGGACGCACACGCTGCAGGCCGTTGACGACGATGCGGTCGCCGGATTTCAGGCCGGCGGTCACAATCCGCAGGCCATCGACCGCGCCGCCAAGCGTGACGGAGCGATAGACCGCGCGGCTGTCGTCGCCGACCAGCATGACGAACTTCTTGTCCTGGTCGGTGCCGACGGCGCGCTCGTCGATCAGCACCAGCGTCTGCTGCTTGGGCTGGCCCATGCGCACGCGGGCGAACTGTCCCGGGATCAGCCGGCCGTCATCGTTCTTGAACACGGCGCGGACGCGGATGGTGCCGCTCTGCCCGTTGACCTGGTTGTCGATCAGCTGGATGTGTCCCTTGGCGCCGAGGCCGCCCGACGTCACCATGTCGACCGGAATCTGGTCGAGATTGCCGCGCTTGCCGGAGGCGTCCGCGATCGAGTTCAGCGCGCGCAGCACGACTTCCTCGTCGGCATCGAAGCTCGCATAGATCGGATTGACCGAGACCAGCGAGGTCAGGACCGGCGAAGACGTACCTGCCGCGACGAGATTGCCGACGGTGACCTCGATCCTGCCGACCCGGCCGTCGACCGGTGCCCGCACCTCGGTGTAGTCGAGATTGAGTTTGGCCGTCTGGAGCGCGGCCTCGGCGGCCTTGACGTTGGCGACTGCCTCGCGATTGGCGTTGTCGCGCTGGTCGAAATCGCGCTTGGTCACGATGTTGTTGCCAACCAGCTGCGCGCCGCGCTCGACTTCGCTCGTGGTGAACACGACGCGGGCCTTGGCGGCCTCGAGCTGCGCCTGGGCGCGATCGACCTCGGCGGCGTAGGGCGCAGGGTCGATCTTGAACAGAATATCGCCGGACTTCACCAGCGCGCCCTCGGTGAAGTTGGTCGAAAGGATCGCACCGGCCACCCGCGGCCGGAGCTGGACACGATCGACGGCTTCGAGCCGGCCCGAAAAGTCATCGAACAGCGTGGTCGGCCGCGGCTGGATCACGGCAACGGTGACCGGGACCGCCGGCTCGGGAGCCGCGGCAGTCGCGGTCGCCTGTGCGGCATGAAAATAGTGGCCGGTCGCGATCGAACCGGCCACCGCGAGGGCGCCAAGGATCACGATACCGCCGACGACACGTCGGAAGCGGCCGGAACGGGGATTTTGGGTTGACGAGGGCATTCAGGCGCTCCAGATATCTGTAGTGTTCGCTACAGATGTGGAGCTGGACGCCGGTTCGCAAGATACTTATGTATCGAGCACTATGAATTTCTTATCTCATTCATGGGGAAATGGGAAGTCGCGGAAAAACATCACGTGCAACAAGAGGATAAGCCAGGGACAATCCGTCATAGAAACGGCACCCGGCTTACGGAGCAACGAAAAATGGGAATGGGACGCCCCCGCGCTTTCGACGCGGACGCCGCTTTGGACCAGGCCATGGATGTGTTCTGGCGCCACGGTTACGAGGGCGCGACGATCGCCCAGCTCACCGAGGCGATGAACATCAATCCCCCGAGTCTCTATGCTGCCTTCGGCAGCAAGGAGGGCCTGCTGAAGGCCGCGCTCGACCGTTACACCGAGAAGCGCGACGCCTGGATGGAAAAGGTTTTGGGCGCCGCCACCGCCCGAGAGGTAGCCGAACGATTTCTGATGGAGCACGCGGACGCCCAGACCGATCCCGCCAACCCGCCGGGCTGCCTGCTGGTGCAGGGCGGCCTTGCCTGCGGCACCGGCTCGGAGAATGTTCCATTTGAACTGGCAGCTCGCCGCACCCGAACCGAGGACCAGTTGCACGAACGTTTCGTCCGCGCGAAGGCCGAACGCGACCTGGGTGAAAGCGCCGATCCGGCCACCCTTGCCCGCTATCTCTCCGCGGTGACATCAGGCATGTGCGTGATGGCCTCCTCGGGCGCCGACCGCAACGCGCTGCGCGAGATTGCAGCGGTGTCGCTGAAGGCGTTTGATGAGCAGGCGAAGGGGTAGAGCAGTTCACGTCAAGCGCCTGCGAACCCCAACGAAGTTGGGAGTGACCGGGGATGAATCATTGGACCGGCTGGCTGCCGGGTCTCGACACGCTGCGTCGATATCAAGCGGCGTGGCTCCCACACGACATCGTCGCCGGGCTGGTGCTCGCGACCATGCTGGTCCCGGTCGGCATCGCCTATGCGGAAGCATCCGGCCTGCCCGGCATCTACGGGCTCTATGCGACGATCGTTCCGCTGCTCGTGTACGCGCTGTTCGGGCCGAGCCGCATCCTTGTCCTTGGACCTGACTCGGCGCTTGCGGCCATCATCCTCGGCGTCGTGGTTCCGCTGTCGGGCGGCGATCCGATGCGTGCGGCAACCCTGGCCGCCATGATGGCGGTCGTCTCCGGAACGATATGCATCGTCGCGGGCATCGCGCGGCTGGGATTCCTGACCGAGCTTCTCTCCAAGCCGATCCGCTACGGCTACATGAACGGAATAGCCCTGACCGTGCTGATCAGCCAGCTGCCAAAGCTGTTCGGCTTTTCCATTGAAGGCGATGGACCTCTGCGCAGTCTCTGGGCGGTCATCGGAGCAATCGTCGACGGAAAGACGCATTGGGCGACCCTCGGGATCGGCACCGCGACGCTGGCGGTGATCCTGCTGCTCGCCCGGAACAAGCGGCTGCCGGGCATTCTGATTGCCGTCGTCGCGGCGACGGTCATCACCGGCGTTTTCGATCTCGGGGCACGCTTCGGCGTGACAGTCCTGGGTTCGCTTCCCCAGGGCCTGCCGGGATTTGCCATTCCCCGGATCGGCTATGGCGACATCGTGCAGGTGCTGATCGGCGGCAGCGCCGTCGCGCTGGTGTCGTTCGCCGACACCAGCGTGCTTTCGCGCGCCTATGCGGGACGATTGGGCGATCGTGTTGATCCCAACCAGGAGATGGTGGGGCTCGGCGCGGCCAATCTGGCGGCCGGCTTTTTTCAGGGTTTTCCGATCAGCAGCAGCGGATCGCGCACGCCCGTTGCGGAAGCTGCCGGAGCGCGCACTCAATTGACCAGTGTCATCGGCGCGCTTGCCATCGCCTTTCTGCTGCTGATAGCGCCGAACCTGCTCCAGCACCTGCCCAACGCCGCGTTGGCCGCCGTCGTCATCGCCGCCGCACTCGGCCTGTTTGAGGTCGGCGACCTCAGGCGAATCTACCGCATTCAGCAATGGGAATTCTGGCTATCGATGGTCTGCTTTGTCGGCGTGGCCGTGCTGGGCGTGATTCCCGGAATAGGCCTCGCCATCGTGCTCGCCATCGTCGAGTTCTTGTGGGACGGCTGGCGGCCGCATTCCGCAGTGCTGGGCCGCGCCTCCGGCGTGAAGGGCTATCACGACATCACGCGATATCCGGATGCGCGCCAGATCCCCGGCCTGGTGCTGTTCCGGTGGGATGCGCCGCTGTTCTTTGCCAATGCCGAGTTCTTCAAGGAACGCGCGCTGGATGCGGTGGCGAAATCTCCGACGCCGGTGCGCTGGCTGGTGGTCACGGCCGAGCCGGTCACCAGCGTGGACGTGACCGCGGGCGACATTCTCGCCGAGCTCGACGAGGCGTTGCACGCACAGAAGATCGAGCTGTGCTTTGCCGAGCTCAAGGATCCTGTCAAGGACAAGCTGAAGAAATTCGGCCTGCTGGCGCAACTCGGCGAGAACAACTTCTTCCCGACCATCGGCGTCGCCGTTGCGCGCTACCTCGAGATCAATGCTGACGTGACCTGGGAGGACTGGGAAGACCGGGCTGAAGCCTAAGGCGCGATGGGTCCAATCGTCTGCGCGCTAAAGCGCTTTTGTTTGAGCATGATCTCCGCGCAAACGCTTCGCGTTTGTCGCAGGGAAAACCGCTTCGCACTTTTCCGGATCATGCTTCCCAGCCGTCCGCGCGGATCACCACATCGTCTGCCGCGCGCGCTCCGGCCATTCGCGATCGTATTTTTCGCCGCCAACCGTGTGCTCGCTCATCTCGGCGAGGATCTGGCCCGGCGTCGGCAACGCCGTCGGATCGACCCGCTTGTCCGGATTCCAGAGATCGGAGCGCACGATCGCACGGGCACACTGGAAGTAGATTTCATCCACGGTCATCACGATCACCGTGCGCGGCGCCTTGCCTTCCATCATGAAGGAGGCGAGCAGCTCCGGCTCCGCCGTGACATGGGCTCGGCCGTTGACGCGCAGCGTGCTGCCCGAACCCGGAATCAGGAACAGCAAGCCGATGCGGGGATCGCGAACGATGTTGCGCAGCGAATCGCAGCGATTGTTGCCGCGGCGATCCGGCATCATCAGCGTCTTCGCATCATGGATGCGCACGAAGCCCGGCAGGTCGCCGCGCGGCGAGCAATCGAGCCCTTCGGGGCCTGCGGTCGCAAGCGACACGAACGGCGACTTCTCGATGAGCACACGATAGAGCGGCGTCACTTGATCGGCGACCTTCACGGTCGACGCGTCATTCGGGAAGCCGTAGATCGCCTCAAGTTGCTCGACCGTTTCGATCACCGACATTCGTGCCGTTCTCCTCTTCTTTTTGACGCGTTTTCTTCACGCGAACCGGTATCCACTTCGCTCGAAAACGCTCTAGTCGTCCCAGCGTTCGCCTTTGATGATGCGGACAAGCTGTCGCGCATGATAGTCGGCGGTGCCGGAATTGACGATGGTGAAATCGGGCGTCGACGTGCTCTCGTCGACGGTGCGGGCCAGCCGCTGCTCGAGAAGGCCGTCGCTGCTGCGCGCCCGCATTGCGAGCCGCGCAACCAGCACCTCCGGCGGCGCCGTGACCAGCACCACGACAGCATTGGCATAGTTGCGGCGCGCCGCCGCGATCACGGTGCGCGAGACGTTCGCGATCACGGTGCGTCCTGCAGCGATATCGTCGTTGATCGACCGCGACAGCGCGTAGCGATGGCCGTGCGCTTCCCAGTGCATGGCGTAGTCACCGGCAGCTACCGCGCGCTGGAAGCTTTCCGCGCTGACCTCCTCATTGTCCTCCGACGCCGAGGCCTGGCGGGTGATCAGCCGGCGGGGAAACACGACATCGCGATCATCGCCACAGGCCGCCTTGGCGAATCCCAGCAGCGTGTCCTTGCCGGCGCCGCTCGGGCCGACCACCAGGATCAGCCGGCCGGGACCGCTTCCGGCGCGCCGATCGGCGACGACGGATGCATCGGTCATGCGACCCTCCCTCCTTCGCGCCAGACGCTGCGCACGACAGGCAGGTCGCGCGCGACGTGCACGCGGATCAGATCGGCACGCCGGCCGACCGCGATCTCGCCGCGGTCGTTGAGCCCGACCGCCTCGGCCGGTGTCTTGGTCACGGTGCGCACGGCGGAGGCGAGATCGATCGCCGGCACATGCCTCGGCAATTGCAGCGCCGCCATCAGCAGGCTGGACGGAATGTAGTCCGACGACAGGATATCGAGCATGCCCTCATTGGCGAGATCGACCGCTGCGATATTGCCGGAGTGCGAGCCGCCGCGCACCACATTCGGCGCGCCCATCAGGATGTCGATGCCGGCGGCGTGCAAGCCCCGCGCGGCTTCCATCGTGGTCGGGAATTCCGCCACCGCGACCTTGTCGTTGACGGCGTCGACCACGTTCTCGTCGGTGGTGTCGTCATGGCTCGCCAGCGGGATCCGGTATTCATGCGCCAGCGCGACGATGGCGCGGGTGTTCGCCACCGCATATTCCTTCTGATAGGCGAAGCGGCGCGCGAACAGCACGTCGAGCTGGGCGTCGGTCATGCCGCCGCCCTTGCCGCGGTAGTAGTCGCGCAGCTTCACCTCGTCGCGGAACTGGCGCTGGCCCGGCGTGTGGTCCATCAGCGACATCAGCCGCACGTCCGGCCGGTCGATCAGTTCCTTGGCCTCGGCAACCACATCCGGCATCGGCACCTCGCAGCGCAGATGCAGGAAGTGATCGGCGCGCAGCAGATTCTCCTCGCGCGCCGCCGCGATCGCCGCCGCCAGCACGCCGGCGCGGCCGTCGACATCCTCGGCGCCGTCCTCGCGCCAGACCCGCAGCGAATCCAGCACCGTGGTGATGCCTGAGGTCGCGAGCTGACCGTCATAGGAGATCACGGCCGCGACCGGATTCCAGAACACCTTCGGCCGCGGCACATAGTGCATCTCGAGATGGTCGGTGTGCAGCTCGATCAACCCGGGCATCAGGAGGTCGCCGCCGGCATCCTCGGCGGCCTCGGGCGCCCTGCCCTCGCCGAACTCCGCGATCCTGCCGTCGGATATCGCGACCCAGCCCTGCTCGATCACGCGATCGGCGAGAACCAGCCGGGCGTTGCCGATGATGGTGTCTTGCTTGGCGGTCATTTCAAACGGTCCTTCAGGCAGCAGCGGCGAACGAGGTCACATCGACGATGCGGTCGGCAATCAGATGACGGATTTCGTCGTCATGGACAATCGCGACCATCGCGACGCCCTTGGTTTTCTTCTCGGCGATCAGCTCGACCACCACGGCGCGATTCGCCGCATCGAGCGAAGCGGTCGGCTCGTCCAACAGCAGGATCGGCAGGTCCGAGATGAAGCCGCGCGCGATGTTGACCCGCTGCTGCTCGCCGCCGGAGAAGGTCGAGGGCGGCAAGGTCCACAGCCGCTCCGGAATGTTGAGCCGGCGCAGCAGCTGGCCGGCGCGCGTGCGGGCCTCCTCGCGTGCCACGCCGTTGACGATCAAGGGCTCGGCAACGACGTCGATCGTCGCCACCCGCGGCACGGCACGCAGGAACTGGCTGACATAGCCGATGGTCGAGCGGCGGATGCTCAGCACCTGGCGCGGCTCGGCGGTGGCAAGGTCGACAACCTTGCCGTGATGGCGGATGCCGATCCGGCCGTTGTCACAGCGGTAGTTGCCGAAGATCATCTTCAGGATCGAGGATTTGCCGGCGCCCGACGGGCCCGACAGCACCACGCACTCACCCGGATCGGCATGGAACGAGACGCCGCGCACCACGGGCAGTTCGACGCCGCCCTGCAGGTGCATGGTGAAGGTCTTCTCGGCGTTGGCAAGTTCGATCATCGCGGTCATTGGCACGCTCATGGCGGAAGAATCGAGGAAACGAGCAGCTGCGTGTAGGGCTCGCGCGGATCGTCGAGCACCTGGTCGGTGAGGCCGGTCTCGATGACGCGGCCGCCCTTCATCACCATCACGCGATGCGAGAGCAACCGCGCCACGGCGAGATCGTGGGTCACGACGATCGCGGCGAGACCGAGCTCGCTGACGAGGTTGCGCATCAGGTCGAGCAAACGCGCCTGCACCGAGACGTCGAGGCCGCCGGTCGGCTCGTCCATGAACACCAGCCGCGGCTCGGTGACGAGGTTGCGGGCGATCTGCAGCCGCTGCCGCATGCCGCCGGAATAGGTCTTCGGCGCGTCGTCGATGCGGCCGGTATCGATCTCGACCCGCTCCAGCCAGGTCGACGCGGTGGCGCGAATGCGGCCGTAATGATTCCAGCCGACCGCCATCAGCCGCTCACCGACATTGGCGCCGGCCGACACGCCCATGCGCAGGCCCTGCGCCGGGTCCTGGTGCACGAAGCCCCAGTCGGTGCGAAACAAGAAGCGCCGCTCGGCCTCGCCCAATTCGGCGAGATCGCGCAGCACGCCGTCGCGCATCCGGTAGGATACCCGGCCCGCGCTCGGCGCGAGCTGCGCCGAGAGCAGCTGCAGCAGCGTCGACTTGCCCGAGCCAGACTCGCCGACGATCGCCAGCACCTCGCCGGGATAGAGCGCGAACGAGACGTCGCGGCAGGCCGCAAGCCGGCCGTAAATCTTGGCAAGCCCCTCGGCCACCAGCAGCGGCTCATCGTTCTCGAGGCTCGAGAGCTCAGACATGCGCCTTCTCCTTGTGCGGCGCTGCGCTCTCGGTGCCGTGATGGCCGGCGGCCTGGCGCTGCTCGCAGAAGTCCGTGTCGGAGCAGACAAATATCCGCCCGCCCTTGTCGTCGGTGACGATCTCGTCGAGATAGGAATTGTCGGCGCCGCACAGCGCGCAGGGCGCGTTGAAGCGGTAGCGCGTGAACGGGTGATCCTCGAAGTCCAGCGACACCACGGTGGTGTAGGGCGGGATCGCGTAGATGCGCTTCTCGCGGCCGGCGCCGAACAGCTGCAGCGCCGAGCAATTGTCCATCTTCGGATTGTCGAATTTCGGTGTCGGCGACGGGTCCATCACGTAGCGTGCGTTCACCTTCACCGGATAGGCGTAGGCGGTGGCGATATGGCCAAAGCGCGCGATGTCCTCGTAGAGCTTGACGTGCATCAGCCCGTATTCGGCGAGCGCGTGCATGCGCCGTGTCTCGGTCTCGCGCGGCTCGAGGAAGCGCAGCGGCTCGGGGATCGGCACCTGATAGACCAGCACCTGTCCGGCATGCAGCGACGCCTCGGGAATGCGATGCCGGGTCTGGATCACGGTCGCGTCCGTGGTCGAGGTCGTGGTCGCGACACCCGCGGTCTTGCCGAAGAACTTCCGGATCGAGATCGCATTGGTGGTGTCGTCCGAGCCCTGGTCGATCACCTTCAGCACGTCGTCGGGACCGAGGATCGCCGCCGTCACCTGCACGCCGCCGGTGCCCCAGCCATAGGGCATCGGCATCTCGCGGCTCGCAAACGGCACCTGGTAGCCGGGGATCGCGATCGCCTTGAGGATCGCGCGGCGGATCATCCGCTTGGTCTGCTCGTCGAGATAGGCGAAATTGTACGTCGGCGCGTTCATTCCGCGGCTTCCTGCATTTCCACCGCCTCGTTGGCTTCCGCAAACTCCTGCCGCAGCTTGCGCAAGAGGCCGAGCTCGGACTGGAAGTCGACATAGTGCGGCAGCTTGAGATGCTCGACGAAGCCGGTCGACTGGACATTGTCGGAGTGCGACATCACGAACTCCTCGTCCTGCGCCGGCGCCGCCGCCTCCTCGCCGAGCTCGCGCGCACGCAGCGCGCGATCGACTAGCGCCATCGACATGGTCTTGCGCTCGCTCTGCCCGAAGGCGAGGCCATAGCCGCGCGTAAAGCACGGCGCCTCGGTGGTCGAGCCCTTGAACTGGTTGACCATCTGACACTCGGTCAATTCGATCGAGCCCAGCGGCACGGTAAAGCCCGCGTCCTCGGCGAAGAACTCGACCTCGACCTCGCCGAAGCGGATCTCGCCGGCGAAGGGGTGATTGCGGCCGTAGCCGCGCTGCGTCGAGTAGCCGAGCGCGAGCAGGAAGCCTTCGTCGCCGCGCGCCAGATTCTGCAGCCGCAAGTCGCGATCGGCCGGAAAGCTCAGCGGCTCGCGCGTGAGGTCGCCGACCGGCGTGTCGCTATCTGCCTGCGGTGAGGATTCGATCAGGCCGTCACGGCCGAGAATGTCGGTCACCCGCGGCGTCGCCGCCTGCGAGGCTTCTGCGGTCTCCGGCTGCTCCGGCACAAAGCCTTCCGCGAGCTGGGGATCAAGCAGGCGATGGGTGTAGTCGAAGGTCGGCCCCAGGATCTGGCCGCCCGGAACGTCCTTGAAGGTCGAGGAGATCCGCCGCCGCACCTGCATCTCGCCGGTGTTGACCGGCTCGGTGGCGCCGAAGCGCGGCAGCGTGGCGCGGAAGGCGCGGACCAGGAAGATCGCCTCGATCATGTCGCCGCGCGCCTGCTTGATCGCGAGCGCCGCGAGCTCGCGGTCGTAGAGCGACCCTTCGGTCATCACGCGATCGACACCAAGCGCGAGCTGCCCGGAGATCTGCGCCAGCGTCACCTCGGGCACATCGCGGTCGCCGCGCCGCTCATGCGCGAGCAGACGATGGGCGTTCTCGATGGCGCGCTCGCCTCCCTTGACGGCTACATACATCGCTCACACTCCGCTTGCGATCAGCCGCGTGGTGCGCGGGATCGCCACAATGGCATCGTCATGAACCAGCACGACATCGATGCCGCGCGGGAACAGGGCTTCGTTGATCGCAAGCCGCTGGAACAGGTCGCGCGGCTTGAGCATCGCCTGCAGCACGGCGCTGCCGTCGATGCCGGGCCCTTTCAGCTCGAAGGCCGGGCCCTGCGACAGGCTGTCGACCTGCAGGATCAGCGTGGTCGACCGGTCAGGATATTCGCTGCTGCCGAATGCGAAGCGATCCAGCGCCGGCAGGCTCGCGGCGTCGCCAACCAACGCGAAGCTCGCGATCGAGGAATCGACCACCACCGGCGCGCTGGCGTGAAACTTCAGCCAGCGGGCGACGTCCGGCGTCGCCGACATCGCAGCGTCAAGCCAGATCGGCGTGTCGTGATCGAACAGCGTCAGCGCGATCGCGGCCGCGCCGCGCATCATGCCGGCGGGCGTTCCCACGCTCGCGGCGACGTGCTGCACGTTACCCGGGCGCGCCATCGCATCCATCACGGAACGGAAAGTCGACTGCGCCGACAGCACCTTGTCGGCAAAGCCCGCGGGCATTTCGGCAATCGTCGTCATTGCATCATCCCTCACCGCGCACCATCGTGTAGAAATCGACCCGCGTCGCCGCGGTTTCCGCCGCCTTGCGGCCGCGTTCGGCGTTCATGGCGACGCGCAGCGGCGCGATCACCTTGGCCTCCACCTCGCCGGACAGCTCCGCCGACTGCACCATGGCGTCGCACAGCGCGATCATCTGCGCCTTGCGCGCGTCGCGGCCGAGCGTGTAGCCGAAGCCGACCTCGCCGGTCGCAAGCCGTACCGCCGCGCGCGACACCGTCGCCTCGCCGAGATTGAACGGCGCACCGTCGCCGCCGATCCGCCCGCGCAGCATCACAAGGCCGTTTTCCGGCTCGCGCAGGTTCTCATGCGCGGGCACCGCGATCGCCGCCAGCCTGCCGGCGATGTCGGTCGCGGCGGCGTGCGCCAGCACCGTCATCGCGGCCTTGCGCTGGGCCTGTTTGCTGTTTGGTCCGGTCGGACTCATGGTCGAACTCATGGGCAAACCTTCGGGCAACCTTGCTTGCATCAAGTTGTCTATGATACTAGACAACTTGATAGCGGAGCGCCATGACTGTTTCGTGACAAACCAAAGATTTCTGGTATCACCGCGCCATGAGCATGCAGGAAAGTTCCGGCGTCGCCTTGTGGCGGCAGGTCGCCGACGGCATCGAGCGCGGCATCGCTGACGGCCGCTTTGCCGCCGGCGAAAAGCTGCCCGGCGAGATGGAGATCGCCGAGACGTACCGGGTCAACCGCCACACCGTGCGGCGGGCGCTCGCCGCATTGGCCGAGCGCGGCCTGGTGCGCGCGGAGCGCGGCAGCGGCACCTATGTCGAAGCCCAGCGCCTCGCCTATCCCTTGCGCTCACGCACGCGATTTTCCGAGATCGTCGGCGCCGGCGGTCACGAGCCGCGCGGCCAGTTGATCGAGGCAGGCGACGACATTGCCAATCGCGAGATCGCCCGCGAGCTGGGCCTGAAGATCGGTGCGCCACTGATCCGGATCGAAGCGGTGCGGCTCGCCGACCGGACGCCGATCTGCGTTTCCACCACATGGCTGTCGGCAGAACGGTTTCCCGATGCCGGCAGCGTATTTGCCAGCGTTCGCTCGATGACCAAGCTGCTCGGACATTACGGCGTCAAGGACTACCATCGCGCCTCGACCCGAATCACTGCGGCGATCGTCGATGCGACCGACGCCGCGCGGCTCGACCTGCCGCTGGGACGGCCGGTGCTGGTGGTCGACGCCACCGACGTCGACATGCTGGACCAGCCGCTGGTGACCAAGCGCTCGCGCTTCGCCGCCGAGCGCGTCGAGTTTCTGGTCGAGAACGGTTGACGTACTTCTGCTCCCTCGCCCCACTCTTGCGGGGAGAGGGTTGGGGTGAGGGGCTGTCTCCGCGACTTCGAAAGCTTTGAGTGGGCGGAGAGTCCCCCTCACCCGGAATTTGCGCTGCGCGAAAATTCCGGGCTCTCCCCGCGCGCGGGGAGAGGCGAAGAAGAAGCTACACCACCGCCCTTTGCCCGATGATCGCAAAGCGCAGCTTGCTGGAGATGAAATCGATCGCGGCAACCGCGATCAGGATCATCAGGATCAGGAACGATACCTTCTGCCATTCCAGCACGCGGATCTGCTCGGCGAGCTGCAAGCCGATGCCGCCGGCGCCGACGATGCCGATGATGGTCGCCGAACGCGTGTTCGACTCGATGAAGTAGAGCACCTGCCCGGCGATCACGGGCAGCACCTGCGGCAGCAGGCCGAAGCGGATTTCATGCAGCGCGTTGCCGCCGGACGCGCGGATGCCCTCGACCTGCTTGCGATCCGCCGCCTCGATCGCCTCCGAGAACAGCTTTCCGAACGCACCGAAGTCGGACACCATGATCGCGAGCACGCCGGCGAACGGGCCGAGACCGACGACGTTGATCCAGACCAGCGCCCAGATCAGCGTATCGACGCCGCGGATCGAATCCAGGAAGCGGCGCACCGGAAAGCGGATCAGGTTCGAGGGGATGATGTTGCGCGCCGCCAGCAGGCTGACCGGCAGCGCCAGCAGCGCGGCAAGCGTGGTGCCGAGCACCGCGATCGACAGCGTTTCGCCGAGCGCCTGCATGTAGAGCGGAAACGACGAGCCCGGATTCGGCGGGAGCATCAGCATGGTGATCCAGCCGAGCTGGCCGAGGCCCGCGATCAGCCTGGACGGCGAAAAGTCGAGATCGACCAGGCCGAACACGAAGATCGCAAGCGCCGCCGCGATCATCGCCGGCAGCGCCAACCGCGCCGAAGCGGGCCGGTCGAAGGCGTCGGGATATTTCGCGCGCAGCCCGCGCGTATCCGGCTTCGGCAGCTGGCTCATCGGCGGGTCTCCTTGCCGAACAGGCGGCCGCGCAGCCAGCCGGTCGAGATGTCGATGATGAAGACCGTGATGATGATGGTGATGAGGATGGCGCTGACGTCGGAATAGTAGAACTTGCGGATCGCGACCACGAGCTCCTGGCCGATGCCGCCGGCGCCGACGAAGCCCATCACCGACGCCTCGCGGACGTTGATCTCGAAGCGCAGCAGCGCATAGCTGGCATAGCCGGCCGAGACCTGCGGCAGCACGGCAAAGCGCATGCAGGACAGCCAGCTCGCGCCGGTGGAGCGGATGCCCTCGACCGGCTTCATGTCGGCATTCTCGACGATCTCGGCAAACAACTTGCCAAGCGCCCCGGTGGTGTGGATCGCGATCGCCAGTACGCCGGCCATCGGCCCGAGGCCGAACGCGATCACGAAGATCAGCGCGAACACGATGCCGGGAACGGTGCGCGCGAATTCCAGCAGGCGGCGGATCGTGAAACGTACCCACGGGCCCGGCGACGTATTCTGGGCCGCGAAGAAATTGAGCGCGAAGGCGAGCACGGCACCCGTCAGCGTGCCGACATAGCTGATCAGGATCGTCTCGCCGAGCATCTTCAGCCATTTATGCCAACCCCAGAACCATTCGGCGGGATCGGTCCAGACCCGCGCGCCGGAATCCAGCGTCAGGATGCGATCGAAATAGCTGACGAAATTGCCGAAATAGGTGAACAGCGTGCGCAGGTTCACTTCCGCGCCGAACGCCGCGATCACCAACACCGCACAGAATGCCGCCGTTGCCAGCGCGGCCTTCAACCGCTTGCGTGCGACGGACTTGCGGTAGGCGTCCTCCAGCGTCGCCAGTTGCTGCGCTGGAAGAATGGATACGGCGGTCGCCATCGACGCGTGCCAGTCCGGTTCGGAGTTGAGTGGAGAGAAAGGGCCGGGCTATACGCCCGGCCCTCGTGACTCAGGCGTGCGATCAGCTCGCCTTCTTGCGCAAACCGTCGACGAACTTGATCAGCTCGATGGTGCCGTCCCAATCCTTGGTGGTGGCGGGATGGAAGCCCTTCTTCTGGCCGTCGGACAGACGGTCGAAGGCGGCCTTGTCCTTGGTCGGGGCGTCGAAGAAGGCCTTTGCGATCGCAGCCTTCAGATCCTCCGGAAGATCGGTGTTGTACGCATAGGGGCCGTTGATGATCAGCGCCGACTTGTGGATGATGCGGAAATCATCCTTCTTCATCGCCGAGCCGTCGGCATTCTTCAGCATGCCCTTGGTCAGCATCTGGGCGAGCGTGGAATCGTCCTCGTTGGTCCACTGGTTGGCGGCCACATCAACGGTTCCCTGCGACAGCGCCAGGACGGCGTTCTCGTGGCTGCCGGTGAATACGACCTTGCCGAAATAGCCCTCGGCGTTCGCGATGCCCATCTTGTTGAGTTCGAAGCGCGGCACGTTGTTGCCGGATGTCGAGTTGGGATCGACCAGGCCGAGATTCTTGCCTTTCAGGTCCTCGACGGTTTTGTACGGGCTCGACGCCTTGACGAAGAACACCGAGTAATAGCCGGTCGAACCGTCGGCGTTCATATCGTTGGCGAACGCGTCGGTCTTGACGCCGGTCAAGCGCGCGCGAGAGAACGAGGCCGAGCCGTAGCTGGCGATCTGGATGTTGCCGGCGCGCTGGCCTTCGATGACGGCCGCGTAGTCGTTGGCAATGCGCAGCGTGACCTTCACGCCGAGCTCCTTCGACAGGTACGCGACGAACGGCGTCCAGCGCTCGGTGACGCCGGAGGCGTTCTCGGCCGGCACCACCGCGAAGGTCAGCTCCGGATATTTTGCCTTCCAGTCCTGCGCAGAGGCCGAACCGGCAAATGCCAGCGCGGCGGCGCCAGCCAGAATGATGCGACGAGTGAACATGACTACCCCTCTTTTGTCGTAGTTGCACCTGTTGGCCGGGCAAAATGCTCGGCCTCCCAGATTGAAAAGTGCGCGACGCTCAGGCCGCGGCTGCGGTGCCGAGTGCCGGCGCAGTTGCACCGTCGGGCGCGGGCAGCGGTGCCGCGCCGATGACGTCATTGGCCTCGAGATCGTAGAGCTCGCGGGCGATATGGTCGGTGAGCGCCGCGGGGGCGCCATCGAACACCACGCGACCCGCGGCCATGCCGACCAGGCGGTCGCAATAGGTCCGTGCCAAGTCGAGCGAGTGCAGATTGCAAAGCACAGTGATGCCGAAATGCTTGTTGATGCGCAGCAGCGCATCCATCACGATCTTGGTGTTGCGCGGATCGAGCGAGGCGATCGGCTCGTCGGCGAGAATGATGTCGGGCTCCTGCACCAGCGCGCGGGCGATCGCGACACGCTGCTGCTGGCCGCCGGAGAGCTGGTCGGCGCGCTGTGCCGCGAGCTGGGCGATGTCGAATTGCTCGAGCGCCGACAGCGCGAGCGCCCTGTCCTGCTCCGGCCAGGCCTGCGCCAGCGAGCGCCATGACGGAATCTGGGCCAGCCGGCCCATCAGCACGTTGGTTAGCACATCAAGGCGGCCGACCAGATTGAACTGCTGGAAGATCATCGCCGAGCGCGCGCGCCACCGCCGCAGTTCCGTGCCTCGCAACGCGGTGACGTCGGTGCCTTCGAACAGGATACGGCCGGAGGTCGGATCGGCGAGACGGTTGATCATCCGCAGCAGCGTCGACTTGCCGGCACCGGAGCGGCCGATCACGCCGACAAAGCTGCCCGGCGCGATCGAAAAGGACGCGTTGTCGACTGCGGCTTTCGTGCCGAACCGGCACGTCAAACCTTCCACCACCAGCATGTAATGCTCCAACCGCGCCTCGTTGGGCCATCGCTATCCCCGGCGTTTTACAGTTATGTGACGACAGCGCTGCGGTGCGGCGATCGTCCACACCCCTCCCTTGTCGCTCCCTTGCCGTCATCGCAACGTCATGATGTTGTCATCAAGCGTCCCGATGACGAGCACACATCCCCGGAAGCCCAAGATTCTTGAACATTTGCGGAGGCCCTGATGGCCGGAAAAACACTCTCGGTTGTGCCGACCGTCGGCCCGACTGCGTCGGTCCGTGAGAGCAAGCTCGGCAAATATACCGAGGTCGGCGCGCGCACGATCCTGCTTGAAGTGAGCATGGATGACTATTCCTACGTCGTGAACGACAGCCAGATCACCTACACCTCGATCGGCAAGTTCTGCTCGATCGCGGCGATGACCCGCATCAACCCCGGCAACCACCCGATGCATCGCGCGACGCAGGCACATTTCACCTATCGCGCCAGCGCGTATTTTCCCGGAGAGAGCGACGACACCGACTTCTTCAACTGGCGACGTGCGCATCATGTGCATATCGGCCATGACGTCTGGATCGGGCATGGTGCGATCCTGTTACCAGGACGGAACATCGGAACCGGCGCTGTCGTCGCCGCCGGCGCGATCGTGACCAAGGACGTCCCCGCCTACACCATCGTCGCCGGTAATCCGGCGCTGCCGGTGAAGCGGCGTTTCTCCGAGACGATCGCCGACCGTCTTGCCGCGCTCGCATGGTGGGACTGGGATCACGAAACACTTCGCCGTGTCCTGCCCGACTTTCGCAAACTCGCGGTCGAGGAATTCCTCGACAAGCATGAGGCCGAGGCCGTATCTCAATCACAAGCCAAACAACGGAGCGCCGCATCGTGACGGACATTTTCATCGAGGGCGGGCGCACGCTGGTTGACGGCGCCTTGGTCGAGACCTCGCTGCGGACCGCGGGCCGCGACATCGGCGCGCTCGACGCCGAGCAGGGTCGCGCCGCGCTCCACATCGATGCCACTGGCCTGCTGGTGCTGCCCGGCATCATCGACCTGCACGGCGATGCGTTCGAGCGGCAGATGATGCCGCGCCCAAGCGTCGACTTCCCGACCGACGTGGCGCTGATCGACAGCGACCGGCAGGCGATCGCCAACGGCATCACCACCGTGTTCCATGGCACGACCTGGTCGTGGGAGTCCGGCCTGCGCAGCGCGGAGAATGCGCGCAAGCTGCTCGACGCGATCGAGGCGCTGCGGCCGCAGCTCGCCGCCGACACCCGCTTCCACCTGCGTCACGAGACCCACAATCTCGAGGCCGAGGCCGAGATCATTCAATGGCTCAGTGAAGGCCGCATCGACCTGTTCGCCTTCAACGACCACAGCAACGTCAAGCCGAAGAAACGCAACCAGCTGGCCGAACGCACCGGGCTCTCCGTCGAGGCCGTCAACGACATGCTCGACCGGGTCGTGGCGCGCCGCCCCGAGGTGCCCGCCTCGATCGCGCGACTGGCAGCCGCTGCGCGCGCGGCTGATATCCGTATGCTCTCACACGACGACAACAGCCCGGCGATGCGCCAGGAGTTTCGCACGCTGGGCGCCACGATCGCCGAATTCCCCGTCAACGAGGAGACCGCGCGCGACGCCGCTGATGCGGGCGACTTCATCGTGTTCGGCGCGCCCAATGTGGTGCGCGGCGGCAGCCATACCGGCTGGACCAAGGCATCCGACATGATCGCACAGGGCCTCTGCTCGGTGCTGGCGTCGGACTACTATTATCCGGCGCAGCTGCTCGCGGCGTTCCGCCTCGTCGCCGACGGCATCCTGCCGCTCGCCAAAGCCTGGGACCTGATCTCGTCGGCACCGGCGCGCGCGGCGGGGCTCGCCGACCGCGGCGTGCTCGCCGCGGGCCGCCGTGCCGACATCGTCGTCGTCGACGACAAGGTGCCGCTGCGGCCGCGCATCGTCGCCGTGATCTCAGCCGGACGGCTGGTGCATCTGGCGGACGCGAGCTGCCTCGTTCATTCGCGCGCGCCGCGCAAGGCGGTTGCGGCGGCGTAGCCCAGTCCCATGGCCAGCACTCCGCGCTACGCGATCTATTATGCGCCGTCACCCGACAGCGTCCTGCACCGCTTCGGTTCGACACTGCTCGGTTACGATGCGGTGTCGGGCGATGACCTGCCGTTTCCCGAAGGCGTCACGCCGGACTGGCGCGAGATCACCGAAGATCCGCGCAAGTATGGATTCCACGCCACGCTGAAAGCGCCCACCGCGCTCGCGGACGGTCGGAGCGAGGCCGAGCTTCTCGACGCCTGCGCCGCCTTCGCCGGCCGCGCGCGGCGCATTCCGGTGATCGAACCGGTGATCGACGCGATCAGCGGCTTCATCGCGGTGATCCCGGCCGGCCGCTCGGATGATCTGCAGCAGCTTGCCGCCGACTGCGTCACGGAATTCGACGCGTTCCGTACCCCGTTGACGGCCGCGGATCGCGCGCGGCGCAAGCCCGAACGGCTCACCGCGCGGCAGTGCGACTATCTCGACCGCTGGGGCTATCCCTACATCATGGAGGAGTTCCGCTTCCACATGACGCTGACGGGGCGGCTGAGCGACGAGCGGCGCGGCCCTATCGTGGCGCAGCTGCGCACTCGGTTCACGGCGATCGACCTCACGCGGCTCGCAATCGACCGCATCGCGCTGTTCAAGCAGACCGACAGCGCATCGTGCTTCCGCATCATCGGCAGCTGGCCGCTGCGGGCGGATCGGGATTAGGCCCCACACACCGGTGTCGTCCCGGCCTAGTGCGCAATTGCGCACGGGAGCCGGGACCCATCACCACCGTCGGTAGTTGTTCAAGCGAGCTGCGGTCCCAGCATCGTCCCACAACCAACATTCGTGGTTATGGGTCCCGGCTTTCGCCGGGACGACGTGGGATGGATATCGCTATTCGTCGATCCGGGTGCGGGCGATGATTTCGGCGGCGCCCTTCTCGAGCAGCTCCATGCCGACGGCGCGGCCGAGTTCGCGCGGACGATCCGCAGGCCCGCGCCGCGTCACCTCGATGAAGCCGGCACCGGTCTCGTCGAGCACCGAGGCGCGCAGCGTCATCTCGCTACCCGCGAGCGTGGCGTGGCCGGCGATCGGCGAATTGCAATGACCGTTGAGCACCCACAGCACCTCGCGCTCGGCCTCGGCAGCGAGCCGGGACGGCGCGTTGTCGATTCCGGCCAGCCGCGCACGCGTCGCCCAGTCGGTCTCGACGCATTCCACCGCGACAATGCCCTGGCCGACGGCCGGCAGCATCTCGCCGACCGAGAAATCATGCGCGATGCGCGCGGTCATGCCGATGCGCTCCAGACCCGAGCGCGCCATCACCAGCGCATCCGCCGGCCCGACCTCGCCGCCGCCGGGCAGCCGCTGCTTGTCGCCGCGATCGAGCTTGGCCACCCGCGTATCGGCGGCGCCGCGATAATGGATCACGGTCGCTTCCGGAAACAGCCGGCGCAGATAGGCGGCGCGGCGGACTGCATTGGTGCCGATCATGAAGCCCTTGCCGCGCGCGGCGCGGAGGGTGTCGAGCGACAGGCCCGGCCGCAGCACCAGGCTGTCGTTGGCGGCATCGCGCGCCAGCATCGCGGCGATGACGAGACCCGGCGTCTCCTCGTTGCCCGGCACGTCCTTCAGCGAATGCATCGCCGCCTGCAAGGTGCCGGCGCGCATGGCTTCGCGGATCTCGGCAACGAAGGCGCCGCCCTTGCCGCCATGGCGCAACAGCTTGCTGGTCTGGTCCTGGTCGCCGCGGGTCTCGAACTTGACGATGTCGACGGCAAGGTCCGGCGCCGAAGCGCGCAGCAGGCGCGCGACCTCATCCGTCTGCGCGAGCGCCATCGCGCTCTTGCGCGTCCCAATCCGCAAAACCTGTCCCGACACGAAAGCTCCGCTGCGCGTGATCATCAACGGCTGGGGATTAGAACAAAAAGCCAGTCAAAACAACGGTTTTTGCCCCTCTTTGGCCCCGCTCAGACAAGCTCCTCAACAAGCTCCACCCCGGCCTCGCGCATCGCCGCGCTGGCGACAGCAAGCGAGCCGCCGAGATCGATGGCGCGGCAGCCCGCCAGCACGACAATGGTCTCGAAACCGAGCCGGCGCGCATCGAGCGCCGAATACTGCACGCAATAGTCCGTGGCGAGCCCCGCCATCACGACGCGCCTGAGGCCGCGCTCGCGCAGATAGCCGGCGAGCCCGGTCGGCGTCTTGCGGTCGTTCTCGAAGAACGCCGAATAGGAATCGATCGCAGCCCGGAACCCCTTGCGGATCACGAGCTCGGCCCGGTCGGTCGCAAGGTCGGGATGAAACGCCGCGCCCGCGCTGCCCTGGATGCAATGATCCGGCCACAGCGTCTGCGGCCCATACGGCATGGCGATCTCGGAGAACGGCGCCGCGCCCGGATGCGAGGTCGCAAACGAGCTGTGGCCCGCCGGGTGCCAGTCCTGGGTCAGCACGACATGGTCGAAGCGGCTGGCAAGCCGGTTGACGACCGGCACCACGGCATCGCCGTCCGCGACCGCCAGCGCACCGCCGGGGCAGAAATCGTTCTGCACGTCGATGACCAGGAACAGATCGTCGGGCGCAATCTTCATCAGGTGCCGATCCGCAATGACGCGCGCAGCTTGCGCAGGCAGGCGATGACCGACAGCGCGGTGATGCGGCCGGTCTTCGGGTTCTCCGAGGGAATGTTCTCGATCATCATCGAGAACTGGGCGGAATCGGAATCGACCTCGATCCGGTGGGTGTTGCGGGTCACGGTCGGATCCGCCCAGATCTCGACCCTTGTGCGGTCGGGGCCGATGCCGGCCAGCGACAGCGCCACCGCGACGTTGAGGTTGGCCGGAAAGCCCTTTGCGGCGTCGCGCGCACTGCCCTCGAAGATGCGCAGCGGCTCGGTGATGCCTTCAATCTGGATGTTGTTCTCGACGAGGTGCGGCGCGCCGACGAGGCCCGCAACCGGCTTGCGCGTCACCAGCTTCGCCGAATGAATGGTCCCGATCGCCGCGGCGGTCACGGCATCGAGCCCGATCAGCGCGCCGGTCGGCACGATGATCTGGCCGCCATGGGCTCTCGCAAGATCGACGAGGTCCTCGTTCTGCAGCAGCGCGCCGACGCTGAGCACGACAGCGGTCTTGCCGCGCTCGACCACCGGCGCCACGATCGAACGGACCACCCTGCTCGGCGCGCACTCGACCACGATGTCGGCGACCTCGGCCAGTTGCTCGATCGGCACCAGCTTCGGCGCCGACTTGAGCTCCGCCACCCAGCCGCGGTGCTTGTCCGGGCTGTTCGCCGACACCGCGACCAGCGTCAGGCCCTCGATGCCCTGGTCGAGCGCCTTGACGACGTCGGTGCCGATCGCGCCGAGGCCGGCGACCGCAACCCGTGTCTTTGCCTTGCTGTCAGCCATCATTTCCCGCCGGCGAGCATCTTGACCAGGCGATAGAGATACTCCTCGCCCTCGTAGAACGACTTGACGAGCACGCGCTCGTCCTTGCCATGGTTGCGGTTGTCGTCGACATCGGCGGCCAGCCCGGAATGACCATAGGTCGGAATGCCCGCGTTACGCAGATAGCTGCCGTCGGTTGCGCCGGTGCTCATGACCGGAACGATCGACGCATCCGGCCAGAACTCCTTCGACAGCTTCTCGATCGAACCCATGATCTCCTCGTTCAGGGGCGACGGCGGGCTCAGCACAGCCTTGCCGGTCGGAGCCACCGCGATCTCCTTGTCGGCGAGCACGCGCTCGATCGTCGCCTGCACGCCCTCGACCGGCTCGCCCGGCAGGATCCGGCAGTTCACCTTGGCGGTCGCCAGCTGCGGCAGCGCGTTGATGGCGTGACCGCCCTCCAGCATGGTCGCGACACAGGTGGTGCGGAGCTGCGCATTATAACCCGGATTCTCCGACAATCGCGCCAGCGCCGCCGGATCGGGCTGCGGCGCCAGGATCGCCCTGATGTCGTCGGCATGCGACGTGTCGACCTCGGCGGTCTTGGTGAAATAGATCCGCGTGGTCTCGTTGAGGTTCATCGGGAAGCTGTAATTGGAGAGCCGCACGAGGCCTTCGGCGAGGTGATAGATCGCATTGTCCTTGCGCGGCAGCGACGAGTGGCCGCCGCGATCCTTCACCGTGAGCTGGTAGCCGATCGAGACCTTCTCGCTGGTCTGCACGCTGTTGCGGATCGCCTTGCCGTTCTTGAGACCGACGCCGCCGCCTTCATTGAGCGCGAACTCGGCATCGATCAGGTCGCGGTGGTTCTTGATCAGCCACTGCATGCCGAGACCGTTGGCATCGAGGATTTCCTCGTCGGTCTCGAGCGCCACGATGATGTCGCGATCGGGCTTGTAGCCCTCCTTCCTGTAGCGGATCAGATTGGTGATGAAGGCGGACGCCATGTATTTGTCGTCGCTGGAACCACGTCCGTAGAAATAGCCGTCCTGCTCGGTGAGCTTGAACGGATCGACCGACCAGTCCTCGCGGTTGGCGGGGACGACGTCGATATGGGCGACCAGGAGGATCGGCTTGCGCGCGCCGGAGCCATGCAGCCGCGCCACCAGATTGCCCTTGTGCGGCGCCGGCGAGAACACGTGCACGTCGGCCTCGGGGAAACCCGCCGCGCGGAGCCGCGCGCCCATCGCCTCTGCCGCCTTCTGGGTATCCCCGGTCGCGGTGGTCGTGTTGATCTCGACCAGCTCCTGGTAGATGCCGCGGGCGAATTGCTGCTGCTCGGTCAGCCCCTGCGCCGCGGCGCCGGTTGCGAGCAGCGCCGGTCCAAACGCCGCCGCGAGCCGCAGCGATCGAATCGTGTTTCGGGCCTTGTGCGACATCGTACTCTCCCAGAATTCCGCCACCTGATTGGAGCGAATTCAGACAGGCGACACGCGCTTTGGCAAGACGGCGAGCCCTTCAATTTCCGCGCGCATGCTCCGCAGTTTCGCGCACGCTATTTGCAGTCCTTATTTCGAATCCTTGTTGGTGTCCTTGGCCGCGATCACCTCGATCTCGACCAGGAATCCGGGATTGGCGAGGGCGGCGACGCCGACCACCGAGCGCGCCGGCAGGTTCGGCTGGCTGCCGCCGAAGAACTGGGTGTAGCCCTCCATGAAGGCCTTGAAGTCCATCGGCGCCGACGCGCTGTGCACCAGGAACACCTGCATCTTGACGACGTCGCCCATGCCAAGGCCCTGGCCTTCCAGAATGGCCTTGATGCGGTTGAGCACGCCGACGGTCTGCGTCCTGGTATCGCCATAGGCCTGCGGGCTCGACGGGTCGGCGTCCTTGTTGATCGCCGGCGGCACCTGGCCGCTGACATAGACGGTCGTGGTGTTGCCGGTGACGGTCACGGCCTGCGCGATCGGGAATGTCGAGTTGGGAATCGGATGCCTGACCACGTCAGCGCAGGCGGCAGTCGCAACCGCGGACAGCGCGGCGCCCAGTGCGATACCGATGAATTTCATCAAACTCTCCCCGAGCAGTTTGTCAGCGGCGGGCGTCCTGGACATCCTTGGTCGTCACCGCGTCCTCATAGTTGTTGCTGAAGTGCGTCCGCAGATAATTCACAACGGCGGCGATCTGACCATCGGTCATCATGTCGCCGAACGCCGGCATGCCGCGGCGGCCATTGATGACCAGGAAGACCGGATAGCTGCCGGCCTCGAGATTCTTGTTGCCGGCCAGCGACGGATAAGTGCCCGCCCCGCTCGCGCCCGTCGCATCCGGCATGTGGCAGCCCTGGCACACATTGGCGAACAGCTCCTCGCCGGTCATCTCGACGAAGCGGTAGCCCGAAGAGAAGGTGCGCTTGCCCGCGCCACTGTCCTGCCCAAGGGCTGCCGTCGCCGACAGCAGCGCCAGTGCAGCGATGACGGATGTTGCAGTCCGCATCATCATGTCTTCACCACGCGTTCGTGCAGCCGGGAGATGACGTCGAGCGCGGACAGGATCGCGCCCTCCTGCCAGGCCGGCAGCTGCGAGGCGTGCTCGCCCGCCAGCACGATACGGCCGTCGATCTGGCAGAGGTTGCGGTAATGCTGCGCGCGGGCTGCCTCGGTCCATTCGCCGGCGCAGCCGAGCGTGAACGGCACGCGATGCCAGGCCACCGCGACGCCGTTCTCGAATTCGTTTCTGTACTGCGGATGGATTGCGGCGCCGAACTCGACCGCGCTGGCGACCCGCTCGGCCGGCGTCATCGCGGTGAACTCGAAGGAATTGGCACCGCCATACATGTAGGCGCCGAGCAGAATGCCGCGGCCGCCGCGGTTGAAGCCATAGTTCGGGTAGGCGATCTGCCGGATCGGCAGGTCGGTGTAGCTGATGCCGCCATAGATCGCGTCATCCTCCTCCCAGAACCGCCGCTTGAACTGCAGGCCGATCTTCACCGAGGCGGCATAGGGCACGGAGTCGATCGCACTCTTCATCGGCGCGCTGACATCGACCGGCAACTGGCTCAGGATCGGCAACGGGATGGTGCAGATGCACCAGTCGGCGGTGGCCTGCTGCACCGTGGATGGACTGGCGGTGTCGACATAGCTGACGGTGACGCCGGAGCCGTTCTGCTGGATCTGCGTCACCTTGGCGCCATAGCGGATGAGATCGCCGACCTCGCGCGCGAACGCCTTGCCGATCATGTCCATGCCGCCGACCGGCTGGAACATGGTGGTCTGGAAATCGTAGCGCGCGAAGGTCTGCAGATAGCGCCACATCCGCGACCGCAGCAGCTCCTGCAGCGGGATCGGGTCGCTGGGCAGCGGATCTCCCATCAAGCCGCCGCCGGGATCGCGCGCATAACCGCGGAACTCGGCCGACACGAGGTTGGCATTGTACTTGTAGTCGCGATCCAGCGCGCCCCAGTCGCGCAGCGACTGCAGCAGGATCTCCTGATCTTCCTTGCCGACGGTCTCGTCGAGCCGGCCCTGCTGGGTGATCTTTGCGAGCAGCTCCGAGACCCCGCCCTGGAAATCCGCCTTGATGCTGCGAAAGCGCTGCGGCTTGCCGCCGAATGCACGCGTCGCGTGCAGATAGGCGTTGTGGTTGAGCTGGATGAAGGGTTCCAGCGTCACATTGAGCCGGCGGCAGTAGTCGAGCAGCGCACGGTGATGATAGGGAATCCGCCAAGGGCCGGGATTGAGATAGAGCCCCTGCTCGAACTGGCTGGTCTGCCTGAAGCCGCCGAGCTCGACAAAACTGTCGCCGCCGCGGATCGACCAGTTGCGGCCGCCGGCGCGGTTGTTGAATTCGAGGATCTGCACCTTGTAGCCGGCCTTGCGCAGCTCCAGCGCCGCCGTCATCCCGGCAAGCCCCGCGCCGAGAATCAGCACCGAGGCGCCCTTCACGTCGCCTGCGAGCTTCAGCGGCCCCTTGTAGGCGGATTCCGACGCGAAGCCGAGGCTCGTCATCGCGTGATACATCGCCGAACTGCCGGCAATGGTGCCAATCAGCGCCAGCAGATCCCGCCGCCTGATCACAGATTCGTTCTGCACCCGCGCTCACCCAGCCGCTGACGTCGATGGCGAAGGGAAACGGTTGACGCGATCCGTGTCAAGAAAGGGCACACGCTTCCACATGCACCCACACGCGCTTTTGATGCATCACGCGACCGACACATCACACCACGCGCTCGCGATGCACGCGCCGGCAATCCATTTCGAAGTCGAGGCCAACCACCGGCGGCCGGTCGAAATGCCAGGTCAGGCCGTTGCGAAGCACGCCGCGGCGGCCGAGCTCGCTTTCCAGCACCGGATAGGCGTCGTGCACGGTGTAGAGCTGCACCGCGGTGGTGTCCTGCCAACGGCCGCCGAACGCGCTCATCCGGCGTTCCATCTCGTCGGCCACGAATTTCGCCTTCGCCAGGAGGCCGGCCGGGCTGGTGTCGCCGAGGGCGACTGTATGATCGCGATAATTGGCCTTGCCCTCGACCGACTCGCCGCTGCCGGCGACGACAAAGCTGGTTGGTGCGTCCTTGGCGGCCGGCACCGTGTAGCAGAAGGCGTGGAAGCTCGGCTCGCCCGGCGGATCGAGCTTCGGACAGACATTGCTGCGCGCCACCGGATTGACGCTGTCCCGCATCACGCCCCAGGCCACCAGCGTCTTGATGTAGATCTCGTTGAAGGCCCTGAAGCCGTCCTCGGTGAACGGCGCCGGGGAGCGCAGCTCGCAGGCGCCGAATGCTGTCAGCGGACGGCCTGAGGCCCCGATGATATCCGCGATCCTTGCAAAACCCGCGCCCAGCGGCACCGGTTCAGAGAACCTGACGCGCTCGATGGCAAAGCCGGGCAGCGCACCGATGCCGCAGGAATACTGACTGACGCCGGGCATGAAGCGGTAGCCGCCGTCGGAAGCCTCGATGGTGTTGGTCATGGTGCCTCGTGAACACGGTGATGGGGCCGCCGCGATGACGTCCCGCTTGATTTCACCACAGCTGTCGTCCCTGCGAAAGCAGGGACCCATGCTCCGCGGCGGCTGTTGTTAAGAGGACTCGCTGTTCCAGCGACGCGCAATAATCAGCATCGGTGGTTATGGGTCCCTGCTTTCGCAGGGACGACACTGAACTTGTTGCACGATCTCACCGTCGTCCCGCGACGAGCCGGGCGGTCGTCGGCCGACAGCGATCGTTAGTCGGCGGGGATGAAGCGGAGTGTGCCTGCCCGGCGCGTCGGCTTGCCGGTGTCGTTCGTATGATTGACGCCGTCCATCACAGGCACCTCGGGGAAATCGAATGGGCTTACGCCGTCCAGGCAGGCCACATTGACGGCATACAGGTTCTGGTTGGATCGTCGTTGATGATGGGTGTAGATTCCGCAGCGCGAACAGAAGAAGTGCTGCACCGATCCGGTATGGAAGCGGTAGCTCGTTAACGCATCCTCGCCGTGCAGGACCTTGATCCCGCCCATCTCCGCCATGGCAACGACGGCACCCCGCATCCGGCAGTAAGAGCAGGTGCAGCGGCGGATCGAATTGAAGCCGTCGCTGAGCGTCACCTCGAAACGCACCGCGCCGCAATGGCACTGGCCGGCCCGAACACCCGTGTCGCCCGTCATGTTGCTGCGTCTCCTGTCCAGATCGCTCCTGCGCCCGGCCTTGCAGGGCGGACGAGAAGGTCTCAGCGAGCTCAACGCGCCGCACGCCGCAGTTCCGAGCGAACTGCGCAGGAGCATCATCTGCCGACTGAGACTGATCTCAATCCGAACGTATCGTCAGGATCGGCGCCGGACAACCGATCAAAACTCGCGCATGATGGCAGAAAAACTCACGCGAGGGTCCGATGCAAATTTCTGACGGCACTAGTGCGATTTGGCGACGTAGGGGCAGCCGCCTTCATCGAGCGGACGGAAGGCCTGGTCGCCCGGCACCGTCGCGAGATACTCGTAGAGATCCCACTTGCTCTTGGACTCTTCCGGCTTCTTGATGCGCATCAGATACATGTCATGCACCATCCGGCCGTCCTCGCGCACGAGGCCATTCTGGGCAAAGAAATCATTGACCGGGGTCTTGCGCATCTGCCCGATCACGGTTTCCGAATCGACCGAGTTGGTGGCGGCGACCGCCTTGAAATAGTGCCGGAGCGCCGAGTTGACGCCGGCCTGGTAGGCGGTTGGCATCGCGCCATGACGCTTGAAGAACTCCTGGGCGAAGACGCGCGTCTCTGGCGTGCGATCCCAATAGAAGGAATCGGTGAACAGCAGATCGTGCGCATGCGCGAGGCCAAGCGCGGGCACGTCGGTGAGTGTCACCTGCAGTGCGACGACCTGCATGCTGGCGCGGATGTTGAACTCGTCGGCCTGCGACACCGCGTTGCGGAAGTCGGAACCGGCATTGGCAAGCGCCAGGATCTTGGCGCCGGAGGACTGGGCCTGCAGCAGGAAGGACGAGAAATCGGCGGTGTCGAAGGGGTGGCGGACCGCGCCGAGCACCTTGCCGCCGGCCGATGTCACGGCCTTGCTCGCATCGCGCTCCAGCGCCTGGCCGAACGCATAATCCGCCGTGAGGAAAAACCAGGGCGTGCCACCGCGGGCAACCACGGCCTTCGCCGTCGCATTCGAGGAGGCATAGGTGTCATAGGTCCACTGCACGCTGGTCGGCGAGCATTGCTTGCCGGTGAGATCAGACGAACCGGAGCCCGAAATCAGGAACAGCTTCTTGCGTTCGCGCGTCACCGTCTGGATCGCGAGCGCCACCGCGGAATTGACGCCTTCGGCGACCACGTCGACACCCTTGTTGTCGATCCAGTTGCGCACGATGCCGGTCGCCACGTCAGGCTTGTTCTGGTGATCGGCCGAAATGATCTCGATCTTGCGGCCGGCGACCGTGCCGCCGATTTCCTCCGCCGCCATTTGCGCCGCGATCACCGATCCCGGGCCATTGCCGTCGGAATATTGCCCGCTCATGTCGGTGATGATGCCGACCCGCAGCACGCCATCCTCCGCTCGGGCAGCGCCGGCCGCAAATGAGAGACACACCGCGGCAACTGTGACGAAGACATGCGAGCGTTTCGTGATGGACATTTCGTTCCCAGGGGTTTCGACGTTTCGGACGATCTCCTGAAGCAATCGGGGATCGCCGACAACCCCGTCGCCGGCATGGCGCCCTGCGATTCCGTTCAGAAATTCCGGGAGAAGGAACACAGCCATTGCGTCGACACGTGCGAGGCCGATCGTGCGAACGCCGCGACGAGATTTCGCCGCGGCGTGCGCTGAATCATACGAATGGATAATGCGTCGTGGCGCCGAGATCGCTCAGCGCCGCTGCCACAATTGTCGTGCCAGAATGCCGGCCTTGCGTTCGATCGCCTCGGCGGCGTCGAGACACAGGTCCTCGCGATAGCGCGAGCCGACGATCTGGACGCCGACCGGCAATCCCTCATCGAGGCCGACCGGTACCACGGCCGCCGGCAGCCCCAGCACGTTCATCGACGAAATGAAGCGCAAATCGTTCCAGAACAAATCCTTGACGCGCTGATCGCCGCCGAGATCGGCATTGACCTCCGGCGTCTTGCGCACCGTGGTCGGCATCAGCACCAGCGGATACTGCTCGAGGAAGGTCATCCAGTTCCTGATGTGGCGCGAGCGCTCGGCGATCGCCTTCATGTAGCCGGCCTGATCGAGCTGATTGGCCAGCGCGATGAAGCCGCGGAATGTCTTCTGGAAGTCGGCGCTGGTGGTCGCCAGCATCTGGTCCTGCTGCAGGACGCGAACCTCGGTCATGATCAGGTCGCACCAGAGCTGCCAGACCTTGTTGAGGTCGGGGACCTCGACCTCGCTGACCGCATAGCCGGCATCGGCGAGATGATCCGCCGCCTTGCGCTGGAGCGCAATGACGCCGCGATCGGTCGCCATGTCCTCGGGGATCTTTGCGAGCGCGACCTTGATCGGCCCAGCCGGCTTCGGCCCCGTCAGCGGCGCCGGCACATACCAGGGATCGCGCGGGTCGCGTTGCGCCATCACCTCGAGGCCGAGGCGCACGTCGGCGACGTGGCGCGCCAGCGGCCCTTGCGACGACATGAACTGCGCCATCAGCGGCCGCTCCGCCGTGGCGCTGGGATTGAACGCGGGAATGCGGCCCTGGGTCGGCTTGATGGTGGCGATGCCGTTGCAATGCGCCGGCCAGCGCAGCGAGCCGCCGATGTCGTTGCCGTGCGCGATGGTGCCGATGCCGGCGGCGATCGACGCGCCGGCGCCGCCCGAGGAGCCGCCACAGGTCACGTCGGCATTCCAGGGATTGCGCGTCAGGCCGTGCAGCGGGTTGTCGGTGAAGCCGCGCAGCGAGAACTCCGGCGTGTTGGTGAGGCCGATGATGACGGCGCCGGCCTTCTTGAGATTGGCCGTCACCGGCGAGTCGCCCGGCGCGATATTGTCCTTGAATGCCACCACGCCGTTCGAATTGGCCTGGCCCTCGACGTCGATATTGATCTTGATCGTGACCGGCACGCCGTGCAGCGGCCCGACGGCGCCGCCTCCGCGCTTGCTCGCGGCCAGCGCCTCGTCCGCGGCCTTGGCGGCCCGCATCGCTGACGCGCCGAGATCGACCACGACGGCGTTGAGCGCCGGATTGGCTTCCTGCATGCGGTCGAGATGGGCGCGGACCACCTCCTCCGACGTCACTTGGTTGTTTCGGATCGCCGCGGCTGTGTCGACGGCAGACCATTGCCAGATCGGTGCGTTCGTCACGTGATGTTCTCCCATGATGTTCAGTGCTTTGTTGTTGGTTCAATCTCGCGGGTCGATCGGCGTCAGCTTTGATGCACGCGCCTCGATCAGCTCGGCGACTGCGAGACAGACGTCCTCCCGGAAGCGGCCGGCGATCACCTGCACGCCGACCGGCGCGCCGCCGGCGGTTCCGGTCGGCACGACGACCGACGGAAAGCCGAGCGCGGGCACCGCAAGCAGCGGCCGCTGCGCATCGAGCAGCGCGCGCACGACGTTCGCGTCTTCCTGATCCTGATCGAAACGGAACGGCAGTTGCGCCGAGACCGGCAGGATGATGACGGGACAGCGCTCCTGGAACAGCTGCCAGGCCCGCACCATCGCCAGCCGCTGCTCGAAACAGGCGAGCACCTGATCGCCCTCGAGCTCGGGCGCGTAGGCGATATGGCACTCGAGATTGTAGCGGCTCCGATCGTCGCCGAACTTGCGGATCATCGGCGCCAGCACGCGCCGCTCCTCATTGATGACGAGGCGATGCCAGAGATCGGCGGCCTCCGCGAGCAGCGGCGGCACGGTCTCCTCCACGGCAAAGCCGGCCTCCGCGAGCCAGCGCCCGGCGGCGCGCACCGCCGCGCTCACCTCGCCCGCCTCGTCGCCGAACGGCGCCGCTGCGATCGCAACGCCGATCGGACGCTTGAGCGGCGCACCTTGCAGCGGCACCGGCAGCCAGGTGCCGTCGCGCGCGTCCGCCTGGGCCATGGCGGCGAGGCCGATGCGCAGGTCGGCGACCGAGCGGGCAAGCGGCCCCTGCACCGACATCATCTGCGCGGTGATCGGACGGTCGCTGGTTGCCGACGGATTGAACGCGGGGATCCGCCCCGGCGTCGGACGCAGGCCGGCGACGCCGCAGGCGTAAGCCGGATAGCGGATCGAGCCGCCGAAATCATTGCCGTGCGCGATCGCGCCCATTCCGGAAGCAACGGCCGATGCGGCGCCACCGCTGGAGCCGCCCGGCGTCAGCCGACGGCTCCACGGATTGTAGGTCGCGCCGTGCAGATCGTTGTTGGTGAACCAGCGGTGCGAAAAGGCCGGCGTGTTGGTGCGCCCGACAATGACGGCGCCCGCCTTGCGAAGATTCGCGACCACAGGGCTGTCCTCGGTGGCGATCACATCGCGGAAGGCAACGACCCCGTTGGTGGTGGCGCAGCCGCGCTGGTCGACATTGACCTTGATGGTGACCGGAACGCCGTGCAGCACGCCGAGCTCCGCGCCTGACTTCACGGCGACGTCCGCCGCGTCCGCGGCGGCCAGCGCCTCGTCGGCGAGGACGGCGACAATGGCGTTCAAGGCCGGATTGACCTCGGCGATGCGATCGAAACTGGATTGCACGGCTTCCCGGCTGGAAATCGCGCGCGTCGCGATCGCACGGGCCAGATCGACCGCCGACCAGCTCCACAACTCATTCTCGCGCCGCGTGTCCATTGTCGTTTTCTCCAAGGCGTGATGCAGCACTCGGCCGATGCGGTTAATCGAGCCGCAACGGCTGGTGAAAGACGGGCAGATCGATGCGCCGGTCTTCCGCGGGAACGACCACCGCCTCGGCGCTCAGCACATGATCGAGCATCACGCGCCGGGCGCGCGCGGCATTGCCGGAGCGGAACGCGGCCAGCAGACGCTTGTGAAACTCGATATTCTCGCAGGTGAAGCTGGATGCGAATTCCTGTACGCCGAGCTTGCCGATCAGATGCCTGATCGCCTCGTTGACGAACCGGCACATCAGGCCGAGCAGCGGGTTGGGACAGGCCTCGATCAGGATGTCGTGGAAATCGATCTCGGCGTGGCGATGATGTTCCCAATCGGCATCGCCGTCGGGATGATGCTCCTGGACCGCGATCGCCTTTTCCAGTGCGGCGAAATGCTCCGCCGTGAGGTGTCCGACCACGCTGAAGGCGAGCTCCGGCTCGATCAGCCGGCGGATCTGGTAGATCTGCGCGGTGCTGGTCGACTGGAAGTAGAAATAGTTGCTGAGCAGGCCGACGATCCGGTTGATCGAGACCGGCGCCACCCGCGCGCCGCCGCCGGGGCCGGTGGTGTTCTGCACCAGCCCCTGCACTTCCAAAGATTTGAGCGCCTCGCGGATGGTCGAGCGGCTGCAGCCGAACATCTCGATCAGCTCCCCCTCCTGCGGCAGCCGGTCGCTCGGCTGCAAGCCGGCCTGGAAGATGTGGCTGCGGATCAGGTCGGCGACGGCGTCCGAGCGCTTGCGCTTGATCGAGGCGCGGCGCGAAGGGTCGAGGGACGGGAGAGCCGATTTATCCATTTTATGATCATAAATAGGATCGCGATCACTTTGCAAGCCATGTCGGTGTTCTCGTGATGCCGCGACCCGCCATGATGGGATACCCGGGCCGCCTGTCGGCGGTCCCGGGGGCGTAGCGCCTACGCGGTCAAAGCGCCGACCGGATGCGGGAGATGGTGAAGACGATGAGGAGCCCGCGGAGCCGAGGCGGCGTCGCGCTCAAAGCGGACTATGGTTCACGGTGTGGCGCATCTGGCGACAGAAGCCCTCCACGAACTGCGCAAGCGCCTCGAAATTGACCAGCAGCCTTTCGGCCTGCTCCCGGTCAGCCGAACCGGGGGCAAACGATTCCGCCAGACGCCGCTGGCGATCTGCGCGATCCCGGCAGGCTGCGGCCCTGCTTTCGGCAAACTCCAGTTGCTCGCGTCGGCGGCCGAGCTTGTCTTCTTCCTCAAGCAACCGCTTGTTGAGCATCGATCTCGTGTTGGTTGGAACGTCCGGGCGCTTCAGCAGATCCAGATAGTGGTCGATGTTTGCGCGCGCGGTATACTCGTTCACGTATGTGCCTCCGGCCAGTCGCAGTCTCGGTCGGCGAGGCACAGCTTCAACACTCAGGAATTGCTCGATCTCCGCCAGGAGTTGGCGAAGCTCATCGGTCGAAAAGCCTTGCAGGGCATCGTGGACCTGGCTTCGGGTGCTTTCCGGATAGACGGCGTTGTCTTCGGCCATTGGCGTACGGCAAAAATCAAAAAGTAAAGCCCTGTCAGGCACACACCAAATCAACAAATCAACGGCAGCTCGAACGATGCCCGCGCGAACAATGATACTGTCATCGCGCGCGCTCGCGAATCCAATGGCGCTCAAGATAAGTTACGGGCGGAACATCGCCTAGTGCACTCTGTGCCAGCCGCGCCTTTGCGCCAACCATCGGCCAAGTCTTGGTTGCCGCATCGTTAAAGCCAGAACAGGCCGCTCCAAAAATCAAGGCAGACGGCTGCGGATGCGAACAGGCCGGCACCGTGATGCGGCATGTGAGGGCAAGCGACGGAGAATCCGGATCGCTCAGCCGTGCGCGCGCTGCGCCTCGAGGCCGCGGCTGTAGCGCGACATCGCAAAGCAGAACACGAAGTAGATCACGCCGACGAACACATAGACTTCGACGCTGAAGGCCTGCCAGGCCGGATCGACGATCGCGGTCTTGGCGGTGGTCAAGAGATCGAAGATGCCGATGATCAGGACCAGGCTGGTGTCCTTGAAGAAGCGATGAAGGTGTTGACCAGCGGCGGGATGACGTGGCGGATCGCTTGCGGCAGCACGATCAGCGCGTTCTTCTCCCAGCAGGACAGCCCGAGCGCGTCGGCGGCCTCATATCGTCCGCGCGGCACCGCCTGCAGACCGCCGCGCACGACTTCGGCGAGATAGGCGCCGGCATGGAAGGTTACGGCAGGCGAGCGATGGGCCGCTATTGTGAAAACGCCCAGTAAAGGTGCTTCTCGTCTTCCGACAACAGCCTCACATGGTTGATAAAGTCCCAGACCATTTCTCCGAAGGCACTGCCGCCGCCCTGGCTCGACTTGGCGGATACCATATCGAGCTCGTGCCAGCCCCTGTACATTTCCTCGTCGATGCTTTCCAAGCGGTCCTTCATGGCCTGAGCATTGAAAGCGCCGCAAGATTCGGTGAACAGGCTTCTGACCGGATGGATTTGCCACATGCCGCGATGGCGCTCTTCGCTGCCCTGCTGCCCGTAGACACCCGACTCTCCACTGAACGGAAACGCGCCGCGCGTCGCCTTGATCATCTCGCGGCGCTTGGCGTTGCCTTCCTTGATGTCGACATACACCGATATGACCATATCGTTGTAGTACCAGAGGTCCAGGCACGCCGGATATCCAGCGTTCAGGATCACTTGCACGAGCTTTTTGATACGCTGCCCCTTGTAGCCCTTCATGCCCTGCGCAAGCGCGAGCAGGCGCATCAGAAACGTCTTGGCATCATTTGGAGTCCAGACACAGATATCCTCGGCCTCGAAATCGATCGGATCACGATCGACGGGCGGGATGTAGATGATGCCGGGATTGGCCGAATTGCTGAACATCCAGTTGTTGCCGCTGGGGCTGACTTTGACGCATCCCACATAGTGGCTGAGGTACCAGTTCACGACATCGGGGTCGTCGGTCATGAAGTTGAAATAGATCAGCTCCTTGACTCCGACACTGAACTTCTCGGCGACGGTGTACCAGTCTTCCTGAGGCCGGGTATCTCCCGGTCGGACGGGGCCGTGCGGCCGGTAGGGAATGCCGCCTTGCATCAATCCCCAATTGCGTGGGACGGGCATGCCCTTTGGCGGTCGCTCGATCGGGTGAGGCGAGCGTTTCGGGGGCGCCATGGCATCGATCTCCTCATATGCGGCGTGATCGCATCACATGAGTGCAAGTTGCCGCTGCCGGGGTTCACGCGCTCACGGAGATGTTTTCCACTTTCTCAAGCTTGTCCAGATGGGGCATCTCAGGTTCCGCGCAAAGCGGATCGATCCATCACGGCAGGCTCCAAAACGTCCCATGCGACGAAGGAAAATGCGATGCGACCCAGACAAACGCATAGAGGTCGAGGCTTCGCGCTCGAACGTGATCACCGCCTCAGCCGTGCGCGCGCTGCGCCTCGAGGCCGCGGCTGTAGCGCGACATCGCAAAGCAGAACGCGAAGTAGATCACGCCGACGAACACATAGACCTCGACGCTGAAGGCCTGCCAGGCCGGATCGACGATCGCGGTCTTGGCGGTGGTCAAGAGATCGAAGATGCCGATGATCAGGACCAGGCTGGTGTCCTTGAAGAAGGCGATGAAGGTGTTGACCAGCGGCGGGATGACGTGGCGGATCGCCTGCGGCAGCACGATCAGCGCGTTCTTCTCCCAGTAGGACAGCCCGAGCGCGTCGGCGGCCTCATATTGTCCGCGCGGCACCGCCTGGAGGCCGCCGCGCACCACTTCCGCAAGGTAGGCGCCGGCATAGAGGATGAAGGCGATCTGGGCGCGCAGCAATTTGTCGATGTTGACGCCGTCCGGCATGAACAGCGGGAACATGACGCTCGCCATGAACAACAGGCTGATCAGCGGCACGCCGCGGATCAGTTCGACATAGAGCACGCAGAGCGAGCGGATCGCCGGCAATTTCGAGCGGCGGCCGAGCGCGACCAGGATTCCGAGCGGGAAGCCGAACGCAAGCCCGAAAGTCGCAAGGATCAGCGTCACCGGCAGCCCGCCCCAGCGGTCCTGCGTGACAAAGGACATGCCGAGAAAGCCGCCCCACATCAGGCACCCGATCGCGATCAAGGAAGCGGCCCACAGCAGGAACAGCTCCTTGCGCCAGAAGCTGCGGCGGCTCGAGACCACGAACAGCGCGATGAAGATCACGACCGCGAGCGCCGGCCGCCACTGTTCGCTGAACGGATAGGTGCCGAACAGGATGAAGCGGTACTTCTCGGGGATCACCGCCCAGCAGGCGCCGACGCCGCGCAGCGCGCGGCAGGCGCCGGTGTCGTTGCCGGAGACGATCCAGATCGCGTTGGCGATGCCCCATTGCCAGAGGCCGATGCACGCCTTGGCGAGCACGAACAGCAACAGCAGCGTCATGATGCTCGACGTCACGGACGCGAACAGGTTGGCGCGCAGCCAGGCCACGATCTGGCCGCCGAGCGTGCGCTGCACGCGGCGCCGGCCGATCGGCAGCGGATCCTGCGGGAGATGTGCGACCGAGCTCATGTCAGCGCTCCACCAGCGCGATCCGCGCGTTGTACCAGTTCATGAACAGGCTGATGCCGAGGCTGATGGTGAGGAACACCATCATAATCAGCGCGATCGACTCGATCGCCTGCCCGGTCTGATTCAGCGTGGTGTTGGCGATCGAGACGATGTCCTGGTAGCCGACCGCGACCGCGAGCGAGGAATTCTTGGTCAGGTTCAGGTACTGGCTGGTCATCGGCGGGATGATGACGCGCAGCGCCTGCGGCAGCACGATGTGCTGCAGCACGAAGCTGCGCTTCAGCCCGAGCGCCTTGGCGGCGTCCGACTGGCCGCGCGGCACCGCCTGGATGCCGCTGCGCACGATCTCTGCGATGAACGCCGAAGTATACGTGACGAGCGCGATCAGCAGCGCGAAATATTCCGGCGCCAGGGTCAGCCCGCCGACGAAATTGAAGCCGCGCAGTTCGGGCAGCATGACGCTCCAGCTCGCGCCCAGAAGCCACGACACCAGCGCCGGCAGCGCGATGATGAGGCCGAGCGCGTAGGGCCATGCCGGCCGCGCCTTGCCATCGAGCATCTGCTGCGCGATCAGGCGGCGCCTGACGATGAGGAAGACGATCACGCCGGCGGCCAGCGCGACGAGCGTCCAGCCATTGGCCTCATGCAGCGGCACCGACGGCAGCACCAGGCCGCGGTTGGACAGATAGACCCCGTCGACCGGCTTCCACGCCTGGCGCGCCGCCGGCAGGCCCTGCATCAGCACGTACCAGAACAACAGCTGCAGCAGCAGCGGCAGGTCGCGCAGCACCTCGACATAGACGGCGGCGAGCCGCGCCAGCAGCCAGTTCGACGACAGCCGCGCGATACCGACCAGCGTGCCGATCACGGTCGCCAGCACGATGCCGATGACCGCGACGCGCAGCGTGTTGACGACGCCGACGATGAAGGCGCGCAGATAAGTGTTCTTCGGCGTGTAGTCGATCCAGCTGTCGGCGATCGGCATGCCGGCTTCGCGGCCGAGGAAGGCAAAGCCGGTCGAGATGCGGCGCACCGAGAGGTTATGGACCGCGTTCGACCACAGCCAGGCGACGACGGCGACCGCGATGGCGACCACCAGGATCTGCCAGAACAGGCCCGCGACGCGGGGATCGCTGAGCGAAAGCCGCCAGGGCCGGGCGGGAGGGCGTTTCGGCGTCGATGTCGTCACAGCACAAGGACCCCAGTGAGAAGCGATCTTCTGCCATGCGCAAGAGCGTTTTCGAGCGAAGCGGATACCGGTTCGCGTGAAGAAAACGCGTCAACCTCAAATCCTGCGCGCGTCATATGTTGCACCAAATTAATATTTGTGCAACATATGTTTCATGGCCCAGGCCCAGCCGAAACCATCGCCCCTGAACGAATTGTGCAGCGCACTGCCGTCGCTGCCGATGCGCTTGCAGGAGGTCGGCCGGTTCGTCGCCGCCAATGACTACGACGCCACCACCCGCTCGATGCGCGAGCTCGCCTCCGTCGCCGGCGCCGATCCTGCCTCATTCACCCGTCTTGCCAAGGCACTCGGCTATTCCGGCTGGGACGAATTGCGCGCCGCACTCACCGAGGCGCGCCGGCCGGCACAGGGCTCGCCGTTCTCCGGCCGCGCCAGAAGCCGCCGTGCCGGGCCGAATGCCGATGTCAAACTGGTGCACGACAAACTGGAGGCCGAGGCCGCGGGCCTTGCGCGGATTTCAGCGAGCGCGATCGCGGAAGCCGCCCGTGCGCTGCACTCGGCTGACCGGATCTGGATATCGGGGTTTCGCAGCTGCCGCAGCGTCGCGGAACTCTTGACCTATCAGCTTCGCCTGTTCCGCCCCGATGCCGTGCAATTGGTCGGCGGCTCCGGCCCGTTCGATCTCGACCACGGCGCCTTCCGCTCAGGCGATGCCGTGGTCGTGATCGGCTTTGCGCCCTACACCCTGGTCAGCGTCGAGACGGCGCGCGCGGCGCATCAGGCGCGCGCCGCGCTGATTGCGATCGCCGACACCATCACAGCTCCGATGGCCGAAGGCGCCGATCATCTGCTGCTGTTCGAGGCCGCCTCCTCCCCCGGCTTCTTCCCGAGCCTGACCGGCGCGATCGCAGTCGCCCAGTCGCTTGCGGCCGTCGCCTTCACGCTGGGCGGCGCCGGGGCAAAGCGCAAGCTGGAGGAGACCGAGGGCCGGCTTGCCGAGATGTCGCAATACTTTGTCGAGAAAGGATGACTGTCATGGCAGCCAACAAGAGCCGCGTGATGCATCGCAGCCTGCGCGAAACCCCGCCGAAGGCAATCGGCGGCGATGGCGTCTGGCTGATCGCGGAGGATGGCCACCGCATTCTGGATTCCTCCGGCGGCGCCGCGGTGTCATGCCTCGGCCATCAGCATCCACGGATCCTTGCCGCGATCGGCAAGCAGGCCTCGAAGATTGCCTATGCACATACCGGCTTCTTCTCCTCCGAGCCTGCGGAAGAGCTCGCCGAGCGGCTGGTCGGCCACGAACCCGGCGGCCTCGGCTATGTCTATTTCGTCAGCGGCGGGTCGGAAGCGATCGAGGCCTCGATCAAGCTGGCGCGGCAATATTTCATCGAGCGCGGCGAGCCGAAGCGCGCCCGCTTCATCGCGCGCCGCCAGAGCTATCACGGCAATACGCTCGGCGCGCTGTCGGCCGGCGGCAATGCCTGGCGCCGAGAGCCCTACGCGCCGCTGCTGTCGCCCTCGTTCAGCCATGTCACGCCGGCCTTCGCCTATCACGAGAAGCGCGACGATGAATCGGAGGCGACGTTCGTGGCGCGGCTAGCCGCCGAGCTCGAGGCCGAATTCCAGCGGCTCGGCCCCGATACGGTCGCGGCGTTCATCGCCGAGCCCGTGGTCGGCGCCACCGCCGGCTGCGTGCCGGCGCCGGAGGGTTACTTCAAGGCGGTGCGCGAGATCTGCAACCGCCACGGTGCGCTTCTGATCCTCGACGAGGTGATGTGCGGCATGGGCCGCACCGGCACGCTGCACGCTTGGGAGCAGGAAGGCATCTCGCCCGACATCCAGGCGGTCGCCAAGGGCCTCGGCGGCGGCTATCAGCCGATCGGCGCGATGCTGGCCAGCGGCACGATCGTCGACACGGTACGCAACGGCTCCGGCGCATTCCAGCACGGCCACACTTATCTGGCGCATCCGCTCGCCTGCGCCGCTGCGCTCGAGGTGCAGAAGGTGATCGCTGAGGAGAAGCTGCTCGACCAGGTCAAGGAGCGCGGCCGTCAGCTCGAGCAGCGGCTCACCGAACGGTTCGGCAATCACCGTCATGTCGGCGACATCAGGGGCCGCGGCCTGTTCTGGGGTATCGAGCTGGTCGCCGACCGTGCCACGCGGCAGCCGTTCGATCCCAAGCTGAAGCTGCATCAGCGGATCAAGTCCGCGGCCTTCGCCGGCGGGCTCGGCTGCTATCCGTCGGGAGGCACCGCCGACGGCCAGCGCGGCGATCACGTGCTGCTCGCCCCGCCCTATATCGCGACTTCGGGCGACATCGACATGATCGTCGAACGGCTCGGCGCTGCGGTAGACAGCGCGTTGAAGGATGTTGGTCACGGAGCATGATCCGGAAAAGTGAGCACCGGTTTTCCCGCGACAAACGCGAAGCGTTTGCGCAGGGGTCATGCTCAAACGTTAGGAGGAGGAAGACATGCTGAGGGGTATCATCACTCTAACCGTTCTCGCCGCGGGCATCGCGGGCGCAAACGCGGCGACGCTCGACACCGTCAAGCAGCGCGGCACGCTGGTGTGCGGCGTTTCGACCGGCTTTGCCGGCTTCTCGGCGCCGGACTCGCAAGGCAACTTCAAGGGCCTCGACGTCGACTATTGCCGTGCGCTTGCCGCCGGCGTGCTCGGCGATCCCGCCAAGGTGCGCTACGTCGCGCTGACCGCGCAGAACCGCTTCACCGCGCTGCAGTCGGGCGAGATCGACGTGCTCTACCGCAACTCGACGCAGACCTTTCTGCGCGGCACCACGCTCGGGCTGCGGCAGGGACCGGTCAATTTCTACGACGGTCAAGGCTTTGTCGTGAAGAAGGACCTCGGCGTGAAGGAGCTGAAGGACCTCAAGGGCGCCACGGTGTGCGTCGCCCAGGGCACCACGCATGAAGTGACGCTCGGCGACTACGGCCGCGCCAACGGCATCGACTGGAAGCCGCTGGTGTTCGACCGCGTCGACACCATGTACCAGACCTTCTTCGGCGGCCGCTGCGATGCCATGACCCAGGATGCTTCCGCGCTCGCCGGCGCGGTCGCGACCGCAGCCCCGAAGGCCGATGACTATGTCGTGCTGCCGCAGACCATCAGCAAGGAGCCGCTCGGCCCGTTCACCCGCAACGGCGACGAGGTCTGGAGCGACATCATCACCTGGCTGCATTACGGCCTGATCGAGGCCGAAGAGCTCGGCGTCACCCAGGCCAATGCCGACGAGATGGCGAAGTCACAGGTCCCGGCGATCCAGCGCCTGCTCGGCGCGTCGGGCGATCTCGGCTCGCGCCTCGGGCTCGACAACAAATGGCTGGTCGCCGCCATCAAGTCCGGCGGCAATTACGGCGAGATCTTCGAGCGCAATGTCGGCAAGGCAAGCCCGCTGAAGCTCGAGCGCGGCCTCAACGCCACCTGGAGCAAGGGCGGGTTGATGTACGCGATTCCGTTCAAGTGAACGAAGTTACCTCGCCCCGCCTGCGGGGAGAGGTCGGATTGCGAAGCAATCCGGGTGAGGGGGAGCCTCCGCATACCCTCCTCTCACCTGTTACGACGATAGAGCCCCTCACCCCAACCCTCTCCCCGCGAAAGAGCGGGGAGAGGGAGAGCAAGAAACATCGATGCGCATCACGCTGATTCACGCCCTGAAACACTCGATCGTGCCGATCGAGGCATCATTCGCACGGCATTGGCCGGAGGCGCGGCTGATGAACCTGCTCGACGACAGCCTGTCGGCGGACCTCGCGCGCGACGGCAAGCTTGACGAGCGCATGACCGAGCGGTTTCTGACCATGGGCCGCTATGCCGTCGGCACCGGCGCCAATGGCATTCTGTTCACCTGCTCGGCGTTCGGGCCGTGCATCGAGGCGGTGGCGCGCGAGCACGCGCCGATGCCGGTGCTGAAGCCGAACGAGGCGATGATCGAACAGGCGGTGGCGAAGGGCCAGCGGATCGGCCTGCTCTCGACCTTTCCGCCGACGCTGGTCTCGATGCCGCCGGAATTCCCGTCGCGGGTCACGCTGGTGCCGAAGCTTGCCGAGGGCGCGCTGGCCGCGCTCGACCGCGGCGACCGCGCCGAGCATGACCGCATCGTGGTCGAGGCGTCCAAGGAGCTGCGCGACTGCGACCTGATCGCGCTCGCCCAGTACAGCATGGCCCCGGCGGCCGAGCGCGTCGCTGAAGTCACTGGCCGCGAGGTGCTGACGACACCCGACAGCGCGGTCAAGAAGCTGAAGGCGATGCTGGGAATCAGCTAGGCGCGTCCATGATCGCCGGGTTCGGCGGTAGTGGCTTCTGGCCCGTAGCCGACAAACAAGTTGATCGATAGTGTGCCTCGCGGCCTCGGCGGAGACTCGTGTGACGTCTCCTTCTGCCGTCACATAAGCTTTCCAGGCTGAGGCGGCCAATTTCCGGCCGAGACGAGGGCAAACTACCGATGCGAAATACCCCTTTCCTTGCGATTGCGGCCATCGTTGCTTTCCTCGAACCTGCCGCCGCGCAACAGGCCCCGCCTGCGTCGTCGGCCAGCGCCTCCTCCGCGCAACTGACGCACAAGCTGAACGCCTATGTCGGGTGCATCAACCGTCTCTCGGCGCGCTCGTACGAATCCCGCGAACGCTACTTTTCCTGGGCCGCCAAGAACGGTCCCACCGGCAAGGAACGGATCATCTACGGAACGTACACGATCTACGACACGTCCGACTGCAAGACGAGCGTCGCGGCTGCCAATGCAGCGGACCCGCACGACGCCGAGCTTGAAGCCGCCGCGAACACGTATGTTGCAGCCGTCACCACGCTTGAGCCGCTGTTGAAGGAGGCGGACGACTACTACACCCAGGAAAATTACAAGGACGACAGGATGGCCAAGGGCAAGGCGCTGCATCCGCGCCTGGTCGCGGCCTGGGATGCGTTTGCCGGCGCCGACAAGGCGCTGCGCGCCGGCGTCGAGGCCATCAATGACAAGCGCGCCGCCGAGCAACTGGCCGCGATCGAGGCCAGCGAAGGCCGCAAGTCGCACTACTATGTCGAGGCCCTGATGATCCAGGCCAAACGCGTGCTTCGCGCGCAGCAGGCCGACAAACCCAACCTCGACGCGATAACCCAGGCGCTCAACGAGTATGAGGTCACGGTGAAGGCAATGGACGAGGCCTCGGGCAAGGACGGCGACGCCAAGCTCGGCTCGATGTTCATCGGCAGCGCCAAATCATTCCTCACCACGGCGAAGCAGCTCATGCGCCGCGTTCGCGACAAGGTGCCCTACAGCTCCGGCGAAAAGATGATGCTGAGCAATGCCGGCGCCGGCTGGATGGTGGAAGGATCGCCGGCGCGGCTGATGCGCGACTACAATCAGCTCGTCGACGGCTACAACCGCGGCGCCCGCATCTGAATGACCGCGCCGACAGTGCGGTGCGGTGCCGGAATGGCAGGCGATGCTTCCCGTCATTGCGAGCCACCCGGTCGGCGCGAAGCGCCGCCGGATGACAGGCTCCGCGAAGCAATCCATCGCTCCGCATATGCGGATAATGGATTGCTTCGTCGCTTCAGCGCAAAATTGCTTCGCAATTTTGTCGCGAGCTCCTCGCAATGACGGAGCCGCCAATCTTCGTCAGGCCGCTCACGCCCCCGCGTCGTGCACGTTCAGATCGATGCCCTGCGGATCCCTAATCGTCGACACCGTGATCAGCGAGATCAGCGAGAGCACCGCGATGTAGATGCCGACGCGCCAGGACTGGCCGTAGGTGCCGATGATCCACTGCGCGATCATCGGCGCGAAGGCGCCGCCGAGAATGGCGCCGAGCGCATAGCCGATCGAGACGCCGGAATAGCGCACCTTGGCTGGAAACAGCTCGGCATAGAGCGCCGCCTGCGGGCCGTAGGACAGGCCGAGCGCGATGGTGAGGCCGACGGCGCTGACGAAGAACAGCAGCAGATTCTTGCTGTCGATCAAGAACCACATCGGCACCGCCCACAGCACCATCAGGGTGTAGCCGATCTGGAAGCAGCGCACGCGGCCGATCTTGTCGCCGAGGATGCCGCCGAGCAGCGTGAAGATGAACCAGCTCACCGCCGCGAGCGTGCCGATCAGCAGCAGCTGCTCGGACGGCATCTTCAGCGTGTTGGTGCCGTAGCTGATGATGAACGCGATCAGGATGTAGCCGGCCGCATTGTTGGCCATGAAGATCAAGGCCGTGCGCAAAATCTCCTTGCTGTGATTGCGCATCAGGTCGCGCAGCGGCGCGGAGGATTCCTTGTGCCGCCGCTGCATCGCTTTGAACACCGGAGACTCTTCGACCGTGCGGCGGATCACGATGCCGACGACGATCAGCACGATCGACAGCAGGAACGGAATCCGCCAGCCCCACTCGATCATCGCCTGCTTGCCGAGCGTCGCGGTGAGCACCCACAGCACGCCGGTCGCCAGGATCATGCCGAGCGGCGTGCCGACCTGCGGGAACGAGCCGAAGAAGCTGCGCTTGTCGACGGGAGCCGATTCCACCGACATCAGCGCCGCGCCGCCCCACTCGCCGCCGGCCGAGAAGCCCTGCAGGATGCGTAGGAGAATGAGGAGCGCCGGAGCCCAGGCGCCGATCTGCGCATAGGTCGGCAGCAGGCCGACCAGCGCGGTCGCAGCCCCCATCAACAGCAGCGTGACGACGAGCATGTTCTTGCGCCCGAAGCGGTCGCCGAGATGGCCGCAGACGATGGCCCCTAACGGGCGGAACAGGAATGACAAGCCGAGCGTCGCGAACGACACGATCTGCGCCAGCAGCGGATTGTTCGCGTTCATCGGCGCGAAGAACAGCGCGCCGAACACCAGGCCCGCCGCCTGGGCGTAGACGAAGAAGTCGTACCACTCGATGGTGGTGCCGACGAGCGTCGCGGTGAGGACCTTGCGCTCCTCATCCGACAGTTCGGCGCCGCGCGAGCGCGCGGACAGTTCGATGGACATTATGGCCTCCCCAAAACCCGTTCTGAACCTGTTCTTGGCCGCGCGGGCGTGATCGGCGGCGATGCGCCTGCCCGCACGGATGCTGGCCCCGGGATTAGCAGAGGTTTCCGCGCGCCACGAGCAAAATAGTTGCAGCCGCAACGATAATCGACCAATTGTGCTTTGGCCCCGGTTCCCGACCCCGCTACCTCGACCGCCATCGGCGGGCAGCCATCCCGAAACGCCGATTGTGCATCGCAGCAAGATCGCTACGATGCGAGGATTCCCAAGAGGTTGCTAAGTGTCTGACATCAATGCCGATGCCTGGGTTTCTTCAGGCCACCGCCCGATGGGCTTTCCCGAATTCGTCGTCGTCATCGCCTCGATCATGGCGCTGAACCCGCTGGCGATGGACATGATGCTGCCGGCGCTGCCGAACATCCGTTCCGCGTTCCAGATCGCCGACGCCAACCGCCCGCAGATGGTGCTGTCGATCTTCCTGGTCGGCTTCGGCGTTGGTCAGTTCGTGATGGGCCCGCTGTCGGACCGCTTCGGCCGCCGCCCGGTGCTGCTCGGCGGCATGACCGTCTACACCATCGCCGGCCTGCTCGCGATCATGGCGCCCTCGTTCGAGACGCTGCTGCTGGCGCGCGCGCTGCAAGGGCTCGGCACCGCGGCGACCCGCGTGATCGCGACCTCGATCGTGCGCGACTGCTATGCCGGACGGCGGATGGCGAGCGTGATGTCGCTCGCGATGATGGTGTTCATTGCGGTGCCGGTGATCGCGCCGTCATTCGGCCAGGCGGTGATGCTGCTGACGCACTGGCGCGGCATCTTCGTGCTGCTGATGATCTATGGCGTGATCGCGCTGGCCTGGAGCGCGATGCGGATGCCGGAGACGCTGCCCAGGGAGCTGCGCAAGTCGTTGGCGATCCCGGAGGTCTTGTCCGCGTTCCGTCAGACCATCACAAACCGCCAGACGTTCGGCTACGCGCTCGCCGCCGGCGGCGTGCAGGGCTCGCTGTTTGCCTTCGTGTTCTCCTCGCAGCAGATCTTCACCGAGATCTTCAAGCTCGGGCATTACTTCCCGGTCGCCTTCGCGACCTGCGCGGTCGGCGTCGCGATCGCCGGATTCCTCAATTCGCGCATCGTCGGCCGCATCGGCATGCGGGTGATCTCGCACGCCGCGCTGACCGGCTTTGCCGTTGTCGCAGGCGCCCTGCTGCTGGCGGTGAAGACCGACACGCTGTCGCTGCCGCTGTTCATGGTGCTGTCGTGCCTGATGATGTTCGCGTTCGGGCTGATGATGGCGAATTTCACGGCGCTCGCGATGGAGCCGCAGGGCAAGATCGCCGGCACTGCGTCATCGCTGTACGGCACCATCACGACGTTGCTCGGGATCGGCGTCGGCATCACGATCGGCCAGGATTACGACGGCACCTTGCTGCCGTTCGCGACCGGCTTCTTCCTCTGCACGCTGGCCGCGCTCGCCGTCGTCTTGGTGACGGAGAAGGGCCGGATGTTCCGGCCGCATCATCATCCGATTTGATCTTCGTAGCCCGGATGGAGCGCAGCGCAATCCGGGACGGTATCGCCTGCCGCACGAACCCCGGATTGCGCTTCGCTCCATCCGGGCTACAATTCTGACTGGTTGCATCACTGTAGCCCGCATGAGCGCAGCGATATGCGGGACCACTGCTCCCGGATATCGCTTCGCTCATCCGGGCTACAAGTCCGGAACCCGCGTCAGGCTTCGCGAGTCCGTCCGGCGGCACTTCGCGCCCGCGCCGGAGCGGCGACACGCCGCGTCGCCGCAAATCCCTCCATCCCGAGCTGCCACTGCAGCCCCACGATCGCGCCCTTGGTCGGCTGCAGCAGCGCGAGCGCGCTGAACAACGTCACCGGCAGCCAGATCGCCAGTTGCAGCCAGGCCGGCGGCGCGTAGTTCATCTCGAGCCAGAGCAGCGCCGGCACCACGACGTGGCCGACCACGACGATCACGAGATAGGCCGGGAAATCGTCGGCGCGCTGCGGGGTGAAGTCCTCGCTGCAGACTTCACAGTGATCGGCAACCTTGAGGAAACGGCCGAACAGATGGCCGCGCCCGCAGTTCGGGCACTTCATGGTGAAGCCGCGCCACATCGCCTTTGGCAGGGAAACCGTCTCGGTCATCGTCGTTTTCCTTTGGCCGTTGTCCTTGACCTGATCTCATGATCCATACAATATGCAATCTAACACATACAATCAAAGACAAAGCGTCGGATTGCATGGACTGGATCCCTACAGTTTCGGAATGGCACGGCCCGATGTTCCTGCGCATCGTCGACGCGCTGGCCGCCGACATCGCGAGCGGCCGGCTGGTCCGCGGCCAGCGGCTGCCGACCCATCGCGCGCTGGCCTCGGCGCTCGATATCGATCTCACCACGGTGACGCGGGCCTATGGCGAGGCGCGGCGGCGCGGACTGCTCGACGCCCGTGTCGGCCAGGGCACATTCGTCTCGGAGACCACCGCGCGCGCCGCCTCCGACCTGCCAGCGCCCGTCAACATCGACCTGTCGATGAACCTGCCGCCGCAGCCGGTCGAAGCCAATCTCGACCTGCGCATCGCGCAGGGTCTTGCGACCATCCGCTCCGAAGCCGGGTTCTCCGCCTATCTCGGCTATGCGCGTCCCGGCGGCACCACTGCGGAGCGCGAGGCCGGCGCCGGGTGGCTCGCGCCGCGCGTGCCGCAGGCGGCGGCCGACCGCATCGTGATCTATCCGGGTTCGCAGGCGATCATCTTCAACGCGCTGCTGGCGCTGACATCGCCGGGCGATGTCGTGGTGACGGAGGCGTTGACGTTTCCCGGCATCAAGGCCGCGGCAGCGCGGCTCGATGTCCGCCTGGTCGGGGTTGCGATGGACGCCGAGGGCGCGCGGCCCGAGGCGCTCGACGAGGCCTGCCGCAAGCACAAGCCGAAGGCGGTCTATCTGGTGCCGACGCAGCAAAACCCGACCACCGCGACGATGAGCGCGATCAGACGCAAGGCGATCGCCGATATTATCAGCAAGCGCGGCTGCGTCCTGATCGAGGACGACGTCTACGGGCCGCTCGAACCGCAAATGGCGCCGATCGCAACCCTCGTTCCGGAGCGCACCTACTACGCCGCGAGCATCGCAAAATGCATCGCGCCGGCCCTGCGCGTCGCCTATCTCCTGGCGCCCGATGCGAGTGCCGAGCAGCGCATGCGCGCCGGCATGCAGGCTACCATGCAGATGCCGCCGTCGCTGATGGTCGCGCTGGTCACACAATGGATGCGCTCCGGCGTCGCCGCCGACATCATCCGCGCCATCCGCAACGAGGCGGCCGCGCGCCAGCAGCTTGCGGCCCGCTTCCTCAAGGGCGTCAGCTATGCGGCGCGGCCGGCGAGCCACCATCTCTGGATGCCACTGCCGAAGCATTTCGACGGCACGGACCTGTTGTCGCATCTGATGCGCAACGGCCTCGCCGTGGTCGGCGAAGACGCCTTTGCGGCGGGCGAAGCCGCGCCGCGCGGCCTGCGCGTGTCGCTGGGCGCCGCGCGCAACCGCGCCGAACTGAGCCAGGCGCTGCAGGTGCTGTCGAATGCGGTGCGCACGCCCGTCGGCGCTACCCAAATCGTATAATTTCGGCCATCGCCGGGAATAAACTCGCTCCAAAATGATCATGGTGCGCGGGAGCGCGCGCCGCTAAAACTCTGCGCTCAGGGCATCAGGCAGGGGCAGGCTTTTCAATGTCATGCGGATATGACCGGGCAGTCCACCGTGCTGTGCTGACGCTTCGCGGGGCAGTGACCGCGATCGGTTGTCTTGCGATTGTCATATCGGACGCGGCGCGCGCCTCCGATGCCCCTGCCCCGGCACCGGAGAAACTCGAACGCATCACCGCGTTCTTTGACAACGAGGTTGCGACAGGAAAAATTCCGGGCGCAGTCATCCTGATCCAGCAGCACGGCAAGCCGGTCTATCTGAAGACCTTCGGCTATCGCGACGTCACGACCAAATCGCCGATGCGGCCGGACACGATGTTCGCGCTGCATTCGATGACCAAGCCGATCACCAACACCGCGGCGATGATGCTGGTCGACGAGGGCAAATTGTCGCCGCAGGATCCGCTGTCGAAATACATCCCGGCCTTCGCCGACGTGAAGGTCGCGATCGAACCGGATGGCGGGAACGATCCGGCCAAGGTGGAGCTGGTGCCGCCGATCCGGCCGGTGACCATTGAAGATATCATGCGGCACACTTCGGGTATCACCTACGAATATATCGGCGCCGACTGGATCCAGAAGATCTACCGCGCAGGGCATCTGTTCGACGGCAAGTTCGACAACAAGGAATTCGTTGCTCGGCTGGCCAAGCTGCCGCTGTCGCGGCAGCCCGGCACGCTGTGGCGTTACGGTCATTCCACCGACGTGCTCGGCCGGGTGATCGAGATCGTCTCGGGCAAGACGCTCTATCAGTTCGAGAAGCAGCGCATCTTCGATCCCCTGGGGATGAACGACACCACATACGTGCTCGACGCCGAGACCGAACGGACGCGGCTGGCGGAGCCGCTGCCCTCGGACACGATCCTGATCGAGGGAGAGAATGACCGGCGCGCGCATCCGGAGTGGGAATCCGGCGGCGGCGGCCTGGTATCGACCATCCTCGACTATGCGCGCTTCGCGCAGATGCTGCTCAATGGCGGCGAGCTCGACGGCAAGCGCTATCTCAGCCCCGCAGCCTTCAAGGCCATGACGACGGACCATATCGGGCCTGGCTCCGGCGTCGGCCGCGACTACTGGTACTTCCCCGGCGACGGCTTTGGCTATGGCTACGGCATTGCCGTGCGCACCGATCCCGGCATCGCCAAGCCACCACCGCCAGGCTCGATCGGCGAGTTGAAATGGGACAGCGGCAGCGGCACCTATTTCGGCGTCGATCCGAAGCTCGACATGATCTACATCATGCTCGAGCAGACCCAGAACGAGCGCCAGCGCATCACGCCCGCGTTCCGCAAGCTAGTCTACGACGCCTTCAGCCCGGATTGAAATCCCGCAGCAACTTCGTCATTGCAAGGAGCTCGCGATAAAATTGCAAAGCAATTTTACGCTGAAGCGACGAAGCAATCCCAGGCCTATGAGGCACACATCCGCGCCTGGGTGGCGAAGGTCAACCATCTGGCGTGAGGTGATCGGACGCCGGCGAAACGCACAGACGCTCGGCGGCACACACCGCTGTCGTCCCTGCGAAAGCAGGGACCCATACTCCGCAGCGGATGTTGTGAACGGGACTCGTCGTTCCAGCAGCGCAAGATAATCACCATCGGTGGTTATGAGTCCCTGCTCCCGTGCGCAATCGCGCACTAGGCAGGGACGACACTGACATTGTTGCATCTATCCACGCATTGGCGGATAGGTGGATTGCTTCGCTCGCAATGACGGAACCGGAAGTATCCCGCCTCACGACTTCCGCCGAACCATCTCCTGCCTGCGCCGTGCTGCATCCGCGATCAGGGTCGCGGTGCATTCGTCGCAGGCGAACGCACACGCATTGCTGGCGCGATGCCAGCTCTCGTTCCATGACGTCAACGCAGCTTCCCTCACGCTATATACTATCGTATATATCGAGACGACAAGGCAGGCGGGTGAACAATCCGGTCGGGAACCCTGCAGACAACAACCATCGACCGGAGACGATCGCCGAGAAAATCCTGCCTGGTCCAACCAGGTTCATTGAGGAAACGCGATCATGATAAAGAACAATGGCGACGCGGGACGTCCGCGCGCAACGGGAGAACTGCTCAAGATCCGCCGCGCATCGCTAGCGGCCATCGTCCTTGCGCTCGGTGCTGCCGGCGCAGTGCGCGCCGAAACCGCTCCGGTCGGCGTTCCCGACAAGAGTTTTCCGGAGAGCGTGACCTCGACCTCCGACGGGACGTTTTACGTCGGCAGCTTCAACCATGGCGGCGTGACGAAGATCTCGGGCGGCAAGGCCGAGCAACTGGTCAAGCCGGGCGCCGCCGACAGCCGCTCGACGCTCGGCGTCCTCGCCGACGAGAAGAGCGGCACGCTCTATGTCTGCTCCAACGACATCAGCGCGATGGGCGTTGCGGGGCCAAGCGACGTTAAGGGCGCCTGGCTGAAAACCTTCGATCTCAAGAGCGGCGCGCCAAAGGGCAGCTTTGCCTTGAGCGATCCGAAATCGTTCTGCAACGACATCGTGGTCGGTGCGGACGGCACCGCCTATGTGAGCGATTCCTTTGCGCCGTTCGTCTACAGCCTGAAGCCGGGCGGCACGGCGCTGGCGACGTTCGCGACCGATCCGCAGCTCGCGCCCGCCAAGGACGGCGTCGGGCTCGACGGCATCGCGATCGGCGCCGACGGCAATCTTTACGTCACGACCTTCATTCCGGCCAAGCTGTTCAAGATCGAGGTGAAGGACGGCAAGGCCGGCGCCGTGACCGAGCTGAAGCCATCGCGGCCGCTCGACCACGCCGACGCGCTGCGGGCGCATGGCGGCGGCTTCCTGCTGATCGAGGGCAACGGCAAGCTCGACAAGGTCACCGTGAAGGGCAGCGAGGCCACCGTCGACACCATCAAGGATGGCCTCGCCGAACCGGTCTCGGTGACGCAGGTCGGCGATGTCGGCTGGGTCGCCGAGGGCAAGCTGTCCTACGTGATCGGCGACAACAAGGGCAAGGACCCCGGCCCGTTCAAGCTGACGCCGATCGCGCTGCCGAAATAGCGGCGGACATATACTTAGCCGCGTCATTGCGAGGAGCGATAGCGACGAAGCAATCCATCTGGCCGCGTATGCGGTAGCGATGGATTGCTTCGCGGAGCCTGTCATCCGGCGGCGCTTCGCGCCGACCGGGTGGCTCGCAATGACGGGGATGGGCCGCGGCCCTTCGCCTCAAGCACAGACGTCTCTGGAATACTGGATCACCCATGCGCATGCGCGGGTGATGACACCGCGTGGTGTGACGCCTTATCGAGAACCATCCTCATCGTCGTCCCTGCGAAAGCAGGGACCCATAACCACAAATGCCGATTGTTGGGCGATGCTGGAACGACGAGTCCCCTTCAACAAGATCCGCCGCGGCGTATGGGTCCCTGCTCCCGTGCGCAATTGCGCACCAGGCAGGGACGACGTGTTGGAGGAGCCCCGGACTCATATCACAATTTCTGAATAATGGAAGAGTGCCGCTGATTTGCCCGACGAGTCAAGTTGCCGTGTCCGCCGGCAGCCACCGGCTCCTTTGCATGGGGTTGTTTTCGATATTTTGGCAGTGCGCCCCTGCGGCTCGGCACCGACCGATGCGGTCGCACCGCCGTCATCACGTCATCCGCTAGATCACATAGAACCCATGCGTGCCGTCGCGGCGCAGCTGCTCGACGAGGCCGTACTCCCAATCGAGATAGGCCTGCATCGCCTTTTCCGCGACGCCGGTGCCTTCATAGGGTCGCCGGTAGCGGTGCGCGGGATCGGGCCGCGGCACGATACGCGGCGGCCCGACTTCGAGCCGGCCGTCATAGCCGCCGTCGAGCACACAGACCTCCCAGCCCATCTGCGCGAGCCAGGACGCCGTCATGTCGGCGCGAATGCCTTTGTCGTCGCTCAGCACGATGCGCGCGCCGCGCACGGGCGCGGCCATGTCGATTTCCTGCACCAGCTGGCCGCCGGCATAGTGGCGGAAGCCGGCAAGGTGACCGGCCGTGTATTCCTCGGCATCGCGCACGTCGAAGCGATACAGCGTGCGCTGCGCATCCTCGTCCAGCGCGGCGAGTTCATCGATCCCGATGTGGCGAACGCCGGCGCGATAGGCGACGTCGCGCGCATTGTCGCCCGCGCCCTCGAACGGACCGATGCTGCCGCGCTTGCCGGCGCCGTGCTCGAGATCGTACTTCACCAGCGTCCAGCCGATCGTGCCGTTGCGCAGCGCCCGCACCTTGTTGGGCAGTCCGGCATTGATCAGGGATTGCGTGCCGATGATCGAGCGGGTGCGGCCGGCGCAGTTGACGATGATGGTGGTGTCGGGATCCGGCGCCGCGCCGCCGGCGCGCAGCACCAGCTCGGCGCCGGGCACGCTGACCGAGCCCGGGATGTTCATGGTGGCGTATTCGTCGAAGCGGCGGACGTCGAGGATCGCGATGTTGGCCTTGTCCGAGATCAGCGCGGCGACCTCGTCGGCGCTCAGCGACGGCGTGTGCCTGCGCGACTCGACCAGCTCGCCGAACGCCTTGGCGTAGGAATTGACGTCCTCGAACACCTCGTAACCGGCCGCCTTCCAGCCCTGCAAGCCGCCCGCAAGCGCAGCAACGTCGCTATAGCCCAGCGCCCGCAACTGGTCGGCCGCGGCGACGACCAGCCCCTCGCCGTTGTCGTAAAGGACGATCGGCACGTCCTTGCGCGGCAGTCGCAGCTCGGCTTCGAGCGCGATCCGGCCGGCCGCCATGTTGGCGGCGAACAGCGGATGGCCGGTGGCGAATTCCGCTTCATGCCTGACGTCGAGCAGCGCGATCTCCCGGCGCAGCAGCAGCGTTGCGCGGATGTTCTGGGGCGTGACGGAAACAAGTGTCATGGAATGCTGGCCTCGGCAGGAAACGGGCAGGCTTGCTCTAGGCCGAAATCGCGCCTCGTCAATAGCTTTAACCGGCCCGCAACCCCGATCTCCGGGAGACCGGGTTCGGGGAACGAAAGCTCGCCATCCGCTTTGCTCAACCGGGATGCACTTGCTACGTTCCCAATCGGCCCCGTTGGCGCCCGATCAGGCCTTCCGGACAAGAGAAGGCAGCGGGGCCGCGCCTGAAGTTCTGGGAGGATGACCATGAGATCAGTCGGAAATGAACCATTGTCGCGTCACGCCCTCGCTTTCGTGCTGGCCGGCGGACGCGGCAGCAGACTTCAGGAGCTCACCGACAGGCGCGCCAAGCCGGCGGTGTATTTCGGCGGCAAATCCCGCATCATCGATTTCGCGCTCTCCAATGCTGTGAACTCCGGCATCCGCCGCATCGCGGTGGCGACCCAGTACAAGGCGCACAGCCTGATCCGGCATCTGCAGGGAGGCTGGAACTTCTTCCGTCCGGAACGGAACGAGAGTTTCGATATCCTGCCCGCAAGCCAGCGCGTCTCCGAGACGATGTGGTATGTCGGCACGGCGGATGCGGTGTATCAGAACATCGACATCATCGAGGCGCACGGCACCAAGTACATTCTGGTGCTGGCCGGCGACCATGTCTACAAGATGGACTACGAGATCATGCTGAAGCAGCATGTCGAGAGCGGCGCCGACGTCACGGTCGGCTGCCTCGAGATGCCGCGCGCGGAATCCTCCGGCTTCGGCATCATGCATATCGACGAGACCGGCCTGATCCAGTCGTTCCTCGAGAAGCCGGCCGATCCGCCACCGATGCCCGGCAAGCCCGACAAGTCGCTGGCCAGCATGGGTATCTATGTCTTCAATTCGGAATTCCTGTTCGACGAATTGCGCCGCGATGCCGCCGACCCGAACTCGGCGCACGATTTCGGCAAGGACATCATCCCCTATATCGTGAAGCACGGCCGCGCGATCGCGCACCAGTTCAACGATTCCTGCGTCCGTTCCGGCGACGATCCGCGCGCCTACTGGCGCGACGCCGGCACCGTCGACGCCTATTGGGGCGCCAACATCGATCTCACCGACGTGGTGCCCGAGCTCGACCTCTACGATCGATCATGGCCGATCTGGACCTATGCCGAGATCACACCGCCGGCCAAGTTCGTCCACGATGAGGAAGGCCGCCGCGGCCAGGCGGTCACCTCGCTGGTCTCGGGCGCCTGCATCATCTCGGGCGCGTCGCTGCGACGCTCGCTGCTGTTCACCGGCGTCCACGTCAATTCCTACGCCAATGTCGAGAATGCGGTGATCATGCCCTATGTGAATGTCGGCCGCGGAGCGCGGCTCAGAAACGTCGTGATCGATCGCGGCGTACGGATTCCGGAAGGGCTCGTGGTCGGCGAGGATCCCGCATTCGACGGCAAGCGCTTCCGCACCACCGAGAACGGGATTACGCTGATCACGCAGGCGATGATCGACAGGCTCGAGACATGACGCAACTGCGCGTCCTCGCGGTCGCTTCGGAAGTCTACCCGATCATCAAGACCGGCGGCCTCGCCGACGTGGTCGGTGCGCTGCCGGCGGCGCTGAAGCAGTACGGCGTCACGACGCGGACGCTGGTGCCCGGCTATCCCGACGTGCTCAAGGCGCTGGCTTCGGCGGAGACGCTGCTGCACTGGCCGGAATTCTACGGCGGGCCGATCCGCGTGCTCGGCGGCACGCATGACGGCCTCGATCTGTTTGCGCTCGACGCGCCGCATCTCTATGGGCGGCCCGGCAATCCCTATGTCGGTCCGGACGGACGCGACTGGCCGGACAACGGCATCCGCTTTGCCGCGCTGTCGCGGATGGCGGCGGAGATCGGCCAGGGCGCGATCACCTCCTTCGTCCCCGACATCGTGCATGCGCATGACTGGCAGGCGGGCCTCGCACCCGCCCTCCTGCATTATGCCGGGCAACCGCGGCCGGGCACGGTGATGACCGTGCACAACCTCGCCTATCAGGGCCAGTTCTCGCCGGACATGCTCGCCGCGTTCGGCCTGCCGAGCGAATCCTACGCGCTGCACGGCGTCGAATATTACGGCACCATCAGCCTGTTGAAGGCCGGCCTGCAATTCGCCGACCGCATCACCACGGTGTCGCCGACCTATGCGCGGGAGATTCAAAGCGACGAGGGCGGCATGGGGCTCGGCGGCCTCTTGCGCGAACGCGCCGACGTGCTGAGCGGCATCCTCAACGGCATCGACATATCAGTGTGGAATCCGGCCACCGATCCCGACATCGCGGCGCGCTTCAGCGCCGAGCGGCCGGCGGAGCGCGCTACCAACAAGGCGGCGCTGCAGCGGCGCTTCGGGCTCGATCCGGCGCCGGATGCGATGCTGCTCGGCGTCATCAGCCGGCTGTCATGGCAGAAGGGCCTTGACCTTCTGCTCGAGAACATCCCGACGCTGCTTAGCGAAGGCATTCAGCTTGCGCTGCTCGGCAGCGGCGATCGCGACCTGCAGGATCGCTACGCCGCGCTGGCGCACGACAATCCCGGACGGATCGCGGTCGTGATCGGCTACGACGAGGCGCTGGCGCATCTGATCCAGGCCGGCGCGGACGCGCTCGCGGTGCCGTCGCGCTTCGAGCCGTGCGGCCTCACCCAGCTGTGCGCGCTGCGCTACGGCGCGGTCCCTGTTGTCGCCAATGTCGGTGGCCTTGCCGACACCGTGCTCGACTTCGACGACGTCGCGATCACCGGCGATGCGCCGACCGGCGTCAAGTTCGCACCCGTGACCTCGGATGCGCTTGCCCATGGCTTGCGCAAGGCAAACCTGCTGTTCAACGACAAGGTGACGTGGCGCCGGCTGCAGCAAGCCGGCATGGCCACCGATGTGTCCTGGCACAATCGCGCCGGCCGCTACGCCGCCCTCTATCGCGAGCTCGCGACGACGCGGCGCTAAACCGCCGCGATCAATTCAGGAGATCGCAGGACGCGACGCGGTTGATGTCGGCCAGGCGCCGGTCAGGATTTCCCTTGAGATCAAGGCTTGCGACGAGATCGAGCAGCCGGCCATAGGCGCGGTCGGCGACCGCGACGGGCAGCGGCTCCTCGTCGAAAGTTTCGACGTAATTGCCGACGAGACCGCTCAGCAACCGGCAAACGCCGCGTTGCTCCGGGTCGTCCCTGCCGAGGATCTCGAGTTTTTGCTGGAAGGTCCTGAAGGTTCGCAACCCATGGGGCTGTTGCGAAAGCCAATTGTGCAAATCAGGATACAGATCGGTCATATCAGCCTCTTCAAAATGGAGAAGAAGCTATCGGCTTATACAGCCGATCACGGTTCCGCGCCATCGCGATTTTTGCATGCATCCCCTGCCCTGCCGCGCAGGCCGTGTCATTGGACTGGCACGTCCTGCGACTAGAGTCGCGCGAGCGCCGGCAAAATTCTGTAGCGCGCGATCTCGTGCGGATAGTCGCCGCGATTGGCGAGCAGCACGATGCCGAGCCTGCGCGCAGGCACCAGCCCGACATAGGCTGAGGCGTTATTGAGACCGCCCGGCTTGTCGATCACGGTGACGCCGTCCAGCCGCACATGCTCCCACGCCATCGCCTGGCCGAACTTCTCGTCGACGCGAAAACTCTCCCGCTCGGTCATCTGCAACGCCGCGCGCAATTCGGGATCGATCACCGCGCCGTCGAGGCAGGCACCCAGCAATGTGCCGAGATCGCGCGCTGTTGAGAACATCTGGCCGGTGCCTGGAAAATCATAATAGCGCTGCTGATTGCCGGGCTGACCGATCGCCGTGCCGTCGTGGGAATAGCCCTGAACCACACGCTGCATCATCTCGGGCGCCATCCCCACGCGGTCGTCTCCGCTGCGGTCCGGAACGAAGGTCGACGTCATGCCGAGCGGCTTGAGGATTCGGCTCCCGATCAACGTCGCGATCGGCATGTTATAGCGCCGCTCCAATACCAGTTGCAGCAAAACATAGCCGGCATGGCTGTAGATGCGCTGCTTGCCCGGCTGCTCTCCTGCCGGTGGCGTCCATGCATTGAGCATCGCGATGAACTGATCACGGCTGAAGGTCCCGACCGGCCATGGCGGATGATCGGTCGGCAGCAGCAGCCCGGACGTATGATTGACGAGCTCGCCGATGGTAACGCGGCTGACGTAGTCCCCGTGCAATTCGGGCAGATATTTGTTGACGGGATCGTCCAGCCGCAATTCGCCGCGTTCCGTGCCGAGCGCGACCAGCGTCGCCTCGAACAGCTTGCGCAACGAGGCGAGATTGAACAGCGTGTCCGGGGTAACCGGCCGCTTCGCCGCTGCGTCAGCGAAACCGTAGTTGAAGAAGGTGACCCGGCCGCCGGCATAGACCGCCGCGGCGAGGCCGCCTGGGTCGGCCGCAGTCGCGGTCGGCGCGAGTTCCGTCGTGACGATGTCCCTGATCTGCGCATCCATGTCGGAATCCGCGCGCGCCATCCCAAGCGCGCTAACAGCGACGACGAGCAGGACGGCCGCGATCCGGACGGTGAGCCATTGTCTCATGAAGAACGAAATCAGGACGATGTTGCGATGTGACCCGCGAGCGAGTCTGTTCACCATCGAGAGATGGCGACATCACGATCCTAGCGGTGGAACCGATGCGTCCGAATTCACGATTACGCGTCTTGCGCCGTTACCATCCCGACTGGGGACGGGGCGGCCCGATCGCTGTTCCGGTGGTCACTTCCGGAAGCCGCGATCGCGACCGCCCTCCCACTCCAGCCACGGTGCGGGAACTGCAATCGAACTAAAAAATGCGGGACGTTTGAAAATGACGGGAGTGGGCTTCGACGAAAACGCAAGATCGGCGCTTGCCGATCGGGCCAAGGATATTTCTGACTTCGTCACATTCCGCTCCCAACCGGGGACGTTTCTTCCTAGCAACAATTCGTCAATCGAAGGTTGCATAAGCCGATTGGATTCGATTTTCAAGACACGGTCGTCCGCGACGTTTTGTCCTGTTCCAGATGCCGGATGCGCGCGATGCCTCGTTAAACGTCGATTAACCATCGATCGCGCCGCGCGAGAGCTATGTGGCGCGCGAGCGGACGATCGACCGCGGCAACGACGCCAACAGCAGCACGAGGCAGACGCAGAGCAGCACGATGTCCTTGAACAGGAACTCGCCGGCCAGGTTCCAGGCCATCGGATCGGTCGACAGGCTCCATTTGACCACCCCCGGCGTCGTGAAGAAGAACGACCACGTCACCGCGAAGGTGATGACGCCCATCAGCGAGCCGATCGCCGAGAGAAGCGGGCTGAACGCGCCGGCGACGAGCAGCGCCGCAATGCCGAACTCGGCCACCCCGAGCACATAGGCCTCGCCCCGGAGGCCGAACACCGACAGCCACGAGATGAACGGGCTGTTGCTGATGAACTGCGCGATGCCTTGCGCCGATTGCAGCGTGAATTTCTGCATGCCGAACGACACGAAGATCACGACCATGACCCAGCGCAGGATCGCGAGCGCTCGATAAGACCCCTCGCCCTGTTCGGCGATGTTGAACGACAGATTCATGCGGATGTTTCTTCCCTCGCTGCGATGCCACCATTGGCCGCTGTTGCGGTGCTTGTCGGCTGGTCTACGCAGCGCGCCGCGCGCGCGTTACGCGCGGGACAACGTCTCGGCCTTCACGATGATGTGCAGACGAGACGAGGAATAATCGATGCGAGAGATATCTCGCTGCGAGAGATATCATCGGCGCGCAGCCGCAGAGCGCGCCGCGTCGGCCTCAGGCGCGCTGGCGGAGCGGCCGCGCGGCGTCCTTTGCCGGCACCGGCATGGTGAAGCCGTACAGGAACAGGTCCACCACCATGTCGGCGAACTCCCCTGGATCGATCCCACCCTTCGGATCGTACCAGGTGTGGCTGAAGTTCAGGATGCCGAACAGCATCATGCTGTAGATTTTCTTGGTCCGCTTGACGATCTTGCCTTCCTTGTCGAGCTTGACCAGCAGATCCGAGACCGTGTCGACGAGCTGGCGCTCCAGCGCCTTGATCGCATCCTGCTCGGTCTCGCCGAGGAACGAGAGATCGTTGAGGATCACGCGCTGCTCGTCGCTCGAACGCGCATTCAGCGCGACGATGGCCTGGATCGCGGCGCGGAACTGCTCCAGCGTCGTCGCCTTCGCGGCCATCGCGGCCTCGACGTCGGTGATCATCTCGCGGATATGGGCGTCGAGGATCGCGAACAGGATCGCTTCCTTGGAATCGAAATAATGGTACAGCGCGCCGCGCGACAGCTTGCAGGCATCCGCAAGGTCGGCGATCGAGGCACGCATATAGCCCTGCCGCGCGAACAGGCCGCAGGCGGTGGTGAGAATGTTCCGCTGAATCTCGTCGTAATTCTCTGAGCGCGTCCGCGCCATTGCCGTCTCTCTCTCATGCACCATCGGCGCCGCCGGAATCGGGCGACTGCCGTCTCTCTATACTACCGACGCCGCACGCTCTCCTCCCCTTTGCGGGCACCATCCACCAGAACTCTTCGATCGCCCACGATGACGCGACCTGCGTCAAAAAAAATAATTTGAACGACCGGTCGGATTATATTAGACTGCCTTCCGTCAAGCAAGCGGATTGCGCACGCCGGGACCAACCCGGCGGCATCGCGGGAGGTTGCGCGTGGATTCTCAGAGGATCGATGCTGTCGTGATCGGAGCCGGTGCCGGCGGGCTGTGCGCCGCGGCGCGCCTTGCCCATGGCGGGTTGCACACGCTCGTCGTCGACGACAAGGACCGGCTCGGCGGCCGCGCCTCGACCGAGGAGATCGACGGCTTCAAGGTCAATATCGGGGCGATCGCGATCGAGTTCGGTGGCGTGTTCGAGGAAACCTTCCACACCGTCGGCGCCCCGCTCGACATCCGCGCGCCGGAGCCCGCGAGCTCGTTCTTCATCGACGGCAAGGTGATCGATGTCGGCCGCGGCGGCTGGTCGCTGCTGCTCGGCCAACTGACCAAGCAAGCCTCGCGCATCCTGGAGAAATTCGCCGACGCCCGCTCCGGCAACCTGCCCGACGGGCGGCAATCGACCGAAGACTGGCTGAAGGGCTACACCAGCAACGCCACGGTGCACGCGCTGTTCCGCAATCTCTGCGCGGCAATCTTCGCCTGCAACGCCGCCGAGCTGCCAGCGCGCGCCTTCCTCACTTATTTCACCAGCAAGGGCGCCTTCAAGAAATTCGGCTTCTGCCCGCAGGGCACGATCGGCGTCTGGAATAGTCTCGGCAACGCTGTCAGGCGCAATGGCGACATCTGGCTCGGAACGCCGGCGACGACGATCCACACCGCCAACGGCCGCGTCGAGGGCGTCACCGTGCTCAGGAACGGCGAGCGGGTGCGGATCGACACCGATCTCGTGATCAGCAATGCCGGGCCAAAGGCCACGGTCGCGCTTGCCGGCAGCGAGGCGTTCCCGGCGGATTATATCGCCCGGGTGAAGAACGACCTGCGCCCAGCCGCCAACATCGTCATCAATGTCGCGAGCCGCGAGCCGCTGATCAATCATCCCGGCATCGTCACCTTCGGCAAGACGCGCCGGCTCTGCAACATGGCGAACCTCTCCGCCACCTGTCCGGAATTGGCGCTGCCCGGCTGGCACCTCTACGTCGCCTATGCCGTGCCGGTGCCCGCACTCGGCGATTTCGATGCCGACGCGGAGGTCGCGCTCGCGCTCGAGGATCTGCGCGAGCAGTTCGCGAATTTCGACCAGGCCAAAATCCTCTCGATCCGGGTGATGCGCGACGACTGGCCGGCACAACGCAGCTGCGCCGGCTACGATCTGCCGCGCGAGACCGGCATCGAGGGCCTGTGGTGCGTCGGCGACGCGGTGAAGCAATATGGCAATGGCGGCACCCAGGCCTGCGCCGAGACCGCGAAGCTCGTCACCGATGCGATCCTCGCCGCGCGGCCGCGCTTATCGGCCGGCCGGGTCTGAGCACGATGCCGACGACCATCCCGCATCCGATGCCGCAAGCAGCGCCAGAGGCCATGCCGGCGCAGGATTGCCTGCTCGAATTCCGCAACATCCGGATCGTCTACGACAATGCGATCGAGGCGATCCGCGACGTCTCGATCGCGGTGCCCGAGGGCAGCATCGTCGCCCTGCTCGGCTCCAACGGCGCCGGCAAGTCGACGCTGCTGAAGGCGATGTCCGGCATCCTCCATACCGAGGAAGGCGTGATCGAGAACGGCAGCATCCGCTTCCGCAATGACGAGGTGCATCGCCTTGCGCCGGACGAGCTGGTCCGCCGCGGCATCGTGCAGGTGCCGGAGGGCCGCCGCGTGTTCGCGGCACTCACCATCGACGAGAACCTGCAAATGGGCGGCTACACCAGGACCAGCGCCGAGGCGCACGAGCGCCGCGACAAGGTGTTCGCGCTGTTTCCGCGGCTATATGAGCGGCGCGACCAGATCGCCGGCTACATGTCCGGCGGCGAGCAGCAGATGCTCGCGATCGGCCGCGCGTTGATGACCGATCCCGTGCTGCTGGCGCTCGACGAGCCGTCGCTCGGCCTCGCGCCGCTGATCATCGACCGCATCTACGAGGTGATCGTCCGGCTGCGCGACGAACTGAAGATGACGGTGCTGCTGGTCGAGCAGAACGCGCAGCGCGCACTCGATATCGCCGACTACGGCTACATCCTGGAGACCGGCCGCGTCGTGCTCGACGGCACGGCAGCGAGGCTCACCGCCAACGAGGACGTCCAGGAATTCTATCTCGGCGTCTCCTCCGCCGGCCGCAAGAGCCTGCGCGACGTCAAGCATTACAAGCGCCGCAAGCGGTGGCTGTCGTGACCGCGCTGCTCACAGTCGAAAACCTCTCAAAGCGCTTCGGCGGCCTGCAGGCAGTCGCCGATGTCAGCCTGCGCGTCGCGCCCGGCGAGATTTGCAGCGTGATCGGTCCGAACGGCGCCGGCAAGACCACGCTGTTCAACATGATCTCGGGCGTGCTGCGGCCGAGCGGCGGCCGCATCAGCTTCGACGGCATCGACCTCTCAACGATCTCGCCGTGGAAATTCGCCGCGGTCGGTATCGGCCGCACCTTCCAAAATCTCGCGCTGTTCAAGCACGGCACCGTGGTCGAGAACATCCTGACCGGCCGCCACACCCATCTGCGCTCGACCGTGCTCGATGCGGTGTGGTTTTACGGGCGTACCCGCAAGGAGGAAATCGCGGCACGGCAGCGTGTCGAACACATCATCGAATTCCTCGAGATCGAGCACATCAGGGACGCCGTGGTCGGCACGCTGTCCTACGGCCAGCAAAAGCGCGTCGAGCTCGCCCGCGCGCTGGCCTGCGAGCCGAAGCTGTTGCTGCTCGACGAGATGGTCTCCGGCATGAACCAGGAGGAGACCGAGGACATCGCGCGCTTCGTGCTCGACATCCGCGACGAGCTCGGCATCACCGTCGTGATGATCGAGCACGAGATGCGCATCGTGATGGACATCTCCGACCGCGTCCATGTGCTGAACTTCGGCCGCAAGATCGCCGAAGGTACACCTGGTGAGATCAGGCGCGATCCGGCGGTGGCGGAGGCCTATCTCGGCGGCCAGCGCTCCGAGGCGATGGCAAAGGCGGGCGCGTGATGTCGACGCTGGACAGCCTGCGCACCGCTCATCCGCCGCGGCAAGCGAGCGCGCCGCGGAATCCGCCGGCAACCGGGGCCGACGCGTTCCAAACCGCGCTTGCGGATGCCGCCATCACCATCCCGCAATTGCTGCGGCAGCGCGCCGCCATGCACGGCGAAGCGCTGGCGCTGCGCGAGAAGGACTACGGCATCTGGAATCCCTATTCCTGGCGCCACTATTACGACACCGCGCGCGCGGTGGCGCTCGGCCTGCTCTCGCTCGGCATCAAGCCGGGCGACCGGATCGCCATCGCCGGCGAGAACACGCCGGAATGGTTTTATGCTGATCTTGGTGCGCAGATGATCGGCGCGGTCGCGGTCGGCATCTATCCGACCAATCCCTGGGTCGAGCTGCAATATATCGTCAAGCATTCGGGTGCCCGCATCGTCGTCACCGGCGACCAGGAGCAGACCGACAAGGTGCTGGATGCGATGGCGGGCAATGGCGGCCTGCCGGATCTGGAGGCCATCGTCTGCATCGACATGAAGGGCCTGCGGCATTACCGGCAATCGGAACTGATGTCGTTCGCCGCATTGTGCGAGCGCGGCAGGGCCTACGCGCAGCAGAACCCGGAGGCCGACGCCACGCTCGACCGCCTGATCAGCCAGGGCGCGCCCGACGACGTCTGCATCCTCGTCTACACCTCGGGCACGACAGGTCCGCCCAAGGGCGCGATGCTGACCCATCGCAATCTCGTCTACGCCGCCTATGCCTACGCCAGGACCGTCGGGATCGCCGACAAGCCGTTCGAAGCGGTGAGCTATCTGCCGCTGTGCCACGTCGCGGAGCGCTGCTACGGCACGGTGACCCATCTCGTGCTCGGCGGCTCCGTGTCCTTTGCCGAATCGATCGACACGGTCGCGATCAACATCCGCGAGATCGCACCGACCTTCTTCGTCGGCGTTCCCCGCATCTACGAGAAGCTGCAGCAGGGCTTTCTGTTCCGCCTCGGCGAGAGCGGCCGCCTGCGCCAGAGCTTCACCAGGGCCTGTCTCGCCTGGGGCCGCACGCTGTCCGACCGCCGGCAGGCCGGCAACGATAATTGGCTCGATCGCGTGGCTTATGGGGTGCTCTATCTCCTGATGTTCCGCAATTTGCAGCGCCATCTCGGCTTCGCCTACAGCCAGCACCGGCTCTGTGCCGGCGCCTCGATCTCGCCGGAGACGCTGCGCTTCTTCGACATCATCGGCCGCCCGGTATCACAGGGCTACGGCCTCACCGAAAGCGGCGGCGTCGCCTTCATCCAGACCGAAAACCATCACCGGATCGGCGGCTGCGGCGTGCCGCTGCCGCAGACCGAATGGAAGTGTGATACCGACGGCGAGATCCTGCTGCGCAACCCGGGCGTCTTCAAGGGCTACTTCCTCGACGAGAAAGCCTCGACCGCCTCGCTGGAACCCGGCGGCTGGCTGCGCACCGGCGACATCATCGATGTCCTCGACAATGGCGAGATCGCCGTGGTCGACCGCAAGAAGGCGATCATCATCACCGCCGGCGGCAAGAACATCGCGCCGTCGGAGATCGAGAACGCGCTGAAGGATTCCGAGTTCATCAAGGAAGCGATCGTGGTCGGCGAGGCCAAGAAGTATCTCGGCGCCATCATCCAGGTCGACTACGACAATGTCGGCCGCTGGGCACGCGACCGGGCGCTCGCCTACACCAACTACAAATCGCTGTCGCAGCTTCCCGAAGTGAATGAGCTGGTCGAGCGCGTCGTCAATGAGACCAACAAGCGGTTCGCCCGGGTCGAGAACATCAGGCGGTTCGCCATCCTGGAAAAGGAGCTCGACCATGACGACGGCGAATTGACCGCCACCCAGAAGGTACGCCGCGCCATGATCGAGAAGAAGTTCGCCCGCGAGCTCGCCATCATCTACCGGGCGGAGGGCTGAATGCAGTATCTGATCCAGCTGCTGATCTCGGGACTCGCGATCGGCGCGATCTACGGCCTGATCGCGATGGGTTTCGCCGTGATCTACAAGTCGACCGGGCTGGTCAATTTCGCACAGGGCGAAATGACCATGATCACGGCCTACATCGCCTGGACGATCTCGACCACGGTCAGCGGTAACGTGTTCGTCGTCGCGGTGGGCGCGATTCTCGCCGCCATCCTGCTCGGGCTCATCATCGAGCGGCTCGTGATGCGGCCGATGCTGGGCGAGCCGGTATTCGCGACCGTGATGGTGACGATCGGGCTCGCCGTGATCCTGCGCTCCGCCATCAACTTCATCTGGGACGCCTACCCGCACGGCCTCGATATCGGCATGGGCCGCGGCATCGTGCATCTCGGCGGCATCGGCGTGCGCACCGGGCAGATTGCCGTGATCGCGACGCTGCTTCTGCTGCTTGCCGCGATCTGGGCGTTCTTCCGCTACAGCAAGGTCGGGGTCGCGATGCGGGCGGTCGCAGCCGACGACCGCACCGCGCTGCTGATGGGCATCAGCGCAACAAGAGTTCATGCGCTGGCCTGGGCCGCCTCCTCCGTGATCGCCGGCATCGGCGGCGTGTTCTTCGCGCTGTCTTATGATCTATCGCCGGCGATGTTTCAGCTCGGGCTGAAGGCGTTTCCGGCCACCATCCTGGGCGGCCTCGACGCCGTGCTCGGCTCCGGCCTCGGCGGCCTGCTGATCGGGATCACCGAAAACCTGGCCGGCCGCTATATCGGCTCCGGCATGAAGGAGGTCGCGGGCTTTGCCATGATCATCATCGTGCTGATGATCCGCCCGTTCGGCATCTTCGGCGAACGCGACATCGAGAGGGTGTGATGCGCACCGGCGATTACAAGCAGGGCTACGGCGAACTGGTTGCGCTGATCGATTCCCCGCCGGTGTGGCTATGGTCGGCCGTGCTGCTGCTGGCGCTGCTCGCAGCGCCTTATGTTCTGAACTCCTACGCGCTGTCGTTCCTGATGATCATCCTGATCACGGTCACCGGCGCGCTCGGGCTCAACATCCTGACCGGCTACACTGGTCTGATCTCGCTCGGCCATGTCGGTTTCCTCGTCACCGGCGCCTATGCCTATGCGGTGCTGGTCTCGAAATACCACATGCCGCCGCTGGTCGGTTTCCTCGGCGCCGGCGTGGTGCCGGCGCTGGCGAGCCTGATCGTCGGCGCGCCGTCGCTGCGGCTCAAGGGACTTTACCTCGCAATCACCACGCTCGCCTTCTCCTTCATCATCAACACCGTAATCCTGGAGATGCGTTGGCTCACCAATGGCGCGCGCGGCATTCAGGTGCAGCGGCCCGAGATCTTCGGCATCAGCTTCGACAGCGATGCCGCCTTCACCTATCTCTGCCTCGGCATCGCGGGGCTGACGCTGTTCGCCACCCTCAACATCCGCCGCAGCCGGGTCGGCCGCGCCTTCGTCGCGATCAGGGACAACGACACCGCGGCCCGCGTCATGGGCATCAACCTGCATGCCTACAAGCTGTTCGCCTTCATTACCTCGGCGTTCATCACCGGCATCGCCGGCGCGCTGTACGGCATCTACCTCTCCTTCGTCAGCGTCGAGGGCTTTCCGTTCCTGCTCTCGATCGAGGCGCTGGCGATCCTGATCGTCGGTGGGCTCGGCTCGGCGCTCGGCGCGGTGCTCGGCACCATCCTGATCGTGCTGCTGCCGGAGGCGACACGGATCGTCTTCAGCGTGTTCAGCGCACAGATGGACGCGACCTTCACGACCGGCGCGCAGGAGCTGAAGAGCATGCTCTACGGCCTCGTCATCATCCTGTTCCTGCGCTTCCAGCCGAGGGGGCTGGTCGGCGCCTGGCACGACATCAGGCGGGCCTGGGTGCACTGGCCGCTGCGCTACTAACAAAAAAGACGCAACACCATGGGGAGGAGACAATGATCAAAAACCTGGCAGTGGTCTCGCTGCTGCTTTCCACGGCCTGCCTTGCGGTCGGGCCCGCTGCTGCCGCCGATCCCGGGATCACCGACAGCGAGATCCTGATCGGCGACGTCGAGCCGCTGACCGGCCCGCCGGCGCTGCTCGGTGTCGCGGCCTCGATTGGCCACAAGATCGCGATCGCCGAAGCCAATGCCGCCGGCGGCATCAACGGCCGCAAGATCAAATATGTGCTGGAGGACGACGGCTACGTCACCGCGCGCACCATCCAGGGCGTCAAGAAGGTGATCGACGTCGACAAGGTCTTTGCGGTGCTCGGCATCTCCGGCTCGGGCCAGTCGATCGCGGTGATGCCGGTGCTGGAGAAGTCCGGTATCCCGACCGTGATCGACGTCGCGCCGGTCAAATTCCTGTGGGAGCCGCCGCGCAAGAACGTGTTCGTGGTCGGCCAATCCTACGAGGAAGGCATCATCCACCTCGTCAACTTCCTCGCCGACAAGAACCCCGGCAAGAAATGGGGCCTGATCACCCAGGACGACGATTACGGCATCACCGTGCGCGACGGCTTCGATTCCGTGGTCAAGGCCAAGAAGCTGAACGTCGTCTACAGCGGCAACTACAAGAAGGGCCAGCAGGACTTCTCGTCCGACATGCTGCAGCTGAAGGATTCCGGCGCCGAGGTGTTCCTGGCCGGCGGTATCATCGCCGAGAACATCGCGATGACAAAGGAGCTCGAGAAATTGAACATCAAGCCGGTGACCGGCATCTTCTGGCCCGGCCGCATCGAGCCGGTGCTGAAGCTGATGGGTCCGGCCGGCGACGGCATCTACGCGGTCGACTATGTCGAGCCGTTTGCCGGCGAGGCGGGCAAGGCGTTCCTGGAGAAGGCCAAGCCGCTGGTGTCGGAGGCCGAGTTCAAGGGCATCAACCGCTACACCATGACCGGCTATGCCGCCGCGAAGGTCTTGATCGCGGCGATCGAGCGCTGCGGTAAGCAGCCGACCTGGGCCTGCACCATCTCGGAGCTGGAGAAGACCAGGAACGTCGAGACCGGCGTGATGGCGCCGATCAGCTTCGGCCCCGGCGTGCGCTTCTCCAACCAGAAGCTGCAGATCATGCAGGCCGACGCCGCGACGCTCAGCTTCAAGCCGGTGCAGTGAGCAGCTTCCGCAAACTCGTTCCACCTCTCCCGCTCGCGGGGGAGGTGGAACGCATCGAAGATGCGATATGGGTGGGGGCTCTCTCCACACAAAGAGTGTCCTTTGTGGCGATACCCCCACCCCCGCCCTCCCCCGCAAGCGGGAGAGGGAGCAGAGCGCCGTCGCGGCAACGTCGAGCTTCAAATCGGTGAGAAGATGAAGGTCCTGATCGTCTTTGCCCATCAGGAGGCGCAGTCGTTCAACGCTGCACTGCTGGCGCGGTCGGTGGCGGAACTGACCGCGCTCGGGCATACGGTCAGGATCTCCGATCTCTACGCCATGCGGTTCAACCCGGTGGCGACCGCCGAAGACTTTGGCGCGCGGCGGTTTCCCGACCGCCTGCAATATGACCGCGAGCAGAAATACAATCTGCAGCACGGGGCGCTCAGCGGCGATATCGCCGCCGAGATCGAGAAGCTGCTGTGGTGCGACCTCTTGATCCTGCAGTTTCCGCTGTGGTGGTTCTCCGTCCCCGCCATCATGAAAGGCTGGATCGACCGCGTGTTCGTCAACGGTGCAATTTACGGCAGCGGCCGCCGCTACGACACCGGCGGCCTCAACGGCCGCCGCGCTATGGTCGTGACCTCGACCGCCGCCTATCCCGGCATGTGCGCACCCGACGGGCTGGTCGGCGCGCTCGATGTGGTGCTGTGGCCGATCCAGAACGGCATGCTGGCCTATGCCGGCTGCAGGGTGCTGCCGCCGTTTGTGTCGTATTCGGTGAATTTCGTCGACGAGGCCACACGGCACCGCTATCTCGACGACTACGCCGAGCGGCTGCGGCAGCTCGAGACCACCGAGCCGCTATTCTTCCATCCGCTCGCGGATTTCGGCGAGGATTGGCGGCTGAAGCCGGGGATCATATCGCAAACGGTCGGCCAGGTCCGGCCTTCAGGCTAAGAGGCAGGTATCGTAAACGCGAACATGGACAATTGAATCTCGGGCGAAAATACGAAGGGCGTCATGCCGATCTTGATGGCGCCGAGACGGTCGTAGAATTCCACTGCGCGTGGGCTCGAATAAATCAGGATGACACTTCCTGCCATCTTTCTCGACAGTTGTACTGCGGTCTCGAAAAGCCGCGTACCAAGCCGCTCCGCGCGCATGTCGGATCGACAAAAATGCCTTCGAGCAGAATGAGGCCGCCCATGCCCGTAGGTCTCAAGGCCGTGTAGCCTCGCTGACTGCCCTGCTCGTCCTCGGCCACAAAGACCAGTCCGGCCGCGATCAGCGCAGGATTGACCTTCAGTCCCGGCATGAACCGAGCGACGGCCGCGTCGTCATAACCACTGCGCATCGTCGCGCGCACCGCGATCTGGGTCAGTTCCTCGGCTTCGTCGACGCGCGCTGGCCGTATCCGGCTGCATGTCATTGCCGTCTCCAGTCCCTGCCGCAATCACATAGCCGGAGATCACAAGAATTCAAGCCCGGTTGCGCACGCGCGCACTCTCTAGGATACCGATCGCAAGAGCGGACAAGGCTGCGCCGACAGCTTCCGCTCCAGGCGAGGCGTTCACATCCGCTTCGCCACTTCTTCCAGCATCACCTCGGTGGCACCGCCGCCGATCGTCAGCACGCGGGCGTCGCGCACCATGCGCTCGATCGGGGTGCCGCGCATGAAGCCTGAGCCGCCGTGCAATTGCAGACAGCCATGCACGACCTCATGCAGCACCTCGGGCGACAGCGCCTTCACCATCGAGACCTCACGCAGGCAATCCTGTCCGGCCGCCGCGAGCTCGGCGGCCTGATAGGCCAGCGCCCGCGCCGCCGCCGCCTTCGCGGCAAGCTGGGCGAGCTTCAGCCGCACGCCCTGCTGGTTCCAGAGCGGGCCGCCGAACGCCTGCCGCGTCTTCACATAATTCGTCGTCAGCTCGATCGCCTTGGCGGATTCCCCCGCGCAGATGCCGCCGATGCAGATGCGCTCGTTCTGGAAGGTCTCCATGATGCCATAGAAGCCCTTGTTCTCCTCGCCGAGCAGGTTCTCCGCCGGCACGCGCACGTCCTGGAACGCGAGTTCGGCGGTGTCCGAGCAGAGCCAGCCATGCTTGTCGAGTTTGGTTGCCGAAATGCCCGGCGTGTTGCGCTCGACGATGAACAGCGAGATGCCGCGGCTGCCCTTGGCATGCGGATCGGTCCGCGCGGCGACGATCAGGATGTCGCCATAGACCGCGTTGGTGATGAACATCTTTGCGCCGTTGATCACCCAAAAATCGCCGTCGCGCCGCGCCCGCGTCTTCAGGCCTGCAACGTCGGAGCCCGCATCGGGCTCGGTCACCGCGATCGAGCAGACCGTCTCGCCGCGGATGATCGCCGGCAAATATTTCTGCTTCTGTTCCGGCGTGCCGCGCAAGGAGATGTGCACCGCCGACATGTCGGTATGCACGAGGATCGACGAGGTGAAGCCGCCGAAGCTGGAGCGCCCCAGCTCCTCGGCGAACACCATCGAGGCCAGCGGCCCCATGTCGGTGCCGCCATATTCGGCCGCATGGCGCATGCCGAGGAAGCCGAGCGCGCCCATGCGGCGATAGATCTCGCGCGGGATCTTGCCGTCGCGCTCCCACGCCTCGGCATGCGGCACCACTTCCTTCTCGACAAAGCGGCGCACCTGCTCGCGCAGCATGCGCAGCTCCTCGGGCAGATTGGGCTGCTCCGAAAAGTGGAACTCGGTCTCAGTGAGCTGGCGCGGATCCGACGTCATGACGTTCATTGTGGCGCTCTCTCATGGCCTATGTGAAGATGGTTGCGCAAAAAAGCTGCCAGCGATGCGATCGCCTCTCGCGCCTGCGGAATCTCCGGGAACATCTGGAAGACGTGGATCATGCCGTCCCACACCTGCAGCGCGACGTCGACTCCGGCAGCCTTCGCCCGTGCGGCCAGTTTCGTCGCATCGTCGCGCACGGTCTCACGGTCGCCGACCTGCACCAGCAGCGGCGGCAGACCGGTGAGATCGGCAAAAAGCGGCGAGGCGAAGGGATCGCTGACATCGCCGTCTTTGCCGAGATAGTTCTTCGCCAGCGCCAGGATCATCGCGCGCTGGTGGATCGGATCGGCCTCGGCCCGGCTCTGATAGCTCGCGCCGCTCGCGGTGAGATCGGTCCAGGGTGACATCAGCGCGCCGGCGGCGGGCAGCGGCAGGCCGCGATCGCGCGCCGCCAGCATCGTGCACAGCACAACATTGCCGCCGGCCGAATCCCCGGCGAAGGCGATATCCGCCGGATCCAGCCCCTGGTCGCGCAGATACTGATAGGCAATCAGCGCATCCTCGAGCGCCGCCGGAAACCGGTGCTCCGGCGCCAGGCGATAGTTGATCGAAAGCACTTGGCAGCCGGATGCATCCGCGATCCGCGCGGCCAGGTCGCGATGCGAGGCGATCGAGCCGATGCGGAAGCCGCCGCCGTGAAAATAGAGGACCGCTTTGTTGCGCGGAGCATCCGACGGCACGAGCCATTCGCCGTCGACCCCGCCGGCGGAAACGGGCTCGCGCGCCACCGGCACCGAGCAGCCGGCAAAAGCCAAGTCCCAATCGCTGCGCATCTGCGCCACGGTCGTATCACGGGTCCAGCCGCGATAGATCGCGCGCAAACGCTCGATCGCGCGATCGACCGGCGTGATTGCGATATCGTCGTCCGCGCTGCCCATTTCAGCCGCCGATGCCCATGCCGCCGGAAACGCCGAGCGTCTCGCCGGTGATATAGGCGGCCTGGTCGGAAGCCAGGAACAGCGCGGCAGCCGCGACCTCCTCCGGCTCGCCGAGGCGGCCGAGCAGCGTTGCACCGGTCATTGCCTGCAGGATCCTGTCGCCGCCTTTTGCCACCGCCTGCTCCAGCATCGGCGTGCGTATCGGTCCCGGCGCGATCGCGTTCGCGGTAATGCCATAGCGTGCATTTTCCCGCGCGATGCTCCGGGTGAACGAGATCACGCCGCCCTTGGCCGCGGAGTAGACCGCACCGCCTTTTGAGCCGAGCCGCGCCGCTTCCGAGGTGACGTTGATGATGCGGCCAAAGCGCGCCGCCTGCATCGCCGGCAGCGCGGCGTGGGTGCAAGCCAAGACCGAGGTGAGATTGACCGCGATCAGCCGCGCCCAATCCTCCGCCGTGGTATCGGTGAAGAAAGCGTGCTGATCGACGCCGGCATTGTTGACGACAATGTCGAATGGGCCATCCTGCGCCATCACGGCTTGCACGGCCGTGGCATCGCTGACGTCGAGACCTGCGACCGCTGCACCCGTCTCGCGCGCCAGCTCCGAGGCCGCGGCGACGTCGAGATCGGCGATCACGACCCTGGCGCCTGCGCCGGCAAAACTGCGAACAATCGCGGCGCCGATGCCCCGCGCGCCGCCGGAAACGAAGGCGCGGCGGCCATCGAGACGTCCGAATGGCAAGGTCGCCACCTCAGCGCCCCGTGAATACAGGCTGGCGCCGCTCGATCACCGCGGCGAGTCCTTCGCGTGCATCGGCCATCCCCGAGAGTTCGGCGACAGTGCGCGCCTCTTCCGACAGGCACTGCTCGATGCTGGTCCCGGTGCCGGCCCAGACCAGACGCTTGGTCGCCGCCAGCGCCTTTGGCGCGCCGGCCGCAAGCTCGCGCGCCAGCGCGAGCGATGCCTCGGCAAGCTCGGCATCGGGCACGACCTTGGTGACGATGCCCATCTGCAACGCTTCGGCCGCCGGGATTACCGGATTGGTCAGCAGGATCGACATCGCCCGCCGCAGGCCGACCAGCCGCGACAGCGTGACGGAGACGCCGGCATCCGGCGCCATCGCCACCCGCGTCGCACCGGCGAGGAATTTTGCCGATTCCGCCGCGATCACGATGTCGGAGGCGCAGACCAGACCGAAGCCGCCGCCGCCGGCCGCAAAGCCCTGCACCGATGATATGACCGGCGCCTCCAGCCGCAGCAGCCCAGTCACCGCATTCTGCAGATAGGCGGTGGCCTGCCGGATATAGTCCGGCAACTTCTCGCCCTTGGAGGCAAAGGCGCGGACATCGCCGCCGGCGCAGAAATTCGTACCCTCGCCGCTCAGCAGCACGACGCGCAGATCCGGATGACCATGACAGACCATGATGGCGTCGCACAGGGCGCGGAGCAGCTCGGCGCTCATGCCGTTGGCCGCATCAGGGCGGTTGAGCCGCAGCCGCGCGATGCCGTCGGTGATGTCGAGCAGGACGGGGCCCTTGTCGATCATGGCGAGACCTTTCCTAGACCAGGAATGACAGCGTGTAGATCGCCTTGTCGTTGTTGACGAGGATGACCTTCTTGGCGGCCATCCGCAATTCGCCATCGACATGGCGCAGCCGGTATTCATTGCGCGCCGCCCACAGCGTGTCGTCGCGCAGGCTCGACTCGAAAATGAGACTGTTGCTGGCGACCGCCATGTCGCCGTCGTCAGGCTGCTCGTCCATCAATTCGATGTTGGAGATCAGCCGGCGCAGGTTCGACTGCGGCGTCTGGGTGAAGTGCTTGCCGGTCATCAGCTGCCGGACCCGCAGCGCGATCCGCGAGCGGTTGTCGTAGATGATCGACATCTGCCGTTCCGGATCGATGTCGGCGCCGTTGGCCGGCACCCAATAGACACCGTCGTCGGTCCAGAGCTTTTCCCAGGCCTCGTATTGATGCTCGTCCTGCAACCGCGCCTCGCGATAGAGGAAGGCGGTGATGGCACTCATCAACGTGGCGCTGCTCTCGCGCGACAGCATCAGTTCGGCTCCATCAGCTTGCGATAATGGGTCCAGATGCCGCGCGACGGCACCTCATCGGTGACGTGCCCGACCGTGAAGCCGAGCTCGTCCTGCCGCTGGCGCTTCTCGCCGCGGCCGAGGAAGATCCATTCCGGATTGCGCGCCAGCACGCCGCGATGGCAGCGCTCGTACATTTCGGAATCGTCCGCCAGCAGGAAGCCGGCCGGGCCGACCGAGCCCATGGTCTGCTGGCGCAGCCTACGGTTCAGATCGGGCGCGCCCTTGAACTGCAACGCGGTGACGTGCTGCACGCTGTCGTCGACGCCGAGCGGCTGGATCACGAACATCTGGATCTCGGCGATGAACAGGTTCGGGAAGATCATCACATGCGGCGTGCCGTCGATCATGATCTCACGCGCCGCGGTGTCGCCATGGGCGGCCTTCATGCGCGCCGTGTAGTCCGGCAGCCGTTCCTCGCTGGTGCCGAACCAGCTCATCGGCGCATCGCGCTTGCGAAACTCCGGCCGCAGGTCGATCTCGGTATGGCCGTTGCCGTAGTCGCGCGTCAGCGCGGTCGAGGCGCCGCCATAGAGCTTGCCGATCATGCTGTCGGCGACGCCGAAGATCGAGGTGTGCACGAACGCCGGGTGATAGCCGTCGCACTCGTTCTCCAGGATGAACTTCCAGTTCGCCTTGACGCGATGCTTGAGAAAGCCCGCCGTGATCTCGACCTCGCCCTCCGGCGAGGTGCGCACCAGGCGATCGATGGTCTCGGCCGCGCCGCCGAGATGCTCCTTCAGCGTCGGGCCGTCGGCTGCGAACGAGCCGAACACGAAGCCGCGATAGGAGGCGACGCGCGTCACCCGACCGAGCGCGAGCTGCGACTTGTCCTGCCCTTCATATCCGTCCGGGAAGGCATAGCCGACCAGGCGGCCGTCATTGGCGAAGGTCCAGGAATGGAACGGACAGGTGAATGAGCGCGCATTGCCGCGCTCATAGGAGCAGACCTGGTTGCCGCGATGCGAGCAGCGATTGAGCAGCAGATTGACCTTGCCCTGCTCGTCGCGCGTCATGATCACGGATTGCGGGCCGATCGACTTGACGACGTAGTCGTTGGCGTTCGGCACCTCGCTCTCGTGCCCGACATAGACCCAGGTCCGGTACCAGATGTTCTTCAGCTCGGCCTCGAAGATCTCGGGATCGGTATAAAGCGATCCGTGCACCCGGTCGGGCCGGATCAACCGTTCCCATGGCGAGGCGCCGGTCATCATGTTCATCGTTCCGTCTCCCTCACCGATCGCCTGCCGCCGACGTTTTCGTCGACGGTCAATAATAATCCGAACGACCGTTCGGTGAATTAATAGCACGGGCACCGCGGGCCGGCAAGCTTCTTTCCCGGCGCCACCAATGATTCCCGGAACACTGCGCAAAGATGCAATTCCGGGTAGCCGACGATGCGACGGACTCAGTCCTGCGCCGCGCCACCGTCGCGTTCGCCGCCTGCGATCTGCTGCAGCATCGACTTCGGCGTTGTCGCGAGCTCGATCTTCAGCTGGTCGCAGGTCGCCCGCCGCAGCAGGCGTTCGATCTCGGTCGCGGCATTGCGATTGGCCACACGCGCGCCCTCGCCGGTCGCCCAGAGCAGAAGCTGGCCGAGCCGGCGGTCGCCATCGTCGCGCAGCGCCTCGATCGCGGCAGCGTCGGACATGTCGCCCCGGACGCGGGGCGTCGCTGGAATCTCCGGATGCGGCATGCCGTCAGCCAATCGCTTGACTGCCACGAATGCATCGTCCTGCAGGCGCACCTGCTCGAGCAGCGGCGCGGTCTTCCAGTCGGCGGCGAGCTTCATGCTGTTTAGCGCGTAGATCGCGGAGAACACCTGACCGCGGACGAAATCATCGCTGCTGTTCGGCACGACATGGCTTTGCAGCGCATCGATGATGCCGTCGATCAACCGCTCGAAGGATGCACTCATGCCGCGGCCTCCAATGCGCGCTCGAAGGCCCGCACGATCGAGGGCATCTGGCTTGCCATCACCGCAAGCCGCATGTCGTTGAAACGATCGACCTCGAAGGCGCGCACCGCGCACATCTGGATCGCGGCCGCCTGATACAGCGCATAGGCCTCATAAAAGGCGAGACTCTTGTCCGAGACGGCAATGCCGGAGGCACTCTGATAGAGATCGATCACCTCCGCGCGCTCGAGCACGCCATAGAGCTTGCGGCTCCTGGCGTTGAAGGTCGGCATCATCGCCCAGGCCAGATCCTCGTGGGGATCGCCGAGATGAGTCAGCTCCCAATCCAGAATGGCGGCGATCCGCCCCTGGTGCTCGATGAAGTTTCCGATCCGATAGTCGCCATGCACAATGGTACGGCGCGGCGGCTGCGGACAATTGTCGCGCAGCCAGCGCCCGCCCCAATCAAGCAGCGGATAATAGCGCGCAGTGGGACGCGCGAGAGAGGCGCGCCAGCCGGCGATCGCACGCAGCTCGGCGCGTTCCCCGCCCAGCTGCAGCGAAGCAAATGGGGTCGCGCCTGGGTCGATCCGGTGCAGCGCGGCGAGGATCTCGACGAATTGCCGGGCGATTTCGCGCTTGTGGTCGACATCAAGCCCGCTCGCCGCCCAGGGCGCAGGAACATCACCCTCGACATGCGCGCAGATGAAGAAAGGAAAGCCGACCTCGGCGCCATCCTGTTCTGATGACACCAACGCCGGCACCGGTACGCCGCTGCCGGCCAGCGACTGCAGCGCACAAACCTGGGGCAGCACCGAGTAAGGCGCAAACAGCCCGCTCGGTGGACCGACGCGCAGGATCAGTTTGCGGTCGCCTTCAGCCGCAGTGCGGGCCACGAACGCATAGGTGATCCAGGAGAAACCCGATGATTTGCGGCCGAAGCCGACAATCTCCGTCCGGCTCCCGGATATCCGCGACAGATGCCGCGCGAGTGCTGGCCGCACCGCGTCGTCATTGACCACGACCGGGCGAACGGGCTCCGGCACATCTTGATCGGATCGTTTCGCAGCCTCCGGCATCAATTGACCGACCTCGTATAGCCTTGCCACTTCTCCTCGCGCAGCGCCGACTTCATGATCTTGCCGGAGCCGGTCAGCGGCAATGGCTCGAGGCGGATATCGACGGAACGCGGGCACTTGTAACCGGCGATCAAGGTGCGGCAGTGCGCGATCACCATTTCAGAATCGAGACTCCTGCCGTCCTTCGGCACGACGATCGCATGTACCGCCTCGCCCCATTGCGGATCGGGCACCGCGATAACGGCGCATTCCTTGACGTGCTCGTGCTGGAAGATGGCGTTCTCCACCTCGCCGGAATAGACGTTCTCGCCGCCCGAGACGATCATGTCCTTCAGTCGGTCGACGATATAGACAAACCCGTCCTCGTCCATCCAGGCGCCGTCGCCGGTGTGCAGCCATCCGTTGCGCAGCACGCGCGCGCTTTCCTCTGGCTTGCGCCAGTATCCGAGCATCACGCCGGCGCCGCGGATCGCGATCTCGCCGACGGTGCCGCGCGGTACTTCGTTGCCTGCGGGATCGATGATGCGGATTTCGACGCCGGGCGCCGCCCGTCCCGCCGATTTGCGCTTGCCCGCCAGCGGCCCTTCCAGCGCGTGGTACTCCCAAGGCAGGATTGTCGCCAGCGCCGCGCTCTCGGTCATGCCGTAGCCCTGATGGAAACGCCAGCTCGGCAGCACGCGCATCAGCTTGACCAGCAGCGCATCCGGCATCGGCGACGCGCCATATTCGCAATCCCTCACGCTGCTCAGATCATACGTGCCGAAGGACGGATGATTAAGCATCATGTTGAGCATGGTCGGCACGAACAGGCAGTAATCCACCTTGTGCTCGGCGATGGTCTTCATCGCGAGCTCGGGCTCGAATTTCGCGATGGTCACGTGCGTGCCACCGACCAGGGTCAGCGCGATCATCGGCGAGGTGCCCGCCAGGTGGAACATGCCGGCCGAGTGCAGATACCGCGTGTCTTCGCGGAAACGGAGCGCATAGATCCAGACCAGCGATTCATAGATGATGTTGGCGTGCGACAGCATCACGCCCTTGGGAAATCCGGTGGTGCCGCCGGTGTAGAAGATACCGGCGAGATCGTTGTAGGCGCCGGATGCATCCGCGATCGGCGCGTTCGCAACAAGCTCATCATAACCCTGCATGCCGTCGGGGACCGGTCCCTCGTTCAGATAGACCATCGCGGTGAGCGATTTTGCACCACGCAGCGCCGACGCGATTTCGGCGAAGGTCTTGTCGACCAGCAGCAGCTTTGGCGTGGAATCGTCGATCGCATAGGCGTTCTCGGCAACTGCCCAGCGCGTGTTAAGCGGCACCGCGACCGCGCCCACCCAGGCGATGGCATAGAGCGCCTCGATATAGAGGTCGCTGTTGTGCGCGAGGATGGCGACACGGTCGCCGGCCTCGACGCCGAGCCGCCGCAACCCGCCCGCGGCGCAGGCAACGCGCCGGCCGATCTCCTTCCAACTCCGTGACCGTCCGGCATGGATGGTGCCGGGTGCGTCCTTGCGCAATTGCACCGCCGCGATCAGCGCCTGCGTCAGCTTCATGTTTCCTCCTCAACCGCCATGCGGCCGCGCACGCGCGCGGATGTTTCCGTCGCGCGTGAAGCCGATACGCCGCCCGGAGATTCCAGTTGATAATCCGGACAGACGGTCTATTATTGCACAACCGACGCGACGGGTAAAGCCTCTGTAGGCACCGCCGCCGGGATCAACCAGCCCCGCAAAAGAGGGCGTCATGGGAGGGGAAGATGCGGAAGCCAATCGTCACGCTTGCGGTGTGGGCGTTCGCGCTCACCGGCGCGCTCGGAACAGCGAATGCTCAGAAGGCCTACGGTCCCGGCGTCAGCGACACCGAGATCATCCTCGGCGCCAATGCGCCCTACAGCGGCCCGGCGTCGATCTATGCGAGCTTCCCGAAGACCATGCTCGCCTATTTCACGATGCTGAACGAGAAAGGCGGCATCAATGGCCGCCGCATCAACTTCCTGACCCGTGACGACGCCTATAGCCCGCCCAAGACCGTCGAGGTGACGCGCGCGCTGGTCGAGAACGACAAGGTGCTCGCGATCATGGCGCCGTTCGGCACGCCGACCAACGCCGCGATCCAGAAATATCTCAACAGCAATGGCGTTCCGCATCTGCTGGTGCAGAGCGGCGGCACGCGCTGGAACGATCCCAAGCAGTTCCCCTGGACGACGCCCTACTCGCCGACCTACGTCAACGAGTCCCGGATCATCGCGCGCTACGTGCTGCGCGAGAAGCCGGATGCCAGGATCGGCGTGCTGCTGCAGGCCGACGACATCGGCAAGGACTTTGTCCTTGGCCTGAAGGAAGGGCTCGGCGCCAGGGCCGACACGATGATCGTCAAGGAGGCGATGTATCAGTCGACAGAGCCCACGATCGACTCGCAGATCGTGAACCTGAAGGCCTCGGGCGCCGATACCATCCTGATCGCCGCGCAAAACAAATTCGCCTCGATGGCGATCCGCAAGATCCACGAGCTCGGCTGGAAGCCGCTGATCTTCCTCGGCTCGACCGCGAATTCGATCGCCGGCGTGCTGGTGCCGGCGGGCATCGAGGCCTCGACCGGTATCCTGACCACGACCTCCTACAAGACACCGAACGATCCGGCCTGGGCCAATGACCAGGGCATGACCGACTATCTCGCCTTCGCCGCGAAATATATGCCGGGGATGGACCCGAACGACGTGATCGCGGTGACCGGCTACACCACGGCCCAGCTCGGCGCCATCATCCTGCAGCGCTGCGGCGACAATCTCACGCGCGAGAACGTGCTGAAGCAGGCCACCAACCTCAGCGGCATCGAGCTGCCGATGCTGCTCCCGGGCATCACGATCCAGACCACGCCGCAGGACTACGCAGCGATCACCGAGCGCCGTTTCGCCCGCTTCGACGGCAAGACCTGGGTGCTGTTCGGCGACATCGTGGGCGCCGGCACGGCCAAGGACTGATCCCGCGCCACCCATCCGACCGAACCGGCTCAAACACAAGGACAAGAACAATGCTGACAGCCCAGGACGACCTCATCGGCCACCAGACGCCGCAGCCGTTTGCCAAGGCAGGCGGCGGCGATGCCAGGTTCACCGAACGCTACTGGTACACCGCGCATCCGATCGACGGCAGCGAACTGCTGATCGACATCGGGCTCGGCTATTACCCGAACCGTAACGTGATGGACGGCTTTGCCGGCATCACCATCGGCCGGCGTCAGCACAATTTCCGTGCCTCGCGCCGGCTCGGGACCCGTCCGCTAGAGACGGAAGTCGGCGGGCTCAGGATCGAGATCGTCGATGGTAACAGCCTGCATAGGATCTCGCTCGCCGACAATCCGTCCGGCATCAGCTTCGCGCTCGAATTCAAGGCGAGCTTTCCGGCGGCGCAGGAGAAGCAGAATTTTCGCGAGCGCAACGGGGTCGTCGAGGAAGACCTCGCGCGCGTCTCGCAATTCGGCCGCTGGCGCGGCTGGATCGTCGCCGACGGCAAGCGTTACGACATCGAGCCCGAGCTGTGGTGGGGGCAGCGCGACCGCTCCTGGGGCCTGCGCTCCGAGATGCGCACCGACGAGACCAGGCCGCCGGTCGCGACCCATCGCAATTTCTTCTGGACCTGGTCGATGTTCCAGTTCGAACAGTCGGCGCTGTCGATCTTCATCAAGGAGCGCACGCCGGGTAAGCCGCATTACCTCTCGGGCACCGAGTTCCGCCGCGAGACCGACGGATCGGTGTCGCATCGCGAAGTCACCTCGGTCGAGCACGCGATCGAATGGGCCGACGATCCGCTCGGCCAGACCATCGCTGTGGCCGACTTCACCTTCGCGTTCGAGCGCGGCGAGCCGCGCCGCGTCAGGATGCATGGACTGCCGACGCGATTCTATCTGAAGGCCGGCATGTATGGCGGCCTGCAAGGCTGGACCCATGGCGACGACCGCGGCGAGAGCCATGCCGGGCACGACATCTGGAACCTCGACGATGCGGCGACGCGCGCCATCGCACGGACGCTGTCGGATCATGTCGTCCGGCTCGAGAGCGGCAACGAGACCGGATTTGGCATCAGCGAATACGGTGTCGCCGCCGGCTATCCGCTCTATCCGGGCCCGCAGAAATTCCCGGCGATGTGATCGGAATGGACGGGCAAGGCAAGCGCGTCGCGGAAGCCAGCGAATCCACGTGCGATCAATGGGACAACCGAGCAGCCGAGGCGCTGGTCTCGCTCGAGACGATCGCCCCGCTCCGCTATCGCAGCCGCTTCGGCGACGGCAATCTCAATGGCCGGTCCTATGGCGGCCAGATCCTTGGCCAGGCGATGATGGCCGCGACCCTCAGCGCGCCCGAAGATCGTCCCGCCGCGATGCTGCAGCTCCTGTTCCTGCGCGGCGCCGATCCTGTCAGGCGCATCACGTTTGACGTGGAGGTTCTGCAGGACGGCAAGCGATTTTCCTCCCGCCATATCGTCGGCACGCAAGGCGACGGGCGTACCGTGCTCAGCGCGCAGGCCACATTCTGCGCGCCGCAGCCGGGCCCGCGGCACGCGGTGCCGTTCGCACGACCGGAGGATCCCGAAAGCCTGCCCGATCTGAGCATGATCCCCGACGCACTGATGGCGCAGTTGCGGCCGCTCGGCCCATATTCCCAGCACATCAAGCCCAGCATGGATTTCCGTATTCCGGAGATCGAACGCCAGCTCTCGGCCACGACGGCAGGGCCATGTCTGCGCTTCTGGATCAGATCCAGGCAGCCGCTCACCGCCGGTTCCCGCGCACAGGCCGCGGTGTTCGCCTATCTCTCGGACTGGTGGCTCAACTTCTCCAGCATCGGCGGCCATCTCGACGCCTTGCAGGCGCGCGCGCCGCTCTATCTATCGAGCCTCAACCATTGCATCTGGTTTCATCGCGTATTTTCGCCGGACGCCTGGATGCATGTCGAAACCGAGAGCCCCTGCGCCGATGGCGGCCGCGGGCTGTCGATCGCGCGCGTCCACGACCGTGACGGCGCGATGCTCGCCACCGCGATCCAAGAGACGCTGATGGTCCATCCAGAGGGCGACGCGTAGACGCCACGACGGTTGAGCTGATGCCGCGATCGCGGCTTAGTTGCAATGACGCGCTACAGCAAGTTCCACCGGTGTTGAATCCTGGCAACACCGGCCAACAAAATGAACAAACGTTCAGCTTAGCTCGATCGCGACCACGACTGTGCCGCATCCCTGTCAAATCCTGCCTGCGGGTGGCGCAACAAAAACACTTTGGGGAAAACCTACATGCAGCAGGCACCGCTGGCCGCACGGAGTGCGGAATCGTCTGGATATGTTCTCTACTTCCAGCTCGCCAGCAACGGCACGAGACGCGCGTGCAGTCTGACGATCCAGGCGGAAAGCGCCAACGAGGCGGCGCGGATCTTTCGCGAGAACTGGGGCACGATCGAATCGATGGCCCGCGACGGCGTCAGCACGGGAATGGTCGGCTCTGCACCGGTCAGCCTAGCGATGTCGTGAGTACATCGCGCGGCATACGGCGAACCATACACCTGAGATGTGACAGGACGACGGCTGCAGCCTCGGGCAACGATGGCACGGCCATTTGACGCGCAGACGCGACAAGCAAGTTACGGGGTTCAGGGCTCGCGCACACGCGCGGGCCCTGTCGCGTCTTAGAACGATTCAAATCCATTCCGGTTAGAGAGATTCAAGTTTGCTCCGGTTCTTTTCGCGCGCGCCGACTGCTAGAGGCGCGGCGTGACCAAGTGCGCGTGAATCGGAAGTCCAAGAGTGCCTGTGAATGCTGGTGGCCGGGTTGTCGGCGACCGTCGAAATGCCGCCGACAAGGGCCGCACCCATCTGCTGATCGGCGCAGCATTCCTGCTCACCGATGTCGCCTCCGCGGCAACGCCGGCAAACGCCCAATCAAGCGTCCCGTTGCCGCCTGTTTCGGTCGACCAGCCGACGCAGAAGCGCAAGCCGGCGGCCGCCGCGGCAAAGCCGGCGCAGCGGACGCAGGCGGCCGCCGCGGCACGGCAGCGCAGCCGGAATGCCCAACCGGCGCCGCCGACACCGTCGGAGCGCGCGGCAGCTGCCGCCGCGGTGCTCAACGAAGCCAAGCTCCACTATCGCGCGATGCCAAGCTCAACCACGCTGCGCAGCGGCGCCTCGCCGCTCGACACCTCGCAGACGGTCAACGTCGTGCCCGAGCAAGTGCTGAAGGATCAGCTGCCGCGCAACCTCGATGACGCGCTGGCCAATGTCAGCGGCGTCACCCAGGCCAATACGCTGGCCGGCACCCAGGATGCGGTGATGCGCCGTGGCTTCGGCGACAACCGCGACGGCTCGATCATGCGCAACGGCATGCCGCTGGTGCAGGGCCGCAGCCTCAACGCCGCGGTCGAAAGCGTCGAGGTGCTGAAGGGCCCGGCGTCGCTGCTTTATGGCATCATGGATCCCGGCGGTATCGTCAACACGATCAGCAAGCGCCCCGAGCTCTATCAGCATGGTTCGGTGACCCTGCTCGGCTCGACTTACGCCAACTCCAGGACCGGAGCCGACGGCACCATCGACATCACCGGCCCGATCGGCGATCGCGGACTCGCCTATCGCTTCATCGGTTATGGCGTGAGCGAGGACTACTGGCGCAATTTCGGGCGCCATCGCGAAATGCTGGTCGCACCGTCGCTGGCCTGGTACGGCGAAAACACCACCGTCCAGCTCAACTATGAGCACCGCGAATTCATCACGCCGTTCGACCGCGGCACCGCATTCGATTCCGCGACCAAGGCGCCGCTGGCGATCCCCGCGACGCGGCGGCTCGACGAGCCCTTCAACAACATGTGGGGCACCTCCGACCTGATGCAGGCGTCGGTCGAGCACCGATTGAACCAAGACTGGAAGCTGTTCGCGGCCTACAGCTACAACACCGAAACCTTCAGCGCCAACCAGCTCCGCATCACCGGCGTCAACGCCAAGACCGGCGTCGAGACCCGCAGCAATGACGGTACCCAGGGCTCGCTCAGCAATGCCAGCTACGGCACCTCCTATTTGCAGGGCAATGTCTGGCTCGGCGATATGCGCAACGAAGTGCTGTTCGGCGGCGACGGCCAGTACCGCACGATCTATCGCGACAACCTGATCCGGCAGGCGACCCCGAGCTTCAACTTCTACAATCCGGTCTATGGACTGATCACGCCCGGGACGACGGTGTCCGCGGCCGACAGCGCCCAGACCGACAAGCTCGGCCAGTGGTCGCTGTTCTTCCAGGACACGCTGCATCTGACCGAGCGTTTCGCACTGGTCGGCGGCGTGCGCTACATGGATTACGACCAGCTCGCCGGCAAGGGCCGGCCGTTCGTCACCAATACCAATGTCTCGGCCAACAAGGTGCTGCCGCTCGGCGGCGCCATCTTCAAGCTCACCGACCAGGTCTCGCTCTATGCGAGCTACACGCAATCGCTGAAGCCCACCTCGACCATCGCGCCGCTTACCGGCGGCGTCGTGATCGGCTCCAACATCGCGCCCGAAGAGGGCACCCAGTGGGAGACCGGCGTCAAGTTCGACTTCAACAAGCGGATCTCCGGCACGCTTGCGCTCTACGACATCGACAAGAAGAACGTTCTGGTTTCGCAGCTCAACCCCTCGACCGGTATCGTCGAGTACCGCACCGCCGGCAAGGTTCGCTCGCGCGGCGTCGAACTCGACGTCACCGGCAGGCTGACTGACAACTGGAGCATGATCGGCAGCTATGGCTATACCGATGCGCGGGTGACCGAGGATCCGACGCTCGCCGGCAACGCCCTGCAGAACGTCGCGCTGAACACCGCATCGCTCTACCTCGTCTATGATTTCGGCACCACCCTGCCCGGCCGGCTTCGCCTCGGCGGCGGCGCGCGCTATGTCGGCGACCGGCCCGGCGATGCCGCGAACAGCTTCGTGCTGCCGGCCTACACGGTCGCGGACGTGTTTGCGACCTACGAGACCAAGGTCCAGTCGTTCCCCGTCATCTACCAGTTCAACGTCAAGAACCTGTTCGACACGGTCTACTACCCTTCAGCCAACAGCATCCTGACGGTCGCGATGGGCGACGCGCGGCGCTTCTCGCTCTCGGCGACGGTGAAATTCTGATGAGTGACGTTCGGCGCCCGATCAAGGCTGCACTGCTGCAGGTCCATTCCCTGGTTGGTCTTGTGCTGGCGCTGCTGTGGGCCGTGGTCGGCCTCACCGGCGCGACGATGGCCTTTGAGGACGAGATCGAGGCCAGCCTGAACAGTCAGATGATGCGCGTCGAGACCAGTGCGGCCCGGCGGCTCACGCCGGACGAGTTGATCGCGCGGCTGGCGGCGGCGGGCGATTTCGGCAAGGTCTCGGCCGTGACGATGGTCAGCGATCCATCGGCCGCGGCCCGCATCCGTTTCGCTCGCAGCGAAGGCGGCACGCGGCCGTCCTCGGTCTATGTCGACCCCTATGATGGACACGTGCTCGGCTCGCCGCGCGGCGAGGACTTTTTCGCAACCGTCCGCAAGCTGCATCGCTGGCTGCTGTTGCCGGGCGACGGCAATGGCATCGGCCGCAAGATCACCGGGTCAGCCGCGATCTGCCTGATCGTGATGCTGATCACCGGCCTCGTGCTGCGCTGGCCGCGTCATGCGCGCAGCGTGAAAATGTGGCTGAAGCCGAGTCTCGGACTGCGCGGCCGCGGCCTGCATCGCTCGCTGCACGCCGTGATCGGGACCTGGGTGCTGCCGGTCTATCTGGTGATGACGCTGACCGGCCTGTGGTATTCGTTCGAATGGTACAAGGCCGGCGCCAACTGGCTGTTCGCGCGGCCTCAGGCCACGGCAAACGCGATGCAGTCCAAGCCGCCGCGCGGCGGCGCGGCTGCCGAGAGCAAGGGTGAAGCCAAGACTGAAACGAAGTCTGAAACGAAGGCCGAGGCAAAGCCGCTTGCCTTCGATCGCGTCTGGTCGGCGTTCCTGCAGCAGGAGAACAACAGTTACGGAAGGGCCCTCATGACGCTGCCGGCCGGCGCGGGCACGGCCGTGCGCGTGCGGTCATGGCCGCGGGACTCGTCGCGCGAGGCCGTGCGTGACGAATTCCGCATCGATGCCCTCACCGGCCGCGTCATCTCGTCGGATCGCTACGCCGAGAAGACGTTTGGTGAACGCGTCCTCGCCAGCGTGCTCGACATTCACCGCGGTGCCATCCTGGGATGGCCCGGCAAGCTCGCCTTCATGCTGGCCGCCGCCATGATGCCGCTATTCGCCGTGACCGGCCTGCTGCTTTATCTTTCCCGTCGCAGGCACCGGCGGCTGGCGCGGCAGCCGGTCGGCCACCTCGTTCCCGGCGAATGAAGCCGTTTCATCAATTTTGGCGCTCAGCCGAAATCGCACGCCGCGAGCCGGGCACGTAACTCGGCGTCCGTTTCGGTCGCGAGCTCAAGCAATCCACGATAGGGATCGCCCGATATCCCAAGCACGGTAGCGAACGCAGGCTCGGTCTTGAAACCGCCTGCCCTCAATTCGCTGACGGCTCGCCGCAGCCCTCCATCATCAAGTGCAAGCAGCCGCCGTTCGACCTCGAAGTGGATCCAGCCTCGTTGCTGCTCGACCGGACGCTGATCACCGAACAGTTCGAACGGCCAGCCGTCGCACACAAAGCGGGCAATCACCGGCCGCGTCCCCGAGGTCCACCGGAAGAGGACGAAATCATCGCACGCTTGATAGTGAGCCCAAACGATGTCCGCGAATGCGTTCGGGTCGGACGCATGGCAGACGATGTCGATGTCGCTGCCGGGCACGGCGAGGCCGAGCGGCAGCGTTCCGACGATACGGGGATCGAACGGCTTCAGCAGTTCCATCACGGCGGAGCTGGTGACGGCGGATGCGTAGTGCCCGACACTCATCGCGCGGCATGCCCTCGAGATCGCAGCGACGCATTACCACACGCGCGTGCAACGCGCGAAGCTCTGCAATGGACGGGCTTGAGGGGAAGCGGGCCCAAAAACGTCACGGGGCGATCTCGACCGCGTCACCGTGGTCGAAAATCGCCCCGCCGCCGGCGGACAGGCCAAGCTGCTCGCGCGCCAGACCGTCCAGCCGATAGTCGAATGATCCGTTCGATCGATTAGCCGAACTGGTTCATCGTGTTGTGGGCGCCGCCCGCCTTGAGGGCAGCCTCACCGGCGAAGTACTCCTTGTGATCGTCGCCGATGTCGGAGCCCGCCATGTTCTGATGCTTGGCGCAGGCGATGCCCTGGCGGATCTCCGCGCGCTGCACGTTCTTGACGTAGCCAAGCATGGCCTGCTCGCCGAAATACTCCTTCGCGAGATTGTCGGTCGACAGCGCCGCCGTGTGATAGGTCGGCAACGTGATCAGATGGTGGAAGATGCCGGCGCGCTTGGCCGAATCCGCCTGGAAGGTACGGATGCGCTCGTCGGCTTCGATCGCCAGCGGCGTCTCGTCGTATTCCGGCTTCATCAGCTCGGCACGGTTGTACTTGCTGACATCCTTGCCGGCTTCCTTCATCGCGTCATAGACCTGCCAACGGAAGTTGATCGTCCAGTTGAACGACGGCGAGTTGTTGTACGCCAGCTTCGCGTTCGGAATGACCTTGCGGATGCGATCGACCATCGAGGCGATCTGCTCGATATGCGGCTTCTCGGTCTCGATCCACAGCAGGTCGGCGCCGTTCTGCAGCGAGGTGATGCAGTCGAGCACGCAGCGATCCGCACCGGTGCCGGGACGGAACTGGTAGAGGTTGCTGGGCAGCCGCTTCGGACGCATCATCTTGCCGTTCTGGTTGATGATGACGTCGCCGTTGCGCGCATTGGCCGCCGTCACTTCCTCGCAGTCGAGGAAGCTGTTGTACTGATCGCCGAGGTCGCCGGGCTTGTGGCTCACGGCGATCTGCTGGGTCAGCCCGGCACCGAGCGAGTCGGTACGGGTCACGATGATGCCGTCTTCGACGCCGAGCTCGAGGAACGCATGGCGGCAGGCACGGATCTTCGCGATGAACACCTCGTGCGGCACGGTCACCTTGCCGTCCTGGTGGCCGCACTGCTTCTCGTCGGAGACCTGGTTCTCGATCTGCAGGGCGCAGGCGCCCGCCTCGATCATCTTCTTGGCAAGCAGATAGGTCGCCTCGGCATTGCCGAAGCCGGCGTCGATGTCGGCGATGACGGGCACGACGTGGGTCTGGAAGTTGTCGATCTTCTCGATCAGCGCCTTTTCCTTGGCCTTGTCGCCTTCCTTGCGAGCCGCATCGAGCGCACGGAAAATGTCGTTGAGCTCACGCGAATCCGCCTGACGCAGGAAGGTGTAGAGCTCCTCGATCAGGGCCGGCACCGAGGTCTTCTCGTGCATCGACTGATCCGGCAGCGGGCCGAACTCGGAGCGCAGCGCCGCGATCATCCAGCCGGACAGATACAGATAGCGGCGGTCGGTATTGCCGAAGTGCTTCTTGACCGAGATCAGCTTCTGCTGAGCGATGAAGCCGTGCCAGCAGCCGAGCGACTGGGTGTACTTGGTGCTGTCGGCGTCATAGGCGGCCATGTCGGCGCGCATCAGCGCCGCCGTGTAACGGGCGACATCCAGACCGGTCTTGAAGCGGTTCTGCAGGCGCATCCGCGCCACGGCTTCGGCGGTGACGCCGTTCCAGGTGTCCTTGCCCTTGAGCAGCGCTTCGGCCGCCTCGATCTCGCTCTGATACGAAGCCGGTCCCTGGATGGCCCGGTCGCTGATCCCGCGCGGTTGGAAGTTCATGTCCGTGATCCCTTCGGTGACGAAATAACTGCACCGTTTGTGACGCGCGGCGTCATCGGGAGCTAGACCTGTCGCGGAAAACTTGTCATAACTTACAAGAAACCGATGTATTGTTGTAAGAATCTTACAAATTTTGGATATGGCGATGGTAACCTCAAGCGCCCGTTCCGTTTTCATGGGTCCACGACTGCGCCGGCTGCGGCGCGACCTCGGGCTGACCCAGGCCGACATGGCCGCCGATCTCGAAATCTCGGCCCCCTATGTGGCGCTGCTGGAACGCAATCAGCGCCCGGTGACGGCCGATATGCTGCTGCGGCTCGCCCGAACCTACAAGATCGATCTGGCCGACCTCGCCGGTGACGGCGGCGCCGATCACACCGCCCGCATGCAGTCCGTCCTGAAGGAGCCGATGTTTGCCGACATCGACATCCCCGCGCTCGAGGTCAGCGACCTCGCGGTCAGCTATCCCGGAATGACCGAGGCGTTCCTGCGCCTCTACACCGCCTACCGCGAAGAGCAGCTGGCGCTTGCAGAGCGACGAGCTCCGGACCTAGCGATCGCTTCACCGGGTCAGGAGAACTTTGACGCCAACGATCCCGTCGCGGAAGTCCGGCGCTTTCTCGCCGCGCGCCGCAACAATTTTGCCAGCCTCGACGATGCCGCCGAGCGGCTCGTCCACGAACCTGCCGGGCCGGCCGGATTTATCGAGCGGCTTCGGGAGCGGCATAAACTCCAGGTCCGCTATCTGCCGCCGAACGTCATGCTGGGTTCGATCAGGCGACTGGACCTTCATCGCAGACAATTGCTGCTCGAGGACTCGCTCGATACCGCGGGCCTGAATTTTCAGCTGGCCAAGCAACTTGCCTATCTGGAACTGGAAAACGAAATCGGCGCCGCCGTCGAAGCCGGCAAGTTCACGACCAAAAGCGCCGAGCTGCTGGCCCGCCGTGCGCTTGCGGCCTATGCCGCCGCCGCACTCATCATGCCGTATTCCGTGTTCGCGAAAGCGGTCGAGGCGCGCCGCTACGATCTGGAGGCGCTGGCGCGGCAATTCGGCACCAGCTTCGAGCAGATCGCGCACCGCGTCACGACCTTGCAACGGCCGGGTCTCGAGAAGGTCCCGTTCTTCCTGATCCGGGTCGATCCGGCCGGCAACATTTCCAAGCTGCTTGATGGCGCCGGCTTCCCGTTTGCAAAGCACGGCGGCGCATGTCCGCTGTGGTCAGTGCACGATATCTTCAAGACGCCGCGCCAGATCGTCACGCAATGGCTGGAACTGCCCGATGGACAGCGGTTCTTTTCGATCGCCCGCACCGTGACCGCCGGCGGCGGCGCGTTCGGCGCCATCCGCGTCGAGCGGGCGATCGCGATCGGCTGCGCCGCCGAACATGCGGGCCAGTTGATCTACACGCGCGACGGACAGGGACCGAATGCCGACGAGCCGACGCCGATCGGCGTCGCATGCCGGGTCTGTCATCGGCCAAGATGCGCAGCGCGATCGGCACCGCCGATCGGACGCGAGATTCTTCCGGACGATTTCAGGACCTCGAGCGTGCCGTTCGGCTTCTCGGCGGATTGACGAAGTCGATCACCCCTGCGGCCGGTTCGCGTCATACAGCACCCGCACGCGGATCGTGCCGTCAATGGCTTTCAAATCGGCCAGCAGCCCCTCGCCCTCGCCGCCGACCACGTCGGTCTCGAGCACGACATAGCCGACTTCCGGATCGGTCTGCAGATATTGCGCCAGGATGTTGATCCCGTGCCGGGAGACCGCGTCGTTGACCTGGCGCATGACGCCGGGAACGTTGCGATGAACATGGATGAAACGGGTGCCGGTCGGTCGCGCCGGCAATTGCACCTGCGGAAAATTGACCGCGCCGAAGGTCGACCCGACATCGGAATAATCGATCAGCTTGCGTGCGACCTCGCCGCCGATGCGATCTTGCGCCTCTTCCGTCGAACCGCCGACGTGCGGCGTGAGGATGACGTTAGGGAAACCTTGCAGCGGCGAGACAAAGCGCGCCTCGTTCGACACCGGCTCAACCGGAAACACGTCGACCGCGGCACCCGCCAGCCGGCCCTCACGCAGGGCGCTCGCCAGCGCATCGAGATCGACCACGGTGCCGCGCGAGTTGTTGATCAGATAAGCCTCAGGCTTCATCAGCTGGAGCTGGGCCGCGCCGATCATGTTGGCGGTGGCCGGCGTCTCCGGCACATGCAGCGATACGACGTCGCTGACTGCGAGCAACGCGTCGAGCGATTCGGCGGGCTCGGTATTGCCATGGCGGAGCTTGTCGGTCTGATCAAAATAGATCACGCGCATGCCCATGGCTTCGGCGAGGTTCGACAGCTGCGAGCCGATGTTGCCGTAGCCGACGATGCCGAGCGTCTTGCCGCGCACCTCGCGGCTGCCTTCGGCGGACTTGTCCCAGCCGCCGGCATGTGCGGAGACTGAACGCGGAAAGATCCGGCGGAACAGCATCACGATCTCGGCGATGGTCAGCTCCGCCACACTGCGGGTGTTGGAGTATGGCGCGTTGAATACGGGGATCCCCAGCTTCCGCGCGGCGTCGAGATCGACCTGATTGGTGCCGACTGAAAAGCAGCCGACAACGAGCAATCGGTCGGCGGCCTCCAGGATGTCCGCGGTCAACTGGGTTCGCGAGCGAATTCCCAGCATATGGATACCCGACAGCGCCTGCCGGAGTTCTTTCGGACCCAGCGCCTTGGGCAGGCGTTGCAGCTCGGTATAGCCGTTCGCCTCGAACATCCGGGCCGCGGATTCGTTCACGCCCTCCAGCAGCAGCACGCGTATTTTGGTCTTGGGAAGCGACAGCATCATCGAGATCCGGATTCGTAAGGTTCGGGCAGATCCTGCCACGAGCGCAGTTTCGACGGATCGCGTGATAGCATAGAAAACGATCGCGTCAGAAGCCGCCGTGGGCCGCCCGCTCTGCGATTCCCGACAAAATCCCTCGATCCGCGCATCCAGGCGCAGCGCGGGAACCCGTTCAGTCAAAGGTCCTGGCCAATTCGCCGCCAGAAGCCACGTTGCGGCTCCTGGGGCGCTCGAACGCCTGCTCCGGCTCACTGGCCGGAGCTCCATTCGTGCTCAGCTCGGCGCCGAGGATTATCGCCTGGAGCGGCGGTTTCACTTCCCCGTTCCGGTGCCGCAAGCCTGCTGCAGTCTCACTGGCAGGGATACCGTCGGCCGTCCTTTGCCTGGAACGTATTCGACGCCGCATCGTACGAGCGATAGCGCTGGGCGCAGGACGCCGCGTGCTGCTGGGCGGCGGCAGCTTCCTGCTGCGCGGCCGCGTTGGCTGCGCCGGCCGCGATGACGCCGCCGATGAGGCCACCGACCAGTCCACCGACGGCAGCGCCGCCGCCATTGTCATAGCACTGCCCGTAACGGCACCAGACCTTCTCGGTCAACGACGGCACTGCCGCCGCAACGCCGGCACCGTGTTGCAACGGAGCCGAAATGGCGGAGGCCGAAAACACCATGGCACCGGTGGCGGCCATCAAAACAACCTTCGCAAAGCGAGCCCTACGCATCAGATCTCCTGCTTCATTGCTGTGGGCGCAGGCCGGCACCTGCGTCCTGATTCCCTCGACATGGATGGGCTCGCCTGGTCCCGGACCGGACGACACCCGGACACGCGCGGCCGGTTACAATTCGCGCGTCAGCCTGCTTCACCGATGGGCGGCGTTCATTGGCCGGCTGCGTTCACGACGCGGCAGAGGTTATCGCCGACACCTGGAGCCAACTGTCCCGGCGGCAAGCTGAAGGTCGCATCGACGCGGCTACCCTTGCCGTCCTTGCGGACGACGACCTGCAACGTTTGTGGGCGGCCGGATCCGGTGGTCTCCTGCTGGGTGGTCAGCGTGCCGAGTTTCTTGTCGACGTTTACGCCGACAAAACCCTCCGCCAGAACGGCGCGGGACACCTTGTCGAGGGCGGCACCGGGATTGACCGACGGGAAGATCATCCAGGTCTTGTGCGTCATGCCCGTTACCATGGGAACGCCGGTGCTCTGGACGTGATCTGCGCAACCATCGGCCAGCGCAGGCAGGGACGAAAGAACTGTAAGCGCGAGTACGCAAGTAATCCTTGTAAGCATGCTTTCATAACCCGTTTGAGTTGGTCGTGACGATTTAGGCCAAATGGGCTACGAGTCCATGGACGACGTCGCATTCCGGATGGAGGCGTTCGGATTGTGGCTAGGACAGTCGATCGCGAATGCTGTGCATCCGCTGGTGCTCTCGGACGTCGGCGCGGCGGATTGAATCGGAACGTTCGCTCGATGCAGGCGAGCGGATTAGATCAAATGCTAGCTTTCGCGGCTCGATTGCGCGATCTGGATATTCTGTTCGCTATTCGGATATTGAAGAAATTGTGAGAAAGGGCACGCGACCTGAAATCACCAAAGCTGTGCTAGTGTGGTGATGCGGTCTATGCGTGCGGGCGGACGCCCGCTGAACAGCGGAAAGCCGGTCTGATGGATCGGGCAATCCGCGAAACAGCAATCATCCGATGGTTGGGATTTGATGGTCGAAGACGTACTCGCTGCACCTCCCGCGCGATCGGGATCTTCGTTTGAAGAACTCCTTGAATTGCTCCACCCCCACGGGATCAATGCGCATTCCTCGCCGCGATCTGACGAATCGTTTCGCTGGCATGCGGATATAGCCATCGGCGCGGAAATTGACGTCGTACGGGCCGATCTGTCGGCCGGTTGGGATTGGCGCTATTCATACGAGAATTCTGCCGGAGAGCTCGCGATAAGCCTGCTGAATGCCGGCCAGGCCGAAATGCTCATTGCAGGAAAGAGCATCCGGCGGACCCCCTCCGAGATCGCCATCGTGCCCCTTCCGACGATGCAGGCACAGCGGGTCGAAGCGGTCGATGGACGATACTCAAGCGTCACGCTCACCTTGCATACGGGCGTAGTTACAAAGGTGCTGTCTGCGACGTTCGGGAGCACGGCGCTGGAAGATCTCAATCTGACGCCGATCGTCGACTTGTCGACCGGCATTGGACAGACCCTTCTTCAGCTTGTCCGCACGAGTACCACCGGTTTGTATGACGGGATCCTGGTACGCTCTCCGAAGGCCAGCGCGCTGCTATCGGAAGCAGCGATACAGCTCATCCTTGAGAACGTTCCCCATCGGTTGACCGACCGGTTGAGCCGCCACCCGCTGGATACGCCGCCGCGCTACATTCGGCGTGCGGTCGAGTATATGCGGGCCAATCCGCATCTGCCGCTGACGATATCGGATATTGCCGCAACGGTTGGGGTCAGCAGCCGGTTGCTGCAATTGGGCTTTCGCAAAATCCACGGCACGACGCCGGTCGCCTATTTGCGGCAAATTCGGCTGGAGGCAATCCACGATGAGCTGTCGCGACCGGAGAACATGCTTCCGATCAGCGAAGTTGCCCTGAAGTGGGGTTTTACGCATATGGGCCGTTTCGCTGCGGTGTACCGCTCGGCATTCGGCCTGTATCCGTCCGATACGGTCCGGCGCGCGCGAGGTTTCTTAAGCTAGGCAGGCGGTTGTCGAGCCAGGCTGCGGTGGATCAGCAAATAGCCGTCCCAGACGCCTTGTCGAACAAGTGCGTTCGCTCAAGATCGAGCGCGACGTCGATGACATGATCCGGTTCCGCGGCGACGCCGACCGGCATTTGCGCCGTGAACGCGAATGGGCCGACGGTCCCGATCACCAGCGTGTGCGGCCCGAGCGGCTCGACGTCTTTCACAAGGATGCGGACGGAAGAGCCCGCCGGCGCGTCTTGCCGCAACACATGGTCGGGCCTGACGCCGAGCACCACGGGCTTGCCGACGATGCCTGCATAGGCCGCCTCGCGTGACTTCGGCACTCTCAACGCCGTGCCCGACGACTCGGTGAAGGTGAGCGCGCCGTCGCGGGTAACGATCTTGCCATCGATGAAATTCATGCTGGGCGCGCCCATGAAGCCGGCGACGAAGAGATTGCTGGGCTTCTCGTAGATCGTGATCGGATCGGCCGCCTGTTCGATGCGGCCGCGGTTCATCACCACGACGCGGTCGGCCATGGTCATGGCTTCGACCTGGTCGTGCGTGACATAGACGATCGTCTTGGCGAGACGGCGGTGCAGCGCCTTGATCTCGGTCCGCATCTCGATGCGGAGCTTGGCGTCGAGATTGGACAATGGCTCGTCGAACAGAAATACATCCGGGCTGCGCACAATGGCACGGCCGATCGCCACGCGCTGGCGCTGCCCGCCCGAGAGCTGCTTGGGCCGGCGCTGCAGATATTGTTCGAGGTCAAGCACGCGCGCCACGTCATTGACGGCCTTCTCGATGCTGGCGCGCGATTCGCCCCGCACCTTCATGCCGTAGCCGATGTTCTCTGCGACCGTCATATGCGGGTAGAGCGCGTAGTTCTGGAACACCATCGCGCAATTGCGCAAGCCGGGACGCAATTGCGTCACGTCGCGATTGCCGATGCGGATAGTTCCGCTCGTCACCGCCTCCAGTCCCGCGATCATGCGCAACGTCGTCGTCTTGCCGCAGCCGGACGGGCCGACAAGCACGACAAACTCCTCGTCGGCCACGTTGAGGTCGAGCCCTTCAATGATCTTGTAGGGCCCGTATGCCTTGCTGACGTTCTCGATCTCGACGTGCGCCATGGAATCCTTTTCCGCCCCTTCGTCGACGGCAAGTCAAGTCCCGGACGATGCTCGCGCATCATCCGGGACCTCTCACTGGAAAGCTAGTTCTTCGGCGGAAGGCCCATCGCCGCGCGATAGGCCGCGAGCTGCTTGGCCCGGCCGAACTCGTCGGTCAGCCGATTCCACTCCTTGGCCATCGCGTCGAGCGCCGCCTGCGGCGTGGTCTGGCCGGCCAGCGCCTTGCCGAGCTCGATCTCCACCACCTCGGTATAAGAGAAGTAGCCGGGCAGGCGCATGTCGAGCGCGACGTTCTTGGCATTGATGGAGTCCGATTGCGCGCCGAGATATTCCTTGGCCTCTTCCGGCGAGAAGATCTTGCTCCACAGTTGCAGATTGGCTGTGTGCGATTTGCGATAGGGATTGACGCCGCTGCCGCCGGTGATCGCCGCCTGGCCCGACACTTCAGGACTTGTCAGTGTCTTGACGAAATCCCACGCCGCCTTCTGGTTCTTGCCGGCCTTCGGCACCGCGATCTGCCAGCCGCCGAATGCCATGAACGGGCCCGGAAGCACGCTCGGGAACTTGTCCCACTTCTTGGTCTTGGCGTTCCAGATCTCGTCCGAACCGGGCAGCATCGCCGAACCGACCTTGCCCGAGATCTTCGACTGCTTCGGGTCGGCGGCGATGACGCCGGTGTCGCCCCAGCCGATCGATTCCGCAACCTGGCCGCCGGCCACGGCCGCGTTCACCTCACCGAACGAGAAATTCAGCGCGTTGGGCGGCCCGAGCTTCGATGCTCTGATGTATTCCTCGAGCCCCTTCACCCATCCCGGGTTGTTGATCTGCGCGTCCATCGTCTCGGGGTCGAAGAACATCGCGCCAGGATAGTTCGGATTGTTGGTGTAGGCCGCCGCATGGCTGAAGAAGAACCAAAATTGCTGACCGCCGCGGCGGAAGGCTTCCGCCGTTCCCCACAGCCCCTTGTCGGGCCGCTGGAAGAACTCGGCAATGTCGAGATACTGCTTCCAGGTCTTCGGCGGCGCGAGGTCGTAGCCGTATTTGGCCTTGAACGCGTCCTTCTCCTTGGGATCGCTGAACAGGTCGGTGCGGTAGGTATAGGTGTGGACGTCACCATCCATCGACTGCGAGTAGATCTTGCCTTCCCACACCATCAGCCGTTCGCGATAGGCCGGTTCGATATCGTCCCAGTCCTTGCCGGACTGCATCTCCTTCGGCATCTCGCTGAGATAGGGCACGAAATCAGGCAGCCAGGCCGGCGCGAAGCTGACGAGGTCGAAGGTCGCGTCCGACGCCGTCAGCGATGTCGCGATCTTCGGATAGAGCTCGGACCACGGGAATTCGACGACATTGACCTTGCCGCAGGTCTTCTTGGCCCATTCGTCCGCGCCGAGCTTGAGCGCGGAGGCGATATACGGCCCGGTCTGCGACGCCACCGTCAGGGTGACGCCGGTATAGTCCGGACTGCAGGCAGCATTCGCCTGGCTCGCGGCACAAGCCATCGCGAGCGAGGTGGTCAGCATCAGGAACGTCCGTCGCAACATCGTCTAGTCCTCCCTACAAGGTTTTTGCTATTTGATGGCCCCGAGCAGCAGGCCCGACCGCATCATCCGGCTGAGCAGGCCCGCCATGATCATCATGGGAACGATGGCGACGAGCGCCGCAGCCGATATCGCCCACCATTCGTCGCCGCGCTGGCTGTTCTGTCCGGCCACCAGGATCGGCAGCGTCTGCCATCTGGAATTGGTCAGGAACAGCGCGAACAGAAACTCGTTCCAGACGAAGGCCAGCGTGATCATGAACGTCGCCAGCAGTCCGTTCATCGACATCGGCACCACGATGCCGAGGAAGATGCGCCAGCTCGGCACATTGTCGACCATCGCCGCCTCCTCGACCTCGATCGGCACAGCCTCGAAGAAGTCGCGCATCAGCCAGACGACGATCGGCAGCGAGAAGGCGACGTAGCACAGCGTCAGGCCGACGAAGCTGTCGATCAGCTGGAAGCCGAGCCGGCCGATCTCGCTGTAGAGCAGATACAGCGCGAAGGCCGTGACGATAGGCGGGAACATGCGCTGGCTGACGAACCAGAACAGGATGTCCTCATTGCCGAGGATCGGTCCCGGCAACGGCAGGCGGTTGGCGGCGACGGCCACGATCAGCGCGATCGGAAAGGCCAGCAACAGGGCTTGCGGGCGGGTGAACCCGAACGTCGTGTTGAACAGCAGGTAGCCGCCGAGCGCGAGCAGGAAGAACACGAGGCCCGCGCCGAAGCGGACCTTGAATTCGAACCGCACCAGCGCATAGGCCGCCATCGCGCCGATCGCCGTGGCGATGGCCGCCGCGGACAGGCCAACGATGGTCGAGTTCAGGAAGGTCCGGAAGAACTCGCCGCGGATGCCCTGATAGAGATCGATGAAGGGCTGCAAGGTCGGCGTGAAGTCGATGAACGGCAGATAGGTCGGTCCGCCGACGACGCCGGGCGGCGTCTTGAAGGCGGTCACCATCACCCAATAGAGCGGAAACACCGTGATCAGGCACCAGACGAGAACGCCGACTGCGACCAGGCGGCGGCTCCATGGCGACAGTCCCGTCAAGCCCTGCCCGCTCATCGGCGCTTCTCCAGATGCGGCCGCAGCAGCGCCAGGTAAGTCACGCCGATGATCGTGATCGCAATCAGGAACAGGAAGCTGAGCGCCGATGTGTAGCCGAGATTGAACTTCTTGAAGCCTTCCTGATAGGCGAACAGCGTCAGCGTCTCGGTGTCCACGCCCGGCCCGCCGCCCGTCATCACGAACACTGTGTCCATGATCTTGTAGCTCTCGATCAGGCGGATGAAGACGACGGCGGCCGAGATCGGCAGCATCATCGGAAAGGTGATGCCCCAGAACTGCTGCCAGGCGCTGGCATTCTCGAGCTCGGCGGCCTCGTAGACATCTTCGGGAAGCGTTTGCAGCCCGGCCAGCATCATCAGGATGATGAACGGGGTCCACTGCCAGACCTCGACCGCGATGATACAGGCGAGCGCCCAATGTCCATTGGTCAGGAACGGCAGGTTGACCAGGCCGAACTTCGACAGGAATTGGTTGAGCGGTCCCATCGTCGGGTTGAAGATCATGCGCGCCACCAGCGCGACCGCGACCGGCGCCAACAGCATCGGCAGCAGCAGGGCGACGCGGAATAGCCGCTCGCCTGGCACACGCGCGTTCAGCGCCAGCGCGACGCCGAATCCGATCGCGTATTGCAGCCCGACCGCGATCAGCGCAATCAGCGTCGTGGTGAAGAGCGCATTCCAGAACCGCGGCTCCTGCAACAACGTCGCATAATTGCCGAGCCAGACCACGCGCGGCGGGATCGGCGGAATCAGGCGGTAGCTGAGGAAGCTCGTGGTCAGCGAATAGATCAGCGGAAAGATCGAGATCGCCAGCACGACGAGCACCGCCGGCCAGATGAAAACATGCTTGATCGGATCATTCCGCATCATCGCAGCATCATCCCCTCAGCAGCGCCTCGATCTCCGCGCGCCGCGGCATCGCGGGCGCGGTGCCCGGCCGGGTCACCGAGATTCCCGCCGTGGCCGAACCGAACCGCGCAGCCTCGAGCGGATCGACGCCGTCGGCGAGTGCCGCCGCGAAGCCGCCGACGAAGGCATCGCCCGCGCCGGTGGTTTCGACGACTTTGCCGGCCGCGAAGGGCGGCACGTGCAGCGAGCGATCCCGCGCATGGAATAACGCGCCGCGCTCGCCGAGGGTGATCAGCGCCGTCCCGGCGCCTTTGGCCAACAGGGCGTCGCCGGCGCGGCGAGCACCGGCGAGGTCGCCCACCGCGATGCCTGTGAGCGCTTCGGCCTCGGTCTCGTTGGGAACGACATAATCGCACAGCGCAAACAGGCCATCGTCGAATTGGATCGCCGGCGCCGGATTGAACACCGTGATGCTGCCGGCGGCGCGCGCGATCTCGAGCCCGCGCCGCGCCGCATCGACGGGCTGCTCGAGCTGCGTCACGAACACGCTGGAGTCGCGGATCGCATCAGCCACCGCGTCGACATCGGTCGGACCGATACCACCCGCTGCACCCGGCACCACGATGATGGCGTTGTCGCCGCGCGTCTCGTGGACATAGATGAACGCCGCTCCGGTCGGCGCCTCCGCCGTCCTGGCCACGCGCGGCCGGATTCCCTCGGCCTCCCAGGTCTTAATCGCAAGCTCGCCGAAGGCGTCGCTGCCGATCCGCGATATGAAGCTCACGCCGGCGCCGGCCCGCGCGGCCGCGACAGCCTGGTTGGATCCCTTGCCGCCGGGGCCCATCGCGAATCCCGATCCGGCGATGGTCTCGCCGATGGCCGGCATGTTGCCGGCGCGGAACGCGAGGTCTACGACGAAGACACCGAGGACGGCGACGCCACTCTTGCTCATCTCGTCACTCCCCGTCCGGCCCGATCACGCCCTTGCTGAACAGGAAGCAGCCGTAGAATCGCCGCTCGCCCGTCGCGATCACGCAATAGGCCGTCTTGGCCTTCTCGTAGAAGGCGTGGCGCTCGACGCCGACCAGCGGCCAGGACCGTCCCTCCGCGCGATCGATCGCGGCCTGCACCTCGCGCTGCACCGGTGGCACTTCCTGAGGCTGGCCGACGATCTCCATGCGGATCGCGGCATCGTCGACAAACGTATCGAGCGGCATCACCGAAAGAACGGCTTCGACCGCCTGGGCGGCACTCACATTGTCGATGCGCAGCAGCCTGCCGAGCACGCTCTGGCGCGCGATCGAGTCGGCCGGAAAATTGGTGTCGCACATCACCAGGCGATCACCGTGTCCCAACGCCCGCAGGGCATAGAGCACGTCGGCATTGAGCAGTGGATTGATGCCCTTGAGCATGTTGCGTCCCTCCCTCGTCTTCAAATTCGCCGGACTCTGACGGTCCGAACCCCCATCGATATCACCGCAAGGTGACGTCGCTAGTCACCGTACGGAATCCAGATGTTCTTCACCTGCACCGCGTGGCGAAGCAGGATCGGGCCCTCGCTCGCGGCCTTGTCGTACCAATCGAGCGCGAGGCCATGATCGACCAGCGTGCGCTTGAGATTGCCGATCGAGTGCCGCTCGGCCGTCACCGAGGCGTCCTGCGATCCGAACGCCCAGAGCGCATCGACATCGTCATGCTCGGCAAGCACCTTGACCAATTCGCTGTGATCGCCGGTGACGATGTTGACCACACCGCCCGGCACGTCCGAGGTCTCCAGCACCTGATAGAAATCGGTCGCGGCGAGCGGGTGCCGCTCGCTGGGCACGGCGACGACCCGGTTGCCCATCGCAATCAGCGGCGCCACCAAGCTGATGAAGGCAAGCAGCGGCGCCTCGTCGGGACAGGCGACGCCGACCACGCCGATCGGCTCATGCATCGCGAGCGCCACGCCGCGCAGCGGCGGCGCGTGGATGGATCCTTCGAATTTGTCGGCCCAGGCGCCATAGCTGAACAACCGCTCGATGCTCGCATCGACTTCCGTGCGCGCCTTCGCAGCCGACACACCGGTCATGTCGGCGATGCGCCGGGCGAACTCGTCGCCGCGCGCGGAAAGATTCTCGGCAAGGTAATAGAGGATCTGGGCGCGATTATGCGCCGTCGCCCGCGCCCAGGACTCGGCGGAGCGCGCCGCGGCCACCGCATTGCGGATATCCTTGCGATTGCCCTCGCCTGCCTCGCCCAGGCGCCGGCCCTTCGGCGACAGCACCGGACGCGAATAATTGCCGTCCGGGCGCACCTGCTTGCCGCCGACGAACAGTTTTGCCGTCCGATCGATCGGCGGCACATCGAATCCGGCACTGGCGCCGGAAGCCGACGGCAGCGGCGGTGCCTTGGCCCGCGCCTTGCGCCCGCTCCAGGCCTTCGGCTTGAGATACTCGCACATGCCTTCACGGCCGCCCTCGCGGCCGAAGCCGGACTCGCGATAGCCGCCGAAGCCGACACTGGCGTCGAACAGATTGGTGGCGTTGACCCAGACCACGCCGGCCAAGAGCTTCGGCGCGATATCGAGCGCCAGACCGATCGTCTCGCTCCACACGCTGGCGGCAAGGCCGTAGCGCGTGTTGTTGGCGAGCATCACGGCCTCGTCGGGGGTGCGGAACGTCATCGCCACCAGGACAGGGCCGAAGATCTCTTCGGTCGCAACCGTCGAGGACGGATGCACGTTCCAGAGCAAGGTCGGCGGATAGAAACATCCTTCCGCCGGGATCGCACCGGACGCCTGATATTTCTCGGCGCCTTCCTTCACCCCGGTCTCGACCAGCAACTTGATCCGTTCGAGTTGCACCGGCGCGACCACCGCGCCCATGTCGATCGCCTTGTCGAGCGGCATGCCGACGCGAAGCGTCTCCATGCGGCGGATCAGGCGCCTGCGGAAAGTGTCCGCGATCCCCTCCTGCAGCAGCAGTCGCGAGCCGGCGCAGCAGACCTGACCCTGGTTGAACCAGATCGCATCGACTACGCCTTCCACCGCGCCGTCGATATCGGCATCGTCGAACACGATGAACGGCGACTTGCCGCCGAGTTCCAGCGTGAGGGACGTGCCGGTGCCTGCGGTCGACTGGCGGATCAGCCGCCCGACCTCGGTCGACCCGGTGAACGCGATCTTGTCGACGCCGGGACATTCGACCAGCAGCGCGCCGGTGGCACCGTCGCCGGTCACGACGTTCAACACGCCCGGCGGCAGGCCGGCCTCGGCCGAAAGCTCGGCGAACAGCAGCGCCGTGAGCGAGGTGAACTCCGCCGGCTTCAGTACCACCGTATTGCCCGCGGCGAGCGCCGGCGCGATCTTCCACGCCAGCATCAGCAGCGGAAAATTCCACGGAATGATCTGCCCGATCACGCCAACCGGCACCTGATCGGCGAATTCGCGCTCCTGCAGCTGCGCCCAGCCGGCGTGATAGAGGAAATGGCGCGCAGCGAGCGGCACGTCGAGATCGCGGGTTTCCCGGATCGGCTTGCCGTTGTCGATCGCCTCCAGCACCGCGAACAGCCGGGCGTGCCGCTGCAGCATGCGCGCCAACGCATAGAGATGACGCGCGCGGCCGTGACCGCCGAGCTTGGCCCACGCTGTCTGCGCGGTGCGCGCGGCGTTGACCGCCGCCTCGACATCAACGGCGGCGCCCTGCGCGATGCGCGCCAGTGTCTTGCCCGTGGCCGGCTCGGTCGTGTTGAGGTGTTTGCCGGCATGCGGCGCCGTGAACCTGCCGGCGATGAAATGCCCGAACATGGCGCCATGCCGCGCCAGCCAGGCGCGTGCCTCGCCGTCCGCCTCGGGCGCGGGGCCGTACTCCATGGTCTCGAAATAGTTTGCGACGCTCATCGCTGGAGTCTCATCCCACGGGGTGGCGATTGAAGGCCGAATAGTGGCCGGTCACGTGATGCTCGAGCTGCCGCTCAATATCGGCGAGCAGGCTGGAGGCGCCGATGCGGAACAGGTCCGGCTCGAGCCAGTCGCGTCCCAGTTCCTCCTTCATCAGGAACTGGTAGTTGAGCACATCCTTTGCCGTCGAGATTCCGCCGGCCGGCTTGAAGCCGATCTGGTAGCCGGTGCGCTCCTGATAGACGCGGATCATCCGCAGCATCGCGAGCGTCACCGGCAGCGTCGCGTTGACGCCTTCCTTGCCGGTGGAGGTCTTGATGAAGTCGGCGCCGGCCATCATGCAGACCATCGACGCCTTGGCGACGTTGCGCAGCGTCTTGAGATCGCCGGTGGCCAGGATCGTCTTCAGATGCGCGTCGCCGCAGGCGGCGCGGAAATCCCGCACCTCGGCGTAGAGCGCCTGCCAATCGCCGGTCAGCACGTGCTCGCGCGTGATGACGATGTCGATCTCCTCCGCGCCGTCGCGGACCGACGCCTCGATCTCCTTCAGCTTCAGATCGTGCGGCACGAGACCTGCGGGAAATCCGGTCGAGACCGCAGCGACCGGGATGCCCGATCCGTCGAGCGCTTCGACGGCCGTCGCCACGAACCGATGGTAGACACAGACCGCGCCGGTATACAGCTCGCGGCCGGCAAAGCCGAGCCGCTCGAGAAGGTCGCCGCGCACCGGCGCTTTGGCCTTGGCGCAGAGCCGCTTCACCCGTTCGGTCGTATCGTCGCCATTGAGCGTCGTCAGGTCGATGCAGGTGATCGCCTTGAGAAGCCACGCCGCCTGCGCGTCCTTCTTGACCGTGCGCCGGCCCGGCAGGCTCGCAACGCGGCGTTCGGCGGCCGACAGATTGATCCTGATCCCGTCGACCCAATCCATCTCGAGCGCGCGACCATTGTTGCGCGGGAGCTGATGCCCGCCGCCCGGGGAAGGCGGCTGCGCGGCCAATGGGGACGAATTCTGTATGAAGACGCTCTGTGTCATGGAGGCGCCGTGCGGTCCTAGCGAATCGACGAGATCGCCAGATAGACTGAATGTGTCGATCGCAACATGTGATCCTCCCTGACCTTGCCGCGGGGTTTACCGACCGCCCGAGGACGACATCGTCCCCCGACCTTCGATCAGCCCGCCAGACTGGATGTTATTATTGTAACAAATCGACGTTGATAAACTCACAACATTGTAAGATCATTGTCAATCGGATAAGCAAGCCCGGCGATTAAAATGGCTGAAACATCGAACGCACGACCAAGCGAGACGCGCGTGCAGCGCCTGCAGAGGCTGCGCCGCGCCGTCGAATCGAGCGGCACGCTGCATCTGAAGGACGCCGCCGAGCTCCTCAAGGTTTCCGAAATGACGGTTCGGCGCGATCTCGCCGGGCCGGACGCCGCGCTGGCGCTGCTCGGCGGCTACGTCGTCAATGCGGCGTCGCCGACCGGGATCAAGTACGCGTTCGAGCAGGAGATCGATCAGCACACCCAGGACAAGCGCCTCGCCTGCCGGTCTGCCGCGGCCTCGATCAAGGAAGGCGATACGATCTTCATCGATTGCGGCACGACGATGCAGTCGCTGGCTGACTGCCTGCCAGAGGACCTGCCACTTTCGGTGATCTGCTATTCGATGAACGTGGCGTCGATCGTGACGCGACGGCCGGCCACGCAGGTGATGCTGATGGGCGGCCTCTACCATCCGTCGTCGCAGTCCTTTGCGTCGGACGACGGCCTGTCCTATCTGCGGCGGCTCGGCATCAATAAGGCCTTCATCTCCGCGGGCGGCGTGCACTGGACCCGCGGCGCGAGCTGCTCGAATTTTCACGAGGTCGCCGTCAAGCAGGCCGTCATCGAGACCGCGATGGAGAGCATCCTGGTGATCGACGCGAGCAAGCTCGGCAGTCTCAAATCGGCATTCTTCTCCGATATCGGCGCATTCTCGCGGATCATCGTCGGCGGCACGGCGTCAGCGGACATGCGCAAGCACTTCCGCAGCCTCCCCGTCGAATATGTGACCAGCGCAACCTGATCCGAGCGGGGGCTGGCACGCCCGGATCAGGCTGCTCACGATACGCGGGCTCGCGGGACCACGCATCGAACTCCCGCCTGCTTAGTTGCAGGCAGGCTTCGCCTTGTTGCAGGCGTCGGTCAGCTCCGGTGGCGGCTCCTTCTTGAACACCGTCTTGTAGGATTCCAGCACATTGGACTGCGTCACCGGCAGCGACTGCACGCCGATCCAGCCGGGCGTTTCCTTGCCGAGCAACGCATTCATCATGGCCATCGCTTCGGCGACACCCTGGTCATAGGGGCGCTGCGACCCGGTCGCCTTCAAGGGACCACCCTTGGCGATCTCGATCGCCGATTGCAGGCCGAGATCGACGGTGGTGACCGGAATGTCGATGCCCTGCGCGCGCATCGAGCTCAGCGTATCGAGCGCCGGCTGGTCCCAGACCGCGAACAGGCCCTTGATATCCGGATTGCCGGTGAGGAAGTCGCCCGCGATCTGCGACACCTTCGGCGGGTCGGTGAAGTCGACCTGCTTCATCTTGATGTCGGGACGGTTCTTCTGCATCCACTCGCGGACACCCTTGGTGCGCTCGTTGGTGCTGAAATAGTCGACGCCGAAATTGACCAGACCGATGGTGCCGCCCTGCGCGACGCACGACGCCAGGATCTGGGCCGCTATCTGGCCGTTGCCCTGGCTATCCGCGGAAATCATGGACGCATATTCCTCGGGATGCTTCAGTCCGGTCGGGATGCTGTCCATCAGCACGAGCTTGATGCCGGCCTTGGCGATCTTCTTGTAGGTCGGCGCGGTCGCGGTGAAATCGACCGGGATCGAGATGATGCCGTCCGGATGCTGCTGGATCGTGTTCTCGATATCGGCGATCTGCTTGTCGACCTGATATTCGGCGGACGCGACGCCGGTGACGGTCACACCATACTTCTTCAGCGTATCGGTGATGCCCTGGATCTGCAGTTGCGCCCAGTCGAGATTGACGGTCTGCATGGAGATGCCGACCTTGAAATGCTTCTCCTTGATCTTGGCGGCATCGGCGTCCGACAGCGCCAGCACCTCGGGCGAGGCGGCCTTCTCGCCATGCGGTCCCTGACCGACGATCGATTTCGGTCCAAGCGTCGCGAGATCGACGCTCTTGACGCAGGTTGCAGGCACTTCGGCGCGGGCCGAAGGGGCGATCGAAATGGCCGTCGCCGCAATCAGCGCGGTCAGTGGCAGGGTTTGTCGCAAGATTGGCTTCATTGTTTCCTCCCGTTTTGGTCGCCGATTGACCGGAGGCCGGCAACCTTGCCCCTACCCTTGCAACGCCTGACCGTGCGGCCATGCGCTGCGCCATCGTGCTCTAGCGCTTCGTGAAGGCGACCGCGGCCACGATGATCGCTCCCTTGATGACGAGCTGCAGCGGCGAGCTGACGCCGAGCAGCACGAGGCCGTTGTTGAGTGTGCCGATGATGAGACTGCCGAACAGCGTCCCCAGGATGTAGCCGCGCCCGCCGAACAGGCTGCAACCACCGAGGATCACGGCGGCGATGACGTCGAGCTCCATGCCCTGCACGACGTCGGGCCGCGCGGCGTGCGAGCGCGCGGACAGCACCAGCGCCGCGAGCCCGGCGAGCGCGCCGGTCAGCACGAAGGCCGCGGTCGTCACCCACTTGGTGTTGATGCCGGAATACAGCGCCGCGGTCGGATTGCCGCCGACCGCATAGATGCGGCGGCCGAACACGTTGTAGTGCAGCAGCAGGATGCCGACGATCATCGCCACCAGCGTCCAGGCGATCGGAACGGGTATGCCCAGGAACGAGCCTTCGCCAAAGATCGCGAAATAGGTCTCGTTGGTGATGATCACCGGCTTGGTATTGGTCACCATCATCGCCAAACCCCGCGCCATGCTCAGTGAGCCGAGCGTCACCAGGAACGACGGGATCGAGAGCTGCGTGGTCAGGATGCCGTTGAGCAGCCCGACCAGCGCGCCGGTGCCGAGCCCGGCGGCAGCGCCGACCATCCAGCTGTTGTTGAGCTGGCTCATGGCGAGCGCCGCGGCCATGCCCGACAGCGCCAATGTCGATGCGACCGACAGATCGATCTGGCGCGCGATGATCACAAAGGTCATGCCGACCGCGATGATCGAGACCAGCGTGGTCTGGCGTCCGATGTTCAGGAAATTGTCGACCGACAGGAACCAGGGCGAGGACAGGCTGAACACGACCAGCAGCACCAGGAAGGCGATGTACAGCATGTAGGGCCGCTCGCCCCGCAGCAGGTTCTGCAGCAGCTTGCGGCGACGATCGGATCGGGTCGACGAGGCGACGACGTTGGGCGCGGTCAGTTCGGTCATGCTTGCAATACGCCTTGTTCGGAAGCCTGGTAGATCTGCAGCAGATGATGGACCTCTTCGGCATCATCGATCTCCCCGCGCACCAGCGTTCGCGCCACGCGTCCATCGACGATCACGGAGATGCGGTCGCAGAGTTCGATCAGTTCGACGAGGTCCGACGAGACCACCAGGACGCCGGTGCCGTCGCGGGCGGCATTGCGGATCACGCCGTAGATCTCCTCGCGCGCGCCGACGTCGACGCCGACCGTCGGCTCGTCCAGCAGCAGCAGGCGCGGCCGCGGATCATTCCATTTTCCGAACACGACCTTCTGCTGGTTGCCGCCGGACAATGTCCTGACCAGGCTTGAGGCGCCTTGCGCCTTCACCGACAGCCTCGCCACCGCAGCGTCGGCACGCCGGGCGGCGGCGCGCTGCTGCACGAAGCCCCAGCGCGAGAAATGCGGAATCCGCGGCAAGGTGATGTTGCGCTCGATCGAATGATCCAGCACCAGGCCCTGCATGTGCCGGTCTTCCGGCACCAGCGCAACGCCATGGTCGATCGCATCGGCCGCGCCGTTCGGCAGCCACGGCCGGCCCTCGATCGCCAGTGTGCCGCCCTCGACCGGCCGAAGGCCGAAGATGGTCTCCAGGACCTCGGTGCGCCCGCTGCCGATCAATCCGGCAAGGCCGTGGATCTCACCCTTCATCACGGACAATTCGACGGCCGACAGGCGGTCGTTGGACACGCCCGACAGCGACAGAACCGGCGACGGATCGAATGAACGCGCGGCCGCAGGCTCGGCGCGCGACACCGCGGGCGCCAATCGATCGGAGCCGATGATGGCGTTCACCAGCCGCTTCATGTCGGTCTCGGCGGTGACGAACGTGCCGGCATTGGCGCCGTCGCGGAGCACCGTGACATGCTGCGAGATCTCGAACACCTCGTTGAGCCGATGCGTCACATAGATCACGCCGACGCCGCGGCGCGTCGCCTTGCCGATCGCGTCGAACAGGATACGAACTTCATCCGAAGTCAGGGACGACGTCGGTTCATCGAGGATCAACAGGCGCACCTCGCCCATCAGTGCCTTGGCGATCTCGGTCATCTGGCGGTAGGCGAACGGCAGCGAGCCGACCGTCGCCTTGGTATCGAGGGGAATGCCGAGCTCGCTCAGGAACGCCTCGGCCCTCGCCATCAGTTCGCGCTTGCGGACAAAGCCGAACCGCGTACGCGGCTCGCGGCCGAGCAACAGGTTGTCGGCGACGCTCAGCGACTCGACGAGACTGAGGTCCTGATAGACGACGGCGATGCCCGCCTCCCGCGATCTAGCCGGACTGTCGAACGTCGCTGGTTTGCCGGCGATCTCGATCGCGCCGCTGTCGGCCGCATGGACGCCACTGAGGATCTTGATCAGCGTGGACTTGCCGGCCCCGTTCTCGCCGAGCAGCGCGTGCACCTCGCCGGCTCGGACCTCGAGGTTGACGTCGCGCAACGCCCGCACGCCGCCGAAGCGCTTGTTGATGCCACCGACCATCAACAGCGCCGTCGACGGCCGAGGCTCGGCTGCGATCGAACCGGACAATTCCAAATTTTCCTCCCGTCGCCCGCGCGAGGCGCTGGTACGATGGTGACATGTTGTTATTTTTGCAACTTATTGTGTTATAATTCTATCACATCGGCCGACCTGTCAATGGGAGATCGCGCCGGCGGGCGCTCGAATTGGAGGCGGCGGCGATCGGATCCTGCACCGCCATACGTGCTGCCGGCCTCCGCCAGGCACGATGGAGCCGGAAGGTTGTGTTACGCTGCAATCACTCTCTTCATCAAAGCCAACGCCGGTGAACCACGATGAAACTGAGTGCTGCGATTGCCGTCGCCCTGATCTCCTCTTGCCTGCCTGCAACAGCGCAGCAAGGCGGTGCCGACCTCTACGCGCAACGCTGCGCGCAATGTCACGACAGCAGCAATACGGGTGTTCGCGCGCCGAGCCGCGCCGCGCTGCAATCCAGATCGTTCGACGAGGTGCTTGGTGCGATCACCACGGGCCCGATGGCGTCCTTCGCGCAGGGACTGAGCAGCGACGAGCGCGCCGCGATCGCCTCACTCATCACCGGAAAGGCCGCTTCGCATGCGGCGGCCGAGAATGCAGGCCAATGCACGCAGAACGAGACCGGCTTTCCGCAGCCGATCGACGGGCCGCGGTGGAACGGTTGGGGCGCGGATATCAACAACAGCCGGTTTCAGCCGACGGCCATGGCCGGCCTCGCGCAAGACCAGATCCCGCGACTGCGTCTGAAATGGGCGTTCGGGTTTCCCGAGACGTCCAACGCCAACGCGCAGCCGGCTGTCGTCGGCGGCTTGCTGTTCGTCGGTGGCGGCGACCGCAAGCTCCACGCCCTCGACGCCAAAAGCGGCTGCACGCGCTGGGCGTTTCCGACCGAGGCGCCGGTGCGGACGGCCATCAGCTTTGCCCCGCTGGACAACGGCCAGCCTGCCATCTTCTTTGGCGATGTGCGTGCCAACATCTACGCCCTGAATGCCGCGACCGGCAAGCTGATCTGGAAGAGCAAGGTCGACGATCATGTGGCCGCCCGGATTACCGGTGCGCCGGTGTTCTATTCCGGCGTCGTTTATGTCGGCGTTTCATCGATCGAGGAGGCCATCGGGTCTCGTCCCATCTACCAGTGCTGTACGTTTCGCGGCAGCGTCGTTGCGCTGAAGGCCGAGACCGGCGCACAGATCTGGAAGGCCTACACGATCCCTGAGGCACCACATCCGACACGGGCGAACGCGATCGGGACCCAGCTGTTCGGTCCGGCCGGCGCGTCGGTCTGGTCCGCGCCGACGATCGATGTGCAGCGCCAGGCGCTCTATGTCGCGACCTCGAACAGCTATGCCGATCCGGCAACCGACACCAGCGATGCCATCCTCGCGTTCGATCTCACGACCGGCCGAATGCTGTGGCATCAGCAAGCCACGCCGAAGGACAGTTTCGTCGTTGCGTGTTTCGGCACCGATCAGAGCAATTGTCCGGAAGACCGCGGCCCCGACCATGACTTCGGTCAATCGCCGATCCTGGTGAGCCTGCGTGATGGACAGCGCGTGCTGGTGATCGGCCAGAAATCCGGCGTGGTCCACGCGCTCGATCCCGATCATGAGGGCAAGATCCTGTGGCAGACGCGGATCGGCAAGGGGGGCGCGTTGGGCGGGACCGAGTGGGGCTCCGCCGCCGACCAGGACCGAATCTATGTCGCCAATTCGGACGTACGATTTCTAAGGGACGGCACGCGACGTCTGAATTCAAGCGAAGGTGGCGGCCTGTTCGGGCTCGATCTTGCGACCGGAAGGATCGCGATGCAGGTGGCGCCGGTGGCCTGTGGCGACCGCCCCCAGTGTAGCCCCGCGCTCTCCGCGGCGGTCACCGCCATTCCCGGCGTCGTGTTCTCGGGCGGCGTGAGCGGCTTCCTGCGCGCCTACGCGACCGATGACGCACGGCTGCTCTGGGAAATCGACACCGCCCGCGACTACACCACGGTCAACGGCGTTGCGGCCCATGGCGGCGCAATGGACGGACCCGGCCCTGTCGTCGTCGACGGCATGCTGTACGTCAATTCCGGCTACGCGCAATGGAGCGGGCTGCCCGGCAATGTTCTGCTGGCCTTTGAAGTCGGCAACCCCTGACAGGTATTTGCGCCGGCAAGCTGAGCACTACTCGCGGCGGGCTATTCGTGCTTTGATGCCGGACAGGATCAGTCGAGAGGTCCGAAGGGAGACCGTGTGGTGATTGGTGACGTGCTACGCAACATCACGTCAGGGGCCGTTACCCTCGCGCGCTCCAATGGTCCCGAATCGCCGATAGGAGGGACCGGCGTCCCGAAATCGACCGACATGGCAGCCGCGCTTCAAATCGATGCGCATGTCGTTGCGCACGAAAAACACAGAAACTATAAGTGCTTGAAAGAATGGTCGGAGTGGCAGGATTCGAACCTGCGACCCCTGCGTCCCGAACGTAAGTAGCAAACGAAAACATCAACGAAAACAATGAAGTCTGTTCGCAATTGACCACCCTTATCGCCGTTTGTTCACGGCGTTTCGGTGGTCAATCGGTGGTTGGCCTCGATGCGTTAACGTTCAGTGCAAGCGCTAAGCTACTAATTGGTCGGGGTCGAGCCGCTCGGCGTCGGGGGTTCGAGTCAGGGGAGCGTTACCGCCTTTCCCCACACCAACCAAACCTACGATACATCATCCAATCCTTCGCATAGGGCAGTTCATGAGCCCGTGTGGCGAGCACAGATTTATCCCAACAAAGCGGAACGTTGAAAGACCTTCGCCTGTAGGTCAGGCGAAATCGACCTCTGTCGCGGAATATCGAAAGCCCGTATTCGGTGCCGGCATCGTGCCGTAGGCGCGTGGTGCCCCTCGTCTGCTTCCTTCCGACCACCTCCGGCCAATTTCTCAACTTGACCTACCAGATCGCGCCAGACCTCTCGTTGTCGCGTTTCCCGAACAATACGTGGGTTTATGGTGCGCCCTCCGAGGGCATTCGTCTTTGCTGCAGGTTCAAGGGGTTGCGGATGCGGACAACGAGGCTGGGATATCCGTGCGCAGAGGTGCCTTGCCGTCTCTTGTCAGCAACCACTCTTAAGAGGCAGCGGCACTCCTGGCATAATGGGCGCGGGATTACGTTTCAGCGGGACATGATGACCGGCAAAGCCCATGGCCCGACCTATCGCGGATGAAGCCCAATTTCCGGCAAGGGATCGCTTCGGAAGTTCTCAAGCTTCTCGATCACCGCATCCAAGGTTTGAGTTAAGAAATCAATTCCCCGCCACGGATAAATGCTGCCGCCGTCCGCAGCGCCGGCGCCATGGAGAGCCCGCTCCCCACTACTTCGATTATGCGGGCGTCCACGGACTTTTTCTCTACCGGTGGCTGCGCAAGGCGACGCCAGCCAAATATTAGGCTGGCTTGCAGCCGCCATCGGTCAAGGGCTGGCTCGAGTACCATGAGAGCGGGACTTTCGTCCGGGTGCTTCAGGCGGGCAATGACCCTTAGCCCAATACGAAACGGTGCCAGCACTCCTGGGCCGGTGGAAGCCAGTGCTGGGCCGCTGCCGCGCAGCCCAACCCTGGCTTGTCAGCTCGGTTCGCAAAACCAGCTTCTAGAACTCATCTGCCGGGTACGCCCTAATTCGAGTTCTGCCTGCCCATGATTGGCAATACCGGTCCCGTCGGGACCCGAATAGTTCCATGAGGCAAGTATCATGGCTACCGCCTGTGGCTCGTAGCGCGCCTGCGGAAGCCGAGGCTTCCAGAGCTTGCACAAGCGGATTAAGCTCCTTCACGAGATTTGTGGCTTATGTCCGCGTGACCGAGTTCCAAAACGGGCACACAGCGGCTTCGCCAACCTGCACGATTCACCGTAAAAGGAACTCTGCTCTCCTTATTTGGCAAATTTGGATTACTCTAAAGAATATCGAGGGCAGGCGGATAATTTTTGCTCGTCCGTCTCGATCGGATTGGCATATTTCAGCGGTCCGGCCGGAGGGAATAACACAAATCATAGAGTTCGCGCAGTGTCAGATGCGAGGCGGTTTTTTTTCCAACATGATCGTCGACAACGAGACGGCGAATTTGCAGTGCGGTCCTAATTCTGTTGCAACTCCCTAATTCGTTGGCACCGAATGGCCAAACAGACCATTTGTCTGAGCATGATCGTCAAGAACGAAGCGCCGGTCATCGAGCGCTGTCTTCGATCGGTGCTTCCCTTTATCGACCATTGGGTGATCTGCGACACCGGCTCGACCGACGGAACGCAGGACATCGTCCGCAGCTTCTTCGCAATCCACGGCAAGCCCGGTGAGTTGCATGAGCGGCCCTGGAAGGATTTCGCGCACAATCGCAGCGAAGCACTCTGGCTCGCGCGCAACAAAGCGGACTATTCGCTCATCATAGACGCAGATGACGCGATTGAGGCTCCGGTTGACAATGCGCTCCCGAACCTGACCGCCGATTCATACTCCGTTGATATCAAAGACACTTCAATTCAGTATCAACGCACGCAGCTCGTACGCAACGCCCTTCCCTGGTGCTATCGCGGCGTGCTGCATGAGTTCCTGGCCTGCGATGCGGCGAATTCCTCGGGTCACCTCCCCATCTTCGTGCGCCGCAACCACGATGGGGCTCGCCGCCGCGACCCGAACACGTACCGGAGAGATGCCGCGATATTGGAGGCCGCGCTCCAGACCGAAGCCGACCCCTTCATGCGCTCTCGATACACTTTCTACCTCGCGCAAAGCTGGCGAGACTGCGGAGAACAGCAGAAGGCTCTTTCGCGTTATCTGGAGCGAGCCGAGCTCGGCTTTTGGATCGAGGAAGCCTTTTACTCGCTCTATAAAGCCGCGAGCTTGAAGCAGGCACTCGGATTTCCCGCGCAAGAAATCATCGAATCCTACCAGCGCGCCGCCGATTTTCTGCCCAACCGCGCCGAGGCGTTACATGGCGCAAGTAGATTCTGCCGCTTGGCCGGCCGCTTCGAGGAAGGTTATCGGCTTGCTCAACGTGGGATCGACATCCCGCTTCCCGCTTCAGGTCTGTTTGTCGAGAACTGGATCTACCGGTACGGATTGCTCGACGAACTGGCGGTCAATGCATATTGGTCCGGCCACTACAAGGAAAGCATGGCCGCCTGCCGGCAGCTTCTGTCCGGCCCGCATCTGCCGGCGGCTGACCGCGCTAGGGTCGAAGAGAACGAACAGTTCGCGAGAGAGAAGCTGGCTGCGCGCGCCCGCAAGAAAATTGCGGTCTACGCGATTGCATTGAACGAAGGAGCGCACGTCGAGCGCTGGTGCAAATCCGTGGCCGAAGCAGATCTACTCGTCGTCGCGGATACTGGCAGTACGGACGACACGGTCGCGCTGCTCCAAGACGCCGGCGCAATCGTGCATCAGATCACCGTGAAGCCGTGGCGATTTGACGATGCGCGAAATGCCTGCCTGGCTCTTATTCCCGAAAACGTCGATATCTGCATAGCACTGGATATGGACGAAACACCCGTCAGCGGCTGGCGTCAAAAGCTATTGGAGACGTGGAACGACGACACCACACGTCTTGCATACAATTTCTCAAGGGGCACCACCGCGCAGGGACAGCAAAAGATCTTTCGAAAGAGCAAAATTCACAGCCGAACAGGTTACCGCTGGCGGCGCGCCGTACACGAGGATCTTCAATATAATGGCACCGACGAGAAGGTGGCGGAAACGCACGACATTCTAATTGTACAACAGCAGGATGAAACGAAGAGCCGCGCCCAGTACCTGCCACTCATGGAGCTCGCGCACAAGGAAGATCCCGCTGACGCTCAGCTGTGTTTCTGGCTTGCGCGCGAACTGATGTACGTGGGAAAACACTCGGAAGCGGCCGAGTTTTTTGACCGCTATTTGTCGCTTCCCTGGCATTGGCAGGAAGAGCGGTCCGAGGCGATGCGCTTCCTTGCGAAACTCGAGAAGGACAAGGCCGAAACTTGGCTTCAGCAGGGACTCGCAATCGCACGACACAGGCGAGAACTATGGCTCGACCTGAGCGAGCTTTACCACTCGAAGTCCGAGTGGACCAATCTGCTTTGGAGTTGCAGCCAGGCTTTGCACGTTTGCCGAAAGACCGGATCCTATTTGGATGACCCCGACGCGTGGGGCTTTCGCATTGATGATCTTATAGCCTTGGCGTACCACCATCTTGGCTTGCCCGAAAAGGCCATCAAGCATGGCGAAGCAGCTTTGAACGCGAAGCCCAACGATCCGCGGCTCGTAAAAAATCTGGGCTTTTACCGAAATCAACTCGGCTCGTTGGGACGCGAGTATATCAGCAAACATCGGGCAATACTGACGCCGGCGCAACCACGCAGGGACGTGATGGCAGATTCGGCCGCCAGCTTCAGACCAAGCCGGCCTCTGGGCGGGACAGAACTCATGGTCGAGGCGCTTCAGCGTCGCCTCGGGCCCGTGACCGAAAAAGTTGACCTCAGAATAAACAGCTTCGATATCGGAAGCCTGACAGGAAGGCCCGTCGTCCTTTGGATGCACCACAATGCGGATCAACAAGCAGTTCAGTGGTGCTCAGATCCCGAACTGGTTTCCCGAGTGGCGACGTTTGTGTTCGTTTCGCAGTGGCAGCTGGAAAGATACAAAATCGCCTTCGATATCCCGCCGCACAAGTGCGTCGTTTTGAGGAATGCAACGTTAATTGATCCGCAGCGCAGAGCATGGAAACGCGCTTTACCATTGAAGTTCGCATTTACAAGCACCCCCTTTCGGGGCCTGTCGATCTTACTTGACGCGTGGGACGAACTGAATGCGCCTGATGTCGAGTTGCACGTTTGGTCTTCAATGAAACTGTATGCAATGGAGGACCATGATTACAGCGATTTGATATCACGAGCTTTCAATACGCCCGGCGTCGCGTATCACGGGCTTCTGCCAAATGAGGACCTCAAGCGCGCGCTTAGAGGCATCCATTTTTTGGCGTACCCATCGATTTTCGAAGAGACGTCTTGCCTTTCGGTTATCGACGCGATGGCGGCGGGATGCCGCGTAATTATTCCCAACCTCGGAGCACTTCCGGAGACCACAGCGGGATTTGCGCGGCTCTATCCGTGGAGTGACAACTCATCCGTCCACGTTCATGAATTTGTCCGAGCCTTACGGGATGAGATTGCCAACCCTTGGCAGGGCCGCCCGGATTTGGCGGTTGCGCAGCAAGACTTCTGTCAAGCGACGTTTGATTGGGAGATTCGCGAAAGCGAATGGAAGTACATGATTTCAAGGCTAAACGATGCAGATATTGGGTAATTATGCTCGCGACGCGAGAGCCTTTTGCATTTTTTTCATCCTGCAACCATTGACGCCGGCGCATTGCCAATATGGGGAATAGCAGTGAGCATCTCAGCGATAGACGAATTTCGTCGGCAGCACACGATTCAAATGGAGCAAGACGAGGTCGAATACATTGTATCCGCTATCCGAACAGCTCCAGCGAATGCACTAATGATTGAGTGGGGGTCGGGAGCCTCGACCATCAGGTGGCTTGAAGAAATGAGTGGTTCTCAAAGCTTGGTTTCAATCGAGCACAACCTGGACTGGCACGCCATTGTGAAGCCGATCGCGGAGGCTTCGTCGCAACTGTCTGAACGCCTGCAATATTACCTGTGCCAGCCTAGCTCATATTGGCAGCACGGCTATGGTGAAACTCGCGAAGAAAATCCGATCGGGCTCGACGATTATTTTGCTCCCGACGATACGATCTTTGATGCTGACATCTTTTTGATCGACGGTGTGGCGAGGGGCGTCTGTGCCTTGAACGTTCTCTACCGATCCCGAAAGCCTAATCCGACTATCTTGCTACATGACTGGTATCCAAGACAACCGTGGTATTCATGGGCCGTTCGGCAATACCCCATTGTTGAGCGCGTTGGATCAACACTCGTCCGGTTAGGTAAAGGTTGACTGAGAGCACGATGCACCTCTCGGTCAATTAAATTCTTTCCGGAACCACGGCGCTGGACGTCGTGTCTGTGACGTTGTTAGGACACCGTCCACGGAAATCGGTTTCGGTCTCGCGGCTAGCAGCGCTGGCTTTCGTGGGTTCGCGTTGGATGACTTATAAGGCGCCTGCGCCGACTGTCACCAAATAGGGCTCCCATTCGGGCCAAGGAAGAGCAAGTCTCCCAGGATCGAAATGAGACGTAGTTCGTTATGTTTCAATGATAACTTGGCGCTGCCAGTATCGTTGGTGGGCGTTGTATGGGCATTTCGAAGCACGGCTCCCGGTTGAACTTGGCAGCACGCAGGCTTCGGCCGACCGCAGATCACCGGCCAATCCTCCGTTCGGTTCCACTTGAGCTTGCCGGTGACTGGGGCAATATGGTTCCCGCCGCGGCGCTGCATGTCCTTGAACGCATGCGGGAAGCCTGTTTTGACGCCGTGCGCCTTGTATCGGACGATCAACCCGCGCGCCTGCGGGTCGACGAACATCCGTCCGGCGGCCCACCTGCGATTTGGCTGCATTCCAACGAAGCCGATCTCGCCTGGATCATTGTCGACATCGGCGAGCGCGATTGGTCGAGACTTGCCTATCAGTTTGGTCATGAGCTCGGTCACGTCACCGCGAACTCCTGGCGAGCGAATGCTAAGCCGGGTGGGCCTTGCCAGTGGCTCGAGGAAGCGATGGTCGAGGCGTTTTCCCTGCGGGGCCTCAGCTTGCTGGCCGATAGTTGGTCACGCGACCCGCCGTTTCAGGATGACAGCGGCTTCGGTGCGGCAGTCGCCCTTTATCGGCAGAATATTGTCGAGAGCTACGGCAAGCTAGCCGTCGAACAGGGCAATATGAAGGATTTCAGCGTGTGGTTCAGGCAGCATCGCGCCACGCTAGAAGCTCGGCGGGGGCTCAGTTCCTTCGCTCAAGTAGCCTCTCTTTCGATACTCACTGAATACGAACGCGCTCCGAGCGCCATGGAAGCACTTGGGGCTCTGAACAGATGGCCAGGGCGCAGCACCATCCCATTGGAGAATTATCTCTATGCCTGGCAGGCGAGCTGCCGGGAATTACGCGTTGCGACCGACCTACCGCTTCGCCTGCGAACCCTCCTCGGCCTTGGCTAAGCGCCCTCAGGCGCTCCGCAACACAATGCTTGGTAAAACTCCGGGTTCTGCTGCCGCCACTGCGTGACCGCCAGCGGCAACTTCCCGCGTTGGACTGCTTGCTGCCTCTTAACCGAGCAGTTGCGAATGAAGCTTCTGGACCTGCACGTTTGCTTAAGCACGGACATTATCCCTGCTTGGACATGCCCTGCGAACGCTTTGCGCAGGGCGTTCTCCGATCGAGCAAAGCGGAAACGGCAGCAGGAGCCGGACGAGCTCACCTTGACCCGGCAGCCCCCCGCCTCGCCTGCGCGATCTAATCAGCGGAGGAGTGGAACCGCGTCGGTCGCACTCCTCCCATGTGACGCGTGTCGACTAGCCGTGCGGCTTGAACACGCTCTCCACCGTCTTTTGCCCATGCGGATCGTCGAGAGACAGTCCGCCTTTGGCCTTCGACTGTAGATCGGGCGTTTGACTGGCTGCGCCCGTAGGACCAGTTGCTGTCGCGCCAGCCGACGAGAAGTCACTCGGTTGCAGACCGTGAGACCCGCCAAGGGCGGCGAGAATCGGCTTCACCTTTGGCTCCTGGGCAATATCGCCCGGTGTGCCGCTGATAAAGGTCATCTGCCCACTGGCTCCGGTGGCGACGTCGGCCTTGGTGATGCCCACCTTGGCTGACTTGTCGTGGCCGGGGTTGCTCGGATCGGTGCCAGGTGCTCCGGTTTCGCCCCCGTCCGGGCCATTGCCAAGACCATTGTTGCTGTGTCGCCCGCCAGTGGCACCGGTTGCTCCAGTTGAGCCGCCGGTCGCACCTGTGGCTCCCGTCGCACCGGTCGCTCCAGTGGCTCCCGTCGCGCCGGTGGCTCCGGTTGCGCCCGTGGCTCCGGTTGCGCCCGTGGCTCCAGTTGCTCCCGTCGCGCCGGTGGCTCCGGTGGCGCCGGTGGCTCCGGTCGCACCCGTGGCTCCCGTCGCGCCGGTGGCTCCGGTCGCACCAGTGGCTCCCGTCGCGCCAGTTGCACCCGTGGCGCCAGTTGCTCCCGTCGCGCCGGTGGCTCCGGTGGCGCCGGTGGCTCCGGTCGCACCCGTGGCCCCCGTTGCTCCCGTCGCGCCAGTTGCACCCGTGGCTCCCGTCGCGCCCGTGGCTCCGGTCGCACCCGTGGCTCCCGTTGCGCCAGTTGCACCCGTGGCGCCAGTTGCACCGGTTGCACCCGTGTCGCCCGTCGCGCCCGTGGCTCCCGTCGCGCCCGTGGCTCCGGTCGCACCCGTGGCTCCCGTTGCTCCCGTCGCACCAGTTGCACCCGTGGCGCCAGTTGCTCCCGTCGCGCCGGTGGCTCCCGTCGCGCCCGTGGCTCCCGTCGCGCCCGTGGCTCCCGTCGCGCCCGTGGCTCCGGTTGCGCCCGTGGCTCCAGTCGCACCCGTGGCTCCGGTCGCTCCCGTTGCTCCCGTCGCGCCAGTGGCTCCCGTTGCGCCAGTTGCACCCGTGGCGCCAGTTGCACCGGTTGCACCCGTGTCGCCCGTCGCGCCCGTGGCTCCCGTCGCGCCCGTGGCTCCGGTCGCACCCGTGGCTCCCGTTGCTCCCGTCGCACCAGTTGCTCCCGTGGCGCCAGTTGCTCCCGTCGCGCCGGTGGCTCCCGTCGCGCCCGTGGCTCCCGTCGCGCCCGTGGCTCCGGTTGCGCCCGTGGCTCCAGTCGCACCCGTGGCTCCGGTCGCTCCCGTTGCTCCGGTCGCGCCAGTTGCACCCGTGGCGCCAGTTGCTCCCGTGGCGCCGGTGGCTCCCGTCGCGCCGGTGGCTCCCGTCGCGCCCGTGGCTCCGGTCGCACCCGTGGCTCCCGTTGCGCCAGTTGCACCCGTGGCTCCCGTTGCTCCCGTCGCACCAGTTGCACCCGTGGCGCCAGTTGCTCCCGTCGCGCCGGTGGCTCCCGTCGCGCCCGTGGCTCCCGTCGCGCCCGTGGCTCCGGTTGCGCCCGTGGCTCCAGTCGCACCCGTGGCTCCGGTCGCTCCCGTTGCTCCCGTCGCGCCAGTTGCACCCGTGGCGCCAGTTGCTCCCGTCGCGCCGGTGGCTCCCGTCGCGCCGGTGGCTCCCGTCGCGCCCGTGGCTCCGGTCGCACCCGTGGCTCCCGTCGCGCCCGTGGCTCCCGTTGCTCCCGTCGCACCAGTTGCACCCGTGGCGCCAGTTGCTCCCGTCGCGCCAGTTGCTCCCGTCGCGCCGGTGGCTCCCGTCGCGCCCGTGGCTCCGGTTGCGCCCGTGGCTCCAGTCGCACCCGTGGCTCCGGTCGCACCCGTGGCTCCGGTTGGGCCCGTGGCTCCCGTTGCACCCGTAGCGCCAGTCGCACCCGTTGCGCCGGTGGCTCCCGTGTCGCCCGTTGCACCCGTGGCTCCCGTCGCGCCGGTGGCTCCCGTTGCGCCCGTGGCTCCCGTCGCACCCGTAGTGCCAGTTGCACCCGTGGCGCCAGTTGCTCCGGTCGCACCGGTGGCGCCCGTCGCACCAGTGGCGCCGGTCGCACCAGTCGCACCGGTCGCGCCACTCGCAATGCTTACGGTCACACCTTCGGTTACGTAATACGACCTGTTCCCGCTGCTTGAGCCGGTCGAAAAGTTAGTGAAGGTCGTGCCGTTGCTATCGGTGATCTGTAGAGAGGTAAGGCCCGATCCCGTAGCCTCCGCGACCGCGAAGTCCCAGTTGCCGGCAGGAAGTGCAACCGTGAAAGAAAAATCCTGATCCCCGTCGGTATTGAGCGGATCCCCAGACGCTTCTGGCGTTGTCGATCCAAGCAATATCCAACCGGTCGTGTTGGTGCCGCTAACACTGGCATCCCGGTAGTAGATATAAACGGCTTGATTGCTGGTTCCACTAATGGTGCCGGTAACGGTGATTATGCCAAGGGCTGCCATCGTTCGGATCTCTATTGACTGGAGTTACGCAACGTTGAATTGCCGCGACACGCTCTTCAGAACTTCAGCGCCGCCGGAAGCTGAGACGCGGCAAAACGCTCTATGCTCGCTGGATATTTTTTCTGCTTCGGCCAGTATTTCTTGGTGCTTCGAAAGTGCTTCTTATTCCAACTCCAGGTGCGTCAACGACAACACCTGTTCCGCTTCAAATGGCTCGAAATGTGAGCCATCCGGATAATTTTAGGCAACGCTCAGTTGGAGGAAGTGACGCCACCAGAAGCTCACTACAATTTAAGCGGCTGCCGTGACCGTGACGTCGTGCGTGACAAAGCGCCCAGTGCCTCTGATGCCCCCCTCGAAAGAGTATTTCTTCGCCGAAACGAGATCCGTCAAAGACAAGTCAGATGCTAATGACGAGCCTTGAAGCCGCACCTCAAAACTGTAAGTCCCGGGTTGAATGCCGGTTCTGAAAGCGAACCGGTTGCTCGCATCCGGCATCGCTACGGGCTGCACGAACGGATCGGTCAGCGGCAGAGCAGTTGTGGTCCCGAGGACAACGAATTCACCATCGTCGCGCTGAACTCTAATTTCAACGGTGCTGCTCGCATGAGCACGTCCGACGACCTCTACGAAGCCATATCCTCCCAGCGCTCCTTTCGCTCCGTCGGTGCTATCGCTTCCCTTATGGAGTTCGCTGGTGGTGTCAAAACTGCTTTTCATCAAACGAATCCTGAAAACCAAGAAGCCCGTCAGGTTGAAGCGCCGCAGCCAACACGCAGGGATGCGGAGAGTCAATTGCTCTATGTTGTTTGCAGAGTCGATCGCACATCGGACAAACGATAAATGAGTGAAAGTTCCAATGTCCGATGAGAGCTTGCTTTCGACCGCATTTGCTCATCGCCAATTGCTTCTGCATTGGCCACTGGGATCGATTTCCGTTATTCGGATGCCAAAAATCTCGACTATCTCAATGAAAAATGACGAACAAACCGATGCAACTGCTCTCGCCGCGTAGTTGTCGGATGTCCATCGACGAGAGCGCGGAAAAGCGGCGGTCATAACATCTCGTTGATCCCCTGCGGGGACATCCCCCTTTTTGATTACCCCGGAATCTTCGGATGATGCGACTTGGGCTCGCGGCAGTCGAGACTCGAAACTGCGTGCGCAAATGACAATCCGCGCCAAGAGGAGCAGGACAATCCAAATCTCATGCTCCACCAACTCTGACGGCCGCAGTCCGCCAAGAGACAAGTCATCTGTCAGCCCACCAACAGCGCGTTGAACAGGGGACGGCCGAATGATCGTGATATTGAGCAAGCAAAGCCTAGTCGACGAAGAATAAAAGAGCGCCAGCGCGGGTTGCGCCGACCGATCGAAACTCGCTGCTGGTCAGCGTTTGCCAAATGGCGCACGAGTGGTACCATAATCGTACGCCGATCAAGAATGCGCAGCTATTGCGCGCAGTCATTTGCCGCTGAGAGATAGTCTTTAGATCTAAGAGATCGAAAGTGGGGCGTTGCGTGAAACCGGAGTTTGACTTCCAATTTTCGGAAGAGTTCGGTGGGACAAAGCCGACGCCCGGCGGCATACCCGAGGCACAAGAAAAGCGGGATGCGACTAAGCCGCGAGTAGACGCACTTATCTTTGTCGCACAGCATCACGGCGTCGAACTCGATCGCAAGGCGTTGCGCGCTATGCCCGGCGAGGCGCCGTCTCCCGCTGCTCTTGCTGCATGGGCGCGCGAAAGCGGGCTATGGGCAAAGTCGACGCGTCTCCGGTGGCGACACCTGATCCGCATGCAGTCGGACGCCCCCGTGGTGCTATTGTTATCCGACGGCGGTGCGGGCATCGTAGTTTCGCACGATGTCAATGCTGGAACGATATCTGTCCTGGATCCAACTCGTCCCGGTGAAAAGCCTGTTGCCGTCGATGAACTTCGGCTCGCCAATGTCTGGCGCGGAGACGTACTGCTCGTGCGCCGTGAGCGAGGCGCAGTTGCCGACGAGGAGTCGTTCTCGTTTTCGTGGATGATGTATCGCGTTTTGGAAGAGCGCCGCAATCTGCGCGAGATCACCGCCGCCTCAATCAGCTTGAGCGTCTTGCAGATCGTGCCGCCATTCCTGGTCCTGGTCGCAATCGATCGGGTGATTACGCATCAGGCCATATCGACGCTGGGCATGATTTCCCTGATACTGATTCTCGTCACAGCCTACGACACGCTGCTCGGGTACGCACGCCGCGAAATCATTGAGGTCACCGCAACGCGGATCGACGCGCGGTTAGGAATGCATGTGTTTCGGCGGCTGCTCGCACTGCCGATGGATTTTTTTGAGCGCCATCCGACCGGTGAGACAGCTCGGAAAATTGGCCAAATCTTCAACGTCCGCAGCTTCTTCACCGGCAAACTCGTCAGCACGTTTCTCGACATATTCACGCTGATCGCACTGCTGCCGTTCCTGTTCTGGATGAGTGCGACGCTCGCCTGGCTTGTCCTTGCGGCGTCTGCCGTTGTTGCTCTCGTGGTACTCGCATTCTTGCCCGCGATACGGCGGGTTTTTGCGCGGCTCGTGACAGCCGAAAACCGCAAGAACTCCGTGCTCGTCGAGACCGTGTACGGCATGCGGACGGTCAAGTCCCTTGCAATTGAAAGGGTACGCAATGAAGAATGGGACGCGCGCGTGGCCGAGGCCGGCCAAGCGCGTCTCGACGCGGGCCGCATCTCGAATGTCGCGCAGACCATCGTAAATCCGATCGAGGCATTCATCAATCGCGGCGTTCTACTCGTTGGTTGCTACCTTCTTGTTGCGTGGCCACCGGGCAGCACCGGAATTACCGGCGGCGTTCTTATCGCGTTCTTGATGCTCGGTGCGAGAGTAGCAAGCCCGCTCATTAGCCTCGCAAAACTGATGCAAGATATCGAGGAAGTTCGCCTTTCGGTGACTGAGGTGGCTGATGTGCTCAACCATCCGACGGAAACGACGGCGATGCGGAACGGCCTTCGACCGAAATTTGAGGGCGCGATCGCCTTCCAGGATCTCTCCTTTACTTATCCAGGATCCACGGTGCCCGCACTCGACCGCGTCTCATTCGAGATTCCGGCAGGTACCATGCTCGGACTCGTCGGTCGCAGCGGTTCGGGGAAGTCGACGATCGCGCGACTTCTTCAAGGCATTAACCGCGAATACAACGGTTACCTCAAAATCGACAGCGTCGATCTACGGGAGATTAATTTAACTCATCTGCGCAGCAGCTTTGGCGTAGTTATGCAGGACAATTTCCTGTTCCGTGGCACTGTGCGGGACAACATCATTGCCAGCCGGCCTGGCTTAACCCTTGAGCATGCTATGCGGGCGGCCCGCCTGGCGGGTGCCGAGGAGTTCATCGAGCGGCTGCCGCGGGGATACGAGACCTGGATTGAGGAAACTTCGTCCAACCTCTCTGGAGGACAGCGCCAGCGTCTCGCCATCGCACGCGCGCTCGTTTCCGATCCGCGCCTTCTGATCTTGGACGAGGCGACGAGCGCGCTCGATCCCGAGAGCGAGGCGCTCGTCAACGCCAACCTTTTGCGCATCGCCAAAGGCCGGACGATGATCATCGTCTCCCATCGGTTATCCTCTCTGGTCGACTGCGATCAGATCCTTGTCCTGGAAAAGGGCAAGGTCGTCGATATCGGCCCACATGAAGAACTACTTGAACGCTGCTCCGTTTATCGACAGCTCTGGCAGCAGCAACACCGGCATTTGGAGGGCGGGCGCCAGCGTTCGCTTAAATCCTCTGCTGGACGAGAGTAAGCGCACCACGCAAGGCAATAGGATGAGTTTTGTTGATCGTCTGATTGCACCGGTCTCAACATCAGCCCGAACCCGACTGGGAATTGAACTTCTTGAGTCCGGACGTGCCGTCGAAGGCTTCCATCAACTTGCCTACGCCGCCCGCGGTGGCTGTATTGAAGCGCAGTATCGAGTGGGACGATGCTACCTCGAAGGCACCGGCGTTCCGCAGGCGACCTCGGAAGCGGCACGCTGGCTTCAACGCGCTGCGGAAGGAGGTTCGGCAGAAGCGCAGTTTTTCGTCGCCCTGTTGTATGTCCAAGGATCGATCGTCCCTGAGATGAACGCGGCTCTTTTTGCGACAGACGATGAAAGCGGCGGACCAGATTTCTTAGCAGCACTCAACTGGGCGCGCCGCGCCGCCGACGGCGGCTCGGCCGAAGGCCAGGCTCTTCTCGCGTATATTTTAACTTCCGGTCCCCATTCCATCACAGATGTGCCGGCAGCCGAGCGCTGGTACGCGCGCTCCGCGGAAGCCGGCTGTCCTCAAGGATGCCTCGGCCTTGGCCTCACCTTGCTTCGCAGGGCACAGGACGAGGAGACGCAAAGAGAGGCGCTTGAGCAGGTTGCGAAGGCGTCGTCGGCCGGCATTCCCACCGCTCTCTATCTTATCGCAGCGCTCACCGAATTCGGTATAGGCACGAGAGCTGACTTGACTCGAGCACTCGAGCTGTATCGTCATGCCGCCAACAAGAACGTACGCCTCGCGCAAAGGCGCTTGGGCGTTGCCCTCGTCAATGGCCATGGTATCAAGCGCGATTTGGTCGAAGGCGAAACCTGGCTGCGCCGGGCAGCACTGGCCGGCGATGCTGAAGCAGCCGCTCATGTTGGCCTCCTGTACGCACGCGGAGGCGAGTTGCCGCCTAACTATGTCGAAGCGGTAGCCTGGCTCGAGCGCGCCGCTGAAGGAGGTTACGCGCCAGCTGCGAGAACGCTGGGTCAGCTCTACACCGTCGGCACCGCCGTCGGCCGCGATTCGGACCTCGCCACTTTCTGGCTGGAGCGTGCGGCTGAGCTCGGTAACGAACAGTCGAAAGTCGACTTTGCGAATCTCGTGCTTCGCGGCAGCGGTAAGTCCGGCGACCAAGCGAAGACTCGTAATTGGTTCGAACGCGCTGCGGAAACGGGTGACCTCATTGCCGCCTTCAACTTCGCCGTCTGCTTTGCTGAGGGCATCGGGATCGAGCCGGACAATACTAAGGCCGCAATGTGGCTGCGTCGTGCTGCAGTGGGTGTCCCGACTGCCCAGTACTGGTATGGTCGCATATTGATTGAAGGCCGAGGTGTCCCGGAAGACACTGCCGAGGGCCGAGCCTGGCTCAAGCGCGCCGCCGACGCCGGGATCGTGGACGCGCAAGTCCTGCTCGGTGAAATGCTTGTAAACGGCCAAGGCGGACCAACCGATCATTGCGGCGCGCGCGCGGTATTCGAGAAGGCGACCGAACAAGGCCATGCTGGGGCGATGTTCGCGCTTGGTGCACTTTATAATGGCGGCTATGATATTGCGGCAGATCGTGATCTGGCGAGGCGCTGGTTCCACGCGGCGGCGCAGCGTGGCCATCCGAGGGCGCAACTGATGCTTGGCCGACAACTCCTTGGCGACGCTGCCAGCCCGACTAATCTTGCTGAAGCACGGCGCTGGCTTGAGGCGGCTGAGGCCCAAGGGGTAACGGAGGCCGCACTCGAATTGACGCGTCTTGCCAAAGAACCGAGCGGACAAGCGCGTGATCCAGAGGGAAGTTGCTCAGCTGCCTAGCCCAGTGAGGCTGTTGTGAGGTGGGTACGAAGCAGATGCAGGTCTGCGAGAGTCAGACGCTGGAGCTGTGTAAGGGAGCAACACTGACTGACCTACGCGCTTTCGGCCTGGCTGGCCCTAGACGGCGATTTTAACTCGATATCAGGTTTTGAATGACGAAGTATTACCCGCTCATCGACAAGGCCGTCGCTGCTCTCGACCCCAACACGGGAGAAGCTCGGCAGGAGCTTTATGAGCGCACTCGCTCCGCCTTCATCCGTCATTCACGCAACCGAAACCCGCCGCTCTCCAAGCCAGAGCTGATATGTGAGCGCCTAGCCCTTGAGGAAGCGATTCAGAGGGTAGAGGCTAACCGAAGCCGCGGGCAACCGCCCCAGGCGCCTCGGGCATTGCCGAGTGGGCGCATCGCGGACGGCGCGCACCATACAGCTTTATCACCGACGCCGGCCGCGATTGCGGTACCCCAGAACGAACATGAGCCCTCTCCGTGCAGCAACCAGGCTGCAATAGCGTGCCGGACGCACGCACGAGCCCTCCCGATGTCGGCGGTGCCCCACGCAACAATTGACACGACGTCGACTGCAGCTCAGCTTTGGGATCCGTCGCGGGTGCTATCGCTTTCGCGCAGGCACTTCAGTTTATTTAATATTCGCAGATGGGGCACGCCATCCGTGGTGCCGTCACAAGACCTCAAGTCTCCGGCCACCGCGCGAAAATCTCTCGGCAAGGCCCCCGCCCAGAGAATTCGCTGGACCCCGATTCCGCGGGCGATGACGTTGACGGTGCCCGCCATAAATCGACTGTTTAGCGAGCGCGGCAAAGTTGACGCACCGCCGGCGACACTCCTCGAATTTGAGTCTCCGACTGCCGCGCTTGTCGAAGCACCGCTTAAGCCTGCTGCGCGGAGTATCCTCTGGACGGCTGTGTCGGCGATCATTGCCTCAATGGCGGTCTCCGCTTTGTTTCCGATAGATATGGTCGTGACTGGCTCCGGACGTGTCGTGTCACTTCAGGCGACCAACGTCGTACAGCCTCTCGAGACCGCTATTGTACGCGCAATCAATGTGCGCGAGGGCCAGACCGTGCGCGCCGGAGAGTTGCTGGCGCGCCTCGATCCGACCTTTTCGGCGGCTGACGTAACTGCGCTGCAGACGCAGGTGAATAGCTTCCAGGCCGAGGTCGACCGGCTCACGGCGGAGGCTTCCGGGATACCGTACCAGCCATCGAGCGCTGACACCTCAACGGTCTTGCAGGTTGCAATGTATGGCCAACGCCAAGCGCAGTATCGGTATCAGATTGAGAGCTACAACCAGAAACTCAGCGGACTTCAGGCGCAGATAACCCGCGCCGAGCACGACGTAGAAGCGTTCGGCCAACGCTATCGGATCGCGAGTGTGCTTGAGTCGAAGCGACGCGAGCTCGAACGGATGCAAGTTGGCAGCCAGGTGAACCGCCTGATCGCGGAAGACCAAGCGATCGAGATGCAGCGCAACTTGACTGACGCCACGGGTGCAGCTGAGCGCGCCCACCGCGATCTCGACCAGCTAGTCGCCGAGCGCGACGGTTACGAACAACAGTGGAAGTCGAAGATCAGCGAGGAACTCACATTGCGTAGACGCAGCCTTAGCGATGCCACTGAAAACCTGCGCAAGGCAACACTTCGCCGCGAACTCGTTGACTTACGCGCCGATCAGGACGCCGTGGTCCTTAGCGTGGCCAAGGTCTCCGTCGGCTCGGTGTTGCAATCCGGCGAGCCGCTTATCACGCTTGTACCGAGCGATGCGCCGCTCGAGGTAGAAATGCGCATAGCTACCGCCGATGCTGGTTATGTTCACGCCGGACAGAAGGTTGCAATTAAATTCGACACGTTCCCCTTCGTCCAATACGGCCTGGCCGAGGGGACTGTCCGCTTCATCAGCCCCGATAGCTTCAGCGGCGGCCAAGATACGCAGCGCGGGACGGTCGTCACACAAAACGATAGCGCGGCGGTTTTCTACAAGGCGCGCGTGGCGATTGATCAGCTCAAGATGTACGGGGTGCCCGGAGGCTTCCAGCTAAAGCCAGGGATGACTGTTACTGCCGACGTCAAAGCCGGCGCACGGACGTTGCTGACCTATCTGTTTGCCCGGGTATTGCCGATAGGTCTCGAGGGAATGCGCGAACCTTGATTTTGATTGGCTCACCGAGCAATCCCCGCCGAGCCTGCTGCAGCTCTTCGGAGTGGATTGTCGCCACCGCGTGACCGCCGGCGGCGGCTTGCTCGCCCGCTCTTCGTTGAGGAGCTGCGAATGAAGCTTCCGGACCTGGATGTTTTCGTTCATGCAGAGAAATGCACAAGCGATCCCCGCCAAGGACGTTCTTCAACCAGAGCGGCGAGTTCGCCGCCTAGCAACATGCGCTCTGCAGCCCGACCGGCCATGAACTCGATGCACTGAGTATATCGGCCCATGCCTTGGCGTCGAAAACCCGCCCGTCATCTCCGTTATTGGACTGGCCCTGTCGATCTCAACGCCGGTTTCAAGACGGTGCTTGTGTTCTTCCGTCGGCTGCCAACGTCATAGCGGCTGCTGAAGCTTGCCGACTTGCAGATGGGATTGGGCTGAAATCTCGGCGCACCGCAAGTTCACCGCCTGCGGCAAGGTCGGCTGGGTTGATACCCGGGTCGACTGAGGCGAAGTGATCAATTCGCCAAGGACGTCTCTGGTAGGCCCTGCCGATTTCTCCTACTGGTAAACATCCGACGCGCGGAGGTTTACTTTGCTTCGCAATCTCTGACGATGCGGCCATCACGCGGTCGATACCACGATCGGCGGGGTGGTGTAGTCGTCGCCTCAATCGCCACAATCTGCTTCAGGATGGATTGTGCTGCACTTCCCTTGCACTCTCGTAATGGTTGCTGTTGGATAAGTGGGTGTCACATTGGCGTGTCGCGAAAACATTTCATTGTCCATTTGAGGAGGAAAGTATGCTTCGGATCACTGCTCTTATTTTCTTCGCCCTTACCTGGTCCGCGAATGCCCAAACAAACCGCACCGAGTTGAAACGCGCCGACCTAAGCGGCACGAATATGGAGATTGTAGTCAGCGTCGTCGACGTACAGCCCGGAAATAATCTCATTCGCCACACGCATCATGGCGAGGAAGCCGTTTACGTTCTAGAGGGCGCAACGTTGGCGCTACCCGATGGAAAAGAGGTGCCATTTCCTACGGGAGCAGCAACAATCAACATTCGCGACGTGCCCCACGGTGGTTTCAAGGTGGCAGGCGACAAAACCCTGAAGATGTTGACGGTTCATATCGTCGATAAGGGCAAACCAATGATGGAGCCTGCAAAGTAAGAGGTCCCCTCAAACCGACATCAAGAAAAAGCGGTCGCGAACGCGCACCCGCTTTTTCTGCTTGAGAAAGCTACGCCGGGGGCATTCTCGAATCCGCGCCCATCCGCCCCTCGGCGACGCGCTCATCGCCGCATCGCTATCTCGAAGTAGCTCCAGCTCGGGGGCACGTCGCCTTCCGCCACGGAAAGGACAGCGCATGGTCATTAAGCGTCGGCACTTCAAGCAAGAGCACACTCTAGAGGAACTCCTTACTGAAGAGGCCAAGAGTCTTCGTGAAGAAGAAAGCGTACTCCGCGCAGGTATGGAAAAAGAGCAGCTACTTAAGAGAACCCGGCAAGCTGAGACCGGCGCGCATATGAGCGAGTGACTTCAATCTCGCGGGTTACGGCCCCCAATATGAACCAATCAGCGAAGCCAAGCGCCGGACTAAAGATGGCGGCCGGGGCGTCTGTTTTGCTCGCCCTGCTACTGATGGGTTTTTTCTTTGTCGCGTTCTAAGGTAGGCCCGCAGCGAATGTCCTAACTAGGACGGCACCCAATCGCATGACCCTGGGCCGGCGAGAATCTGTTCGGCTAACCGAATAAACACGACTTCAGCTGAATTTTTATTTCGGTTCGCTAATAATGCTGGCACTCCGCGGATCACCCAGGTCAGCAAAGACCTTTTCGCGTAGTCTTTGCAAAAACGGCCCCAACGCGGTGAGGCGCGGCGCGGAGGGGCCGAGTTGCCACGATCACCTGCACGCCAGAACCAGCACCACTGGGCCGTTTATCCTAACGATCGATAATAGGAACGATCGGCTTGGCAACGAGTCGGCTCAGGTCCCCCAGCCGCTCCAGGGCCCCCCGGCTGCTGGAGGAAAACCCGCATTGTTCGGGTTGGCGGCCCTCGGGTTGGGGCCGTTTCAATTCGCTGGACGCCTGAAACCCTTCAATTTCACAGGTGGTGTTGCAATGGAATTTATTGGACGCCCGATGAGAGGCCGATTCCTCGTTCGGCAAGGCGGCAACGGCTGGATGGTCTACGATAGCGAATGCAAAGGACCGGCCCAGATAGAAAAGGACGGCGCGTTCGCCGAGAAGCTGACAAAAGACCAGGCTGAGATTTTAGCGAAGCTTTTCACGAGTCGCGAAAACCGGCCCCTGACGTTAGAATGGCCTCAACGCCCGCGGAGAGCGCTAAGGCCGCGGTAATAGTCCCAGTCCATCGTTTAGATTTGACGTCGTGGACTGCTGCTCGTTCCCTGAACAGAAACGGCCCCGGCGAGACGCTGAGGCCGAGTCGACGGCCCTAGCGAGGTGCAGCCGGGGCCACTGGTTTAAACTGATTGAGAATGTACCCCGGATCTTCGGGGGCAAGGAAGCGTTGGTAGGAACTAGCTTTGGCTGGCCGACGTTACTGCCGCGACAGTCAATTTTGCAAACCGCCCCGACAATAGCCTGATCTTCTTCGGACCAGCCAACGGCCGCGACCTTTTATTTTGGGATAGAGGCAATGCCGGACAATTTAACCAACCGCGTCCAGCCAGATCGCTCGAAGATCAACATGCACGAGCCATACGAGGTGAAGTATTGGACCCATGCACTTGGTGTGTCGAAGAATGACCTTCAGAAGGTCGTCGAAAAGGTCGGCAACTCCGCTGCTGCGGTCCGCAAGGAATTGGGTCTGCCCGACAAAGCTCAAGAATGACCAAACCCACCTGTCCGATTTGCTTGGGGTTGGGTTGGGTCTGCGAGAACCATCCGCACTTGCCTTGGACGGCGGAGGCACATGGCTGTCAGTGCGGCGCCGGCATGCCTTGCGAGTGCAATCGGGCGGATGGGATTGATGAGCCTGATGTGAGCAAGGTCATTGAGCAATCCGAATAAGATATTGCCGTCTGGCAATTCGTAGGGCTGCGCTGCATGGACGCTACCGACGAGCTAGGAAGGCGCCTAGCAAGAATGCAACGGCAAGCGACTGAAATGGAGCTGCCCGGGTCGCTTCACTCAAATGATGCAGCCACCGATCATGTTGTGGCAAATGTTGCAACGCATCGTCTTCAGCCATCCGCCGGATCGCTTTTGAAGCTCGGTCTATTCGCTGCTCGGGCGTGGCAGTAGGTGCAACTGAGCTTTCGTCAGCCATGTAAGTCTCCTCGCGCCGGTCGCCCACCAAACGGACTTGCTGCATGAGCGCTAACGTCCGGCGAATATCGACTGTTCCTAGGTTGTGCCGTTCGGGCCGATAGCTGATCGGCGGCCTCTCGGGCATCTTCGTCAAGGCCGTTGGGGGCGCGGCTTGTCCGTCGTACAATCGGGCATCGCTTGGATCGCGGGTCCATAGTGCAAGAGCGGCCAGGTCGGATAGAGCGCAGGCTGTCGGCTATAATGGCCGCCGATGTCGCCGGCTATTCACGGCTCATGCACGATGACGAAGAGGCCACGCACGGCAAGCTGAGCGAACTTCTCGCAAGAGAAGTGAGCCCGCTATTGCCAGTCACGGCGGCCGTATCGTGAAGAACACCGGAGACGGGTTCTTGGCAGAGTTTCCGAGCGCGGTCGAAGCGGTTCGAGCCGCATTACGGTTTCAATCCCGCATCCACGAATTTGCGGCTGCTGATCCGGAACATGGCCGTGTCGCCTTTCGCATCGGCGTCAATATCGGCGACATAATCGTCGAGCCACACGACATATTCGGAGACGGCGTCAATATCGCTGCGCGTCTTGAAGGCATCTCAGCGTCGGGCGGCATCTGCATCTCGTTATCTATCCACGATCAAATCCAAGGAAAGGTTGATGTCGATGTCGTCGATCCTTGGCGAGCAAGTGCTCAAGAACATTTCTCGTCCGGTTCGGGCCTTTGCGGTCGCCACTGGTGGCTCGTTCAGCACGACGGTGACATCGCCTGATATCGCAAGGCATTCGTCGTCCCCGTCTTTCTATGGTCGTGCTTCCATTCGCCAATCTCAGCGGCGCCCACGAGCAAGACTATTTCGTCGCCGTGGCCTGCCCCGGCAGCAGCTCGATCGCCCGCCCCCGCTCGCATTTCAGATTTGGCCTTGAACTAAGAGCTCTTTGACGTCACCAAACGGACTCCTGCCAGCATCAAGCGCAATTCCAAATCATTCATTTTCAATGTCTTTACACTGTAGAGCAATGGCGAGGCCGGTCTCCATTTGGTTGCGGCCGATACTGATCGGAGAGCACTTCCAAGGCTGGCGCAATCAGCGGACCGGATTGCGCAAGCAGCGCCATGGGGCATGCGGCGAAAAGCTGCCCTCAGGGAGGCCGTGTCACTGATGAGGGAGGCCGTGTCACTGATGCGCTGTCCCTGCGGCGCAACGTCGATAGCCACCACCGGCCGAGAGTTGCACACACCGCGGGCACATCTAAAAACGACGCAATTCGACGATGAAGATGAAGGAAGAACACTTAACTCAAAGGCAAACCTCGGGTGGAAGCCTGCCGGATGAGTCGGAGCGCCGAAGCAATGCAGTCACCTGCCCATTAGCGCTGCGTAACAGTCGTATACGTAGAGTCGGCGGGGATTTGTGCTTCGTAATGCTTGGCTTTTTCTATCAGTGCGTCGCGGACTGGACCTTCCGGCAGAAGCGCGGCTTGATGGCGCGCCTGTCTCGCGCATTCTGCGATTTTACTTGCCAGTTCTTCCGTCTCGCGATCCATCGTCGCCGCTCCTCCGAACTAGAAGCCATGCTAGCGCGGTGGGCTAGCGCTTTCTTGGCACGCCGCCGAATGCTCGGAAATCCACTTGGTTGCGTCGTGCTCCGTAACAAAACCTTTGATGACTTCGGTTTCGCCATCGGCCCACAGAATATCGATTCTCCAGCCGGTGCCGGGGTTTTTGCAAGCCATGAAGGCTGGACGCTGCTCGATCATTGCTTGACTATGCGCCGACTGGTGGCTGCTACAAGCCAGTGATCCTGCCACACTTCGCTTTTTTGGCCCCAATCTATTGAGCCTTAACTCCCGCGCCCGCGCCGTTCTTCCGAGATCGGGAGTCAAGAAGATCGGGCAACGGTGGTAGTTGCTGGCGCTATGCAAGAAATTCACTGACTTGAAAAATTTGAAGGCTCATTTCGCACGGCTTGATGAGGTGACGCTGAACGGATGCTCGACCGTCTCGCGACGAAGGCGCATAGCAAGCGGGTTCGCATCGAGCCGCTGCTGCAAAGCGTCGAGCAGATCCTCGCGCTCCCATCGCGTGATCCGTCGCGCTAATCCGGGCGTGGAGGCGCAGCGCCTTGTCGGACTCTTCGTTTGTGTAGCGATACGCCCATCGAAGTGCACGTGGCGTTGCGCGGAGCGGCGGTGAGGCGATAGCCAAATCGCAATCCTGAGACAGAAGCGCTGACCTAAATTCACCCTCGATTGAAATAAAATTTGATGGGATAAGTCCAAAAGCTGACTTGATCTTTAAGCTTCCTTGAAATCGCAACGCTCCGCCAATTCGAATGGGTAAGAAGCGATGACCGATCAACAGCTGGCACTTCATGCCGTCAGCGAAGCCCTGTGCATATTGGACGAGTATCTTCTGCCCCGCCCCCACGACAGTGAACGCATACTCGACAAGTTAGTTGAGGTTCTTGAGCGGCCCGACTTGGTCGTTGCTGTAAGTCGACTGCGGCAACGAAGTAGTCTCTAAGTGTTCCGATGAAGAGGCAATTTTCATTTATTCCTTTGGCCGCTCGCATCGCTACTTTTCTATTGATTGGAATGCCGACCGCGCAGGCAAAACAGCAATGCAGTGCGGTGATGCCCCCAAATCCGCGCGAGTATTGGTCTTGGCGCCTCATCGACGGACGAAAATGCTGGTACGAAGGCAAGCCCATGCTTTCAAAATCATTATTGGAGTGGCCCGTGCGGATTTCGACGCAGGCACGTCCCACCGAGGAGCTTGCAAGTGCACTCATAGAGAAGCCCAGCGATCCGATCGGTTCAGAAGAATGGACGCCATCTCGCCAGAATACCTTCGATGCCCTGTGGCGCACCAGGGTTGAACAGCGGTAGGGCTTTGACCTTCAAATTAAGCGAGGCTGACTTTCTCTTCATCGCTGAGGCTGTAGGACTCGGTGACTGGTATAATCGACGTCGGCCATGCATCGATCGATCGAACCAATACTGTAGCTTCGTCGATCTCAAGTCTTTCGCTTCGATTGCCGTGAGAGCGCCATATTTTCCAATGAATGCACACGGAACGGCGCCCCCGCAGAAAAGTAGCTAATCTCCAAACCGCCGATGAAACTGACCGCAGATCGTCCTTTACGCCAGTCCCGAGAAAGCCGCCCGCAGGATCATGGAGCACGCTCACGCATTCGAGCCGATCCAGGGCGGCCGGATCTAGATCGAGAAGATCAACTATCCAATGCTCTACCGGGATAAGGCGACACCGGCTGAGTATTGGGCTGACCTGAAGTATGCCGAGGAAACATGAAGTGGCTTGAGTACCGCGAGAACGGCACCTTCGTCAGAATGGCGCAGGCTGGCAAAGGCCTGTTCGGCTGATCGGCAGAGACCACGCCAGTCGTGCGACAACGTGGGCGCGCCGCGCGTTCTGACGGCAAGCTACCCCTTCAGGGGTATTAAACTTTTTAAGTCTTTGTGCAGACTTAGCTTAGCCAGGATTTTGCAGATCCTTCCTGGGGCTAGAACCGACGCCGTCCGCATGCATTTTAAGCGGGCGGCGTTCGTACATTCTGAGCCGGCGTAAGCAGCAAGAAGCCCCGACGGGGGCTAGCGGCGTCAGGGCTTCTTTCCGGATGTGATCCTCCCCGGACCGCATCCTCAGCGCGCGACTGGCTGAGCGCACCGTCAGTCTACCGGGAAATCTCAGCATTTTAGACCGCTCTGCCGGATTACCTCGACTTGACACGTGTCTAAGTTCGGTAATGTCTCACCTTGAATTTTTGTCCCGCTTTGTCGCGTTTTCAGACGCGCGCTCCATCTGCTCGGCCGTAAGGAGGCGCACGCGAGGCTAGAGCGTTGATTCTTTGCCGCAGTTGATCAACCAGCCGCTCCGCACCGACAGTCATGCAGCCATCATGCCCCTAAGGCACTTGGACGACCTCGAGCTGAGAACACAGGTGCCGCCAGTTCCGTCCCTCGTGTTCGGCCGCGTAAAAGGCAACGGCGACCTCGAGCGATGCCGGAAGATATCGCGCCATCGCCATCGAATAAGCATCCCACAGAGCCGGCGAAATCTTGCCCTTGGCGGTCCATACCGGTTCGCTCGTCGAATGCTTGGCGTCTCGCTCCTGCCGCGCCAGACGTTCAAATATTCTGCGTAGAAAGTGGCGCGAGGCGATCGGCTTCATCAGCCCGACGATCGCTCGGGTGGCCGGACGGGCATTAACGGTCGGCGGGTCGATCATCGCGACCATATGAACGTTGTGCCCGGTCGCCACTAGCTGGCGAGCTGCTTCGAACGCCACCATGGCACCATTGCACCTGCCGCCCAGAAGGAAAGGACCGCTGGCCTGCCGTTCCAGGATGAGCGGAAGGCGATCGGCGGCCATTTGCTCGATTGAGGCCGGGATCGGTTCTCCACGAAATCCGTGAGGATTGATGGAAATGATCGGATAATCGGACCGCAAAAGTTCGACCATCCGCCGGAGACCGGTGTGGCCGTTTCTAAGATCCCCATTGAAAAAGTACAACGGAGGCCGATGGCCCCCAGTATGGAACTGAGCGATCGGCGTCGGCGGCGCGTCAGTCTCCGTCTCTAATTTCTGGGCAAGTTGTCGAATGGTTTCCGCCCCGAACAGAATCGTTTCCGGGACCGCCTTGCCAATCAGCTGTTCGAGCTGAAGCAGCATTTCCATCGCCAGGAGGGAATCACCACCGCACGCGAAGAAATCATCGTCGAGCGTCACCGCATCGGACTTGAGCAGCCGCCTCCACAGCATCAGCAATTCTGCTTCCAGATCCAATGGTCCTTTGGCGGCGCGGGGCACGCGCATCGACACCTGTTGACCCGACCGCCCGTCGAACAATTCGCGCAGCTGTCGCCTTTGAATCTTTCCCGTGTCTTCTTTTGGCAGCTGGTCGAGGATCAGGATGTGACGCGGAATCTTGAATGAGGCCAACTCGCGTTGCAGGAACTGACGAAGCTCCACGGCTGTCGTCTGCGCGTGAGGCGCCCGGGTTGTAACGAGGATCCTCGCCACGCGGTCGGCCGTCCCGAACCCCACATCTTGCGGATTTGCGACAGGCCCGGAGGTGGATCCCCATGGGATCGAAGTCACGCGAGTACACGTTCGGCGCCACGGTCAGGCATCTGGCTGAGCCCGTCAAGGAGGCCCGGCTGGTGGCGGATGGCGCGGCCTGCCGAGCATGGAACGCCCGCATACTCGCTTTTCAGGGGCCCGCCCAGCCGTCGCCCGCGCTCGGCGATGCACTCAACGCCGGTTTCCGCTACCTCGAAGTGACGTGCCTCGGCTGCGAGACGCATCAGACGGTCGCGCTCGATATCGTGAGGCGGCCGAAGTGGACGCCGATCCACGAGCTGGAGCGCTATATGCGCTGCAAGCTGTGCTCGCGACGCTCCGGCTACCCGTTCAAGCGCAGCCATCTTGTGGTACTGCGGACGACTAAGATCTCCGCCATGAGCCCGCCCTCAACCTTGTGGCCGGGAGAGCGCTGACACCAGCAGAGCTTGCTGCCCCCGAAAGTCCCACCACTGGAACATTCCAGGCCTTACCCGCTTGTTCCGAAATCCAGAACGAGATCACTAACGTGACGGATGAACTTGAATATCTAGCGCACCGATTGGTGATTATCGAGCAACCCGGCGGTGGGTTCTTGGTCGAAGTCACGCCGATCGCCGGCGGCCAAACCATCAGAACAATGACTTATCAACGCACTCAGGAAGCGATCGCTGCATCGAAGCGGACAATCGACAAGCATCCCGAAGGCAGGCGACCTGCCAATCCGGTTCGCTCATAAGGCGGGTGCTGGCTCGGCTGCCGGTGATCCCATCTCGGTAGCGGCACGGTTTCCCGGGGCGCCAGTTTTCAGCCATGACGGTCATGGCGTCCGGATGAACAGAAGTTCCAGCGCGGCTGGAACGCCGCACCTTTCGATTCGTTAACGAACATCACCGCGTTGCGCCTGCGCGCGCAAGCCAAGGAGCTTCCGCCAGGCACTGAGGAAGAGGCGATTCTGCAGAGAGCCCACCAGGATGAGAGGGCCGCGCGCATGACTGAGTGGCTATCGGCTCCCGGCCTTCAACCGCCGACTTAGGGCCCAAATGGCGCTCTGCGCCAAAAAACGGGGAAGATCGGTCAATGGCGGTTGTTCATCGCATCCAGGACGGCGATGCCGTCAAAGCGCGCCTCGCTTTCATGCGTGGTCGAATATCGGCCTCGGTGAAGCTGCTGGCGACACCGACTCCCGATACATTCCTGGGACGAAAGACGCAGGAGCCGTTCCCAAAGCAGGAAAGCGAAAACGGATTAATGTCCAACGTTCCACCGTCGATCCAGCAGCTTTCCCCCGCAGGCGCGGATGCTTCGGTCGGGACGATGTCCGTTAAGCAAAAGGGCCGAAAGCGCATAGTACTCGATCTTCCCGACGCGGACGCCGCGCTAAGGAAAGCACGAGAGATGGCAGATGCGACAGGCCGAGCGGTGATAGTGCGCGACGATAGAAGCAGAGTGCTAGGGGCCATTCCTCGCGCAACAAGGCATTAGACCGCGGCGAGCAAGGAACACATTCCATAGGCCTACTTTATTCGAATGCAGTCTTGGAGGTCTGTGATGCCTCGCTTTTATTTCGATCTCTACGAGGGAGAGGCAATGGCCCTCGACGAGGAGGGACTGGAACTGAAGAGTGTCGAGGCCGCTCAAGTCGAGGCCGCCAAGTCGCTGGCGGATATGGCTCGTGACGCGATCCACTCGAGGTCGGCAAAGCCGCGCGACATGACCATCGATGTCAGGGACGAAGCCGGCACCATCATGCAGGTCAGATTGGTCTTCGATCTCCAGACTAAAAGGGGCAAGACTTCCTGAATTGCCCGACTGCGGATGGTTATAAGCGTTTAGGTGCATTGTACCTCTCGCCGGCCGAGCGGTAGCTGAGAGACCGAAGCGTGCTCCCGCCTGCATTGAGCAAGGGAGCGCGGCCATGGCCGATCAGCGCGTCATCAATCTCATTTACGGCGACCAGCGGCGAGACCGGCGCATCATTGATGAGACCCTCCGGATCTCGGCTGAATCTGTCCGGTTGCTCAAAGACAATCCGCCGCCGGATACGTTCATCGGCCGCAAGACGCACGAGCCTTTCCCGCAAGGGGAAAGCAGGTATGGCGAAGAAACGGACCGTGGGCGAACGACTGAATACCCCAGCGAAGCGGCAAAACAGCGAGATAAGAGAGAAAGGCCGTAAGGCCGCCTCGGCCTGGCGGTTTAGTGCGCTCGTCGTGGTGCTCGGGCTGAGCCCCATCGTGATAGTGCTATCGCCCTATTGATGTGAAGACGGAGGCCACCTCCTTAGCGGCCTCTTTCTTTTGAGCCATAAGCCCCTTGATAGCTGCTCCAACGAAACGGCTCCAGCGAGGGGGTTTCCCGCTTAGGTCGAGTCGACGTCATCCCCTGAAGGATCGGCTTATTCGAGGAGAAGACCACGAGGGCCACGAATGACATGGCAGCAAAGCTAGTAGCCCCCATTCTACTCTGTCCATATGGTGAGACTGAAGCGTGCTCGTAGGATGGGCCGGGCGAGCTGTCGACGCATGCGCATAGGCAAGTCAAGCAGCCTGTCCTAATTCTTGGCGGGCTGCGAGTGTTTAACGCCAACGTCATCACGCGCAACGCTGGCCTCATGGAATTCGATGCAGGAACAGCTAGCCGGGAGCAGCTGTTGCCCAAGATGGATTGGTTCGTCTTCAAGCTCCTTCACATGGTGCCAAGCTATCCGATCTGGCTGCGCTACGTGCTATCGCTCACCCTGGTGGGAGGCGCATGCCTGGGGCGACTTTTGGCGCCGGAGCCCTTGGGGGCCTATCCTCTCCTCTTTTTCGTACCCGCCGTGTTTCTCGCATCCGTATTGTTTGACCGAGGGAGCGGCTTTCTCGCCACGATCGCGAGCGCGGTGCTCGCGTCCGTGTTCTTCCTGCCGCGGTCCGCCGCTGCGGCGGCGCCACCACTGATCGTATTCATATTGACCGGCTTCGGCTTAGCAGGGATCACCGAAGCTCTGCGCTCCACCACAGAGAGCCTGGCCAAAGCCAAGGTCTATTCCGACGTGTTGCTGCAGGAGCTGGCGCACAGGACCAAGAACGATCTCACCACCATCGTGTCCATGTTGCGGCTGCAGGCGCGGGCCGACGTCAATCCGGAGGTGCAGGCCGCCCTCCATGCCGCCATCGGGCGCGTCGAGGTCATCGCCAAGGTCCACGATAGGCTGCACAGCATGGGCGGCGACGGCAAGATCCTGCTCGGGCCCTACATCGAAACGCTCTGCGGAAGCCTCGGCGACCTGCAGCGCGGCGTGCGGCCGATCGCCGTTCGCGTGCGCTGCGACGAGATCTCTCTGGCCAGCGTGCAGGCGGCCAATATCGGGCTGATTGTGAACGAACTGGTTACCAACGCCTTCAAATATGCCTTCCCGAACGAGCGGGCTGGCGCCATCGACGTCGATGTCAAGGCCGACGAACGCAGGCTCAGCATCGTCGTCAAGGACGACGGGGTAGGCTGCTCCTCGGAGGCAAAAACTGGGATGGGTAGCCGGCTGATCAAGCTTCTCGCGGCCCAAATGAAGGGTTCGGTATCCCGCAGCCCGCTCCCGAACGGCTGCGAAGTGAAGGTCGTGCTCGCGCGCGACGATCGGTGACACCGACCATCTAAGGGCCAATACACTAAGTGAATCTCGGGATTGCCAGACACTGATTGATGATCGCTGGCGCTCCTCGATTCTGCGACGCGCACTGCTCGATTGAATTGGCTCCCGCCGCACGATGCGAACGTGCCTTCCTCCGTGAACAGCGGAGCGCCCTCACCGAGATGGCTCGACGGGAATATGCAGGTCCAGCACTCAGGTCGAGCGCAAATCGGCAGGTGGTGCTGGTGATGATGGTGGAGCACTCGATCGACCAGGCTATCAATGCCGGCTATCCGTGGCTTGAGATCAAATGCTCGCGGTGCAAGACGCCGCGCGCGGTTGACCTGGGCTGCCCTGCGCCACGTTCCGACCACCAGGGTGCACGATCTCGCCGACCGCCTGCGCTGCGTGAAGTGCAGCGCGACTGGCAAGCGGCCGGCCGCGGAGCTGCTGCAACTGTGGCAGCGCTGCCCGATCGGAGACACGACGTGACCAAGCTCACGCGCCGGCGCGACAAGGAAGCTGCCCGCGAGAAATGGAGCATCCTTTATCGCGACGTCGTCGTTGGTTCGATCGGGCTGCGCAAGGGCGTGCCGAACCACGCGGACCAATGGGAATGGAAATGCGGCTTCTATCCCGGATCTGACCGGTCGACCGGCGGACCGGCCGCGACGTTCGACGACCGGCGCGCGGGGTTCGAAGCGGCATGGGGTGCGTTGCTGCCGACCCTGACCGAGGCGGACTTCCAGGCATGGCGCGATCATCGCGACTGGATCGCACGCAAGCAGGCCATGTGGGATCGCGGCGAAAAGCTGCCGTCTCAACAGCCGTCGTCGCTGATGCGCTGTCCCTGTGGCGCGACGTTTGATAGCCACCGTCCGGCCGAAAGCCAGATTCACACCCCTCACCATCTACGCTGCGCAAAGGCGCGACGGAATTCGACGATGAAAATGAAGGAAGACCGTCGCTGGGCGGACCCGGAGGAAGCCGCGCGCCGGATCATGGAACATGCCCGCGCCTTTGAGCCGATCCGAGATCGGCCGGATCTATATCGAAAGGATCAACTATCCGATGATCTACCAGGACAAGGCGACGCCGGCTGAGTATTGGGCTGGCTTGCTGGCTCGAATACCACGAAAGCGGGACGTTCGTGAGGATGCTGCAGTTGGGCAAAGACCTGTTCGTCTAGCCGGCACGATTTGGTAGGGTCACCTCAGGGAGCCCCTCCCATGAGTTCGGACGATTACGCCGCTGAGGCGGCCAGACACCGACGCATAGCAGAAGAGTATCGCACACTGTCGTCGTACGCGATGGACGACGGAATACGTCGAGCCTATCTCAAGCTGGCAGATGATTATGAGCTGCTGGCGAACAACGAGGATCGGGTGGCAAGCCATCTCAAAATCACGCATCGAGGTCGGAGAGCATGCTCTTCCTTGCTCAACGAGGACGGCCTAGAAGGCAAGGTCGATTATCAGCACTGCGACCGCGATGCTTAGAAATCCGATGATCAGGGTCCAATCCCGACGTTCGTCCGTCATACTGCACCTCGGAAAAACCGGCCCCAGCGCCCCGGGGAGAACGCTGAGGCCGATGGTCGTCCCACTCCTCAACCCGACCGACGTTTGCAACGTCAAGAATTGCCACTTGTTCCCGAAAAGAAACGGCCCCAGCACGAGGAGAGCACCGAGGCCGTGTCGGGTGCTACCGACATTGAAGCACCAAGACTTGTGCTCAATCGGGCCCCGTGGAGAAACGTTCGTTCCTAGCCGACGACACGTCGCAGAGCGTATCGCACCCTGCCGTCATCCGCGAACGGCCGGCGATGGACTATCGAGCGACGCCGGGCTGACGCTCTCCGCCCGTTTAGCCCTTTTGGTGATCACCGCGAGCCGGTTATCGATCCCGGCTTCCGTCCTGCGCATCTGGATCGCTATGAGGCGGTGATCCATCCCTGACTCATGCAGCGCAACCAGCAAACGTTCTTCGGTTTCAGTCCAACTCTTAAATCTATTCGCGCTCATTCCATCTCGTTCCGCATCGCAGCAAGGGAACGACCCCGGCACCATCTTGGGGCTAGCAGGGCCAGTGAACCGGGGCCGTTCTCTGCGCCCCCACAGCGCAATGCACCGTAATGGGATAAAGTAGCAACGAAAGCTACCCTCGTGGACTACTCCACAAGTGTTCGAATTCGCGGCTGCGGGTGTTCCATGGCACCGAATCGCGACGGGCTCGATCCGAATCGGGAAGGGCAAGCTGCCCAGGATAAAGAGGCCGCCAACTGAGGCGGCCTCTTTTTACATGAACAAGGCGATAGCCACTATTGCGATGGGGCTCAGCCCGAGCGCCACGATGAGCGCGCTAAAAAGGTAGGTCACTACTCATGACACAACCCCTGCGTTTGGGGTTGAAATCCTATTCCTCGATGCTGGGCGACCGCTAGTGCAATTTGTGCCACCGCGCGGCCCCGCGTTCTACAGGAACAAGGCCGCAGTCGCGGCAACAGTCGTAAGCGCAATCGCGGTCAAGCAGGCGATGGAAATCCAGTCGTAGCGATCGGCCATGCCGATACACTCATCAGATGCGATTGCCTTGTCTTGATCCAGGTCAACCATATTCAGCTCATCTGGTCTCTCAGGGCCGGTATTCGCGACATCTGATCCGGCTTGGCCCCAGCCTTCGCGGCCTTATCGTACTGCTCTAGTGCGAGAACGTGGAGAGCTGCGGCTTTGGATGGTTCTGCTTCAGCGAGCGCAAGCCGGGCTGCAAGTTCGGCTTGGCGTAGGTGATATTCTGCGGACGGCACGTCGTTCCCCGTTGCTCCTATCGCAACGGATTCATGACGTGCAAATGGGCATTTTGTTCCAGAAATTCTGTCCAGAACAGCACACAAGCTTTTTGTTCCAGGCTGAGAACGGAATGCGTCCTCTCGACAAGGAGGATCGATCGGCCGCCTGGCAACCTATGTTAGTTGGCACATTATATCGTCATCACCGGCCAAGCCTCTGCCCGTGGGCGTCGGTGGCTGAGAGACCAAGTGCTTCCGCCTGCATTGAGCGAGGGAGCGCGGCTATGGCCGATCAGCGCGTCATCAATCGCATTGCAGCGATCAACGGCAGGACGGGCACATCGTTGATGCGGCCCTCCGGGTCTCGGCCGAAGCTGCCCGGCTGCTCAAAGACAATCCGCCGCCGGATACGTTCATCGGCCGCAAAGACGCACGAGCCTTTCCCGCAAGAGGAAAGCAGGTATGGCGAAGAAACGGACCGTGGGCGAGCGACTTGATACCCCAGCCAAGCGGGCGCGAGCCAGGTTGCGGCGATTGAGTGCTAAACTGAAGCCAATCAAACTGGAGATGATGAAGTCCGATATCCGCCCTGGTCCTCAAAATGTAGACACGAAGGGCACTAAAGAAACGGCCAGCGAAGGGGTTACACGCTGAGGCCAAGTCGTCATGTCATCACGAGAGGTAGGACGCTCAGCCGATCAGCAGCCAACTTACGCTGACGATGAGCGCCACAAACGACATTCCAGCAAAGCTGAGAAAGCCGTATTCAACACCATCCATGCGACCGAAACTGAACATCCCCGCAGGATCGCCCGGCAGCACCATTCTCGCATTTAGATATGCATGTCAGCGAGGGTAACCCAAAGAAACGGCCCCAGCACCTCTGGGGGCCTAGAGGCCGGTGCTGAGGCCAGTCGTCCTTTGATGAATCGGGACGTGACCCGAGGCTTTGAAGCTAACACGGCTGTCAGAAGTTGCTAGTTCTTCCCGCGCGATCCGACGAAGCTAGTTTTAATACGCTCCTGTCCAATTGCCACGTCAGGCGAGGAACCATAGAGAGGAGATCAGCGTCTAATTGGCGCTTCTGGTCAGCCAAGGTGCCCCCCGACTGCCAGAGGAAAACCCGTATCGTTCGGGTTGGCGGCCCCCCGGTTGGGGCCGCTTTCAGTTCGCCGCGAAAGCCAGGTGGCGCTTATCCAAAGTTGATCGTCACGATTCACATAGTTCAATGCCGGGCGCTCCATCCTTCGAGCTAATCGACGCGCTCGTATTTTGCAGATGGTGGATGCAAATGGAATTTATTGGACGCCCGATGCGGGGACGTTTCCTCGTTCGGCAGGGTGGCAACGGATGGATGGTCTACGATAGCGAACTCAAAGGACCAGCCCAGATAGAAAAGAACGGCGCGTTCGCCGCTGATGGCGAGCAAAAGCCGCTGCGGCCCGATTCCTATGCCTGCTTCCGCTGCGGCGGTGTCGCTTCGGCAATGTCTATCCTCGACAGTCGCCAAGGTAAGAGCTATCGCCTTCGCCGCTGCGTAAGCTGCGAGAAGCTGAGTTGGGCTGAGGAAGAGTAAGGGTCGAGCGCCCAAGAATCTCCAAACAGAGTGCGTTCATTCGCGAGCTCGGCCGAGCTGCTGAAGCTGCCGGCAACGTCGTGGACCGCTGCTTGTTCCCGAAGCGAAACGGCCCCAGCGAGAGGACGTGCTGAGGCCGATTCGGTGCCCAGCGAGGTGCCAGTCTGGGCCGCTCCAAACTGACCGCGAATGTGCCCCGGGTCTTCGGGGGAGAGCCGGGGCACGCTCCACTCGTCCATGCCGCTCTGCCGCGAGCGGCGCGGGTCAACGTTCACCGCGAGGACGTTGTTCCTAGCGACTTCTTCTTTGCTACCCTGAGCCGACGCTCAACCCCGCTTCCGGCTGGTGCCGACCATTTAGACCGCCTTCTTCACCGATGCCTCCGACTTGCCCGTCCTCCTCGACTCGTAACTCACCTCGTAGTCCTGCCCGCCGGCGACGCGCGCCCGGTCCTGCTTGCGACCGCGCGCGGTCTGCTTCTTTGCTTTCTTTGCCATTCCGGCCTTCCTGTCGATGAGGGCCAACTCTGGCTATTATCGAACCAATCTAATGGGCAACCGCATGTCGCGGCGGATCCTCACACGTTCGGTGACCATTGCACCTGCCTATTTCTTCTCCGATGCCACCTCCTACTTGAGGGGACGGTCGCTTTGGAACGGCTGACAATCCCCGCCGTTCACCGCTCACATTCAACTTTCGGGATATGCACGATGTCCAGGACCGTTGGCGATTTCGTAGTGCAGCGCCTCCAGGACTGGGACGTGCGGCATCTCTTCGGTTATCCCGGCGATGGCATCAATGGCGTGTTCGGTGCGCTAAATCGCGCCGAAGGCAAGATCGATTTCATCCAGGCGCGCCACGAGGAGATGGCGGCGTTCATGGCGTGTGCCTATGCCAAATTTTCCGGCCGCCTTGGCGTCTGCATCGCGACGTCGGGCCCCGGTGCCTCACACCTGATCACCGGTCTGTATGATGCCCTGCTCGACCATCAGCCGGTGCTCGCCATCGTGGGCCAGCAGGCGCGGAACGCGCTGGGCGGGCAGTATCAGCAGGAGCTCGACCTGGTCTCGATGTTCAAGGACGTCGCCAGCGCGTATGTCGCGCAGGCTTCCTCGCCCGCTCAGGTCCGCCATCTGATCGACCGCGCCGCGCGCATTGCGCTCGCCCGGCGCACCGTGACCGCGCTGATCCTGCCGAATGATCTGCAGGAAGAGGATTACGAGGATCCGCCGCGCGCACACGGCACGCTGCGGTCGGGCGTCGGATACACTCCGCCGAGGATCGTTCCGGCAGAGGCCGAGCTCGATCGCGCCGCCGACATTCTCAACGCCGGCAAGAAGGTCGCCATGCTCGTCGGCGCCGGCGCGCTTGGCGCGACCAACGAGGTCGCCTCCGTCGCCGACCGGCTGTCGGCCGGATGCGCCAAGGCGTTGCTCGGCAAGGCCGTGGTGCCCGACGACCTGCCATGGGTGACGGGCTCGATCGGCTTGCTCGGCACCGAGCCGAGCTACGATCTGATGATGGAGTGCGACACGCTCTTGATGATCGGCTCGGCGTTTCCATATTCCGAGTTCCTGCCCAAGGAGGGCCAGGCCCGCGGCGTCCAGGTCGACATCGACGCCGGCATGCTCTCGATCCGCTTTCCGATGGAGATTGGCCTCGTGGGCGACGCCGCGGAGACGCTGCGCGCGCTGCTTCCGCGCCTGAAGCAGAAGAGCGACGGCAGCTGGCGAAAGACGATCGAGCACAATGTCCGGGCCTGGTGGAAGACATTGCAGGATCGTGCACACCAGCCGGCCAAGCCGGTCAATCCTCAGCGCGTGACATGGGAGCTATCGCCGCGCATTCCCGATCGCGCGATCATCACCAGCGATTCCGGCTCCTGCGCCAACTGGTTTGCCCGTGATCTGAAGATGCGTCCCGGCTTCAACGCCTCGCTGTCGGGCGGCCTGGCATCGATGGGCGCGGCCGTTCCCTACGCAATCGCCGCCAAATATGCAGCGCCCGATCGTCCCGTCATTGCGCTGGTTGGCGACGGCGCCATGCAGATGAACAACATGGCCGAGCTTATCACGGTCGCCAAATACTGGCGCGACTGGAGCGACCACCGCTGGATTGTCTGCGTCTTCAACAATGAAGATCTCAACCAAGTGACATGGGAACAGCGCATCATCAATGCCGATCCCAAGTTCGAGGCATCGCAACGCATTCCCAACGTGTCTTATTCGCGTTTCGCCGACCTGATCGGGCTGCGGGGGATTTATGTCGACGACCCCGCACAGCTCGGCTCGGCCTGGGAGCAGGCGCTCGCGAGCGACATTCCGGTGGTGCTGGAAGTCAAGACCGATCCGGAAGTGCCCCCGCTACCGCCGCATATCACGCTCGAGCAAGCCAAGAACTTCTCGATCGCGCTCGCCAAGGGCGACCCGAACGAAGTCGGCGTCATCCGCGGCGCAGCGCGTCAGCTGCTCGAGACCGTGTTGCCCGGCAAGGAGAAGTGAAGGCCAGGAGCGATGCATCATCAGATGATGCTTGCCGTCTGTTTGGTCTGCGCAGCGCTGGCGCCGGCGCGCGCCGAGTTGACCAGATCCGATGTCGCCGGGGTCGAGGCATCGCCCCGGCCCGGCGCCGTGCTACCGCTGAGCGTCCGCCTGCGGGACGAAAACGGCGTCGCACGGCCGATCCGGCAATGGCTCACCGGCGGGCCAAGCGTGTGGGTCCTCGCAGATTTCACCTGCGACACACTGTGCGGGTCGGTGGTCAGCACCGTCTCCGACGCGCTCCGGCGGTCCGGCCTGCGTCCCGGTCAGGACTTCGATCTGAACGTCGTGAGCTTCGACCCGCAGGATACCGCGGAGAACGCGAAGGAGATGAAGCAGGCGCAAGTCGGCCTCCAAGCGTTGGGCGATGCCACCCACGTCCTGCGCGGCGATGCCAGCGACGTCGTCGGACTAACAAAAGCATTCGGATTTGAAGCGGTCTACGATCGCGACCAACTCCGCTACGCGCATCCCGCGGCCGCCTTTGTCGTGACGGCCGACGGTCGCATTGCGCGCGCCCTGCCCGGTCTCGGGCTAGATCCCGCCAATCTGCGCCTCGCGTTGGTCGAAGCCGGTCAAGGCCGCATCGGCGGATGGACCGATCATGTCAGGCTGATGTGCTACGGATTTGATCCCGCAAGCGGTCTCTACACGCTCGCGGTCGGTCGCCTGCTCAAGGCGACCGGTCTTGCGACCTTGGTCTTGCTCGGTCTGCTCATCGTCGCTCTGCTTCGGCACGAACGCGAGGCGGCGCGAAGTTGAGCCATCTGCCATGGCGTAGGCGGAACGCTACGCCCCAGGCCAACAGCCCCATAAGCAAGGCCAGACCGGCCACCAGCATGATGCCGGTGAGCCAGCCGGGGAGACCATCAATGGCCGGGAATGCCAGGACCGACGCCTCGCAAATCCGCATCGCGAGCGTGAGGGCGCATAGTCCGAGTAGCCAACGGCGATCGGCGCGGACGAGTGCAAAGAACGGAAACACGAGCTGGCCGACGGCCAAGAGCGACAGGACGAACTGCCAGCCCTCCGACGAGCGATCGATGTACCAGGTCACCTCGTCCGGAATGTTGGCCGACCAGATGACGATGTACTGCATGGCATGGAGATAGGCCCATAGCAGGATCGTCGACAACAGCAGCGCGCTGTAGCCGCCGGCTCGCCTTATGCGGCACAGGAGAAGTCCAAGGCCGATAGCGCCGGCGACGCCGTCCAGTAGCACCATACCGAGATACAGCAGGCCATAAATCGATGAATGGAACTGCGGCTCCAGCGCTTCGATCCAATCCACACCGGCGAACGACACGGAGATCGCGTAGACGATCAGTCCACCGGACGCCGTCCTCGCCATGCGATCCGGGTCCGGCCAAGCCGCCTGCAACTTCAGGGCAAGGCAGGTCCAGACGATGAAATAGATCACCGTTCGTGCCGCCACGAACCACGGAGCGAGATAGACCGCCTTGAAGGCCGGTAGCGCCGCGTGAGGTCCGGCCGCAGGATAGAGCGCAGCGAGGTCGAGCAGGACCGGCAGGAAGAGCACGCCGAAAATAGGAAGGGTGGCGCAGACCGCCGTCATTGCCGGCTGCAATTCCTCCGTCCACGCCCGCCGCACCAGATAGCTCGTCATGAGCACGCCGAGCGTCCCGATCGGAACCGCACTGACCGCGATCCAGGCCACGAGATAGGCCGCGGCGGTCGAACGATGGTCCGCGAACGCACCTGCAACCAGCATGCCGGCCGGGCCGACGACGGCGATCATCAAACGGCGATCGCGCAGGTCGCGTCCGATCATGGTTGTTCCACAAGCTTGCCACGCTGGCCCGCCGGCACATCGTCGATCGACGCATGACGGCTGAGCTGCAGCGCGCGAATATAGGCGACGATCGCCCAGCGATCGCGCGGCGGCACGCGTGCGCCATAGGAATACATCGCACCGTAGCCGTTGCTGATAACGTCGAAGAGATGCTGGTCTTCGGCGTTCCGCAACCGCTCGGCATGGTAACTGGTCGGCCGCGGCATGCCGCGCTCGACGATGATGCCGTTGCCGTCCCCATTGGCGCCGTGGCACGGCGAGCAGAAGATGTCGAAGCGCTGACGGCCCCGCTCCAGCAGCGCCGCTGTCAATAGCGGCTTGGTCCGCATAGCGGCCTGTTCCGCCAGCGCGTCGCGGTCGACCGCGCCCGCTGGCGGTTTGCGCAATGCGCTACCGCGAAACAGCGGCGCGCGGCTGTACTCACTGTAACGAGGCTGTGCGTCCATGTTCTGGTCGCACCCGGCGAGCAGAAAGGCCGACGCAAGAAGCCATGCGCCCTTCATGACGATACGAGCTCCACTGACAGCGCCCCAGCGCTCTGCAGGAAAGCCGCCGTCTTACCGGAATCGAACACTGCGTCCTCGGCCAGCACGCACAGAAAGAACCGGTCCTTGCTGGCGCGGGCGATATGACGGGCGTTGAAGATCGGATGATTGAGCCGCGGCAGGCCGTTTTGCCAGAGCATGGCGATGATCATCACGAGTGCCGACACCAGGATCGTCAGTTCGAACGCCACTACGGCGAAAGCCGAGAGTGCGTAGAGTGGCCGCCCTCCGACATCGAGCGGATAGTCGTAATTCACATAGAGTTGCATCAGCATCGCGATGGCAGCGCCCGCCAGACCGCCAACGAAACCAACGATGGAAATCCGGGGCGTCGGCAGCCGCAGGACTTTCGCCAGCCCGTCGACCGGAAACGGCGTGAACGCATCGAGCTTGCGATAGCCCGCCTCGCGGGCCTTGCACGCCGCCGCGAGCAACGCCCGGGGGCTCTCGAACTCGCCGAGCAGGCCGAAGGAGTGCTCAGCCATGAGGCTCCTCCTGCTCCTTATGCAACAGCTCCTCGGTCTCAAAAATCGAAATCATGGGAATGAAGCGGATCGCAAGCAGGAACGGCACCAGAAACAGACCGATCGTGCCGAGATAAGTCGACCAGTCCCAGAAGGTCGGGGTGAACGCGCCCCACGACGACACAAGGAAGTCGCGGTAGAGGCTGGTGACGAGGATCATGTAACGCTCCAGCCACATTCCGATCACGACCGAGATGGAGATCGACAGCAGCATCCAGCCTCTGCGCCGCACCGAACGCCACCACAACCCCTGCAGCGGAATGAAATTGAAGACGATCGCGCCCCAATAGGTCCAGGCATAGGCACCGGTGAGCCGGTCCGACAGCGTCTGCATCTCGTGCGCTCCACCGGAGTAGAGCGCGTCGAAGACTTCGAAGAGGTAACCGTAGCCTGTCATCAGGCCGCACGCGAGCAGCACCTTGCCGAGCACGTCGAGATGGTCATCGGTGACCAGATTGCCGAGACCGAACAGGGACCGCAGCGCGATCGCGATGATTGCGACCACCGCAAAGCCCGAGAAGGCCGCGCCGAGCACGAAATACGGCGGAAAGATCGTCGAGTGCCAGCCGGGGATCTGGCCGGCCGCGAACAGCAGCGAGACCTCGCTGTGCACGGACACGACGAGCGGCACCGCAAGCCCCGCTGTGAGGCGATAGGCCTGCGACCAGCGCTGCCAATGCGCGGCCGAGCCGCGCCAACCGAGCGACGTGATGCCAAAGAAAATCTGCCAGCCGCGCTTCCTCGACCGGTCGCGCGCGGCGGCGAGGTCTGGAATGAGACCAGTGTACCAGAACGCCAGCGATACGGTCAGATAGGTCAAGACCGCCCAGATGTCCCATTCCAGCGGGCTGCGAAACTGCGGCCATATCCCCATCGTCGCGGGGTAGGGAAACATCCAGTACAGATACCAGGGACGGCCGAGATGCAGCACCGGATAGATGCCGGCGCAGATCACCGCGAACAGCGTCATGGTCTCGGCAAAACGATTGAGCGAATTGCGCCATTCGCTGCCAGTCAGGAGCAGCAACGCCGAGATCAACGTTCCGGCGTGACCGATACCGAGCCACCAGACGTAATTGTGAATCGCGAATGCCCAGTTGACCGGAATATTGATGCCCCAGATGCCGACACCGCGGGTGAACAGCGCAGTTGTGGAGACCACAAGGAGGAGCAGAAGCGCCGATGCGATGATCATCGCAATCCACCAACGCCGGCGCGCCGGAAAATGCAGGGGAATGCCGGTGAGCTGATCGCTGACCCGCCCGAGGCTCTGGTCTTGCGGCAGGATATCGGCGGTGCGATCGATCATTCCTGGCCTTCCGGGGGTTTCCAGCGTGCCAGATAGGTCGTGCGCGGTCGCGTCCCCTGCTCTTCCAGCAGCACGTAATGCCGTTCGTCACCGCGCAGACGCGACACCTCGGAGTCGGGATTGCTTATGTCGCCGAACACGATCGCCTTGGTCGGACACGCGCTCTGGCAGGCGGTCACCACCTCGCCGTCGCGGATCGGCCGGTTCTCCTTGTCGGCCGCGACATGCGCGGCCTCGATCCGCTGCGTGCAATAGGTGCACTTCTCCATCACGCCGCGCGAGCGCACCGTGACGTCCGGATTGTGTGCCGCATGTTCCGGCGCATCGGACGCAAGACGATAGTCGAAGAAGTTGAAGCGGCGCACCTTGTAGGGGCAGTAGCTCGAGCAGGTCCGGGTGCCAATGCAGCGGTTGTAGACCATCTGGTTGACGCCCTCCGGACTGTGCGTCGTGGCGTGGACCGGACAGCCCATCTCGCAGGGGGCCTGCTCGCAATGCATGCAGGGCACCGGCTGGAAGAAACTGCGCGGCTCCTCGACGTCGCCGGCGTAGTAGCGCGCAATCCGCAGCCAGTGCATTTCGCGACCGACCTTGACCTGATCGCTGCCGACGACCGGCACATTGTTCTCGGCCGTACAGGCGGCCACGCACGCATTGCATCCGATGCAGGCATCGAGGTCGATCACCATGCCCCAGGCGTTTTGCGCCGAAGGCTTTGGCGGATAGAGGCTCGGTTGCGTCGTCTCGTGGTTGGGATGGTCGGTGTCGGCTGCATTGACTTCACGGATGAAGTCAAACCCCTCCATGCGGTGATGCAGTTGCGTGACGGCCAGCGTCTCGCGCGTTCCCAGCTTGTGCAGGCTGCCCTTGGTCTGCCAAAGCTGGTCGATCGGTTGGACGTCATAGGCATTGTAGCCGAGACCATCGCCAACCCGACCGGCTTTGCTGCGGCCGTAGCCGAGCGTGAGCGCGACCGTGTTCGGGGCCTGGCCTGGCTGGACCCACACAGGTCCGGTGATCGATCGATCCCGGACCCTAATCCTGACGTGGTCGCCGTTGGTCAGATCCTCTCGCCTGGCCAGCGCCGGACCGATCGAAATCACATTGCCCCAGGTCAGCGTGGTCAACGGCTTCGGCAACTCCTGCAGCCAGGCATTGTTGGCAAAACTGCCGTCCCAGATCGTCGGATCGGGCCGGAAGACAATATCCAGTCCATCATCCGGCAGCGGCGGAACAACGGCGGTTACCGCCGCGTGGATGTTTGGTGGGGCCGCCCTCTGCTCGGGGACATAGCCGTCGTGCAGGCAACGCGTCCACTTCGTCTCGAAATCGTCGCCAAGTGTCGCGCGCCACGTGTCCCGCACCGGCGCTTCCGGCAACGGGTCCATTTGCCCCAGCAGCAACGCCATGACCTGATGAACGGTGCGGACGTCGTAGAAGGGTGCAATCGTGGGCTGGATGATGGTGGCTGTTCCATCCACCGAGCGCGCATCGCTCCAACTCTCCAGCGTATGCGTCAATGGCAGATGCCATTCGCAAAGCGCTCCCGTCTCGTCCCGATGGATGCCGAGATGGACCGAGTACCTGACCTTCGCAACTGCGTCTCCGAAAGCCAGCCACGCCGGCGCAGTATAGGCCGGGTTAGCGTCAATGATGATAAGCGTTTTTACAGCGCCGCGGCCAATGTCGCTCACCAAATCGCTTAACCTCTTGGCGTTCGCAACATTGGGGGCAGGCGCCGCAGCGCCGAGCAGCGCATTCGCGCCGAGCGCCTCGTTAGTTCGCGCCACCCAGGACGCTGTCGCGTCGTCGCCGAAGCGACTGCCGGTCACGAGCGCTCGGCCACACGCCGACCGGCACGCATGGACTGCGCGATCGAGCCATCGTTGCTCCTTCGCCGAAAGATCAGGCTTTGCCGCGCCGGCGACGTCATATGAATTGGCAAGTCCTTGAGCGATGAGCCAGATGCGCGAGGCATCGACCGCCACCCTCGCCTCCGCCATCGCTCCTGTCGCGGACGGCACGGCCTCCGCCATGTACAGCGCAAGTCCAGGCTTGTCGGCGGTGCGATGTCGCGCCGCCGACCAGGCGCGCGCGTTGGCGACCTGGTGAGGTCCCGCTCCCAAGAAATCATCATCGAGACTGACGACGACCTCGCAGTTCTCGAATTGTGGACGAAGTTGCAGCGCCTGACCATAGGCAGCTCTCGTGGACTCGAGCCATCGTCCGCCGCCAACGGCGGCATGCTCATAGATCCGGGTCTTGGGAAACTCTAGAACCAGAGCTTCAATCTGGCGAATGAGCGTCGGCGAAGTCGAATGACCCAGCAACAATGCGAGCCCCTCGCCCTGGCTTTGCGTCCACTGCTGACGCAACAGGCCGATTTGATGCTGCACGTCGTTCCACGTCACCGGCTCGCCGCGACGGCTAGGTGCTCGCGCGCGATCGGGATCGTAGAGATCGAGCACGGCGGCCTGCATGAATACGTCGCTGCGGCCCTGTGTCGCCGGATGGTCCGGATTGCCGTCCAGCTTGGTTGGCCGGCCGGAATAGGTCGTCGCAATGACCGGCTGGGCATAGCCATCCAGCGTCACCGCCGTCGCATAGTATTTTGGAATGCCGACGTCCGTACCCTGCGGTTGTTCGACATAGGGCAACGCCGCGACGAACGGGCTCTTCTCGCATCCCGTTAGTCCGGCAAGCGCAAAGGATGCGCCCATCAGCTTCAGAAACGTCCGCCGCGCCGTTGGGCCAAAGGTTGCGGCGACCGGATACTCTGCATCAACCCACGCCTCAAACGCGGGATCACCCAACAACTCCTCGAGGCTCGACCAGAGGACGGGGCCACGTGGATGGTCCGGTTTTGTCGCGCGGCGCCTCATCGATGACACACATAGCAATGGGCGAGCTGCCCGAAGCGGATGCCTTCATGCGCAGCGATCGCCTCGCCTTGCTTGCGTGCATCGCGGCCGGCCTGCCACGTCATGTCGGTAATATGATCCCTTGGACGCAGATGCGGCGCGGGGTCGCGGTGGCAGTCGAGACAGAACTCCATAGTGAACGCCTTGGCCCGATAGGTCAGCGGCATGGAGTCGATGCGCCCGTGACAGCTCTCGCAACCCACGCCTTTTGCGATGTGAATGTCGTGGCGGAAGAAGACGTAGTCGGGCAGCTTCGCCACGCGGGTCCAGGCGATCGGCTTGTTGTCGGCGAGGCTTTCTCTGACCGGTTCCAGCATCGCGGCATTGGTCCAGATCTGCGAATGACAGGTCATGCAAGTCGCCGTCGGCGGCAGCCCTGCCCGCGAGCTCGTCTCGACGCCCGTATGGCAATAGCGGCAGTCGATCCCGAGTTCGGCCGCATGGTGCTTGTGACTGAACGGAACCGGCTGGTGCGGGCGGACATCGGTCGACGTCTCAAAGGCCGAGTGCGCAAATCCGATCACGCCGATCAGACCACCGCCCAGAACAGCCAAGCCACTCACCATGAACAGGCGCAGCCACGTATCCGCGGCAGGAGAGAATATCTGGGTCATCCGGTCGCCGGATCAGCGTCTTGAGCACGTCAGATTGCAATGCAGGCCGAACAGGATCGTTCCTGGATTGGAACATGCGCCCATGGTTGGCATTGGTCTCCGTGCCTTTCGGGTCCCCCCATGACTGACAGCCCCGATACCAATTACGAGCGGTCCGATGTCGATCCCGTCCTCCTGGGTTGGCTGGCGCTCGGCCTCGGACTGTTCATCGTAGCGACGCCCCTTGTCATGCCTTTCGCCTTCTCGCGGTCGATCGATCGTGGAATCCCCGCGGGGCGCCCTGCGCTCAGTGCCGAGGCGCCGCCGCTTGCACTCGATCCGGCGGCCGAACTGCGCCGGCATCGAGAAGCTGATCGCCAATTTGCGGACAGCTATGGCTGGATCGATCGCGGCCGCGGCCTGGTCCGGATCCCCGTTAGGCGTGCGATGGAGCGGCTGCTGGAGACCGGCCTGCCCGGCTGGCCGTCCCGATGATCCGCGCAGGCGGCTGAGCCCGATGTGGCGCGAATGGATCCCGTTCTGGCGGCCGGGGGTCTCACCCTATGGCGGCGACGTCGATCTGTTATTTGCGGGATTGCTCCTGGCGAGCGCCTTGGTGCTCGGCCTGCTGTTCTTCCTGCTCATCGTGTTCTGCGTGCGTTACCGGGCTGGCAACCCGACCGATCGCGGACATCGGGTCGAGAAAAGCTGGCACTGGGAGGTCGGTTGGACGTCGGCGTCGTTGGTGATCTTCCTCCTGCTGTTTGTCTGGGGCGCCAGCGTGTACCTCGAGATTTACCAGAAACCGCAGGGCGAGCTGTCGGTCTTTGTCGTCGCCAAACAATGGATGTGGAAAGTCCAGCACACCGGCGGGCAATCCGAGATCAACAGCCTGCATATACCGGTCAATCGCCCGGTGCGGCTGGTGATGGCATCCCAGGACGTCATTCACAGCTTCTTCATCCCGGCGCTGCGTCTCAAGCACGACGTGGTGCCCGGGCGCTACCAGAGCCTCGAGATCGAAGCGATCACGGCGGGGCACTATCACCTGTTTTGCGCCGAATATTGCGGCACCGACCATTCCGGCATGATCGGCGAGATCGTGGCGATGGAGCCGGCGGACTATAACAAATGGCTGAACGACCAGGGACCCGCCAACTCGCTGGCTCGTGAAGGCGGCGCACTGTTTCGCGAGCTCGGCTGCAGCGGCTGCCACGCCGCCAACAGCAGCGTGCATGCGCCGCTGCTGGAGGGACTTTACGGCAAGCCGGTGCCGCTCTCGGATGGTTCCACGGTAACCGCCGACGACAGGTACATCCGGGATTCGATCCTGCTTCCGCGCAGCCAGGTCGCAGCCGGATATTCGCCGGTGATGCCGTCCTTTGAGGGCAAGATCAACGAAGACCAGCTGCTGCGGCTCGTCACCTACATCAAATCGCTTGCGGATCGCGCGCCATGACCGAGCCCGACTATCTCAACAACGCCTACACGCTGCGCTCCTGGTTCTTCACCACCGACCACAAGCGCATCGCGATCCTGTATTTCGCCACCCTGATTTGCTTCTTCTGCGTCGGCGGCGCGGCCGCCACCGCGATCCGCATCGAGCTCGCTACGCCGCAGGCCGATCTCGTCTCGTCCGATACCTACAATCGGCTCTTCACCATGCACGGCGTCATCATGGTGTGGTTTTTCCTGATCCCCTCGATCCCAAACACGCTCGGCAACTTCATTGTGCCGCTGATGATCGGCGCCCGCGATCTCGCCTTCCCGCGCCTCAACCTGATGAGCTGGTACCTGTTCATCGCCGGCGGAACCGTGACGCTGTTCGCGATCGTCGCCGGCGGCATCGACACGGGCTGGACGTTCTACACCCCGTTTTCGACGCTCTATTCCAACAGCTACGTCATCGTCGCCGTGACCGGTATCTTCATCGCCGGCTTCTCCTCGATCCTCACCGGCCTGAATTTCATCGTCACCATCCACCGGCTGCGCGCGCCGGGCCTGACGTGGTACCGGCTGCCGCTGTTCATCTGGTCGATCTATGCGACGTCGGTGATCCTGGTTTTGGCGACGCCGGTGCTCGCCATCACACTGGTCCTGCTCGCGACCGAACGTTTCCTCGGTGTCGGCATTTTCGATCCCAGAATCGGCGGCGATCCCCTGCTATTCCAGCATCTGTTCTGGTTCTACTCGCACCCGGCCGTCTACATCATGATCCTGCCCGGCATGGGGGTGGTCAACGAACTGATCTCCTGCTTCTCGCGCAAGCCGGTGTTCGGCTACAAATTTGTCGCCTGGGCCAGCCTCGCCATCGCGGCCGTCGGCTTTCTGGTCTGGGGCCACCACATGTTCGTCAGCGGCCAGTCGCTGCTCGCAAGTCTCGTGTTTTCGTTCATGAGCTTCATCGTGGCGGTGCCTTCGGCGATCAAGGTGTTCAACTGGACCGCCACCCTGCACAAGGGATCGCTGCGCTTCGACGCTCCGATGCTTTACGCTCTGGCCTTCCTCGGCCTGTTCACGATCGGCGGACTTACGGGCCTGTTCCTGGCCTGCCTCGCCTTCGACGTGCATGCCACCGACACCTATTTCGTGGTGGCTCACTTCCACTACATCATGGTCGGCGGCATGGTAACGGCCTACTTCGGCGGTCTGCACTACTGGTGGCCCAAGATCACCGGACGGCTCTACTCCGAGTACTGGGCGCGGACCGCGGCGGTACTGATATTCTTCGGCTTCAATCTGACCTTCTTCCCGCAATTCGTGCTCGGCGCCGAAGGTATGCCGCGCCGCTATCACGTTTATCCGCCGGAATTTCAGTTGTGGAACGTGCTGTCCTCCGGCGGCGCGACGATCCTGGCGGCAGCCTATCTGCTGCCGATGTTCTATCTCGGCTATTCCCTGTTTTTCGGCGCGCGCGCGCCGGCGAACCCTTGGGATGCGCCGGGGCTGGAATGGCAGACCCCATCCCCGCCGCCCGAGTTTAATTTCCAGTCACAGCCCGTCGTGACCCGTGCGCCCTACCAATACGGGCCGGACTTTGCTGCGGAGCCGCAGAATGCCTGAGCGCCGCGCCTTCGCTCCGCAATACGCCTCCGTTCAACATCGCGATGAAACCGCCGAGATCGGCAGTGGGTGTTTCTCGCAACCGAAGTGCTGCTGTTCGGCGGGCTGCTGTTTGCCTATTTCGTTTACCGGCACGCTAATCCGAACGCGTTCGCGGAGGCCGGCCGCCACACCAGGATCGTCATCGGTTCGGCGAATACGGCGATCCTGCTGACCTCCAGCTTCTTCGTCGCGTGCGCTGTCAATGCGCTGCAAGCTGACGCACGCCGGATCTGTATCGCGATGCTGGCCAGCGCCATGCTGCTTGGCTTGCTGTTCCTTGGCCTGAAGGCAACCGAATATGCCGGCGAATATCACGAGCACCTCGTTCCCGGCATTGACTTCAGCTACGCTGCGCCGCTCGCCGATGGAGTCGAGCTGTTCTTCATTTTCTACTTCGTCGCGACGTCGATCCACGCCGTCCACATGGTGATCGGCATCGCTGTTCTCGCGACGCTTGCCGTCCTGCTGCGCCGCTCCGCTAGCACGCGCCTGCGCGCTGCCTTGCACTCCGCCGCACTCTATTGGCATTTTGTCGACGTGGTCTGGATCGTCCTGTTTGCCCTGATCTATCTGCCCGGACGGAGCGGCACATGACGAACTGGTGGCCACCGCTTACGCTCGTTGGCTCCTGGCTTGCCCTGCTGGCACTGCTCGCGCTGACGGTCACCCTGGCCTATCTGCCGCTCGGTTCCTTCAATTCCGCGGTGGCGATTGTGATTGCCGCTATCAAGGCCACCATCGTCGCGGCATTCTTCATGGAGCTGCGGGATCGCGGCGCACGCCTCCTGATCTTCGCCGGCGCCGGGCTGTTCTGGCTCGGCATCTTGCTGTGGCTGGGCCTGATGGATTTCATGACGCGCGCACCGGCGTGATGCAGCCAGCCGCGATCCTGCCGATCTCACTCCTGTGTCGGCGGAGGCGTCGAGCCCGGCCGCTTCAGCAGATCGGGCTGATCACCCTTCGGCTTGGGCTCCGGTTTTGGCATTCGCTTCTGGCCACCGTTCTTGCCGCCCTGATCCTGCTGTCCTTCGAGATCGTTTTCCTTGGGCATGTCGCCCCCTCTCACTCGACCTTGGTGATCGGGATTTCATGGGTGTCCGTCAATTCGGGCACCGGATCGCGGCTGATGCGCACCGGGACCGACTTCGCCGCCGGGACCTTACTGCCCTTGGCGAAATGCCAGAGCGGAACGAGGACGTTGCACTCCGGATAATATCCAACGATGCCACCGCGGGGGACGTCGTAGGGAACGACCTGAAGTCCACGGAGACGACGTTCGACACCGTCATCGGCCGCCGTTTCCAGCGTGACCAGATCGCCCTGGGCAAGACCCCATTCGGCCATATCGTCCCCGTTCATCAGCACGACCTCGCGGCTGCCGTAGATTCCGCGGAAGCGGTCGTTCTCGTTATAGATCGTCGTGTTGAACTGACCATCTGCGCGGGTAGTCATGAGTTCGAAGACGCCGTCCCCGGCTGGCGGCGAGGCGAAAGCGGCTTCCGGAACCGTGAAATTGGCTTTGCCATTCGGCGTCTTCCATTTCCGCTCGCGAGCGCCGAGTGGCCGCGGAAAGCCACCTGGCTCAAACATGCGCTTGTTGAAATCCTCGAATTGATCCGGATACGTCCGCTCGATCGCGTCGCGGACCAACGCATAGTCGTCGACCCAGGCGTCCCAGTCGAGCTTGGGATTCGGCGGCAACGTCGCCTTCGCCATCTCGGCAATGATCCGCGGTTCGGACAACAGCCGCTCCGCTACCGGCTTGCGTTGTCCTCTCGAGCCATGAATGCAGGCCGTGGAATCCTCCATGGCAACGGCTTGCGGGCCGTTCGCCTGCTGGTCTATCTCGATCCGGCCGAGACACGGCAGCAGAAAAGTCACTTCTCCAGGGACGAGATGCGTACGGTTCAGCTTGGTGGCGATCTGGACCGATAGCCGAAGCCGGGTCCACGCCGGCTCCATCAGCGATCGTTCCGGAATGGAGCGGATAAAATTGCCACCGAGGCTGAGGAAGGCGCGCACCTCTCCCTTGAGGATTGCTTTGCAGGCGTCCACCGTCGTCAGGCCGTCCCATCGTGGCGGCTCAAATGCGTAAAGCTCCTTCAGCTTGTCGAGCGGGACCAACTTGGTCTTCTCGGAAATGCCGACGGTGCGCTGGCCCTGGACGTTGGAATGGCCGCGGATCGGAGAGATCCCGGCGCCGGGCTTGCCGATATTGCCGCGCAACAGCAGCAGGTTGACGATCATCTTCACCGTTTCGACGCCGTGCTGGTGCTGCGTCACGCCCATGCCGTAGTTCGCGATGACGGCGTTCGCGGCCATGTAGGTGCTGGCCACCTGGAACATCGCCGCCTGGCGCAATCCGGACTTCCGCTCAAGATCACTCCACGACTGCGCGCGGCAGAAATCCGCGAAAGCGTCGAACCCGCATGTATGCTGTTCGATAAACGCGGCGTCGACGATACGTTCATGCCCCTTCGACCGCGCCTCGTCGTCCGCCTCGATCACGGCCTTGCAGATCCCTATGATGGCTCCGGCGTCACCACCAAACCTCACTTGATGGTATTGCGAACTGATCCGGGTGCCGCCCGCCACCATCTGGATCGGGTCCTGCGGGTTGGTGAAGCGCTCCAGACCACGCTCCCGCAACGGATTGAAGGTGATGATCGGGACGCCCCGTTGCGCCGCTTCTTGCAAGGGATGCAGCATCCGTGGAGCATTGGTCGTCGTATTGTGACCAAAGAACAGGATGCAGTCTGTCTGCTCGAAATCCGGCAGCCGTACAGTCCCGACCGGTACGCCGATCACTGGGGGTAATGCCACCGACGTGCTCTCGTGGCACATGTTCGAGCTACCAGGAAAATTGTTGGTGCCATACATCCGGCCAAATAGCTGATACATGTAGCTTGCCTCGAGTGAGGCGCGGCCGGAGGTGTACAGCACCACCGAACGCGGATCGAGCCCCTTCAGCTCTCGGCCGATCTCCTGGAACGCCTCCGACCAGCTCACCGGAACATATTTGTCCAGCGCCACATCATAGCGCATCGGCGCGGTCAGGCGCCCCTGCTCCTCGAGTGCGTGATCGGACCAGCCCCGCAACTCTGTAAGCGCGTGCTTTGCAAAGAATTCGGCCTCGACCGTCTTGTTCGTCACCTCCCAAGCGGTGGCCTTGGCGCCGTTTTCGCAGAACTCAAACGGACGAGGCTTTGCCGGCTTCGCCCAGGAGCAGCTGACGCACATGTATCCGTCGGACTTGTTCTGTTTCAGCAGGATTTCGCTGCCGAGGATCGCTACCTCCTCTTGGGTCAGAATACCCGCGACGGCCTTCACAGACCCCCAACCGCCGGCCGGTCCGGCGTATGGCTTCACTGTCACTTTTGGCTTCATGGCTGATCACTGATCTCGCTCGACAAGTACCGACAGAACCGACCGTTGAAGCGGAGGTTCCTCGCGCGAGAGGAACCTTGGCGTGTCCCGAGCGTCGTGCTGGCAAGGAGCGCTCATGCAGAGATCGCCGATCTCCAACGACAGCCTTCATCTCCTGCCAGACCCCACCGCCGAGACGCTGCGGAGAGATCAAGATGGCTTGGAAGCGCAGCGAACTCTCGCAGAGGAGTGTCCCGTCGCTTTGGTATACAATGGCACCACGGCCGCCGTTGTTATGGCGACTCCCGCTGACTTCCAGGATCTTGCGCTGGGTTTCAGCCTGACCGAAGGGACCATCGAAAATGTCGCTGACCTGAAGTCCCTTGACATCATTCCAGGGCCGTCAGGCATTGAGCTGCGCATGTGGCTTGCCGGCACTAGCGAACAGCGTTTCAAGCGGCGCCAGCGGCGCTTGGTCGGTCCGACCGGCTGCGGCCTTTGTGGCATAGAAAGCCTCGCTGACGCCGCGCGTCCGGCGTCGCACTTGACGAGGTCTATCATTATCCGGGCTCGGCAAGTCGAGAGCGCCCTGCTCGCATTGTCGGACGCCCAGACGCTCAACCGCGCGACGCGCGCCACGCATGCGGCCGGCTTCTTCCATCCCGATCAAGAACTGGTCGCGATTCGCGAGGATGTCGGTCGCCACAATGCCTTGGATAAGCTCGCTGGCGCGCTCGCCGCCAACAACGTCTCCGCCACCGAAGGCGCGATCGTCCTGACAAGTCGCGTCTCGATCGAGCTTGTACAAAAGGCTGCCGCGATCAGCTGTCCCATGCTCGTCGCGATGTCGGCTCCGACGGCGCTCGCGGTCCGTGCGGCCCAGGCGTGCGGAATTACGTTAATTGCTGTTGCGCGTGGAAGCGCATTCGAGGTCTTCAGCCATCCGGATGCAATTAGCGGCTAGGCCTCCCTGGCGGATTGAACCTTGTTCCGACGAGCTCAACCGCACACATGACCGAACGAGGGCGTCGCTCCTCGACCATCCGTCAAAAACCCGGCACCAGTCGAAACGTGCGCCGCAAGGACCGCTAGAGATGAGGGTCGGAAAATAGGAGCCTGGTTGTGATGCTCTCGTTGTGGGCTGCAAAGCAACCTGCAATCCTGGTGCGACGCATGGCCGAGAAAGATCTCAGTGCCCTCTTCCTTGATACTCTGAAGGACATCTACTAGCCGAAAAGCAGATCTACAAGGCACTGCCGAAGGTGGCCAAGGCGGCCTCCTCAGATCAATTGCGCGCCGCGTTCGAAAAGCACTACGACGAGACCGAAAGCCAAATCGAGCGGCTCGAGCAGATCTTCGAGCTGAGGTAAGCCGGCGCGCGGCAAAAAGTGCGATGCTATCGAGGGTATCATCGATGAAGGAAAGGAGATAATTGAAGAGTACGGTGACTCGCCCGCTCTCGATCCTGGACTGCTCGCCGCGGCTCAGGCTGTCGAGCACTACGAAATTTCCCGTTACGGCACGCTGAAAGCCTTGGCATCCAAGCTGAGCATGAAGGACGCCGTCAAACTCATCGACCAGACCTTGGCCGAGGAGAAGAAGACGGATGAAGCGCTCACCAAGCTCGCCATCAGCGCCATCAACGCCGAAGCTGCCTAAGGGACCTGCAATGAAACGAACCATTATGGCAATTGTGATTACTGCCACGTTGAGTTCCAGTGCGCTGGCCCAGTCGGGCGGTGGGCGGCGAGAAGAGCGGCGTCAACTCCATGCTTGGCGTCGCGCCAAAGACCGAAGACTTCGTCAAGGAAGCTGCCATGAGCGACATGCTGGAGATCGAGGCGGCGAAGTCACCTACTCAGCCTCCGAGACGGCGGCCTGCAAAGGCTCTTGGAGGCCGCCCCCGCCTTATGAGCCCATCCGGGATGGCCGAATCTAGGACGCGGACTCATTGAGGCGCAGCCATAGCCTGATTGACGCGAGTTGAACGAATGCGAGGTAGTTGGTGGCGAGCCTATCGCAGCGCGTCGCCACCCGACGACACTGTTTGATCCTGTTGAAGAACCGCCCGACCTGGTTGCGAGCACGATAGAGATAGGGGCTGAAGCAGATCGGATCGCTGCGCAAGCTCCCTGATCCAGTCCGCGTCATAGCCACTGTCGGCAAGCAGCATTGACCCAGATTTCAGACGAGACAGTAGTTTTCCGGCAAGCCTAACGTCATGGGCCTCACCGGGGCTCAGCGCCAGCCGTACCGGCAAACCATTGCCATCGACCAGCGCATGGATTTTGCTCGTCAAGCCGCCGCGGGACCTTCCCATCGATTGGCGCTGGTTCCTTGTGATGCAGGCTCCATGCTGATGCACGCGGACAATGGGGTGTCGATCATCTGGACAGCGGCATCGTGGGCAGTGGAAAGCGCTTCTATGATGCGGCCCTAAACATCGGCCCGCCGCCACCTGACGAAGCGATTGTAGCAAATGGTGTATCGGCCAAAGGCCGTCGGCAGATCACGCCAGGGTGCTCCTGATCGAAGGACCCAGAAGATGCCATTCAGGACCCGTCTGTCGTTCACCCGAGGAACGCCACGCGGTTTGTTCGGCAGCATCGGCTTGATGGCGGTCCATTCATGGTCGGCGAGTTCGTAGCGCATGATTCGAGCCCCCAGTTCGGGAGTTTGAATCACGGCAGTCCGGCCAAACGCAACGCTCCTGGTACGGCGCTTAGGGACAGGAGCGGACATCAACCAGCCCTCAATCTCTGCCAAATGCGGCGAAAATGACCGAAAGCGGTCGCCGAGCCCCGCTCGCTTGCTCAGACTGGTCGAACTTCGGCAAGCCGCTTGATCGAGTACTCATCATCCCAGCAAACAGCAGCTTGCCACGCGGCCGACGCTTGCGCCGCTATGTCATGCGTGAAGCTGTCGAGACCAGCGGCGTTATGGGGCAGTGCTAGGTCGAGGTCGGGAACGTCAACATGCGCCTCGTCCCAGTCGATCAGCGCGACGCGACCTGCGGTCATGCGAATGTTGCGCGGGTTAAGGTCGCCGTGGACGACCGAAGTCTGATTTCCAGCAAGCCGAGCCCATGCGGCTCGGCATCGAGCAACGCCCTCAGGCGGCATCTTGCGGAGGTCGATCCGTGTCCCGGTCTCGGCGTGCAGGAGATCGATCGACGATCGCCAGCCCGGACGTTGCGGCCAGCCCCGCGTCAACTGATGCAGCCGCCGGAGCGTATCGGCCACGCGACGCCAGTCGGCCTCCGTCTCTGGCGGCCCGCCCTCCACGTATGTCATCAGCACCAGACCGTCCGCGAACAGTCTGCCATCTGTCGTCGGGATTGGCACCGGCACTGTGAGACCTTCGCAGTCAAGGTGTTGGAGAAGCTCGGTTTCCCACGCGAGATCAGCGTCGCCCCTGGTGCCGAGACGCCCAACCGCGAGTTGCCCCTGGACACGCACGCTCCACACGTCGTTGGCAACCCCGCCAGCGAGTGGTTCGATGCGAGCTACGTCCTCACCCCACTGTCCGAGTGCTTCCCATCCCACCGGCGACATCAAAGCCTCGGCTTGGTCCGCCTGTGGATTGGGCCTCCCGGCACGTACCATCCGGCTTTTTTTCGCACCGTTGGATTTTCATCACTTTGCTGGGCGGCAGAGATCGCCGCAGCAGCAAGAGCAGTGCTGTGGACGAACTGTCCGACCACTTCAATCGCCATTGCTCGAACATGCGCGTCGGGATCGCACTGAAGCAGGCTCATCGCCTTCGGAAGTACTACAGCTTCCCCGGGCCTGCAGGTCCCTTCCTTGCACCGGTCACACGCCAACGTGTGCAACGAGGAGCATCTGACGCGCCCATCGCCATCGTTCAGCATTCCCATCAAATCGGTAAGAGTATCGGCTGACAGATACCGGTCGAGAAACCGGCAACAATGCAAGCGGACATCAGGATTGTCGTGCCGCAGCCCGGCGCGCACTGCAGGAAGCCCTCGTATCCCGAGATCGAGCAGTGCCCGATAGGCGTTAGGCGCCTCGTACGGCAACGCGAGTTCCCTGATGATCTGGTCGTGCTCTGTCAATGTCAGTAACCGGTCAGGTTGTGCAATGTCGCCAGCACTAGCACACCGCGACACTTGTCTCCAGACCGGCGTTTCCGCTTTGGCCTATCGCGACATACTGCGCTGACGCACGAAGTCGGTCGCTATAGGGGCAAAAATTGCTTTAGCCGTATCACGCCGCCAGGTTTATGGGTACATGGCCTAGTTAGCGATCTCGGCGTTCCTTCGTATCGTTCATGGTCGCCCCCGGGTTCCCGTGTCTGGGGCTACTTGAGGCACCTTGACCGCTAGCCGCGGCCGGAGAGTCACCACCGCCACCGCCGGCACCCGCACCACTTCCGGAACCGCCTGCGCCGCCTGCACCGGCACCCGCACCCGCTCCACCGCCCGCACCGCCTCCGCCTGCACCGCCTCCACCCGCACCGCCTCCGCCGCCACCTTGAGCGCTCGCGGCAGCTATCGAACCGAGAATGAACGCCGCTGCCAGCGCGATCCTTGCAACTTTCATTTGAACGCTTCCTTTCCGTTTGTCAGTGCGAGCAACACACCGGGGAGATCGGCGTTCCTAAACGCACTTCCAGTTGCGAAGAGCCGCCTTAACCAGACAGTGCATTTAAATCATTTGACAGGGCTGGGATGCGCCGGCTGCAGCGATATAGCCGGCGTTTTATTCAACAATCGATTGAGGGCGATCGCCTGGCGCGAACTACAAGGACTCTCCGCCTTGAACCCGCCGGGACCCGATGGTTGGGAGAACAGGGATACGATCAGTTAGGGCCGAAAATCATATACAGCAGCATCGTTCCGACAACAGCTGTCCACCCAATCGAAGCGGCAACGGCCCATACCTGCACTGGCATTACACGATTCCCTTGCAGTTCGAGAAAGCAAAACGAGGAGGCCGCTGGCGCTGGACAACGACCTCCTGGACCCGATCTGAAATGAACATCTTGCAAATAAAATCGTCTTCAATGGTCCATGACTATTAAACAGTGGATCCGTATCGCCGTGAAGTCCAAACGGGTCCGATGTTCGGCGGAACTATTGCGACGTTGCGAGCGCGACACACTTTCGTGGTTCGACTTCAAAAATAACATGCGTGAATCATAACTTCCAATTGCCGCTTCTTTCCTAGCGCCGAAACAAGCTATTTTGCGCCCTAGTTCGGCAGGCATAAGGTCGTGCGCGTCGCATGAAGAGAACGGTCGATCGGCAGTCGGCACCTGACCTCGATGCGGAAGCGATACAGGCGCTGGATGATGCGCGCGCTTTGCCGCCTGAGCCGGCTCGCGTTGAAGCGATGAAACATGCCGGCGCCCTTCGCGTCGCGGCAGACCGGATCACTCGCCCGAAGCTGCCCCGTCGCGGGCGTCCACCAAGTTAATCGGGCGACAAGGAGTGAGGCGCATGGCTCATCAAGCGTTTTGACAGGATGTCGCAGCGCCGGAACGTTTGAGCGATTCGTCAAATCGGTTCGGGATGGGAACGTTTCGGCATCACGCTACTAAGCGTCGCGATAATCGCGGCGCTGGCTTGCAAGGCCGTGCGGCGTGCTTGCCGCTAATGCGACAGTTCCTGGACAGCAATTAGATCCGCTTCCCCAGCCCCGGATCGCGGACCCGCACCGCGTTCCTAATCCCGGCCTTGGCCGTGAACCCGCGCGCTTGAGATACATGGACTCAGATGTCCGACATATCGCAGTCCAACTAACTCGTGACCAGTGGCCCTGACTGGCCGAGCGCACTAAGCGTTCAGCCGCGCGCGTGCCGGGCCTCCACATTTTTCGCAGGGCCTCGTGGTAGAGGCGCGCTATATCGCTTCGTCTGAGGAGATAAGGTTCCCGCGGCGCGGGCGAGTACCTGCGCTAGGCTTGCTCGCGCGAGCGCTTCCTAGAACTCGCTTTCAAGACCCAATTTGCGGCCGACCGGCTATTCGACGATGCTCCCACACGCTTTTCGCGAATGCAGTGCACTTTGATGACGAGCACGCCGCATTTCGAGGGCAATCAGATTGGTACTCGGTAATAGTCATTTACCGATCGACCGGCCGCCGGATCATTCCAATTCCATGCCGTCTCATCACGATATTTGGGCGCGCCCTGCAGTTGGCTTTCTGTCACGCCTGTGACGTACCCGCCAAGATTGGTGTCGTACTTCAACGATTGCCAAGGCAGCGGATAGTGATCGTCGCCGATGCCAAGAAGGCCGCCGAAGCTCAGGACCGCGTAGGAGACCTTTCCGCTCTTTTTGTCGATCATCACCCGCTCGATACTGCCGATCTTCTGACTGTCTGCACCGTAAACTGTCGTGCCTTCAACCTTGTCGCTGCCGATCAAGTTGCCGGATTCCTTCGCTTCGAGTGCCATAACATCCTCCGTTTAAGATCTTAACGGCAAATGTCTTCGGGAGAGCAAGGTTCCTACGATACGCCCGGTGCCAGCTTTAAGGTTGGGAAAAAGATGCAACCTTCGCCGTGGAAAGGGATTGCACGGCAATGATGCCGGTGTCGCGGAGCTGAAATGGCAAATGCAATCACATTGCGGACGGCGATCGATATCGCTTGGAGCGTTTTCTGCGCCACTCACTCCGGGATTGATACATCAGATAGGCGTCGTTGCCTGCTTGAGCGTCACCTCTATGGGAGATGGGATCGCCGCGAAGGCGATGCCGAAGACCTCGCAAGTTTCGGATTGGCCTATCTCAGTCAGCTTTCCGAAGACGAACATTGACGCGTGCGCAAGAGCTCCTCGAGCGCATCACTAAAGAGGGCACGCGCGCGGTGATCGGCACCGCAAGGCGGAGCATTGCCGAACTTCGGTTCGGCTGCAATCATCTTACTGCTCCGAGCGGTGCTTCCTATCTAAAGGACCATCGATGCGCATCGCCCAACTTGCCCCCTCGCTGAAAGCCTGCCTCCCAAGCTCTATGGAGGCGCCCGGCTCAACGTCCGCATTGCTGAGACCCAAGCTTCCCATTTACGACGAAGTAGCGGCCATCGGGCGTCACGGGATGCTTTATGCCGGCCACCTCTCAGATGAAGGGTTTGCCTCCGGTCACCGCGACGGTCGTGCCCGAAGTGTAGCTGGATAGCGGGTCGGCGAGCATCACGTAGGCTGTGGCGAGTTCAGCCGGCTGGCCAGCCCGCTTCAGCGGCACTTGCTTGCCAAAGTTCTTTACGGTTTCCTCTGGCATCGTCGAGGGAATGAGCGGGGTCCAAATTGGACCCGGCGCAACGGCATTCACCCGGATGCCGTTCTCCGCCAGCATCTGGGCCAGACCGCCCGTAAAGTTCTGGATCGCTCCCTTCGTCGTCGCGTAGGCGAGCAGTATCGGGTTCGGCATGTCGGAATTTACCGATGCCGTGTTAATGATGGCGCCTCCAGGCTTCATATGCGGGACCGCGGCCTTGGCGAGGTAAAACATCGCATGGATGTTCACCTCGAAGGTCATGCGCCATTCTTCGTCGCTGATGTCGCCGATGTCGGCGAAGGTCGCCTGATGCGCGGCATTATTGACGAGAATGTCGACGCCGCCAAGTTCCTGCACGGCGCGGTCGACCACGGTGCGGCAATGGTCGGCCGAGCGAAGGTCGCCCTCGACGAGGACAGCCCTGCGCCCTTCCTTCTCGATCATCGCCGCGACTTCTTTCGCATCGTCGCTTTCGTCAAGGTAGGCGATCAGGACGTCGGCGCCCTCGCGGGCGAAGGCTATGGCGACCGCGCGCCCGATGCCGCTGTCGCCGCCAGTAATAATGGCGCACTTGCCTTGAAGCCGTCCCGAGCCCTTATAGCTTGTCTCGCCATGATCCGGGCGCGGGTCCATCTTCCCCGTCGAGCCTGGCATGGGTTGTCGCTGGCTGGGAAACGGCGGTTTGGGATATTCGGGCATGATTCTGTCCTTTACTTCATCCGGACGGCCTTAGCACCAACGGATTTCAGCGCGTCCGCGACGCGCTTCGGATCGTCGCCATGGAAGTCGACGGATACTTCGATCGGGCCCCCAAGCTTCTCGCCCGGCTTCGGCTTTACCTTCACGTCGGCGAGCGCGGGTCGATCGCCGGATGTATTGTCGGCGCCCATCGGCTGCACCACGTCGGTTCTCTGGACTCCGCACTCCTGCACAACGTGCTCGACCGCGAGCTCTGCCGCGCGGCTAGTATCGAATTCGGCGACGAGGATGCTTTCCATGCGTGTCTCTTTCGGGCAGGCGATGGCAAACAACCAACTGCGTCCCCCGGTGTTCCTATGGGGGCTGGCGGCCTTCGATGAACTCGTTAGAGCGCTCGCTTCAAATATTCTGCTGTCCGGCTCCCGGAGGCAGCAACTTGATCCGGTCGTCCGGACGCCACGATGCGACCTCCTTCGTTTCCAGCGCCAGGGCCGACTTCTACGATCCAGTCGCTCTCCGCTGCAACAGACATATCATGCTCGACCAGAACGACGGTGTTGCCAGCCTCGGCGAGCCCTTGCAGCTGATTGCCGAGCTTTGTGACATCGGACGGATGCAGTCCCGTCGTCGGCTCGTCGAGAACGTATAATGTGCCGCCACGATGGGCGCGCTGGAGCTCGGTGGCGAGTTTGACGCGTTGCGCCTCTCCTCCTGAAAGTTCGGTGGCCGACTGGCCAAGTCTAATGTAACCGAGCCCGACCTCGCGCAGAACGCCCAAAGAGCGCGAAAGAACGTCATCGTCTTTAAAGAACTCGAAAGCCGCGTCGACGGTCATCGCCAGCACATCGGCGATCGACTTGTCCCGTATCTTGATCTCGAGTTTTCGGGTTATAGCGAGCGCCCCGGCACGTCGGACACGGAGTATAGACGCTCGGAAGGAATAGCAGCTCTACGCATACATAGCCTTCGCCCTCGCAGGTTTCGCAACGGCCCTTGGCCACATTGAACGAAAATCTGCCCGCGTCGTAGCGCCTGGCACGCGCCTGCTTCGTCCCGGCGAAAAGTTTACGCACGTGATCGAGCAAGCCGGTGTAAGTCGCCAAATTGGACCGCGGGGTCCGCCCGATCGGCTTCTGATCGACCACAACGAGACGTTTAACGCGATCCAACCCTTCCGTAATCTTCCCACTCAGCGTACGCACGGTCTCCTGCAGCTCAGCTTCGTCCAGATCGGATTTGCGGCGCTGACCTAGCTTCTCCGCGATCGCCTCGACGAGAAACTGGCTGATGAGAGTGGATTTGCCCGAGCCGGACACGCCGGTCACACATGTAAGGACGCCGAGAGGGAGGTCGGCATCGAGACGGCTCAGGTTATTCCGCGTCACGTTCCGCAGCTTCAGCCAGCTGCTCGGCCGACGGATCTTGCGTGGTGCCCTCGCGGCATCTTCGAACAGATACCTTCGTGTTTGGGACGCTTCGACTTTGGCCAAACCGGCAAGGCGCCCGCTGTAGAGTATCCGACCGCCCTGGTCCCCGGCAGCGGGCCCAACGTCGACGATCCAGTCGGCCTCGCGCACCACATCGAGCTCGTGTTCAACGACAAAGAGCGAATTTCCCGATGCCTTCAGGCGCCCGAGTGCCCGCAAGAGCGCCTCAATGTCTGCCGGGTGCAGGCCAGCGGAGGGCTCGTCCAGTACGTAGACGACCCCGAACAGGTTCGATCGGACCTGCGTCGCGAGCCGCAGACGCTGCAGTTCGCCCGGCGATAACGTCGGCGTGCTGCGCTCTAAGGTGAGATAACCGAGGCCTAGCTCAAGCAGAACTTCGAGACGCCCGACGAGATCCTCGACGATTCTCTGAACGACAAGCGCCTTTTCGGGATGATCGTCGGTACCGTCTTTCTTGCTTCCATCAATGTACGGTTTGATAAGCTCGTCGAGCTTGCCCAACGGCAGGCGAGACATCTCGGCAATGTCCATTCCTGCGAATTTGACCGAAAGCGCTTCCGCTTTTAGCCGCTTTCCATCGCAGACCGGGCAATCATCGCTCGACAGAAACTGCGCTACACGCCGCTTCATCATGATGCTCTGCGTGGTGGCATATGTCTGAAGCACGTACCGGCGGGCGCCGGTGAAGGTGCCCATATAGCTGGGCTCCTCCTTGCGCTTCAGGGCTTTTCGCGTCTCGGCTGGCGTGTATCCCGCATACACCGGTACGGTTGGCTGCTCGTCCGTGAAGAGAATCCAGTCACGATCTCTCTTCGAAAGCTCGCGCCACGGCCTATCGACGTCATACCCCAAGGTGACGAGAATGTCCCGGAGATTCTGGCCCTGCCAAGCCGAAGGCCAAGCCGCAATGGCGCGATCACGGATCGTCAAAGTGTCGTCGGGTACCAGACTTCGTTCGACGACCTGATGAATTCGCCCGATGCCGTGACAGTTCGGACAGGCGCCTTCCGGCGTGTTAGGCGAGAAGGACTCCGCGTAAAGCAAGGCCTGCCCGCGCAGATATGTGCCCGCCCGCGAATACAGTATGCGCAAGAGGTTGGAGAGCGTCGTGACGCCTTCCCACCGACGACCTGGTTGTCGGCGATCCGTGCTGCTGCTGAAGGGCGACGGCTGGCGGCAATCCTTCAACTGCGTCGACGTCGGGCACCTGCATCTGATGGAATAGCCGACGTGCGTAAGGTGATACGGATTCGAGATAACGACGTTGAGCCTCCGCGTATAACGTCCCAAACGCTAAGGAGGACTTGCCGGATCCGGACACGCCTGTGAAGACCACGAGCTCATTTGCGTGGGATGTCGAGCGAAACGTTCCGGAGGTTATGCTCCCGCGCTCCGCGGACGCGGACGAAACCGTCGGCCATCGCGGAAGTCAGTTCTTCACTTCTATCGGCTTTCTCGAACATCGAGAGGTAAAAGCCCGGCTGCATCTCGTGGTTCCCGAGGGCATCCGGTCGAGTCGCCCGGGGCGCGTTAACGAAGGAACCATGAAGGAACACCCTTGTTGCGTCCGATACGGCAAAGTCCTTGAGACGACCGAAGGATGGCCAAGAGAGATGTGCTACGGCTGGGGCCATCCGGCGCCAACACGATTCACATCTGCGTCGACATGCAACGGATGTTCGCAGAGGACACCGAATGGAGGACGCCGTGGTTCGATCGGGTGATTCCTAGTATCGTCGCCATCACGGCAAGGCATCCCGAGCGGGCGACTTTTACCCGCTTCATCCCAGCCCGGTCCTCAGGCCAAGGTGCGGGGATGTGGCGACGGTACTACGAGCGACGGAGCTCGATGACAATCGATCGTCTTGGCCCAGATATAGTCGATCTCGTTCCGGAGCTCGCCTACTTCGTTCCCCCGGCCACGATTTACGACAAGCACGTTTACTCTCCGTGGACCGGATCCGACCTGCATCTTCGCCGGCGCGAGAAGCTGGTCGGTACGATCGTCGTTACGGGAGGCGAGACGGAGGTTTGCGTGCTCGCTACCGCGCTCGGCGCGATCGATTGGGCTTTTCGCGTCGTCCTGGTGACCGACGCGTTCTGCAGTTCCGCGGACGAGACTCACGACGCCATGATGGCGGTCTACTTGAACCGGTTCGGCGAGCAGGTCGAGTGACGACGGAAACGCTGATGGCCAGTGGCTCGCGTGACGATCGCAGGACGTTAGGAACGGTTCTTATTCCTCACTGTTTGCCGTGCGGCATTCATTGACAGGGGATACGACGCGAATGCTGGCCGGCAGTCCGAGCAACCGGCTCGCTCCGAGGATCTGCACCGTCGGCAGGCGAGGAGTGGCCATAGAGTGTGATAGGTAAATTCGCATCCTCTATTGGCGGCATCGCGGCCTTTCTCGCATCGCTGTCTTACATCCCTCAGTTGAGGAAGGCTTGGCCGCGTGGATCGACGGGCGACCTCTCGCTTGGGATGCTCGCAGCCCTCACCCTTGGGCCTACGTTGTAGGTCGTCTACGACCTGCTGCGCCAAGACTGGGTTGTCGTTGGCGCGAACGCGATCGGGGCGTGTTGGCCTGCGAGATCCGGGACATGCGATAGACCCCAAGTATCCGTCAGGCTGGCTCGATCGCCCTCATGAGGTCCCGCGCGATCTTTTGCTTCATCTGTTCCATGGTGCACTGGTCCGCCTTCTTGTCGGACCTCCATCTAAGGATGGTCGTACCGTGCCGAAAGCGGCCACCGGTGAAGTGATCGTAGGACACTTCGACAACGTATTTCGGCTTCACCGCCTGCCATTCGGACGATCGTCTCGTCGACCATCGGCTTGGTCCGCCTGGCGCGTTGCCAGTGAAGCTTTTGGTCGCCGCAATCATCTCGAGTCTTTCGGTCAGCGCCGGTTTGTCCTTTGCCTTGATGGCTGACGAAAAGCCGACGTGGTGCAGGAGGCCGTCTGCATCGTAAAGCCCCAGCAGCAATGAGGCGACAGCTTTGCGGCCGGCCTGCAGCTTCTCGCCGTAGCGAAAGCCTCCAATGACGCAATCAGCGCTGCGATATCGCTTGATCTTCTGCATGCCCTCGCGCTTCCCGGTCTGGTACGGAAGATCGAGCCGCTTGGCGACCACGCCGTCACTTCCGCCGCCTGCCGATTGCAGCCACCGCTCGGCATCCCCGAACTTCGTGCTGGCCGGCGATAGCCGAAATAGCGGCGCGCGCGAAAAATTGCGGCCAGCAAGCTTTTCCAACTGAGGTCGCCGTCGGGACAACGGTTGGTCGGCCAACTTTTTGTCGCCCAGCTCCAGCAGATCGAAAGCGAGAAACAGGGCCGGCGTGTCCCGGGACAGCTTCTGAACGCGGCTAGCGGCCGGATGGATGCGCTGCAGGAGGTCATCGAACGAAAATTGCCCGCCAACCTCGACGACGAGCTCGCCGTCAAGCACAAACCTCCGTTCGCGCAAATCGCGGGCTGCGGCGACGATCTCCGGGAAGTATCGGGCAAGATTCTGGCCGGACTTCGAGCGCATGGACACCGCGTCCCGGTCCCGCGCCAGCAGGCAACGAAATCCGTCCCATTTGGGTTCATATTGCCACTCCTTTCCGACTGGAATGGCATCGACAGAACGTGCCTCCATCGCCTCCATACGGACGCCACGCGGCGGCATTTCGACCTCCTGCTCGATGATTGGTCGCGGGAATACCATCGTGCGATCACCGCCGCTTTGGTGGTCAGGAGCCGCGCCAGGACGTCACCCGTGACTTTCAAATGCGCTTCGACAAGCGCGCGTGGAAGCCATTGGTTCAGCAGCGAACGACCATTTCAGATTGGGCATTGAGCCGTGATCGGTTTCCGGCGGGCGGATGGTGAAGGGCTCCTGAACTTCCCGTGCAGGCTTGCGAGAGCCCGAGATGTGGCCCCTTTGCCGTCTCGTTTAGGCTCCGGCGGATCTTGAGCCATGACCATCCTTGATCGATCGTTGTCGGTCCTTTCAGAATGGCCTCGGGTCCCCTTCGTTGCTAAAGCACCGGGTACGGCCACAGCGTTCGCAGTAGGAACGGTTCCGCCGCCGGTCTATTGCCCAGATTGAAGGAGCAGGGAATGGCGGATCAGGTGCGGCGCGGAGCGATGAAGCGCAATCACAGCACGAAAGCTGGAAGAAGGGCAGCCGCCGGGCCAGGCGCTCGCGTTTCTGCGTGATGTGGTGCGAGAGGCTCCGCTGCCCTCGCTGCTCGTCGCCTTCATGCTGGGCAGCCTGATCGCGCGTCTTAGCCGGGAATATCGCGATCAATCGCAAGATCATCGAACAGGGGCGAAGAACCTCCGGCAAACATCGCCGCCATAAGTTCCACCGCGAGGAAGCTGAAGGTAATGCCGTTGCCGCCATAGCCAAAGGCGGCGAAGATATTCTTGGAGCCGGGCACCCTGCCGATCAACGGCAATCCGTCATGTGTGGTATCGAAGGCGCCCGACCAGCCGAACGCCACATCTTCCGATGCATGCGGCCAAAGCGCCTTCAGATAATCTTTGAGCGCCCTCACCTTGGCAGGCGTGGCACGAGCGTGAGGCTCGATGAGCGCACGGTCATCTTCGCCACCAAGGATGATGCGGCCATCAGTGGTGGTCCGCGCATAGTGATAGTTCCGGCTCGCTTCCCAGATGAGCGCCTGTTCGGGCCACAGATGGCCTGGCTGCCGCCGGCTCGCGATGGCCCAGCTGGAAGCTGGCTGCTGCGCCGTGGGCCGCACAATATCCGGCATCACATAGCCGGTCGCGAGCACAACCTGGCGCGCCTCGATCGAAAGTCCGTTCTCAAGGCCGACGGTGACGCTCTGGGCCGTGCTGTCATAGGCAACCGCGTTGGCCTTGAGAAGGCGGGCACCGCGTTGCAGGGAGATATCAAGCAGGCCATGTGTGAGCAGCACAGGATCGGCATCGGCCGCGTCCCTTGACAAAAGGGCGCCCGCCCGCGCGATGCCGAAGCGCTTCAGCAGCGCGGCGTGATCGAGATAGAGGGACGGCAGATCGGCGCGGCCCCTCAGCGCACATTCATCCTGAACAAGGTTCGGACTGTCATCGACGACGAGATAGAGCGAGAGACGCCGTCGCATCTGGCAGGCAATTCCATGCTGCCAAACCAGGGACGGCAGGCCCTGCGCGGCATGGTGGCTGGCCCGATAGCAGCGCACCGCCTTCTCGAAACCATAGAGCTGCGCAAGTTCGAACAGCGGCCGGTCGATTTCCCAGAGCAGCATGGCGGTGCTGGCCACCGTGCTGCCGAGACTGGGAAGCTCGCGATCGATGATGACCACCTGGCGGCCTTGCCGTGTCAGGCGCTCGGCCATCAGCGCACCGGTGATGCCGGCACCGACGATCAGCACCTTGCACCGAAAGCTGTCAACGATCGGCTCAATTGGCAGCGGCCGTAGGACGGCCCACGGTGTGCGCGGGCTACGCAGATCGCCCTGCTCGATGTCCTCGTCCTTGAAGATGGAACGCTCCCTAAGCCTTGACCGGATCTCGCTAGACCTTTACCGGGCGCAAAGCCGACACGGCCGGAGCATTGATCGGCCGTCCGTTGGGCGCAAAGATCGAACCGTGGCACGGACAATCCCAGCAGCTCTCGAAGCTGTTCCAGTGCAGATGACAGCCAATATGCGTGCAACTGGCCGAATGAAGATGCAGTTCGCCAGCCTTGTCCTTGTAGGCTGCGATCTTTTCGAGTCCCCGCCGCAGAATGGCGCCCTCACCGGGCTGAAGCTCTTCGAGCGAAGCGATTTCACCCGGCGCCACATATTCCGCGAGGTTTTGCAGGATCGTCATGTTCTCGCGCAGGAAATTCCGCGCCGCAGCGAGCGGCTTGCGATCCGGCGCATAGACGGACTTCCACGGATGATCTTCGCCCAGAATGAGGGCTGTGTTCAGCATCGCGCCCATCACACCATGGGTCAGACCCTGGCCTGAATCGCCCATCGCAAGGTAAATGCGCTCGCTGCCGGGCTCGCGGCCGATGAAGCCGGCATAGTCGATCGTGTCGAGAACCTGACCCGACCAGCGATGGGTTATGCGGTCCAAAGCCGGGATCAATTCACGCGCCCAGTTCTCCAGCCGAGCAAAGCGCTGGTCGGCATCGTTGGCCTCACCGCTTTTATGGTCTTCGCCGCCGACCAGCACGAAATCATCCTCCTCGGGGCCCGTTTGCAGCCGCACATAATGGTAGGGATCTTCGGTGTCCCAATAGAGCGCGTCGGGCAGTTCGCCCCGCGCGATGGCAAAGGCGAGCACGTAAGTGCGGTAAGGAGAAACCTTGGTATGCAGTTGAAAGCGGTCGGCGATTGATGCGTTGGTCGCGATGACAGCATGCACGGCCGTGATCTGCCCCTGTGAGGTTCGCAGCGTGACGCCGCCGTCATGTTCGGCGACTTCCTCGACCGGGCTGTTGGCAAAGAAACGGACGCTGCCGCTTGCGCAAGCGGCGGCAAGTCCGGCGAGATATTTGAGGGGATGGAATTTTGCCTGGCGCGGATAGCGCAAGACGTGCCGGCTCTCGCAGCCCTTGAGCGGCACGCCGACCAACCGGTGCACCGGTGCGCCGACCTCGCGCACCGCTTCCAGCTCCTCATCGAATATGTCGGCCGGCATGCCATTGCCTTGAAAAAGGTAACCGTCAAGACGGAGAAAGTCGCAGGCAATTTTCTCGCTTGTCTGGATTTCCTCGATGCGATCCACGGCGGCGGCCTGACTTTCGTAGAACAGCTTGGCGACCTCGGCGCGGCGCAGCTTCCTGAATTCGCTCATCAAATCATCGCAAAGCGGCGCAAGATGCGCCGAGGTGCGCGCCGTCATGCCGCTTGCGATACCCTTGCGGTCGATGACGATGACCGAGCGGCCGCGCTTCATCAATTCGTACGCCGTCGACAGTCCGGCGATGCCCGAACCAACCACGGCGACATCGCATTGCACATCGCCTTTGAGGGCACCCGCCTCCGGCAGGATTTCGGTCTCCATCCAGAGCGAGGTGCTGACCATGTTGAACTCCACCCAAAGAGGCAAAACGCGGCCTGTTTGCGCGAGTTCCTGCGGACGCACGAGACGCCCCACCATCATAATCTTCCCGGCCGGCTGTGGCGTTCACGCCCAGGAACCAGCACGGCGAGCATGCGTTCCCCCCGCTTTAGGAGCGAGGAGCGGCGTCATGGGACTATTCACCAAAGACATCAAGACGATGGATGATCTGCTGCTGCATGGCTTGCAGGACATCTATTATGCCGAGGAGCAGATCACCAAGGCCCTGCCGAAGATGATCGACAAAGCCACCAACCGGGATCTGGCCACGGGCCTCAAGAACCATCTCGAGGAGACCAACAAGCAGATCGAGCGTCTCGAAAAGGTGTTCGAGAAACTCGGCCAATCGCCAAGCGGCACGCAATGCCCAGCCATCGACGGGATCATCAAGGAAGCCGACGAGACGGCCGGCGAGATCGAGGACAAGACGGTGCTGGATGCGGCGCTCGTCGCCAACGCGCAGGCCGTCGAGCACTACGAGATATGCCGCTACGGCACCTTGATCGCCTGGGCGGAGGAGCTCGGCCACGACGATATCGTGCGCTTCCTTACCACGAACCTAAACGAAGAGAAGGCCGCGAACGCCAAGCTCAATACGGTTGCGTTGCGCAAGGGTGTCAACAAGAAGGCCTCCACCTCCGCCTGATTCCCGGCGGGGCTCGGCGGATCGATTTCCGTCGGGCCCGCTGCTCCTTTCGAGGCCCGAGTCGTCCGCCATGACCAATCTGACAAAACTGCCGAGTTGGGCCGACGATAAGAACATCTTCGCCGTGGTCGAGACGCCGCGCGGCAGTTCATGCAAGCTCGATTTCGATCCGAAGCTTGGCGTTTTTGCCTTGGCGAAGCCACTGATGGCCGGCCTGACCTATCCCTATGACTGGGGGTTCATTCCCTCGACCAAGGCCGAGGATGGCGATCCGCTGGATGTGCTGATCTTGCATGACGCGCAGACCTATCCGGGCGTCGTGCTGCGCTGCCGTCCCATCGGCATTCTCGAAGTCGAACAGAAGAAAAAGGGCGAGACGGAGCGCAACGATCGGGTGTTTGCGGTGCCTGATAGATCACCGCTCGAAACTGATCTCAAGGATATCCGCGATCTTCCCACCCATGCACGCGATGACCTCGAACAGTTCTTTCGAGCAACGAATGCGCTGGAGAACAAGGAGCTGAAGTTTCTCGGCTGGCATGGTCCCAGCCGTGCGGCCAAGACCATCAAACGGCTGGCCCGCTGAATCGGGCTCGAAATAGGAGGTGAACCCTTGGGACGAACCATCGTGTGGCTACCCTGATCCCTTGGTTGATGCAGCAACAATTTCCGGGACTATTTGCCGTTCAAGCTGACGGGCTGTCGCCTCCGCCGACCATCCAATCCTCGATACCTTCTTCATCTTCCTCGGTGCTAAGCCGCCAACCGCGTCGGCCGGCTTGGTCGGATGGCTGGTGCTTGAGCCGAATTCTGGTGCGGCGCATCGATCGAGGTTCTCCAACCTATCAAGCGTGAAACATCTGGCAGCGTTCCTATGAGGACACCGCATTCCGTATATCCACTAACGGATGCTCGGACTGGTGCGTCGGAACTTGCCAGCGCCATCTAGATTGTCGATGCGGTGGATGGGAAAGCCGACAGCGCGGAAGTCATGCTTCTGGCAGTTCAACTAGCAGTGTCTTTTAGTGGAAAGAGAAGAACCCATGGCAAAAAAAGCCAAGAAGAAGCATCGCTACTCGAAGAGCTCGGGCTCGGACGTCAAGAGCGAGATGCGACGGTACAAGAAGGGGACGGCCAAAAGTGGCCGTGGCGGAAAGGGCGGCAAGGTAAAAAGCAAGAAGCAGGCGATCACGATCGGACTTTCCAAGGCCCGCAAAAAAGGCAAGAAAGTCCCCAAGAAAAAGAAGTAATGGAGCCGATGTACAGGTCACTGCGTAGTGACGCGTATACCTCCGCCACGTTTACCGGCACTCGGCTTAAAACTTCAGGGCAGTGCGTAGGCCAACCACCACCTCGCCTTTGACGATAGCTTGGCCAAGAACGGGGCGGGAATCAGCGAAAAGCGCAAATGCGGCGGCTACTGCGTCCAGTTCCACCTCAACCGCAAGGAGGTCTACACCCGCAACAGGCTCGTTTGGTCACGGGATCGTTCCACCGCCCGAGCGGTCGAAGATGCCGCAAGACCGGTTACTTGAGGCCGCTGCTATCTGGCGGGTCTCCTGTTGCGGCCGGTCGCCACTACGACGTCTTGATCGCCTGGATGGAAAGCTCAGCCACACGATATCGTTCGATCCCTCGCCGCCAAATTCGACGAGCAGACGGCGACTAAGCTCAACTAACGCCTCGCAAGGGCGTCAATTGCAAGACCGCAAACTGATGGAGATACACATGAGACGCACTATAATAGCAATCGCGTGCATTTTGCTGGCGACACCGGTCATGGCGCAATCCGTCAGCGAAAAGACCGGGGTCAATTCCGTGCTCGGGGTCAGCCCCTCGACGGTGGATTTTGTCAAGCAGGTCGCGATATCGGACATGTTTGAAATCGAGTCTAACAAGCTCGCACAGCAGAAGGGAAATGCAGCGGAGAAGACTTTCGCTTCCCAGATGGTAACGGACCACACCAAAACCAGCACCGAGCTGAAGGGACTTGTCACCAGTGGCAAGGTGAAAGCCGAATTGCCCAGCGCTCTCGATTCATCGCACCAAAGCAAGCTCGACAAGCTGAAGGGTGCCAACGGTAACGACTTCAGCTCGGAGTTCAATTCGATGCAGGTCAGCGCTCATAAGGATGCCGTCGACCTGTTCGAGCGCTATGCCAAGGGCGGCGATAACGCGGATCTGAAGAATTGGGCCGGCAAAACCCTGCCGGCGCTTAAGCATCATCTTGAGATGGCGCAGGATCTCGACAAGAAGCCCGCGCCTACGGTCGGCGAGGGCAAGAAATAGCGGAAGGACGGAGCCGTTGCGAGGCGGCTCCTTTCCCCTTTTGCTGCCGCTGGCGGTTGGCCGCCCGGTCTGGGATTCGGCAATGCACCCAGATTCCGTCGACCCGGCAGAAATCGCAGCCGACGTTTTCGAGTTCCAGGCAGCGGTCAATCGCGGTCATGACGCTTTGGTAGTAAGGCGCACATTCCTCGCCGCGCGCGCCCACGAGCACCTTGGAATAGTCGTCCAGCGCTGTGGCGAGATGCGCGGTCGTGCGCGCCGTCATGCCGGTGTCGATCCAGCACGATCACGGAGCGCCCACGGCTTACAAGCTCTACGCCACCGGCAGCCCGGCAATGCCAGAACCGACCACGACCACGTCCGCCCGGTCGGATCCCGACAGGCTAGCAACTTCGACCACCGGGACATTCATCCAGAGCGATTGCGTATATTCATCTCGCACGCAGAGTTCTTGGCCAATAACGGAGGCGCGCCTGAGCAACAGGCGCTTTTGAAGATGATTGGCGGCCTAACAGGTATCCCCTCCTATCCGCTCGACCATCCCGGAGGCCTGCGCGCTCCCCGGCAACTACTGCAAGCTGGCATGCCACCGCGAGCGGAGCATCCTGGCGGCACTGCCATCACGCTTCAAAACACCTCAAGTTAAGGTTTAGCTATCATCAGCCAGAGTATAGCGGCCACCGCCATGAACACTGGAATGCCGAAGGCAAACCACAGCCAGCAGATTCGGTGAGACGAGAGATACAGCACCATCGACCACGATCCATCCTTCCCAGAAGGAGTAACCGACGTGCAGCACAAGCAGCGAGCCTGTGACGGGCTGTGCAACGACAGCGGTGGCTGTGAAGATAACCAAAGCGAATTTCCAGGCCTGGCGCGATCATCGCGATTGGATCGCGCGCAAGCAGGCCATGTGGGACCGCGGCGAAAAGCTGCCTTCTCAACTGCCGTCGTCGCTGATGCGCTGTCCCTGCGGCGCGACGTTTGATAGCCACCGTCCCGCCGAAAGCCAGATTCACACCCCTCACATCTATGCTGCACAAAGGCGGGATGGAATTCGACGATGAAGATGAAGGAAGACCGGCGCTGGGCGGACCCGGAGAAAGGCTGCCCGCCGGATCATGGAGCACGCCCGCGCCTTTGAACCGATCCAGGACGACCGGATCTACATTGAGACGATCAACTATCCGATGATCTACCAGGACAAAGGCGACGCCGGCCGAGTACTGGGCCGGCTTGCAGTACGCCAAGGAGCGGGACGTTCGTGAGGATGCTGCAGCCGGGCAAAGACCTGTTCGCCTGAGTTCGGTTGTGCTGCTGCGCAAGTAGGCTGAGAGGTTCCTTGCAACCTCTAGCTATCCGGAGCATTGTCTAAACATCACCGGCCAAGGCTCTGCCCGTAGGCGCCGGTGGCTGAGAGACCGATCGCGCTCCCGCCTGCAGGCTTAAGGAGCGCCATGCTTGAACAGCCCCATTTCGATCCCTATTCGATCCCGGCGCGTGTCTGTTTCGCTATCGCGATTTTCGGCGGTTCCTTGCTTATTGCAGTGCTGTTGCTGACCGCTCTCATTGCGCACTAGGGCCGCGCCTCAAATGTACGTGCGCGGCCTAGGTGTCTGGTCCCGGAGTGTGGGGGAATCAGCCAAACTGGTCCTTCATTCCGGGAGGACCTATGGGCCAGATACTCCATGGCAGCGCCACGACCACGCACGCGATCCGAGCGGCAATACAGCGATCGAAGGCTCAGCTCAAAGAGCTAGCCGCCCAGCACGGGCTCAACCAAAAGACGGTCGCCAAGTGGCGTAAGCGCACCTTTGTCCACGATGCGCCGATGGGGCCAAAGACCGTGCGCTCGACCGTGCTTTCTGCCGAGGAAGAGGCGATGGTCTTCGCCTTCCGCAAGCACACGCTCCTGCCTTTGGATGACTGTCTCTATGCGCTGTAGGCGACGATCCCGCATCTCACGCGCTCGTCCTTGCACCGCTGCCTGCAACGTCACGGGATCAGCCGCTTACCCGAGATCGCCGGCGACAAGCCCGCCAGGCAACCCTTCAAGCGCTACGCCATTGGCTACTTCCACATCGATATCGCTGAGGTCCGCACCGAGGAAGGCAAACTCTATCTCTTCGTGGCGGTGGACCGGACCGCCAAATACGCCTTCGCCCGGCTGGTGAAGAAGGCCACGGGTGCAGCAGCCAGGGCCTTCCTCGAAGAACTGGTGGCGGCCGTCCCTTTCCGGATCCACACTGTACTGACCGACAACGGTATCCAGTTCGCCGACCTGCCTAAGAATCGTGATGGCGCCACTGCAAGCTGGCGCGGCCATCCCTTCGACCGGGCCTGCCTGGGACACCGCATCGAGCATCGCCTGACCAAGCCCAATCATCCTTGGACTAACGGTCAGGTCGAGAGAATGAACCGCACGCTCAAGGAGGCAACCGTCCGGCGATACCACTACGAGACCCACGAGCAATTGGAAGATCACCTCGCTGCCTTCCTTGATGCTTACAACTTCGCCAGACGCCTTAAGACCCTGCGTGGTCTCACACCCTATGAAGCTATCTGCAAAGCATGGGCCGACGAACCAAACCGCTTCAGGATCGATCCCATCCACTTGACCTCGGGACTGAACACCTAGTCTTATACCGCTTGGCCGCGCTGTGCGCTTAAGTAGGCGGACCAACTGAGGTAAGGCCGCCTACAAACGCGCGGCATTTGTCGTTTCGACCCAAGCATTAAGTTCAATATTGAACCGTTACGTCCTGAGGTAGTTTACCCTCATCACCGGCCGAGGCTCTGCCCGTAGGCGTCGGTGGCTGAGAGACCGATAGCGCTCCCGCCTGCACAACAGGGAGCGCGGCTATGGCCGAACAGCGCAACTATCGTCCTGACCAAATGTGGTTTGAAAAGCTCGCCGGTCAGGCACGCGAGCTAATCGAGCACTCGCTCAAACTCCTCAATGATCCAGTGCCGGATACGTTTGCGGGCCGAAAATCCCATGAGCCCTTTCCCCAAGAGGAAAGCAGATACGGGATCAACGATAGAAAATCGGACGTATCCTAAGACAGGGCCGGAACTTAGGCGCTGTAGTACAGCTTGCCGATGATCGATCCACTGTTCGCGCGCTCCCAGCTTGCTATCGCCGAAAGTCAAGCGTTGCGCATACAACGAAAAACGCTCGCCGATCAGCGGGACGCGCAGCTGGCAGATCTGCGGAAATCCATCCAGGACAGCGCCAGCGCGCGCGCAGAAATCAAGGCACATCGAGAAAATGGGGAGTAAGGCCGCTTCAGTTGTCGACCTTGCTCCTCTAAAGAGACGGCCCCAGCGAGGGGACTGGCTAGGGCCACTACTGATGCCCAGATGCAGTCGGGGGGCAGTGGCGGCATCTGAGCGTCCGATAAACAAGACTCGGCCACGTTCGTTCCTACGCCGTATAGAAAAGGCCCCAGCACCTTGGGTACCGCGAAAGCTGAACTTTCGTGACGATGCTGCAGCCAAGCAAAGACCTCTTCGCAGAGACAGCGGGGATCCTGCTTGCGAGGTCTAGAAACTTGTAGAATCATTCTGAGGCCAAATCCCGACGCGGGACTGGCAAGTGGCCCCGACATCGGCCTCCGCAGGCCCCCAAGGTTGTCGGGGCCACTCCTATTTCGGACGGCCTGTCTTATGCGCGCAAAGAGGCCCCAGCGAGGGATACAAGCTGGGGCCAAGGAAACCACTCAAACCAAGCGGTCGCGAAACGCCGCGGTTGCAACTTTGTTCCCGAACGGTCCCAGCGAGTAATCGCTTCCGCCGTTCTTCGGCTTTAGGGGGTGGTTCGTTTGTTCCAACGCTCGGCCGCCTGCCTAACGGTCGGCGCATTGGGACCGAAAGCTGAACATTCCTTGCAGACTACAAATTTTGGGTCAATGTCGCTGTGGATCCAAACTTCCGAACCGCCGCAGAAGGGACAGGGCCGCAGCGGTTGTACAGAAATGGGGAATCCGCGCAGCGGATCGATAGCAGGGCTGTCGCTAGTCTTCCTGGGCATTTTAACACGAGCGTTTAGGATGATAGTTCTGGGCCGATGTCGACGACCTCGACGAAATGATGACCGACGTCGCTATTGAAGCCGATGAAGTCCCACTTCACGCCGTCGCCTTGGCAAGTAGCGCAACGCGCCGGCTGCCACTCGGGATGCTTCGTGCTTGAGCGCACAAGGACCCAATAGAAGCCACCTGGAGTCAAATGCGTGACGTCCGTCATCGAATCATTTGCAGCAGCGCAGTGAGGCGCGCGCCGATGCGAGTTGCCATGATTACCTGCACGCCAAAACCCACAGTTGGCCGCCTGGTTCCCGTTTCACGTTGCCCTATTTATTCCCGGCGGCACGCTTCCTTAGCATGGCTAGACGTAGGTTTACGGCCGACTCCGAACGCCCGAGCTTCTGACCAATCTCGCGCTGCGTCAGATCGGTTTCTCGCGCCAACTGCAATAACCTCAGCTCGTCCTCGTGCGACCATACCGGCATGGCTTCTCCGAATCATTTCCTCATCAGATGCCAAAGATGATTGCAGATTCGATTTTGGCCGTCTGTCCAATTTTATGCTCGTATCTCCGATGATCCTGGTCCTCGTTGATAGGAACGGGCTTGGCACCGAGTCGGCTCACCGCCCAGCTTGTTCAGGCGCCCCCCGACTGCCAGAGGAAAAACCCGTATCGCTCGGGTTGGCGGCCCCCTGGTTGGGGCCGTTTTCAGTTCGCCGCGGAAGCCAGGTGGTGCTTGTCTAAAGTTGATCGTCACGATTCACATAGTTCAATGCCGACGCTCCATCCTTCGAGCTAATCGACGAAGCTCGTATTTCGCAGATGGTGGTTGCAGATGGAATTTATTGGACGCCCGATGCGGGGACGTTTCCTCGTTCGGCAGGGTGGCAACGGCTGGATGGTCTACGATAGCGAACTCAAAGGGCCGGCTCAGATAGAAAAGAACGGCGCGTTCGCCGAGAAGCTGACAAAAGAGCAGGCTGAGATTTTGGCGAAGCTGTTTACAACTCGCGAAAACCGTCCCCTGACAAAAAAGGCCCCAGCTTAGACTGCTGAGGCCGGCAAGTAGTCCCACGTGGCTACTCAACGTCGTTGGACTGCTGCTTGTTCCCCGAAGCGAAACGGCCCCAGCGAGGTGCCGGCCGGGACCGCTCCAAACTGATCGAGAATATGCCCCGGGTCTTCGGGAGCAAGAGCCGGGGTCCTGAAGGCGCTGGCGAAGTCTTGCGGCGTTACGAGGCAGGCCGCGAAAAAGCTGGCGCGCAAGCTGCACGGCAGGCTGTCCGGTCGCTGCCTTGCGAAGCGCCTTTATGGCGAGCGCAGCATGGTCGGCGGCTTCGTCGTTTCCGGCCTTTTTAATGGGCTCCAGCGTAGGTAGTCTCACTTGATTTCTGGAGGGCTTGGTTTCGGCAAACCATATTTCGCCGCACGCATCTCTGCCGGTATGCCGAGGCTTGCTTTAACAGCTCTGCCTTGAACGCTCCATTCTGCTCAGTGACCGCTAACTTCTCGAACTCAACGGCGCGTTCCAAGTATTCCGTAAGCATCTTCATGATTGAAAACAATCCCGCGAGCGCCCTGACAGCGAGCTTCGCGCTTCTGAACTAGGTAGTCAATCACATCGACGCGGAGAGTAAATCGAGCTTCTACCTTCAAATTAGTCAATTTAGCTTTCGTTCCGCGACCCAGTCAGACGGGGCGTTTGCCCGAACTAGCAGCTGGTCCACTTGTGCGTCGGAGAGGCCGACGACCGCGATCATGTGCTGGACCAGAGAATCTACGCGGCGGATTTCGGTCGCGAGATCCGACTCGTCCTGGACGTTCGCATTCGCCGCGATCACTACCTTGAGCCGCGGCCCATGTGCCGAGCCCGTCAAAGGCCCGTTTCAAGCTGAGTTCGGTGCAGAGGACGGCACCGGCGCCGGCGGATTAAGAAATCCAATCACCGCCGGGTCGTCGGCGATCTGCTCGGTCACCATCGGCGCCAGCTGCTCACAGACAAACCATCCAACCAACGCTGTTTCGTTCTACAAATCCCATCAGCTTTATCCCTCCAACGGATCGAACCATCCGCGCGTAAAGCAGCGGTACGACGTGTTCGCATTGGTTGATCGCGCGGCAATCTGCGCTGATGTATCAATCCAAATGCGCAGATCATTTGCGTTGCCGGAAGTGGTGGTTGATGCTTCCAAACCGGTCCCGCCGACAGAATAGCTAGGTGCGCTGTCGGTAACGCCGGTTTCGTGCGTTCATCAAACGGTGTTTGGCGTGGATTCCACGCAATGATGTTCACCAGAGTTTGCACCCTAACGCCGGTCGGACAACTGGCGAGCGCAAAGGTCCGCAACGTCGTCCCGACAGTCGCGTTTATATCCAGCGCTGAACCAGGCCAGAAACATTTTCTACCTCGACATAGCTCTCGAATGCCGCTGCGAACTCGACCGTTTTCGATCGTTTTGTGATCTCCGGAAATCGCCCCGAGGGGATTTATGGAGATCTTCCGGTTCAGGTTCAGAGATTAAGTGGTCGCACAGCTGCGAGCGTTGGCCGAGGGCTAGCGGAGTCCTAATCGTTTCGGGACTGGAATTTAGCCCTTGCTAGCAGCTAGGGCTAATCGCCGTTGAGTTTACTTGGCTTTCGTCGACGTCACGACCGGCAGCACGCGCCTCGATCGTCGCGATATCGGCATCGACCGGCAGCTGGATCGGATCCGTGGTGCGCTTGCCGCGGCCATCGCCATTGCGGCGGCCGTTCTCGTCAAGTGCGGTCAATCGCGCCGATCTCCTCGAGCCAGGCAAGCCGCCGGCGGACCGTATCCTGCGATAGGTCGCAATCCGCCGCCAGCGACGGGATACCGACCCAGCACATGCCGTCGCCCTCGACATACTCCCCGAGCGCGCGAAGCACGCTTTTTGCGGGAGAAATGAATTCGCGCGCGAGAGTTTCCTCTCGCGCAGCGAGCGACGTATCGCGGGAATTGACAGAAGGCCCGGCCGGAACCGCGCCTTCTCCTCGTCACCAGCCGTACCAGTAGGGATAAACCGGCCGATAGTAGCGGACGACCCGATACGGGCGGCCGTAGTAGTAGGGTGGCGGGCCGTAGACCGGTCCATAATAGACCGGTGGTGCGGTGGCGGCCGCTAATGTTCCGGCGAACAGCCCGAGAGCAAGCCCGGGGCCAATACCCGGACCGCCCCAACCATGGTGACGCCAATGGGCCGAAGCCGGTGCAACCGTTCCAATGAGGAGCGTTGCCGCCGCGACGACTGCAAAAGCAAGCTTTCTCATGTCCCTTTCCTCAACTTCTTAAGCGCTTACGCGCTTGCCTCTTATTAATGCTCCAATTAGCCGAAGCTCGGTTCGGCCATACATTGAATTAGAACCGTCCGGGCCGAGTTCAAGTAACTCGTTGCCCAAAGAGGGTGAGAGCCATGGTGACGTGACGCGAAGACGATCTCGCAAGCCTAGGACCGCGGCGCCTATTCGGGAGGGAGAGTGACGTCAGACCACCGGATTGAATACGCCGTCGATCATGACCGGCTCAGAAGCGCGTAAGCGGCACCTACTATAAGTCCACGAAGCCGGCCAAAGACGTATTGGCTAGTCCTCGAATCGACAACGGAGGGGCTAGAAGATAGGGTCAAGCAACAGCACTGCGCCGGCAATGCCGAGAAAAACGATGATGAGAGTCCAATCGCGGCTTTCTTCCGACATGGTCCCACCTTAGAAACGAACGGCCCCGGCGCAGTGGGAGAGCACCGAAGCCGTTAAGTAGTCCCACTCCATCGTGGAGAGATAACTTCGCGGACTACTGCTTGTTCCCGGGAAGAAACGGCCCCAGCGAGAAGGTAGCTGAGGCCGATCCGACGCCAAGCTGCGGGTGTCCGAATCAAAACAGTACCCAAGACAGCATCCAAGTCGGCAAAGACCTGTTGGCCGAAAAGAAAGAGCCCCAACTGCGAAGCTGGGGCCAGTGTGAGGCTGGGCGTCCCAGTGCCGGTAGCGGTGCGGCACCGAACAGGCGGCCAATGCCACGGCACGCGCCGCCCTCCTGTCCACAAAACGGCCCCAGCATCCGGATCATGCTGGGGCCAGGCCGGATGGCCGAACCGCTGTCCATCGAGAGCAGCGGTCGTCGTTTTAGGGCTGAAAGAATACGAAATAAAAATTGCCTGCCGTATTGCTCGGATAATGCAAACGACGCCGGTTCCGGAAATAACCCGTGTGAACTTTGGAAAGCAAAAGTGCCATTTTTTCCTGCCCCTTGACGGGATTGCCGAAGACAGTTTCACTTGGGGTCTCAGCTCTCTCCAGGCTGAGAACCCCTACCGTGCAAGGCGAGGCCCCGTAGGACCCCACAACGGGGCCTCGCTGCGGATTGGTTATGCGACGGTGGGCCGGCAAGCTGTAGCAATTCGATTTGACGTACCCCAGCCAAACTTGGCTCTTGGTTTTGCGTGGAGTTGCGTTATGCGCTGGTCCCGTTGGACACCCTCGATGGTCTCTTGGACCGGTCAGAGCGTCTTCCCGGTCGCTCGCTGACGACTTCGGGAAGGTCGGCCAGGCGTGGCCTTAGGCCGACCTTGAGGCGACCGGCCTTAAGAGGGTCATTCAGCAGAACACCGCGGTCCGCTCCGCGCCATGGCAGCGATCATGCGCTCCATCGTTGCGCCAGGCCGCGACGGGGCATGCACGTCAGCTTAATTGGCGCTGATATCCGTCTCTCCGCCGGTAATGATGACCGTATCGATGCCATCGCTGCATAGCTGCTGGTGAAGATCGCTGCCTTTCCACGGCGAATAAACATGTTTGTCGAAAGTGCGGGCCGGAGGAGTAAACTTCACGAGGTCGGGGACTGATCCCGCCATCTCTGGCCCGATGCTGTCGATTGTCATCGACCCCCACCGTTCGTGGTAGTGCCGCGACATACCCGCTCATTGGGCCGGCTTGCGGGCGGAAATGAAGCGAGTGAACAAGCTTCTCTCGGGATGGGCAGCTGTGACGGCGAGGATATTTGGGAGAACTCGCGGAAGCCACGGCATCTTCACGGTGGCTTCAGCGAACATTCGCTGCATATCGACGCAGATATGAACCTCGCTCTCACCGGGCGACCCGTACCGAAGTTCATGGTCCTTCGCCATTGTCTTAAATCCCGGAAAGCGAGCTCCAACAGAGCGAGACCCAATAGTTCCTGCGTGCTCGAGGGTTGTCGCCAGAAACTCGCCGAGCCCGGCAGCAGGTGGACGTGGCGTGATAGATTTTAGCAAGAATATCGACGCGGGCTATCGGAGCGGTCCCGGCCAAACCTGACGGCGCTAGCAAGGCGACCGACCCGGGTCAGCATGACGACGTTCACCGAATGGACGGCTCCGGCGAAATGCGCCATTTCGTTTGTCTTGGCATGCGAGAAGATGAGAGCGCGGAAAGCGCAGTTCTTGAACTTCAGAAGCATCGCTCCCAAAAGAAAGCGCGCGGGCCCCGCTCCTGAGATCGCGAGCATACCGCGCGCCTTCGACTGATCTTTTCTATCGCTTTCCGCCAATGTTCTGCACTTAGCTGAAAATGCTTGATCGGAAAATGCCGTTTATCGGACCCAGCATGTTCATCTTACTGCAGCCCGAGCAGAGCTTCTGAGTCAAACCAGACATTCGCACCTCAGTGATGCATGAAGATTGCAAGAAGAATGATGATCGGAAGCGGTATGCCGATCAGCCAGAGAAGCGCTCCTTTGCCGAAACCCATAATTTCCTCCTCAAGTTTGTGAATGACGCCAGACCAACCCAACCTCGAAATCGTTGTTCCTGCAGCTGGCAACCAAATCGGCCAAGCAGTCAGTACCGCCAGAAGCCCCTCCCAGTGGCGTTCTTGCTCCCGCCTCCGTAACGCATGACGCGCGCTCGGCCGAGGGTCCGCTATTGTCCTAATTGGAACCGGGTTCCCTGCCAATTGTTGTTGTGCGCCACTTATGAGGAGCACCGCATGGCAAGGAAGCCGAAGAAGCTGGAAGACCTTTTCCACGAGACGCTAAAGGACATTTATTTCGCTGAAAACAAAATCCTCAAAACCCTCCCCAAGATGGCGAAGGCGGCGCAGTCGCCCGACCTCAAGGCGGCGTTCACGCAGCATGAGCGCGAGACGAGAGCCCAGGTTAAGCGACTCGACCGCGTATTCAAGATCATCGGCAAGCCCGCGCGCGGCAAAACCTGCGCCGCCATCAACGGCATCGCCGAAGAAGGCTCCGAGATCATGAAGGACTTTAAGGGAATGCCCGCGCTCGATGCCGGTCTTCTCGCAGCCGCCCAGGCCGTCGAGCACTATGAGATTTCGCGCTATGGCACACTGTCCACATGGGCTGAAGAGCTGGGCTACGATGAAGCGGTCCAGCTACTTGAAGAGACCCTGACCGAAGAAAAGAAGACTGACAAGACTCTGACGGGCATCGCCAAGTCAGTTGTCAACGTTGAAGCCGAGAACGAAGAGGAAGACGCCTGACTGATGCCAAGCGCGACTCCAGCCTGGACGACGCCGCTTTTGACAGGTTTCTAGCAGGCGACCCAGAAAGATCGCCTGCCTCCCTCAGGATTTTCACCCGCGCCTCTTCGACGCCCAACCATGCGACACGGTCGAGCTCTGCAAAGCGCTGCAGCCGTCCGTGGCGCCACACCATTTCAAAGCAGCTGCTTTGAAAATCGACCGCACTCCAACGGCTCGCCGACGCCCAGCCGTGCACGAATTTGCCGCCGAGCTGTTCTGCCTCCCCCAGTGCTATGAAAATGCTAGGCGGCACATGACCTGTTTCTTCCGCGAACTCGCGTTTAACTGCGGCGGAGCTTCACTTCAAAAATCTGACCTTTGGGAATAGTCCACGCGCCCTCATCCTTGTTCGTCCAGACGGCCCCCCAGGATGCCCAAGCAGGACTTCAATCGAGCCACATTCTTGCGGAGTTTCTCAAGGCTCGGATGCGAGCCGGTCTCGTAAAGTTTGGCAACCATATCGGCGATGGCATCGCCTATGCCCGTAATGTCGGAGAGCGCGCCTGCTTCGATGAGCCTCCCCGCTGCTGCGACAACGCTGACAGGCTGGTGGCCGCACGCAGATAGGCCTTTACACGGTAGGAATTACGGCCGCAATCCGCGACAGCTGGCCGATCAGGCTGGTGGTCGTTTCCGATTATCTGGATCAGCACCCAGTGCTGCCGCAAGGGTCTCGGTTTCTCAGGAAGCCTTCTGCTCCGCCTAAATTGATCGCGGCGCTGCGGGGGCTCGCGGCATAGCGTTATCTGACGGATTCGTCGCCTGCTTCCTGCTGTGCCCTGAGATCCTGGGCGATCTCATCGACCTCCGTTTCGTCCGCAAGCTCTTCGCACTGCGCGTCGTTTTCGACAGGGCATTTCAGGTGAGCGGCGATCCGTTGTAAAAGAGCAAGGGATAGCGTCGACTCCCGCTCGGCCAGCAGGTTGATCTGCAGCTCCAGGTGATTGCGCCGCTCGAAAGCCCGATCCGAGATGTTTTGCCGGATCAGGACGCAGGACGTCAAAAGGACAGCCTCAAGCGCAAGCACGAGGGAAAGAAGCGGAAAGGGATATTCATCAAAGCGCCAGCCGGCTTTCGGTGCGAGCGTGTTAATCCACAGCCACAGGCCTACGCCGCAAGACTGGATCGCAAAGAAATAGGGCGTGCCGACGAAACGGCCGACGGCGTGAAGCGCGCGATGATGGAGGAGGAGCTGCTCCTCGTCCTCCTTTTCAATCCGCAGGATCGCCTCAATGTTTCGTGCCGAAGCGCCCGAGACGTGATCGGATGGCGCAGCGTCCTCCACTAGTCAGCCGCCCGTTCGGCGGCGTGCCGGGCCCTTCGCCCCGTCGCCTTGACGCTGTCCTCGCCGGCTTTCTCCGCTTTCGCGCGGGATTCGCAGGTCTTGCGCAGCTGTTCGAGCTCCTCATCGGTCAGGTGCTCAATGCCGACCAGAGAATTCCGGGCGGCGCCGACGCGGATCAACTCATCGAGTTTTACCTGCATGGCAGCGCTGTCGCGGTTCTGCGAATTCTGGATAAGGAAAACCATAAGGAAGGTGACGATCGTCGTGCCGGTATTTATGACGAGCTGCCACGTATCCGAATAGCCGAACACTGGTCCGGTCACAGCCCAAATGATGACGACCGCCGCGGCGAGCGCAAAAGTCGAGGCATGCCCCGCGGCTTGCGCCGTCCGGCTCGCGAAGGCGCCGAAGAACTTTGCGGGACCGCTCTGCTGTTCCTGCAATTGCTTTTTAGTACTCATGATCATCTCGCCGGACAGCAACGGCACGGAACCTGCAAAGTTCCACTGGCGTCAGCAGGCGGCCAAGACAACAGGCTATCCCGCGAAACCGCTGTTTGATCCTCCCGACTTGACTCGGTCGGGGTGAGCCTCGGACTTCCCGACGCTGGCCTGCGAGCGATCCGGCCATATCTCCTGCGCCGCGTCTCGACAACGGAGCAGCGGACGTCGGACTCGTCGCGGGAATGCTATCAAATCCCGACGTACAGGGCGTCTTCGCCGTCCCGGAGACATATCGCACGCAATTGCGTCTATGGTCAGGCCCTTCGACACGGAGGCCGGCAGACAGGAAGTTCTCGTCCGGTTGACACGCTCGACGGCCTCGGCTCGCGACCGGCCGGTTTAAGTGCCCGGTGTGGTGCCTTCGCTCAGGGCGCGCTCTTGGAACGCCGTGCTTGCTCGCCTCTCTGACGCGGCTGCGAGAGTGGTCGCACGTTCGTGCGATTGCTTCGCTCTTGTGGCTTGAACGAACCCCGATGCTTGGCGTAGGCGTGGGTGATCTCCGCGCCCATCAGGATGATCTGCGGGGTGTAGTAGACCCAGATCAGCACGACGACGATCGAGGCAGCCGCGCCGTAGGTCGACTCCAAACCTTGCTTGCCGATGTAGAGGCCGATCGCAGCCTTCCCTACTTCGAAAAACAAAGCCGTCAGGAGCGCGCCGAGCCGGACATCGCGCCAGGCGACTAAAACATCCGGTAACCATTTGAACATCATCGCGAACATTATCGTGACGACGGCAAACGATACCAACGTACTAACGACATGTAGCAAGCCCTCCGGCAGGTAGGGAGCTACGAATTTGCCGGCCGCGGCCAGGCATGCGGTCACCAGGAGCGAAACGAGCAGCAAAAAGCCGAGGGCCAAAACGGCGGCGAACGATAGCAGGTAGTTGCGGGCGAAATGCCAAATCCCGCTCTGTTCCGATTCCTCGACCTCCCACACGACGTTGAGCGCGTCCTTCAACTGTACGACGACGCCAATCGCGGCGAACAAGAGGGCGCCGACGCCGAGAACCGTCGCCAGAATGCCCTCGGCGGGGCGGCTGGCTCCCGCCAGATCGCTTCGATTCCGGTGTCCCCGAGCATGTCCTTCAAGGAGGAGGTGACTTGTGAGGTGACGGCGTCGTAGCCGAATAACAGCCCCGCGATCGCAATCGCGATCACGATAATAGGACCCAAGGAGAATACCGAGTAGTATGCAAGGGCGGCGCCCTGCCGCGCATCCTTGTGGCTCGACCAACTGGTCGCCGCCTCTTTCGCGACCGTCCACCACATTGCAGCTTCTCCGGTTCGCTTCAGGCTTATGGCGACTTCAGCTTTTCCCGTGCCGCATCGGCAGCATCGATGCCAGCTTGCTTCACCCGATCGATGGCTTCGGCGCCGACGTCACCGACTTCGGCGCTCAGCGTATCGGAGGCTTCGCGCAGACTTTGCGATACCGCGCTGGCGCGCGTGTTCAAGTCGGCTTTGACATCGTCGCTGAGCTTGCCCACCCATTCATTCTCGAGATCGGAAGCCCGGAACGCACCCGCAATTGCCGCACCGATTGTCAAGCCCACGGCGCCGAGGACGAGCGGCTGCCGGTCAAGCATGTCGGCCAACGATGACTGCGCTTTCGTGAAAGCCTCTTTTCCGGGCATGCTGAGGTTCTCGCGCGCATAGGCGACGCCGTCGTCGAATCGATCCTTGATCTTGTCCGCCGCTTCCGACATGGCGTCTGAAGCCGCGCTACCGGCCTCGCGTGTGGTTTCACCGAAGCCTGTGGCGTCATCATGATCCATTTCTGGCGCGGTCGGCGGCGCAGCGGTCCTTTGGAGTCCGGACGCGGCCGCGCGAACATTGCGCGCGCCGAGATCAACGATCGGCGAAGCCGCCGCTGTCGCCGATCGCGTCGCGCTCTTGAGCTTCTCGTCGCCTGCTAGCAGCCAGAGCGCACCGCCTCCAATCAGTGCTGCGGCGAGCGGGTTTTCCCGCACCGCCGTTACGAGACTATCGAAAAAACTCGTCTGCGTGCTGCTCATCGCACCATCCCCTTCACGGTATCCTTGTCCTTATCGAGCTGCCGCATGGTTTCCCGCGGCACCAGACCGCGGGCATCTAGCCGGTTGATGCCGATCGCGAACAGTATACCCGCGATCACCGCGGCCACGATCGCCGACGTCAAATAGGAGAGCGGCTGTGACCATCCAGCGCCAATCATCGCCACCGATAGGGCGAACAGCGCCATCACCAAGGCTGGGATCACCAGGAGGGCACCGCCGGCGATGAAGACCAGCGCGCTGCCGACCTTCTGAACCTTTTCGCCTAACTCGGCTTTGGCGAGATCCACCTCGTTCTGGAACAGCTTGGCGAACTGCGACAACGCGTCGCCGAGCAGCGTCGAGATGGTTCTAAGATCGTTCTGACTTGTCCTGATATCGTTTTGGATGCTCATGACACGTTGCTTTGCTGCGAGGATGACGATTGTTCGCGGTGTTTCGAAGATGAGGAACGCCCGCCCGACGCCCTCAGAAAACGGACTGCCGCGAAACCGGCAAGGACCGAAATCCCTAGAAACGCGGCCGGCTGCCGCTTCGCAAAATCGGTGGCGCCGTCGACGAGGTCGCGAAAACTTCCGTCGCGGACTTTATCGGCCGCGTCATCGACATATTCGGCGGCGGAAGTCATGCCACGAGCAGCAAACGGCGCATCGCTCTCGAAGGCGCGTGCCGCTTCACGAATGTTATCGGCAAGGCGCGCCATGAAGTCCGCGCCCGACCGCTGCTTGTCGCGCGCCTGGTCCTCGATCTGGTCCACTGTCCCGGAAGCCACGTCTTTGGCGGCGTCAGCCGCTTCCTTGAACTTGTCGCTGGCGACATCGGTCGACGCTCGGAGGGCGTCGCCGGCGCGCTGTTTCACCTCTGCGCCGGCATCGGCCATCTGGTCCTTCAAGCTCTGCGAAGGGCCGGTATTCTGGTTCTGCGTGAAATTCGTCTCTTTAGTCAGGTCCACATCGCTCATGATCGTTCTTTCAAGTGTTTGGGTTTGGGGAAGGACTGAAGGCCGCCCTCACGACGTCATCGGCAGCCTCTTTGAGTCTGTCGGCCACGTCTTCTGTCATGCGGCTGGCGTGCCCGCCGAGATCGGCCTCGCCGACGCTTCTTGCCGCCGCGTCGGCCGCCGACATCGTCGCATCCTTGGCTGCTTCGAAACCGGATTGTGCAGCCCCGCCCGCCGCCCGTTTCACGCTGTCGCTCGCCGGGCCCATCGCCTTGGCTTCGGCGGTTGTTTCGGGAAGAGCCGCGGCAAGGATGGCGCCGATCGCGATCCCAAGACCGGCGATTAAGGCGGCATTGTCGCCGATGAACTGCCGGGCCTTTGCAGGCGCCGTGGCCGCCGCGTCCTTGACCGCGCCCGCTCTCCCCTTGACGGCATCCATGCCGCTCTTGAGCGTATCGCCGACAGTGCCGGCGGCCTGCGCCGCCCGCTTGCCAAGATCGTCGGCCAGGGCGGCAGCGGCATCTTGCGCATCGCTGGCCATGTCGCTGGCCTGACTTTGAGCCGAATTCAGCCGGTCTCTCATGTCGCTGCTCGGCGCGTCCACTCGGTCGGCGGGCTGATCCAGCATCTCTCCCGCCTTCTCCATCACCGGTGCGGCCGCTTCCGCGGCCCGCTCGCGCACCGTCTTCGAGGTGAGGGCAAGGCCAGCCCCGATCATCAGAAGTGGTAGTGGAAAACCGCGCGCCAGGCGCAGCAGCGGGATTGCGACCGCAGTGCCCGCAGCGACCGCCTGCATCGGATTGTCCATGGCTTGTTGTTTCAGCGCCTCGACCCAACTCTGGGTCTTATTGCTGATGTAATCGGAGACTTCCGACTTGATGTGTTGCGGCGAGACCTTGTGGCGGAGGTCGTCAGCGGTATCCGATATCCGCTCCCTCAACCTATCGACCGTCACCGCGAACTCGGCACGGCTTCGCTCGCACTCCCCCCTCAGCTCCTCCACTGATCGCGTCATGGAATTACCCTCTTGGATTTTTGGTCGGTTCTTTCGGGACGAACTCACGCTTTGTTGAATCGTTCCTCAGGAGCAGAAGAGAGGCAGGCCCAGAGCACCCCACTTTGGTTTAGGCTCAGCAGTCCGCGCGCCCGGCCGAAGCGCTTGAAGCAAGCGACAGGAACGCGCCGACAAGCCGGTTCGTTGCTTTCCATGGACCGGCTCCTGCTTCGCTTCATGTCCGTCACGCCCAGATATCCCCTCCGTCACGCCCAGATATCCCCTGTGGGTGCGGTACCTCTTGAGCCTCGGGCTTGTCGGGTTGGCATTCGTCGCCAAGCTCCTGCCGGACGATCAGTTGAGACCCGATCCGCTGATGCTGTTCATCCCGGCCATTTTCCTGGCCTCAGTCATCTTCGATCGCGGCTCAGGCTTTCTCGCCACCGGCGCGAGCGCGGCGCTGGCGGCGCGATACTTTATCCCTCCGCCTCCGAGCGCCGCTATCGCGCCGCTCCTGATCTTTCTCGCCAGCGGGCTATGTCTTGCAGGGGTAACGGAAGCCCTGCGCACGGCACTCCAGAAGCACTCGGAGGCAAAGGCCTACGCGGACGTTCTCATGATGGAGTTGGCGCACCGGACCAGGAACGACCTCGCGACGATCATGTCGATCCTCCGTCTGCAGGCGCGATCGGACCCTAATCCCGCCGTGCAGGCGGCAATCACCTCCGCGCTGGCGCGGATTGAGGTTGTCGCGAAGGTTCATGATCGCCTGCGCGACACGCCGGTCAACAGCTCGGTCGACCTCCCCGCTTATCTTGAGGCGTTGTGCGGCAGCCTTTCGGATCTGCACCGGGGAGTGCGCCCGATCGCGATACGGGTGTCCTGCGACGAAATCGCCGCCAAGAGTTCGCAGGCCGCATCCGTCGGCTTGATCGTCAACGAGCTGGTGACAAACGCGTTCAAGTACGCGTTTCCGGAGGGGCGCCCAGGCGTCGTGGAAGTCGACGTCCGGAAGAGAAACGAAAAGGTCGTGATCACGGTGAGGGACGATGGAATCGGATGCCCCACCGAGGCGAAGAGCGGTTTGGGAACCCGCCTGATCAATCTGATCGTGGCCCAGATGCAGGGAGGCATGACCAGGGCGCCGATGGCGCAAGGCTGCGAGGTGGAAGTCGTAGTCGTCATCGAAAGCTGATCACGAACGCCTACCCGAAGTTCGGGAATTCAATCGCTGATGCATCCGACTCTCAACATGCGAGAAGCCGCCTTGGCTTCGAGCTTCTGCACATAGTCCGCAAGGCTGAATTGGCGCTTGAAATTGCGGGTTGAAATGCTGCGATGGAGGAACTGGCGCTCGCCTTTTTCAGGCTTACTGCCCTCGATGGTGACTGATCGGCGTGATCGAGATGCTATTCGGCGCGACGGTCACGCTGACGGACCAGGACACGGGCGAGGAGCGAATTTGCCAAATCGTTGGCGAGCCGGAAGCCGACCCGGCAAAAGGCAAGATCTCGTTCAGTTCCCCGCTCGCACGGGCGTTGATAGGCAGGTCCAAAGGCTCAGTCGTAGCCGTCCAGACCCCAGGCGGCGACAAGAGTTACAAAGTTGAGCAAGTTAGATGGCTGCCCTAAAAGCAGAGGGGCTGGGCTTTTTAGTCAATACGCCTGCCAGAGCTGAATTTGGCAGTCGACCGGCCAGATTGTCTTGAACCTTTTGCATCAGTGCAGCAGGCGAGTGGATGTGCTGCTTGCCTGGACGGGCGGAGCAACTTTCACGACTGCGGAACTGGTTTGACCGCCCCGCACGATGGTGAGCTTCACATCTTGACCGACACGCGAAAGGCCGATCTTGTTACGAAGTTGCGACGCGGTGCGGATCCGACGGTCGTCTGCCATGACAACAATATCGTCCTTCCGCAAGCCGGCCCTTGCAGCCGGAGAGTCTGCCGCGACCTCTGCGATCACCGCGCCCTCGTTGCGCCCTTGTTTGGTCGACGGTTGGAGTTCGCGCAGTGAAACGCCAATGCGGCCTCGCTCAACGTGTCCCTTATCTACAATCTGCTCCATAACGATCCGGGCCATATTCGCGGGAATAGCAAAGCCGATCCCGATATTCCCTCCGCCCGGCGAAATGATCGCGGAGTTGATGCCGACCAATTCGCCGCGGAGATTCACCAATGCGCCGCCGGAATTTCCCGGATTGATCGCAGCGTCGGTCTGGATGAAGTCTTCGTAGCCTTCCTTGCTCAAGCCAGTGCGACCCAGCGCACTGACCAGGCCGGACGTGACAGTCTGGCCGAGTCCAAAGGGATTGCCGATCGCGAGCACGAAATCCCCGACCTCAAGCGCATCACTGTCGCCGAAAGGAAGCGCCTGAAGGCCGGCAGGGTCTTGGATCTGCAGCACTGCAACGTCAGTCGGCGGGTCGCGCCCGATTACCTTCGCAGATAGCTGTCGGCCGTCCTTGGTCGTAATCCGAACGACCGAGGCGCCTTCGACAACATGATTGTTGGTCAACACATAGCCGCGCCTGGCATCGACGATGACTCCCGAACCGGTCGAATTGATTTCCTTCTCGACCTGCTTGGGAATGTCGAAAAACTCACGAAAGAACGGATCGCGGTAAAGCGGATTGTCCTCACGGACACGGCCGTGCACGGAAATATTAACAACCGCGGGTGTCACCTGTCGAACTACCGGCGCCAATGTTGGCACAGAACCACCCGTCTTCAGGTCCGGCACTTGGGATATAGCCGGTGAAGTCCCGAACAGCGCCACAACCAGAAGCCATGCCAATATTGTTCGCTGACCCAACATTCCGATCACCCTTGCGTGCTTGTGGGATCGTCAATCTGAGGCAGACGCGTTCCTTCCAATGCTAGGAGCGGAATTGCCCAGGCTGCTGCGGCATGGCCAAGCAGCACGATCGCTAGAACGGCTTCCGTGACCATCACAGCGCCCTCCGCTGAGCGGCGGCAGCCCAGAGCCGCCGCAGCCGCATGGGGACGCCACCGCCACGGGGCGGATCGTCATCGCCGTCTCCGTCGAGTTGGCGCAACGCTGCCAGTATGTCCGCCAACTTCACAGCGTGGCCCGTTCCGGGGACCTCCCGCAGGTCGGGACAGGATTCCACGGCGTACATGTCCGACGCCCACGAGGACAGGATGATCCGCTTCTCAGGCGTCGAGAGCTCCATGTCATTCAGGACTTCCGCCGGAGAAACGTAGTGAGCGGCGGGGTGGAAAAATGGGTGCAGACCACCGCCGTCGATTTTTACGTTAGTCATGGCTCGCCTCCCTATTCACTCCTTTCCAAGGGATGGTGCTCGAGATTGAGGTGGCGGCGTAGTCGATGTCGCCACCCTGAGATGAGATAGGACAGAGAGCGACTTCCGTTGAGAATCGCCCGTCCCTGGATCGAGGCTATTAAGCGGCCTTCTTCCGCTCAATCTGAGACGAAGCAACTGCTCCACTTCCGATCTGGATCTTGCGCGGCTTCATCGCCTCCGGAATCTCTCGAACGAGATCAATGGTCAAGAGACCGTCCCGGAAGGATGCCTGCTTGACCTGGACGTACTCGGCCAGACTGAAGACTTTCCGGAACGGTCGCGCCGGAATACCTTGGTAGAGATACCGGCGCGCAGCCCCGTCGGACTTCTTGCCTTCGATCGTGAGCGCATTTTGCTCCGCCGTCACGGAGATGTCACTAGCGCCGAAACCTGCCACGGCCAGCGTGATTCGATAGTGATCCTCACCGGACCGCTCGATATTGTATGGCGGATAGCTATCCTCATTCGGCCGGCGCGACATGCCGTCGATGAGGCCAGCCGAGTGATCGAAGCCGACGCTGGTGCGCCACAGGGGCGTAAAATCAAGTGTCCTCATAGCCAAGTCCTCCAAAGAGCAATATGGATACGAAGCAAGGCAGGATGGGAGTTCGGTTATGGTCGAACACCCCGATCCAGTACCTCGTGCCGAGCCCGGCCTGGCGCTCGACACACCGCAGTCGCGGTCGAGAAACGAACTAGAACTAACGTCCGTGAGTTCAAGAGGGGCATGCGCATTTTTCTTCAAGAGGCTCCCTTGGCGGCTCAGTGACTAGGCGGCCACGCGATCCGGAAGAGCACTCTGGCGTAAATCATCCATTACTTGCGGCTCTCGCTCAATCCGGGCTTGATAGAGCTGCGCTCTTGCTCGCTTCTCGCCGTTGAGAGCAGGCGCTCGTAGTGACCGATCACCTTCAGACGGCCTCGGATGAGGAAGTCGCGGACGCTAAGCTCAAGTGCTGCGCTTGAGGTTGCATCGGAGCTCCTGCACCGAAAATGCTTCGCCGAATTCGGTCCCGACATGATCGTCGCTCGCTCTTGACCAGATTGCGTAAGGTAGGGAGCGGCCTTCGCGGGCCGCTCACTGACGTTCAGCTTGCTGCCAACGGTCCCGCGGGATGGGGCGACGGCTGCGGCCAGATGCCGGGCGGCGCGGAGGTCGGCGGCAGCAAGATGTCGATCTTCATCGTTGCCGCCGCAGGCTGCCACTTCAGCCACGGCATCGTGTCGAGATACGGGATTGGCGGCAGTGGTAGTCCAGTGAACGCACCCTGTGTAGCCTCGGCTCCCCGCGGGCTTTCCACGCCGTAAGCACCGAAGGCGGTCAGGGACATTCCGCTGCCCATTACCAGAGCGAGCAGGCGTCGCCGCAAACTGCGGTTGGTCTCCGTCCGGGCGGAGAACGTATGGTGATGGCTCAGCATCTATACTCCTCCCATCGTTCGAAAACAGATCCAGGCAATGGTGACAAAGCTCAGGTAGAACATGAACCGGTGGATCGCGTCCTGCCTCATCCTGAGCCGACGACGATTAGACTTGTTCATGGGAGACTCCGTTTTGGAAGCGATCTTCTCTCCTCTCACTGGTAGAGCCCGGCCTTGATCGGCCGGGCTCTCTTGTTCAGAAGTCCATGGCGGGAGCTGCCGGAGCGGATTCAGCCTTCTTCGGCTTCTCGGCCACGAGTGCCTCGGTGGTGATCAGCAGCGAGGCCACCGACGCAGCGTCCTGCAAGGCGGTGCGCACGACCTTTGCGGGATCGATCACACCGGCTTTCACCAGATCCTCGTACTCGCCAGTTGCCGCGTTGAAGCCCCAATTGTAACTCTGGTGCTCCAGAAGCTTGCCAACAACCAGTGAGCCGTCTTCGCCGGCGTTCTGCACGATCTGCCGAGCCGGCATCCGGATGGCGCGACGAACGATGTCGATGCCGGCCTTCTGGTCGGCGTTCGCGGTCTTGATGCCGTTGAGCGCTTCGAGGGCACGCAGGAGGGCAACCCCGCCTCCGGGGAGAATCCCCTCCTCCACCGCCGCTCGAGTAGCATGCATCGCGTCGTCGACACGGTCTTTGCGTTCCTTGACTTCGACCTCCGTCGCACCACCCACACGGATCACTGCGACGCCTCCGGCGAGCTTGGCGAGGCGCTCTTGCAGCTTTTCGCGATCATAGTCGGAGGTCGTCTCCTCGATCTGGAGCCTGATTTGCTGGGCGCGCGCCTCGATATCCTTCTTGGCGCCCGCGCCCTCGACAATGGTGGTGTTGTCCTTGTCAATGACGACCTTCTTGGCGCGCCCGAGCATCTTCACTGTGACGTTTTCCAGCTTGATGCCGAGGTCCTCGCTGATGACATTGCCGCCGGTCAGGATCGCGATGTCCTCCAGCATGGCCTTGCGACGATCGCCGAAGCCAGGTGCCTTGACGGCCGCGACCTTCAGTCCGCCGCGCAGTCTATTGACGACCAATGTCGCAAGCGCTTCACCTTCGATGTCCTCCGCGATGATCAGGAGCGGCTTACCGGACTGGACGACCTGCTCCAACAGCGGCAGCATGGTCTGCAAGCCGGACAGCTTCTTCTCGTGAATCAGAACGTAGGGATCCTCAAGTTCGACGCGCATCTTCTCGGGGTTCGTGACGAAGTAGGGCGAGATGTAGCCGCGGTCGAACTGCATGCCCTCGACCACTTCGAGCTCGGTATGCAGGCTCTTGGCCTCCTCGACGGTGATCACGCCTTCATTGCCGACCTTGTTCATGGCGTCGGCCAGGAAGCGGCCGATCTCGGTATCACCATTGGCGGAGATTGTGCCGACCTGGGCGATCTCGTCATTGGCGGTGATTTTCTTGGCGTGGGATTTCAGATCGGTCACGATGGCCTCGACAGCGAGATTAATCCCCCGCTTCAGGTCCATCGGGTTCATGCCGGCGGCGACGGATTTGCTGCCTTCCTTGAAGATGGCCTGAGCGAGCACGGTCGCCGTCGTGGTCCCGTCGCCGGCTGCATCGCTCGTCTTTGAGGCGACCTCGCGCACCATCTGCGCGCCCATGTTCTCGAACTTGTCTTCCAGTTCGATCTCTTTGGCGACGGTTACGCCATCTTTGGTGATGCGCGGCGCACCGAACGATTTCTCGATCACGACGTTACGCCCCTTCGGACCGAGTGTGACCTTCACCGCGTTTGCCAGAGTGTCGACGCCCCGCAGCATGCGCTCTCGGGCCTCGGTTGCGAACTTTACGTCCTTGGCAGCCATTTTGATCTCTCCTTTCCTCTTATGACTGTCAGCTTTCCTCTTATGACTGTCAGCGCCCTACGCTGCCTTCTTGACGGCGCCTGCCTTGTCGATGACACCCAGAAGGTCGCTCTCCTTCATGATCAGGAATTCCTCGCCGTCGATCTTGACCTCTGTACCGGACCACTTTCCGAACAGGACGTGGTCACCGGGCTTGACGTCGAGTTGAATGAGCTGGCCTTGTTCGTTGCGTGCACCGGGGCCAGTGGCGACGATCTCGCCTTGCTGCGGCTTCTCCTTTGCTGTGTCTGGAATGATGATGCCGCCGGCGGTTTTCTCTTCGGCGTCGAGACGTCGCACGAGCACGCGATCGTGCAAGGGACGGAAATGCATGCACATCCTCCTTGGGTAGGTTCAGCGATGTCCAAAACCGGGTCCATAACGGCCCCCGGGCAAAAATCCACCTAGGAGCGAGGGTTCTACTTTCAAGAGGTTGGAAGAAAATTTTTGCGGCGAAAGCCGGATCGTCGATATTGCTCGCGGCTCGTAACCGGAGAGCATTCTCCTGCGTCCGGAAACGCTCAGCGCACCTTGAGAATTGAAACCGTCAAACCGAGACGTTGTCTCGGCTTCAGAACAACTCTGCGCGGCAAATTTGAGCATCGTCGAAAGGAGGGTAGCCAGAGATGCGGAGCTTAATGGTACTTGCTGCTCTACTCGGGATGGTGGTCTCGCTGCAGGCGAAGGAAGCGGATTTATCGCGCGCAGTGCGAAGCTCCGACGCCGTCGATAAGCAGCTTGTCAGTGATCAAAGCGACCAGCCCCCAGGCAAGAACAAAGTCCGGTGGCCGCAAGGACCGTGATTTCTCGGCCGAAGCCATCGTGCTTGACATCTGCACCGGCTGCTGATTCATCGATCAGCAGCCGGCCAGCGGTCTTTTGTGTTCTGCTTCTAGTATGCGCTTGCTGAAGCAGCCTCAAGATCCGGAAGGCGTACGCACATCATCGTCTTGATGCGCTTCAACGCACGCTGTTCGATCTGGCGGATACGCTCACGAGAAATCCCGAAGGTATTGGCAAGATCGTCAAGCGTGCTTTGCTCTTCCGCCATGTAACGGGCTTCGACGATGGTGCGTTCTCGCGGAGAGAGCGCACTCAGCGCCTCCGAGAGTGCGGCCTTCTGCCGTTCACGGTCTCCGGTCTCCACAAGCTGGGTCTCAGGATCAGGAGATGAATCGGCGAGCCTGTCTTGCCATTGCTCGCCTTCTTCGTCACTGAGCTGAACGTTCAGCGTCATATCGCCACGGATCCGCCCGTTCATCTCGACGACGTCACTTTCCCTAACCTGAAGATGTTCAGAGATCTGCTTCACCTGCTCCGGCGAAAGCTCGCCATCATCCGGCGCACCAAGGCGTCTCTTCAACTTTCGAAGGTTGAAGAACAGCTTTTTTTGTGCCGCCGTTGTGCCGAGCTTGATGAGTGACCACGATCTCAGGACGAACTCCTGCACGGACGCCTTGATCCACCAAGCGGCATAGGTCGCCAGGCGAAATCCCTTCTCAGGGTCGAACCGCTTGACGGCCAGCATCAATCCGACGTTGGCTTCCGAGATGAGGTCGGCGATGGGCAATCCATAGCGCCGATATTTCAGCGCGATCTTGGCGGCCAATCGCAGATGGCTCGTCACCAGACGGTAGGCAGCTTCGCGATCCCCAGAATCCCGAAGCCGCCTTGCATACATCACTTCTTCGGATGCATCGAGCAGCGGGAAGCTTCGGATCTCTTGCAGATACCGAGACAACCCGGCTTCCGAATGGATGGCAGGGAGGGCTGACTTGATTGACATGACTTGCCCTCCCTCAGAAGCCATCGCCGCTCTTGAGTTCTAACGAGCGGCCATACGGAAGATGCAGCTGCGAGACCCCACCGAGGCGAGTAAGGCTGATCGGCTGCCAAGCGACAATACGGGTCGTTTTCATATCCAAATCCTCCATGGAGCAAAATGGTACGAGCCGCCGTGTCGCCTGACTTAGCTGGGCCATGAGGCGCCCAGCGACACTCAGGCCGGCGGCGCCAAAAGAACTGCGAAACCAGCGGGTTGTTCCCCGTATCAGCTAGCCAATTCGGAAGCCAAACTGCCGCTGCCCGATGAGGCGGAGGAGGAGCCCGACGCCTCAGGCGGCTTCCGAGTGCCCAATCCGTCAAGGGTTTCAAACATCTCGTAGACTTGGGACATTCCGAACCTTGGCCGAGACGTATACCGATCGAAGTCGGGGCAGCGGTGCGGCACGGCTAAGTTTAAATGGTTTGCGCCGCCGGCGAGGCACTCATCCGCGAGGCCGACGATCCTGCTCTGCCAGAGCTGGAACAAAAAGATCTGCGCCGACGGCGGGCCCGGTCGACGCATCGCCCTCGATCGACCAGGCCATCAAGCCGGCTATCCGTGGCTCGAAATCAAATGCTCGCGGTGCAAGACACCGCGCGCGGTCGCGCCTAGCTGCGCTGCGCCACGTTCCGACCACCAACGTGCGCGATCTCGCCGGTCGCCTGCGCTGCGTGAAGTGCAGTACGGCGGGCAAGCGGCCGGCCGCGGAGCTGCTGCAGCTGTGGCGGCGCTGCCCGACCGGAGATGCGACGTGACCGAGCTCACGCGCCGGCGCGACCGAGCCGTAGCCGGGCAGAAATGGAACATCCTCTATAGCGCGTCGTCGTTGGCTCAATCGGGCTGCGCACCGGCGCACCGAACCATGCCGATCAGTGGGAATGGAATGCGGCTTTCATCCGGGCTGCGACCGGTCGAGCGGAGGCCCGGCCGCGACCTTTCAAGAAGCGCGCGCGGCGTTCGAAGTGGCATGGGGCGAGTTGCTGCCGCCCCTACAATCCGCGCCTCGTTGAGATCGTGCCAGGACACCTAATGTCGGCGATTCTACTCATCGAAAGGACCGAATGGCCGTGCGAGGAAAGCCAGCCACAATAGCGGACCTTAAAAGTCCTGTCGCTCCGATGACGGCAACCTTCATTGATGGTGCTCCGCGTTCGGAGCTAAGCCCTCTTCCGCGACCGTAAGCCTCGAACGAATTCCTCCATATAGGGAAGGACTTCAAACAGCAGGACCGCGAATAGAAACGCCGCCACATACGTCCATGGTAATGGCTCTCGCTTCAGGGCGAGTTCGTAACGTGCGGGCCCAGAACCCAGTCCCCAAAGGCTGAGGAATTGCGGCCAGTTTAAGATGATGACGATCACCATCGCCATGAGAGGCATCAGCTCGAGAAAACTATGGACCTGCTGTTCGATGGGCGTGATGCTCCGCTTATGGCTGGCGAATGTTGTATCCCAGAGGGCTGTCAGCTGGTGCGTAACAAAGCCGACGATCGTAGCCGCAATAATAAGAGCGTTGATTTCAAAAAAAATCGCCGCCAGCAATGGTATCGCAAGTTCGATCAACATCAACAGATGAAGTAGGGTTTCCTTATAGCCGCTTGTCGTCTCAATCCGAGATGCGCGATGGCAAAGATAATCAGCAAACCCCGCCAATAACCAAAGGGGCAGCACAAAGTACAGCAATACAGTTTCGGCTGCTGCGGAATGAGACATCCGGTTAGCGCTTCTTCTCTGCTTACAGGCTATCTGGAGTGCGGAGAGGAGATGACTTGTCCTCGTTTCGCAACTCCTGCTCCGCCAACCGCCAGAATTCTTCCTCCCTGCCTTCGGGCTTGCCGCTCCGCTCCCATATCTCGTAGGCGCGCTTCTCGATTTCCTTTTCGGTCGGTTGGGTCACCACGTGCCTCCTTCAACTCTGTAGGGATCGTGGGCTGGGTTTCCGCTAATCACGGCCTCTTCGACGGTTAGTCGTCAGCGACACGCTCGGCCGCCGCTATCACAGCAGTCATTTCCACTCGCTAGCGCCGATCCCTCCTTCCGGTGATAAACCCGCGAAGTCAGCGAGGTTCCTCCGTTGAAACCTTGCCCTATGAGCGGCAAAAAGTCGCCCTTGGCCGAACGAAATCGCGGCGGTGACCGCCGCCTATGCCAGTTCAGGAAGGAAATTTCAGCTGCCTCCTGAGATGCCGATCTTGGTCTCCCCCAAAAACGCGTTTCACAACCCAGCCAACGATCGGCCCTCATTTTACCGGTTATCGAGCCACCTTCTTCCGATAACCTCAGCGTTCGCCTTTGCCATTGCGGTTGGTAAAGCGGGCGTTGCCGAGACCGGTGCCGATCGTCAGCACGCCCCAACGCTTCACGTCTTGCATGAAGGGGACCTTAGAAAGTCCCTGCACGACCCCATCGTTGTGCATGATGACGGCGGTGTCGTTCTCCCCGATCTGCGGGATCGCCTGGACGAGACTTGCGGGTAAATTGAACTTGCTGCTCTCCCAGTTGCCGGGCAAGTTCTGCGCGCCCTTCTCGATCGAGCCGTCGCTCTTGATAACGCCTGGGCATGCGATGCCGATGAATGGCGCGAGCTTGAATCCCTCGTCTTCCGCCTTCGCGATCAGTTCTTTGAGCATCTTGACAAGGCGCCTCACAGCGTTCTCACGCGACGGCTCGTCGTCGGCATGACGCCATAGCTCGAACTGCCACACGCACGCTTCGGAGAGGTTCGGCGCCTTCTTGCGTCGCGTTTCCACGACGCCGCAGCGGATGTTCGTGCGTCCGATGTCCACGGCAAGGATGGAGTCGTGCGCTTCGAAGATCCAGGATGGAGCGCGATATAGCGCGCCGATAAGGCCGGCGTCGTCCGGATGAGGCTGGGAAATCAATATCTGGGGCCGGTGACGGGTGCCGATATGAATGCCCGGAAGGTAGCTCGGCCATGACGAGATCAAACTTCCTCATTGCGAACTAATGAAGAGAAGATCGCCAGCCCGTCTATCGCGTTCGCGAATTCGTGGAGCCGCTGGGCTCTTTCACGGTCCGCATCGATCGCATTTTCCGGCGCACGTACCAAGCCGCTACCGCGACAGTCAACCAGGCGAGGGAGGCGCCGACGAAGACGGCGGGGATGTTGCCGCGTGGGATTAGCATCGAGAAACCAACCGCGAAGGCCAGCATGCCCAGCGCGCCGAGCGCAGCGCCAGCGGCATCGACGGCGGCCGCCATTTGCCCGCGGCGCTTGCCGGCGAGACCCGCTTCGCGCTTGCGGCGAATTTCATGCTTCTCAATCAGCGTTGCGCTCGCGCAGAATATGGCTGGAAGGGCAAGAAAAACGCCACCGATGACTGCTCCATAGCGACTGCTGATGAGGCCGGTAAAGACGGTCGCAGCGCCGCCAAGCACGAAGCGAATCAGATATTCGTACCAGCGGCCTTCCTTGAGAGATGACGTTGAAAGGCGGATCGGGCTCACGTCTGACCTCCAGCGAAAACCAGCAGCCCGAAAGCGGCGACCAGCCAAATGACGAGTGACAGCAAGGTCGCCGTCACCGCTCGCAGCTTTGCGCGGACAAGCAGATGGCAGGCGACGACACTGTAGATGGCGAGCGCAACCGCTCCCGCAATCATCGCCTGAGCTTGCAAGGCGGCGTAATTGACCCCGTGCTGATACACCGCGATCCCAAGCGTCGCGAGCGCGACCGAGGGCGCTGCTCCGAACAGGCCGGCGAAGCTCTTTGGACGCAGGAGATCTCCCAGCATCGCGAAGGCCGATACGACGGCGCCCCCGAGGACGAAGCGGATGACGTACTCGGTCATTTCGCTTTCTTCCAGAGCTTCGAGAGCGGCCCGCCGGCCCCAGAGACCGGATCCTTACGCGGCACCGAAACCTTCGGAATGGCTTTCAGCGCCCGCTGACGGTCTTCGACGCTCGTGCACTCGTCGTATGTACCGGTCGGCGGGTATGCCCCGATGACGAGGAACTCATCGCCCGCGGAAAGGCACTGATGTCCTGTGCCGGCGGGAAGAACCGCGATGTCCCCAGCCTTCAGGGTGAAGATCTTCCCTTTGTTGCCGCCGAACCGAACGCGGCCCTTGCCGCGCGCGATGCCGAGCACCTCATGGATCCTGGAGTGATAATGCACGTAATCGTAGATGCCATCCCGCCAGCTATCTCCCCATCCGTTCGCTTCGAATAGGTCTTCGATCACGGCTGCGGCGTCCAGGTCTTCGTCGAAAGCGACCGCGTTTCGATACAGTACGAGCGGCCATCGCGGGTGATTTGGAATGAGACCGTCGTCCTTAAAGCGAACCGTAACAGGCTTTCGCGCTCGCGCGAGATCCACAGCCTTCCGCTTGCCGGGGCGCTTCAGACCGGTTGCGCGCTCCATGTATCCCTTCAGGTCTTCAAGAGTCGGCATGATCATCCTCCTTTGAAATTCCGTTCGAGTAGCCGGTCCAAAGCCGGAGGCCCCGTTCGAGAATCGCCCCGAGTGCGAAGCCGGCAACGACATCGCTCGCCGAATGCGCCAGGATCGCAATGCGAGTGAGCGACAGCCCGACCGCAATCGCGCGGATCGCCCGCCGGGGACCAGCCGGCAACCCGCTGGCCGCCGGTGCCAGTCCATGTGCAGCGCGTGGCCTGAGGGAAACGCATCTTTCGTTTGCCGGAAAGCGGGACGCCATGCATATGCCCAATCACCGTCCGACGATCCGGCCGAGTTTGGTCGAATACGAGTTTTAAATCATCGGGCAGCAGCGACGCAGTGACCGTCACTGGCAGAGCATGGTTTCCTGCGCGCCGCAGCGGCACCCCACAACCGCGCGAGCCAAGCCAGCCGACGGCTGTTAGGACCAGAAGAAGCTTCTCATCTGCGCCCCAGGTCAGGGCGCGGGCCACCTGCTCCGGGGCCGGCGCCGTGCTGCGGGCGATTGAATGTGCCACCGCGGCATCCGCTCTGGTCGGTCTAACATTCACCGGAAAGCTTGGACTGCGGCCAAGGCGCCTTGCTGACAAGCTAGCGATCTTGAACATGTCTCAACGATCGGAAAGATAAGTACCTCCCCAACGCTCAACGTGCCGTCGAGGTCCTCCCCCAGCTTTCCAAACAAGGAAAGTCGGCGGTTCGGCGTCCGGGCAGGAATCCTCCGTCCGATAGGAACAAACGATCCTGGCTTCCGTTCGGGATGATCTCCCCTCTCTTTGCAAGGCCTTTCGATGTACCACCATGTCAAGAAGCTGATGTTCACTGTCCGCGTCGACGAACCAGACCCTCGTTTTGGCAACATGCTTCTTGAACAGTTCGGCGGTGCCAACGGCGAGCTCGCTGCCGCGATGCAATATTCAATACAGGGGCTCAACTGCGAGGATCCGGATCGCAAGGACCTGCTGATGGATATTGGCACCGAGGAACTGAGTCACCTCGAAGTCGTGGGGACACTCGCCCGGATGCACCTCAAGCCGGCGAAGTTCGATCGCCAGGCCGCCGAAGCCGATCCCCTGATTGCGATCGCTGGTGGCGGCGGCGTGAACCTGTTCAATTCCCAGGGCAATGCGTGGACGGCCGACTACCTGAAGATAACCGGCGAGCTCGACGTCGATCTGCGCAGCAACATCGCCGCCGAAGCGCGGGCCAAGATCGTCTATGAACGCCTAATCAATTTCTGCGACGACGCCGGTACCAAGGACGCGCTGCAGTTCCTGATGACTCGGGAAATCACACACATGAGAGCGTTCGCGCTGGCGCTCGAGAGCATGGCCAAGCCCGCTTTCAGCATCGGCCGCATCGCCCCAACACCGGGACTGGTCGACCAGTTCTTCAACGACTCCACCGGGGCCGGCGACCACGGCGAGATCGACGCCCGCGGTCCGTGGAACGAGGGCAATGGCTGGGTCTTCACGGAATCGCCAGCGATCCAGGCTGACCCCGGCGCGTCCGCCGCGATCGTCGCGGAAAGTTCGCCGCCAGACGACCAAGCCGGGCTTGGCGACTTGTTGATCGATGAGCTACGCGACATCCTGCATGCCGAAAAGCAACTCACCAAGACGCTTCCGAAGATGGCCGAGGCAGCTCGCTTCGATCAGTTGCGAGAGCTGTTTGAGCAACATCTCGTCGAGACCGAAAACCAGGTGGAGCGCATCAATGAATGCTTCGAGTTGCTCGGCAAGACCGTCCGAGCGAAGCCTTGCAAGGGCATGATGGGGCTTATCGAGGAAGGCCAGGAAATCATGGCTGAAGGAGAGGAAAAGGAAGACGCGGCCGCGGACCTCGCCTTAATCGGAGCTGCACAGCGTGTGGAGCACTATGAAATCTCGGCTTACACCATGGCGAAGAATCTCGCCCAGCAGCTACGCCACAGTGCAGTCGTCGCGCTTTTGTCGAAGTCACTTGCGGAAGAGGAGAATTCTGATCAGTTGCTAAACCAAGTCGCTCGATCTCTGATGTCGGTAGCCAAAATGCCAGCCGCGATCGAACAGGCCGAATAACGCCGGCTGGCGGGGCCGCAAGTGCGCAGGGCCCGAAGGACCGCAAGACCAGCAGTTCCTGTCAGATACCGGAATGAGAGCGCTGCGCCAATACCTCGGTCATCTTTTGGGTATTCAGTATCCCAATATGATGGCACTTCGCCGGATTTTCGGCCAACATATGAATTGGATCTAGGATGAAAGAGGCCGCCGACTGAGGCGGCCTCTACGACATCAGCAGCCAAATCAACGCCGCGACGCCAAAGGCGATGGCGACGTATCCGGCAATAGTGATCCGGTCGTATCGCTCGGTCATGCCGAAACTCTCAGGCCAGCGGCCAAAGCCACGTTGACGTAGGTCAAGCTAGGTGGACCGCTGGAGTCCGGGAGATCGGAGCCACTCGCGCATTGTTCACCAATTATCGCTAGTTCGAGACCTCCGAGTCGGGCTGCCCTGTGCCGTCGGCTTCGCTTCTGGCTTCGAACGCCTCTTGCTCCGACTGCGGGCGTCTCCGGAGTAGGCCTACCAGCCCTGCGCCACATGGAGCTACGCAGCCCGATCATCGTCCGAGATCGCTTTGTCAGCTTGCCGAGCGCTGACTGGCGGCAGCGCCGGTTCATTCGCTGCTCGGTCCGGCAACATGTCGCGGCTCGAGCAAGCTCAGCGCGGTGTCGATCTTCGCGAGCAGCTTCTCTTCCGGAGTAGGATCGCCCAGCGCATTTAGCCGCTCGACAGTATCCAGATCGCTGATCGACAACGCCAGGCGTCGGCATCCCTACGCCTCCGCGAGCCAATGGGCCTTCTCGTCTTCCATGGATCTCCAACCGGCGGGTTGCAAAAAGCGCTCAACCGCCCTTCAGCGCGTCCTTGACTTGCGTCGCAGGCCAGCTGTCGCCCACGCGCCTCGCGCGCACCTTTGCGCCACCACCGACCAGGACATGAGACGCAACTTCTTCGTCTGTATCGAGAACCATCAGGTCCGTTTCCGGCTTCCAGTTCAGCGTCAAGTCGAGATCGCCCGGAAAGACCTGCCATCTCGAGCCGTCATCGAGCTCGACGATGTGGCTTTGCAAGTGCACGCGTATCTTCATGATTCAAGCGGCATGCGGCTGCTGCGGGGGGTGTTCGACGGACGCGGAGCGTCGCAGCCGGCCATCCTCGCCATGGCCGCACTTGGCGCATCTCAGCCGAACGTCCTGATGGGAATAGGGGGCGTTCGGGCCCGCCGCCATAGGCCAGGCGCCGCAGTTGGGGCACTTCACCAAAAGGGTATCGGTTTCGATCATCGGCGGCTCCGTAGCTGCGCCCCATTCGAGGGTCAACGTACGGCGGTCGGCATGGTTGCCTGGGTTCGTCCGCTGCCCCTCCCCAAAAAGGGCGCCGTCCCGGCAGAAAAGCGGCCCGCCTGACATGACCGGACGGGCCGCTTCGTGATCATCGTTGTTTGATCAGCGTATGTGAATCAGCCAATAGCCGGCGCCGCCGATCACGATGACGGCGGGAACGGCCCACAACAGAAATACAGGCATCGTTCATCCTCCTTGTCCTTCCGACCGGCCCGAACCATGGCCGACGGATCATCACTGTTCGGTGCAGACCTTGGTGGTCTTCACGGCGGATTCGGCTTCCGTCTTGGTCTTATAGACGCCGTCGCCAACGACCGTCGTGGTGGTAGTTGTCGGCTTTGTGTCGACGACCGTGCATTTCTTAGTCGCGGCATCGCGCACGATGTAGAATTCGGCGGCGCTCGCAGCCTGCGCACCGAGTACAAAAGTGGCAAGGGCGCCGCAGACGATCAGCTTATTCATCTCACTCCTCCATTCTGGCCCCACTCACGAACGGCAGCGTCAAGGCAAAGTTCCGATTGTTCCCGGGGTTGCCGTTGCGCTGCCGCAAAAATCACGGGCTTGGAAAATCACCTGGGCGGAACCAGCCAGCGCGCGCGCTCTTGAGTTTGCTATTCGACCGTGTCCCAATGTGCCTCTGTCTTGCGGACTCCTCGCTATGCGGTTCGATTGAACATGGTCGTTAGATGCCTGACGCTGGCGGTCCTTGTTGCGGGGCTTCTCGCCGGCACCCACGCTTTCGCGCAGGAAGACAAGAAGACCGACGAAGACAAGCCTGCCGATCCGGACACCGGCGAGAGCACCATCGAGGAGAAGACGCTTGGACTTCTGCCGAACCCCTTTCAAAAATACGGGATCAAGTTCGCCGCGACCTACATCGGCGAGACGCTCGGAAATGTCTCCGGCGGGCTGAAGCAGGGAGCGATCTACGAAGGCCGGCTGAACCTTGCCGTCGATGTCGACCTGCAGAAGCTCGCCGGCATCGACAAGCTTACCTTCCACGCCAACATGTTCCAGATTCACGGTGCGGGACTGTCGCGCAACTATATCGACAATCTCTTCGTCGTCAGCGGCATCGAGGCATTGCCGTCGACGCGACTTTACGAAGCCTACTTCGAGAAGCAGTGGGGTAACAAAAAGGTCTCCCTGAAGTTCGGGCAGCTCGCCGCCGATAGCGAGTTCTTCAACACGAAATATACAGATGTCTTCACCAACGCATCGATGGGGTGGCCGGCAATCACATCTCTCGACCTGCCCAGCGGCGGTCCGTCGCCGCCGTTGGCGGCAATGGGCACCCGGCTGCTGGTCAACATCACGGATCAGCTATCCATTCTTGGCGGCGTCTTCGACGGCAACCAGGCGGGTCCGGGCCGAGGCGATCCACAACAACGCAACCGATACGGCGTCAACTTCCGGATTAACGATCCGCCCCTTCTGCTGGGCCAAATCCAGTACTCCTGGAACAACACGAAGGGCAATCCCAATCTGACGGGCCAGATCAAGTTCGGCGGGTGGCGCCACCTCGGGCCATTCTCCGATCTTCAACTCGCCAGCAACGGCGTTTCGCTTGTGGCGCCGGCCAGCAGCGGCACTCCCCTGATGTTGGCAGGCGATATCGGCGGATGGGCAGTTTTCGAGCAGCAGATTTATCGCGTGCCCAAAAGCGATGAACGGGGAATCGGCGTTTTCGCTCGCATCTCCGGCGCTCCCGCGGACCGCAATCTGATTGATCTCTACGCCGACGCCGGACTCGAGTTCATCGGCCTCAGCGGCAAACGGCCGGACGACAAATTCGGCATCGCTGCTGGCTACGCCCACGTCTCGAAGCGGGCTCAGGCACTGGACGTCGACAATCGCGTACTCTTTGGTCCGACATGGCCGGTGCGCAGCTTCGAAGGACTGTTGACGGCGGTGTATCAATATCAGTTACGGGACGGCTGGACCCTGCAGGCAAATTTCCAATACATCATTCATCCCGGGGGCGGAGCAACGGACCCGGCGGGGCCGATCCGGGCCGAGCGCTCAAGAACGCAACAGTCTTTGGCCTGCGCACGACTTTGAAATTCTAGGAGGCAGATTCCGCCGTTAGGGGTTGTCCAACACCGACACATCGCCTGCCAGGCGGCTTGCGGCCCTCGCGAACGTTCCTGGCGAACCACAGCCCCACTCCGGAGCCCGCGCGGCGTTGGCCCAGTAATGCGAGAGCTCCTGCCCCCAGTGCTTCCGTCCCGCCAGTCCTATCGGGCGGCCTCGTCGCGGGACTCGTGTCGGTTGTTTCTCCGCTCGCATCCTATCTTCGCCGCTCCTCGCAGCACGTTGCTCACGCCACCTGCTCCCGCCCGCCCGCCACATCGTCGGCGCGCCGTGAAGAGCCTCGCGGCCGACCTGCCTCAGCCGCTCGGGCGAGGTGTCGCCATTCGTCGTCCAAAATACTTAAGCTACGTGGGTGCGTGCGCCGGTCTCATAGCGCGACACGTCTTCGCAGATCTCGTCGAGGACGATACGCAGAAGCGCGGTCATTGCCGGATTGAACATGAGGCCCCAAAGGAAAAAGATTGTAACGCAATCACAATCACATGGGCGCCAAATTCAAAAGTGTTTAGCGCCCCAATATCCAGCTAAGTCTACACTCGAGATCCGGCTCGGCAAGCTCAGAAAGTGGCCGCACCGCAGTGCGGATTGAACCTGCCTTCGGTCAAGCTGTTGCGCGGGCCCCGGCGCCGAGGCATTGCGGACAACCAGCACCCAACGCCTGGTTTTCCCGTTGTCGAGCCGGGAAAGAAACGAGAAAGGAATGATCCGATGAGGAAGTTTGCAATGGTGGGGCGACCGGAGGCGTGATCGCCGGCGCGGTCATCGGAGGCTTGCTTCCTCGGCGTATGCCTGGGAACCGGATCCGGGCTACTATGACTACGGTCCAAGGTACTATGGCGCCGGGTACTAAGGCGGACCATACGCCTACGACGACGCATACGATGCTCCGTAATCACGTGCCGAGATCTTTGGTTTCGGCGATGACCCACACACCGCCCTCGGGCCCATTCGCACTTTTGACGATACGGCCGATCCAATGGGGTTCTTTGACAAGCAGATCGATGGGCGGATCGATGATTCCGCAGCGGGCTGGAAAGGCCGTTCGGGTGACTTCCGGCAACCGCACACCGTTTCGTATCGAGGCCATCGACGCGCCACATCCGGGAGCGACGGACGCCACACTATCGGGCCCCTTGGTGGTCCAGTTCCAGCTTCGTCGGACGCGTTGGCCCCCTAATCCGCTGGTGACGCACACGCCCGAGTTCGCGTACTGTCTACTTTTCAAGGTACCGAAAGAAGGCACCCGCAGAATCATTTTCCCAAGGTGCAGTCTTCTCATACGAGACCTTATCCCCGAGGCGCAAGGCTGTGACTCACTGCCGCGCCTCGAACCGGTTCAAGGGGACCTCGTTGCAACGCAGCTCGCCTTTCGACGATGGCATGGTTCAACAGTTCGAGCACCAGGCCAAATGCTGCCAGCTCTTCTTCGTCGATGGCGGCATCATCGTAACTTTCGAGCGTTTCCGCGATGATTGCATCAGCCTCGCGCTGCAGGGCTAGCAGTTCCTCGTTGGTTTCCGCGGTCCGCGCGCTGGAAACCATGGCCAGGAGCCTGTTGCGATGGCTGGTATTTTCCTCCCTTTCGTCCCGATTCAAATAGCGACGCAACCAGGCGCCGGCCGAACCGATCGCGGAGAGAAGCAGGAGAGCGAACCAGAAGTAGTCGCCGTATCTGTCAAGAAAGCTGCGTTCGCTACCTTCGATGACGGCCGCCGCTCCCCGGTGCACGGGCAGCTCGGCATCTTTCTCGGTGTCAGGCTTGGTAATGTGTGCAGCCCCCGGCACTTGTCTGGCAATTGCCTGACGGACAGCGAATAATTGCCGGAAAAAGGCCGCAACCGTCGCTTCAGACAATGTCTTTCGCGCCACGATCAGGTGGCTGACGCTGACCGTCTCAATCTTGTCATCTGGCCAAGCCGGATCGGCATTGAAGACGCCGGGCGGAATTTCCTCGGATTCATACCGCGGGTGCTTCAGAGCGATGGCTTCCGATGTCTCGATCGCGAGAAACTTTGGCGCGCCTCGCACGCGGGTCGTTGCAGCGATGGCATCGGAGGTGATTTTGCTATCGAGCGGACCGACCGCCATGAAAGCATCGAGGGTCGGGTCGCGTGCCAGCTCCTCGATGTGGTCCGTCCCAAAGTGCATAATTGCGAGCTTGTCCGCCTGCACGCCGGAGGTGCTAAGGATAACCCGCAGGAAAGCAGCATTCGCCGGGGTCCGCCCGATTACGCCGACACGATGCCCTGCGAGATCTGCGATCTCCTTGATTTTCGGCGCGTGCTTTCTTTTGGGGGCCTTGCCCGCAAGTCCGGAAGGCGCCCACAGCACAACGAAGTTCTTACGCAGCGTGGCGACGGTCTGCGCGTCGGCGGGCATATCCAGGTCGCCGCGACCGACCGCAAGGTCGGCCCTGCCAGCACGAAGCAACGCGAGGGATTCGACCGCCCCGGCGGCTTTGATCGGGGACAGCTTGACGGTTCTGCTTTCGCTGGCGAAGGCATCGGCCATCGCCTCAACTACTTTGTGATCATCGCTTCCGGGAGGCCCAACCGCGATCCGGAGAACTTCCGGCCGCAGCGCATAATACAGTGCGCCCGCCGCGGCGCCAAAGACTAGAAATCCAACGGCCAGGACAAGCAGCAATGAATTGCTCCTTCTCCGCCGTCGGCGGGCAGCGTCATTGGTTTTATCTGTATTGCTTGACGAGGACATGTGCCGCTGCCAGCCAGAGATCAAAGCGCGTCCTGCTTCCTAGGATATCTGCCGCGAGCGCTTGGTGGCAGCGCGAGTGATGAACAACTAGGCAAACCACGACACGCGCCGTCTTTCTTCGCCTGCTGCGGCGGAATCCTGGGTGCCGAGCAACTTCAGCGCAGTCTCGATCTTGGCGAGGAGCGAGCGCCTGGATTTCGGCTCGCTCGTTCGGGCCGAGACCGGCTTCGAGCCGCGCCGGTAATTGCTCTTTCTGTCCCGGGAGCTTCGCAATAGCAGACATCTCATCACCGCGAAAACGTAATCGACGGCGAAAGGGCCGCTCAGAGAGCGGCCCCACTTCTAATTCACCAGCTCCGGGTGCCGAAGCTGAAACCGATGCTTGGGCCACCGCCGTAGTAGCCGTAGCCGCGATCGTAGTAGTCCGGACCACCGTAGCTGCGGCGGACCACGTAGCCGTCGTCTCCGCCGTAGTAGCGTTGCACATAGCGGGGACCGCGGGTCCGGTAGCAGCGGCCATACTCGTTACAGACAAGACGGACTTGCTCGATGCCCGCAGCCTCAGTCGACGCGATGGCTGCAGGTGCAAGAGAAGCCGCACTCGCAGACGACACCATCAAGGTCGCGGCGAGGGCTCCAAGCGCGATGTTCTTCATGGATATTCTCCTTCCTTGGCGAGATCAGTCGATCTCTTCGATGATGCGACGCTCGTGGGGTTCGACGATGTAGGTCCGGCTGTCCCGGTTGATGTACCGGTACTCGCGAAGGGTCGGATATTCCCGATAGACCTCTTCGGGAAACGCTTCGATCTCCACGCCTTCCGGCACGCGCTCTCCGATGCGGACCTCGGTACGAACCGCGCTGCCGGTGGTGGTGCGACGCTCGCGCTCGACCGGCCGCGCCTTGGCGTGCTTGCGGATGACCTCGCGGTCCTTGTCGCTGAAGGTCGTCTTGCGCTGTTCGGTGCGCGCCGGCGCGGCCGCCGTGGAGCGGCCCGAGTATGGCAGGACCGCGACGATCTTGTAGCTGGAAGGCTCCACGATCACGATCTCGTCCCTCACCAGCACGAAGTTGTAGCCCCGGTACTGGGGCACGATCTCGACGACCTCCGCAGGCAGCGGCTGCAGACGTACATCGCGCGGCACGGCCGTGCCGACCGACAACGAGAAATTCGCGTTGTTGAGCGGTTGCACATTCAGGTGTGAAATCGACGTACTGATCCGGGTCCGCTGCTGATCGTTGATGTTCACGGACGCGTTCACGTTCGTGCTCGACGAGCGATCGGCCGTATTCTGCTGGCTGTTCGGCTGCTGGGCCGTGGTGGTCGAATTGCTACCCGTCGGGGACTGAGCCTGATTGGTGCCCGAAGCCGGTGGGTTCGCGCTCTGCGTCTGATTGTTCGCAGGCGGATTGGTCTGAGCCTGGTTCGAAGGCGGAATAGTCTGGTTGGAGGGCTGGCTGGTCTGCGCCTGGTTGGTAGAGTTATTCGACGTGGGCGCCTGCGTGGTGTTGGTGCCCGTACCGGAGTTGGACGTTTGGCCTGCAGCGCTCTGGCCGGTCGCTGGCGGAGGCTGCGTCTGGGCCGAATTCGTCGAAGGGTTGGTCTGCGCGGATCCCGGAGCGGAGTTGGACGACGGTGTCGACGTCGAAGAGGACGGCGGCGTCGACGTGGAATCCAGTTGACGCTGCGTAGCCGACGGATTGGAGCTCGACGTGCTCGGAGAAGATTGTGCGAGAGCCGAAGTCGCGAGCGCGACTGCGGCGGTCGTAGCCAACAATAAACGCTTGTTCATCTGAAATCCTCCTAATTGGTAATTGGTCGCCGAACAACACCGGACGAAGGGGCAGGTTCCAGAACGGGAAGTTTCGGCAAATCGGCTGAGACGGCGCCGGCGGAAATTCTTCAAGCCGCAAGAAATTAGTCTCGCGACATGAGCAGTGTGCCTTCCAACTGCCGGGAGAAACGGAACTTCGCGCCCGCCTGCCCGTTGGCAGTGACTACTTATAAGCCATTGGAGGAGATACAATGAAGAAGCTGATCGTGTGCGGCGCCCTCGCCGCCTTCGTCCTCGGCACCCAGGCCGCAGGCGCCGCCGAGTTCTACATCGTTCGTGATGCAACGACCAAAAAGTGCACCGTTGTCGACACCAAGCCAACGACGACCACGACGACGGTCGTGGGCGACGGCGTCTACAAGACCAAGACGGAAGCCGAGTCCGCCGTGAAGACCACCAAGGTCTGCACCGAACAGTAAACGGCCATCGCAGGGCCGAGCCGGCCTCGCGAAACGTTCTGAAGGCCATTGAAGGAGAAGATGCCTGTACTTATTTTATGGGGCGTTCCGCCGTGCTCGGTGTTGGCGGCGTCGGCTATTGGATAGTTTCTGCAGCGAACGGTCCGCATGAAAGGCTCGCCCGCAAACCGGGCGATTTTTTTGGACCGTTGGGCCCGGCAGAAAAAAGGGCCCAGCGGGGGCCCTTTTTCCGTGAGTTCTCGCCGCACTAATTGTAGTCCGAGTATTTGAATTGCGGGAGCGCCTTCAATTGCTCCTTGTTGCCGCTCATGACCGCGTGGTCCGGGACCCAATCGTTCGCGTTGCGGTTCGTCGTATTCGTCGAAGCCGCGCCGGTGGTGGTGTCGCGCGAGTTGGTCGAGGTGCTGCTCGAGCTGGTCCGGACCGGCTCTTCGACGAACTTCAGCTTGTCCATCGAGACGGCGATGTCGTGCTCGCCCATGCCCAGAAAGCCGCCGATACCGATCACCACCGCGTTGATCTTGCCGGCCTTGTCGACGAGCAGTTCGTTGATGTCTCCGAGCTTCTCGTTGGCCTCGTTGTAGACGTTCAGGCCTATCAGCTTCGAAGCGCGCCAATTTCCTTTGAGCGCCATCTTCGCATCGGCCGGCTGGCCCGTGACCGCCGGCGCGGCGCGATCGGCGGGCTGGGTGGATTGCGCGAACGCGCCGCCGCCGATCACGGCAGTGCCAAGCAGAGCGACGGCAAGAAAGCTTTTCATCGATTTTCTCCTCCAACGTGAGCCGCACCCGTTCAAGATGCCGGGCCCCAACGCGCGCGATTGCCACTTGTTCCTGATGGCTCTTTCACTCGGAACGGGGCGCAAACCCTGCTTGATGGCGGTCAGGACCCAGTCCACTAACGATGTTCGGTGCTCACGAGCCGGACGACAATTCCCTTGCCTTGGGAGCGAAAGCAAGCCTGCCGAACCTGATTCGAACAGTCTTCCGCTTGCTTCGCGGAGTCGCCGGCTGCTGGACCTCCGGCTGTGGAGGAGGCACTTCGTCCGCAAGAGAGGCCGTCGCGAGAAGAACAAAAGCCGCCCTGGAAAGAATGGTTTTTCGTGCGAGCCTCCTGATCGGCAACTCAACGAAGAGACTCCGAAGCCGTGCCGACTTCCGGGCGAAATATGGTTGACCCCGTCTCGAATCCTTCGCGTCCTCCGCGGCCGAGCAGCTCGCGATATCGGCGTTCGTACTCCTTCACCATCCGGCTCGCGGCGAAGCGCTCCTCGAACCGGGCGCGGACCACTCTTCTGTCCAGCCGGCCCAGTTCGTTCACTGCCCTGATCGCCTGCTCCTCGTTATCCACGATAAAGCCGGTGACGCCGTCTTCCACCACTTCGGGCACCGAGCCGGCGCGGTAGGCAATCACAGGTGTCCCGCACGCCATCGCTTCGATCATGACGAGCCCGAACGGCTCCGGCCACCCGATCGGAAACAGCAACGCGGCGGCTCCGGCGAGGAACGGCTGCTTCCCGATTTCGTCCACTTCGCCGACAAGTTGGATCTCCGCGCCATCGATGTTCGGCTCGAGCTTCTTCTTGAAGTAGGCTGTCTCCGCGCGCGGTATCTTGGCCGCTATCCGCAGCGGCGTCCGCGCGGCGCGTGCGATGCGTATGGCGGCCTCCGGTCCCTTGTCCGCCGTCAGCCGCCCGAGGAAGGCCAGGTACGAACCACGTTCGCAGGACGGCCTAAACAGATCATTGGGCAGCCCATGCTGGATTGTCGCGATCCAGTTCGCATCCGGAAGTGGTCGACGCTGGTCGTCGGAAATCGCGACGAAGGCCGCGTTTGGGAAAGCCCCGATCACATCGGACAGCCCGGGAAGGTCGAGCCGGCCGTGCATTGTCGTCAGGAACGGCACGCCGGTCCGGCTTAGCACCGGAAGAGGCAACCAGTCGACGTGGGAGTGGATCACGTCGAAATCGCCCGCGCGATCGGCGATGGCTTCGATCAGCAGCGCGCATGCGGCGTTCGGATCCGTTCCCCTTCGCCCCAGGCGCAGCGCACGCGGCCAGACAGGATGGAGCTTTGCCTTTGTCTTCGAATCCCCGCTCGCGAACAGGGTGACGTCGTGTCCGAGCTCGACCAGTTCGTCGACAAGCCAGGCGATCACGCGCTCCGTGCCGCCATAGAGCTTCGGCGGAACGCTCTCGGCCAATGGAGCAAGCTGGGCGATCCGCATGCTAGGCCCCGACCACGGACTGCATGGCAATCACAACGACCGCGGAACTGAGGTATGAAATCGCCAGCAGCGTCCAACTGGGCTTTGTGCTTTCGCAGACCATCCGCGCGACGAACATCTTCACGCCCGTCAACCTTCGTCTTCGGGAGGCTGGTGCAAGTAGGCTATCCCGAAGCTGGCGAGACCTTCGGCATCGCTCTCTCGCTCTTCCCGTCTCCTGTGCAAATAGCGCTCGAGCAGGCAGCGGCGGCTGTCGTGAACGTCAACGTCAGGGTGCGCCGCCCGGTATACGATCCAGGCCGTCTCTGCCGCCCTTCTCACCGTGACTTCGTCGACCATCCTCACGCTCCAAGCGACCGCATCCAGTCGCTGCCAACTCAGCGCGATGGCGAAAGTTTCCAATTTTCCCCGAAATCTTCGACCTTTGGTGGAGAAGCGCTCGACAGGCCGATCAGAAAGCTTTCGCCCGCGGCGTGATCGCGGATCCGATTCAGCGCGATGATCTGGCCATATGGCCCCTAAGCACAGCTCCGCAAAAACCGGTCGACGGCGCGAAAAGTGTCATAGACGGTGGATTCTTATGAAAGGCACGCGATCAGCTAGCGCGTCGATTCTTTGCCCCAGGTGATCAACCAGCAGCTTCGCACCGACAGTCATGCAGCCCCAAGGCACTTGGACACTTGAACAGAGATGCCGCCAATTGCGGCCCTCGTGTTCGGCGGAGTAAAACGCCGCGGAGACCTCGAGCGATGCCAGAAGATATGGCGCCATCAAAAATCCTGCGCGAGACGATCGGCTTCATCAGCTTGACAGTCGCTCGGGTCGCCGGACGGCATTGACCGTCGGCGGGTCGATCATCGCGACCATACCGACATTGTTTCCGGTGGCGAGCGGCTTCGAGCGCCACCATGGCGCCATTGCAGCCTCGCCTGCGGCGCGCTTCTGGGCCGCTCGGGTGGCAAGGATCGTGGTCGCCGCCCGGGCGCGCGCCAGCTCCTTGGTTCGCCTTCCGGTTATCCTGAAGCGGTAAGCCACCGGTCCTTTCCTTTTGGGCGTTTTGGGCGGGAAATGGTTAAGCTGACGTTCAAGCCAACGTGCCGACCAGCACCAGGCGGGCCGGCGCCACTGGCATGGTCCTGACTCGACGAAAACCAAAAGCATCGCATACCAGGCGAGGGTCGTGCCGATCAGGAGCCGCGCCGAGGCGGACGCTGCCGATGCGCGGCTGCCGCATGCGACTTATGCCGGGTTTCATCAGCCGGCCGCCACCCGCGCCGGCGGCGGCCGCTGGCATTTTGGCGGTTTTTCTCGACATCAGGCGAACCGGTTTCTGCCACGTTCACCGTCCGAAGCAAACACGCAGTGGCTGAGATGGGCGCTGGCGAGGCATCAACGGCGAGACACCCCAACGGCGCCGGGCCGTCCGCCATGAGCTCAGCGCACCGCTGATCGCCAATTTGGAAAACTGGATGCGTGAGCAGCGTGCCAAGCTCTCACGGCGGAACGATGTCGCTAAGGCGATGGACTACATACTCAAGCGCTGGAGTGCGTTCACCCGCATCCTTGAGGACCGACGCATCTGCCTGTCGAACAACGCCGCCGAACGAGCCCTGCGCGGCATTGCCCTCGGGCGGAAGTCGTGGCTGTTCTGTGGCTCCGACCGCGGTGGCGATCGTGCCGCGATGAGGTACGGCCTGATCGTAACGGCCCTATGCCGAGCGCGGCATAGGCAGGTTTATGCCGCCCGCCGAACTATGCCGAGCCGGGTCGTTTTCCCCAGGTTTCTGGCTGACCTGCGTTTGGTCGGTTCGGCATAGTTCGTTCTGTGCCTCCGCTTTCAACAGCGGAGAACAGGAAGATGGAAGCTGAAGAGTACTTGGGCAGAAGCCGACTGTACCGGCGTCTCAGAATCGGGCCGCACGGACGGCTGGTCGAGTGCTACGCCGTTCGTCTCGTCGAAGAGAGGCTCGTTCGGCACGGCGCGTGGCGTTGCCTCAACGTAGTTGGCGGGCTCCTGAGTTGGATCGCGGGCCGTCGCTACAACCTGGTCGATCTCGATGAGCAGGTCGTTGAGCGGTACCTCCGACATCGAGGCGGGAGGCAGTCTATCCAACCCGGTGACCGAGCTGCGCTCAAGCGATGGTTGACGGTGCTGCGCGAGGAAGGCGCGATCGCGCCGTTGGTGCTACCGCCTCTCACCCCGCACGAACGGATCTTCAAGGAATTCGATGCCTACCTGCGATCGGAGCGCGGCTTGGCCCCGAGGTCCATCGTCCGCCATCTCCCAGTCATCCGCAGGTTCCTGCACGAGGTGTGCTCCGGCGGCGCCGGCGCCCTGGGCAAGATCAGCCAAGAGGACGTGATCCGCTACGTTGAGCGCCACGCCCAGGATTGGAGCCCGGGAACAGGCAAGGCGATGTGCTGGTCGTTGCGTGCCTTTCTCCGTTACCTCCACCATCGAGGGCTGAACGCGCGCCCGTTGGCGGATTGCGTTCCATCGATGCGCCGATGGAAGCTCGCAACTCTACCGACCTTTCTGCCTGCCGCTCAGGTGCGGAAGGCTCTCGACAGTTGCGACCGAGAGACGGTGATGGGACGGCGCGACTACGCCATTCTGTTGTTGCTGGCCAAGCTCGGCCTGCGGGCCGACGAGGTTGCGACGCTCACCCTCGACGATATCGACTGGCGCGCCAGCGAGATACTCGTTCGCGCCAAGGGCCGACAGCGTGCACGAATGCCGATACCGCCAGACATTGGCGCGGCTATCGTTGCATATCTGCGCAATGGCCGCCCAAAGTCGTCGTGCCGACGGCTGTTCGTCCGCACACTCGCGCCACACGTCGGCTTTGCTTCCGGATGCGCGATCACCATGATCGCCAAGGCCGCTCTCGATCGCGTTGGAATCGAAGGTTGTGCCCACCGCGGCGCCCATATCTTCCGACACAGTCTCGCTACCGAGCTTCTCCGATCTGGCGCGACCTTGTCGGAGATCGGACAGTTGCTGCGGCACGAGAACCACGACACCACCCGGATTTACGCGAAGGTCGACATTGACGCGCTGAGAACATTGAGCCTGCCCTGGCCGGGAGGCGTGCAATGACCGATCTGCGCTCCGCACTCGATAAGTACCTGAGCATGCGCAAGGGGTTTGGATACAAGTACGCGCACCAGACCCGTCGGCTCGCCGACTTCGTCGCCTTCATGAAGAAGCGCAAAGCCAGGATCATCACGACGAAGCTGGCAATGGAATGGGCAACGCTGCCGCCCGATCGTCATGCATCCTGGGCGCTGCGATTGAGCGACGTGCGCGGGTTCGCGCGCCATGTCGCCAACTTCGATCCGAGAACGGAGGTCCCGGCCGTCGGCATGCTGCCCGGATGGAAGCGCGCCAAGCCCTATGTCTACAGCGACGCGGAGATCGATGCGTTGCTGAAGGCAGCGCTGGCTCTGCCGCCATCGGGCGGGTTGCGCCGATGGACCTACCATACCCTGTTCGGGCTGATCGCAGTGACGGGCATGCGTATATCCGAGGCGATGGGCCTGGAGCGTGATGACGTCGACCTCGACGCCGGCGTGCTGACAGTCCGGCTGACCAAGTTCGGCAAGTCGCGGCTCGTGCCATTGCATCCGACGACGAGAACCGCGTTGCGCGACTACGCCCACCGGCGCGACGCGATGCTCGGATCACGCTGCGGCTCGACCTTCTTCGTTGCCGAACAGGGAGGCCGATTGCTGCACCAGTACGTTCATCGCGTCTTCTGGCGATTGTCCCGAGAGATCGGGCTGCGGCGCCCAGGTGATCGTACCGGGCCACGCGTGCACGACTTCCGTCATCGCTTCGCCATCCGGACGCTGCTCGACTGGTATCGCGAAGGCAAAGATGTCGAGCAACAACTCCCAGTGCTCTCCACTTACCTCGGCCACGCCTGCGTGCGCGATACCTACTGGTATCTCTCGGCCTGCCCCGAGTTGATGGAAGAAGCGGCGCGGCGTCTCGATCGGCGATGGGAGGTGACGCCATGAAGCCCGCCTGCAACGTCGCCACGTTGATCGAGCGCTTCTTCACCGAGCGCCTCATACGCCAGCGCAATGTTAGCGGCAACACGATCGCCTCCTACAGAGACACGTTCCGGCTGCTGTTCATGTTCGCACAGGCGCGGCTGCGTAAGTGCCCATCGGCGCTGACGCTCGCCGATCTGGATGCAACGTTTATCGGCGCGTTCCTCACCGATCTCGAGGTAAAGCGCGGCGCCAGCGCGAAGACGCGTAACCTGCGTCTGACGGCCATCAGATCCTTCTTCAGGTTCGTGTCCTTCGAGGAACCGGCACACAGTGCGCTGATCCAGCGCGTGCTCGCCATACCGAGCAAGCGCCATGACAAGCGGCAGGTTCACTTCTTGACGCGCCCCGAGATCGAGGCCGTTCTCGCCGCGCCCGATCGAACGACGTGGCTTGGTCGCCGCGATCACACCTTGCTGCTGGTCGCGGCCCAGACGGGCTTGCGCCTCTCAGAGCTGACTGACCTCGACCGGGATGCCGTCCACCTCGGGCCTGGTGCACACGTACGATGCGTCGGTAAAGGGCGGAAGGAGCGGACCACTCCGCTGACCACACTCGCGCGGTGTGCGCTACAGGCATGGCTCAAAGAACCGTTGCGGAAAGGAGCAACAGCGTTGTTCCCGAACGTACACGGGGGCCGGCTCAGTGCCGATAGCGTCCAGTCCCTGCTGAGAAAGCATGTTCGTGTCGCTCACAAGAGTTGCCCCTCTTTGAAGGCCAAGAGCGTGTCGCCGCACGTGCTGAGGCACAGCGCTGCGATGGAACTGCTGCAAGCCGGCGTCGACTGTTCCGTGATCGCGCTGTGGCTCGGTCATGAATCGGTCGAGACGACGCAGACGTACCTGCACGCCCACCTCGCCCTCAAGGAAGCCGCCCTGGCGAAGCTCAAGCCGTACGAGCGCGGCAAGCGAACCCGCTTCCAGCCGAACGACCGCCTACTCGCCTTCCTCGAGACGCTCTGAACGACCAGACTATGCCGAATGGAATGGGGGCTGCCCTGCACGCGATCGCCGGTGCCAGCGTGACAACGGCGTGCCATACCAAATCCGTTCGGCATAGTTCGGCGGGCGGCATAAACGGCCAAGATGAACGACCTCGATCCACAAGCTTGGCTCGCCGACGTCCTGGCGCGCATCGCTGCACATCCGGTCCAACGGCTCGACGAACTCCTGCCCTGGAATTGGCGCGGCCAGAACAAGCAAGCCAATCAGGCTGCCTGAGTGAGCGCTACGCGGTCCTCACCGGATGCTTACTGCAAAACAGCTGCTCTCGCCGCTGAGCTACGTCCCCAATTGCTTTTCAAAATCGCCACTTGGACACAAGAATTTGGCTTTCCCTGCTGGACTCGAACCAGCGGCCTCGGCCTTCGGACAGGCGGGCTCTGGCTTCACTAAAAGTCAAACCGCCGCGGAGGTGCTCAGCGCCAAGCCTTCTCGTTTTTCTTTTCGTAATCATTGAAGGCCTTCTCAAGCCCGCCTAGGACCTCGGCGGACGTCTCGAACATCGCCTTCAACTGCGGATCGTCGACCTTCTGGATGTCATCGCGCAGGTGGTTCCGGATGTCTTGGAGCGCCTTTTGCATCTTCTGCGTATGGTGCCGGGGCTCGCGGTCTGCCGCACTTGCCATGATCAGTCTCCTTGTTCCTTAGGGCAGCGCCGGACACAGCAGCATCCGGCGAACGGCGGTTAACCGATTGCCGAAAGCGGCGTTCCAATTACGAAACTCGATAAAGGCGGAATGAATACAGAATTTGCTTACTGGATTTAGCGGCCGCTAACGTGACCGCCTCGACGCGGCGACGCGCGATGAATCCTTTTGCGAAATCGCAATTCACACCTGAAATTGCGATGCAACCCAAAGCGCGCAAACGCCTCTCACGTCACGATCTCAATGTGATCGCCGCGCCTTCCGCACGGCCGCGGGCCTGACATCCTAATAAGCCTCGTCAGGCCGGCGCACCGATGCATCGATCGTTAGCGCTTCGCGGGCGGGCCGCTCTTATTTCCTGGCAGGCCTTTGATGTTTGAGGGATCCTGCTGTCGCACGTGCTGATTTTGAGGGTTTGAACCGACTGTGCCCTGGCCCGGCGCGGGGCCGTTCTTGTTTCCGGGGGCGCCGCTAATGCCGGTTCCTGAATTCTGCGCGCTCGGAGAATTCGTGGCGCCGGTTGAGCTAGTGGCCGGCCGGCCAGGCGGCGTAGCGGCCATGCCTGGCTTTTCCTGCTCGCCGACGTAGCCAGATTCACCGGAATTGCGTGTCTTAACGCCCTTGTCAGCTTCGCTTTGTTGGCTCTGGGCCGCGGCTTGTTTGACCGTCATCGGCGTCGCCGCGATGACTGCGGCTGCAAGCGCGATAATGCATGTCCTCATGAGCATTCTCCTCCAGATTGCCTCGCACATATAACCCCCTTCGCCAGCCTGATTTCCTTTGGCCACAAAGAAAATCTCAGGGCATAGCGGTGATCAAGATGCTAGTCAAAGCGCTGCGCTCTCCGATGGGCCCTGCTCCGAACACGGGGTGATGATGGTGGCTGTCCCCCGGTAGATGATGAAACGGGGTCACGACTTGAGTCGGCCCCAAGCATCTAAAGACGGAGGACAGCCGTGCTTTGCTATTTCGACAGCCGCTGGCGCAAGGCGAGGTCATCCAAATCGGGGAATGCGGATTTCGCCGCGCGACCACGGAGTATGCTGCCAGCTGTTCGCATGGCTAAGCTCCTGATCAGACCCAGCTGGTCCTCACTCGGAGTATGTTGGCCGTGGGTTGAGAGTATACCCACTAGGGCGCCCGAGTGGGTCATGAGCGGCGTTGACTGTACGGCCTTAAAACCGGCGCGTCCGGCGATGTCCCGAAAAGGCAGAAATCAAAGGTCCATTGTGACGTCATCGAGAATGACGGGCTGCCGATTGAACAACGCACGACCGCAAGCACACCCATCCCTGATCGTTACACTGAGAAACTCTTCAGAAAAGCCCTGCTGAGCCATGATCTCCAGATGGCCCGTCTTCCAGTCGAGCAGTTGAATGTTGCCGAGCTCTTGGCCGGTAATAACCAATGCCTCGCTCAAAGCCGATTGGAGGAGCGGCAGTTCCGAAACGTCATGCATCTTCGCGATGCCTTCCGTGCACGAACTATTAGGTGGGCGCTTTTACATTGGGCTTGAGAATTGAGAGCGACACCCTCTCCTCGATCAAAGCGCGAGATACCAAGATTTTCTCGTGAGTTTCCCTTAGAACCTCGCGCGCTTCAAGAATCGCCCTGTCAGCAGAGCGCAAGAGCGCCTCTGACGACAAAGGAGGAGAACCCGCTTTCTCAGCCCTTCTGGCCAGAACAGAAGTCGTTGCATCGGTGACATGATGGACTACCGCAACGATCGCGCCATTGTCATCGAGAACCGGCCAGTTCTTAGGGTGCCAATAACGGACCTGCCAAGGGCGTCCTTCAGGCTGGATGTCATATCGTTGCATGCGCATCACCTGACCGCGTTTTTCGTGAAGAACTTTGCCAAAGGACTCGGCTAGATTTGCAACGCCGTCGGCAAATGTCAGGTGTGGATTGTCAGGGAAGGCGTCGAACATATCCAAACCGGCTAACGTATCTCGCGAGCGGGAGACGCTGCCGAGATAGGCCTCGTTGGCGTTAACAATCTTCAGATCCGGCGTGAGCAGAAGCATAGGTACAGGGGAATGCTCAAATGATCGATGCCACGCATCGTGTGCGCCGGCCATCAGAGCTTTTGGTGAGCGGAAGTTCGGTTGCACAGTCGTCATTATTGAACCGGTCTCTGAGATGCGCCCTTACTCTACTAGCTGAAACCGGCTTTTACGCCAACCGAGGCGACACCGTGGGATTACGGCATTCGCTGGGAACCATTCTGGCCCCATAGCTCCCCAGGCGCGTTGCTTCGGCTCATCTCCCGGAAGAACGTTCTTCGGGCGCAGATCGCTTTCTACCGTCCTTTGTCGGATCGAGAATGAAGATCTCGCGGACGAAGCCGCCGCGGCGCTTGCAGGCTTCAAATCGGGGCGGCTGTCCTTTTGGGGCCGCCGCTGCCTTCTCAACAGCCGACGTCGCTGATGCGCTGATAGCCACCGGCCGGCCGAAAGCCAGATTCACACCCCTCACATCTACGCTGCGCAAAGGCGCGATGGAATTCGACGATGAAGATGAAGTTGGACCGCGACAGGTCCTACCCGGACCGAGGGAATTGCACAAATCCACAGCTCCTCAACGATGACGAGAATTGTCTTGCTTGAGCAAATTCCTCACCCGCCGCCGCTCTTCTGTGATTGTTGGAAGAGACATGCCAAGGATGCGCGCACGTTCAAGAACGGAGTTAACTGGTCGTCTCAGCGCGACTGCGATGCGGTTCGCACTAGCCCGAGCGGCGATCATCGCTTTAAGTCGTTCAATTTCCTCGGGGGTCCACCTTCGATAATGCATGTCCGTAAATGGCTTGAAGTAACATACGTTCCTCGGTGACAACGGTCCAAACTAGGAAACGCATTTCGACTGGAACGCCCGGTGCTATCTGGAGACTACTTTCTCCGTCCCACCCGTCATAGGCCATGCCCTATACCGACGCTAACTCATATTGGGAGGGGTCTCATTGAGTAGCTCACTCACATCCGGCTGCTCGATCTCTGCATTGATATTTGCGGATCTGTTGCATCCGCAGAGCATACCGGCACCGCGCGTGCAGCCGAGGGGTTCGCCGGTCCAGGCGAGGAGCGGATGGCTCTCGCAAACCCAGCCAAGACCGTGACGAATGGAACAATTCAGGTTGGTCACAACGTGTCGGGGGTACGAAGTGGAGAGCCTTTATCCTCGTTGATCAGCTCTTGCTCGGCTAAGTGCCAAAAATCTTCGTCTCGTCCTTCCGGTTTGCCGGCCTTTTCCCAGAGCTGGTAGGCACGCGCAGCTACGGCTTCATCGGATTTCTTCTAACCCTCAACGAGCGGGAGCAACATGCGTTCCTGCCTTGAACGAACTTACTCGTAGCAGCTCTTTGCCGTGACATCGCGATAGTCGATCTCGGCGACGAACGGCAGCTCAAGCCATGTAGCGTTAAGCTTCCTAATCGACTTGGTGAGCTTTGACTTCGAGCTCACGACTGTATGGAGCTGCTTTCGGATGGCTGCACGCAGTCTGCGACCAGCCGGTGCCGCCGATGTAAGCCAGCTCCTTACCCTTATGAAGCCGATAACGGGAAATTTTCGCGTTGTACTGTCTTCCCGGTAGGAACTGGTGCACACTTTGTAACTTAGAGCATTTTCATCACCTTTCGCAGGGGAAGTCCGATGGGTATCCTACGGCAGAAAATTGAAGGGATCGAAACGATTGCAACTAAGCTGTGCCGCTGCGGCAAGCAGGCCGAACTGATCCGGACAATGCTGAACGTGCACAATGGCCGACATGTTCGCATGTTTGAATGCAAAGGCTGCAGCGGACGAACCTGGGACGACTAAGAGCTGTTTCCCTGCTACGCTGTCATGCAGGTGGGTCCTTGGAGCGACACACATAATCTCGCCTCGCACCATCTTTCCCAACCCCCGTCGGACCAGACCCGGCGGGGGTATTAGTAGAAGCCAGTACTTGCGCCGCGAACCGCAAATGCTGCGGAGCGCTACTACCTTTGCGCCACGCCGCTCGGATGGGGATCCCATATAACTTGGATTTGTGTCGTGCAATTTTGCGCGTAATTGCTCTCGCAGCCACTCAAGAACGCAGCAACGCTGGGGTATCGATGGATGACATCTTTCTTCAAGAGCAGAGGGTTGAACGTCGCCGCATCAAGCGTTCCGTGATCAACCGAAGTGCGCTGGTGTCCTTCTCCATGAGAGGGAGATCAATGCCATGCGTGGTCCGCGATGCCACGAACAGCGGTGCGAGTCTGCGCCTACCCGGAGCCACCGTCATTCCGACAAGCTTTCATATCTCCTTTGGCAATTTCGCGTCGTCCCGAGCTTGTCAGCTCATATGGCGAGACGGCGACTTCCTCGGAATTCGATGGACCCTTCAAGGGGAGTTGCTGGCCCGCGACGCTGCCGACTTGCCGGTCTTCTTTGCTTCATAGCTCACCCCGTAATCCTACGCGCCGGCGACGCGCGCAAGGTCCTGCTTGCGAATGCCCAGCCTGTCGCCTCACTTCCGCTACGGGCCATCAGCACAGACATAGCGAAGAAATGTGCTACTCCTTGCGTCCTGCAGTTTGGAACTGTGTAACATTCGGCGCAGGCGGGTTCGGGAATTGCTTGACCGATAATAGATACTCTTCAACGACTTTAAGCGCCGGTTCACTGGCGAAGGGAAACAACCCAAAGACGTTGAGGTCTTCGTGTGGATCCATCTCTATGTTGAATATCTTCGGGTAGCCGGCCATCCCTCTCACTGGGCCCATCCGACAAAGGTACGCCTGCCGCAACACCAACGTCGTGCATGGACTACTCGCGGTGAACGAATTTCAAAGTTACGAGCGCCGCCCAGGAATCTCTCGGCGGCTTCCTAGCGCCGAATTCAGCAGGGGAGGAGCGCGGCTTAACACCTTCGTTGGTCGATATGACAATCGAACATCTGAAGCGGTGGTACGTTCGCAGCGACACAACCGTCAAATATTGATCTAGATCAATCGGGCCAGGTCGCCGCGGCGCCACCGGCGCCGACATCAATTGGAAGAAGCCATGAGCGTATGGCTACGCTCGCCTGTTAACCATCGGCGATCGCTCGCGCCCCCAAGGTTTAGCGGCTTCTCTCGCGCAGGATTCGGCGCGATCATATGCGATGGGCCCAAAACACCACCCTGCCCCACTCTCCGGTGGCGACCGCAAGGCACTCACCAAGGAGCTGGCGCGCCCCCGGGGTGACGACGATACTCGCCACGCGATCGGCCGAGAAGCGCGCCGTCGGCGAAGCGCTCATCCGAGAGGCCGACGATCTGCGCTGCCAGAGCCGGAACGAAAAGATGTGGGCCGACGGCGGCCCGGTCGACCCGTCGCCCTCGATCGACCAGGCGGTCAACGCCGGCTATCCGTGGCTCGAGATCAAATGCTCGCGGTGCAAGGCGCCGCGCGCGGTTGACCTGGCCGCACTGCGACACGTGCCGACCACCCACTTGCATGACCTCGCCGGGCGCCTCCGCTGCATGAAATGCGGCAAGGCCGGCAAGCGGCCGGCCGCCGAGTGCTGCAGCTGTAGTATTGGGCCGGCCCGAAGTACGCCAAGAACCATGGCTGGCATGAGTACCACGAGAGCGGGACGTTCGTGAGGATACTTCAGCCATGCAAAGACCCGTTCGCGTGATGGCCTAGAGAAGTAGCCCCAGCGCGGGGGCGTCGCTGGAGCTCGGCTTCCGTCGTTGTTCGAATGCCGCGGGGGGCAGTGCGACCCGCCAATGGACCTGTTCCTGTGCTCCCCAACAGGCCGCCCGCATTTCAAAAAGCGGGGCCACTAGGAACGCGCCTCCGAATTTCGCTTTGAAATGTTAGGAAATGAATGGGCGCGCTCAATGCCTCGGTATTACTTCGATTTAAAGGATGGCAACGGAACAACCCCTGACGAGGAAGGCCTCGATCTTCGGGATCTGGACGCGGCACAGGACGAGGCTGCGCGATCTTTAGGAGGCATGGCCCATGATGCCGTAGCGACCCTCAGCGGTAGCGACGCTGAGCAAATGGAGATCGAGGTCCGGGACGACAGCGGCCCCGTTATGACGGTCCGCTTTTCCTTCGCGATCAGCCGCAAGAAAATGAGCTAACCTCAAACTGCACGCCCGGGAAGAGCACTGAGGCCGAGGGCTCGTCCCACTCCTCATCAAAGCGAGACTAGAACCGCGCCGGCCGCCCCCTGTTCCAAAAAAAGGCCCCAGCGAGGGGATTGGCTGGGGCCTAGACTGATTGCCGAACCGCTGTCCGCCAGGATGCAGCGGTCGTCATTTTAGGGCTGTAAAAATACGAAATGAAAATCACCTGCCCCATGCCATTGAGGATCTTGGCAAAGTTGGGTTCCCGAAATAACCGAGGTGAATCTCGCGCCCGGCGGGAGCGCACTTCTGTATCGATTTGTTACAGCAAGAAATCCTACTTTCTCGCAGGGCGAACACGCACCTGATGGTTCAGTCAGCGCGGGAACTTAGTTCCCTTTCCCGCGTTGCTTGTGCATCATCGGCCAAGGCCTTTTCTGTGGGCGCTGGTGACTGAGAGACACTCTCGTGCTCCCGCCTGCGAAGGGGAGGGAGTGTCTGATGCCGCATGTCAAGCTAATCGCGCGTTTGCTGTCCGTCGTTGAGCTGTCCGAGCAAGACAAGGTCCGGCTCCAGCAGATGCCTCACATCATCAAAACATTTAGAGACGGCGACCGCGTCGCACGGCAAGGCGACGTGCCCGTGCATTGTGCCGTCGTGATGACTGGAATGCTGTCGCGTCGAAGGGTTGTTTCCGAACGCAATCAAATATCGTCCATCTACGTACCGGGGGACGTACCTGATCTCCATACGCTGCATCTGCCCGTTTTGGATCACGATCTCTGCAGCGAGGGGACCTCGACTGTGGCCTTCATAT